>Ga0207661_10000003_pt1 | contig 611941 bp, 551 predicted proteins | sample KBSC713LmetaG_FD_184337 | JGI IMG/M metagenome (GOLD analysis project Ga0207661, IMG submission 184337) | Corn rhizosphere microbial communities from Kellogg Biological Station, Michigan, USA - KBS C7.1-3L metaG (SPAdes) (version 2) | ecosystem: Host-associated > Plants > Roots > Rhizosphere ...
CACGCGGCGTCGCTGCATCAGGGTTTCCCCCATTGTGCAAGATTCCCCACTGCTGCCTCCCGTAGGAGTCTGGCCCGTGTTTCAGTGCCAGTGTGGCCGTGTGCCCTCTCAGGCCGGCTACCGATCTTTGCCTTGGTAGGCTTTTACCCTGCCAACTAGCTAATCGGCCGCGGACTCCTCTTCCAGCGCATTGCTGCTTTCCTCTCTCGAGCTTATGCGGTATTATCCCCAGTTTCCCAGGGTTATTCCCCACTAGAAGTTAGATCATCCACGTGTTACTCACCCGTACGCCACTGTACTCAGGGATTGCTCCCCTTTCTCGTTCGACTTGCATGTGTTAAGCGCGCCGCCAGCGTTGATTCTGAGCCGGGATCAAACTCTCATTTAATGTTAATGAGTTTTGAAATCGCCCCGACTGTACTCAAAGTTCTGACGAATTCTTCTTACTGCATCCAACCAGATTGTCAATGATCTGCGCAAACCAACCCTGATATCGAAAAATCAGACTTGATTGCGGGCCTCGAAACCTTTGCTCCGGCGTATTCGCTCACGACTGTTTTACAACCAGTGGAGCGAGCCGGAAGAATTTCGTTTTGATTTACCGGACACAATTGCGTCCGGTCAATGTCGGCTGACTTCATTCAGATTAACAAAGCATCTGAGCTTTAGCAACCTCGCGATCAATTTTTTCTATAGAACCTGATTTGCATGGCGGCGAGGCTGCCCGAATCAGGGGTGCGGTTCGCCCGCCCCAGGCTTCAACCACACCGTTCGCGTCGGATACGGGATTTCGATCTTCTCCTCGCGAAAGCGCCGTAGAATGCGCCTCCGGAGCTCATTCCGCACGGCGAACTGCACCGCGAACTCGGCGACCTGGTAGTTCACCGAATACCCCAGGCCCGAATCCATGAACCCGGGATCGAACGCGACGTTCGGCGCAGGGTCCGCGAGCATTCCGGGGATCTCCAGGACAGCCTTCTGGGCCAGATCGAGCAGCAGCGCCTCGACCCGGTCCGGGTCCGAATCGTACCCGACAACGACTTGCACCGACACCCCCATACGCTTTTCCGGCAAATAGAAGTTCGTCACGACCGCCTGTGCCAGCTTGGCATTCGGGACCAGGATGAAGTTGTTGGCCAGCGCGCGGATCGTGGTGCTGCGCCACCCGATGTCGGAGACGTAGCCCTCCTCGCCCGTATTCAGCTTGATGTAGTCGCCGAGCCGCACCTGCCGCGCGACCGCCACGTAGAACCCGCTGAAAAGATTGGACAAAGTGTCCTGGAGCGCCAACGCCACGGCCAAGCCGCCGACCCCCAACGCAGTCAGAATCGGGGTGATCCGGAAGTCCAGCGCGGTCAACGACAGCAAGATCCCGACGATCAGGATGCCGAGTTCGGCCAGCGTCTCGGTCAGCGTCGTGACCGGCAGCGCGCCGGGCACCTGGTCGCCGTAATAGCGGACCAGGTTGCCCGCCATCCGCATGCACATGATGGTCAGCGACGCGATCCAGAGGACATTCAAAGCTTTCGGGAGGTTGTGCTCGGCCCACAGGGGCAGGTCCGAGGTCTGGACGGCGAGGTGCGCCGCGATGATCAGAGCCCAAATCCAGGTTGCGCCGCGCAAACCGTCGAGGAGGATCAGGCCGGCGCGGCTCTGGGTCCGCTCGGTCCACGCACGCAGGGCGCGAAAGACGAGCCGCCGGACCACCCAGGCGATCAGGAACGTGATCGCGAAGGTGAGGAGCGGCCGCACGAACTCCATCGGGTCGTGCTCGAGAAGGCGCCGCAGTGTGTGCATTTTCTTATAGATTGCCACAGACGATTTCCTGCACGGGGAAGCGGGTCGCCACGTCTAAACGTTTGTGCGGACACGTGTCTCGATCCTCTGCCTGGCGGTGAGCTTCTGCCTCGCGGCGGCCGATCAGCGGAGCAAGTGGTCGGACACGACCGCGGCGGAGGTCTACCAGAGGGCGCGCGACGCCGAAAAGGCGGGGCACATGGCCGAGGCGTACATGCTGTATTCGCAGGCCTCGGCGATGGAGCCGCAGAATAAGACCTACTGGCAGCGCGGGCAGGCGGTCCGGACGCGAGCGGCGCAGGAAGCCAAGGTGATGCCGACCGTCGACGTCGACGCCGTCAAGGAGGCGCTCGACGGCGATGGCGACGATGCCCCCGCCTGGGAGGAAATGACTCCCCAGGACCGCAAAGACGCCGCACGTCCGATGCCCCCGACGGAACTGCTGGCCCTTCCCGACACCAAGGACTTCGATATACGCGGGGACTCCCGCAAACTGTTCGAGGACGTCGCCCACGCGTACGGGCTCGACTGCATCTTCGACGGCGACTACCAGCCGGTCCAGGCGTTCCGATTCCAACTTCATGACGCGGACTATCGCGACGCGCTGCACGCGCTCGAAGCCGCCACGTCCTCTTTTATCGTGCCGCTGACGGGCAAGCTCTTCCTGGTCGCGAAGGACACGCCGCAGAAGCGCACCGAGATTGAACCCTTCGTAGCGGTTTCGGTCCAAGTCCCTGAAGCGCTGACCGCGCAGGATTTCAATGCGATGGTGACAGCGGTGCAGCAGACCTTCGCGGTCGAGAAGGTCGCGTTCGACACGTCAAATAATACGGTGATCCTCAAGGGCGCGATCTCGAAGATCGTCCCGGCTCGCGCCATGTTCGAGGACTTGATGTACCCCAAGGCGCAGGTCGCGATCGAGATGAGGTTCCTCGAGGTGAGCCGGAACGACATGCTGACGTACGGGGTCGACCTGGGGACCGCGTTCTCGATTACGTCCTTCAACCCGACGATGCTGCTGGGCCGGGCAGCGGGGCCGCTGGTGTTCGGGAATATGTTCGGCCTGAACATCATCAGCGCGGCCCTGGTGGCGAAGATGACGGAGTCATCGGGCCACGTGCTGCTGGAGGCGTCGGCGCGCTCCAACGACGGCATGCCGGCGACGCTCCACGTCGGCGACCGGTACCCGATTCTCACCGCCGGCTATTACGGCCCGCAGAGCTTCTCACAGGCCGGACAGGGTCCCGCCAATCAGCTCTATACGCCGCCGCCCTCGTTCAACTTCGAGGACCTTGGCCTCACGCTCAAGATCACGCCGAACGTGCACGATCTGCACTCTGTCACGCTCGATATGGACGCGCAGTTTAAGGTGCTGACCGGACAGTCGGTAAACAACATTCCTGTGGTCGCGAGCCGCTCGCTGAAGACGAAGTCGCGGCTGGAATTCGGCGAGTGGGCGGCAATCGCGGGACTGCTCGACGCGAGTGAGGCGCGGTCGATCTCGGGATTCGCCGGCGTCTCGCGCATTCCTTATTTAGGCGCGCTCCTGAGCCTGCGCGAGAAGGACAAGACCCGTAATCAGGTCCTGGTGCTCGTGCGTCCTCAGTTGCTCACAGCGCCGCCGGGCACGATGAAGACGCACTCCTTCTACGTCGGGTCCGACACGCGGCCGCTGACTCCGATCTAGACCTTCGCGCGCTCGATGCTATCGTGAAGTTTCATGTCGCGAATGCTCGACGAGATCCGGGAGCAGCCCCGGGCACTGGAACGCACGCTCGCCGAAGAACTGCGCCGCCTGCCGCGGTTCCAACGCGCGGTCGAGAAGCAACGACCCAAACTGATCGTACTGGTGGCGCGCGGCACCTCGGATAACGCCGCACAGTTCGGCCGCTACCTGCTCGAGATCACGACCGGGATTCCGGTGTCGCTGGCCGCGCCATCGGTCGCGACGCTCTACCAGACGCCGATCGACTACTCCGGCGCGCTCGTCGTTGCGATCTCGCAGTCCGGCGAATCGACCGACACGAACTTCGTCCTGGAGCACGCCAAGGCTCGCGGCGCCGTTACCGCGGGGATTACCAACGAAAAGGGCAGCACACTGGCCCAACTCGCCGAGCACACGTTCCTGGTGCGCGCAGGGAAAGAGAAGAGCGTCGCCGCCACCAAGACGTTCACCGGCCAAGTGCTGCTCTTCTACTTGATCGCGTGCGCGCTCGGCGCCAAGATCCGCCGCGACGACCTGGAACGGATTCCGCAGACTGCCGCCGACTCCCTGTCGCTAGAGGACGGGGTGGCTGCGCTTTCCGAGCGATACCGGTTCATGCGGCACGCCGTCGTGGTTGGGCGCGGCCTGAATTACGCGAATGCCTTCGAATTCGCGCTGAAGATGATGGAGACCTGCTACGTGGTGGCGGAGCGGTTTTCCTCCGCCGACTTCCTGCACGGTCCGATCGCGATGGCGGAGCAGAGTTTCCCCGTTTTCGCCTTCGCGCCTCCGGGCGTCACGTGGCCGTCGATCCGGGAGACGATCGTCAAACTGAAGGCGGTGGACGCGGAGATCGTCGCGATCACCGACCCCGGCAACCGCGAGATCGCGCGCGACGCGACGCGCATCATCCGGCTTCCGAAGAAGCTCGACGAAGTGATGACGCCGATTCCGTACATCATCCCGGCGCAGCTTTTCGCGGCGCATCTCGCGGCGCAAAAGGGGCTGAATCCCGACCAGCCTCGAACCTTGAATAAAGTGACGCGCACGCTATAAAAGTGTGCACGCGCACTTTGCGTTCGCGCCGGTCCCCGATAGAATGTCTCCCATGTCTTCTATGGCACATCCTTCATCCGGACCGAATCCGGCCATCATCTTCGACACGATTCACGCCTTCCAACGAACCGCCTGCCTGCGTGGCGCGGTCGAGTTGGACCTGTTCACCAAAATCGGCGAGGGGAATCAGACGGCGGAGGCGTTGGCGCGCGCGTGCAGCGCGTCGGAGCGCGGCATCCGCATCCTCTGCGACTTCCTCACCGTCCACGGACTCCTCAGTAAAACCGACGGCGCGTACGCGCTGACAGTCGACTCGGCGGCGTTTCTCGACCGGCGTTCTCCGGCCTACCTCGGCGGGACACTTCAGTTCCTGTGCGCGCCGGGAGTGATGGCGGGCTTCGACAATATGGCGGAGGTCGTCCGGAAGGGCACCACGCAGATGCCTGGTTCGGGGACGGTCGACCCGGACGACCCGGTGTGGGTCGACTTCGCGCGCGTGATGCCGGCGTTCGTGGCGGCGAGCGCTTCGTTCCTCGGACAGAAAGCGGCGATCGAAGGGCAGCAGAAGGTGCTCGACATCGCCGCAGGTCACGGGCTGTTCGGGATTGCGGTAGCGCAGCAGAATCCGCAGGCGGTAATCTCGCCCGTCGACTGGCGGCAGGTGCTTGAGGTCGCGCGCGAGAACGCTCAGAAGGCGGGCGTGTCGGACCGCTACCAGCCGATCGTTGGCGACGCATTCCAGGTCGACCTCGGCAGCGGCTACGACACGGTCCTGCTCACGAACTTCCTGCACCACTTCGATCCTTCGACCAACGAGGGCTTGCTGCGGAAGATCCGCGCCAGCCTGAAGCCGGGCGGCAAAGTCTACACACTCGAATTCGTGCCGAACCCCGACCGCGTGACGCCGCCCATGCCGGCGACCTTCGCGATGATCATGCTCGCGGGGACGCCGTCCGGCAACGCCTACACGTTCGACGAGCTGAGCACGATGTTCTCTAACGCCGGATTCGCCTCGACGGAGCGCATGGACGTGCCGAGGTCTCCAGAAACACTCCTGGTCAGCCAGTAGGGGTGGAATCGGGAGCGGCGCCGCCTAGAATAGAGGGAGTGTCCGCTCCTTTCCGGTCCTACGTGCTCGTCTCGCGCGACCAGATCGCGCGCAATTTCCGCAATGTACAGTCCGTGGTCGGGCCCGGCGTCGAGGTGTGCGCGGTCGTGAAGGCCGACGCGTACGGGCACGGCGCCATCGAGGTTTCGCGCGTGCTCCTCGGGGCTGGCGCGAAGCAACTCGCCGTCAGCTCGGTCGACGAGGCCGTGAATCTGCGGTGCGGTGCCATCCTGCAGCCGCGGATTCTCGTCATGGGCGGCTACCTTCCTTACGAAGGCGACGCGATTGTCGAGTACGATCTGACGCCGGTCGCGCATTCGCTGGAGCAGGTCCGCGAGCTCGACGAGTTGGCGCGGACCTCCGGCAAGCCGATCCGCTACCACCTGAAGGTCGATTCCGGGATGGGGCGGCTGGGAACGCGCGCCGGCGCGGCCGAGATCGCGGCGGCAGTCAGCAACGCGAAGCATGCGTGCATGGAAGGGCTGATGACGCATTTCGCCTCCGCGGCGGATTATACGAGCGACCAGACTGAAGCGCAGCTCGCCTATTTCCACGACATCGCCGCGCATTTGAAGGCGTCCGGAGTGCAGCCGAAGTGCCTGCATACGTCGAGCACCAACGCCATCGGCTACGGGCGAACCGAAGGGTGGCACAACATGGTGCGCGCAGGGCACGGGCTGTATGGATATGTCTCGCCGGCGCGTGGCGACGCTCCGGCGCAACGGTTGGACGTCCGCCCGGCGCTGACCTGGAAGGCGAAAATTCTGGCAGTGAAAGATATTCCCGAAGGCACACTCGTCGGGTACGGCGGGATGTTCCGCGCCCCGCGGGCGATGCGGATCGGGATCATCGGCGCGGGCTACGCGGACGGCATGTTTCACCGCCTGTCGAACCGGGGAAAGGTGATCGCCGACGGGAAGCTGACGTCGATCCTCGGCGCGATCTCGATGGATCTGACGACGATCGACCTGAGCCACACTTCGGCGCTCGCGTCGGGGGGCGAGGTGACGCTACTGGGACAAGAAGGCGAGGCCCAACTCGACGCGCAACAGATTGCCCGGGTGGCAGGAACGATCTCATACAACATCCTATGCAGCATCAGCGCGAGAGTCCGCCGGGTGTACGTTTAGGGCGTTCGTGAAAATGGAACCAGACGTGCTAGGGGAATAGCGGTTTGGAACGGAAAATGCGTTGTTTGGGTGATATTATAGGAGCCAGATGAGCTTACTGTCGCCGAGACTACAGCTTAAGGTCTCTCAGAAGCAGATTCTGACCCCGGGCCTGGTTCAGATGGTGACCGTCCTCCAGCTTAACCGGCTGGAATTAAAGGAGATGATCACCCAGGAGATCGTCAAGAACCCGGTCCTGGAAGAGTCTACGGACGAGCCCGGCGAGGAGATCACGCCGGAAGAACTTCTGCCCCTTTTGGAGGCGGAACCGGTGGTCGACGCCGCCGATAAACAACTGCTGGAAATGTCCACTTTGAACGGGGCGAACTCCGTCGTGGATGGCTCCGGGGACGTCGCGATCAACGGGACGTTGTTCCCGGATGCCGAGGAAGCGGCGGCCGCCAATCTGGAGTCGGATCCGTCGGCCCCGATCGATCCTCTGGCGCCGGATACGCCGGCCGTGACCGATCCGTTCGACGAGATCGACTTCGGCTCCTTCTTCGACGATTATCTGGACCCGGGATACAAGAGCCCGGCGTCGGAGTCGGTCGAAAAGCCGTCCTTCGAGACGTTTCTTTCGGCTCCGGTCACACTTGGGGACCATCTGCGGTCGCAATTGAGCGTCAGCCTGGTGCCGGACCATATCCGCGACGCGGCGGAATCGATCATCGGCAACCTGGACGAGGACGGCTACGTGTCGGCCTCGCTCGAAGAGATCGCGAATGCCGGCGGGCACAAGCCCGAATACGTGGAAGAAGCGCTGCGCGTGGTGCAGTCGCTCGATCCGGCAGGCGTCGGCGCGCGGAATCTACGCGAGTGCCTGCTGCTCCAACTCGACAGTGTCAACGGCAAGGGCGGGGTGGCGTGGCAGATCGTGTCGAATCATCTGCGGCTGCTCGAGACGCGGCAATTCAAAGAGATCGCCAAAGTCATGGGCCGTCCGCTCGATCATATCGACACGGCCGTGAACATGATCCAGCACTTGAACCCGCGGCCGGGCCTGCGATATTCGGGGGCGGGCGCGCGGGTGGTCGAGCCGGACGTTTACTTCATCAAGGACGGCGAAGACTACATCATCCAGATGAACGATGAGGATGTGCCGCAGCTCCGGCTGAACAAGCAGTACCGGCACATGCTCGATCGCGACAACGGCGCCACGAAGGAAGTTCGCGACTACGTGCGCGAGCGGTACACGTCGGCGATCCAGTTGATGAAGAACATCGAGCAGCGGAAGCAGACGATTTTGAAGGTCTGCCAGGCGATCGTGCGGCGCCAGACGGAGTTTCTGGCGCAAGGGCTCGACCAGTTGAAGCCGATGATGATCAAGGAAGTCGCGGAAGAGGTTGGAGTCCATCCTTCGACGGTCAGCCGCGCGGTGGCCAGCAAGTACGTGCACACTCCGCAGGGCGTGTTCGAGCTGCGGTACTTCTTCTCGGAAGCGGTCCAGGGACCGTCGGGCGGCGGCACACCGCTCCTCCTGCTGAAGCGCAAGGTGAAAAAGATGATCGAGGATGAGGACAAATCGAAACCTCTCACCGACGAACAGATCACCGTGCTCCTCCAGAAGGAAGGTATCGACGTGACCCGAAGAACCGTCGCGAAATACCGGGAAGACATGAAAATTCCGTCGACCCATCAAAGGCGCGTCAGGAATTAAGCCGCCTCCGGTTTTTCGGGGTATAACAGGGCTAGGGGCAGCCCGATGAAAATCACGTACACAGGCAGGCAGGTAGAGCTGAAGCCGGCGCAGTTGAAGAAGCTGGAAGCGCAGTTCTCGAAGATCGGCAAACTCCTGGACGGCCGGCGGGAGTGTGAAGCACACGTGATTCTTTCGCTGGAGCGGCGTTTGCACCAAGCGGAGGCGACCGTCAACTATTACGGTCACCAACTGGTGGGCGCCGGGTCCAACGCAGACCTTTTCACGGCGATTCACTCGGCCGCGGAAAAGCTCGAGAAACAGGCCGTGAAGGCGCGGACCAAGTGGCGCGACACCAAGCGATCGTCGCGCAAGACGGCGGCGCCCGAGCCGGAACCCGTGGTGGAAGCGGCGCCCGAAGAGGCCGAGTCCGACACGCTGGTCTACCACGTGAACCACCACGAAAAACGCAAGCCCATGACGCTCGACGAAGCGATCCTGGCGATGGACAAAACGCGCGACTACATGGTGTATCGCGACGCCAAGACGGACCGCGTCTCGGTGTTGGTGCGCCGTCGCGACGGGCACTTCGATCTGGTTGAAAGCTAGACCGGCCGATGCCCAAGAAGACCGTCGCACGTAAAGCGGAGCTGGTCGTCATCACCGGCCTGAGCGGCTCCGGCAAGGGGTCCGTGCTCAAAGCGCTGGAGGATCTGGGCTACTACTCCGTCGACAACCTGCCGGTGGACCTGATCCCGAAATTCGCCGAGCTCACGCACGACAATCCCAGCATTACGGCCGCGGCGCTCGTGGTCGATATCCGGGAAGGCGCGGCGCTGAAGCGTTTTCCGAAGATCTACGCGTCGATCCGCGGCACGGTGAATGCGCGGCTGGTTTTTCTCGAAGCGGACGACGAGACGATCGTCCGCCGCTTCAGCGAGACTCGGCGGCCGCACCCGCTCGGGACGGACAAGACCATCAGCCGCAGCATCCGCTCCGAACGGGGGCAACTCGCGATCATCCGTGGCATGGCGGATCTGATCATCAACACGTCGAAGTTCACGGTCCACGAGCTGCGCGATTTCATCAAGGACCGGTTCCGCAGCGACGGCGATCAATCGAAGATCATGATTTACGTGACCAGCTTCGGGTATCGCAACGGCGTGCCCGCGGATAGCGATCTGGTCTTCGACGTCCGATTCCTCCCCAATCCGAATTACATTCCGCGCTTCAAACATCTCACCGGCACCAACCCCGGTGTCGCGCGCTATATCCGGGGATTTCCCCAGACTGTGGAGTTTATCCAACGGATCAGCGACCTGCTGATCTATCTGCTCCCGCACTATATCCGCGAAGGTAAGAGTTATCTAACGATATCCTTCGGGTGTACGGGCGGGCAGCATCGCTCCGTGATGATGGCGGACGCGATTCGCAAGAATCTCGTGGACGCCGGCTATACAGCTAAGGTGAGTCACCGAGACGCCGCGAAATCACGGGGCGCTAGTACGGCTACGCATTAAAATTCGTCCCGTTTGTACAACCTTTGTCGCACAGGCGCGTTTATCTCTATAAGAGCGCCATGCGGACCGGCAGTTTACTACTACTTGCGTCGCTGTTACCTGGACTATTGGCCGGGGCGCAGTCGAATTTCGATTCGCAGGCCAACCGCTGGGTGATTTCCGGAAATCGTTCGTCTGTTACATTTCGGTTAACGGAGAATGGGGCCTTTATTGCGGAATCGTTGCAGGATCTCCAATCGGGCGACTTCTGGGTGTCCGCCGGGCAAAAATCGGCCCCCATCCGCATGCAGGCCGGCAACGAAGTCTACGACTCCGACCGCATGTATGCGTTGGTGAACCACTTCGTCACGCCGCTCACCTCGGGCGCGGGCATTCGGCAGACCATCATCCTTCAGGACCTGCAAAACACCGCACAGATGACCTTCACGGCGGATGTCTACGACGATCAGCCCGTCATCCGCTTTCGCACCCGCTATCGAAATCTGACCGGAACCACCGCCTATGTCACTGCGGTCAACATGGTGCCGTGGACGGTCGCCGATTACCACCGTCGATACACGGCGCTACGGGTGAATCAGTGGTCGGTAGACGCGCGGCCGGAGGATTTCGAGCCTCTACAGACAGTGCTCGACCTCAGCGGCGCGCCGGTGCAACTGACTAGCGGCGCGCACGGACAGCAGTGCGGCTGGCTGGCGCTGCGCGACGGCGAAACGCGCGGCCTGTTCGCGGGCTGGGAATTCGACGGCCGCACAAAGGCTTCCATGCGGCAGGACGGGACCAACGGTTTCGTCGAAATCTCGGCGTCGATTCTGGACCTCCATCATCCGGTGGCCCCCGGAGAGGAATTTGCGGCCCCGGCCGGCTTTGTCGGGATGTTCCACGGAGATTTCGACGAGGCCGGATACCGCACGCAACGCTACGTCGAGGCGGTGCTCGCCAAGCCGGCGCCGAACGCCAGCTTCCCGTATGTCTCGTGGGACTCCTGGGGCTATGACCAGAACGTAAATGAGGACACACTGCGTCTGAACGCGGATCTCGCCGCAAAGGCCGGAGTGGAGCTCTTCGTCGTCGACTTGGGGTGGGCGCGCGGCATCGGCGACTGGTACGCCGATTCGCAGAAGTTCCCGAGCGGTCTCGGCGCTCTCGGCGATTACGTGCACTCGCTCGGCATGAAATTCGGCCTCCACTTCGCCTTGGCGGAGGCCGATCCAAACAGTCCCGTGTTGCGCGACAACCCGGATTGGACCGCGTCGGTCAGTGACGGCTACCACGGCGCGGCGTCGCTCTGCCTGGCCCACCAGCCGGCACGCGACTGGGTCGTGCAGCAGGCGGTCCGTCTGATCGACGAGTACCACGTCGACTGGATCCTCCAGGACGGCGAGAACATGGTCAAGGAGTGCACCAAGCCCACCCACACCCACGATCCCGCCGACAGCAACTACGCGAACTCGGTGAACGGCTTGAACGCCACGATCCAGGCGATCCAGACCGCGCGGCCGAACGTCCTGTGGGAAAACTGCGAGAACGGCGGCAACATGATGACCTTCAACATGGTCAAAATGTACGTCACGTCGATCACGAACGACGCGTCCGGGTCGATGGCGTCGCGGCGCGCGGTCTATGGTGCGACGTACCCCTTCCCGCCGCGATACGCTGAGCGCTACATGTCCGGCGACGAAGGGCTTGACCCGTACGTGACCCACAGCTACCGGTTCGGCGGCAACTGGGCGATCATGAACCGCCTGCCCGAGTTGACAGTCGACCAGCTCGGCTTCCTCGGCCAGGAGATCGCGCGCTACAAAGCGGGCCGCACGGAAATCTCCCGCGGTAAGGTGTTCCACCATGCTGCGCCGTCGACGAATGCGACGGACGCGATCCAGAGCTACGACCCGGAGACAGACAGCGCCATCGCGGTGGTCACCCGCGCCGAGTCGGCCGGTCCGCAGTACATCTTCCGCCCCAAGGGCCTCGATCCCGACCAGCGCTACACCGTGTTCTTCGACATCGACCCCAGCGTGTATTCGATGTCGGGGTCGCAGTTGATGACCAACGGAGTCCGCGTGCCGTTACCGACGGTGTATAGCTCGGACGTGGTCCACATCCAGCGCATGCAGTAGGGGAGATTGAGAGACCGGATTTTGACGCAGAGACGCTGAGACGCAGAGAAGAATCTCCCCTTCCGGCCTCAGCGTCTCTGTGTCTCTGCGTCAAAGCCCCAGCCGCTCGCGCCTCAAATATCTCCATAAACTTTATTAATCAACTCGCCATATTGCATTTGCAAAACTTGTAGGCTACACTCGGACTAGTTCCATTCCATGTCCAGCGGCTTCACAGTCCGGCACACCACCCTCCCTGTAGCCATTATTATTATTCCGGTCATCGTAGCCGGCCCCGCGTAGGCTGATTGGAACCGAGTTCCAGAGGCCATCGGCGGGGCGAAACCCAAAGCCGATGGCCTCTTTTCGTTTACAAAGCAGTGTTTTTGAGGAAGATCTGGAGCTTATGTCATCAACGTTGATGAGCGGCGCGCGCATGCTGGCGGAATGCCTGGCGCGAGAAGGCGTGGATTGCATCTTCGGCTATCCCGGCGGCGTGACCCTCCCCTTCTACGACGTCCTGTACGATCACGAAATCCGTCACGTCCTGGTGCGGCATGAAGAGAATGCCGCCTTCGCGGCCGAGGGCTACGCGCGCACAACCGGCAAGGTCGGCGTCTGCTGCGCGACCTCCGGTCCCGGCGCCACGAACCTGACCACCGGCCTGGTCGACGCGATGATGGACTCGATTCCGATCGTCGCCATCACCGGACAGGTCCCCACCAAGCTGATCGGCAGCGACGCGTTCCAGGAGGCCGACACCTTCGGCATCACGCGCCCCTGCACCAAGCACAACTATCTCGTGAAGCGCCTCGACGAGCTGGCGAGCGTCATCCACGAGGCGTTTTACATCGCGTCCAGCGGCCGTCCCGGCCCGGTACTCGTCGACATCACGAAGGACGTTCTCCAGGGCCAGGGCCACTACACGCCGGTGACGTCGATCCACCTCCCGGGCTACAAGGTCTTCACGGAAGGGCACACCGGGCAGATCCGCCGCGCGGCGCAGATGATCCAGGAAGCCGAGCGTCCCTTGGTCTACTCGGGCGGCGGCATCATCGCGGCGAACGCGTCGAAGGAGCTGCAAGAGTTCGTCGAGCTCACCGATGTCCCGGTAGTCACGACGCTGATGGGCCTCGGCAGCCTCTCCTCCGAGCATCCGAACTTTATCAGCATGCCCGGCATGCACGGCAGCTACGCGGCGAACATGGCGCTGACCAACGCCGACGTCCTGATCGCCCTCGGCGTCCGTTTCGACGACCGCGTCACCGGACGGCTGGCCGCCTTCGCGCCGCATGCCAAAGTCGTCCACGTCGATATCGACCCCGCCGAGGTCGGCAAGAACCGCACGCCGGACGTTCCGATCGTGGGCGACGCGAAACGCGTGCTGCCGAAGCTCACCAAGCTCCTCTCGGAGAACACCACGAAGAACGAGACACTCTCCGCGGCGCGCCGCGCCTGGTGGCGCCAGGTGCGCGAGTGGAAGGCCGAGCATCCCTACGATCGCCCCACCTCGGACACGGAAATCAAGCCGCAGCACCTCATGGCGGAGATCGACCGTCTGTCGGGCGGCCAGGCGATCGTCACCTCCGACGTCGGCCAGCATCAGATGTGGGCCGCGCAGCTCATCCGCTTCAACGAGCCGCGTCTCTGGATCAACTCCGGCGGCCTCGGCTCCATGGGCTTCGGCCTGCCGTCGGCGATCGGCGCGCAGTTCGCCCGGCCCGACAAGCTGGTCTTTTCGATCTCCGGCGACGGCGGCTTCCAGATGTCGCTTCCCGAGCTCGGGACCATCGCCAGCCACGGCCTGCCGATCAAGATCATCATCATGAACAACGGCTTCCTGGGCATGGTGCGCCAGTGGCAGACGCTGTTCTACAACAACCGCCTCAGCTCGGTGACGCTCGATTGCTTCCCGGACGCCGAGAAACTGGCCGGCGCTTACGGCTTCAAAGGACGGACGGTCGAGAAGCCCTGGGAGCTCGCCGCGGCGCTCGAAGAGGCGGTGAAGGAGCCCGGCCCGTACCTGCTGAACGTCAAGGTGACGCCGTTCGAGAACGTGTTCCCGATGGTGCCGGCAGGCGGCGCGATCAACGAAATGGTGCTCGGTCCGCCGCAACCGGTGGCGGCGGAGTAGAGAGGTTTCCATGCTGCAAGTCATATCCCTATTGCTCGAAAATAAGCCCGGCGCTCTGATGCGCGTCACAGGGCTGCTCTCCCAGCGCGGGTACAACATCGAGAGCCTGACGGTCGGGCGGACGCTCGACCCCGAGCTCTCCCGCATGACCATCGTGGTCGACGTGGAGACCCCGCAGCGCACGCAGGTGATCAAGCAGATGAACAAGCTGATCAACGTCCTGCAGGCGACGGACCTGACGGATCTGCCGGCGGTGGTCCGCGAGCTGGTGCTGATCCGCGTGCGGACCAACCAGGAAACGCGGACGGCGGTTTTGAAAGAGGCGGAGATCTTCGGCGGCCGCGTGGTCGATTCGTCGACCGAGGGCTTCGCCATCGAGGTCACCGGCGAGCCGGAGAAGCTCAACGCGTTTATCGAAGTGATGCGGAGCTACGGCGAGATCGAAGTCACGAGATCGGGCTCGGTCGCGATCGGGCTGGAATCCAAGCGGTTAAAGCTGCAGGGCCCCGTGCCGACGCGCGGTGGCAGCGCCGGCAGCAAGGTCGAAGAAACGGTTTACTAACTTTCTGGAGCGAATGAATTGCTGAAACGCTATTACGAAAAAGATGGAGATCTGAGCCGCCTCAACGGCAAGACGGTCGCGATTATCGGCTACGGCAGCCAGGGGCACGCGCATGCGATGAACCTGCGCGATTCCGGCGTGAACGTCGTCGTCGGCCTGTACGAGGGCAGCAAGTCCAAGGCGAAGGCCGAAGCGGCTGGGCTGCGCGTCCTGACCACCGCCGAAGCGGTGAAGGCCGCCGATACGATCATGGTGCTGGTCTCCGACCACATCCAGGCGGACCTCTATAAGAGCGATATCGAGCCGAACCTGGCGCCGGGCAAAACGCTGATGTTCGCCCACGGCTTCAGCATCCACTTCAAGGCGATCGCGCCCCCGCAGGGCATCGACGTCACGATGTGCGCGCCGAAGGCCCCCGGCCATCGCGTTCGCGAACTGTACGTGGAAGGCGTCGGCGTCCCGGCGCTGATCGCGATTCACCAGGACGCCAGCGGCCAGGCGCGCGAGAACGCCCTGGCTTACGCGCGCGGCCTCGGCTGCCTCAAGGCGGGCGTCATCGAGACGAGCTTCCAGGAAGAGACCGAGACCGACCTCTTCGGCGAACAGGCCGTCCTCTGCGGCGGCGCGGCGGCGCTCATCCAGGCGGGCTTCGACACTCTCGTCGAGGCGGGCTATGCGCCTGAGATGGCGTACTTCGAGTGCCTGCACGAGCTGAAGCTGATCGTCGATTTGATCTACGAAGGCGGCCTCAACTACATGCGCTACTCGGTGTCCGACACGGCCGAGTACGGCGATTACACGCGCGGTCCGCGGGTCGTCAACGAGCAGACGCGCGCCGAAATGAAGAAGATCCTCTCCGAGATTCAGTCGGGCGAATTCGCCCGCGAGTGGATCAACGAAAACAAGAGCGGCCGCAAGAAGTTCCTCGCCATGCGTGAGGCGGGCAACACGTCGCAGATCGAAACGGTCGGTGCGGAGTTGCGGCAGATGATGACGTTCCTGAAGAAGCGCAAGGAAGCCGGCGTAGCGTAAGCTCGACGGTGCAAACAGAGCCGCGACAGTTATGGAGCGGTCGCGGCTCTCAGAATCGCCTCCTATTGAGTTTCGATATGAAAATCTTCACCTTCGATACCACCCTCCGCGACGGCACCCAGGGGGAGAACGTTTCGTTCTCCGTCGACGACAAGCTCATGATTGCGCGCAAGCTCGACGAGCTCGGAATTGACTACATCGAAGGTGGATGGCCCGGCTCCAATCCGAAAGACCGCGATTTCTTCGCGCGCGCCGCGACCGAACTAAACCTCAATCATTCGAAGCTGACGGCCTTCGGTTCCACGCGCTTCGCCAAGAACCCCGTTGAGGAGGATCGGAACGTGCGAGGCTTGATCGAAGCCAACACGCCCGTCGTGTCGATCTTCGGCAAGACGTGGGATCTCCACGTGAAGCGCGCGCTCGGGATCACCGAGGAAGAGAACCTCGTGCTCATCTCGGACACCGTGAAGTATTTGAAGCAGCACGGCCGCGAAGTCGTGTACGACGCCGAGCACTTTTTCGACGGCTACAACGCCAATCCGGAGTACGCGCTGAAGACGCTCGAGGCGGCGAAAACCGCGGGCGCCGACGTGCTTTGTCTGTGCGACACGAACGGCGGCAATCTGACCGCCCACCTGGTCGAGATCGTCGCGGAGGTTCGCAAGCGCTTCGACGGCGTGATCGGCATCCACTGCCACAACGACTCGGACTCGGCGGTGGCGAACAGCCTGGCCGCGATCGAAGCCGGCGCCACTCACGTCCAGGGCTGCATGAACGGCTACGGCGAGCGCTGCGGCAACGCGAATCTCGCGTCGGTGATCGCGAATCTCGAGTTGAAGCTCGGGCATACGACGGTCGGACCCGAGAAGCTCGCGAGCCTCACCAGCGTGTGCCGCTTCATCTCGGAACTCGCCAACCTGCCGCTGCGCAACGACCAGGCATTCGTCGGGAAGAGCGCGTTTGCCCACAAGGGCGGCGTTCATGTCGCCGCAGTTTTGAAGGATTCGCTCACCTACGAGCACATCCACCCCGAGCTGGTAGGCAACCGCCAGCGTGTGCTGGTGAGCGATCTCTCCGGCCGCGGCAACATCCTGTACAAGCTGAAGCAGCACGGTCTGGCCGACCGGCTGACGGAAGACGCGCGCCGCGAACTGCTCGAGCGCATCAAGCAGATGGAGTACGAGGGCTACGAGTTGGAGGCGGCCGAGGGCACCTTCGAACTGCTGGTCCGCGAGGCGCTGCACCCCGGGCTGCAATTCTTCGACGTCGACAGCTACGAGGTTTCGACGCGCAACGCCGGCAACAGCGGCGCCGTCTCGACCGCGACCGTGACGCTCCGCGCGCAGGACGGAACGCACTCGGAGACAGCGAGCGGCCACGGTCCCTTCCATGCGCTGCACGTGGCGCTCCGCAAGTGCCTCTCGAAGCTCTACCCGCAGATCACCGAGGTCCGGCTGACCGACTACAAGGTCCGCGTGCTCGACTCGTACAAGGGCACCGCGGCGAATGTCCGCGTCCTGATCGAATGGTCGGACCACCGCAAGAGCTGGTCGACGGTCGGCGTGTCGGACAACGTCATCGAGGCGAGTTGGAAGGCCTTGGTCGACGCGATCCGCCTGGAGCTGATGCGCTTGACTGCGGAAGACAGCTCGATCGAGAAAGCGGTCGAAGATTACTGCTGGGGCGTGTAGCTTGCAGAGCCGCGACAGTGATGGAGCGGTTGTTTCAGCGACGTCAGCAACCGCTCCATAACTGTCGCAGCTCGGTTTGCTATTTCCCCGCGTCCTGGGCTTCGAGCCTCTTGCGCTGCTGATCGCGGTCGATCACTTTGCGGAGTTCTTCCAGACCCTTTTCCAAAAGCTTGTTGCGCTCGATCTGACGGGCGAGTTCCACCTTCAACCCGGCATTCTGCTGCCGCAGAGTATCGCGCTCCTCGCGGAGCTTCGGATCTTCCGCCGCGGTGGCCGCCGCCGGCGACGGAGCAGACGCCTCTACCGACTGTTTCGGCGCGGGTGGATCGCCCGAAAACAGCGTTGCAACCCGCGACTCTTTGCCGGCTCCCTGCGCCAGCACGAGCGTGACGTCAACCCGAGCGGACCGCCGCGTGAAGGTGTAGGCTCCGGATTGCACGTGCGGAAGATCGAGGGGGACGGTCACCGTCGAGGCGCCGTCGAGAATCAGCAGGCTTCCCGCGTGCGCGGAGCGCACCAGCGGGGCGGCGCCGTTCCAGCGAATCTGCAACTGTCCGTGATCGTCGAGCGTGTTGAGCGCGATCGCTTCTATCGGCGTGGGCTGGAGCTTCGTCTGGATCGTCGGCAACCAGCGGTCGCGGGTAGAGTAGGCGACAATTGCCAGCGTGACGCCGAAGGCCGCGGCGACCAAGCCGACCCACCGACGGGACTCGCGGGGCTCCGGACCGCTCAGAAAATTCGGCGGAGCCACCTCCGGGGTGGGCTCAGGATCGGGTTCGACAGCCGGAACCTCGGGCGCGGCAAAACCCTCGACATTGATGACACGGCCCCCGGCATCCGCCCCTGGCGAAGGTCCGGCGAACGGCGACAGCCGCGGAATCTCGGGCGTTCCCGCCGGACGCATCGGCAGCGGGTCCAGCACGATTTCCTGATAGCTCGCTTCGCCGTGCATCGACCCGTCCGGCGCGCGGAAAAAGAATCCTCCGCGCATCGGCTGGAAGGTGTGCGGCTTCAAAACCAGAGCGACCTGCCACGGCTCCGGGAAGAAGCTGTTGTGGATCTGCTGGTCGGCCTCCGAGAGAAAGATCTCGCTGCGCGTATGCGAGTGCCACCACCCTAGCGGCTTGACGTGCGGATTCTTGCCGGCGGCGGCGACCAGTTCCGCCAGTTTGGCGTGGTCGCGCTCGGAGAGGACAAAGGAGGGACCGAAGGCGTGCTCGCACTCCACCGGCATCGAATCCAGGATCGCGATGCGACCGTTTTCCTGCCGTCCCAGGAGCAGGCCGCCGATCTCGGCGCCGCCGCGTGGAAGGGAGAAAAACGCGTCCGTCACGGCCAACCGGATATCGTCCAGGACCCTGGGGGAGTATTCAATGGTGAAGGGGCACTCGGGGACGGTCCACTTCGCTAAGACGTTTTCCGGGGGAAGCTCCATGTCGGGGTGGTTCCGCACCTCATTGTCTCACGGGTGTGAACGCGGGCTGCGTCCTATAATAAAGGCGTGCCGAAGACCAAAGATCTCGAGGCGCGGCTGCTGCGTACCGAGCAGCAACTCCGGGTATTTCAAAAGATTAGCCGCTTCATGGTGCGCGACCTCAGTCTGCAGGACGTGCTCCAGGGAATCGTCTCGCTGATGGTCGAGTTCACGGCCTGCGACGCCTGCCTCGTGTATCTTCTGGACAATGAGGAGCTGGTGCTGTGCGCGTCGAACACGCCGCACCCGTCGACCATCGGCAAAATTCGGCTGCGCTGGAACGAGGGTCTGACCGGCTGGGTCGCCCGCGAGCGGCGGCTGCTGGCGATCTCGCGCGAGGCGTACAAGGACGCGCGCTTCAAGAAGTTCGGCGAGCTCGAAGAGGACAATTACGAGGCGTTTCTCTCCGCGCCTGTGATCGCGCGCAATCGGGTCGTCGGGGTCATCAATGTCCAGCATCGGCTGCCGCACCAGCATACGGGCAGCGAGTTGGAAGTGCTGACCACGGTCGGCGAACAGGTCGGCTGCGTCCTGGTGCTCGCCCGCATGGACCCGTCGCTCGTCGAGACCGCGAATCACGTGGACCTGGTCCTTTCCTCCGGCCCCATTCCGATGAAACAATAGAGCCAACGTGAATCTTCTATCCGCTCGGCCGGCTTTCGCCCTGATGGTGGCGGCAGCGGCGGCCGCCAGTCTCGCCGGTCAGGCCGCCCCCCAGACACCGGCGAAGTGGCGAGTCCAGTATTTCTTCGATGAGGAGAAGTCCACATTCAACATCGTGGACCTCAATTTCCCCTCGACGACGCGCGGCGTCGCTGTCGGCACAATCGTCGAGGGAACGCATCAGAAGCACGTCGCGGTGGTCACGTCCGACGGCGGCGCGCACTGGACGACGGTCAATCTCGAGGAGTCCCCCGTATCGCTGTTCTTTCTACGCGAGAATCTCGGCTGGATGGTCACAACCAAGGGCCTCTGGCAGACCACCGAGACCGGCCGCAACTGGCGTAAGATGCCGAGACTGCCGGGGCAGATCATCCGCGTCGCGTTCGTCGACGAGAAAAACGGGTACGCGGCAGGGATCAAGAAGAAGGTGTACCAGACCCACGACGGCGGTCAGACCTGGACGCCGGTGGCTGCCGCCGCCGAGCCGCCCGGGAATGCCGACTACAGCGCCTATACGTGGATCGCGTTCCCGACCGCGAAGGACGGGATCATCACCGGCTGGAACCTGCCGCCGCGGCGCGACCAGCGCCTGCCCGACTGGCTCGACCCCGAAGCGGCGGCGCGGCGCCGTGACACGCCGCACCTCTCGTACTCGCTCGAAACGCACGATGGAGGCGGGACTTGGGTGGCGAAGTCGGCGTCGCTCTTCGGACAGGTCACGCGGCTGCGCTATGCGCCGCAGGGCTTCGGGCTCGGCCTGATCGAGCACAGCACATCGTTCCGCTACCCGGCGGAGGTGTATCGCGTCGACCGTGGGACCGGCAGGATCCAGACGGTCTATCGCGATAAGCGCTTCGCCATCACCGACCTCTGGCTCGACCGCGAGGGCACGGCCTATCTGGCGGGCACGCAGGTGACCGGTCAGGTGCGGATCGCGCCGGGAAAGGTCCACGTGCTCCGCACCAAGGACTTCCTGACGTGGGAAGAGATGGCGGTGGACTACAAGGCCGTCGCCAATCGCGTCGTGATGGCGGTCGCCGATGAGAAGAATATGTGGCTCGCCACCGACGGCGGGATGATTCTCAAATATCAGTAGAACAGAACGGCGGTGAGCTGTTTTATACACAACGAATCCACGTCATTGCGGACCTAACACGCTGAAATGAAACCAAATGTTTCCTGTTGAAATTGCGCCGTAGCACGCACAAAAAATGTTGACGGAAAACGGATTCGGGATCATAGTCAAGAAGGTTCCAAGAGGTTTGAGGAACAGCAAACCTCCGGAAACGTAGCGGACCGGGAACATTGATCCGACGCCAAACAGTTCTAGGAATAGTTCAGTGGGCGGCGGGGAGCGAACGGAGATCGGGCGGGTTCGGAAGGTGGGTTGGCTGGCAGCCAGCCGGCAGAACGCTTTGATCCGGAGGGACGTAATGGTTCCGAAGGGGAGTGGAGGCCGGGGGAGCGGCGAGCGGATCGGATGCGGAAGCGGCAACGGGCCGACGCGATGAGGCAGCCGAACACGGGCGCAACCCGGAGTTCAGTTGCGGAGCGAAAGGCCGAACGGGCAGCGGAAGTATTTGGTCAGGTAGCGAAGCAGCAGGCCGGGAACGTTGACCCTGGAATGGAGCCGGAGAGAGTCCGGAGCCGTAGCAGGCGAGCGAAAGGCTGAGGCGAGCGACCAACCCTGATCGGGGTAGAGTTTAGCGGCGCGTTTCGAAGCGTTACATCCGGCAGCCGGTGAAAACGGCGGTTGGGGAGCAGAGAGATGGAGCGCCCGGCGACCTCGATTGCGATGCTCAGAGCGGTGCATGCCCGCGGTGAGCAAGGCTGGAAATCGGATCACTTGGAACCATTTTCTTTTTTACGGCGGCGCTCAGCCCACCCGCGCCGGCCGATGCTTCTCCACGTAATCCCGCACAAACCGCGAAAACGCCTCCTGTAACGGCTCCCGCGTCCGGTTCCCGCGCGCGATCTGCTTCCCCTCGATCTCGAATACGGGCAACAAGTCTCGGGTCGTCGACGTGATAAAGACCTCGTCCGCATTCTCCAGATCGGCGGGCATGAGCGGCTTCTCGACGATGTCGATCCCCGGCACGTGCACCTCGCCCAGCAGCACTTCGCGCGTGATCCCCGGCAGGCATCCCGAGCTCAACGGCGGCGTCCACACCTGATTCCCGCTGGCCGCGAAGATGTTCGCCGACGTGCACTCCGCCACCTGCCCGTGCTCGTTCAGCAGGATCACTTCGTCGAAACCGCGGGCCTGCGCATTCTCCAGCCACGTCAGGTTCATCGACCAGGACAGGATCTTCGTGCCCGAGAACTCGCCGGCGGCGAAACGCGCATCGTCCTGGTACGCCAGCTTCACGCCCTCGCCCCACTCCTTCGAATCGGCGGTCAGCGCGATCACGTCGCTGGGACGGTCGGGCGACGGATTCGCCCACATCCCGCCGCCATTACGGACGATCACCAGACGCAGCGTGCAGTTATACGCGTGGTTGGCCTCGATCAGCTCCAGCAGCCGCGCGTGGACTTGGTCGAAATCGGCGGGCATCGCGACGTGGAACGCGGCGGCGTCCCGCTTCAGCCGCGCGCAGTGCCGTTCCCACGCGAACAGGACGCCGTCGGCCACCCGCAGCGTCGTGAACACGCCCCAACCGGAAAGCAGTCCGACCTGCGATGGCGCGAGCACCGCGTCCTTAGCGTCGCGGACCGTCTCGTTGTGGAGGATGTGGGTATGCAGCACGAGCCTATTTTACCGCCCCGGCCAGCGAGTCGATCCGGCGCGCGAGCTCGAAGTCGTTGGCGGTGATGCCGCCGGCGTCGTGCGTCGTGATTTCGAAGGCGGCGCGGCCCCAGCCGAGCTGAATATCGGGATGGTGCCCCATCTCCTCCGCGACGGCGCCCGCGCGGTTGACGAAGTCGAGCGCGCTCTTGAAATCGGGAAAGGAGAATGCGCGCGCGAGGCGGTCGTTCTCGACCTTCCAGTCCGGCAGCGACGTCATCCGCTGGGAGATCTCGTTGGGATCCAGTTTCTTTCGCATCGTGGCCCAATTCTAACGCGGCCAGTTGGGAAACGGATCGCATCTCGTCGTCCGGCACGCCTCGATCAGTTCGGCGACGCGCTTTCTGCGTTCGAACAGACGTTCCAGGAGCCGCTCGAGCTCTGCCTCCTCGTCGCCGTCCAGCCACTCGGGGGGAATCCGCTTCCAGGCGTCGTCCACGACCTCCTCCGGGAAGTTGCGGACCAGTTCGAGCCAGGGCTGGAAGTCGTCGAGGCCGCAGACACTGTCGTAGACCAGGCGGCGAGCGTAAATGCCTTGCAGCGGCGAGTCGGGAAAGTCCCAATTGGGGCCGTTGAAGGCGAAGCCGTGGTCGATCATCCGCACGACAAAGCCGGGTTGGCTGCCGCCGCCGGGCTGCCGGACGTTGGCTCGGTAGAAGACGCTCTGCCGGCCGTCGGCGTTGGAGACCCACTTGTCGAAGACCAGGATGGCGCGGAATTCGTCGAGGTTCACGACCTTGGGCAGCAGCGCGTCCGGCAGGAAGTCGTAGACCGCAGTGGTCGACGGATCGCCTGGGTATTGGGACCCGAAATGCCAGCCCGCCTCGACCTCGATGCGCCGCGACCCGAGCGTGAGGTGGACCTCCGGGTTGGAGGCAAGGAACGCGGGGGTCACGTCCAGCAGCGACACCGCGGGCGCCGAGATTTTGAGGTAGTCGAGGAACACCGCCGAGAGCAGCTCATTGATGAGGATGCGCCGGTGCTGCGGATTATTCCGGAACTTGACGACGTACCAGTGCCCGTCGTCAGCCTCGAGCAGATGCGACTGGGCTCCTCCGCGCATTTTTCGGATGTGCCGGACGGCAATGAGCGGCATCGGAAAGAAAATGCAGTAACCTAGAGTTGTAACATAGCCTCCGGCGGGACCGCAGAGGTCCGCTGAACCCCTGGAAAGGAATCGATCGGTATGGCGGAAACAGGAACACCTACGGGCAACAACACTCCCGAAGCTGCGGCGCCCGCGCCCGGCGGCCGCAGCAAGGACGAAATCGCGTTGGAATTGATGAAGTTTATCGCGGTGAATACAGGCTACGGCAAGGCTGCAGGCTCGGCGGGATTCTCCGGGAAACCGACAGCCCGGACCGCCGAAGAGCAGGCCGACGCGCTCATCGATCTGTTCCAGCGCTGCCGGAAAGTCGTCAGCGAATAAGCTTTTGGGCCACGAATGAACACGAATCCACACGAATAAGATAAGCGCTTTCCGGATTCGTGTTTATTCGCGTTCATTCGTGGCTTAAACGTTTTTCCATCCACAGGACATCCCAGTAGCGATCGAATTTGCGCCCGACCTCGGTCATCGCGCCGACGGGGCGGAACCCAAAGCGTTCGTGTAGCGCATTGGACGCCGCGTTCGGCTGCACGATCGCCGCGATGAGACGGTGGAGATCCTCCGCCGCGATGGCTTCGAACAACGCGGCATAGAGCGCGGTCCCAACGCCGCGTCCGGTGGCTTCGGGCGCGCAGGCGATGCCGACTTCGGCGGTCGTGTCGTACGCCCCCTTCTTCCGGAAGGGGCCGGTCGCCGCATAGCCCAGCAGTCCGCCCTCGTCCTCGGCGAGCATCATGCGATAGCGTCCCCCGTCCGAGTGCTCGTGGAACCACGGCAGGCGCTCCTCGGGCGTGTATGGGTCGACGTCGAACGTGATCGGGGTGTTCGAGATGTAGTGGTTGATGAGGGCAGTGATCGCCGGCAGATCCGCGAGCGTGGCCGGACGGAGGCGCATGGGAGAAATCGGGGGAGAGGTTGGGCCGGACAGGACGTCCGGCCCTAGATCGATCTAACGGCGCTTGCCGCCCTTTTTGGCCGGAGCTTTCTTTGCTGTTTTCTTGGCTGGGGCTTTCTCGGCTGGAGCTTTCTTCGCTGCCTTCTTCGTCGGAGCCTTCTTCATGGCTTTCTTGGCTGGAGCCTTTTTGGCCGGAGCCTTCTTGGCGGCTTTCTTTGCAGGAGCAGCCTTCTTAGCCGCCTTCTTCGCGGGAGTGGCCTTCTTCGCAGGCGCCTTCTTGGCCGGAGCTTTCTTCGCCGCCTTCTTAGCAGGCGCTTTCTTGGCGGCCTTCTTCGCCGGAGCAGCGGCCTTCTTCGCCGGAGCAGCAGCCTTCTTAGCCGGAGCAGCGGCCTTCTTCGCCGGAGCGGCAGCTTTCTTCGCGGCGGTCGCCTTCTTGACGGGCTTCTTCGGAGCCGGCGGCTCGGCGGCAGCCTCGGACGCCCCACCACCCTCTTCGGCGGCAGTAGAGGTCTCGGCGGCGGGAGCAGGCGCTACCGGCGCGGGCGTGGCCGGAGTCTCCTCCTCGTCTTCGTCCTCATCTTCCTCGTCTTCGTCGTACTCGTCGAGCTTATCGAGCTCGGCGTGTTCTTCGTCGTCGTAGTCGTGGAAGTCTTCCATCTCTTCGTCGTCTTGGGGGGCGAGTTTCGAGCTATCGAACATTAATCCGGCCTCCTGTATTCAACGCACAATCACCCATAGAATACCCCTTTTTGCAGAACGCGCAACAGGGAATTGAGCAGACAGAGTAGAGAGCGTTACTTGCGCACACTCGCGACGACGACGGTGGGCTTTTTCGCCGGAGCCTTCTTCGCAGGAGTCGTCGACACCGCCCGCACTCGGCTCTTCGACGTCGCCGTCGCACGGTGCGAAGCCGTCACCGGACGTCGCGACGAAGCCGTCGTGCGCCGCGCGGGAGGGTCGGCGCGCAGCACCGACGGAATCATCAGCCGGTCGCCTTCGAGAGTCTCGCCGTCGAGGCCGTTCGCCGCCACAATCGCCGATGCGGTCACGCTGTACCGCTTCGCAATCGCCGATACCGTCTCGCCCGCCGCCACATGGTGCAGCCGCCACGAATCGCGATGCTCCGCCGGAACCATCTGGAGCGACGCCATCAGTTGCTTCGCCGTGCCCTTGGGAACGTGCAGCGAGTAGTTCTCGGGGGCGATATTCCTCAGGACGGCGGGGTTCAGAGAGGCGAGCTCGGAAAGGGGAGTGTCGGTGATATCGGAAACGAGGGTGAGACTGGTCGCGGAGGGGAGCTCGATCGTGTCGTATTCCAGCGGCGAATCCAGGCTCAGGTTTTCCAGCCCGTACTCGGCCGCATTCTTCTCCATGATCGTCATGGCGAGGATGATCGGCACGTAATTCGTGGTCTCGGCCGGGAGGACGCCGATGCGCCGCAATTCCCAGAAGTCCGCATATCCCGTGCGCTCGACGGCCTTTTCCACGGTGCCCGGCCCGCAGTTGTACGCCGCGATCGCCAGGTACCAGTCGCCGAACTCGGTGTAGAGGTCGTGCAGGTGGCGGGCGGCGGCGCGGGTGGCCTTCTCGGGGTCCATGCGCTCATCGGTGAAGCGGGTCTGCATCAGGCCGTACTGTTGGCCGCGCGAGACCAGGAACTGCCACATACCGCCGGCGGCCTTCCGCGACATCGCGCGTGGGATGAAGCCCGACTCCGCCTGGGCCAGATGGATCAATTCCTGCGGCACGCCTTCTTCATCGAGGACGCGCTGGATCATCGGGCGGTACTTGCCCGAGCGCTGGGTGGCGGCGAGGATCGTGTTGCGGCCGTGGTGGGTGAAATAGTTGATGTAGCCGAGGACGGTGTCGTTGACCGAGAGCGGAAGCTGCGACACGGTCGCGGCGACCTGCTCGCGGACGCGGTCCTTCAGCTTCGGGTCGACCGGGAACGTCATTTCGAGGATGTCCTCGAGCGGCGCTTTTTCGAAGCGGCCCTGTTCGACTGCCGCGGACGCGCCCATGCCGGCGAGGTCCATGCGGTGAATCGCGTCGATCATGTCTTCCAGGCGGTGCTGATAGTCCTGCCGGTCGGCCGGATTCTCGTCGGACGCCTCGAGCATCAGGTCGATGGCGCGGTCGAAATCGCGGCGGGCGCCGGGAATATCGTTCGACTGGTAGAACCTTCTACCGTGTTGAAACGTTTGCTCGGCGCGCATCACTAATGCATCGCCGGCGGTTTTTCGGGGAAGTACTTCTGCGGAAGCCAGGAGAAGAGGTAGGGATTTTTGCAGGTATAGATTGGGTTGTACTGCCGGGGCCGGGGGAAGAACTTCGGAGTCGGAAACCGCCGAGGGAGGAGCCGGCGGCAGGAAGGACATTTGGAACCTGGTTTGCCGGTTGTAGCCGCAAGCTCCGGTACATAGAATTGCTGCCGGAATCAAAAAGGAGTAAAAAGTCCGCGTTCGATTGTCCATCCACCAGCCTCGAACAAAGAAAATAAAGCTACTTGCGCGGGCCCTTGTCCGGTCCGAACCCTAAAAGGCTACACCAGGATGCTTGTCCTCCGCAACCACCCTAGCTGGACGTGTACGTTAATACCGTGACAAAAACTGTGCCCTTTGGGGCAAAACGGGGCAGGTTATAGCCCGCCCCGCTGTCATTAAACCGTTATTCTTCCTCTTCTTCCTCACCCGATTTCGCCGCCTTGGCGGCCGCAATGATCTTTTCGGCCTGCAACTGCGGAACGTAATCGTAGTGGTCGAACTCCATCGTGAACGATCCCCGACCCTGGGTCATCGAGGTGAGGTCGCTCTGATAGCTGAGCATCTCCGCCATCGGAACCTGGGCGCGGATGAACTGCGTTGCCCCCTTCGTGTCCATGCCCGAGATGCGGCCGCGGCGGCTGTTGAGATCGCCCATGAGGTCACCCGCGTACTCCACCGGCGCCTGAATCTCGGCATTCATGATGGGCTCGAGCAGGGTCGGCTTGGCGACCTGCATGGCCGCTTTGAACGCCTTCCGCGCCGCCAGCTTGAACGCCAGTTCCGAGGAATCGACGTCGTGGTACGACCCGTCGTAGACCGTGACCTTGAAATCGACCATGGGGAAGCCGGCCAGGAACCCGTTCTCCGCCGCCTCGACGATGCCCTTTTCGACCGCCGGGATGAAGTTCTTCGGGATGGAACCGCCGAAGATCTCGTTATGAAACTCGAAGTTGCCGCCGCGCGGCAGCGGCTCCATCTTGATCCAGCAGTCGCCGAACTGGCCGTGGCCGCCGGTCTGCTTCTTATGCCGGCCCTGGACGTCGGCGAACCCGCGTATGGTCTCGCGATACGGGATTTTGGGGGCCTTCAGGGTGACGTCGACGCCGTAACGCTTCTTTAACCGGCTGACGACGATTTCGACGTGCTGCTGCCCTGCCCCGCCCAGCAGGAACTCCCGCGTCTGCGGGTCTCGGTAAAACCGCAGCGACTGGTCTTCTTCGAGAATACGGTGGACGGCGTTGCCCATCCGGTCCTCGTCGTTGCGCGACTTCGCCTCGATGGCGAACGCGATCGACGGTTCGGGCAGCTTTACCGGCGCGTAAGCGACCGTAACGCTCTTATCGCCGAGGGTGTCCCCGGTGAGCGTCTCCTTCAGCTTGGCGATGGCGCCGATGTCGCCGGCGTGGAGCTCGGTCACCGGCTGGAGAGTCTTACCGAACGGGATACTGAGGTGCGCCAGCCGCTCCGGCGCGTTGTTCCGGGTCACGTTCTGAACCGTAGCGTCGTTCTTGACCACGCCGCCGTACACCTTAAAGAAGGTGATGCGGCCGGCGAACGGATCGGCCGACGTCTTGAAGACGAACATGGAGCAGGGACCCGATTCGGCGATCTTCTGGGACCCGTCTGGGATGGCGGCTTCGCGCTCGACCGGAGCGGGAAGGTTATCCACGATGAAGTCGAGGATCTGGTCCGCTCCGATATTGTGCAGCCCGGAGGCGCACAGGACCGGCACCATACGCATCTCGCGGATCGCGCCCTTCAGTCCGTCCACCAGGTGCTCGACCGGCAGCGTCCCGGTCTCGAAGAACTCTTCCATGAGGGCGTCGTTGCCCTCGGCGATCATTTCTACCAGCGCTTCGTGGGCCTTGGAGGCTTCGTCGGCGAGGTTGGCCGGGATTTCCCCCTCTTTGCCTTTGCCGTCGCCGTCGGACGTGTACGTGTACGCCTTCATCTGGATCAGGTCGACGACGCCTTTGAATTCGCGCTCGGAGCCGATCGGGATGTGCACCGGCACGGCCGTGCGTCCGAAGACTTCCTGGACATTGGCCAGGGTGCGTTGAAAGTCGGAGCGCTCGCGATCCAGCTTATTAATGATGATGGCGCGGGGGAGATTGTAATCGTTCGCGAAACCCCAGACTTTTTCGGTCTGCACTTCGACGCCGGCCACGCCGTCGACGATAACGAGCGCGGCATCCGCGGCGACGAGAGATCCGCGGGCGTCGTTAATAAAGATGTTGTAGCCGGGGGTGTCCAGCAGGTTGATCTTCGCCTTCTTCCACTCGGCGACGCCGACGGCCGTCGAGATGGAGATTTTGCGGTTGATCTCCTCCTCGTCAAAGTCGGTAATCGTGTTGCCCTCGTCGACGCGGAGCAGCCGATTCGTCGCTCCGGCGGTGTATAGCAACCCGGCGGTGAGCGTCGTTTTTCCGGAATCGCCGTGGCCCACCACACCGACGTTCCGAATCTCCTTGCTTTCGTAGACTTTCACGGATTGGCTCCCTTAGCTGGAAGTGCGGTCGATTAAAACTCGATTAAAACGGAATAGTATCACGCCCCATCCAGCCCCGGCGGAAGCAAGTACGTAGAGCGGCTGCGGCCGGGTTCGATCGCCTTGTATCCAACCGTGCAGCCTGGACTCTAGTGTTCCGCCGCTAACGGAAGGCGAAGGCGTCGCTTCCTATAATTCGGGCAGGATGGCGGATCTGATTCAAGTCGTCGGACAGGACCGTACCCTCGAGGTGCTCGGGATCCGGCTGATCGGCGTGAGCGCGGAGAACGGCAAAAAGCTGCTCTTCACCATCGCCTTCATCGCGATCGTGATCCTGCTCAACCGGGTCCTCAAGGGCGTACTGCGCGCGATCGTCGGCGAGAAGCTGGAGCGGGTGCGGTTCTGGTCGCACCAGGCGATCCGGCTGCTGACCGCGGGAGTCGTGTGCGTCGGACTGGTGTCGATCTGGTTCAACAACCCCGCGCAGCTCGGGTCGGCGGCGGCTTTCGTGACGGCGGGCCTCGCCATCGCGTCCCAAAAGATGATCACGGCGTTCGCGGGATACCTGATCATTTTGCGCGGCAAGAATTTCAATGTCGGCGACCGCATCGTGATGGGTGGCGTGCGTGGCGACGTGATCGCGCTCGGGTTTATGCAGACGACCATCATGGAGATGGGGCAGCCGCCCGGCGAGCAGGCCGACGCGCCTTCGATGTGGGTCGCGGCGCGGCAGTACACGGGCCGCATCGTCACGGTCACCAACGACAAGATCTTCGATACGCCGGTCTACAACTACACCAGCCGCTTCCCGTACATCTGGGAAGAGATGCACCTACCGATCCCGTACAACGCGGACCGCAAGCGCGCCGAGCAGATCATCCTCGAGGCAGCGCGCCGGTATACGGAGCGGATGGCGGAGCTCGGTGAGGACGCGCTTCAGGAGCTCGAGCGCCGCTATATGATCGAGCGCGCGGACCTCGAGCCGCGCGTCTATTTCCGGCTCACCGACAACTGGTGCGAGATGACGGTGCGGTTCATCGTCGACTCGCACAAGGTGCGCGACGTCAAGGATCGGATGTCGCGCGACATGATCGACGGCCTCGACGCGGCCAAGATCGGGATCGCGTCCGGGACGTACGAGATCGTCGGGATGCCCGAGTTGCAAGTGCGCCTGTCAGAGCCGCGACAGTAATGGAGCGGTGTCCGAGCAGCAGCGACCGCTCCATTCCTGTCGCGGCTCTGTTACTGGCGTCGACGCGTTGTGGGAGCTTTCGGCTCCGGTCCGCCGGCCGCGACCAGGAGCGCCGCCACCGGGCGCCACGCCGCGAGCACGACCTCGGCCTGCGGGGCCATCAAGCGGGAGAGTTCGGCGGACTCGGTGGACAGCCAGCCTTTAGGAGGCTTGGTATCGAGCAGCTTCAGTCCTGCCTCGCCAAGATTGGCGAGATCCTTCGAGAGCGGCAGCGCCTCGGTCAAAAGCGCGTCACCGGCGGCGAGCGTCTGGAACCGCGCATCGTTATCGACCCAGCGGGTGAACTGCTCGCGCAGGAAGGCGCGGTCGGCGGGCTGCATCCGTTTGGCTGCGAGCTCCATCGCGCGCACGAGCTCGCTTTCGGGACGAGCCGCGTCCACGAGCCGGTTGAGCGCCACCAGGCTGGTGTACTTCTGCGCCCGCGCGCGCGGTCCGAGCCCCTGCGCCTCACAGACATCGGCGAGGACGCGCAGCGACTCGGCAGGACGGCCACCGGCGAGCCGGTCGAGCATCGGCTGGTAGTTCGCGCGATGCTCCACGCCGGTCCAAGCGAGGCTGCGGCTCACCGACGCCATGCGCGTGTACATCGAGTCGACGTCGGCCGTCTCCTTCGGCGACCAGAAGCGCTCGGCGATCGCGGCCATGCGCGGCCAGATGCGCGAATCGACCGTCTCCGCGTTGACGTATTCCGCCCACATGCAGGCCTCGCCGCCGAGAATGCGCTGGGCGGCGTCGGGCGGCAGTTGCGCGGCGGGACCGCCGAGCGGATCGATGCCGTAGTGGTACGAGGCGGGGCTGAGGTGGTCCAGGTAATAGCCCCACGAGAGAATCCCGCGATGTCCGGCCTTGGCCGCGTCGGCGAGCGCCTGATTGCCGCGCCAGGATTGGATGACGGTAGCGGTGGGCAGCGCCGGGTTCAACACCTCGTCCCAGCCGACCATGATCTTGCTGTACTTGTCGAGGATCTTCGAGATGCGCTGATTGAAGTAGGCCTGCAGGCCGGGCGCCCCGTCGAGATTGTGGTCCTTGGCGAACTGCATGATCCGCTGGTTGGAGGTCCACTCCTTGGGATTGACCTCGTCGCCGCCGATGTGGAAATAGGGGTCGGGGAAGATCGCCGCCATCTCGCCGATGAATCCATCCAGGAATTCGTACGTGCTCTCGATGGTCGGATCCATGACGGGGTAGTAGATGCCCCACGTGCGGCCGATCGTGTACTCGGTGGGCGTCGTCGCGAGATCCGCATAGCCGGGGAACCAGGACTGCGTGTGGCCCGGAATGTCGAACTCGGGAATCACGCGAATGCCGCGCATGCGAGCGTATTCGATGACCTCGCTGAGCTGGTCCTGCGTGTAGTAGTTGCCGTCCGACCCCATCTGCTGCAGCTTGGGGTGGGTCTTGCTTTCGACGCGGAAACCCTGGTCGTCGGAGAGGTGCCAGTGGAACACGTTGAGTTTCACGGCGGCCATGGCGTCGAGATTGCGCTCGATGACGGAGACCGGCATCCAGTGGCGGGAGGCGTCGATCATGAGGCCGCGCCACGGGAAGCGCGGCTTGTCCTGGATGCGCATGGCGGGGACTTCGAAGCCGGCGGCTCCCGGCACAATCGCCTGCGCGAACGTCTCCATGCCGCGCAGCGCGCCGACGGCGGTCGCGGCGTTCAAGGTCGCGCGCGTCGGCATGACGTCGAGCGTATACGACTCGTCCTCGCCGAGCGCGGGATACTCGGCGCCGTCGGCGGCGCACTCGATCGCCAGTTTGACGGCCGGCTCGCCGAGCATCGGAATGGCGGTCTGGCGCGCGATGCGCGCGGCCAGACGCTCCGCCGCCGGGGCGATGCGCGGGTCGGTGCATCCCGCGGTCGAGATGCTGAAGGTGTTGTCGATGGCAAGAGCGCCGGGGCGCGTCTCCACGTGGACGGGCAACGGCATGAGGGCCGGCGCTGCTGCGCGCGCCGTAGTCGGGTAGCTCGCGAGGAGCGCCAGACCGAGGACAAACCGGACCATACCCTATAGTGTAGAGAGTAAGGACCTCGAATGGGCACAATCCTGCACGACCTGCGCTACGCATTTCGCGTCCTGCGCCAGAACCCAGGCTTCGCCGCGGTAGCCGTTTTGACGCTGGCGATCGGCATCGGCGCGAATACGGCGATCTTCAGCGTGATCGACGCGGTGCTGCTGAAGCCCCTGCCGTTCCGCGATCCGCAGGCGATTTGCCTGCTCACGGAGCGTATGCCGGCTCTGGGCGCGATCGGGCCGTCGTGGCTGAACTTTCAGGACTGGCGCGCGCAGAGCCGCATCTTCGAGTCGTTGGCGGCGGCGCGGAACACGATGCTGACGCTGACTGGCGCCGGCGATCCCGAACGCTTGCAGGCGCAGCAGGCGTCGGCGGCGCTGTTCCCGCTGCTCGGCGTGTCGGCGGTCCGCGGCCACACGTTCACGGCGGACGAGGATCGCGCCGGCGCAACGCCCGCCGTGCTCATCAGCTACGGCTTCTGGCAGCGGCATTTCGGTGGCGCTGAGGACACGGTCGGCCGCACCCTGACGCTCGACAATCAGGTGTACACAGTGACCGGCATTCTCCCGAAGGAGTATCTGCTGATCCAGCCCGCCGAGGTCGTCGTGCCGTTTGCGCCGTGGGCAGCGCGATTGCCGGACGACCGCTCATGGCATCCCGGGATCTTTGCGGTCGGAAGACTGCGGTCCGGCGCGTCGCTGGAGTCGGCGCGGTCGGAGATGACGGCCGTGGCGAAGCGGCTCGAAGAGCAGTATCCGGCCGCGGACACGGGCGTCGGCATCAACGTCAACTCGATGCATGAGCAACTGGTGGAGAACGTCCGCCCGGCACTGCTCGTGTTGCTGGGGGCGGTCGGGGCGGTGCTGCTGATCGCTTGCGCGAATCTTGCGAACCTCCTGATGGCGCGGGCGACTTCGCGGCGAAGGGAAATTGCGCTGCGGACGGCGCTTGGGGCGGATCGCGGACGGCTGTTGCGGCAGTTACTCACGGAGAGCGGACTGCTCGCGCTGTTCGGAGGCGCGGCGGGCGTCGCGCTGGCGTATGCCTCGATTCCACCGCTGGTCGCGCTGGCGGGGGCCGGGATTCCGAACGTCGGCACGATCGCGGTCGATACGCGGGTGCTGGTATTCGCGTGCGGGATCGTCGGCGTGGCGGGCATTTTGTTTGGGCTTGGCCCGGCGGTGCAGGCGCTGCGACTGGATGTCCTCGCTGGTTTGAACGAAGGCTCGCGCGGGTCGACAGTCGGCGCCGGGCAGAAGCGGCTGCGCGGGCTGCTGGTGGTCGGCGAGATTGCCTTCGCGATCGTACTGCTGATCGGCGCGGGACTGCTGCTGCGCAGCTTCGACCGGCTGCAGAACGTCGCGCCGGGGTTCCGGCCGGGCAACCTGCTGGTCGCGGACGTGCCGGTGTCCCCGCGCGCGTACCCGCAAGCAGCGGCGCGTATGAACCACTTCGACCGTATTCTGGAGGCCGCGCGGGCGCTGCCGGGCGTGACGTCGGCGGGCGCGGCGGCGTCGCTACCGGTTAGCGGACGCGGGTCGCAGATCCACTTCAACATCCAGGGACGCGCGCCGAAGTCCCCGCGGGATTTCATCATCGTCGGGTACAGGCCGGTCAGCCCGCGATATCTAGAGACGATCGGAGTCCCACTGATGCGCGGACGGTTCGTCGCGGATTCCGATACGGAGCGCGCGCCATTCGTGGTCGTGATCAACGAGGCGATGGCGCGGCAGTTTTTCCCGAACCAAAACCCGCTCGGACAGCACCTTCAACTGGGACAGACCCCCGAGAAAGATCGCCGTGGCACGAGGTCGTGGGCGTGGTGGGTAATGTGCGGCAGACGCTCGCCGGCGAACCGGCGTCCGAGATGTACATGCCGATTCGGCAGGCCGATTCGGTGCTGCCGGTGAGTTTCGCCTCGGTGGTGCTGCGGACCGCCAACGATCCGCGGACCGAGATCGCGGCGCTGCGGGCGGCGGTGCGCGCGCTCGATCCCAATCAGCCGCTGGTTCGCATACGGACGATGGAGGAGAACATCGCCACATCCGTCGCCGAGCCACGCTTCCGCACCACGCTGCTCGGCATCTTCGCGGGCTGCGCGCTGCTGCTCTCGGTGGTCGGGCTCTACGGAGTGGTGACCTACTCGGTGACGCGCCGCGCGTCGGAGATCGGGATTCGGCTGGCCCTCGGAGCGCAGCGCGGGGACATTCTGCGGATGGTGCTCGGCGAGGGTTTGCGGCTGGCGCTCGCGGGTATCGCGATCGGTGGCGTGGGGGCGTTGGCGCTCACGCGACTAGTGGAGAAGTTCCTGTTTGCGACGGCGGTGACGGACCCCGTGACGTACATTCTCGTGCCGGCGGTGCTGGTCGCGGTGGCGCTGCTGGCGTGCTACGTCCCGGCGCGAAGAGCGATGCGGCTGGACCCGATCGCCGCGCTACGGCACGATTAACGTGGGGCGGACTTCAGTCTGCGGAGGGCTTCAGCCCGACTGTCGCGGAGTCGGACTAAAGTCCTCCGCAGGCTGAAGCCTACCCTACGATTCGCGACCCGCGTACAGCTCGTCGATGTGTTCCTTGAAGTTTTCCATCGCGCGCGTGCGGCGGACTTTCATGGTGGCGGTCAGCTCTCCCTGCTCGATCGTGAAATCGCGCGGCAGGACCCGGTATTTGCGGACCTGCTCGAACGGGGCGAGTTGCTTGTTTACGCGCGCGACGGCCGTATGAATCTCCGTCTGCACCGGCTTGGCGTCGGCGAGATTCCCCGTGAAACCGTCCATGCCTTTCAGCGACGCCGCCGCCACCGGGTTGATCGTGAACAGCGCCGTGAGGTACGGCAGCCGGTCGCCGATCAGGAGCACCTGGCTGACCAGGGGCTCGGTCTTGAACAGGTTCTCGACACGCGACGGGTAGATCTTCTTGCCCGTCGAGGAGACAATCAGCTCCTTCTTGCGCCCCGTGATGAACAGATACCCTTCGTGGTCGATGTGCGCGATGTCGCCAGTGTGCAGCCAGCCTTCGCGTAGGACTTCGGCCGTCGTGGCGGCATCGTTCAGGTACCCGGCGAACAGGCAGGGACTACGCAACAGCAGCTCGCCGTCGTCGGAGATCCGCGCCTCGACGCCCGGCAGCAGTTTCCCGATGCTGCCGGGCTTGGGCGCGCCGATCGGATTGAGACACGCGACGCCGCCTTCGGTCAGTCCATAGCCCTCGATCAGGGGCATCCCGACGGCTTCGTAGAACTCGGCGAGGTCTTTGCTCAGCGGCGCGGCTCCCGATGCGGCGATGCGCAGGCGCCCGCCGAAGCGCTCGCGGATCTTATGGAACATCAGGCGGTCGGCCAGGGCGAGGGGTCCGCGGATGCGCAGGGGAACCCGCTTGCCCTGCCGGCGATACCGGGCGCCGGCGAGGGCCAGCCCCAGCGCCGCATAGAATGCCTTCTGAGCGGCGGCAGGACGCTTGCGGATCTCGGTGCAGATCGTCGAGTAGATCCGCTCCCACATGCGGGGCGGCGCCAGCAGGATCGTCGGGCGAACCTTCTTGATCTCCTGCGGCAGCTTCATCAGGCTCTCAGCGAACGTCACGGGCATCCCGCAGCGCAGCGGGAGCAACTCGATCACGACCCGCTGCGCGATGTGCGCGGAGGGCAGAAACGCGACGGTGCAATCGGCGGGACCGATGGGCAGCACGTGCGGTCCCATGTCGAGATTCGAGACGATCGCCTGGTGCGTGACGAGGGCCATTTTCGGCTCGCCGGTCGCGCCCGAAGTGAGGTACAGGATCGCCGGGTCGGACGGCTGCACGGTGGCGCGGACGCGGTCCATCAGACCGGGATCGTGGGTAAGGGTGTCGCGGCCGAGTCGGCGAAGCGCGTCGAGCGTCATGGCGCCTTCCGCGCTGCCGGTCATGACGATCCAGTGCTCGACCGCGGCGGTCCGCAGCGACGCCAGGGTCTTCGCGTCTTCGACGAAAACGGCGCGCGCCCGGACATTTTCGATGGTGCGGATGAGGTCGTTCGGCGGGTAGCTCGGGTACATGGCGGCGGCGATGGAGCCGTTGGCCATGATGCCGAGGTCGGCGATGTAGAATTCGAGGCGCGTTTCCGAGTTCAGCGCGACGACGTCGCCCTTGCCGATCCCGAGCGCGTGCAATCCTGCCGCGATTTCGTCCGCCGCGTGCTTGTACTGAATCCACGAGTAGGTGACGTAATCGGCGCCGGCGGGTTGGCGAAGCGCCGGGGCGTCGCCGAACGTGCGGGCGGCTTCCTCGAGGACCTGATACAGGGTGCGTGCGGACACTCCTGCAAATTTAGCATGGGCCGCTCAGACGCTGACGACGGGGCATGGCGACTGCCGGATGAGCGTGTACGCGTTGGCGCGGAGGCGTCCATAGACGCCGGCGGCGGAGCCGCGGCCGATCACCAGGGCGTCGGCGCCGATGCGGCCGGCGGCGGTGCAGATCGCGACTCCGGGGTCGCCGGTCTCGACGACGATCTCGGCTTCGGCGTGGACGTAACGGAGCAACGCTTCGAGCTCGTGGCGGGCGGCGTCGGCGGCCCCGAGCGTGACGTGCAGCAGAGTCAGCGAGGCGTCGAATTCGAGCGCCAGGGAGGCGGCCCAGAAGAGCGTCTTCGAGCTCTGCGGCCCCAGGTCGACGGCGCACAGGATGCGCGCGAGCGGCGGCGGATCGGCGGCGTTCTCGATGTGGACGCCCGTCCAGACAGGACAGTCGGCGTCGTGGAGGACCTTGGCGGCGGTCGAACCGAGGATGTAACGGCGGAACGGACCGTACCCGTGGGTCGGCATCACGATGAGGTCGGCGCGCTGGTGGGCGATGGCGACGATGGATTGCGCGGGGTCGCCTTCTTCGACCAGCCACTGCGCGGTCCCGAACTGGTCGGCGAAGCTCTGCATTTCCCGCGCGACGCGGTTGCGGCGCTGTTGCTGGATCTCGGCGAGCATCGAACCGGTGATTTCGGCCCCGCTGAATTCGGGCTCCAGGGAAGGGAGGGCGTGCAGCAGCGTGAGGGAGGCGCCGAACCGGGTCGCTAACGCGTACGCGTAGCGCGCGGCGGGCGCCGAACGCTCGGAAAAATCGACCGGCACGAGAATCGAGGACACAAAGGGCATCGGAGACCTGTATTCAGGATAAACGGGTCCGGATGCATTTGTCTCACCGCGGAGACGGAGTTCTCTAGTTGCCGGTCGTCAGGATCGGTGCGGCCGCTTTGTTCGCGCGGTCGAGTTTCAGCAGAGCGTCGGCCATGTGGTTGACGGCGTGCTCTTCTTCGCGGCGGTTCGCGTCATTGCGCTGCAGCGGCGAGAGGACCGGCGAGAGCTCTAAGTGGATGAGTTCGTGGACCACGGTGAACTCGACGTCCTGGAGCATGTCGTTGAAGGCGAGCTTATAGTCGGCCGGGTCCAGCACGCGGAGGACGGCGGTCTTCTTATCGCTGTCCCAATGAATGTTGCCGAGGGTCTTGGGTTTCAGTTCGCTGGCGCGGGAGACCGCGATCGAGATGTTCCAGTCCTGGAGATTCAGGCGCTTCTGCCAAACGGCGAGGCGCTCAACGGCATAATGCTCGACGACCACCGTGCGCTCGTGGGAGCTTTCGGGGGGCGTTTGGGCGAAACAATTGCCGGAGAAAACCGCAAGGAGAGCCAGAGGAAGGAGGTGCAGAAACCCAGGGGTGAACCGCAACAACATGTGCTCCATATTACCAGACTTCTACAGGAATAGTGTGGAACGACACCCCTCCTGGTACTACCCCGCATGGTCTAGTGTCTCGGTGGGGGTGGAAGTGCGGCGGCTGGCGGCTTCGGTCAGATAAACGAGCGCCTGCCGGGCGAGGACGGGCACCCCGGGATCGGGGTGGCGGAGGAGGGCGACCAACACCCGGAGCCAGTGTAACTCCTGCGCATCGACGCCGATCAGAACGAGTTGGGCCATTCGGGTCCTCAAAACTCTCTTCGGCGGGATGGGGGGAATTTTGAGGGCACAGTTCACGTTCGACCCGTTGCCGCCGATAAGGATAGATGTGGGATCGAACCGCGGCCTCCGAACTCAGCGGCTCGCATCCCGGGAGGCAGTTATGGAGATAACCGCGGTCGATCGGAGCTCGCTTCCGTTAACCGTGCCGGTAGCGGCGATACCGGAGGCCCAGGCTGAGAACCGGGAGGTGGTCCGCGCGGTGAAAGCATTGAACGGCGCGGAGATGTTCGGGGAGAACGAGTTGGTCTTCCGGCGCGATCCGGAGACGCATCGCATGGTGATCCGGCTGGTCAACCCCGAAACGGAGGAGGTGATGGCGCAGATTCCGGCGGAGTACGTCCTGCGCCTGTCGGAGGATTTGAAGCCAAAAACTCCGGCTCTGGAGTAGAGAGCCGCCGGCTCCTGCCGATGAGAGCAGTGGAGAGAGACAAAATGTCCCATACCGGGCACGATGCGTACCTCGAAGGGCGGGTGCTGTCCGCCGATCCCCTGGAACTGATCCGGCTGCTGTATCACGGCGCGAGCGACGCCGTCCGACAGGCGCGGCGATCCCTCGCCGACGGCGACATCCGGGAGCGTTCCCGCGCCATCACGGCCGCCTACGAAATCCTGGCGGAACTGGCAGCCTCCGTCGACCGCGCGCGCGGCGGCGAGATCGGTGAGCGCCTCCTGCTGCTCTACGACTATATGCAGCGCCGGCTGATCGACGCGAACGCGCAACAGGCAGACGCTCCGCTGTCGGAAGTGTTGGGTCTCTTGGCAACGCTTTCGGAAGGGTGGCAAGGGGTCCAGGAACAGGCTGCGCCGGCGCCTCCGGCCGCATCCGAGGTATGGGAAGCCCCGCCGCCCGCCGACATGGAGCCGGCCACCACTCACGCCTGGAGCTTCTAGGGCGGTCGTTACCAGAGCCCGACGACCTTCCACCACAACATCCCGACGCCGAGCCAGATGACGAGATTCACGAGGGAGATCAGGAAGCCGACGCGCCACCAGTCGGACTGGCGCACGTAGCCGGCGTTGAAGTACACCGGCGCGGAGCCGGTCCCGTAGTGCGTCATCGCCGCATTCATATTCGAGAAGTATGCCAACGACAGGGCGGCGGCGAGGGGCGGCGCTCCCGCTGCCAGCGCCGCTCCGAGAAATCCGGGATAGAGCGCGGTCACGTGCGCGGTCATGCTCGCGAAGCCGTAGTGGATGTAGCAATAGGCTGCCACCAGAGCCATCAGCGCGACGGGCCAGACCCAGCCCGCCATCAGCCCGAATAGCTTCGCCGAGAAGATCTTCACCACCCCGAGCTCGTTCAACTGGTCCGCCATCATGATCAGCGGCGCGAACCAGATCAGTGCATCCCAGGCGCGGTGTTCCGCCAACAGGTCGTCCCAGGTCAGGACGCGCGCCAGGAGGATCGCCGAGAGTCCCGAGAGCGCGACGAACGTGTTATTCAGGCCGTGCCACGGCGAGGTGATCCAGCCCGTCATCACCGCGATCATGATCGCGACCAGCCACTTCTCCTCGCGCGAGAGCGGGCCCATGCGAACCAGCTCCGTCCGCGCCAGTTCGCGCGCCGGAGAGGTATCGCGGATCTCGGGACGCACGAGCCGGAACAGCAGCCAGGGCACGATCGCCATCGTCAGCGCGCCGGGCACGATCGAGCCGGAGAGCCATCGCAGCCACGTCAACTGGACACCGCCGATCTTCGCGGCAAACTCGGCAATCAGGGGATTCGCCGCCATGCCGGTGAGGAACATCGCCGACGCCGTGTACGTCGCGTGAAACGAGACGAGCACCAGGTACGACCCGATCTTGCGCGCGGTCGGACCGGGTTCCGACCCGAAGATCGCCGCGACGCTGCGAGTGATGGGGAATACCACACCGCCGCCGCGCGCGGTGTCCGACGGGATAAAGGGCGCGAGCACCAGGTCCGCCATCGCGATCGAATAGCCAAGGCTGAGCGGAGTGCGGCCGAACTGGCGGATGAACAGGTAGCCCACGCGAATCCCGAACCCGGTCGCGGTGAACGCGCGAGAGAACAGAAACGCCGTGAAGATGAGCCAGACGGTGACGTTGCTGAAGCCGGAGAGCGCCTTCGCCGGCGTCAACGTGCCGCTCACCGCCAGCAGGGTCATGGCGAGGACGACGCTCACGCCCATGCGGACAGGCTGCGCGACCAGCGAGACGATGGTCGCGAAGAACACCGCCAGGAGATGCTCCTGCTGTGTGTTGAGGCCGGGCAGACGGCCGAACCAGAGAGACAGGCCGGGCGCGAGCACGACGGCCCAGCGCCAGTAGATGCCCGTCGAAACGGCGCGGGGAAGAGTGGGAGTGCCGGTCGTGGTGGCCAAGTCGTTATGGTATACCGGCGGCCTTCAGTTGACGGCGCCCGGCGTTTTGCCGTTGAATAGAAGGCGCCTATGAAACCCCTGCTAAGGTTCGCCGCCGTCGGCGCGCTTGCTGCCGCCGCCGCTCCCGCGGCTGATTTCTCCTTCTACATGCTCTCGCTGTCGTATGCGCCGAACTTCTGCGCGCAGGCCGGCGGCAACAAGGACCCGCGCGAATGCAATCCATCGCGGCCCGCCAACTTCGTAGTGCACGGCCTGTGGCCCCAAAACGACAATGGCCGCGGTCCGGAGAAGTGTGCGCCCGCCCGGCCGGTCCGCGCCGACCTGGTGCGCTCCATGCTGAGCTACATTCCGACCGAGTCGCTGATCCAGCACGAGTGGGCCACGCACGGAACGTGCAGCGGCTTGAGCGCGGACGAGTACTTCGCGGCGATTCGCCGGGTCCGCGACTCCGTCCGCATTCCGCCCGCGTACACGGATGTCAATCGTCCCATCGCGACCAGCGCCCAAAACGTCGAGGACGAATTCGGACAAGCGAATCCGGGGATTCCGCGCAGCGGTTTCCGGGTGTCGTGCTACTCCGACGGAGGTTTGCAGGAAGTGAGGGTTTGCTTCGACAAGAAGCTGAATGCGAGGGACTGCGGGAAGGCTGCGGAGTGTACGGCGAATCGGGTCTTCCTGGCTCCGATGAGAAGCGGCCGATGACGCCGTTGGAAAAACAAAACGGGCTAACGGGAGTCGATCCCGTTAGCCCGCTTGAGCAGTGCGTGGAGATGTGAACTTACGCTTTGATTCGCTTGCGGATCAGAACGCCGAGACCCAGAAGAGCGGAGCCCAGCATGACGAAGCTACCCGGCTCGGGGATCGTTACCACATCGTAGTTGTACGTGACCACCACACCCGCTCCGGTAGTCGCGCTGCCGCCGTAGAACAGGTGGCCGCTCCCACCCGTTCCGCCGAAGGTTCCATCCTGCGCGGTGAACGAGAGAGAATACGTCTGCGTGCCGTTGTAGAACGCCTCGTAGGAGCTCAGCCCGCCGCCGATGACGTTGTAGTTCTGCGTGCCGCTGCCGGTCAGACCCGGGAACGACGTGATCGTGTTGCAGCAGTTCGCCGTGCCGCTAATCGGCCCCGCAACCCCAGTCGCGCCGAACGAGCTTCCATCGGGACCGGTGATCAGCAGGGGAACCTGCCCGGTCGCGTTGGTAAACGCCAGGTTGCTGGCACTGTTGTTGAAGACGTCGACTTCGCCGGTCATCACCCAGTTCATCACGATCTGAACGCTCGTGAGTTGCTTATAGGTGTTCGGGGTGTCGCCAGTCTGATTGAAAGTCGGAATGGTCACCGTGGACGACCACGGCACAGCATATTGATTTGGCGCACCCAGCGGCGAACTGCTCGCCGACGTTGGGCTATCCGGCGCCGTAAAGATGTTGTTGTACCAGGTAATACTGCTTGCGTTCGCTAAGGAGCTTCCCAATACTGCTACCGCGAGCCCCCCGAGAACCCTCCGAATCGTGTTGTTTTTCATACTATCTCCACTGACCCTGCAAAGAATGAGCCGCAATGGGCTGAAGTGCTTAACGTTGCTAGTGTAGATAAACGGACGGGGGCAGTCAAGCGGAAAATACAATTAATGCAGATACGTACGGTAGTACGGGTAGGACCCTCTGCGACCGGGGGAGGACAGTGCCCGAGGGGCGGCTAAGCCATTAAAGCCAAAAGGCCCTTCGCTTCCGATGGCATATCCCCTTCGGTAGGTGGTACTCGACCTCGTCGGACAACGTCGACCGGCTTCAGGCGGACCATAGTACCGATCCGTTTTTAGCAGACCAAATCTTCTCTTCCGAGGCGGAAATTCTCGAGGTTTCCGAGGATGGTGACGGCGATCTGCTTCGGGTCGAAGAAAGTTTGCGCGATACGCTGTACGTCGGCAGCCGTCACGGTTTCGATGCTCTCCACCAACTCGTCTAGAGTGAAGAACTTACCGAAATACATCTCCTGCCGCGCGAGATTGGACATCCGGCTCGAAGTGGACTCCAGGCTCAACATGAGGGAGCCCTTCAGATGATCCTTCGCCCGGCGGAGTTCCTCGTCAGGGACCGGATCCTGTTTCAGCTCCCGGAACTCCTTGGTGATCGACTCGACCACCTTCCCGGCGGACTCGACGGAGGTTCCGGCGTAAATCGAGAGGCAACCCGTGTCGCGGTAGGGATTCAGTTCGGAGAAGACGGCATATGCCAGCCCCTGCCGTTCGCGGATGTTCTGGAACAGGCGCGAACTCATCCCGCCGCCGAGTAGCGTATTCAGGACGTAGCAGGCAAATCGCTCTTCGTGCGGCAACGGGTAGGAGGGGACGCCCAGGCAAAGATGCACCTGCTCCAGCGACTTCTTGTTGCGTAGCGCAATCCGCGCGTGGGTCGCCGGCGGGTCGTCGAGAGGCGCGGGACCGGCGGGAGGCAGCGCCTCCAAATGCTCGCGCGCCAGCGCCACGAGTCCGGCATGGGTCAAATTCCCCGCCGCCGTTACGAGCAGGTTGGCCGGAGCGTAAACGTCGGAATAGAACTGGCGGATCGTCTCCTGGGAGAACTTCTTCACCGATTGGGGAGTGCCGAGAATCGGCTTTCCGAGAGGGTGGTCCTTCCAGAAATTCGAGGAGAAGATCTCGTGGACCAGATAATCGGGACTATCCGCCTCCATTTTGATCTCTTCGAGGATGACGCCCTTCTCCTTCTCTATATCCTCTTCGCGGAATTGGGGATGCAGCACCAAGTCCGCGAGCACGTCGAACGCGAGCGACAGATGGTCGTCCAGCACCTTGGTGTTGAAGCAAACCAGCTCTTTTGCGGTAAACGCGTCGAGGTTGCCGCCGATCGAGTCCACGGAGCGCGCGATGTCCTCGGCGGACCGCCGTGTGGTCCCTTTGAACAGCATGTGCTCGATGAAATGCGAGATGCCGTTCTGCTCGCCTCGCTCGCGCCGGGAGCCGCTGCCGATCCAGATTCCCACCGAAACGGACCGCACGTGCGGCATCGCCTCGGTGATTACCCGTACCCCGTTGGACAGAGTCGTAGTCTCGATATCGCGAACCGGACTGGTAGTAGAAGTCATGAGAGAACCGGGGAACGCCCGACAGGAGGCAACTCCGCTTCATCCAGTTGTAGCACGCTAAACTGATAGGAGATGTCAGAACCCATCCTCGGCATGGACCTTGCCGATTTGGGAGCGCTGCTGGGACCGGCACAGCCGGCGTTCCGGGCGCGCCAAATATACCAGGCCATGTACCGCGAGGGCGCGGCGGAACTTTCTCAAATCACGACACTTCCCGTTTCGCTCCGGGAGGAGCTGGCGCTCGCCCACGAGATCGGCGTTCCCTCCGTCGCACAGCGCTACGATTCGGTGGACGGCACGAAGCGCTACCTCCTCGAACTCGGCGACGGCCTCACGGTTGAAACCGTCCTGATGCCCGAGGGCGAGCGCGACACGATCTGCATCTCGAGCCAGGTCGGCTGCCCCGTCGACTGCAAATTCTGCATGACGGCGCTGCTCGGACTGGAGCGCAGCCTGACCGCCGGCGAAATCGTCGGACAGGTGCTGCTGGTGGCGCGCGAGAATCGCCTGCGCGAAGAGCGAAACCGCCTCAACATCGTCATGATGGGTCAGGGCGAGCCGTTGCTCAACCTGCCCAATGTCGTGAAGGCGACGCGCATTCTGCTGGACCCGGAGGGGCTTGGCCTATCGCCGCGGCGCGTCACCGTATCGACCGCGGGAATCGTCCCCAAGATTGCGGAACTCGCCGCCGAACCGATCCGCCCTAAGCTCGCTATTTCGCTGAATGCCTCCACGGAGGAGTCGCGGCAGGAGCTCATGCCGATCACCCGGAAATACCATCTGAAGGACCTGATGGAGGCCTGCCGCGCCTACCCGCTGAGACCTTGGGAGAAGCTGACGTTCGAATATGTCCTGCTGAAGGACGTGAACGACAGCGATGCGGACGCGCGGCGCGTGGTGCGGCTGATCGCCAACATCGATTGCAAGGTCAACCTGATCGCGCTGAATCCGGGCCCGGAGATCCCCTATGGAACGCCATCTCCGGAGCGGGTCGAGAGTTTCCAGAGAATCGTCCGCGCATCCGTGCCATGCTTCGTGCGCAAGCCGCGCGGCCTCGACATTTATGCCGCTTGCGGACAGCTCAAACGCGCCGCTACCCCGGAGTTACAGTCAATCGCGCCGGCCGCCACACGCCCTCGTCCGATCGCATGAGCGTGCACACAAAGAAGAAATGCTCGGAGTGGCCATCGTGAGTCAACAGTAGCACCTCGCCCCTCACGGAGTACCGGTCGGGGCCGTCGGTCTCAATCAGAAACTCCGACGGCGTACTGAAGGCCAGCACGCCATCTTCGGGCGCCGCGTTACGAACGGCCTGCTTGGCGACGGCGATCAATTCCATCCGCTCCACCGGCTTCGGCGTCAAAACGGCGCGGGCGACGAAGATGCTCAGAACGACGATGACGAAGACCGCCAGGAGCGCGAGGACCCGTTCGCGGCGGCGGCGCAGTACGTCGATATCCAGGCCCGGATCTTCGAGATCGTCGCGCTCCCACTCTTCCGGGTCGGGCCCAGCGCTCATATCTTCTGTACTCGACGCAGCGTGTACAGCTCCGGCTTCATATTTTCGCGTTCGAAGCGCCGCCAATCGTCGTTGACATGGATCAGCTTGCCGGTGATGTGATTGGACCGCTCGGACGCCAGAAACAACGCCAGGTTGATCTGCTTGTCGGGTGGAACTCCGCCGGTAACCCGCACCTGCTGCGCGTCCTCGATCTCGCGCCGCCCTGCGCGATCCTCGCCCGCGCTGAGGATCTCATCCGTCATGTGGGTATAGGCGCCGCCCGGCGAAATGCAGTTGATCTGCACGTTATCGTCGACCACCTCGTCGGCCACGCACTCGGCAAACCGGACCAGCGCGGCCTTCGACGCCGCATAGGCGCTGAAGTTTGGGCGGGAATGCCCCGAGCCTCCACCCACAATGAGGATGACTTTGCCGGACCGCTTCTCGATCATGAGGGGCAGCGCCGCGCGGCAGGAGTTCACCGCGCCGAGGAGATTGGTTTCGATGGTCTCGGACCACGCCTTGGGACGCGTCGTCAGAAAGGGTCCGACCGGCCCCTGCACGCCGGCCGCCGCGACCAGCACATCGAGCCCTCCGAAGGTGGCGCGCATGCGATCGGCGGCCGCTTGCAACTCGTCGAGATTGCGGACGTCAGCGCGGATACGCAGCGCCGTGCCGCCGGCCTGTTCGATCTCGAGCTTGGCCAGATCGAGTTCCGCCTGGCTGCGGGCGAGCAGGCCCACGCGCGCACCGGCCTGCGCAAAGCCCATCGCAAGCCGCTTCCCGATGCCGCGGCCGGCGCCGGTGATCAGCACGCTTCTCTCCCGAATCGTCATAACGAAACCAGATTGTACTCACATTTCGCGAGTACAATCGCTGCTATGTCCATCCGCACGCAGGAACAGTTCGAGAAACTGCGCATCATCGGCCGTATCGTCCGCGCGGCGCTGGACCGGTGCGCGGCCGCCGTCCGTCCGGGCATCACGACCGCCGAACTCGACGAGATCGGCGCGCGCGTGCTTCGCGAACACGGCGCCGAGTCCGCCCCGCCCAAAGTCTACGGTTTTCCCGGCGCGCTTTGCATCAGCGTCAACGAGGAGGCGATCCATGGCATTCCGGGCAGTCGCGTTCTCGCGGAGGGCGACCTCGTAAAGCTCGACCTGGTCGCGGAGAAGGACGGCTTCTTCGCCGACGCAGCGGTGACGGTCGCGGTGGGCGCCGCTGGCCAGACCGCTCGCGAACTGATGCGCTGCGCGGAGAGCGCGTTCTGGCAGGGAGCGAAGGCGGCGGTCGCCGGCAATCGTGTGTTCGATATCGGCCGCGCTGTGGAGCGCGAGACGCGCCGCTGCGGATTCTCGGTGATGCGCGAGCTCTGCGGGCACGGCGTCGGGCAGACGATCCACGAGGCGCCCAGCATTCCCAACTACCACGACCCGAGTTTCCGCCAGAGGCTCACCGAAGGGCTGGTGATTACGATCGAGCCCATCATCGCGCAAGCCGCCTGGAGGGGCGTGCTCGGCGACGACGGGTGGACCATCCGCACCAAAGACGGCGGACTCTCCGCGCACTACGAGCACTCCGTCGTGATCACGAAAACCGCGCCGATTCTGCTGACGGCGGCGTAAGGAACGCTACACTAATCCGCATGGGCCAGTGCGCCACCTGCGGTAGCCCCGTCGACGAAAGCGGCCTTTGCACGAAGTGCACCGCCACCCGCACAGTCGCCGTCACGCGCCCGTCCAACAGTCACGCGAGCTCTGCCCGCCACTCGACCCGGTCGCAGGGCCGCTTCGCTCCCGGCGAGACTCTTGGCGGACGATATCGGATCGTCGCCATGCTCGGGAAAGGCGGCATGGGCGAAGTCTACCGCGCCGACGACCTGATCCTCGACCAGGCCGTCGCGCTGAAATTCCTGCCCGAAGCCGTCGCCCATAACGAACACGCCGTCGAGCGCTTCCGCAACGAGGTCCGCACCGCGCGACAGGTCTCCCACCCGAACGTCTGCCGCGTTTACGACCTCGGCGAGATGGAAGGCCTCTACTTTCTCTCGATGGAGTACGTCGACGGCGAAGATCTCGGCTCGCTGCTGCGCCGCATCGGACGCCTGCCCGCCGATAAAGCTCTCGAAATCGCGCGCAAGCTCTGCGCCGGGCTGGCCGCCGCCCACGAGAAGGGTGTGCTGCACCGCGACCTCAAACCGGCCAACGTCATGCTCGACGCGCGCGGCCAGGTGCTGCTCACCGACTTCGGCCTCGCCGGCCTGGCGGAGGAGATCCAGGGCGCCGAGGTCCGCAACGGCACGCCCGCCTACATGGCGCCCGAACAGCTCGCCGGTCACGAGGTGTCCGTCCGCAGCGACATCTATGCGCTCGGTCTGGTGCTGTACGAGATCTTCACCGGCAAGCTGCCCTTCGAATCCGCGACTCTGGCCGAGTTGATGCGCGCGCAGCAGGAGAGTTCGCCGCCGAGCCTCACCAGCGTCGTGCGCGATCTCGACCCGGCGATCGAGCGGGTCATCCTGCGCTGCCTGAACCCGAAGCCGTCGCTGCGCCCGCCGTCCGCGTTGGCCGTCGCCGCCGCACTCCCTGGCGGAGATCCGCTGGCGGCCGCGCTGGCCGCCGGTGAAACGCCATCCCCGGAAATGGTCGCCGCCGCGGGTGAAGGCGAAGGACTCTCGCTGAAGATCGCGGTCCCCCTTCTCGCCTTTATTCTGATCGCGGCGCCGCTGGTGTACGCGTACCGCGTCCGCTCCAGCGCGCTCAACATGGTCGCGCCCGAGTATGGCCCCGAAGTGATGACGCTCAAATCGCGCGAGGTGGCGCAGAAGTTCGGAGTGACGGGACGGCCCTACGACGAGTCGTCTCGCTACGCCTGGGACGATGGCATCCTAGGCTACTTCCGAAAGCAGAGCGCGAAACCGAATTGGCGGGAGCTACTGGCGGCGCACCCCGAAGCGGTCGTGTTTCAGTACCGATCTCATGTGGTTCCGCTGACCGGCGTGATGATTCACGACGACCTCATGACCCCCGGCGTCGTCTACCAGGACGATCCGCCGTTCGAGGAGAGCGGCATGGTGCGGCTTGCGCTGGACGCCCAGGGACATGTGCTCAACTTCGAGCGTCTCCCGCCGCAGCATGAGGCCGCGCCCAAGGACGCGCCGCCGCCGGACTGGCCCGCGCTCTTCAGCGCCGCAGGTCTCGACTTCACGAAGTTTCAGTCGTCGGCCCCGCAATGGACCTCGCTCGCTGCCTCCGACGCGCGCCTCGCGTGGTCCACCGAGACTCCGTTGCCGCGCCGCGTCGAGGCGGCCGTGCTGCACAACCAGCCCGTCTACTTCGCCGTCATCCAGCCGTGGACCAAAACCGACCGCGCGCCGGACGCATCCCCCAGCAACAACAACGGCGCGTTTCTCGGAATCCTCAGCGGGGTAATGCTGATCTCCTGCCTGGCGGCAGCGCTGCTGGCCGCGGGCAATCTCCGCCGTCAACGCGGCGACCGGCGCGGCGCCTTTCGTATTGCCGCCTTCATTACCTGCGCTCAGTTGGCCCTGTGGCTCTGCCGCGGACATCTGCTGTTCTCCCTCGGCACCTTCGGCACTTTCATCATCGCGATGTGCAACTCGATCTTCTACGGCGTCGTGCTGTGGACAGTCTATGTGGCGCTCGAGCCGTACGTCCGCCGGCGCTGGCCGCAGACACTCATTTCATGGTCCGCGGTGCTTATGGGACGGCTCCGCGACGCGGTGGTGGGGCGGGATATACTGATCGGCTGCGTCGCCGGAACGGCAATCGGGATCATCGATCGCACGGCAGACGCATGGCTGGCGCACGCCGGTCTCTGGGAGCCCGATCTGGACACGACGATCACGCTCACGGGGCTCCGCGGCTCACTGGCCGCCGTGTTCATCGGCGTTCCCCACGCGATTCGCGACACCCTCTTTTTCTTTCTGGTGATCTTCCTCTTGCGCGCCGTGCTGCGCAACCAATGGCTGGCGGCCGCGGCCTACGCCGCACTCTTCGCGGCGATCAACAACCTCGCCGCGTCGACTCATCCCTGGTTCAGCACCTCCGTCGCGTTCGTGATCCTCTTCGCGATGGCAGTGGTGCTCCTTCGTTGGGGGCTACTCGCGATGGCCGTGATGATGTTCTTCGGGAACATCACCAACATACCGGCCGCAGTGCCCTCGGCGTGGTATTTCAGCGACTCGATGTTCCTGCTCGCGATTGCGCTGGCGGTCGCGGCATGGGGGTTCTACGTGTCGCTGGGGGGACGGAAGCTCTGGAAAGAGGACTTCTTCGGGTAACCCACAAGACCAGGTTCTTAGTAGAATCTCGACATGCCCGCGGGCACTCTCCGCAGATCCGGGATGCTTTTGTGGATCACGGCCTTTCCGCTGCTCGGCCAAGCGCCCGTTTTCCGCTCCGGCACGAGTGTGGTCGACGTCGCCGCGGTGGTTCGTGACCGGCATGGGCAGACCGTCGGCTCGCTGACCCGCGACGACTTCGAGATCTTCGACGACGGCAAGCGGCAGCAGATCACCGGTTTTCAAATTCAGCCACTGAACCGCCGCCCGTCGATGCGGACCACGGTCGCACTCCCCGACCGCTTCGTCGCCATCGTGATCGACGACCAGAACCTCGTCCCCGAGCGCTTCCCACTCGCGACAGTCGCCGCCGTCCACCATCTGGCGGACCTCCGCCCGGGTGATCGCGCCGCCGTCGCCGCGGTTTCCGGCCGCACGTTCGTGGAGTTCACCGCCGATACGGAGCGCTTGCGCGCCGGGCTCTCCGCCATGAGTCCGCTCGACCGCCGCGAAACCTACGATGTCTCACAGATGGCTTCCAGCCTCCACTGCAGCCTCACGTATCTCAAGGCCGATTGGATCCGCAACGGTGACCCGGGCTCACTTCGCAATTGCGTGCCCGCCGCCCCCGTTCCTGTCGCCATCCGAAATGCCGTCTCGGACCGCCCGCCGACGGGGTTGTCGACTGGCCCGGACCCCAGCGAACGGGCTCAAATCATCGCCGAGAATATCGCGCGGGGTTTCGCCGAGCAGATCGCGCAGGCCGGCGACCGGGATGTGCTGCAGTACTTCGCGACGCTCGGCCGCCTGGTGGACTTGCTGTCGCACGCGCCCGGTGAGCGCTCGATCGTCCTGCTCACGCCCGGAACATACATTCCGCGACGCATGCGCCCGATGCAGGACCGCTTGATCGCCGCTGCCACGCGGGCGCACATCACCATCAATGCCATCGACCCACGGGGCGCGCTCCGCCGCAACGATCCGGACGATCCCTCCACGTTCACCGATGCGTGGGGCATCGCCGAGACATCCGACCGCAACGCCTTTCTCGGCGATGTCACCTCCGGCACCGGCGGAGCGTTCATCCGCGGCGACAACGACAACGAAGCGGCGCTTCGGCGCGCCGACGGGGCGCCCGAGTTCGTCTACCTCCTCGCCTTCTCGCCCTCCGAGCTCACGCTCGACGGCAAGTATCACAAGGTGCGCGTCACACTCAAGCGCCACGGCCTCGCGGTCGACGCCCGCCACGGCTACTACGCTGCCGCGCCGGTGCCCGAGACTGCCGATACCGCGCGCACCCGCATGGAGACTGCGTTCTTCTCGGATCGGGACCTTGACGCGCTCCCCGTTTCCCTCCGGGTCCGTTCGTCGCACAAACCCCAAGCGGACATCGTGCTGACGGTCACGGCCCGGATCCCGTTCCAAGACCCCGCGGGCTTGACGCTCGCCGTCGGCGTCTTCGACTGGAACGGTGTCCTCGTGAAGGACTCCTGGAAAGAACTCGACCTCCATCCGGATGACAGCGGCATCGACGCACTGCGCCGCGCCGGTATCGAGATCGCCACCGACTTCGACGTCGCGCCGGGCCGCTACATGGTCCGCGTCCTGATTGCTCAGGACAACGCCGTCGGGACGCGCAGCATGGCTGTCACGATTCAGCCGTAGTCCCTGTAGCCAGTAGGCAGGCTTCAGCCTGCGGAGCACTTTGATGGCGACGTCCCGATTGAGCCAGGTGTCGGTGGCGCGATAGACAGCGCCCATGCCGCCTTCGCCGAGTTTGGAAACGATGCGGTAGTGGGCGATCGATTCTTGAAGGGCTCATCGGGGCGCGTTCTCAGGGATAATACCAACTTTGATGGCGGCTGCGAGGCGAATTACCGGCCAACCGGAGTGTGCGATGCATACTTCGGTTTGCGGCGGCCGGAGGAGGAGCGTCAGGCTAGTAATCGCCGCGGTTGGAGGACTGCGTAAATGGTAAATTGAAGATGTGCGGTTCCCTGAACGTATCGAAGCCAAGCCGACGGTGATGATGGGGAAGCCTTGCGTGAAAGGCACCCGTATTCCGGTTTACCTGCTGCTCGAGAAAATGGCGGCGGGAGAGAGCTTCGAAAAACTGCTCGGCGCTTATCCCCAATTGGCTCCTGAAGACCTACGCGCCTGTATTGGGTATGCGGCTGCGTTGGCGGCCGACGAAGTCGTCCTAGCGGAAACGTGAAATTCCTCCTGGACGAGAATCTATCGCCGCTTCACGCGGAGACCGTTCGCGAGTCGGGTCACGATGCCGTGTCCGTGGTGGAAATCGGACTCTCCGGCGCCGACGACCAGGAGGTTTGGCGCGTGGCCAGTGAACAGGACCGCGTTCTTCTCACGCTCGATGCGGATTTCGCGAATGTGCTCCGGTATCCGCCGGCCAATACACCGGGTGTCGTGCGGCTCCGGGTTCATCCGGCAATTGAGGAAGCGATCGATGAGATGCTTCGGCGTGCGATCCCACGGATTGCGGAAATCAGTATGGATGGCAAACTCGCCGTGGTGGACGAACGCCGGATCCGCATCCGTGGGTGAGACGCGCGCGCCGTTAGTTCCATCCAGCTAACTGCGGATTCCAGCGCGCTTGGCGGCCTTCGCTTTCGAGCGTCGGGTCACGTCGGCGCGGCCGGATCGAACGGCGATGCGACCCTCGGCGATGGCGGCGGGTCCGGAGCAGTCTAATTCACCAGCACGTCAATTCGCGCTTGGTTTCTCGACGTGGTCGACGACCATAACCTCGGCGGGGTCCTTGGTGGCTTCCAATTTGAGTCCGAGCTGTTGCTGGATCGCGACCAGGATGTTCGGTGGGGCTGTGCGGTCGTTCGCCGCTGCCGCTGAGGAGGCCAACGATTCTCGGTGACCGGCTACGGAGCCTGAAGTCATCATCATGCCCGCGGCCGTATCGTCGGCGTGGTACTTCGGCGGTTCGATGTTCCTACTGGGGCTGGCCATGGCGATCGCGGCGTGGGCATTCTATGTTTCGCTGGGCGGACGGAAGCTATGGAAAGAAGATTTCTTCGGATAATTGTCGGCGTTCCATCTCTCGGCTTGGCGCTAGACTAACACCAGAGAAATGTCGCCCATATTCGCCTATGCGATGCTCTTCATGTTTTGGGTAGCATTCGCGATTCTCGTCTGGCTAGGTAGCGGCGCTAATGATGATCTCACGCCGAACACGAAAGACGGGACGATGTGTATTTCTGGCAATGGCTGGAACCTTCCCCGGCGTGTTGGCATGGCAACTCGTCGCGGCGCCCGTCGTGATTGTCGTGATTACGGCGCTTGTCGGGGCGGGACTGTTTTTGAAGCTGATAGGAGCCGGCCCGGCTACGACTATCTCGACCGCGGTGGTCGGCGCCGTTTCGCTTGTGGCCATCCTCTTCGTCGTTTGCCTCATCGGTGTGCTGTCACTGATCGGTTTCTACGAGGGCTGGCGCATCGGATGGAAATACGGTTGTGGCCAGGATATTCGGCCCCTGATCGAAGCCTCCGGACCGTTTCGTGGATTCCGGGCGATGCTTCGCAAACTGCGCGTGATGCGGTAGGCGGGTCCCCAAACCCACAGCCCCCGGTCCCCGGCCCCTTTCAGTGATAAGCTGGTGGCAATCCGGAGGGAAATTCCGTGGCCTTCAAGCTGAACGTAAACGGGCGCGCTATGACTGTCGACGCGCCTCCCGACATGCCCCTACTCTGGGTTCTGCGCGATGTGCTGAACCTGGAAGGTACGAAATACGGTTGCGGGATCGGCCAGTGCGGCGCCTGCACCGTCCATCTGGCGGGTAAAGCGGTCCGCGCCTGCCTGACGCCGCTCTCCGCGGTCGGCGCGCAGGCGGTGACCACTATCGAAGGCCTCTCGGCCGACGGAACCCACCCCACACAGCTCGCGTGGCAGGAGATCGACGTCCCGCAGTGCGGCTACTGTCAGGCGGGACAGATCATGTCCGCCGCCGCGCTGCTGGCCAAGACTCCGAAACCCACCGACCGCGATATCGACGCGGCCATGAACGGCAATCTCTGCCGGTGCGGAACGTACGTCCGCATTCGCAAAGCGGTGCACCGGGCCGCCGAGCTGGCCGGAGCCAAGCACGGCACGAGTTCGCCCTCCGCGGCGAACAACGAGGAATAAGGAGGCTGCCATGAAAAAGACGGACACACCGCAAATGGAACGCCGATTTTTCCTGAAGATCACCGCCCTGGCCGGCGGAGGCGTGATGTTCGGCCTCTCCGAAGAGAAGGCCAAGGCGCAAGGACGCGGCGGCGCGCCGCAAGCTCCGCCCGACCCGCACAACTACATCCAGGTCGCGGCCGACGGCTCGGTCACGATCACCGCCAAGAACCCGGAAGTCGGCCAGGGCGTCAAGACGATGCTCCCGATGCTGATCGCCGAGGAGCTCGACGTCGACTGGAAGTCGGTCAAGATCCAGCAGGCCGATTACGACGACTCCAAGTACGCCGGACAGAGCGCCGGCGGCAGCACCGCGACGCCGAACAACTTCACGCCCATGCGCCAGATCGGCGCCGCCGGCCGCGCGATGTTCGTCGCCGCCGCCGCCGAGCAGTGGAAGGTCCCCGCGAGCGAGTGCACGACCGCGTCCGGCAAGGTGATGCACGCCGGTTCGAATCGCTCGATCAGCTACGGCGAGCTGGCGCCGAAGGTCGCGTCCATGCCCGCGCCGAACCTGGCCGAGGTGAAGCTGAAGGACCCGTCGGCCTACAAGATCGTTGGCCACACGCAGCCCGGCGTCCAGAACAAGGCCATCGTCACCGGCCAGCCGATCTTCGGCATCGACGTCAAAGTCCCCGGCATGCTGTACGCGGTGTTCGAGAAGTGCGGCGTCTTCGGCGGCAAGGTGGAGAGCGCAAATCTCGACGAGATCAAGAAGATGCCGGGCGTGAAGCAGGCGTTCGTGGTCGAGCGTCCGGACATCACGTCCCCGATTATCCCCGGCGATCCCGGCCTCGAGAACGGCATCGCGATCCTCGCCGACACCTGGTGGCAGGCCAATGAGGCGCGCAAGAAACTCCAGGTGAAGTGGAACGAAGGACCGCGCGCCGCCATGAGCAGCGTCGGTTTCGAGCAGCACGCGCAGGAGATGATCAAGGCCGAACCGCAGTGGACACTTCGCGCCGACGGCGACGCCGAGAAGGCGCTGGCGGGCGCGGCCCACGTGGTCGAGGCCACGTACTCCTATCCGTTCATTTCCCATGCCCCGCTCGAGCCGCAGGGCGCGACGGCGCATTTCAAGGACGGCAAGCTGGAGCTCTGGACCAACAGCCAGATTCCCGGCAATGGACGGCGCATGGCCGCGCAGGCCTGCGGCATCACCGAGAAGGACATCACGCAGCACATGGTCCGCGGCGGCGGCGGCTTCGGCCGGCGCCTGTACAACGACTATGTGGTCGAGGCCGCGTACATCTCGAAGCAGGCCGGCGTTCCCGTGAAACTGCTCTGGGCGCGCGAAGACGACATGCGGCACGACTACTATCGTCCCGGCGGCTGGCAGCACCTGAAGGCCGGCGTCGACGCCAGCGGCAAGGTGGTCGGGTGGCGCAATCATTTGATCAGCTACGGCGATAAGGAGTCGAAGCAGTTCGTCGCGTCGGGCGCGATGGGACCGACCGAGTTCCCGCAGCGCTTCATTCCGAACTACGCCCTGCACACCTCCGTGCAGCCGCTCGGCATCAAGACAGGCGCCTTGCGCGCGCCGAGCAGCAACGCCTTCGCGTTCGTCATCCAGTCGTTCATCGACGAGTTGGCGCTGGCGGCGAAGAAGGACCCCGTCGAGTTCCGGCTGGCAATTTTGAACGCGGACTCGCCGGAAACAGAAGCGGCGCCCGGCGGACGCGGCGGCGGACAGCGTCCCGGCATGAACGCCGATCGCATGAAGGGCGTCCTCCAGGCAGTCGCCGAGCGCTCCGGCTGGGGCAAGAAGCAGTTGCCGAAGGGCACCGGCATGGGGGTCGCCTTCCACTTCAGCCACGCCGGCTACTTCGCCGAGGTCGCGGAAGTGAAAGTCGATGCGGCCAACAAGGTGAAGATCAACAAGGTGTGGGTGGTCGGCGACGTGGGCAGCCAGATCGTCAATCCCGGCGCCGCGGAGAACCTGAGCCAAGGCGCGGTCATCGACGGCATCAGCGAGTTGATGCACCAGGAGATCACGGTCGATAAGGGCCGCGTGGTGCAGTCGAACTACAACCAGCACGGGATGGTGCGGTTGGCGCAGGCGCCCCCCGAAATCGACGTTCACTACCTGCAGACCAAGTTCAACCCGACCGGCATCGGTGAGCCGGCGCTGCCGCCGATTCTGCCGGCGGTCGCGAACGCGATCTTCGCCGCTTCGGGCAAGCGCGTGCGGTCGCTGCCGTTCTCCAAGTCGGGGTTCAGTTGGGCGTGAGGCCCCTCGCGGCGCTGGTCCTGCTGGGCTCTGTACTTTTCGCGCAGGACGTTCGCCGCGTCGCCTCTCCCGATGGCCAACTGGAATTCCGGATCTTCGAAACACAATCGGAGCGAGGCGGGCTTTCCCGCCTCGCGTACCGAATCCTCCGCCAAGGCAAACCGCTCGTCGACACTTCGTTCCTCGGTTTCAACATCCACAATCAGGAGCCGTTCCTCGGCGAGAATGTCGGGCTGCTCGAATCGCGCACGTCGGAGTCGGGGCGGGCTCGCTGCCTGGTCGCGCACTACATGCAGAACGGGTCGATCGGCCGCCTGCTCGACGTCGAGGCGCGCGTGTGGAATGACGGCGTCGCCTTCCGCTACGTAATTCCCCGCTCGACCGCGCTCGAGGAAATCCTGATCGACGACGAGTTGACGGAGTTCAATCTGGGGGGAAATGCCGCGAAGGCTCCCCTTCCCTTCTCCAATGGAACGGTGTGGATCGCAGAAGCGCCGCGTGCGCCCTATCCGGCGGTGACACTCGGCAGTCGCGAGCCTGGGGTTTGGACGACATTCCTGGTTCGTCCCTACCCGGACGCGGTGACGGCTTTCGAAACTCGGTCCCCGCTTACCAGTCCCTGGCGCATCGTCGCGATCGCGGACCCGGGGCCGATCCTCGCGGAACTGCGCGCCGAGCGGTGATCGTCGGGCAATAACGCTCCACTAACTTTCGATAACACCCGGAACGCTTTTCCTCTAACGATTGGGAATATTGATTCCGCGCCCCGTTCCCGCAAGGATGGAAGTCGGAGGAGAAGCAGTGCGAAGGAAATCAGGCCGCCGCGGCGCATCCATCATCGAGTTGGTGCTCATTGCGCCCTGGGTATTCTTCCTTTTCATTGGAGCTCTCGACTGGGGCTTCTACGCTTCGGCGTTGATTTCAGTGGAAGCGGCGGCGCGCTCGGCGGTGCTTTACACCTCCACATCCGTCACTGCTGCATCGGATTCGACCGGCGCTCGCAGCATCGTGGTCAAGGAACTGGACCGGGTGCCGAACGTCTCCGACACGAATCCGACCGTCACAGCGACCCTGCTCGATGGCGGGACGTCGCCCGACGGGGCCAAGGCTAGCCAAGTCGCGGTCACGTACACTACGATCTCCCTGATCCCCCTGCCCGGACTCCTCAAGCAGCAGTTCACGTTCACGCGGATCGTAACCATGCGGGTGAGGACATAACGATGCGCAAACGCCGCCAGAGCGGGGTCGCCATCGTCGAGTTCAGTCTCGCCGGAATCGGCATGATCTTCCTCCTGATCTGCACGTTCCACTTGTCCTTCGGAATGTGGAACTACCACGTCCTCGCCAACGCGACGCATGAGTTGACGCGTTATCTCTCCGTCAAGGGAGTCAACTGCACCAAACCCGGCAATAGCTGCTCGGTGACCGTGGGGGCGATCGCCACGAAAACCGAGGCTCTTGCCATCGGCGTTCCCAGCAGTGCGCTCAATGTCACGTTGACGACCGAGAGCGGGGCCACCACGACCTGCAACCCCATCAGCTCCTGCGAGGGGAACACGACCGTTTGGCCGCCGCACACCAACAGCGACAACGCGGTCGGCAAGAAGTTCACGGTCACCGCCATGTATCACTTCCAATCGCCGCTGCTGTTCTTCTGGCCGGGACGCGGCGCGCAAAAGTTCGGCGCGATCTGGTTCCCGGCCTCATCGACGCAGACAATCCTCTTCTGAGACCGCTATGAGACACTACACTGGCAATCGGCGAGGACAGACGGCGATCATGTTCACCCTGGCGATCGTGCCGCTGTTCGGGATGCTCGGCCTGGTGGTCGACATGGGCTGGGCCTACTTCCGCAAACAAGCGGCACAGGCCGCGGCCGATGCCGCAGCCGGAGCCGCTGCCCAGGCCGCCTACATCACCAATTCGTCGCCGAACTGCGCCACCCCGCACGTAGCCTGCTATACCAATAGCGAATACACGTGCCCGGCGAACCCGTCCACTTCGCCCAGCGACAATATCGGCAACGGCTGTCTGTACGCCAAGGCGAACGGGTTCGTTTCGAGCGGACGACAGAAGGTGACGTTCCAATCGGGCGTCGGTTCGGCGCCGACGGCCACCAGCGTTACGATCTCTTATTGGGTCGTGGTGCGCGTCAGCGAGGAGATCCCGCAGCTCTTTTCCGCCGTCCTCGGCTTCCCGAAAACGACGATCACCGCGCGCGCGACGACCGGCACTCGTGAGGCCAGCGCCGGCGGCTGCGTGATCACGCTCGACCCGACCGCCGATAACTCGCTCTCCATCAGCGGCACCGCGGCGCTCACCAGCGGCTGCGGCGTCTTCGTCAATTCCAATTCGAGCTCGGCCATCAACACGAACGGCGGCGGCACCATCACCACTACCCCCCCCGCGAAGACCCAGATCGTCGGCGGCTGCAACGGGTGCGGCAACATCAGCCCCGCGGCCCAAACCGGGGTGGCGACCATGACCGATCCGTTCGCGGACCTCAGCCCACCCACCATCGGCGGCTGCACCGATACGGCCAATCCCGTCAATCTGGGGTCCCACGACAAGCGGACGATCGACCCTGGAGTCTACTGCAGCGGTCTTAACGCCGGCGCGCAGTCGGAACTCACGCTGAACCCCGGCGTTTATGTGATCAAAGCCGGCGTCAGCATTGGCGCCCAGGCGACGATGAAGGGCACCGGCGTCAGCATCTATATCCAGTCCGGCGGCGTCACCATGACCGGAGGCGCGTCGGTCAGCCTGACCGCCCCGACCACCGGTTCCTGGCAGGGCATCCTGTTTTATCAGGACCGCGCGGACACAACGCCTTCGAACCTGGTCGGCGGTACGGGACAGTTAATGAACGGCGTTCTGTACTTCCCGGCAGCCCACCTGACCTACACCGGCGGTAGCAACGTCAATGCCACCCAAACGACCATCGTCGCCGACACCGCCTCGATGGTCGGCAACTCGTACATCCAGGCGGCGGCGACGACGCAGTTCACCGGAGTCTCGGGCGGCGCATTTCTGATCGAGTAGGGATTACGCCCGCTCTTCGGCGGCGAACCGGATCGCCTCCAACTGGTACGCCGGCGCGACCGCGAAACACACAGCCGCCGGCAGCCAGACGAACCACACGACGGCGCTCCACGGGTATGGCAGGTAGCCGTAAGCCTCCGCCCAGCCGCCTACGTCCCCGGCAGCCGTCAGAAACACGCCGAGACTGAAGGCCGCCCAGCAGCGTCCGACCCAGCCGCTGCCCATCCGCTGTACCGACCGCCGCAGCAGCATCCCTTCTGCAAGCAGAAGCATCAGCAGAGGGTCCGTGGGCCAGCGCGCGACCTCCACCCACTCGAAGTGCCGGTGCGCCGCGACGATGTCCGCGACGTTGCGAGCGAGGTATGCCGCGAACATCGCCAGCACCACGACGTCGGGCCAGCGCAGTCGTCCGAGAAACCCGGCGCGCCGGTATGCCCGAAGCGCCACGTACAGGCCGGCCGCCAGCAGAGCGAAACGCACCGGTCCGGCTAACAGGTGGCCCGCGGTCCGGAACTCTCGAAACCACTGCTCCGGGGTAGCCGAGAGCCGCACGACCGGGTTCAAGATCGACGGTACGCTCAGCCACCGCACGAGGACCGAGGCAGCGGCCGCGCACATCGCCGACATCGTAATCAGATTCCAGGCCGAATGCATCTCCTCGCCGGGCGAAAACTGGCGCGCAGCCCAGATGCTCAGCCACACCTGGATCGAGGCGAGGAGGACCATCATGAAGGAGCCGGGAATGCGGAAGAATTGCTCGACCCAGACTGAGTCTCCGGAGAGGCGCCACGCCACGAGAGCCGCGATTCCGCCGGCGAAGCAGGCAGCCGAGGCAGAGAGGATACCGGAGGCGCAGCCGATCGGGACGAGAACGCCGGGGCGTCCCTCCCCCTCCACCGCGCGCGATCCTGGCACCGCTCTAGCGTCTCACAAGAGCACGGTCGAATACACGAGTGACGAGGCGCCCGGCGGCCCGGCGTCCGAGGAAGATGGCGAGCACCGGCTCGACCGATGAGAGCAGATCGTGTCCATCCGGCGCGGACCCGGAAACGAGCTGGTCGGTGGCGCGATCGCCCAGATACGGACGCACGCCGTCCGTTAAGACTTCCTTCGTCCTGGCGGGTTCCTGGGCCGCGTTCCAATCGCGGGCGCGGTCGAGCACGTCGGCTAGGAGATCGGGACCCGGTTCCGTCTGCTCCGGTTTCGGCGTAGCGCCTTCGCCTTCGCGATTTAATCGGTCTCGATCGACGTGGCCCAGGCAGCATCCCCCAGGAAGAGAAAGTGGACGGCTTTAGCGGTCCCTGGGCCGATTATACCTTCGCGTCCCGGCGGCCAACGGAGTTTTTCGTGCACGCGGGAGAGTAAGGCGCCAATCGTGCCCTGCCGCACGCCGAGGCGGCCGGCGATCTCCGCGTAGCTGAGTCCCTCGGCGCGCAACCGCAGGCACTCCCATTCGCGCCCGCTCAACCGGGTTCGGATTTCTTGCGCGCGTTGCGCGAGCGTCGCCAGCGCCTCGGGATCGTCCGCCGACGCCGCAAGCTGTTCGAGTTCGACTACGTCCTCCCGGGCGACCGTCGCGGACTTGCGCCGTTCCAACAGATAGTTGCAGGCGACACGCATGAGCCAGGCGCGCGGATGCTCGATCTGCCGGCCGTACCGCCGCTCCATGAAGTAACGGAGGAAACTCTCCTGGACCGCGTCTCGCGCCGCGTCCGCTCCCGACGCGAGCGGGCGCGCGCAGGCCAGCACGGCAGACGCGTATTGCCGGTACGCTTCCGCCACCTCGCGCTCGAGATCGAGTTCCATAGAGCCACTCTAATCCCGGCGAGGCAATTCGGCTAGATCTCGCAGGTGGCCAGCCGGATGATATCGGAAGTTATGGGCCGCCGCGTTCGAGGCCGGCGTAAAGAATTCGACGGCGTCATTCCTCATACGGGTGAAACGCCATGCGCACCGTCCGACGCCGCCGCTCCCGCACCGCCCGCACCAAGGGGGCCGAGCTGATCGAATTCACGATGACCTTTCTCCCGCTGATGAGTATGACGATGGTCCTGCTCTGCGTCGGCTGGGCCGTCTTCATCAAAGCCACGTTTCAGTATGCGGTGCGGGCCGCGGTCCGCTCCGGCATCACGATTACGGGCACGCAGGCCGCGGCGGCTCATTCCGACCTCACCGCGATGGTGAAAGGCATCGTGCAGTCGAAGTCGCTGGGGCTGTTGAACGGGGCGAGCGGGCTAGCCAAGATCAAGGTCCACTACTTCCAGCCGCCCGCGGCGGGATCGAACGCGGACGTCGTCGACGTTTCCTCGCAATCGGACGGCAACACGCCGCTCTACATCATGCAGGTGTCGGTGGAGGGCTATCAGCTCGCGGCGCTGGTGCCTCGGATCTTCAGTTGGAAGCAGGCGCCCGACCGTTCCGCCACTACGATCAACGCGGTGTCCGCAGACCTGATCGAACCCTCGCGCGACGTGCCGCCGATCGGAGTGGCGCCATGAAACGGCGTCGATCGCGGGATCGCCGGCGCGGCGCAGCCATGCTCGAGTTCAGCCTCATCATGCTCGTGCTGGTCCCGCTGCTCCTCGGCTCCATCGGTTTCGGCCTCAACATGCTGCGCTCGCTCGAAGTCATCCAGCTCGCGCGCGACGCCGGCCATATGTTCGCGCGCGGGTCGGACTTCTCGCAGCCCGGCACGAAGACCATCCTGACGACTCTCGGCGACGACGTGGGGCTCACCACCAACGCGGCCACCAGCAACGCCGTCGTCGTCCTCTCCGCCGTAACGTATATCGACAAGGCGATGTGCGCGGCAGACGGCAAGGTCGACGCGCACGGGGAACCGCTCGGCTGCAACAACTACGCGAAGTGGGCATTCACCAAGCGGTTGGTGATCGGCAATACCAGTCTACGCACCAGCAATCTCGGCAGTCCCTTGCAGACCGGGCCGAATCCTGTGGTACTCGACGCGGCCGGTAAGACCACGCTCCATGACCAGGTGACGAATGCGGGCGACGTCGCCGTGTTCACGGGCATCAACCCCTACGCGGTCGTCAACGGCGCGGTCTCCGGCCTGCCCTCCGGCCAGGTGATCTACATCTCCGAGGCAGCCGCGAACGGCATCGTCGTGCCGCCGTTCGTTCCGAACTCCGTCATGTATTCCTTCAACATGTTTTGATCTCTATGCGCACCACTTCCTATCGGCGAACGGCGCGGCGCGGCTCCGCGATGGTGATGTTCTCCCTGATGATCCCCACCGTCATCGTTCCCATCGCGGGACTCGGCATCGACGCGACCATGCTGTACATCGTGCAGGCCAAGCTCTCGGCTGCCGTCGACGGCGCTGCGCTCGGCGCCGGACGGTTACTGGGCACCAACGCGAACGCCAGCGAGATCGCCGGCGAGTTCCTGCGCGCCAACTTTCGCGCCGGCACGGACGCGGGCTTCTGGGGTTCGAGGAATCTTGTGCCAACCGTGACGGTGACGCTCGGCACGACGAAGACGGTCGCCGTCAACGCCACGGTCGACGTACCGTTGCTGTTCTCCCGCATCTTCGGACAGCCGACGGCCACGGTCGCCGCCGCCGCCACGTCGACCCGGCGCGACTCGCGCGTCGTCTTCGTAATCGACCGCTCCGGGTCGATGAATACGTCCGACGGCTCGGGCAGCACCGTCATCAACGATGTCGTTGCGTATACCCAGGGCTTTGTCCAGAAGTTCACGAGCGGGACTGACGAACTCGGCCTCGTGGTCTTCGACGGCAGCGGCGTGGTCGGCTATCCGACCACCCGCCCCTGGGATCCGACGACTACCTCGGCGTCCACCGGCGGCCCCAACAACTCGTTCATGGATGGCACGTCGAACGACATGCTCCACCAGATCCAGGCCATTAAGGCGGGCAGCGGCACCGGCATGGCCGAGGCGCTATGGCTCGCCTACATCGAGCTACAGAAAGCCCACATGAAGGATCTCGTCGCCAAGGGCTCGGACGACCGGTTGAACTCGATCTTCCTCTTCACCGACGGCGTCCCATCGGCCATGACTCTCTACCTGAACAACCCCGCCAATACCAACGCGGACAACATGCTCAGCGCGAGCGGCCCTTGCAACAACCGGCGCATCACGACCGAAGACGCGGCACACATGATGCTGTCGTGGTTCGCAATTCCGGGACCGCCCTACACCAACGCCGGCGTCAACACGTATGGCATGTTCCTCCTCGCCAGCACCGACCCGTCCGCGACTCACACGGCGAATTGGTGGATGGCGCACGGCGGCGACGACGCCGCGACGCCCAATCCCACTACGCCGTACGCCGGCTGCACGTCGATCTACGCGAATGACGACACCAGCGAGAACGTCAACCTTCCCGGACTCCTCACCCAGATCCCGAGCAAGGACCGGTACGGCAACATCCTGACGGGCGGCGGGTACACCAACTCCCACATCGTGAAGAGCAACGGCGCCACGTCCTCCGTCTACACCTCCGGCGTGCCGCTCGACCGCACGAAGGTCAACCGCGACTACCACTGGGGTCTCGCCATCTGGAACTCCGTCGATAGCGCGGCGAACCGCATCCGCGCCGACGTCAACCGCGTGAACCGCGGCGGCGACACGCAGGACATGCAGATCAGCATTTTCGCGATCGGCTACCAGGGCAACGGCGGCACGGATGATGGCCTGTTAAAGCGAGTTGCCAACGACAAGAGCGCGGTCGGCTACGACGGCACGCAGGCGACCGGCCGCTATATCGCGGCCGCCGACAAGAACGCGCTGGCTGCCGCCTTCGACACGATGGCGTCGATCATCCTGCGGCTGTCGCAATAGACTGCAGTGCGGCTCAAATGATGCCGTTTATTTTCGCAGGCGAAACCGCCTGCGCCACCTGTAGCAGGTGGGGCGGGCTTCAGCCTGCCAACGCCCGCTTGCGGGCGCTCAATCTGTTTGCCGCACGTTGGGACGTGGCGCCGGACTCTACAGCATCAACTGTCCGCCGTTGACCTCGAGCGTTTCTCCGCAGATGTACGCGGCGGCGTCCGACACCAGGAACGCGATCGCAGTCGCGCATTCCATCGACGTCCCGACGCGGCCCATCGGGATCATCTTCACGAAGTTCGCCATCATCTCGGGAGTCGAGAAGACCTCATGGAACGGTGTATCGATCACGCCCGGCGACACCGCGTTCACCCGCACGCCGTGCGGCGCGGCTTCTTTCGCCAGAGCTTTCGTGAACGTGATCAGCCCGCCCTTGGACGTCGAGTACGGTCCCGCGCCCGGACCGCCGCCGTTGCGTCCCGCGATGGAGACGACGTTGACGATCGTGCCCTTCTTGCGCGCGATCATGCCGGGGATCGCCGCTTGGGAGCAGAACGCCGCGCTCTTGAGGTTCAGGTCCATGATCTCGTCCCAGAGCTCCTCGGTGAGGTCGGAGATGGCCTGCCGTTTGACCAGCGACCCCGCGTTGTTCACGAGAATGTCGAGCGGTCCCATCTCCTCTTCCACGCGCCGCACCAGATCGACCGCCTCGGACACTTTGCGCACGTCGGCCTTCATGGCGATCGCGGCGCCGCCCGCGTCGGCGATCTTGCGGCAGACCTCCTGCGCGCCGGCTTCGTTGTTGTAGTACCCGACGGCTACCTTGGCGCCCAGGTCCGCCAGCACCGCGGCCGTCGCCGCTCCGATTCCGGACGAGGCGCCGGTCACCAGGGCGATCCGCCCCGTCAGATCGAGATAATTCTTCATGTCAGGACAATTGTACCGGGTGGTCCGGCCCCCGGCGTGCGCGAGCCCCCTTGCCCGTTTACTTTCAGACCGTTACAATCATGAGTAGGGAAGTCCACTTCAAGGGTCTATGAAAACGGACACGCCGCTCAAATCCAGACATCGCGAAATCCTGACCTCGATCGTCCGGACGTATATTGAAACCGGCGAACCGGTAGGTTCCAGGACGATCTCGAAGCTCCGCCAGGAGGAGCTCAGCGCCGCGTCGATCCGCAACGTCATGGCCGATCTCGCGGATGAGGGCTATCTCTCACAACCGCATACTTCGGCGGGGCGGGTGCCGACCGAAAAGGCGTTCCGTTTCTACGTCGCTTCACTGGCGGCGCTGCCGGCCAACCGCATGGCGCACCCCGCGTCCGACCGCCTCTCGAACGAGCTCAGTAACCTCGACACGATCGAGGCGCGCGTGGAGCGCTCCAGCTTCGTCCTGATGGAGATGACCAGCAACGTCGGTATCGCCGCCGCCATCCCGACGCTGTCCCAGGAATTGGACCAGATCGAGCTCATCCCGCTCGCCGACCAGCGCGTCCTGACGATCCTGGTCACGCGCGACCGCATGGTGCGCAACCGCGTCGTGATCCTCGACGAGCCGATGTCGCAGAACGAGCTGGTCTCGATCCGCAATTACATCAATCGGAACTTCAGCGGGTGGCGCCTCGGCGATGCCCGCCGCGAGCTCGTCCGCCGGATGCTGGAGGATCGTGAGTTGTATCACGAGGCCCTCCGCAACGTCCAACTGCTGTACCAGAAAGGGCTGCTCGACACCGATTTCGGACCCGAGGTCCATATGGAGGGCGCGTCGAACCTGCTCGGGCTCGACCTGCACCTCACCCGCGAGCATCTGCGCGACCTGCTGCGCGCCCTGGAAGAAAAGAAACGCCTGATCGACCTCCTGGACCGCTTCCTGGAGGTTCCGCCCGGCGAGCTCTCCGTCCGCGTCGGACTGGAAGAGGCGCACCCCGCCATGAAGGAGCTGGCCCTGATCGGGATGACCGTGCGGATCGGCTCCGGCCTGCCCGCCAAGATCGCGGTGCTCGGTCCCATGCGGATGCAGTACGAGCGCGTCATGGCGGCCGTCTTGCAGACCAGCCGTGCGCTCGAAAACGCCACGTTCTGAGCCGATCCAGCGGCTCTGCTAATCTGTAGATAGAGTGCCTGACCAGAAGTCTGATCCAAAACCCCAAGCCGTGTCTCCAGACGATCCTCTGCCTGTGGAATCGACGGACCGGGTCGCCGCGTTGACCGCGGAATGCGAACGCCTCACCGCCGAAAAGTCCGAGTTGGAGGACCGGTTCCGCCGCGCCGCTGCCGAGTTCGACAATGCCCGACGGCGCGCCGAGCGCGACCGCTCCGACTTCCTCCAGTTCGCCACCGCCGACCTCGTCCGCAATCTGCTGCCGGTGCTCGACGATTTCGAGCGCGCGCTGAAGACCGAAACCGCGGACAAGGAATACGTCAAAGGCGTCGAGATGATCTACGCGCGGTTCTACGACGCGCTGAAGCGGCTGGGACTGGAGCCGATCGACACGCAGGGCAAGAAGTTCGACCCCAACCAGCACGAAGCGGTCCAGCGGGAGCACACCGAAGACGCCGAGGACCAGGCGATTTTAGGAGAGTTACAGAGAGGCTATAATTTCAAGGGCAAGCTTCTCCGGCCGGCTTGGGTCAAAGTCGCCGTTCGCCCCTAACCGTAGTAGGAAACCGTGGCAAAACGCGATTATTACGAAGTTCTAGGTGTCGGCCGTGAGGCCGGCGAAGTCGATGTGAAAGCGGCGTACCGCAAGCTCGCCCGCCAGTTCCATCCCGACCATCATCCGGACGATCCCACCGCCGAGGACAAGTTCAAAGAAGCCTCGGAGGCGTATAGCGTCCTGAGCGATCCGCAGAAGCGCGCGGCGTACGACCGCTACGGTCATGCGGGCCTCCAGGGCGCGCAGGGAGCCGGGTTCGACCCCAACGCCTTCGCCGACTTCAGCGACATTCTCGGCGACTTCTTCGGCGGACAATTCGGCGACCTGTTCGGCCAGGGCGGCAGCCGCCGACGGAATCGTCCCCAGCGTGGCGAGGACGTCCGCTACGATCTCGAGATCGGTTTCGAGGAGGCCGTCTTCGGCATGGGCGCGGAGATCCAGGTGCCCCGTATGGAGCACTGCGACCACTGCGGCGGCAAGGGGTCGGAACCGGGCACCGGTCCCAGCACCTGCCCGACCTGTCACGGCCGCGGGGAGATCCTGTACCAGCAGAGCTTTCTCTCGATCCGCCGCGCGTGCAGCACCTGCGGCGGCGCCGGACAGGTGATCCGTAACCCTTGCAGCAAGTGCCGCGGCAATGGCTACCAGCAGGTCCACAGGAAGCTGAAGATCAGCATCCCGGCGGGGGTCGACGACGGCATGCGGCTCCGTCTGGCGAATGAAGGTCAGCCTGGCGCGAATGGCGGCCCGAACGGCGATCTCTTCGTCTTCATCAAGGTCAAAGCGCACGCCTTCTTCGAGCGCCAGGAGAACGACCTCCACTGCACCATCCCGGTGAACATCGGACAAGCCGCGCTCGGCGCCGATATCGACGTGCCGACCCTCGAAGGCACGCAGAAGCTGAAGATCCCGGAAGGAGCGCAGAACGGCAATCAGTTCAAGCTCCGCCACCAGGGTGTCCCGATTCTGAACGGGAATGGCCGCGGCGATCTCTACGTCCACCTCGACGTGAAGGTCCCGACGCGGCTGAGTCGCGAGCAGCGGAAATTGCTGGAGCAACTCAGGGATACGCTCCCGGTCGACAATGCGCCGACGGAGAAGGGCCTGTTCGAGAAGGTCAAAAACTACTTCATGTAGGTCGGAAACGCCGGCACCCCATTGCAAACACTCGTGGAGTGATTTAACGTAGCGTTTGTAGCGAATATAGCGTCTATAGTAGTGACATGCTGAAGCAGCAGCAAACATCGAAGACTGACTTGGCAATCCTGGACGATGATCGCCGGGCCATTGGGGAGATCTACGAGAAGCTGAAGCGTCGATCTGCGCAATTGATCGGTCCGGACGGAGAGAGGCGGCGCCTCCCAAAATCGGTGCATGCGTTTCTCGTCGATGTCCTGGATGCGATCTCGAGCGACAACTCGCTTCTCATCATTCCGAACAACGCGAAGCTGAGTACGGTTCAAGCAGCGAAGCTTCTGGGCGTCTCCCGTCAGTTCCTCGTAAACCTCCTGGACAGCGGAAAAATCCCGCATCACAAAGTGGGAACCCATCGCCGGGTCTATGCGAAAGACCTTTTGCAGTACAAGGGGGTCCGAGACGGTGTGCGCCGGCAGGCGATTCGCGATTTTGGGGCCGATGAGGTTGAGAACGGCACGTATTCAGATATGAGCGCGGCAGATGCTGACAGCCGTCAATGAGTACGTCGTCGTCTTAGACGCTGCGTACTCGCGCCGATGCCGGTTTGTGACACCCTGCTTCGCTTGGCCGAAGCAGGGTTTTTTATTCCGAAATGGTCACCGGACATTCTGTGGGAAGTTGCGCGAGTGCTGCAGAAATTCGGAAAGCCCCCTGAGCAGATTGCGCACCGTGAAAAACAGATGAATCTGGCATTCGAAGACGCCCTGGTGGTCGGCTACGAAACGCTCATCGACGGAATGAAGAATCACCCGAAGGATCGCCACGTTCTTGCGGCGGCTGTTCGTGCCGGCGCCGATGCAATCGTCACTGAAAACTTGAGAGACTTCCCTGCAGAATCCCTAGCGCCGTTCGGTATCGAGGCGCAGAACACGGACACATTCCTGATGCAGCAATACAACCTTGCACCGGATTCCTTCTTGGAGGTTTTGCAGGAACAAGCCCAGGAACGGCGACTCGAATACCGTCAGTTGATTGACCTCTTGACCAAAGTGGCGCCGAGCCTTCCCGGCGTAATTTCGGCGTAGGGAACAGCGAGCTACTTCTTCGCCGTTTTCGCCTTCGCCGGAGCCGGCTCGCCGATAATCCCCTTGATGAAGTCGACTTCCGCCTGAATGTACGGAGTGCCGTTCGACCGGAAGATGTCGTGGAACCACACCGGGGGCTGGCGGTCGCCGATGTATGGCTTCTCCCACGAATCCCAGGGCAGGAACGTCTGCGACTTGCCCGCCACGAAGCCCCAGTTGATCGCCGCCACCTTGTACTTTTTCGCGACCGGGAGGATCGCTTCGAACGTGCTGCCGCGGGGGCGCGCCATGTACTCGGTGCAGAGGATCGGACGCTTATAGTTCTGCAACTGCTGCACCCGCTTCTCGAACTCCTCGGGCTTGTTGTAGTCGTGGAAGCTGATGATGTCCGACTGCTCGATCTGGACCTTCTCGATCGCCGTCAGCTTATCCAGCGACGACCAGTCCGGGTCCTTCCACAGTCCCGATGTCAGCGGCTGGCTCGGACGGCCCGAGCGCGCGTACTGGAACACCTTCGGTAGCAGCGCCGCCACCAGCTTCTCTTTATCGGGACGCTCGACGCGGCCGTAGCTACTCGTGTTCGGGTTGTCCGGCTCGTTCCAGACGTCCCACGCCAAAATCCGATTGTCGTCGGCAAAGGCCAGGATCACGTTCGCGACGTAATCGAGAATGCGCGCTTCCTGCTTGGGATCGGCGAGAGCGTTGGCGCCGGGGCTCTGCAGCCACCGCGAATTGTGCACCCCGGGTGTCGGCGGACGCTGGTGGAACATCTCCGGAAACGGGTCCCAGCAGGAATCCAGGAGCACGAAAATCGGCCGGATGTGGTGCTTCTTGGCGACGCTCAGGAACTTGTCGATGCGGCTCTTGAACCCGCCCGGGTCCTGCTTCCACAGCAGGTCGTGGAGGAACACCCGCATCGTGTTCATTCCGAGATTCTCGGCCCAGATGAATTCCAGGTTGATGCGGTCGATATCGAAGGTGTCGCCCTGCCACATTTCGAGCTGGTTGACCGCGGTCGCGGGGATGTAGTTCGACCCCACCAGCCAAGGCTGGTGTGCGTACCAGTCATTGGCCTTTTCCTCCGGCCATTTATACGACTGCGCGAGGGCCGTGGAGCTCAGAATGAGAACTAGGGCAAGAACAAAACGTTTCATTGTTACCTGGAAAGCGAGTGTTGGTCCGACGATATCGTGTTGAGGGCATCTCCGTCAACCCGGAGCGGTCCCGCTCAGTTGCGGAGAACCTCCACATTCCAATGGTATTCTAGAAAGAGATCCCCCAACATTGGTACACACGCTTTGAAAGTCGGTTTTGTCAGTCTGGGCTGCCCCAAAAATCTGGTCGATAGCGAGGTCATGATGGGCCAGCTTGTCGCCAAGGGGCACGAGCTCACCCCCCATCCCGATCAGGCAGACGTCCTGGTCGTCAATACCTGTAGTTTCATCGACCCCGCCAAGAAGGAATCGGTCGACACGATCCTCGAAATGGCGGAGTACAAGAAGGTCGGCCGTGCGCAGAAGTTGATCGTCGCCGGCTGTCTGGTCGAAAGATACCGCGGCGATATCCGCAAAGAGATGCCCGATGTCGACGCCATTATCGGCACCAACGAGCTCGACAGCATCGTCGCCCTTTGTGAGGGCATGGAGCCCGTCGAGAACGCGGTCCAGCCGTACCTGTATCACGACCTCACTCCGCGCGTCCTGGCGACACCCCGGCACTTCGCCTACATCAAGATCGCCGAGGGCTGCGACCATCCTTGCACCTTCTGCGTGATTCCGCAGTATCGCGGCGCGTTCCGCAGCCGCCGCTTCGAATCCGTGATCTCCGAAGCCACCCGCCTGTTCCAGCAGGGCGTCCGCGAGATCAACCTGATCGGACAGGACACGACCTGCTACGGCGAGGATTTCGGCCTCAAAGACGGTCTCGCCGACCTCCTCGCGCGCCTCGCCCAGATCGAGACTCCGCACGAAAAGTGGGTCCGCTTCCTGTACGCCTATCCGAACAAGGTCACACAGCGGCTCCTCGACACCATTGCCGAGCATCCGGCCCTGGTCAAGTACATCGACATGCCGTTGCAGCACGCCAGCGCCAACGTCCTGAAACGGATGAAGCGCGGCGCCTCTGGCGACATCTTCCTCAAGCTGATCGAACGCATCCGCCGCACGATTCCGGGCGTCGCGATCCGCACCAGCTTCATCGTCGGCTTCCCCGGCGAGACCGTCGAGGACTTCGAAGAGCTCTGCCGGTTCGTCGAGGCTGCCAAATTCGACAATCTCGGCGTTTTCACCTACTCGGACGAGGACACCAGCGGGAGCTTCCATCTCGACGGCAAAGTCGACGGCCGCACCATCCAGAATCGCAAGCGCCGCCTGATGGCCATCCAGCGCCGCATCGCGCGCGCCCGCAACAAATCGCTGATCGGCAAGGAATTCCCCGTGCTCGTCGAAGGCGTCTCGAAGGAGACGGACCTCCTCTGGGAAGGCCGGCTGCCTGGTCAGGCTCCCGAGATCGACGGCGTCACTTTGATCAACGATGTCGAGGGCGCCGAGCCCAAACAGGGTGAAATTCGGCGCCTGCTCGTCACCGAGGCTCACGATTACGACGTGGTGGGCACGCTGCTCCCGCCCACCGAGACCGCGCCGCGGTTCTCCCCCGCGCCGCTCATTCAAATCGGTGTATGATCTGCCCGACCTGCAAAAAGAAAGAAACCAAGCTCGGCGACCCGGACTTCCCCTTCTGCAGCGAACGCTGCCGGCTGATCGATCTGGGCGCCTGGGCCAACGAGGAATACGTCATCTCGACGCCGATTCAGCCGCCGCCTCCGGAAGAAGAGGACATGTGAACGGTTGCCGCCCGGGCCGCCACTCTGTTTCAATCAGGTATAAATATGGCTCTGCGAAAGTCGGCTGATTCCAAGCCCCAGATCTCCGAGGTCACCCCGCCCGCGGCGATCGCGGGAGGCGAGCTGCGCATCCGCGGCAAGGGCTTCGCCAAACAGGACCGGCCCCGCGTCTCGATCGGCGAGATGGGCGCTCCGGTAATCATCGGGTCCGACTCGCTCGTCATCGCGCGCGTCCCGGAAGGCGCCACCGCCGGCGACGTCGTCATACAGTCCGGCAGCGCGGCCAGCGACGCCTGGGCCTGCGATATCGGCGTCCTCGTCGCCGAGAGCCTGCACCCGGTGGCCAATCCGGCGATCGACGCGTTCGGGAATATCTACAGCACGTTCAGCGGCTCGCGCGGGCAGAAGGTCCCCGTCGCCGTGTACCGCGTCGATCTGAACTTTAATCTCAAGCCCTTCATCAACGAGCTGATGAACGCCACCAGCCTCGCGTTTGACGCGCAGGGCATGCTCTACATCTCCAGCCGCTACGACGGGATCGTCTACCAGGTCACTCCGAACGGCAACATGTCCGTGTTCGTCGAGGGCATGGGCGTCGCCACCGGCATCGCTTTCGACACGCACCAGAACCTCTACGTCGGCGACCGCAGCGGCACCATCTTCAAGATCAGCCCCGACCGCCAGATCTTCGTCTTCGCGACCCTGGAACCGTCGATTGCGGCGTACCATCTGGCTTTTGGTCCCGACGAGTACCTGTACGTCACCGGCCCGACCACGTCGAGCTTCGACTCCGTCCACCGGATTTCGAACGCCGGCGAGGTCGAGACTTTCTACCGCGGGCTCGGCCGTCCGCAGGGGATGGCGTTCGACGAAGAGGGCAACCTCTACGTCGCCGGGTCCCTCTCCGGCCGCCGCGGCGTTGTTCGCATCAATCCCGCCCGCGAAGCCAGCCTGTTCCTCTCCGGCCCTGGCATCGTCGGACTGGCCTTCACACCGTCGCGCTCCCTGGTCGTCGCCACCACCAACGCCCTGTACCGCGTCGACGTAGGAATCAAGGGCCGTCCGCTAATCTAACCGATGAACGCCGAAATTATCGCGGTCGGTTCGGAGATGCTGACGCCCCAGCGCGTCGACACGAACTCCCTCTACCTCACCGCCGAGTTGAACAATCTCGGCGTCGAGGTGGTACTCAAATCGGTCATCGGCGACGATCGCGACCGGCTGGCCGACGCCATCCGCCGTGCCGTCGACCGCCATCAGATCGTGATCCTCTCGGGCGGCCTCGGACCGACCGAAGACGACGTCACCCGCGACGCCGTCGCGCAGGCGCTCGGCCGGAAATTGGTTTTCCACGACGATATCGCCGACGCTCTCGAAGAGCGCTTCCGCGCCGCCAAGCGCAAGATGGTCGAGATCAACAAGCGCCAGGCGTTCGTGATCGAAGGCGCCGACGTCCTCCCGAACGACCGCGGTACCGCTCCCGGACAGTGGATCGAGGAATCCGGCGCGGCGGTGATGCTCCTCCCCGGCCCGCCCCACGAATTGAAAGCGATGTTCGAGCGCCAGTGCCTCCCCCGCCTCCTTCGCATCGCGCCGAAACTGGCGATCCGCACCGTCTTCTTCCGTGTCACGGGGATGGGAGAGTCCGAACTGGACGCCCTGATCGCGCCGGTCTATAAAAAATACGAGAATCCCGCGACGACCATCCTGGCGGCGAACGGAGACCTCCAGATCCACCTACGGGCCCGCTGTGCGACCGTGGAAGAGGCCGATGTCCTCCTGGCCGAAGTAGCGGCGCCGATCGAAGCGCTGCTGGGCGATCGGATCTATTCCCGGAACGGCGATCCGCTCGAAGTGGTGGTCGGCGATATGCTGAAGGCCCGCAATGCGACTGTGGCGGTCGCGGAGAGTGCGACGGGAGGCATGCTGGGAGAGAAGTTCACCTCCGTCCCCGGCAGTTCCACCTACTTCGCCGGCGGCTTCATCACGTATACGAACGCGATGAAGATCGAGCTCTTGGGGGTGCCGACCGAGACGCTCCAGCAATTCGGAGCGGTCAGCGAGGAGACCGCGACGGCGATGGCGCGCGGAGCCCTCCATCGCACCCACGCGACGTACGCATTGTCGATCACCGGGGCTGCCGGTCCGGATACGGATGGCGCGCCAGTCGGCACGATGTACGTAGGGATCGCGGATGCCGAGGGGACGCAGGTGGTCCACCGTCAGTACCTCGGGGATCGGCAAAGAGTGCGGACGTTCGTCTGCCAACTGGCGCTGGATCTGTTGCGACGGCGGATGATGAAGGCTTAAGCGGCAAGCTCGTTAACGACTTCAAGGCGCGCAGTCCACGGTACGGGCCGAATATCGTAGGCACGAAAAGCATCGAGCACTGCGCCGGAAACCGACTGCTCGTCGTTTAGCATGGCATACGCCTTCGACTCCGGCGCGCGCACTTGGCGCGTGTCGCTCCACGCGTGAATGAACATCGAGGCGCTCTCCCGGGTCGGGCGGTTGATCGCCTGAACAATCCGCTCCGGCTGTTTCCGTGATTTCGGAATCGCAAAATCGAAATGATGGTCGTAACCGCTGACGCCAGTGAACTTGACGTTCGCCATATAGCGGATGTCGTTCGCCTCTAACCAGGCGACCACATCTTCGTAAAATAGGCTTTCAACGATGGGCTTGGCGAGGTAAAACAAATCATTGACGGCGAGCATGGCCTGGATTAGATTGTGTTTTCGAGCTGCGAAAGTTTCAGGCGTGGCATGGACCTCTATGGCCTCATCATTCAGCTTCACGCCGAAGCCGTTCAGGGTCGTACGTAGGAGCTCTTTGCGCTTTTCGGTGTTCAGATGGCACCCTGAAGCTTCAAGATCGCGGACAGTGTAGCTGTCGTCAGTTAGTACCAACCCGCCGTTCTCATGGCGCGCGTAAATCTGTAACGCATCGTTGTGGCGGTCGATATAAGGGGTTGTGATCTCAACCCATGCGCCGTTGACCTCACGCAGGGTGGTCTTGTCCTTAAGCCAGGTGCGATAGTCCGCCAGAAGCCTCTCAATCTCGGCGACGCTGCTCATGAGAAAAGTCCCCTCTCGATCCGCGGCGGAGTTGTAACATTGCAATGCCGCATGAAGGCCCCGAATGCAGAAAACAAATCCTGCGTGTCGGGGTATCGGTCAGAGGGCGCTGGATACGCCCACTTGTCACCGAAACCTTCCCTGTAGACGTGCAAATGCGGGCACGGGATTTCCCTCCCGTCTGGGTTACGGTGGGACGGCCCGTCGAGATCGAGTCGCATGAGGATGATCGCTTGGCGTGCTCGATTCTGGAAAGTTGCCTTGGTCAACTTGATCTGTGCGCGGGTGATGTCCAGCGTGAAATTTTCGCGCTTATCTGCCGAGGTCAACCCAACTGAAAGCCGATGACCCTCACTGGAAAACAGCCAGGCAGTCTCATCAACACACACCTTCTCCACCGCGATTAGTGCGTCGGCTTCATCCTGCGTGATGTTGAGTTCGGCCATGGTTCGAGGAGATTGTAACGCGCTTGCGACCAGGTCTCTTACTTCCACAACTCCGGATCGATCTGCCGTTGCGCCGCAAGAATCTCGTCGAATTCCGGATCGGGCTCCCACTTCCCCACGAAGGCAGAGAAATCGGCGAACTTCCGACGAGACTCTTTTTCGTTCTCATCGACCGCGTGGGGCGTCTGCTCGGCCGTGTTTCTTCGCAGCGTCAGCAATTCGCGAGTTGCCTCTTCGATCAACTCGCCCGGCGTTTTTCCTTCCGCCTGCGCCAACTCCGCAACCTCGTTCAATAGATCCGCGGAAATCGCGACGTTCTTCTCGCCATTCATAGACGGCCTCTGACTCAGCGTACCTCGTCAGCCGGCCCTGAGCCCCCGTTGCCTTTCGCCACACTCTGTGCATAACGCAAGTCGTTGAGCGCGCGCCATTTGCCCCGTTGCGCCATTCACCCCAGCACCCTTCTCCCTAACTCTCTGCAATTTCATACCTACTCCTCTGGAATTCCACGTGCACCGCCGATCTTTCTACTATGCAGACGATCCTCGGCCCTCCCACCTTGCCCTCCGACGATAAACGCTGGAAGATCGTCGAGGCCACTGCGCGACGCCACGGACGGGAGCCTCATGCGCTCATCGAGACTCTTCACACCGTCCAGGAAAGTTTCGGCTACCTCGACGAGACCGCCCTCCGCTTCGTCGCCGCCTCCCTTCGGGTCCCGCTGAGCCGGGTCTTCGGCGCCGCCACGTTCTACCACTTCTTCACGCTCAAGCCGCAGGGCAAACATACCTGCGTCGTCTGCACCGGGACCGCGTGCTACATCAAGGGCGCGCCCGCACTCCTCGCGGGCATTGAGCGCACGTACGGCATCAAGCCTGGCGAAACAACCCCCGATGGCGAGCTCTCCGTGCTGACCGCGCGCTGTCTCGGCTCTTGCGGACTCGCCCCCGCGGTCGTCCTCGACAGCCACGTGATGGGCCGCATCGGTCCCGGCGAGATGCTCAACCGTGTCGCGAAAGGAATCGGCCAATGACCCTCGACGAGCTCCGCCAGATCTCCGAAAAGGAGCGCCAATCCTCGGCGAAATTCCAGCACCACGTGTGCGTTTGCACGGCCGCCGGCTGCCTCTCGTCCGGCGCGGGCGAGGTCGCCTCCGCCCTCAAGCAGGAGATCGCCGAAGCCGGCATGCAGAATGAGGTGGAAGTAAAGACCGTCGGCTGTATGGGACTGTGCAGCGCCGGTCCGCTCGTGTCGGTCGAAGGGGACTCGACCATGTACTCCAATGTGAAGGCCGACGACGCGCCCGACATCATCCGCGGTCTCGACACCGGCTCCAACGGCCTCTCCCACTGCGAAACCAGCGCGCCGTTCTTCTCCCGCCAGAAGAAGATCGTCCTCGAGAACTCCGGCCGCATCGACCCCGAGCGGATCGAGGACTACATCGCCCACGACGGTTACAACGCGCTCGTCACCGCGATCACAGAGATGACGCCACAACAGGTCATCCAACAGGTAGTCGAGAGCGGATTGCGCGGACGCGGCGGCGCCGGTTACCCTACCGGCCTCAAGTGGAGCACCGTCGCCAAGACGGGCGAGCAGGAGAAGTACGTCATCTGCAACGCCGACGAGGGCGATCCCGGCGCCTTCATGGACCGCGCCGTCCTCGAAAGCGACCCGCACCGCGTCCTCGAAGGCATGGCGATCGCCGGTTTCGCGGTCGGCGCGCAGCGCGGTTACATCTACGTCCGGGCCGAGTACCCGCTCGCCGTCAAGAATCTCAAGACCGCGATCCGCCAGGCCGAGCGTCTCGGCCTCCTCGGCAACAGCATCAGCGGAACGCGTTTCAGCTTCCACATCGACGTCCGACTGGGAGCCGGCGCCTTCGTCTGCGGCGAGGAGACAGCCCTCATCGCCTCGATCGAAGGCAAGCGCGGCACGCCGCGACCCCGGCCGCCCTACCCGGCGCAGGAAGGCCTGTGGGGCTGTCCAACCCTGATTAACAACGTCGAGACCTTCGCCAACATCGCGCCGATCCTGCGCAACGGGGCCGCCTGGTTCGCCGCGATCGGCACGGCGAAGAGTAAGGGCACGAAGGTATTCGCGCTCGCCGGCCGCGTCGAGAATACCGGACTGATCGAAGTCCCGATGGGGATCAGCCTGCGCGAAATCATTTACGAGATCGGCGGCGGCATCCCGGAGGGCCGCAGCTACAAGGCTGTGCAAACCGGCGGCCCATCGGGGGGCTGTATCCCGGCGGAACACCTCGATTCGCCGGTCGATTACGAGTCGCTCGCCAAGATCGGCTCCATCATGGGCTCCGGCGGCATGATCGTCATGGACGAGACGTCGTGCATGGTCGACGTCGCAAAATACTTCATGGAATTCTGCATGACCGAGTCGTGCGGCAAATGCATCCCATGCCGCGCCGGGACCCAGCAGATGCACGGCCTGCTCGAGAAGATCACGCGCGGCGAGGCGAATGCCGCCGATCTCGAGCTGCTCCAGGAGCTCTGCGAGCTGGTCCGCTCCGCCAGCCTTTGCGGGCTCGGACAAAGCGCGCCCAATCCCGTCGTCACCACGCTCAAATACTTCGGCGACGAGTACCGCGCGCATGTCGAGGGCGCCGGCTGCGCCGCCGGCATCTGCCAGTGCGGCCCGGAAAAGCATAAGGAGGCGGCGGTATGACGAAAGCTCCCGTCCGCGTCATCACCCTCACCATCGACGGCCGCGAGGTCGGAGCGCGCGAGGACCAGACCGTCCTCGAAGTCGCCCGTGAAAACGGCATCGTCATTCCGACCCTTTGCGAACTCCCCGGCCTGTCCAACGCCGGCGCCTGCCGCCTCTGCCTCGTCGAGATCAAGGGCGTCAACAAGCTCCTCCCGGCCTGCGTGACGCGCGTCGCCGAGAACATGGAGGTCACGGTCCACTCCGAGCGCATCGACCGCATCCGCCGCGGCATCCTCGAGCTGCTTTTCGCCGAGCGCAACCACGTCTGCTCGGTCTGCGTCGCCAATGGCCACTGCGACCTGCAAACGCTCGCGCTGCGCCTCGGGATGACGCACGTCCACTTCCCGTACCAGTACCCGCGGCTGCCCGTCGACGCCTCCCACGAGCGTTTTATCGCCGACCACAATCGCTGCATCCTGTGCGCCCGCTGCGTCCGCGTCTGCGACGAGATCGAGGGCGCGCACACTTGGGACATCATGGCCCGCGGCGTCGAGTGCCGCGTCATCACCGACCTCGCGCAGCCCTGGGGCAAGTCCGAATCCTGCACCGGCTGCGGCAAATGCGTCCAGGTCTGCCCGACCGGAGCTCTCTCCGAAAAAGGAAAATCCGTCGCCGAAATGTCCAAACGCCGGCAGTTTCTCCCCTATCTGACCCTCATGCGGGAGGGCCGCCGATGACCCCCGCCCCGAAAATCCGCCTCGCGACCGTCTGGCTCGACGGCTGCTCCGGCTGCCACATGTCGCTGCTCGACACCGACGAGCGTCTCATCGAGCTCGCACAGCACGTCACCGTCGTCTGGGGTCCGCTCGTCGACCACAAGGAGTTCCCTGAGGACGTGGACGTCACGCTCGTCGAGGGCGCCATCTCCAGCGAAGAGGATCTGCACCGCATCCAACTGGTCCGCTCGCGGACCAAGCTGCTCGTCTCCCTCGGCGACTGCGCGATCACGGGCAATGTCCCCGCGATGCGGAACCGCTACGGCCCCGACGCGGTCCTGCGCCGCGCCTATCTCGAGAACGTCCAGCTCGACCCGCAGTTGCCACGCGAGATTGTGCCGCGCCTGCTGCCCTCGGTCCGCCCGGTCCACGAGGCCGTCCCGGTCGACGTCTTCGTCCCCGGCTGTCCGCCGTCGGCCGACCTGATCTATTCGGTCCTCAGCGACCTTCTCGCGGGAAAGGCGCCGCAGGCCGCGGCGAAATTCGGTTAACCCATGTCCAGACAGAAAATCGTCATCGATCCCGTCACCCGCATCGAGGGCCACTCCAAAATCTCGATCCATCTCGACGAGCACGGCCACGTCGAAGAGGCGTACTTCCACGTCACGCAGTTCCGCGGCTTCGAGAAATTCTGCGAGGGCCGCCCCTTCACGGAGATGCCGTCGCTGATGGCGCGCATCTGCGGGATCTGCCCGGTCAGCCACCTGATCGCCTCGGCCAAGGCCTGCGACGCCATCCTCGCGGTCCGTATTCCGCCGAATGCCGCGCGCCTCCGCCAGATCCTCAACCTCGCACAACTCATCCAGTCGCACGCGCTCAGCTTCTTCTATCTGGCGTCGCCCGACCTCCTCCTCGGCATGGACTCCGACCCCGCGTCGCGCAACATCTTCGGCGTCCTCGAGAAGCACCCCGACCTCGCCCGCGACGGTATACGCCTACGCCAGTTCGGCCAACAGGTCATCGAATGGCTCGCCGGCAAGCGCATCCACCCGGCGTGGATCGTCCCCGGCGGAGTCAGCGAGCCGCTCACGGCCGACCGCCGCGACCGCGTCCTCACCGCCATCCCCGAGGCGCTCGCCATCGCCCAGCGCTCGCTCGACTGGTTCAAGCGCGAGATGGAGACGTTTCGCGAGGAGATCCGCTCCTTCGCCAATTTCCCGAGCCTGTTCATGGGACTGGTCGACGCCGACGGCGGTCTCGAGCACTACCACGGCAAGCTGCGCATCACCGACCCCGGCGGCAAGGTGGTCGCCGACGGCATCGACGGCACAGACTACGCCGCCAATATCGCCGAGCTCGCCCATCCGTGGACGTACCTGAAGACGAGCTACTACAAGCCGCTCGGCTATCCCGAAGGCGTCTACCGCGTCGGACCGCTGGCCCGCCTCAACGTCGCGGACGGTGTTTCGACCCCGCGCGCCGCGCAAGAGTGGGCCGAGTTCCGGCAGTTGGAACGCGGGGCTGTCCTGAGTTCCTTCTACTACCACTACGCGCGGCTGATCGAGATCCTCTACGCGCTCGAAAAGCTGGAGCAATTGCTCACCGGCGACGCCGTCCTCGACCCGCACGTCCGCGCCTTCGCCCGTGTCAACAATCTGGAAGGTGTCGGGGTCACGGAAGCCCCCCGCGGCACGCTCATCCACCACTACAAATGCGACGCCGACGGTCTGATCACTTGGGCCAACCTGATCATCGCGACCGGCCACAACAACGCCGCGATGAACCGCGGAGTGCTCCAGGTCGCCCGCCATTTCGTCCAGGGCAACAAGCTAACGGAGGGCATGCTGAATCGAGTGGAGGCAGTCATCCGGGCCTTCGACCCGTGCCTGAGTTGCTCCACCCACGCCGACGGCCGCCTGATGCTGGAGGTCGAACTCCACGACGCGGAAGGCGCGGTGCTGGATTCCATGAGGCAATGAAGGTGGGGCAGACTTCAGTCTGCGGAGGGCTTCAGCCCGACCGGCGACGGCGAAACGGGCGGGCTCAAGCCCGCCGCAGACTGAAGTCTGCCCCACCGCTCATCATCGGCTACGGCAGTCCCCTCCGCGGCGACGATGCTTTCGGCTACCGCGCCGCCGAACGCATCCCCGGCGCGATCGCGGTCCATCAACTCACCCCCGAGCTGATGGACCCGATTGCCCGCGCCCGCCACGTCATCTTCCTCGACGCTTCCGCCGAGGGAGCCCCCGGGGAGATCCGTCGGCGCGAACTTGCGCCCGCCGCCCCCGGCGCCGCCTTCACACACCACGCCACGCCCGAAGGTCTCCTCGCCGGAGCCCTCACGCTCTACGGACACGCTCCCCCGGCCGAAATCCTCACCGTCTGCGGCGCGAACTTCTCCCTCTCCACCGATCTCTCGCCTGCGGTCGCCGTTGCGCTGGAAAGCGTCGTCGGACTGTTTCGCACACGTTCTTAACCGCCGCTCGCCCTATAATGCGGCGAGCGCCGATGAATCCCGAGGTCGAAACACTGTTTCACGAGCTCGCCGAACTGCCGCCCGAGGAACGCATGGCGCGCCTCGAGACCGGCGGAGTACCCGACGAGATCCGCGCCGAGGTCGAATCGCTCCTGCAGTTCGACGCCGTCGACGACCTGATGACCTCTCACGTGGCCGCCTGCGCGGAACAGACGCTTGCAGCGCCGCGCCCGCTCCGCTGCGGCCCGTATCGCCTGGTGAAACCGCTGGGCCGCGGTGGCATGGGCGCGGTCTATCTCGCCGAGCGAGTCGACGGCGAAGTCGAGCAGCGCGTCGCGGTGAAACTACTTCGCTACGGTGACGCCGAGCCCGCCTTCCGCGGCCGCTTCCTGCGCGAGCGTCAGATCCTCGCGGGCCTCACGCACCCCGGCATCGCCCGCCTCCTCGACGCCGGCCACACCGCGGACGGCCAGCCGTACCTGGTGATGGAGCATGTCGACGGCCGGCCCATCGACCAACACGCCGCCACGCTGCCGCTCGCCGGGCGCCTTCGCCTCTTCCTGTGCGTGTGCGATGCCATCTCCTACGCGCACCGGCAGCTCGTCATCCACCGCGATCTGAAACCCTCGAACATTCTCGTGGACCAATCGGGAGCGCCGAAGGTCCTCGACTTCGGGATCGCGCGCATCCTCGACGCCACGACGGAGCAGACGCGCCCCGCCGAGAGCCTGCTGACGCCCGATTACGCCAGCCCCGAACAGATCGGCAACCGCCCGCAGGGCACGCCGAGCGACGTCTACTCTCTGGGCGCGGTGCTGCGAACCCTTCTTGCAGGACAACCGCTTCCCGGCGACCTCGCCTGCATCCTCCGCAAAGCGCTTCGGCCCGAGCCCGAAGAACGGTACCCGTCGGTCGACGCGTTCGCCGACGACATCCGCGCGTTTCTCGATCTCCGCCCCGTCGCGGCGCGGTCCGGCAATGCCTGGTATCGCAGCCGCAAGCTCCTGCGCCGTTACTGGGCGCCCGCCACTGCCGCCGCGCTCGTGTTCGCCAGTCTCGCGACGGGACTCTGGATCGCCAATCGCGAGCGGCAAGTTGCCCAGCGGCGTTTCCAGGAACTGCGGCAGCTCTCGACCCGCGTCTTCGATTTCGACCGCGCCATTGCCAACCTGCCCGGCAGCGCGCCGGCTCGCCAGCAACTTGTGTCGGCGTCTCTGCAATACCTCGAACACCTCAGCGCCGACGCCCGCGGCGACCTCGACCTGGCGCTGGAGTTGGCCGATGGCTACCATCGCGTCGCCCTGGTGCAGGGTGTGCCGACCGAGCTGAATCTCGGGCGTTTCCAGGACGCAGAGGCCAGCCTGCAGCGCTCCGAGGCTACCCTCGCGCCGGTGTTGGCGGCGCGGCCCCGCTCCACGCCCGCGCTGTTTCTTGGCGCTCAGATCGCGCACGATCGCATGATTCTCGCCGATTCCCAGCGGCGTCCGAGCGACGCCCTGTCGTACGCCCAGCTCGCCTCCGACCGCGTAGAGCGGATGCTCCGCGACGCGAATCCGGACGAGGCTCACCGGCGCGAAGCCGCGCTGCTGCTCGGCAACGTCGCTCTCGCGTATAACAATGCGCACCGGTACGGGGACGCCGTGCGCCTCGCGCGACGGTCGATCGAGATCGGGCGCCCGATTCCCTCGGGGCGGGCGCGTCTCGCAGGCACGATCGGAGTGCTGGCCAACGCGCTCCGTTTTCAAGGCGACCTGCCGCACGCGATGGAGGCGCTTCACGAGGCTCTCCAGATCGCCGAGAGCACGGTCTACCCGGATGAAACCGCGCGCATGATCAACGTTTACGCGATCTACATGCGGGAGGGCAACATCCTCGGCGGCGACGACGGCATCTCGATGGAAGACGACGCCGGCGCCATCGCCGCTTTCCGGAAGGCATACGAACTCACCGCGGACGGCGTTCGCAAAAATCCCGCCGACTACGCCAGCCGGGGCCGCATGGCGACCGCCGCGCGCTCGCTCGGCAATAAACTGCGCGACCGCGATCCCGCAGCCGCCCTCCAGTTGTACGATGACGCGGCCGCCCGTCTGGCGGATATTCGGAGCAATGTGCGGGTGCGGCGCGAGACTGCCCTCCTGCTCGCCGAGTCCTCGTATGCCCTCCGCGCGCTGCATCGTTCGGACGAGGCCGCCCGCCGGATCGACGATGCGCTGGCGATCCTGCGCGAGACGCACGACTATCCGACGCCGTCGGTGAACCTGGATAACGACCCGTTCATCGTCTTGCGCGCGCAGGCGGATTACACCAGGCAGTACGCGGACCTGGTCGCTCGCGTCCTGACCGCGAAACCCGACTGGCAGAACGATCTACGCGACGCGACCCGTCTCGCCGATCTCTACGACCGCGCCGGGATGACGGCTCAGCGGACCGAGATCTGGCGCTATTGGGCGGGCAAGCTGCCCGGCAACGAGTTCATCCGCCGCCGGCTCGCGCAACGGTAGGAGCGCTCGCCAGTTCGCGCCGAAGCCACGCCTGCGCCAACCGCAGTTCGCGCCGCACCGTGTGCGCCGGGATGCCGAGCGCCTCCGCCGACTCCTCCGCCGTCAGCCCGCCGAAGTAGCGCATATCGATGAGCTTGCCTTTGAGCGCATCGGCCTTCTCCAGACGTTCCAGGGCTTCGTCCATGGCGAGCAGCTCTTCGGTACTGCGGCCCGCCGGGTCGGCGATTTCGTCGAATTGCAGCTCGTTGGCTGCGCGTTTCGACGCCGCGCGCGCCCGGGCGGCATCCACCAGGATCTGCCGCATCAGCCGCGCCGCGATCGCATAGAAGTGCGCGCGGTTCTGATAATCCGGATGCCGGCCGCCCGCCATCCGCAGGAAGGCCTCGTGCACCAGCGACGTGGTTTGCTGCTGCCCGGCGCGTCCTTCGCGGCGGAGACGGCCGGAGGCGAGCCGCTTTAACTCGCTGTATACCAGCGGGATCAGCTCGTGCATCGCGTCCCGATCGCCCTCGTGAACGCGCCGCAGTAGTTGCGTGACCTCCATGGCTCCGCTTGCGATATTACTCCCGCGGAGTGCGCGCGCCGGGTGCGATACAGCACGGTTATGGTACTCGTTCCTTGGGGACATGAGACAAAAATCCCGCCGATTCCGCATTGGAGGGATGAGGAACCTACGATGACTATTCGCCGCTTCGCCCCGGGCGCTGCGTTCGCCGGCTGTCTGCTCCTGACCGGGATCGCCGTATCGGACGATTCCCAGCGCCACATCAGCACCTTCGGCAACGAGAACGGGGTCGCCCAGACCTTCAATGCTCCCGGAGCGCTCGACACTACCGGGCCGTTCTTCCAATCTCTCGGGACCAATGGGCGGAGCTGCGCAACCTGCCATCAACCCGGCGACAACTGGAGCGTCACCCCGAAGCACATCCAAATCCGCTTCGACCAGACGCAGGGCCTCGATCCGATCTTCCGTACCAACGACGGCTCCAACTGCGACACTTCCGATGTCTCCACGGTTGCCGCGCGCCGCAAGTCCTACAGCCAGTTGCTGAATAAGGGACTGATCCGCGTCTCGATGGACGTGCCGGCCAACGCCGAGTTCACAGTCGATAACGTCGATAGTCCGTACGGCTGCACGAGCACGACTACGCTGGCGCTCTACCGCCGTCCGCTGCCGTCCACGAACCTGCGGTTTCTCACGACGATCATGTGGGACGGCCGGGAGCCGAGCCTCTCGAACCAGGCGAATGACGCGACCACGGGCCACGCGCAGGGCCAGCCGATCAGCGCGGCCGTCCGCCAGCAGATCGTCGACTTCGAGTCGGCTCTGACCACCGCACAGATCGAAGGCCCCGGCGGCAAGCTCGACGACCACGGGGCGAAAGGCGGAGCTATGGCGCTCGTGTCGCAGGCGTTCCACGTCGGCATCAACGACCCGCTGAATCCGCCGTTCACCCCCGCCGCCATGGACATCTTCTCGGCGCTCGCAAGCAACGACAACAAGCGGCAAGCCATCGCCCGCGGCGAAGCACTCTTCAACAGCAAGCCGATCTCAATCAGCGGCGTCACGGGCCTGAACAACCTCGTCGGCGACCCGTTCCAGGGCACCTGCACCACGTGCCACAACAGTCCAAATGTCGGCAACCACTCCGTGCCGCTGGCCATCGACATCGGCCTGAACGCCGCTTCGCACCGCACGCCCGACATGCCTCTCTACACGCTGAAGAACAAGACGACGAACGCGATCGTCCAGACGATGGACCCGGGCCGCGCGATGATCACGGGAAAGTGGGCGGACATCGGCAAAACGAAGGGTCCAATCCTCCGCGGCCTCTCCGGACGCGCGCCGTACTTCCACAACGGCTCGGCGGCAACGCTCCAGGACGCAGTCGATTTCTACGATACGCGCTTCGGAATCGGCCTGAGCCAGCAGGAGAAGAACGACCTGGTAGCGTTCCTGAGCTCGCTATAGGGGCGCTATTTCACCTTCCCATTTTTCCCGAACGACACCACGACGACGAACCGATCCACCGCCCGGCCCTTGACGATCAGGGGCCGGTACCGCCACTGCTTCACCGCCCGCACCGCCGACTCCGACAAGGCAGGATCGCCGTCGATCGTCAGAACTTCCTTCACGGCGCCGTCCGCCGCGAGCGTTACGTCAAGAACTACATCGCCGGGCCCGCTCGACGGTGGGTAAACCGGAGCCACCTTCGAGATCAGCTTCGGAACCGCCCGCTTACCCGCCGGAATGTAGAGCACCGTTCCGTATGGGACCGGCCCCGGCTTCCGCAGCACGGTGCGGTTTGCCTCGAAGATCTGCACCCAAGCGTTCGGATCGCCATAAACGAGCTTCGCGATTCCCTTTAAAGTCCCGCCGTCCTTCCGGTCGCCGACCACATAGTTGAAGGGCTTCTTCTTCTCGTACAGATTGTCCGCCGGTATCCGTTGGGCCGGCAGTTCGACCGCGACCACCTCACACATTCCGATCCCCAACCCCAGACTGACGTTGATGCGCTCGCAGTTCCCCTCTTGCAGCGTGATGCCGGTCCGCACGCCGATGCGAAAACCGGGCGACTCGACGCGCAGGGTATACCGGCCACTCCCCAGATCATTCACCACGTAGTCGCCGTCCTCGTCGCTCGTCGCTTTTCGAACGGCGCCCGTCGCCGCATTCGTAATCGTGATCTTCGCTTTGGGAATCGCCGAGTCCGAGGGGTCCGTGATCTTGCCCGTCATCGAGCAGGCGCCCTTCTGCGGCGAAGGTGTTGCCGATGCCGGCGCGGTCTGACCTTGTTGCGCCCTCGCTTGCGTCGCTAACGGCGCCGACCGGACTCCCAGGGCGAGCAACGCCGCCGCGGCCTGTCGCGCCAACCTCATCCACGAAATCCCGCCGTGACCGGACAACCGCAACGATGCCAGCTCCAAACGCAGCCGCGCGCCCTCCGCTACGGACTGCTCGCGCAAGGCGCATTCCCGCTCTCTCAGTTCGCGAACCTTCTTTCGGAATTTCGCGTCCGCGCGCCCCCCCGACGACGCGCTCAGTTCCACTACCTCCTCCAGCAAATCGATGGTGTCGCCGTTCACCGATTGCACCCAATCCGCGACCCGCCGCGCCAGAGCCGCGCGCTGCGGTCCCGGGTAGAATCGCTTCGCCACTGCCGCCGCGTGGTCCAGGCCGATCGTGGTGAGCATCACGCTGCCGTTGCTCCAGCACCGCGAATGAAACACGTCCAGCGCGGTAGTGCAGGCCAGGTCGGCCACCGGATCGAGCATCCGGTACGCCCGCGCGCGGTAGTCCCCCCACGCCCGGCCGCACTCCACCATGCGCTGTTCCAGCGGCGTCCCCGCATAGATCTCCGCGCGACAGTAGTTCAGTGGATTCCCGGCGTACCGCCGCATGAAGGCGATGTCCGCGCGCAGCGTCTCGAGCACCGCGTCCGGGTGGAACGTCATCAGTGTGAACTGCGCCGAGATGTCGAGCGCCGCGCATATGTCCAGCGCACGCACAGAGTCCTCAACGGTCTGCTCGCGGTCCAGCGCTGTCAGCCCCCGCGGAGTAGCGGCCTCGATGCCGAGAAACACTCGGACCAGTCCCAGTTCTTTCAGACGCCGGAGCACACGCTCATTCGCATCCGCGGGACGGCACTTGATGAGGAGCGCGATGTTCTCCACGCCGCGCCGCGCGAGCGCCTGTTCCAACGCCGAGATCCGTTCGTGATTGCGCGCCTCGTTGGGCACGAGAAAGTTGTCGTCGTGAAAAACGAACTGGCGCGTTCCGCGCTCGCGATAGAGCGCCGCCATCTCATCGGCGACGGATTCCACCTGGCGCTGACGAAACCGCTTCCCCGGCGCCAGCCGGTGCAGGGTCGTGATGCAGCAATAGGCGCAGTTGCCATAGCACCCGCGGCTACCCATCAGATAACTGGTCGGCACGCCCGCCACCATGTGCACCGGACCCCGCCGGTCCGGCGCCGGCAACGTATCCAGATCCTCGACGGTGGGCCGCGCCTCGGTGAAGCACACGCGGTCTGCGCGTCGATAGGCGATCCCCGCGATCCCCGGCAGCCGCTCGTCCAGATTAGGCATCGCCTCCGCGATCTCGACCAGCGTTCGTTCACCCTCGTGGATCGCGACGATGTCGATCTCCGGGTGATGGGCCAGCAACGCCCCCGCCGCACACGACGCGTAGTGCCCGCCCGCCACGACCAGTTTGCGCGGATCACGCGCCTTCACTTCGCGCGCCAGCGCCAGGAACTCCTCCGCCCGCGCCTGAAAGCAAATCGACAAACCGACCAGATCGGCGTCGCGCGCCGCGTTCGCCACCGCCCCGATCTCCGTGGCCGCATTGAAGGCCGCCAGCACCGTCTCGTGGCCAGCGGTCAATAGCGAAGCGGAGAGGTAGCGAATGGAGAGGTTCTCTTCATAGTCGGGACCAACGAGCAGGACTCTCACACTACGATCGTATCGAATTGCAGGCCTGTTTATCTGCAATCAAGTATCATCTCGCTTGTCTGTAATTACGGTATAGTGGCCGTGATCATGGCTGACGGCCCACCTGCACCTGACTGCGAGGACTCTGGCGGGTCGGAACTGAGTCGTTTCCTCTTGGCGGTAATATTTGGAGCCTTGACCGTTGCCGCCGTCTGCCATATCGCCTCTTACTTCGGGTTCGTGTTGATTCAAAGCCAGGCGCTTCGGCAGTTGCTCACTTGGCCCTTGGTCGGGGTGGCCCTGTGGAAGGTCTTTTCGGACCGAAGAACGCCCGAGATCCCCAGAGTCTGGTCGGCGGCGGTGGGACTCACGTGGTTGTATGCGGTCATTCTGCTGCAGTTTTCTCCAGCAAACGGGCACAGTATATGGCCGCGGATGGCGGGATGGCTCGGTCTAGACGGTGCGGACCTGCCCCTCGCTCATGCGCGTACGTCTTCAGCGCTCCAACTTGCTGCGGCGCTGGCACTCTTCGACAGCCTCTTGCATCCGCCAGCCGTCTCGACCGGCCGTCCCGACGAGGAAACAGGCCCCGCACCTTGGCCGCACCACGTGCGGAGCCTCGCCTTGTTCGGCATTGCGCTGCCATTTGGCGTGACCGCTACCAGTGTTTTTTTGCAGGAAAGAGAGGTGGGTCCCCCGGGTCTGATCGAATGGACAACCATCATCGCCGGTTTCTGGCTTATTACTGGACTAATCTTGACCGGCGTTTCCATCATCCGACATGCGGCCGGGCGCGACACATAGTGCGATTTGCTAATCTTTGGCCGTGAACCACTGTCCCATCGCGTTCTCCGCCATCCTGCTGACCGCCTCGATTCTCGCCGCCCAGATACAGCTAACCCCTGTCAAACTATCCGGCGTGGTCACGGACGCCACTGGCCAGCCGCTCTGAGGTCTGGATCCACCACGCCGCCGTGAAACTTCCCGCAAAAACAGATTCACTCGGGCGCTTCTCAATCGAGACTCGGGCCCCTGTTGTCGTTTTCCGTAAGAGCGGCTTCCAAAGCAAGTACTGGCGGATCGGCAACACCGGCGACAACCTGGAGATCGTCCTCTCAGGCCCGGCTCCTCAAATGAAGCCCTGCACCGCGGCGTCCCGCTGCGTGTCTCTGAAATACTTCGGTAGCGCGTTTTGCGTGCCTGGAATAAAGGGTGTGCACGTCAGCAAACAGGGAAACGACGTGGACTACGGCAAACGATCGTTCTGGATACAATCCCGAGACGGAAAGGTCGGCGTCGGGCATGGCGCCGGACCGATGTGGGGTAGCGGATTTCCCTTCGATGACGACGTGTGGTCCGCCACCGAATACAGCGAGGCTGCATACCAGGATCAGGAGGGCTATCTCATCACGGACGCACGAGGCAGGGACACCGAGGGAAAATACTGGCGCGTCCTGGGGCACGCGTTCGAGACCATATCCTACCGTGACCTCTCAGAGCAGGACGCGCGCCAGTTAAACCGCGTGATCGACAGTGTCTGCGTCCAGCCAACGCGGTTCGGCCTCGACCGCCATTGACGGAGCGCCGCCAAGCCCCCCCTACTTCTTCAGAATCCGATCCGCCTTGGCGTCGACCTTCTTCTTGTCCGCCGCGCTCAGTTTGCCCTGGTGCTCCATCTGCGACGCGCGCGCCTTCGCGTTCCTCGCGTGACTGGCGTCCGGCATCGGATACTTTCGTTGCTCCGGCAGTCCGAATTCCTTCTTCGGCTCCGCGTTCTTCTTGGCGGTTGTGAGTTTTGCCATAGCAGTTCTCCTCACCCTACCCAGAGCACGCCGGATGCCTACCCACGCCCCACCAACGACAGGAACTCATCCCGGGTGTCCTTACGCGTCCGGAACGCCCCCAGCATGGCGCTCGTCGTCGCTCCCGAGTGCTGCTTCTCCACTCCGCGCATCATCATGCAAAAATGCCGCGCCTCGACGATCACCCCGACGCCGACCGGGTCCGTGACCTCCTGAATCGTCTGCGCGATCTCCTGCGTCATCCGCTCCTGGATCTGGAGCCTCCGCGCGAACATATCCACGATTCGTGGAATCTTGCTGAGTCCGATCACCCGATTCTTCGGCAGATACGCCACGTGGACCTTTCCGAAGAACGGCAGCATGTGGTGCTCGCACATACTGAAGAACTCGATATCCTTCACCAGCACCATCTCGTCGTACTTGACCTCGTACAACGCGCCATTGAGGATCTTCTGGATGTCCATCTGGTAGCCGCTGGTGAGGAACTTCAGCGCCTTGTCGACGCGGTCGGGCGTCCGCAACAGCCCCTCGCGTTTCGGGTCTTCCCCGAGCGCACCCAGCATTTCTTCGACCAGCGGCGCGATGCTCCGCTCCGCCGTCTTCGCCTGCATCATTTTCACGACCGCTTTATTCGATTTCATCCGCGTTGATCTCAAAGGTGTTCTTCCGGGTCTCGCCGACGCGCACTCGCTCCAGCCTCGGCCATTCGCCCCCGAACACTCCGCTCCAATTCTGTTTCAGCCGCCGGCAGACTTCGCGCGCCAGGTTCTCCGACGTCGGAACCTCGCTCGCGAATCGCGCGACCTCGCTGTTCAAATCCCGATGGTCCAACTCGGCCACCACGTGCCGCTGCACTAACTCGTCGAGCAACCCCAAATCGACCGCCCGCCCCGCCTCGTCCGCGGGCCCGCGTGCGCTGACCTCGATGACGTAATTGTGTCCATGTCCGTACGGGTGGTTGCACTTTCCATACAGCGCCTGGTTCTCGTCATCCGACAACTCCGCCGCGTGCAGCCGGTGCGACGCCGCGAACTTGTACCGGCGCGTTACGCGGAACACGGCTCGTCTCCGAAGTAGTCCACGAACAGGTCCTCCGTCTCGTACACCCGTACAGAGTGCAGACGGTGCTTTTCGTTGCACAGTTGCGGCTCGAGGCGCTGCCAGATGTCGCGCGCGATATTCTCGGTCGTCGGGACCACCCGGTCGAACGGCGCCACCTCGTGGTTCAGGAACCGGTGGTCGTAGGGCTCCATTACCTCGCGGTTCAGGATCTCCTTCAACTCCTTCAGATCCATCACCATGCCGGTCACGGGATCGGGATCGCCGCGCAGACTGACTTCCACCACGTAATTGTGACCGTGCCCCCGCGGGTTCGACGCCGCGCCGTACAGCCGCCGGTTTTCCTCATCCGAGAGTCCCGGCGCCCGGCAAACGTGCGAAGCCGAAAACTCGACCTTCCGCGTGATGATCATCCAGTTCCTATGCTACAGCCCCGGAATCCCCGCCGAAGCGACAGCCGATACCCCCACGCTATCCGATGATCCAGGGGGCGGTAGCGATACAATGGAACTGTAGGTTTTTCCAGCATTTTACCCGTATGAAGAGCGCCAAGACCGACCGCCTCCTCCGCGCAGCCATGGGGCTGCTCATGGTGGCGCTGGTTTATGTCATCTATGCCGCCATCCACGAACGCGTCGTCGTCGCGGGGGATTCGGCGCCGGAGTTTTCCGTGCGCACCGAAAATGGCCGAACCGTTTCGCTTCCCAATTTCGGAGGCAAGGTCCTCATCCTGAACTTCTGGGCGAGCTGGTGCCCGCCCTGCGTGCAAGAGACCCCGACCCTCAGCGACTTCGCCGCCCAGTACGCCAACAAGGGCGTCGTCGTCCTCGGCATCAGCGTCGATAAGGACGAGAAGGCGTACCGCGCCTTCCTCCAGAAGTTCCGCCCCAACTTCCTCACGGTCCGCGAACTGCAGATTCACGAGGAGTACGGCACGTTCATGTACCCCGAGACGTACATCATCGACCAACAGGGCCGCGTCCTGAAGAAGATCGTCGATCCCGCCGACTGGCCGGGCAATCCCGCCCGCTTCGAGGACTGGAGCGACCCCGCCTTCGCGCAGTACATCCAGTCGCTGCTGTAGCGCGCTCGCGGGCCGACAGCGTAAAATGCGAGTTCACCTCAAATGGGAACCGCTCTCGTTAAATCGCCCGCGATCGATCCTCGCTTCGCCTGCTATCGAATGGAAATCCGCGAGTCCGCGATCCATCATCGCGGCGTCTACGCACTGGAACGGATTCCGCCCCGCCGCAAAGTCATCGAGTACACCGGAGAGCGCATCAGCCGCGCCGAGACCAAACGCCGCGGCGACGGCAAGATCACTTATCTCTTCACGCTCGACAAATACTGGACCCTCGATGGAGCCGTCGGCGGCAGCGGCGCCGAGATCATCAATCACAGTTGTGACCCGAACCTCCGCACCGTGATCCTGAAGGGACACATCCTCTACATCAGCCGGCGCACGATCCGGCCGGGCGAAGAACTGACGGTGGACTACCGGTTCGCTGACGACTGCGACATCGTGAAATGCCGCTGCGGAGCGAAGAGCTGCCGCGGGACGATTAACGTCAAAGAAGATTAGGATTTGACGCAGAGACGCGGAGACACAGAGGCCCAAATGCGTTTCTCTGCGGCTCTGTGTCTCTGCGTCAAGATTTGAACTTCTCCCGGCAGTCCGCCGAGCAGAAGTAGACCATCTCGCCGCCGACCTTTCGCGACAAGCTTGCGGCCGTAGAAACGTACGTGCCGCAGACGGGGTCCTTCTTCAATTCGCCGCCCGCCGGCACTTCCACCGTCGGACGTTCGGAGCGTTGCGGCGCGTTGGAAGACGAGGCGGACGAAGAGAACATCCCCTTTAGCATCGATCGCACCAGGAGAAATAACAGGAGGGGAAAAACGAACTCGGTGATGAGGGTCCGTAACATGAGGGTCGGGGCGAAGGCGCGCGGCCTCCGCCCCGGATTCGCTTCAAACTACTTCTTCTTCGGGGGCGTCTTCTTCTTCGCGTTGGGATCGGTGAAGTTCGTCTGCAGCGTGCCGCCGAGCGACTCCATCATCTCCTTCGAAGACTGGGCATACGTTCCGGTCGGCGCCAGCTCCAAGTACTTCTGGAAGGCCTCGATCGTGCCCGGGACCGGCGTCACCTTGCCCGTCGCCGTGTCGACCTTCGCCTGCCCGACCAGCGTCACGCCGTACTGATAGTAGGCGTCCGCATACGTCGGCTGCAGTTCGATCGCCTTCTTGAAAGCTTCCTGCGCGGGGGCGACCTGACCGGTGTTCACCAGTGTGGCGCCGAGGTTGTAGTAATACTTCCCGGCGTTCTGAGGATCGAGTTCGGCCGCTTTCTTCAACTCCGCCTGCATCTGGTCGAACTTCTTGGCCTGCCCGAGCGCCAGCGCGAAGTTGTTGTGCGCGCCTGCATCGTCCGGCTTCAACTCGATCGACTTCTGGTACGCTTCGAGCGCCTTCGCGATTTCGGCGTCGAAGTCGGGACCGGTCTTCGTCTTCGCCAACTGCACGTGGGCTTCGCCGAGCTGCGACCAAACCGCGACCTGCTCCGGACCGGCAATCGACGCCTTCGTCAGCGCTTCGACCGCAGCGGGATAGTTCTTCTGGGTCATCGCGTCCATGCCGGCGTTATAGGCGTCGTTCAATTCCTTGTTCTTCGCCATCTGCTGCTGCCGCTCTTTGATCTGCTTCTCCATCGCGGCCTTTTGCTCGGGCGATAAGGAGCGTTCCTGTTCCTTGGTGAGCTGCCCCGTCTCGACGGCCTTCGCCATCTCAGCCTGTTTCGCAGCGTTGTCCTGTGCGGCGGCCTTCAGATCGAAGTTGACCGGGATCGGATCGCCCGGGCGCGTCTGCACCTTGCTGACGGAATCCATCTTCTTGCCGTCGACGTACAGGTCGATGGTGTACGTCCCCATGGGCAGCCCCATGTAGAGATAATGGCCCTTCTTGTCGGTCTTCGTCTTGTAGCTGCCCTTGATGTCGGTGCGGGTGATCTGGACTTCCGCCTTCTCGATCGGCTTTCCAGTCGGATCTTTGGCGATGCCCTCGATCGTCGTGATCTGGGCGAAGGCCGAACCCGCAAGGAGCGCCATCCCGGCGGCAAGGCCCAGGCTGCGAAACTTCATAAAACCTCCAACGAGACTATATTGTATTAAATTCCAGTATAGCGTAAGGGGTGGAAATTACGGCCAAGGCACCGTCCTGTGAAAGTCCGCATGGGACAGAAGTTCGGGCGCGGTGTGGCCCCCCGGCAACTGCGCGATGACGATCTGAAGGCCCGCCTTCCGGCCGTGCTTCATCGCCGGAATACAGTCTGTATCGTTCGAGACCAACACAATCCGATCTACCGCGCGGGTCGTCGAGTAAACGGCGATGTCCAGTCCGATTCTCATGTCGACGCCCTTCTGCTCGAAATCGGGAGCGAAATCGGTGTCTTTCAGGGCTCCGCCGGCGATCGGGATTCGCTTCGGCTTAAAGCCCCGGAATTTGAGAACCCCTCGCCGTACGGCGAACAAGTCCTTACGGGACAAATCCAGGAGCCACTGGTCGGACCCGGAAAACTGCTGAACACCGCCGGACACGGGGAGTTTGGCCTGTCCCACGTAAGGCGCACAGTCGTAGTAGAGGATCCGGGTAATCTCCTCATCCGGTGTCGCGCAGATTCTTGAGAATCGTTCGACAAAGGCGGGATCATAAACATGACCTGCCTTCCGGGCAAGCACGCGCACGTACCCGCCATCGATCAGGACAGCAATACTCTTGGGCATCTGGAGCGGAAAAAATAAAAGCCCCCGCTTGCGCGGGGGCCCTCGATACTTGCTCGCCTACGAGCGTACGGATAATACCTTCAGCTTACGGCAAAGGCCCTTTTCAATCAAGTACTTTCATTCGAACAGGCTTCCCTGCTCCCGGTCGCCGGTCTTCACCTTTCGCTTCAATGGACTGCCCACTACCCCGAGCACCTCGACCGTCTTCAACGACCCCCTCGGTACGAAGATCCTCTGCTGGTTCGTTGTCGAATCCGGCGGGACAATACTAAATCCGTAGTGCTCGATCTGGAGGAGGTTGTTCGGCATGACCCCCTCCAGCACATCCCCGTCCCGGAACTGCAGACGGACCCAGAGCCCCTCCATCTTCGGCCGGGTCTGAAAGAGGTTCCGATCGCCTCCGCCCTGGTCGAACTCGCGCACAAAGGCGATGGACTTGATGTCGAAGTAGGGAACGGTCTGGATATTGCCGTCCTGCAGGAGCAGTTCAACGCCTGCAGGTTGTAGAAAAGACAGGGGATTAACGTAGCCGGCGAGCGGCTCGCGGTCGTACCGGCGGATTATGGCCTTCTTTGTCGTGGATCCGGCCAAGGTTTGCCCCGATTACGACAAGTATGTTTCAAACATTTCCGGCAGTATTGTATCATTGGCACGATGTCCGACGCGCTGCCGGTCGAGATGACGGCGTTCCTGAACTTCTGCCGGATCGAAAAAGGGTTGTCGGACAACTCGATTTCCGCGTATCGCTCTGATTTAGCTAGGTTTTTCTCCTATTTGGAGTCCACCGGGAACGCCTCAGGGATCCCGTGCGACCCGGAATTGCTCCGCGCCTACCTCGACCGCCTCGCGGCCGACGGCATCGGCGGACGGTCCGTCGCCCGGCACCTGACCAGCCTGCGGAGCTTCTATCGCCATCTTCTGGGGGAAGGGATCGTCGCCAGCGACCCGACCGAGCACCTGCGCTCGCCCCGGCAGTGGCAGACGATTCCTAAATTCCTCAATTTGAGCGACATCGAGAAGATCGCGACGGCCATCGACATTTCCAAGCCGACCGGCCTCCGCGACCGCGCCATGCTCGAACTTCTGTTCGCCGCGGGACTCCGCGTTTCCGAACTCTGCGGCGCGGGCATCGGCGATCTCGACGGCAAACTCGGACTGATCCGCGTCACCGGCAAGGGCAACAAGCAGCGCATCGTCCCCGTGGGACGCGCCGCGCTGGACGCCGTCGAAGCCTACCTGCACTCCGGCCGGCCTGCCCTGCTCAAGGGCCGTGCCAGCCGCTATCTGTTTGTCACCGCCCGCGGCGGCGGCATGACCCGCCAGGCGTTCTGGCATCTCCTCGGGACCCACGGAAAAAAGGCGGGGATCTTCCACGGCCTCTCGCCGCACGTCCTTCGCCATAGCTTCGCCACCCATTTATTGGAGGGTGGCGCCGATTTGCGTAGCGTCCAGGTCATGCTGGGCCACGCCGACATTTCGACCACCGAGATTTATACCCACGTCATGCGGTCGAGATTACGGGACACAGTTTCGAAGCACCACCCCCGCTCGTAGCGGGTCGCAGAAACGGAAGTACCTCGGGCCAAGAGAGCTTGAGATGAGCGATTACGTTTACATACTGGAAAGCCATCTGAGCCCCGATCAGAACCGGGTGGTCGCGGACGTCCAAACCGCGGCCGCGCAGAACAATGTCAGCTTGTTCCTGACCGGGGGCGCGATGCGCGACATGCTGGCGGGCTACCGCATTCGCGATCTCGACTTCGTAGTCGAAGGCAATGCGCTCAAGGTCGCCAAGGCGGTTGCCGAGGCAACGGGCGCCAAAACCGTCTCCATCGACGAACAGCGAAAGTCCGTCGAGCTCTTCTTTGCCAGCGGCGTCACGGTGGAGATCGCGATGGCGCGCAATGAGAAGTACACGAAGACCGGCGCCAAACCGCAAATCTCTCCCGCCACCATTCAGGACGATCTGCGACGCCGCGACTTCGCCTGTAATGCCGTCGCTCTGTCGTTGAGCCGCGCCTCTCGCGGCCTGCTGCTCGACCCCATGAACGGTCTGGCCGATGTAGAGCGCCGCGAACTCCGCGCTATTAGCAATTACGGCTTCTATGACGATCCGGTCCGCCTGCTCCGGCTGATCCGGCTGCGCGTGCGGCTCGGCTTCACGGTCGAAGAACGGACCTCGATGCAGATCGCCAACGCGCGCGAGGCCGAGGTCGAAAAATTCATTCCCGGGCGGGCGTTCGGCGAGGAACTGAAGCGTATCGCCGCGGAAGACCAGGCGCCGGAGATCCTCAAGTCGCTCGACGAGGCCGGGCTGCTGGCCCTCCTCGCTCCGTCGATCGCCGGGGCCAAGCTCAATCTCGCCGCATTAGGCAAGTTCGACAAGGCGGTCCGCCTGGTTCCCGACGACTTCCGCTGGCGCGCTGCCCGCTGGGGCACGTTCCTGGCCGCGCTGATCGAGAAGCTCTCGCCCAAGGAGCGGACTGCGCTCTTCAAGTCATCCGAACTGACGAAGGCTGAGATCGACGTGTGGCAGAAGTTGGAAGCGCGCGCGAAAAAACTGGAAGCAGCGCTGAAGTCGGCCCGGATTCGCAAACCCTCGCAGGTGTATCACCTCGTCGTCGGGGCTGCGCCGGACGAGATCGTTTTCCTGCTCTACAAATCGGCCCTCAAGCCGGTCCAGGAGCGGCTTCGCAGCTACTTCCAGAAGTACCTGCCGGCGATCCAGGAGATCACCCCGGAAGAGTGGGAGTCGATCGCCGTCAAGCCGGGCACGCCCAAGTACGCCAAGGCAAGGGACGAGTTCATCACCCATCGATTGGACCGGCGTCCCAAGAAGCCGGAGACGCCTCCCCCCGCGCCGGAGCCCGAAGTGGCTGCCGTGCGGCGGGGCCGGTAGATCGGATTATTGAAGGATTTCGAACTTCCCCAGCGTTGCGGGATGCGGGAAATAGGGCCTGGGCGCTGGGGCCGCGACCCCGTTGCGATGCTCCTGCGGCACTCCGACGGTGCGGAACTCGTGCTGGGACATGAGGATAGCCGTCCGAGAGCCGTGAGTCCGAACGATGCGGCCGGAGACCACCAGTTGCATCGGAGCCACGTCGTGGAGCAGCGCCGGCCAGGAGATCGAGAGCTCCACGTTGAGGCCTACCGGCAGTTGCCGCCCGGCCTCGAACAGGACGCCGCCGCTGGAGAGATCCAGCGTCGCACCGGCGCCGGACTCCAGCACCTTGCGGCGGCGGACCAGTTTCCAACGCAACTCGAGGGTGATCGCATAGCGCCGATCGAACCGCCGGTCGCCGTTGATCCCCTCGTTCGAAGCTTCTTGTTCTCGCCAAGGCATATGAATTCGATTCAGTTCAGTATGCGAATCTAAGACATCCCTTAACAGTAATGCCGGTACTTTCGGGGTACCGGTCCTTGGCCTAAGGGTCCCCCTATTCCGTCCCCCTTGGTATGCTCGGTGTAGATAGGATCACAGTAGACGTGAGTCGCATCGCTTTCCTAGCCCCCCTCCTGTTGTTCGTGAGGCTTGCCGCCCCGGCCCAGGATTTTCAAGCACTTCAAAAGAACGTTACGGATTTCGTACTGCCGAACGGCCTGCGGTTTGTGGTGGCCGAACGTCACGGCGCGCCCACGATTGCGGTCCGCATGTACGTTCGCGCGGGATCGGTAAACGACCCGTCCGGACAGTCCGGACTCGCCTTCCTTCTGCAGCGCGCCACCATGGAAGGCACCGAAACGATCGGCACACGAGACGCCGCCGCCGAGCGAAAGGCTCTCGAGGGCGCTGAAGAGGCGCTCGATCGCATCGCAGCAGAGCGCAATAAGAGCGGCCAGCCCGATGAGGGCAAGATCGCGGCGTTGAAACTGGAGGTCGCCCGCGCCAACAGCTCCGCTCGATCGTTGGGCAACCCCGCGGAGTTCACCGAGGCCGTAATGGACGGCGGCATCAGTTGGGCTGTCCAGCCCGCAGCGGAAGCGACGATGGTGGAGTCGACCGTGCCCTCCAACAAAGCCGAACTGTGGTTTCTCCTCGCCTCGCAGGTGCTGAAGCAGCCCGTCTTCCGCCACTTCTACGAAGACCGCGACGATCTCGCTACCAGCTACCAGAACCGCGTCGAGAACATCGCCTTGACCCGCCTGCTGAACGCGCTCTCGGCCACCGCCTTCACGGCCCACCCCTACCGCAACCGTATCGCGGGCCTGCCGAGCGATATCGCCGAGTTGCGCATGAACGAGGCGCGCCAGTTCTTCAATCGCTACTGGACGCCGGGGAACATCACGGTCGGGATCGCAGGCGATATCACGCCGGCGGAGGCGAAACGGCTCGCCGAACACTACTTCGGGCCGATCGCCGCCCGTCCACTCCCCCCCGCCATCCACACCGTCGAGCCGGAGCAGAAGGGTCCTCGAACCGTCGTGCTCGCAAACTCGGCGCAGCCGATGCTGGCGGTGGGTTATCAGCGTCCCGATCAGTTCGATCGTGACGACGTGGCCCTCGAAGTCGTGCGCGGTATCTTAGCTAGCGGCGGGCGCAGCGGTTGGCTCGAACACGACCTGGTCGAGACCAAACACATCGCCTCGTCCGTCCAGATCCAGGCGAATTACCCGGGCGGACGCTACCCCCACCTCTTCGCGATCGTGGCGGGCGTTGCCGGCGGACATACCACCGATGAGGTCGAAAAGGGCATCGGCGATGCCATCGCGCGCCTGCAGGCGGCTCCCGTCGACGAAGCAACCTTGGCCCGCGCACGGGCCTTCGCGCGGCAGAACATCGTGGCGCGGCTGAACGATAACGCCGGCATCGCCACGGCGCTCGCCCGCATCGCCGGAGAATACGGCGACTGGCACAGGCTGCTGACCACCGCGGACGATCTGAACAAGGTGACGGGGGCCCAAGTGCAGGTCGTCGCGCTCAAGTATCTGACCGCGGCTCGCCGCACGTCCGTCCACATGGATCCGCCGCCGCCGGTTGTGGCGCCCGCTCGCGGAGGGTCACGATGAGACTTGCGCTGTCTGCTGCTCTGCTCGCGGCCGCCGCCTTCGGGCAGGTCGGGATGCCGCCCCCATTAGTCCCCTCCAATCCCGCCCCGGCCGCACGACCGGCGCGGTCCACCGCCCCACGAGGACCGGCCGCGCCCGCATACAAAGAGCTGAAATATCCCGCCCTGCGGTTGCCCGAGGCGCCCCAGGCCGCGCGCTTCCAGTTGTCCAACGGCATGAAGGTCGTCCTGTTGGAGAATCATGAAGTCCCGCTGATCACGGGAGGCGCGTTGGTGAAGACCGGGGCGGTTTACGAAACGGCCAATCAGGCCGGCCTGGCCACGCTCACGGGAGCGCTGATCCGGGGCGGCGGTTCGCGCCTGAAGACCCCCGATGAGTTGGAGTCCGAATTGGCGGCGCTCGGCGCGTCCATCGATAGCGGCATCGGCGAGACGATGGGCAGCGTCACCTTCAGCACGCTCAAGGAAAACGTCGCTCCCACACTCTCCCTGTTCCACGATCTGCTCACGACACCGGCGTTCCGCTCCGACCGTCTCGACCTCGGTAAGAGCGCCGTCATGAACTCGATCGGGCGGCGCAACGACGATGCGCGGCAGGTGCTGCGTCGCGAATTGCTCCACGCCGTCCACCCGCAGACCCACCAGCCGGAATACGGCGCGGTAGCGCCCCTTCGAAGGACCGATCTGGAACAGTTCTACCGCCGCTATTTCTTCCCTGCGAACACGATCCTGGTGGTTTCCGGCGACTTCCGAACCGAAGAGATGAAGGGCGCCCTCGAAGTGCTGTTCGGGGGTTGGAAGTCCGACCAGGCGCCGGTCCCCGACCTGCCCAAGGAGGAGACTCACACCGGCGGCGCCATCCTCATCGCCAAGCCCGATCTGCGATTGAACCTGGTCGCCATGGGCGCCCCGGGTGGCACGTATCTGGACCCCGACGCCGCGGCGCTCGACGTGACGGCGACGATTCTCGGAGCGGGCGCGCGCAGCCGGTTGCGGCGGCGTCCGGCAAGACCGACAGAATCCGTGGAGAATATCCAGGCCGAGTCGTACCCCGGCTTTGTTACCGCCGGCTTGTTCGCGGTAACCGGCACGGCGGGACCGGGCGCGGCCGCCGACGTCGTCACGGTGGCGCTCGACGAGTTGCAGAAGCTGCGCACGTCCGAACCCACCGACGAAGAGGTGCGGATCGCCCGAGAGATGATCTGGCTCCGTGTGGGCGAGGGGCTCGATAATCCTGCCCGGGTGGCCCTGGCGATCGGCGCCGCCGATTACTACGGCTACCCCGCCGACTACCTCCAGCAGTACCTGAAGCGCGTGGCCGCGGTCACGCGCGCCGATGTCCTGCGGGTGGCGAAGGAAAAACTCGAGCCTTCGAAATTCACCGTGGCAGTGGTCGGCAATTTGCGGACGTTCGAAGACCCGCGCGGCGGCTCGGCGACCAAGGTGGACATTACGATCCCGCCCCCTCCCACCGGGCGCACCGCCGTCGACACAACCACGCTCGACGATGGCAAGAAACTGCTGGAACGCGCGCAGCAGGCCGCCGGCGGCGCCGCGAAACTCGCCGCAGTCAAAGACATGTCGATCAAGACTTCGTACTCGATCGCGCGCGGCGGCAAGGACGATGAATGGGATCAGTGGGTGGCGCCGTCTACACTGCGGCAGGATGGGACGGCGACGCAGTTCGGGAGGCTGATCCGGTTTACGGACGGCACGAACGGTTGGATCTCGAACGGGTACGCCTCCGGCCCGCTCATCAACCCCGGTCTGCAACAATCGCTCGGCGATCTGATCCGCCTGCCGGTCAATCTATTGCTGAGCGACCGTGTGCCGGGGCGGACGGTCGCAGCCATCGACGACGAAACGGTCGAGATCCGGCAAGGCGAGATCGTAACGCGCGTGGTCTTCGATCCCAAGACGGGGCTGCCCTCGCAATTGCACTACGATCTGCTCACGGACCGCGGCCAGCCGATCCTGGTGCAGGAGACGCTGTCGGACTTCCGGGATGTGGATGGAATCAAACTCCCCTTCGCCACCACCGTATTTCAGAACGGGACGAAGTACGCCGACGGCGTGGTCACCGAGATTAAACTGAATCAGGGGCTGAAGGTGGAGGTGCTACAGAAACGGCCATGAAGTGGATCTTGTGCGTTCTGGCGGCGGCTTCCGTGGGGTATCCGGCGCGTGCGGCGGAGACCGCGCAGGACCGGGGCAAGCGCGTAGTCCAGGAGGCGCTCGCGGCGTTGGGCGGCGACGCTTTCCTGAAGATGGACGACCGCGTCGAGACGGGCCGCGCGTATTCGTTCTACCGTGGCGAACTACAGGGCCTGTCGGTGGCCAAGATCTATACCCGCTACATCACCCCGCCCGCCGTTCCCAAACCCGGAGAGATCTACGTGCGCGAGCGCGAAGCCTTCGGGAAGGATGAAGCGGACGTGGTCCTGTTCACCGAGGAGGGCGCGTGGGAGACGACGTTCCGCGGTGCGCAGCCCCTCGAGGACAAGCGAGTCGCGAACTTCCGCGACAGCACGCGGCGCAATATCTTCTACATCCTGCGCAGCCGGCTGAAAGAGCCGGGGCTTTCGTTCTACTCGCAGGGATCGGACCGCTGGGAGAATCGCCCGGTCGAGGTCGTCGAGATCACGGACGCGAACGGCGACACCGAGACGGTGTACTTCGATTCCTTCAACAAGCTCCCGGTGCGGCAGACGTTCCGGCGAAAGAACGACGAGTACAAAGACTTCGACACGGAGACGACGGTGTTCGCGAAGTACCGCGACCTCAGCGGCGGCGTAAAGTGGCCGTTCGACATCCGGCGCGACCGCAACGGTGAGAAGATCTTCGAGATGTACTCCGAGTCGGTCGAGATCAATAAAGGCCTCACGGATAATCTCTTCACGCTGCCGGCGAAGATCAAAATGCTGCCGAAGGCGAAGTAGGTGGACCTCCAGCAGGTGTACCGCCGGCGGGCCGCCCGCTCGTGGCTGCGCCGCGCGCTGGAGCCGCCTGCGCCGTTCGTGATGAATCCGCGGGAACCGAAAGACTTCCCCCTCGGCCGCTGGAATCTCTACATCGGAGGTGCGGGACGCGCCGTCCCGGAGTACGTCAATCTCGATCTGTTCGCGGTCCCGGGAGTCGATGTCGCGGCGGATGCCCACGAACTGCCGTTTCGCGACGGCCTCTTCCAAAGGGTCGAGTGTGACGCAGTCCTGGAGCACGTGAAGAAGCCCGAAAGAGTGATGGAAGAGATGCGCCGCGTGCTCGCCCCGGGCGGGTACCTGCACCTGGTGACGCCCTTCTGCCACCCCTTCCACGAATATCCGAAAGACTATCGAAGGTTCACGATCGACGGGCTGAAAGAGCTGGCGCAAGGAATGGAAGTCGTGGACGCGGGCTGGAGGACGGGACCGACGGCCACGTTACTGGTGTTTGTCTTGGAGTACGTAAAAGGCATCTTTCCGTCGAAAGCGTGGCGCGTCGCGAGCCACGGATTTTTTGGCTGGGTACTCTTCCCGTTCCGCTATCTGGATCTCGCCATGCTGAGATCGGACTCGCGCCTGGGAAATCACTGCTACCTGTGGGCAAAGAAGAATGGGCCACGAATCAACACGAATCAACACGAATAATTCGTGTCCATTCGTGTTCATTCGTGGCCCAAATTCTTACTGTTTTTCCTTCGCCAGTCTCACGCGAGCGTCATCCAGTTTTTTCGTGACTTTCGCCACTTCTTCCGGATCGGCGTCCGCCGAGGGTTTCTTGTATTCGCGTAAGGACGCCTGCCACTGATTGACGGCGTCACGGGTCTTGCCTTGTTTGAAGTAGACGTCGCCCAGGTGGTCGTGGACCGTGGGGTCGGTGCCGATGCGGTCGATTGCTTTGGTGAGGGTGTTTTCGGCGTCAGACAGCTTGCCCTGGCGATAGAGAACCCAGCCGAGACTGTCGAGGTACGCGCCGTTGTTGGGATCGATGTCGACGGCCTTCTTGATCATCTGATACGCCTCGTCGAGGCGCACGTTGCGGTCGGCCAACATGTAGCCGAGGTAGTTGAGGGCGCCGGCGTTCTCCGGGTTCAGCTTGATGACCTTGCGGAACTCCGCCTCGGCGAGGTCGAACTTCTTCATGCGCTCATACATGGCCCCGCGCATGAAGTAGATGGTCTCCCGGTCGTCGTCGGTCTTGGAGATATGCTCGGCGTCGTCGAGCGCCTTGCCCATATCGTTCCAGCGCTTTGCCTTCTCGTAGATCTGCGCGATAGCCAGGAGTGTTTCGCGCTCGCGATCGCCCTTGGGTAGCGCGCGAAGTTCAGCCACGCCTTGATCGACCTTGCCTTCGTCGGCGAGGATCGTCGCGTGCTCCGCCTTAAGGCCGCGCTCCTCGGGGTACTTCTTCATGGCCGACTCGGCTTCTTTCAAAGCGTTGGCGTAGTCCTTTGCCTGCCGATAAGTGTCGATGACCTGAATCGTGCCGCGGACGGCGTAATCGCCGCCGAGCGCCGAAAGCTGCCGGAACGCGTCCACTGCCTGGTCGTACTTCTCGCTGCTGCGCGCCACGATGCCGAACTCGTCGAGGAAGCGGGAGCGGATGCGCGCCTCGGCCTCGGAGTACGTGCGGCGCTGCGTGTCGTCGAGGATCGACTTGAGGGCGGCCAGAGCCTCCGTGTTCTTGTCCTCGGACTCGAGCAGCTTCACTTCCTGGTAGCGGATCTCCAGGTTCTCGCCGTTCAGTTGCTTCGCCTTGTTGAGGGCCTCGCGGGCTTTGCCGTTCTCGTGCTTCGCGCCGTAGATCTCAGCCATGTACAACTGCGTCTGCCAGTCTTTCGGATCGGCCTTGGCGACCTCTTCGAACAGCTTCAACGATTCGTCGAGCTGGTCGGAATACATCAGGTCGCGGGCGAGAGCGGCGGTGATCTTTCCGTTGTCGGGAGCGACGTCGTGAAGCCGGCGGAGGACTTCGGCCGCCTCCTTGGGCTTGTTCATCTCCTCGTAGCGCGAGGCGAGCTCGGCCAGCGTGCGCTCGTCGGGGGACTTGTTGGCGAGACGCTTGAGCGTTTCGGCGGCGCGTGTCGTGTCGCCGAGATCTTTATACAGACCGGAAAGCGCCATCAGCGCGTCTTCGTTCTCCGGGTCGGCGGCGAGGGCGGCCTGGTAGGCCTTCTCAGCCTCGGGAGATTTGTTGGAAACCTGGTAGAGCTTGCCGAGCGTGACCCAGCTATCGGCGTCCTTGGGATCTTTCTTGGTGATCAGCTCGTACTGATCGAGCGCGCGGCGAACGGCCCGCTCGTCGACGCGGCCCTGCGTCTCCGGGATCATGCGCGTGTAGATGCGGCCGAGCATGCGGCGCGCGTCCAGGTTGTCCGGATTCTGCTTCAGTACGTCTTCGGCCTGAGCCACCGCGTCAGCCAGACGGTTGGTCTGGATATACAGGTCGGTGAGCTCTTCGAAGATGATGTTGGCCCCGGGATCGAGCCGCAGCGCTTCTTTGTAGTGGCCGATCGCTTTATTGACGTAGTCGCTCTTGTTCCCCTCGGAACCGGCAAGCTGCGCGTACAATCTGCCCATGGCAAAGTTGTAATAGGCGCCCGCTTTATCGGTGTCCTTGCCCGGAGCGGGTTGCGCGGCCGGGGCTTGGGGAGTGGGCTGCTGCGCGAACATCGGGGCGCCCAAAGGCAGAACGCAGAGAAGCGCTGTAGCGAAGCGAATCATGGATTTACTTTCTTTCGACCGCCAGAGAGGCCCCCAGAAGGGTCGAAGACACTTTTTTATTGTATACCGGGCCTTTTCGGCAAGGCCTGGAAAGCATAGTCGTGGCTGAGGAAAACCGAGGCGGCACACTGGGACCTGCTGCACCTGACGTGCGGGAACACCCTTTGGTTGCGGTCGTCGGGCCCACCGGATCGGGCAAGAGCGACTTGGCGTTGGCCATTGCCGAAGAATACAACGGTGAGCTTGTAAACTGCGACTCGGTACAGGTGTTTCGGTACTTTGACATCGGCTCCGCCAAGACTCCGGCAGCCGATCGCCAGGGCATCCCCCACCACCTGATCGACATCGCCGATCCCGACGCGCTGTTCACTGCGGGAGAGTACGCGCGCTTGGCGCGGCAAACGATCGCGGAGATCACGGCGCGCGGCCGTCTCCCGGTTGTCGTAGGCGGGACGGGGTTCTACTTGCGCGCGCTTCTCGACGGCTTGTTCGAAGGGCCGACCCGCGATCAGGGCTTGCGGGATCGCCTGGCGGCGCGGGAGGCTCGGCGGCCGGGGTCGCTGCACCGATTGCTGCGGCGATTCGACCGGGAGGCGGCGGCGAAGATCCACCGGAACGATGTGCCGAAAGTCACACGCGCGGTCGAGGTCTGCCTCCTCACGCGGCGTCCGGTGTCGGAGCTATTTCGCGAAGGCCGCGACGCGTTGCGCGGATATGCGACGTTGAAGCTCGGACTGCTGCCGGATCGAGACGCTCTCTACGATCGTGTGAACGTGCGTTGCGAGCGCATGTTTGCGGAAGGTCTGGTGGAGGAGGTGCGCCGGATCGAGGCGATGGGATACGGCGCAGCGAAGCCGTTCGAGTCGGTCGGATACAAGCAAGCGCTACAGGTCGTGCGCGGCGAGCTCTCAGCGGACGACGCTCTGTTGTCTGCGCAGCGCGATACGCGGAATTATGCGAAGCGCCAGATCACGTGGTTTCGCCGCGAGGCCGGCCTGATATGGTTGCGCGGGTTCGGAGACGACCCGGCGATTCGCGCCGATGCGCTTTCTCGCGTGAAAGTTTTTGCGGAACGTTTTCGATAGTCGCTCGTATCTATCTGTGTACCGGGACAGCGATTCCGGCACGCAAAAATCAGAAACATTTTGTGAGGGTGAGGATCATGAACAAGAAGCTCTTAGTGTCTGCAATTGCGTTCGCGGGGATGGCTCTGGCGGCGGGCAAGTCGTACGACGTGACGCTCTACAGTCCGGCGATGATCGGGAAGACCGAACTCAAGGCCGGAGTGTACAAAGTCGAAGTCGACAACGGTAAAGCCGTCATCAAGTCCGGTAAAACGCAGAAGGAAGCGGACATCAAGGTGGAGAACGCAGACACGAAGTTTACCAACACGGCCGTCCGTCTGGGCTCGGGCGAGAAGCCCCAGATCCAGGAAATCCGCATCGGCGGAACGAATCAGAAGCTCGTGTTTACGGGAAACTCGACGGCCTCGGGGATGTAAAACAGGCTCTCGCAAAGGCGCAAAGACGCAAAGGAAATTCAAAACCAAAAATCCCTGATTTTGCTTTTGACGTTCCTTTGCGCCTTGGCGTCTTGGCGAGAGATGTATTCTGGGTGAATGCTCCGGTTTTGTGCGCTGGCGATGATTTTCGCGGGCGCTCTGCACGCTGACACCACGCTCGTCCTGCCGTTCTTCAATCACTCGAAATCCGCGAACTTGGATTGGATCGGCGAGAGCATCGCCGAGACCGTGCATGACGCCCTGACTTCGGAAGGTGTACTGGTGCTGTCGCGGTCGGACCGGCTGGAGGCGTATCGCCGGTTGTCGGTGCGGCCGGGCGCGGAGTTGACGCACGCGTCGATTCTGAAGCTCGGCGACGCGCTCGACGCTTCGAGCGTGGTGTACGGGTCGTACGAACTGCTCGCCGAATCGTCGCCGAGTTCGAAGGGCTCCCTGCGGATCGAAGCGCGGATCGTCGATTTGAAGCGGACGCATCAAGGGCCGGTGTTCAGCGAGACGGGCGCCCTCGAAGACCTCGCACAATTGGAAGCGCGTCTGGGATGGCAGGCGCTGACGCTGCTCCGTCCGAAGCATGCGCCCAGCGAGCGCGAGTTCCTCCAGACGCGGCCGCCGGTGCGGTTGGACGCCGTCGAGAGCTACATCCGTGGACTGCTGACGACGTCGGCGGAGCAACGGCATCGGTTCTTCACACAGGCGGCGCGCCTCGACGAGCACTATTCGCAGCCGTGTTTCCAGTTGGGGCGGATTTACTGGGAGCGGAAAGACTACAAGGTGGCGAGCGGGTGGCTCCAGCGCGTGACGCGTCCCGATTCGCATTACTTCGAAGCGCAGTTCTTCCTGGGACTGTGCCGCTATTACAACGGCGATTTTGCGGGGGCGGAGCAGGCGTTCCAAGGGGTCGCGACCGAGGTCCCGTTAAACGAGGTGTTTAACAATCTGGGCGCCGCGCAAGACCGTCGCAATAACCTCGGCACGGCCGCCACGAACTTCGAGAAAGCGCTGGAGGGCGACAGCGCGGACCCCGATTATCATTTCAACCTCGGATATGCGTTGTGGAGGTCGGGCAAGTACGACGCGGCCGCGGAAAGTTTGCGCGCGGCGGCGGCCCGGGATCCGCAGGATACGGAGATTACGACGCTGCTGGGGAGAGCGCTGAAGAGGGATGCGCCTCGGCCGGGCGATCCGAAAACCGAAGGGCGCGAAAGGTTGAAGACCAACTACGACGAGGCTGCGTTTCGGCAGCTTCAGGCGGAGCTGGCGAAGTGAATTTGGCTGGCGTGTCCAAATGAGCGTCAGCGTTTGCCCTTTCGCCGTAATCCACGCGCCCATCGAGAGAGTCTGGACGCTCCTCGCCGAACCTGCCAACTTTGACTTGTGGTGGGAGGCACACACGCGCTCGATCGTTCCCGAGGGCCGCGCACAGGCTGGACAGAAGATTCACGCGAAGGCCGGCGGGCTGGACGTCCGGGTCGTGATCAATCGCATCGACGAAGCCAAACGGCAGATTGACACCACGACCAGGTTTCCCCTCGGAATCACAGTCTCGAGTCACATCACCTGTACGCCGCTCGAAGAGGGAGCATGCCAGGTTTCGTTTGGCTGAGAGATTTCCTTCTCACCTGGATGGTGGGGCAGGCTCCTCGAACGATTTGCGTCGGGACGGGTGCATGACAGCGTCGCCGACTCATTGGCGCGTTTGAAAAGGGCCGCGGAGTCGGGCTGAAGCCCTCCAATGATCGGTGAGCTCCTGGCATTTGCGTTCCTATTCTGTTCCGGGGTGGCTGGTCTCCTATTGGCCATCGACCCGAGCCGGATCTCCGCGAACGCGGAACGAAGGGGAATCGTCATTCCATTCCTGGCGCTGGCACAGACCAAGAGCGGGCGGCTGCAAATGCGCGCTCTTGGAATTGTCTTTGTTCTGGTGAGCGTACTATGCGCAGCGATGATTTGGAGCTGGTCTCGCCGGTGAGACAGGGAGTCGGGCTAAAGCCCTCCGCAGACTGAAAGTCTGCCCCACGAGTTATTTACTTCTGGTGAGCACGACCTTCCCTTGAATCTTCCCGACATCGATTTCGCCCGACATGTCGCCTTCGATGCGGTCGTCGGTGACGAGAGTCAGCGTGAAGGTCAGGGGTTTGGTGGCCTCTTCCGGGAGGACGTTGAACGTCAGGGTCTTGCCTTCGAGCTTGCCGTCACGAATCGACTCGAGATTGTCGTCTTGCGTGCGGCCGATCTTTCCGGTGACTGCGGCCGCGGATTGTTTCAACTCGGCCTTTACCGGCGTGCTGATTTTGTCGTTATTGGCCGGGTCGAGGACATCGACCGTGCCGGTCCACTTGCCGGTGAGATCGGCGCCGTAGACGGCCAGCGTGAGGATCGGCAGCAGGATTAGACGTCTCATCGGCGCCTCCTATTGATTGGCGGATTGGCCGGCAGCCGCCAGCGCCTCACGCGCGAGCGTCTTCGCGGCGAGCTCGGGGACCACGCGCCAGTTTCCGGACGCACTCGCCGGTAGCTCTTTGCGAGCGGTGTAGTATTCGACCATCAGGTCGCGGATCTCCTGGCCGGAGCGCCACACGATCGGGGCTCCAGCGAACATCGAATAGCCGGCGCTGCCGGCGGCGCGGTAATTGTTGATGGCGATGCGGAGTTTCCGGTCGGGGGCGAGCGGCTGGCCGTGGAAGCGGAGGTTGCGAACACGATCGCCCGCGGGGCGGGTGAGATCGATCTCGTACTCGACGCCTTCGGCCATATCGTAATTGAACCCGATCACGTCCCGATTGATCAGCGGCGGCTCTCCGCAGCGCGCGCCCTCGCACGTCAGATAGAAGCGTGCGGCGTTCTCGAGCGCGTCCTTCACCATCTTCCCGGTTCCTTCGACGGCGTACAGTTCGTTGTCGTACGGATAGAGCGCGGCGATCTGGCGGACTGTGACCTGGCCCTTCGGGACTTTCACCGAGGGATTGAACAGGGCGGTGAATGACACGTCGGCCGTCGCGTACTCTAACTGAACCCGCTCGACGGCGTCCACCAAAGCGCAGTCCATCACGCGGCAGAGGGCGGCGGACTGCTCGACGGCGGAGGTCGCGACCGGCGTATTGAGGTAACGCTCCGTGAACTCGTGATAGGGCTTGGCGATCTCCACGATATCGGGCGCTGCGGCGGTCTCCACCTTGACCGGGAGGAGCCGCGAACGGCGGTCCTTTAACGTCCACGGTCCGCTGCCCTGGCGCTCGAAGGTGAAGTCGAGACGCGCGAGCGAGATCCCCCAGTTCTTCGGTTGGACCACCAGCGTCTTGCCGATGGTGCGGCCTTCGAGCTCGCGATGGGAGTGGCCGAAGACGATGGCGTCGATGCCCTCGACCTTGGCCGCAAGCTCGGCAACGACATTCTCGGTGGGCTCGTCGGGTCCGAGGCCGGAGTGCGCGGCGACGAGGATGAGGTCGGGGCGCTCCTTCGCGCGGAGTTCGGCGACCGCCTTGCGGACCGCGTCGATGGGCGAGCCGAAGCGGTACGTTCCGAGATTCTCCGGCTTCTCCCACGTCGGAACGGCGGGAGTCGTGATGCCGATCACCGCGACCTTGACGCCGCCAACGGTCTTCACGATGTAGGCCGCGAACGGATGAGCGCCTCCGGTGGTGTTGGCGGAGAGCCACGGGAACTTCGCGGCATTGCGGGCGGCCTCGAGATTGTGGAGGCCAAAGTTGAACTCGTGATTGCCGACGGCCATAGCGTCGTAGCCGAGCGCATTCATGGCGAGCATCATCGGATCGGCGGCGAGGGGCTTGACGCCGGGGAAGATGCGGGCGAAGTTCTGGTAGACGTACTCGAGCGGCGTGCCCTGAATGGTGTCGCCGCAATCGATCAGAAGGTGGTTGGGGGCTTCGGCTTCGGCGGAGCGGATGAGGGTCGCGACCGAGGCAAGCCCGCGGGGAGCGGCCTTGCCCGTCACATAGTCGATGGGGAGGAGATTGCCGTGAAGGTCCGTGGTCGCGAGGACCGTCACGGCAGTCTGTTCGGCGTGAGCGAGCGCGGCGAGAGCGATCAGCGTCGCGAGTCGCATGAGCTCACGTTACTTCTTTGCAGGGGCAGCGGCCGGCGCGGTCTTCGGCGCAGTCTTCGGCGCGGCAGGCGCGGCCTTCTTCGCTGCCGGCGCCGCGGGCGGCGCGGGGAAGACGACGGTTGCGGTCTTGATCGAATCGAGCTTGGGGAAGTTCTTGTCGAGGTAGGCCTTGCCTTCGCTCGCGATGCGACCCTGCTGCGGCGCCTCGCCGTAACCGGAGTACAACTGTTCGACGATCTCCATGCCCTCGGTGACCTGGCCGAACGGCGCGAAGCCCTGCGGGTCGAGCGACGAGCTGTTGTCCTTGAGGTTGATGAAGATCTGCGTCGTGCGCGAGTTCGGCGCGCCGGTGGCTGCGTAGACGAGCATGCCTTTGGTGTTCTTCTGCTTCACCGGATCGTCCTTGATGGCCTTCTCGCCGAGCGGAGTCTTGGCCTTGGCGGGGTCGGCGGGCATGCCGACTTGCACCACGAAGTTCGGGACGACGCGGAAGAACGAGGCGTTGGTGTAGAAGCCGCTGCGGACGAGGGCATAGAAATGGTCGGCGCCGATGGGCGCCCAATCGCGGTGCACTTCGACCGTGATATCGCCCTTGGTAGTGGCGAGTTTCACGCGGTACAGGTCGGGTGTGGTCCTCGCCGCGGGGGCTGCGCTCTTGGCCACGCCGGACTTCGTCGCGGCGGCGGGCGCTTTGGGAGCGGTCTTGGCGGGGGCGGCGGGCGACGTTTGCGCGAACAGCGCGGCGCCCGATAGCAGAACAGAAAGTAGGAGCTTCATCAGACCCGATTTTATACTATGGGTGTTCCCCATGACACGCTTACCCCTGATCCTCGCATTGGCCGCGGCGGCGCTGGCCCAGACGCCGCTCAAGCCCGGCCTGTATGCCGTCTTCGAAACCTCGGAAGGGACGTTCACGGCGCAATTGCTGGAGAAGGACACGCCGAAGACGGTGGCGAACTTCGTCGGACTGGCGCAGGGGACGCGGCCGTGGGTCGACGAGAAAGGCGACGTGGTGAAGCGTCCGCTGTATCGCAACATGACGTTCCACCGGGTCGTGCCGCACGACGCGATCCAGGCGGGCGATCCCACGGGCACGGGGTCGCACAACTGCGGGGTCAAGGTACAGGACGAGTTCCTGCCCGGGCTGAAGTTCGACCGGACGGGGCGTCTGGCGATGGCAAACACCGGGAACCCGGATTCGGGCGGCTGCCAGTTCTTCGTCACGGCGAATGTCGCGCCGACGTGGAGCGGCAAGTACACGATCTTCGGGCAAGTGGTCGAGGGAATCGATGTGGTCGAGAAAATCTCGCGCGTGCCGACGCGGAACGAGAAGCCCGTCACGCCGGTCAAGCTGATCGCGGTGCGAATCGAACGGATTACGCGCGAGAAGCGGTAGCGGATTTCGGCGGCGCCGGCTTCTCGTTGGCCGAGCGGATCAGGAACTTCAGGTAAAGCGCGAAACCCAGCGAGAAGAGCAGGGCCGTGAGCGCAAGAAACAGCCCGTCGACGGTCGCGGCCTGTCCGCTGACGACGAGCCAGACGGCGGCGGCGATGCCTCCGAAAATCATGAGAAGACTGAACAGGAACAGGAACCCTCGGTCGGACATGGAACGGTAACCCCTCCCGGGTGGATATTGTATAACGGGCGGACGGGAGGTGGGGGGTGGGGCGGGGCAGCCGCCCAGCGTCTTTGCGGTACCCTCAAGGTAGGAATCGATGCCGTCAGAGAATAACATTGCGTTGCCGGAAGACCTGATGAGCGCGGTCTCGGAAACCGCTCAGGCTCAGGGACGAACTCCGAACGAGCTAATCGTCGAGGCAACGCGGCGTTACTTGTCGCGAGAACGCCTCGATCGATTTGTCCGTCGCAGCGAGCAGCGCGCTCGCGATTTGGGCATTGTTGAGGCCGACGTGCCACGACTCGTCAAGGAGTCCCGCCACCAGCACCGCGGGCGCTAATTGATCGTTTTCGATACCAACGTTTACATCTCTGGTTTAGTCTTTAGCAAAGGCAATCCGCGAGAGCTGTTACAGATGGCTATGGACGGGGATTTGCACGTCGCTGTGTCCGACGTCATCTTGCAAGAGGTCCGCCGCGTCTTGCGGGAGAAATTCCACCTGTCCTCCGAAGATGTTGAGGAGGCCGAGGAACTGATTTCCGCCTGCGCACAACGGGTTGCGCCGACCGAATCTCTCGCTGTTATCGCTGAGGATCCGGATGACGACCGAATACTGGAGTGCGCCGTAGCAGCGGACGCGGATGTCATCATAAGCGGCGACAAGGACCTGTTGCGACTCGGCAGTTTCCGCGGAATTCGAATCATGAGTCCGGCAGAGTTCCTTCGCTCTACGGCATCCTGAGCCACCGCTACGCCTGCGCCGTCTCGACCAGCTCTCCCTTTTCCAGGTGGTGGACCTTGGTGGCGAATTGGGCGGCGTGAGGGTCGTGGGTGACCATCACGATCGTCTTGCCGTACTCCTTGTTGAGCCTCGACAGGATGGTGAGGACTTCCAGGGCGCTGGCGGCGTCCAGGTTTCCCGTGGGCTCGTCGGCCAGGATTAACGCGGGGTCCGTCACGATCGCTCTGGCGATGGCCACGCGCTGCTCTTGACCTCCGGAGAGTTGTCTCGGGAAGTGTCCCAGACGATCGCCGAGTCCCACCAGCTTGAGCGCGGTCGTCGCGTGCTCGATGCGCTCCGCCTTCTTCAACCCCGTCAACTTGAGCGGCAGTTCGACGTTCTCCAGCGCGGTCAGCACCGGGATCAAATTGAACTGCTGGAAGATGAACCCGACGTGCTCGTTGCGCCAGCGGGCAATCTGGCGCTCGCTGAGTGCTCGCAGGTCGTGGCCGAGGACGCGGATGTCGCCTCCGGTAGGACGGTCCATCGCGGCGATCAGGTGAAGGAGCGTCGACTTGCCGGAGCCCGAGGGGCCCATGAGGGCGACGAACTCGCCCTTGTGAATTTCCAGCGAGACCTCGTGGAGGGCAACGACGTGGAACTCGTCGCGGATGAACTCCTTCGTCAGTTCCCGGGTTTGAATGACCGCTTCGCTCATAGTCGTTATGCCTTCCCTCGCACCTTGTCGCCGTCTTTGAGACCGGCCGGCGGAGTCACGATGATGTCCTCGCCGCCGATCAGTCCCTGCTCAATCCGCACCCCCTGCGGGCTGACCGCTCCCGTCTTCACCGGGCGCTTCAATGCCTTGCCGTCGAGCACGACGAAGACCGCGCCGTCCTTCACCGCCGACGACGGGACCACCACGACGCGCGCCGTCGACGCAGGCGCCGCTCCCGTGACCGGCTTCTCATCCGAGATAAATGCCACGCTGGCGTTCATCTCGGGGCGGAGATATTCGTCGGGCTTCACGATCTTCACCTTGATCTGGACGGTGGCCTTCTGGCGATTCGCCTCGGGCGAGATCTCCTTGATGTAGCCGTCGTACTTGCGGTCGGGGAACGCATCGGTGTTGATCACGCCGCGCTGTGCCGGGTGGAGCTTGGCGAAATCGTTCTGGCTGATGTCGAGCTCGACCTCGAGATCGTTGAGATCCGCGAGGGACACGACGTAGCCCTTCGCGCCGCGGTCGCCGACAAAGCTGGTGGTGACGAACTCGCCCTTCTCGACGGCGCGCTCGAGGATCGTGCCGGTGACCGGCGCGCGGATGATGGTGTTGGCCAGATTGGTCTCGGCGTAGGCGAGCATCCCTTTGGCCTGCTCGACCTGGCCGCGCAGCGCGTCGATCTGCTCGTGACGCGGTCCGATCTTGACGAGTTCGTAGGTCTTCTGCAGGGCGTTGACCTTCTGGACGGCGGAGTCGTAGCGCGATTGCGCATCGTCGAGCTGCTGCTTGGGCGCGACGCCTTCGCCGACGAGGTTCCGGTTGCGGTCTAGTGTCACCTTGGCGTTGTCGAGGTCGGCCTTGGCGGAATCGACATTCGCCTGCGCCTGCGCGATCTCTTCGGGACGCGAGCCGTGAAGTCCCTCGTCGAGCCTCGCCTGCAACATCGCGAGATTACCCTTCGCCTGCTGAAGCTGCGCCTGGTACTCGTCGTCTTCGAGCCGGACGACGACGTCGCCTTCGTGGACGCGATCGCCCTTATCGACGCCGATGTACTTCACCTTGCCGACGACTTTGGCGGCGACCTCGATCTTGTGGGCGGCGATGATGTAGCCGGTCGCGTTGAGGATCACGCCCTGCGGCGCGCTGCCGGCATTGAGCGCGGAGACGCGCTGGATCTGGACCTCGGGGGCCGCGTTCAATTTGTTGGAGAGGACGCTCCAGGCGCCCAGCAGCACGAAGACGAGCACGCCTCCGACGATCCAACGCTTAGCCCATGGCGAGGGCTGCGGGTCGCGGCGGCTGCGGTCGATTTTCAGATTCTTGAGATCGGCATCCATATATGACGGGTCAGACCTCGCGGAGCGCGGTCAGGATTTCCTTGTTCGAGGCGTTGCGCGCGGGGAAGAGTCCGCCGAGGCAGCCGAGCGCTGCGCCGAACGCAATGCCGAGCGCCATGATCTGCGGCGTGATGCGGAAGTCGAACGCGGTCTCGGCGAAGTTGGAGTTCCCGACGGCCGTCGTCACCCCATTCAGCGGCAGGACCAGCAGACAGCCCAGCACTCCGCCGAGGCCGGCGAGCAGCACCGATTCGATGAAGAAGCTGACCATGATGCTGCCGCGCGAGAAGCCGAGCACGCGCAGGGTGCCGATCTCGCGGGAGCGGCGCGCGACGGCGGCGTACATCGTGTTCATGGCGGCGAAGGCGCTGCCGATTGCCATGATGATCGAGACCACGATGCCGATGGCTTGAATCGGCGCGCCGGAGGCGGTCTGCAAGTCGTAATACTCCTTCTCGGTGAGGGCGTGCATGCCGAGGCGCTGGTCGTTATTGATGTCGTTCGCCAGGGCTTGCGCGGCGACGGCGTCGACGGCCTGCACCATCGCGGAGCTGACCACCTCGACGCGCTGATAGTCGGCCGAGATCTGATTGACGTCGCCCCAGATTTCGCTGTCGGTGGCGCAACGCCCGCAATCCATCACGCCGACGATATTCCAATCGCCACGCGCGAAGTGAAGGGTCTTGCCAAGCTGCGCGTCGGGGAAGCGTTTGGCGACGGAGCTGCCGATGACGAGCTCACGTTTGCCCGCGTCATACCAGCGGCCGGTCGTGAGGCGCGACTTGCGGAGCTCGCGGCCGGCCGGCATGAGGCCGCGGACCGTGACATTGACACCGTTCGGATTGTCGACGTTGGCGAGGTTGATGACCGTGACCATTTCGAGCGAGGCCAGCGGCTGCCCGTCGCTGCCGGGAGCGATGCCCTGCTTGAACTTCAGGTCCTGAAATTGGGCGCGCGTGAAGTTGCTGACGAGCTCGGAGTCGGAGCCCTGTCGCATCACCAGCACGTGCAGCGGATCGCCGGAGGACGAGAGTGTGGTGCGGAGTCCGTTGACGAGGGCGAGGATCGAGAGCAGGACGGCGACGGTGAGGCCGATGCCGAGCGCGGTCATCAGCGTGGTGGTCCGGCGGACCACCAGATTGCGAAGGTTGTAAGAGAGTGGAATCCTCATGGCGTCAATCCGAAGTGCGTAGGGCCTCGACGATGGAGAGTCGGGACGCGCCGAGGGCGGGCACGAGCGCGCTGATCATGCCGACCAGGCCGGCGGTCGCGATGCAGGCGCCACCCACCCCGATCTCGATGAGCGGCAGGGTGGGCAGGAAACCGCCCATGGGACTATTCACGATCCCGCGCATGAGCAGGGCGGAGAGGAGATAGCCGATCAGGCCGCCGCCGATCGAAATCGCGAGGGCCTCGCCTAGAATCATCGTGAGGATTTCGGCGCGCGCAAAGCCGAGCGTCTTGAGGACACCGACCTCGCGGACCCGCTCGCGGACGGACATCGCCATCGTATTGGCGGAGACCAGCAGGATGGTGAAGGTGACGGCGCCGGCGATCGCGATCAGAAACATTTTGACGTTGCCCAGCAGCGCGAGAAAGCCCACGGTGAACGCCTGCTCGCTCTCGGTTTTAGTTTCGGCGGTGGAGTTGCGGAACGTGTCGTCGATAGCGGCGGAGATGCGGCCGGAGTGGGCCGGGTCGTCGATCAAAACGTAGTAGATGCCGACCTGGCCGCGGCGGCGATCGGGCAGCGACTGGTCGACGTATTCCTTGTTGATGTACATCACTTCGCTGGTGCGGGGCCAGTCGAAAATGCCGCGGACCGTGAACTCGAAATTGCCTGGGTAAATGTCGCCGATCAGGTTGAGACGGTCGCCGACCTTGAGGTTGTGGTTTTTGGCGACATCGCGCCCGACGATGCAGCCGGCGCGGTCCTGCAGGAACGCCTTCTTCTGGTCCTCGGGGAGGCGGATCTCGCCGTAGACCTGAAAGAGTTTCTCGGGCTCGACGGCGAAGCGGGCGAACATGTTCTTGGGATCGCGATTGTCCTTGTACGTGCCGCCGAACCAGTTGCCGATCATCGCCTCCCGGACGCCGGGGATCTGCTTGATCCGATTCATGTAGGCGAGGGGGATCGGGACGGTGAGCGAGACACGGTTCCGGACCACGACGCGCAGTGCCTCGTCGGCCGCGGGATCGGCGAGGTAGAACGCGTGGTACATCGACATCATGACGCCGAGCAGGCACATCGAGATGCCGATGCTCGCGACCGTCAGCAGAGTCCGCCGGCGGTTGCGCCAACAGTTCTTGAGAATCAGCGGCAGGTAGCGAAGCATGGGGCTTGCTTCGATTTACTCATGCCGCGCGGCCGGATTCAACGGGGCGGTCGGCGAACGGCGGAGGATTACCGGCGAATGGACGGCGGCCAAATTCATCGCTGGTGCAAGTTGCACCAGCGCCGCAATGAATCTAAACGGGTTAGCGGTACTCCTGGTGCAACTTGCACCGGGACGGCCCCGCTACCGCAGCTTCTCTTTGAACTCTCCCGTCGCCGTGTCGACGTAGATGGAGAAGTTCGAAGTGCCCACGGACTCGCCCCAGACGACGCGCCACACAGGATCCGGATGCTTGGTGACCTTCTCCAGGAGAAAGGAGATCGGCTTGCCGGGGTTCTTCTTGTCGTACTCGGCGCCGCCGTTCTCGAGGGCGGTCTTGTACGCGGCGTCGGTGTCGACCTTGACGGCGAGCATCGGGAACGGTTGATTGTTTCCGCGAGCGCCGGACCAGCCCTCTTCAAGGCCGGCGAACGCTCCCTTATGAAGATTGCCCTCCGATTCGACGATCGAGTAGGTGTAGTTGCGAGCCTGGCTGCGAGCGGCCGACGTGAACGTCGCCTGCCACGCCGCGGCGGTCCCCGGCGGCAGGGTGGGGAAATCGCTCATCGGAATGCTGTTCATTTTCAACGGCTGACAATCAGGCGCCCACGACCGGGCCATCTGATACATCTTGAACAGAGCGCTCTGGCCCGTAATCGGCTCCGCCTTCTCCTCCTTCTTCTTCTCCGCGGTTTTGGGGGCTTCCGTGCAGGCGGAGAGGAGGAGGAGAGCGGACGAGAGGGTGAACAGGAGCTTTCGCATATATCCTGCGCGCCATTGTAGCAACGCTCCGGTCCGGTCGGCGCCGGTCCGCTTGGGCTGGACTTAACATCTGGTGATCGGGGCCCTGTGCCATAATGAGCGGCATACAGGAGGACGGGATGTCTCTCCAGACTCTCATTCGATTCGGTTCAGTCGTAACGGCCGCGGGACTACTGCTGCAGCCTGCATTCACTCAAACCAAGGGAACCACGGGCACGAGCACGGGCGGAAGCACGTCCAGTGCGGGCGCCACGACGACGACGCCCACGACCCGTCCGACGTTGCCGACGCCGACCCCGACGACTCCCAGTCAGAACACCACACAGCCTCCGCAGACGATTTTTCTCAGCGGCCGGGTGCTGCTGGAGGATGGAACGCCGCCCACCGAGAGTGTCGTGATCGAGCGCGTGTGCAGCGGCTCTCCGCACTCCGAAGGCTACACCGATTCCAAGGGCTACTTCTCGATCCGGCTCGGCGAGCAGAACAATGGCGTGATGCATGACGCCAGCGAGGACATGACCGCCGGAAGCATGGGAAACCCTTCGACGTTCAATACCGGGGGGAGCACGTCCGCGATGAGCGGCTCGCGTTTCGGCGAGAATCGGTACTTCGATTGCGACCTGAAGGCGCGGCTGGCGGGATACCGGTCACAGTCGATTAGTCTGGCGAATCGCCGTGCGATGGATAGTCCCGATATCGGCGTGATCCTGCTGCACCGATTGGGAGCGAGCGAGGGCACGACCGTCAGCGCGGCGGCCCTGGCGGCGCCAAAGGAAGCGCGCAAGGCCTATGAGAAGGGCCTGGAGGCGTTGAAGAAGCACAAACCCGAGGACGCCGTCCGCGACTTCCAAAAGACGGTCGAGATCTACCCGAAGCACGCCGCGGCGTGGATCGAACTCGGCCATTATCGCCTGTCGCAGAACGACCCCGTCGAGGCGCGGGCATATTTCCAGAAAGCCATCGAGGCGGAGCCGAAGTACGCGGCGCCATATATGGAAATGGCCGCGGTCGAGTATAAGGCAGAGCGTTGGCCCGCGGTGCTCGAATTGACCGACAAGATCATCCAGCTCGATTCGTTCGACTATCCGCAGGCGCATTTTCTGAACGCGCTGGCAAATTACCGGCTCAGCAATTTGGACGCGGCGGAGAAGAGCGCCCGCGAAGCGCTCCGGCTGGACACACGAAAAGAATACGTGGCGACCCTGCATCTGCTGGGAGTCATCCTGGCGCAAAAGAAGGACTACCCGGGCGCGGCGGAGCAATTGAAGGCGTATTTGAAGGAAGCGCCGCAGGCGTCCGACGTAGCCACGGTGAAGGGCCAACTGGCGCAGGTCGAGCGCGTGTTGGCGGCGAAGCAGCAACCGCAGCAGTAGCCTCTCGCCCGCTCATCAGGCAACCGCTCCATAACTGTCGCGGCTCTGCTCGCGCATCAGAGCCGCGACAGGATGGAGCGGTTACTTCAGAATTCTGTACATGTTCGAGAAGTCGTCCGTCCAGATGCGGAAGGGGCGCGACGGCTTCAGCTCGACCGCGTGTGCGCGCAGTGCGGGGTGCGCGTCGAGCGTCGCGCGGTCGAGGATCAGCGCCCAACTGCAGGCGAAACAGAGCAGGTCGGAATTCGGCGGATTGAGGCGGTAGACCATCGCTACCTTGCCGAACGCGGCGGCCGCGCGCTCCATTACAGGCTCCAAATCCAGATACTTGTTCGTAATGTTGACGGCCAGGATTCCGTCGGGTTTGAGGTGACGGGAGTACTCCTGGAACGCCTCGCGCGTGATCAGGTGGACCGGCACGGAATCGCCGGAGAACGCGTCCATGACGAGGATGTCGAAGTTCTGCGGCGGCTCGCTTTCCAGCGATAGGCGGCCATCGCCGAGAGCGGTCTCCACCCGCGCGGGCGTGTCCTTCAGGTACGTGAATTCCGAACGCGCGAGATCGAGAACGAGCGGGTTGATCTCGTAGATGCGGAGCGTGTCGCCGGTGCGGCCGTAGGCGGCGAGCGTGCCGCAGCCGAGGCCGAGAATCCCGATGCGGCGCGGGTGGCCTTCGAGCGCCCTCATCGCTCGTCCCACGCCGGAATCGGGGCAGAAGTAGGTGATGGGCTGATGGCGGTAAGGGTCGTTGAGCATCTGCTCGCCGTGATTGATCACGCCGTGTACGAGCTTGCGCGAGGCGAACTCGTCGAACTGGCCGCCATCGTCATACACGCGGAGCAGGCCGTAGAAATTACGCGCGACGATGCGGTAGCCCGCGACGCTCTCGCGCATATCGACGGAAACGCCCCAACAGTAGAGCGCGACAACGGCGGCGAGCGCGGCGACCGTCGCATAGCTGCGGGGCTCGGAGCGCGCCCAGAGATCGCGCGAGACCACGGCGACGACGGTGATCGCGCAGACGGCGAGACCGATCGGAAACTCGTAAAACGAGCGGAAGAAGTTGGGCGCGACGAGCCCAACGAAGATGCCTCCGAGAGCGCCGCCGAGCGAGACCGTGACGTAGAAGCCGGTGAGATACCGTGGGTCGGGCTTGAGTCGCGCGAGCTCGCCGTGGCACGCCATGCACGCGAAGAAGAGCGCGGCGAGAAATCCGGCGATGGTCCGGAAGCCCGTCAGGGAGCCGACGAAATGCAGCAGCGGCGCCTGGACGAAGCGCGCCTCCGGCCAGAGGAGGAACGCCATGAAGCCCATCGCGATCGCGAAGAGCGGGAGAACGATGGGCCGGTAGTATAGGCGCGGCGCTTCGAAAGAGATGATGAACGTGAGCAGGTAAGCGGTGAGCGGGGCGATCCAGAGGAACGGGATCGGCGCCACGTCCTGCGTGAGGTGCGTGGTCACGGCGAGGAGCAGAATGGAGGCGCTGGCGGAGAGTGCGAGCCAGAGGACTCGGGTGGGCCACGACGGCGCGGGCGTGTCGACGGACTGTTCGGCGGAGAGCGTTGCGCCGGAGGACGCGCGCCACGCGGTCCAGCCGCAGACGACGGCGAACAGGATGTACGCGACGGACCACGTCGTGCCCTGCAGGTGCGAGGAGAGGTTCGGCTCGATCAGCAAGGGGTAGCTGAGGAGCGCGAGTAGCGACGCGAAATTCGAAAGGGCGAACAGGCGATAGGGTAGGCCTTCTTTATGGGTGCGAGCGTACCAGGCCTGGAGGAGAGGGCTGGTCGAGGAGAGCAGGAAATACGGGAGTCCGACGGTGGTGGCGAGGAGCGCGAGGATGCGAAGCGAGGGCTGCCCGATCGCCGAAGTCTTCCAGTTCGGGTTCGGGAGGATCGGAAGCGTGGCTGCGCTGAGGGCAAGGATCGCGATGTGGACCAGCGCTTGCCGACGTGGCGTCAGTTTCCGGTTGAGAAAGTGCGCATACAGGTAGCCGAGGAGAAGCACGATCTGGAAGAACAGCATGCACGTGCTCCAGACGGCGGACGTGCCGCCGAACCACGGCAAAATCATCTTCGCGATGACGGGCTGGACCTCGAAAAGCAGAAAGGCGGAAAGGAAGATCGTTGCTGCGTAGTACAGCATGGAAAAACGAGGATAACCCTATTGGCCACGTATGAACACGAATGAACACGAATAAAACCAACACAAACAAAAGCGCAATTTCTTATTCGTGTGAATTCGTGTTCATTCGTGGCCTAAAGAGTATTCCAGTTCGTAGGCGTGCTTTCCGCCTTCGATCTTGATTTCCATTTTGCCTTTTAGGCCGGCGAGTTCGTCTGTCCCGGAATCCGGGATTATGGTCACCATCAGCGACGGCGTTCCGCGATCCATGATTCCGTGGTGCTGGAGGACGAACGAGCCTGTGCGCCCGTTGAGCGTGCCCGTCACGCGCTCGATCGCTACGTAGCCGGCGGAGCCTTTCGTTTCGGTGCCCGCCGCGAGCATTTGGCCTTCTCCTGTGGCTTCGAGATCGCCGTGATACTGCTTGGCAATCGACATCCGCGCCACCGGTCCGGCGTCCTGCGGGGTCAGCTTTACGTCGAACGGGCCGGTCGCGTGGATCATGCGGAGAACCTGTAGAGCGCTCTTTCCAGCGATAGTCCGCGGACGTCGATGCGCTTGAGGTCGGTGGTCCCGACTCCGTGCGCTTCGGCGAGCCGCAGGATGTTGTCGCACTTTTCGAAGGGCGCGACGCCTCGTTCGGCTCGTGGGTTGTAGCCCATGACCGCCGCCGCTACGGCGTCCGTGCAGACGGGATTCAGTCCGGCGATCAGGACTCCGGGCTTCACCGGGCGGACGTTGCGGATCCAGGGGCCTTCGCCTCCCGCGATCGTCTCCACTCCGTCGATGATCGCGAGGTGGATCGGGCGGGCGGCCACGAGATCGGCGACGATGTGCGGGACGCGGTACCCAGCGTCGTGATTGACTCCGAAATGGAGCTCCTGCGGCGCGGACTTCGCTGGCTGGCGAATGCCCTGGTGTCCGACCCTCATCCGGCCGGCGCCGGGCTTCTCGTTGGGTTCCTCGACGCCCGCGTCGTCACCGTAAATCGACGCAGGGATCGTGCCGAAGACGTTCTTGCAGGAGAGCGTGATGCCGCAGGTGTCGTGGTTCTTCAGCTTGGCCATGCTGACGTAGACGTCGGTGTCCTCATACGAATGGTTGAGGTCGTACGCCGGGTACATGTAGGCCGAGCCGGGGACGCGGAAGCGCGCGTATTTCTTGCCCTTGCCGATCGCGTTGGTGTTCTCGAATTCGACCGCGGAGAAGGCGGACTGGAGACTGCGGACGTTCCAGCCGGAGTCGAGCATGGTGTCCTCGAGCGGCCCGGCCGTGGCCCAGGAGCTTTCGACGAAGCGGACGCGTTTGGCCCCCGCGCGTCCGAACAGGTGCGCAGCGGCCCCGAGGAGCTTGGGGTGCGTGTAGTGCGTGACCGCGGGCGCACGACCGCCGACGCGCTGGCTGGGACTGCCCGTCATGTTGACCTTGATCGTGACGGTCTTGTTCCTCACCAGCTTCTCGATGCCGCCGAGCTGATCGAACATGGCGTTGAGCTGGGCGGTGACGTCCTCGTCGTAGGACGCGCATTTGGCGATGGAGACGGGGGCGGCGGGAGCGTCCGGTTCCGCTGCGGACAACAGCGGCGCGGAGGAGATCAGGGCGATCCATTCTCTGCGGGTCATGCGGTTATTTCTCCAGTCTGATCGTAGCGCAGGCGCCGACCTGGTCGACGTCCACACCGTGAGAGTCGTCGGTCGGGTAGATGTCGAGCTTCTTGATGCTGTTTTCAGGGCCGAGCAGGACGGCGCGTTTGAAATCGCCGAGGAAGTGAACGGTCACGTTCTGGACGGGATAGTCGGCGTAGTTGACGAGGTGGATGATCAGCGTTTTGCCGTCGGCGGATTCGAGCGCGTTCGAGAGGACGGAGGCGACGTTGAAGAGCCGCACACCGAGATTGCGGCGGCCGATCATGTTGTTGACGTCGGTCCAGATGGCGTTGGTGCGTTCGAGCTCGGATTTGTCGAGGGTCACGCGATCGACGCGGGACTGGTCAACGGGCGCGGGCGGGACGTTGAGCAGCGTGTTGCCGGCGCTGGCGAACGCGCGGAGAATCTCCTTCTGGTCCGGCGTGAGGGCGTCCTGATCCACGTTGACGGCCAGAGTCGCGCCGGCGAGTTTCTCGGCACTGAGCTGGGGTGAGGCGATGGGCCGGACGGGCGCGTGCTTGACAGCGATCATGTCGAGGATGCCGCCGGAGAGGAGGACGCCGCGGGCGGGGTCCTGCACGACCGCGAGTTGCCCGAACTCGTGCATGTCGCGCCACTCGGGGTGCTGCTCGAAGTAGACGAGAAAGTCAGCCATGCGGCGCCATTGGGTGACGGCGCGCGCGTCGCGTTTGGCGAGTCGGGCGGCGAGATCGGCGTCGAACGCGACCACCCAGCGGGCGCCGGACATGGCGGCGTCGGCAATAGCATGCTGATAGCCTTCGAGGGTGACGGCGGTCTTCGGCGGCGGTTCGTTGGCGATCCAGAGAATCGTGGCGCCGGCGGCGTGAGCCCCACGGAGGAAGCCGGTGTTGGTGTCGATCCAGGCGTTGGAACTGGTGGGACCGGCGCGGCGGGCGTTCTCGTCCGGGGCGCCGATACCGGGCCAAACGCCCTGGTTGGTCGCGGAGATCGGAGAAGCGCCCGGCTTGAGGCGGCTGCGGGGTCCGATTTGGATGACGGGGAGGGCGGCGGCGGCATCGCGGATGGCAGCGACGACGGCGTCGGGGAAGTCGCCTTCGAGGACGATGCCCGCGGCTTTGGCGGCGACCGCTTTGCGGGTCGCGGCGACCGCGTCCGGCGTGGGTGGGATGATGGCGAGAACGGATACGCCGCGCTCGGCGGCCGCAGCGGCGAACTCGGGGGTCAGGTCGCGGAGCAGGAGGCAGTTGACGGGCGTGGTCGCGAGGAGTTCGAGGGATGCGGCGTCGCTCCAGGGCCAGCGGACGGGCACCCAACCGGCCGGGCCCGGCGCGGCGAGGGCCGCGGACACGAAGGCCAGGAGAAGTGCGCAACGTCGCATAAACCTAATTTACGACGGAGCGTAACTTCAGGAAGGCGGGAAACGAAAGGATATTTATGAGCCACGGATGGACACGGATAGACACGGATCGGAAAGAAAGGACTTTCATCCGTGTGCATCCGTGTGCATCCGTGGCCCTATTTTTGTTTTGCAGTTTGGCTCACGCCCAACGCGCGCCGATTCTGGTCGAGCTCTTCACTTCGGAGGGTTGTTCCAGTTGTCCTCCGGCCGATGCTCTGTTGCAGAAGCTCGATCGCGAGGTGATCGTGCTGAGCGAGCACGTCGATTATTGGGACCGGCTCGGGTGGCGCGATCCGAACTCGTCCCACGAATTCACCGCGCGGCAGGAACGGTATGCGCGGGTGCTCGGCGTCGAGGTGTATACGCCACAGGTGGTGGTGGACGGCCGCGAGGCGATGGTCGGGAGCGATGAGGCGAAGGTGCGCGCAGCTTTGGGACACGCCGAGAAACGGGCGCATGTCGCGGTCAAGATCGAGTCGGCTCGACGCGAGGGGGCGGAGGCTGTCGTGACGGTCGCGGCTCCGCCGAAGGGCGACGTGTGGGTCGGGGTGGCGGCGGAGGCTACCCAGTCGGCAGTGAGCCGCGGGGAGAACTCGGGGCACACGCTGACGCACGTGGCGGTGCTGCGCACGTTGACGAAGTTGAAGAAGGGCGAAACGACGGTGCGGACGCCGGCCGGGGCGGAGCCATCGCGGGTGGTGGTGTTCGTGACGGACAGCGCCGGGCAGGTGAACGGGGCGGACTCCGTCCGGTTGCCATGATAATAGGGAGATCGCGAAATCTTCCGAGCTCGAAGGCCTGATGGTCCGCTACCAACAGGGCGACCCGGCGGCGGTGACGGCGCTCGTGTCGACGCTCAGCCCACAACTCCACCGCTTCTTCACCAGCCAGTTCGTGAGCCGGCGCTTCGCCGATGACCTGTTGCAGGAGACGTGGCTGAAGATCCACGAGGTCCGGCACACGTACCGGGCGGGCGAGCCAGTGCTGCCGTGGATCTACGCGATCGCGCGGCATACGCGGGTGGACCACTACCGCCGAACGCGGCGGCTGGAGGATCGCGAGCAGCAGGTGGAGCACTTGCCCGAGCGGGCGGCGGCCGCCGCACCGGAATCGCGCGGGGTCGATCTGGAAGCGGCGCTGCGGCAACTGCCGGAGAGCCAACGAGACGTGATCGTGATGTTGAAAGTGGCGGACATGTCGCTCGAAGAGGTGGCGCGCGCGACGTCGTCGACGGTGGGGTCGGTGAAGCAGAAGGCGCATCGCGCTTATGAGAAATTGCGAGGGCTGCTGTGACGCCGTCTCCGATCGATCCCGTACTGCTCGAACGCATCGAGGGAAAGCTGCGGGCGGATCTGCGCCCGGTGCGGCCGCGTCCGGCTGCGGGAGTGTTGGTCGCGATGTTGATCGCGATCGCCGGTCTGGTGGCCGTGTGGGGCGCGCGGACGCTCGGGTTCTACGGGTGGCACAAGTTGGCGCCTGGGACGGCAGCGGCGATTCTCGTTCCCCTGGCGATTGCGATTGCGATCCTCGCTATCGCATCTGTGAATGCGATGATCCCCGGGGCGCGGCGGATCGCGCATCCCGCGGTCCTGTTAGGGGCGGCGTGCGTCGTAATGGTTGGGGTGTTTGCGACGGTGTTCGACGATCACCGCACGGACGGCTTCGTGCGGCAGGGGTGGCCCTGCCTGCGCGGAGGGCTGATCTGGGCCGCGCCCGCCGGGCTCGCGATCGGGCTGATGCTACGCCGCGGATTCGCGGTGGACCGTCGCGCGGCGGGAATCGCGATCGGCGGGCTGGCGGGGCTCGCCGGCCTCACCATGCTGGAACTACACTGTCCGAATTTCCGTCTGGCGCATATTGCCGCATGGCACACAGCGGTCGTGCCGATCGCGGCCCTGGTCGGGTGCATCTCAGGATGGAAGCGGACGTGGTCGATTAATGCCGAAACAGGTTCTTCAGAATGAAGAACACGTTGGCCGGCCGCTCCGCCAGGCGTCGCATGTAGTACGGGTACCAGGCTTTGCCGAACGGCACGTATAAGCGGAGCCGATACCCCTCCGCCACGAGCTGTTTTTGCAGATCGCGGCGGATGCCGTAGAGCATTTGGAACTCGAACGCGTCCTTGCCGATGTTCTTCGCGGCGGCGTACTCCTTGGTCGCCGAGATCATCTTCTCGTCGTGGGTCGCGATCGCCGGATATTCCCCGCGATCGAGCAACAGGCGCGTCAACTCCACGAAGTTCTGGTCGACCTGCTCCTTTTTCGGGAACGCGATCGCCGCCGGCTCCAGGTACGCGCCCTTGCACAGCCGGACGCGGATGCCCGACGAGCACAGCTTCTCGATGTCCGCCTTGCTTCGGTAGAGATACGCCTGAATCACCACGCCGACGCGTGGGAATTGCGCGTGGAGGCTCTCGACGAGATCGAGCGTCCGCTGCGTGTAGGCGCTCGACTCCATGTCGATCCGCACGAAGCTGCCGAGCTCGTCGGCGCGGCGGATCAGTTGCTCGACATTGCCGCGGCAGGCGTCGAAAGAGAAATCGAGACCGAACTGCGTCAGTTTGAGCGAAACGTTGCCCTGAATGGCGGAATCGTGGATGGCGGAGAGGGTCCGCAGGTAGACGTCGCGAGCCGCGGCCGCTTCGGCGAGATCGCCCACGCTTTCGCCGAGATGGTCCAGCGTAACGGTGATTCCTTCGCCGTTCAGACGCCGGCTGACCGCCAGAGCCTCATCTAATGTTTCCCCAGCCACGAACCGGGAAGAGAACCGCTTAGCAGCGGGAATTGTTTCGGTCCATCTCCGTAACTGCTTCTGCCGGGAGAGGAAAAGGAAGAGGCTCCGGACCACGAATTCCAGACTACCACCTGTCAGTGGGTTTCACTCCGGAAAGGGCGTCTGCTAAACTTCGGGTTTGGGGTCTCCTACACCGAATCCTGAACCCGCGCCGCCGCTTCGTTGTCCCCGGTGCGGGAACACGGACGTAGTGCAATCGTTCCCGCGTCATTTCTGGGACGAAGTCATGCGCGGTTTCGGGCGCGTCCCGAAGCAGTGCCGTCGCTGCGGCAAGCGCTTCTACTTCTTCGACCGCGGGCAGCAGCCAAGCGGTCAGTGAGACCAGAAAAACCAATTCAGCCGCCGATGAACGCAGATGAACGCCGATGGGAAAAAGCTTCGTTTTATCGGCGTTTATCCGCGTTCATCGGCGGCTGAAATGCCTACCGCCGCGGAAACAGCGCCCGCGCGATCAGCCCCAGCCCTCCGACCAGTAGCGTCAGCATGATGAGCGTGTGGAACAGCGTCGCCGGCTGGAAGTAGATGTGCAAATTCGCCAGGATTCCGGCGAAGATGAAGATCGCTCCGGCCGCCGTCAGCAGCCACCCCAGCACGCTGCGGCCGTTCCAGAACAGCACGAAGATCCCGAGCAGCAACGGGATCAGCGTGATCCCGAACGTGCTGGGCCCGTAGAAGCTCCAGTACGCGGACGCGACCACTACCTGATTCATCAGCAGATACCCGCCGAGGCAGGTCATCACCAGCCCGATCACAAAGTGTCCGAGCCCGCCGGGTGTTCCGCCGACATCGCTCAGCCGCCGGTCTTCCATTCTCCCGAGCATATCAGGGCGTCGTACACTGGTGTTTTCATGAAACTCCAGAGCCACACCATCACCCAGGGACGCGACCGCGCGCCCGCCCGCGCCATGTTGAAGGGAATCGGCTTCACCGACGAGGATCTGCGCAAGCCGATCATCGGGGTCGCCAACACCTGGATCGAGACCATGCCGTGCAATTACAACCTGCGCGAGCTGGCGGTGAAGGTGAAGGAAGGCATACGCGCAGCCGGCGGCACGCCGATGGAATTCAACACCATCGCCATCTCCGACGGCGTCACGATGGGCACCGAGGGCATGAAGACGTCGCTCATCAGCCGGGAGGTGATCGCCGACTCGATCGAGCTGCTGGTCCGCGGCCACATGTTCGACGGTATCGTCGCGCTCGTCGCCTGCGATAAGACGATCCCGGGCGCGGCGATGGCGCTGCTGCGCCTCAACGTCCCCGGCGTGATCCTCTACGGCGGCACGATCATGCCCGGCAAGCACAAGGGCCACGACATCACGATTCAGGACGTCTTCGAAGCGGTCGGCGCGCACGCCCGCGGCAAGATTGACGACGCGGAGTTGAAGGACATCGAGGACCACGCCTGTCCCGGCGCCGGCGCCTGCGGCGGCCAGTTCACCGCCAACACGATGGCGACCGTCATGGAGCTGATCGGCCTCGCGCCGATGGGCACCGCCGCCGTCCCGCAGGTCGACCCGCGCAAGGACGCGGTCGCTCGCCGCTGCGGCGAGGTCATCATGAACGCGGTCCGCAAGGATATCCGGCCGCGCGACATCTGCACCCGCGCCGCGTTCGAGAACGCGATCGCCGGTGTGGCGGCCACGGCCGGCTCGACCAACGCCGTCCTGCACCTGCTCGCGATGGCGCGCGAGGCGGAAGTGCCGCTCTCGATCTCCGAGTTCGAGGCGGTCCTGGCCCGCACCCCGGTGTTCGTCGACATTAAACCCGGCGGGCGTTTCATGGCGGCCGACGTCGACACCGCCGGCGGCATCACGGTGATCGCCAATCGCCTGATCGAGGGCAAGTACGTCGATGGGTCGGCGAAGACCGTCACCGGCCGGACGTTCGCCGAAGAAGCCGCCGATGCCAAGGAGACTCCGGGCCAGGAAGTCATCCATCCACTCGACAAGCCATTGAAGTCGCGCGGCGGGATCGCGATCCTGCGCGGCAGCCTCGCTCCCGAAGGCTGCGTGATCAAGCTCGCGGGGCACGATAAGAAGGAGCACGTTGGACCGGCCCGCGTTTTCGAGCGGGAAGAGGACGCCATGCAGGCCGTCACCGACGGCAAGATCAAAGCTGGCGATGTGGTCGTGATCCGCTACGAAGGTCCGCGCGGCGGACCCGGGATGCGCGAGATGCTCGGGGTCACCGGCGCGATTGTCGGCGCGGGACTCTCGGACAGCGTTGCGCTGCTGACCGACGGCCGTTTCAGCGGCGCCACCCACGGCTTCATGATCGCCCACGTCGCGCCCGAGGCGTTCAACGGCGGACCGATCGCCGCCGTCCACGAAGGCGACCAGATCACGATCGACGCCAACCGCGGCGTCCTCGACCTCGACATTCCGGCTGAGGAATTGAAGAAGCGCCTCGCTTCGTGGAAGGCGCCGGAGCCACGGTACAAGGTCGGCGTCATGGCGAAGTATTGCAAGCTCGTTTCGAGCGCGTCCGAAGGGGCGATCACGAGGTAAGCCCTGGGTGGGGCGGGCAATCCTGCCCAATGCCGGCTTTCAGCCGGCTGGACCCGCTGGAAAGCGGGTCCGCGGCCAGAATTGGCCGCCCCACAAAACTGGCTACACGATCAGCATGCAGTCGCCGTAGGAGTAGAAACGGTACCGCTGCTCGACCGCGTGCCGGTACGCAGCCAGCGCTAATTCCGTCCCGGCGAAGGCGCACACGAGTAGCAATAGGCTCGTCTTCGGCAGGTGGAAATTCGTCAGCATCGCGCCGACGCGGCGGAACTCGTAGCCGGGGTAGATGAAGATATCCGTCTCGCCGCTGAGCTCGCCCGATTGCTCGGCGCTCTCGATGGTGCGCACCGACGTCGTGCCGACCGCGACCACGCGCTGCGCCGCTCGAATCCGCTCGGCCGTGTCGGGCGCGATCCGGTAGCGCTCCGAGTGCAGCTTGGCCTCCTCGACGTGCTCCGTGTGCAGCGGCTGGAACGTCCCGAGACCGACGTGCAGCGTGACGTACGCGACCTCCGCGCCGCGCGCGCGACACGCGTCCAGCACCTCGCCAGTGAAATGCAGGCCCGCCGTCGGCGCCGCGACCGACCCCTTCTCGCGCGCGAACACCGTCTGATAGCGCTCGCGATCCGCCGCTTCGTCGGCGCGTTTGATGTACGGCGGCAGCGGGACGTGGCCGAGTTTCTCGAATTCTTCATACAGATCGTCCGCGCCCGAGAAACGCACCGTCCGCTCGCCGAACTCGCCGCGCGCGATAATCTCCGCCACCAGGTTGTCGCCGAACCGGACGCGCTCGCCGACGTGCATCTTGCGGCCGGGCCGCACCAGCGCCTCCCAATCGCGGCCGTCCTGCGAGATCGAGCGCAGCAGAAATACCTCGACCTCGCCCGTCAGATGCTCGTGCCGCGCCGGATTTTTCTTCCCGACAGGCAGGGCGCGCACGCCCTCCCGCCGTCCGAACAGGCGCGCCGGAAAGACGCGCGAATCGTTCAGCACCAGGCAATCGCCTGCGCGTAAATATTCCGGGAAATCTCGGAACACCCGGTCTTCCCAGCGGCCCTCTGCCCGATGCACGACGAGCATCCGCGACGCCGCGCGGTCCGGCAGCGCCTCCTGCGCGATCAATTCTTCTGGAAGGTGAAAATCGAACGAGGACAGGTCCATCAGGGTCGCACCGTCTCGTCAGCAACCGCTCCATAACTGTCGCGGCTCTGTGTGACGATCACTGCCGGAACAGAGCCGCGACAGTAATGGAGCGGTTGTCGATCCGCGCGCAAGGTCACGACCTAATTGACCCGGAAACAGAAGACCTGGTTCGACCCTTCGGGGCTCAGCGAATATTCGCCGGGCTCGAGACTGTCGCCGGCCTCCAGCCGGTAGAGGCCCTTATCGAGCCGCGTCACTTCGAGCCGGACGCCTTTCGGCTGCTTCTTCGGTCCGAACACGATCTCGCGATGGCCGTTCTTGATGTCGAACTTGTAGAGCCCGAATTTCTCCGGCGCGATCTTGTCCGACTGGAAGATGAAAATCGGCGACGCTAGCGGCGTCTCGACCTTCGACGCGGGCCCTTCGACCGTGTACGTCGTGTCGTCCTTCTTTTTCTCTTCCTTCGCCTCGGTCGATTCGGTCGCCACCAGGTTGGACGCGTGTTTGAGATACGGGACGTCCGGTTTAGGCGGCCGCGGCCCGTCGTAGGAAGGTTGCGCGAATGCGGCGCTCACCGCCGCCAGCAGAAGCGGAGCGATTCGGAACATTTGACGATTATGGTACACCCGGCGGCGGCGCATAGAAGCTGAGCGCGTTGTCGCCCTGCTTCACGATGCGCGTGCGCCGCAGCGTCCCATACTCCTCCGGCAGCGCCAACCGCACCGAGTGCTGCGCGATCGCGAGGCGCGGGGGATTCTCCGCCAGTCGCTCCATCGCCGCCATATACTCGCGCTCGTGATCGTACGGCGGGTCGAGGAACACGATCTCGGCCGGGTACTTCTCGATCGTCAGCGCCACCGGTCCGGGCACGACGATCCCGCGCCGCGTCAGGTCGAGCGTCCCGAGGTTCTCGCGAATCAACTCCACCGCAGCGCGGCTCTTTTCCAGGAACCACGCGTACGACGCCCCGCGGCTCAGCGCTTCGATCCCGACCGCGCCCGTCCCGGCGTAGGCATCGACGAACGTCGCGCCGCCGATGCGCGTCTGCAGAATGTCGAACAGCGTTTCGCGCAGCCGGTCGGGCGTCGGACGCGTCGCCGCGCCCGGAAGGCTCTTCAATCGCCGCGATCGGAACTCTCCCGCAATGATCCGCATCAGCCCACCGTCACCAATCCGTAGCGGCGCTGCCAGTGGTCGCGAATGTAGGCGACCGCGTCGCGCAGGTCCTCTTCCGTCGGAGGTTTCGCCACGAAGTCCACCGCCTCGCGCCGCGCGATTTCGAGCAGCTCGCCGTCGCGCAGAATGTTCGCGACCCGCAGCGAGGGCAGCCCCGACTGTTTCGTCCCGAAGAACTCGCCGGGCCCGCGCAGCTTGAGGTCCATCTCCGAAATGTAGAAGCCGTCCGTCGACTCCACCAGCGTCCGGATGCGCTCTCGGGCCGTATCGTTCATCTTCTCCGTTACCAGGATGCAATAGCTCTGCGCGGCGCCGCGTCCGACACGCCCGCGGAGCTGGTGCAACTGTGCGAGCCCGAACCGCTCCGCCTGCTCGACCACCATCACGGTGGCATTGGGCACGTCCACGCCGACCTCGATCACGGTGGTCGACACCAGGATCTTCGTGTGGCCTTCCTTGAAGCGTTGCATCACGGATTCCTTCTCGTCGGACCCGAGGCGCCCGTGCATCAGGCCCACGGAGATGTCGGGGAAGACCTCGGTCGAGAGGTGCTCATACATCTGCTGCGCGGCCTTCATCGCCTGCGTCTCCGACTCCTCGATCACCGGGTACACGACGTACGCCTGCCGCCCCTCCTCGATCTGCTTCTTCATGAAGCTGTACGCCTGCTCGATGCGGTCGGCGGTGTAGTGCTTGGTGAGGATCGGCTTCCGTCCCGGCGGCAACTCGTCGATCACCGAGACGTCGAGATCGCCGTAGAGCGTCATGGCGAGCGTGCGCGGGATCGGGGTCGCGGTCATCACCAGGATGTCCGGCGTCAGGCCCTTCTGGGCCATCCCGAGGCGCTGCAGAACTCCGAAGCGATGTTGCTCGTCGATGATCGCGAGGCCGAGATTCTGGAACTCGACGTTCTTCTCCAGGATCGCGTGTGTCCCAACCACGACGTGCGCCAGGCCCTCGACGACGAGCTTCTTCAACTGCTGCTTCTCGCGGGGCGTGAACGACCCGGTCAGCAGTACGACCACGTACCCGAGCTTCCCGAGGATGTTGCGGAAGTAGATCGCGTGCTGTGCGGCGAGAATCTCGGTAGGCGCCAGCACGGCGACCTGATAGCCGTTTTCGATCGCGATGGTGGCGGCCTCGGCGGCCACGATCGTCTTGCCGCTGCCGACGTCGCCCTGCAGCAGCCGGTTCATCGGACGTGCCGCCTTCATATCGTCGGCGATCTCTTTGATGACGCGCTTCTGCGCTTCCGTCGGCTTGAACGGGAGCATCGCTTTGACGCGCTCGCGGACGCGGTCGTTGATCTCGAACCCGATTCCCGGAACACCGCGCGCCTTCGCCCGCTTGAGGGCCACGCCGCATTCGAGCCAGAAAAACTCCTCGAAAATGAGACGTTGCTGCTGGATCGAGCGGAAGTTGTTCAGCAGCCGCAGGTCGGAATCGGGAGGGGGAAAATGCGTGGTTCGAATCGCAGTGTCGCGGTCGGGATAGCGCAGGCGCTGGCGTAGGAATGCCGGCAGATGGTCCTCCAGCGGACCGATCTCGCTGAGGATCCGGTGCGTCAGCGTCCGCAGGATTTTGGTCGTGAGCTTGCCGGGGGCCTCGTAGATCGGCACGATGCGGCCGGTGTGCAGCCCTGCCTCGCCTTCCTCCTCGTCGCCGGTCAGGATTTCGAACTCGGGATGCAACATGGTGAGCTCACCCGAGTAGGTGTCGAACTCGACCTTGCCGTAGACGGCGAGCCGCATCCCTTCGTGCAGGACGTTCGCGAGATAGCCTCCGTGGAACCATTTGGCGGCGAGGATCGCGCGTGAGGAATCGCTGAACCGCGCCTCGAAAAGTCCGAGGTTCTTCCGTTTGAAGCCCGAGACTTTCGCCCCGCGCACCTCGATGATGGCGGTCGCCATCTCGCCGGGGGCCAATTGCGCGATCGTCTTCAGGTTGCTGCGATCTTCGTAGCGGAAGGGAACGTACCCGAGCAGGTCCTCGACCGTCGTGAGTCCCTTCGCCTCGAGCATCGCTGCGCGCGCGGGCCCGACGCCTTTGACATACGTGAGCGGAGTGGAGAGGTCCATCCTAGGGCAGGAACTCGTCGTCGAGCAGTTGGTCGAGCGTGAAGGGACAGTCCTTCGGAAAACCGCCGGCGGGAGGCCCGTCGCCAGGACTGCAAGGCGTGCGGCGTCGGAGTAGGCCCGGACTGCCATCTCTGCGAGTGCCGGACGGAAGCTGGGATTCTCCTCCAGCAGGCGGCGGATCCCGATTCGCTGCGTCACCATGGTTCTGCGCCAACTCGCGCCCCGGCGCTCCGGCTGAAAGCGCCATTTGAGCAGGTGTTCCATCAACCGCATCAACCGGCTGCATAGGGCGTGACGCTCGCGCTTTCCCAAGTCTTCGATCTCCTCGGCGATGTGCTCCAGATCGGCCTCGGAGAAGCGCTTGGACCGCAGCAGTTCGGCATTTTGCAGCGCCCACTGCGCAAAATCCGTGTCGTAGAGGTCTGCGGCCTTCATCTCTTTCAATTATGCCTCTTCCCCGCGCCCCACGATACAATGCCCTCGTGAAAGCACTCCTCGCCCTGGCCGCCGCCGCATTCTGCGCGCACGCCGCCGACGTCCGCGTCGGCATTATCGGCACGGACACCTCGCACGTGCCCGCGTTCACCAAGCTACTCAACGGCGATCCCGCCGACCCTGCCCACATTGCGGGCGCGCGCGTCGTCGCGGCCTATAAGGGCGGCAGCCCCGACATCCCCGAGAGCGCCAATCGCATCGAAGGCTTCGCCAAGGAGATCCACGAGAAGTATGGCGTGGAAATCGTCCCGGACATCGCGACCCTGCTCTCGAAAGTCGACGCGGTGTTGATCGAGAGCGTCGACGGTCGCCCGCACCTGGAACAGGCCAAGCCCGTAATCGCGGCGCACAAGCCGTTCTTCGTCGATAAGCCGCTTGCCGCCACCTACGCCGACGCCCGCGAGATCGCCCGCCTGGCAAAGGCGGCGAACGTGCCGTTCTTCAGCTCGTCGAGCACCCGCTTCGGCGCGGTCGTGGCGGCGAAGACCGACGGCATGACCGGCGTCATGACCTGGGGCCCGGGACCGTTCGAGGAGCACCACAAGCTCGACCTCTCCTGGTACGCGATTCACCCCATCGAGATGCTATTTACGTTCATGGGCACGGGGTGCCAGACCGTCACCCGCGTCGCGGGCGCGAACGAGGACGTGATCACGTGCACGTGGAAGGACGGCCGCATCGGGACGGTCCGCGCGCTCCGTCCCTACGGCGATTACGGCGCCGTGATCTCGAAAGGCCGCGAAGTGATCGTCAGCCACCCGAAGGCAGGACCTGCCACCGACTACCACCCTCTCGTGGTCGAGATCGTGAAGTTCTTCCAGACCGGCAAGCCGCCCGTCAGCCCCGAGGAGACGCTCGAAATCTTCGCGTTCATGGACGCGGCCCAGAAGAGTAAAGAGCAGGGCGGAAAGCCGGTGAAAGTGGAATAGGCTTTTACTCTACCGCTGTCATCCACTGCCAAAGCAGAGCCGCGACAGTTATGGAGCGGTTGTCACAGCAACCGCTCCTTCACAGTCGCGGCTCTGTAGAGTAGTCCGCAGCATAGAAGCGTCACCAGGCTGATCAGGGCCGACGGTAGGAAGTACGTCGATCGGTACCGCAGCTCGACCTCGCCGTCTCCCGCCGGCACGACCACTCCCATCAGCGCGTGATCCACGGGTACGACTGCCAACTCGTGGCCACCCGCCGACGCGGTCCATCCCGGGAAGTATGCGCTCCCCACCCGCAACAGGCTCGGCGATGCGCAGCGGTAGTGAATCCGATAGCGTCCGCCCGTAAACTCGCGGACATCCGCCGTCCCATTCCCGTCCTGCGCTGTCACGGCAATCGGCGCGATCGCCTCGGCACGTTGGTCTAGCGTCGCGAGGGCCGAGCGGCTCTCCGCTTCCGACCGCACCACCCGCACGGTTTTCGGGAAATTCGCGCGGGGCAGGACGTCCGGATTTGCCTTCACCGCGCCTACGGAGGCGTCCAGCCAACGCTGGACGTTGAGGCCGTTGCGCAGCTTCGGGTTGGCCGCCATCGCCTCGACGTAGTCGTGATAGCGCGCGAACGGCATCGGGCCGTAGCCGTACGTCACCTCGGTGCGCATCGCGAAGAAGTGGCTCATCGGCCCGAAGGCGGGCAGATGTTCGGGAGCGTCGAACCGCGTCAGAGGTGGCATCCCGTTCATGACCGCTTTGCGGAACAGGTCCTCGCCGGGGCCGTAGACCGACTCGTAACTCTCCCTTCCGTACGCCAACGGATTGATCGCCGATTGGAAGTAGAAGAGGTCGACGCACGCGATCGCGAGGACCGCCGGCACGAGCCACCTCTGCTTCCAGTTCTCGGAGATCCACGCCACGCCGGCGCCGGCCAGCAACGCCAGCCCCAGAGACGGCACGAACCAGATGTTGACCGGCGCGCGCACGCTGCTGAAGCCCGGCAGTCGCGCCATCAGCAGGTACAGTCCCGCCGAGTGCCCCATCGCATACCAAGCGGGCACGACGAACAGCAGGCCTCCCGCCCACCGCGTCTCCGGTCGCCGAAGCCCGAGAATCGCCAGCGGCACGAGGAGAATGCCCGCATAGAAGTAAAACTGCGTCACGTCCTGTGGACCCTGATAGTTACCGGAGAAGAGCCCGTAGAAGTTCGGATAGAAGAGCGTCGCGAAGGCCTTCAGGGGGATCAGCCCCTCGGTCCGCGAGATCGCCGTGAGCGACGCGCGCACCGACTGCGCGGTCAACTCCAGGCCCGGTCCGACCGCGATTGCCGCGATCAACGTCCCGATCAACGGCATCGCAAGCGCGATCCCGAGGGCGCGCGTCCACAGCCGCGATTCGCGAACGGCGCGCGCGATCCCATACAGCCCGAGCGCCAGGCACGAGTACAGAATCGTCTGAAAGTGTCCCGCCAGGATCATCATCCCCGCCGCCACGCCGCCGAGCAGCAGATTTTTCCGCCACTCGCCGTCGAGCGCGCGGTCGAGGAAAAGCAGCAGCCAAGGAGTCCACGCGGCGCACTGCAGCATGGTCGTGTGCGAGCTGTGGCCCACGTAAAATCCCGAGAGCCCGTAGGCCAGCCCCGTGAACACCGCCGCCGCGGGATGCCGCAGCAGCCGCAGCGCCAGATAGTAGGCGCCCAACGACGCGAGCAGCGCGTGCAGCCAGTGCTCCACGACGAGGACGTGCGGCGAGACGCCGATCAGGAAAAACGGCCAGTTGAGCGGGTACCAGGCGCCCACCTGTGGGTCGGCGAGGAACGGGTAGCCCGACCAGGGATATGGCGTCCAGAACGGCAAATGCCCGGCGTGCAGCTCCTGCGAGAAGTAATTCTGCACGATCTGGTAATAGTCGGCCGCGTCCCAGAGGATCGAAGTTTGGCTCGACGTCATCGGGACCCAGTAGCACGCCAGCGTCACCACGAAGAGAATCGCGGGACCTAGGATCGTCCAGCGTACCGCGGGCGCCGTCGCGGACGGCGATGGCTTCGGAGCCTGCTTTCTGGCGGATTTACCCATGGAAGGAGCGGAGAAGCGCAATTTTAACAGACGCGATCTCCTCTAAAATGGAGGCGATGACTTCCCCGGCCGGGATCGAGGCGTTGCTGGCGCAGTATCCAAAGCCTCGTCCGGCGCTACCGCCGGCCTACGAAAGCGTCTATGTCGAGCATTACCGCGCCAACCGCGCGGGCCGCGCCGGCCTCTCGCGCGTGACGCAGAAGCTCGAAGCGTGGATGCACCGTCGCGTCGCCGAGGGTGTCCGCGGGCGCATCCTCGAAGTCGGCGCGGGCAACCTGAACCACGTGCAGTACCATCCCGCCGCCGAAGTCTACGACGCGGTCGAGCCCTTTCGCGAACTCTGGGAAGGCAGCCCCGCCCTTGCGCGCGTGCGCCGCATGTACGCCTCTCTCGACGACGTCCCCGACCACGAGCGGTATGACGCCGTCCTATCGATCGCCGTCCTCGAACACCTCACCGACCTGCCGTATATCGTGGCGCGCTCGGCGCTCCTGCTGGCGGACGGAGGCAGCTTCCGCGCGGCGTTTCCCAGCGAAGGCGGTCTGCTCTGGGGACTCGCGTGGCGCCTCACGACCGGGGTCGAATTCCGACTCCGGCGCGGCCTCGACTACGGCGTCCTGATGCGGCACGAGCACGTGAACACCGCCGCGGAGATCCTGGCCGTCCTCGGCTACTTCTTCGAGTCGGTCGCGATCGACCGCTTCCCGACGCCCGCGCCGGGCCTCAGCTTTTACACTGCCGCGATCGCCTCCCGCCCGCGGGTCGAGCGGTGCGAAGCCTTCTGCACGGACCGTGCCCGGGTGGGCGCTCGCCCATGATCGAGCTTACGGTCGTCATTCCCGCGTTCAACGAGGAGCAGAACGTCGCGACGGCCTGGCAAGCCGTCCGGGACGCCCTCCGGGGCGAGCGCGACCTCGAGATTCTGTTCGTCGACGACGGGTCGACCGACGCTACCGCCGCTCGCATTCGCGAACTCGCCGCCCGCGACTCCGCCGTCCGGCTCATCCGCTTCAGCCGCAATTTCGGCCATCAGGCGGCCCTGCTCGCCGGACTCGAAGCCGCGCGCGGAGCCGCGGTCCTGACCCTCGACTGCGACCTCCAACACCCGCCCGAGCTCCTGCCCCGCATGGTCGAAGCGTGGCGGAAGGGCGCACCGGTCGTGCAGATGGTCCGCACGGGGACCGAGGGCGCGTCGTGGCTGAAGCGCCTGACTTCCGCTGCGTTCTACCGGCTGCTGAATGTCCTCAGCGAGACGCCGGTGCAGCGGGGCGCCGCCGATTACCAACTGCTCGACCGCTCGGTGGTCGATGCCGTCCTCCAGTTCCGCGACCGCTGCCCGTTCCTGCGCGGGATCGTCGCCTGGCTAGGCTTCCCCGCCGCGCGCATCGAGTACGTCGCGCCGCGCCGTGTAGCAGGCCGCAGCGGCTACACCGTCCGCAAGATGCTCCGCCTATCGGTGCAGGCGATCACCGGCCTGTCTTCGAAACCGCTGCGCTTCGCCTTTTATCTCGGGCTCTGCACCGCCGTCCTCTGCCTCGCCTATGCGGGGTTCGCGCTGTTCGCGATGGCGACCGGCCGCACGGTCCAGGGCTGGACGTCGGTGATCGTTACGGTCACCTTTTTGGGGGCGATTCAGCTCGTTTCTCTCGGTATTGTCGGCGAGTATATCGCCCGGATTTACGAGCAGACCCGCGGGGTCCCCCGCTACATCATTGTCGAGGGCGCCCAGGAACATCCCCGAATGGAGTCCCGAACTCCCGGTGCGATCCGATAAACTAGTGTGTTCATGCCCAAACTGCTGGAGGGTAAGCTCGCCCTCGTCTCGGGAATCGCCAACAAGTGGAGCCTCGCCTATTCGATCGCGCAGGCTTTCTCGCGCGAAGGCGCGTCGCTCGTCCTCACCTACCTGGGTGACCGGCAGAAAGACTCGATCGTCGAGTTGTCGAAGGACTTCAACGTCGCCGCGACGCTGCCGTGCGACGTGACGAAGGATGAGGAGCTGGCCGCGCTTACCGAGTCCCTGCGCGATTTGAATCGCCCGCTGCATGCGGTCGTGCACAGCTTGGCCTTCGCCAATCGCGAGGACCTCACCAGGCCGTTCGTCGAGACCAGCCGTTCCGGCTTCCTGCTGGCGCAGGATGTGAGCGCCTACTCGCTAGTCGCCATGGCCCGCGCCACGGCGCCGATCATGAGCGAAGGCGGGTCGCTGATGACGCTGACGTATCTCGGCTCGACCCGCGTGGTCACGAACTACAACGTGATGGGCGTCGCCAAGGCGTCGTTGGAGGCCGCGATGCGCTACCTCGCGAGCGAGCTCGGCGCGCAGAAGATCCGCGTCAACGCGATCTCGGCGGGACCGATCAAGACCGCCTCCGCGCGCGCGATCAAGGATTTCTCCACCATTCTCGACACCATCCAGGAGCGGGCTCCGCTCCGCCGCAATACCGATCCCGCGGAGGTCGCGGACACCGCGGTCTTCCTGGCGAGCGACCTGGGACGCGGCGTCACCGGCAACATCGTCTTCGTCGACGCCGGTATGCAAGTGATGGGGTTCTAGCCCTATGAAAGTCGAAGTCGTCCTCACCGAAACGGACATCGCGCAGGAGTTCGCGGAGGCCATCGAGGCGCGCGACCTCCCCGAGAAGTTTTTCTATTGGTTCCCGCGCTCGGCCAGCGAATGGGCCGCGCTCGCGGGAGACGAGTCACTCTATGGAGGCCTCGACGAGGCCTGGAACGTGATGGCGGCCGATTCCGGCGCGATCATGCGCGAGTTCAAGCGTAATATCCCGGTCATCAGCTTTGGGGCCGGGGATGGCAAACGCGACTGCCGCCTGATCGCGGCCTTGAAAAACGCGGGCGCGGAGTGTGTCTACTACCCCGTCGACGCCAGCCAGGCGTTGCTCGAGATCGCCTGCTCCAGCGCCGACGACGAGGACGTCGAGGCGGTCGGCATCAAGGCCGACATCTCCAGCCCTGTGCACCTGTTGTACGCCGCCGACGCCGCGGAACCGCCGCGCCTGCTCATCATGTCCGGCAATACGATGGGCGCGTTCGACCCGCTGGCGGAGATTCGCTACCTGGCACAGTGCATGAAGCCCGACGACCGGCTGATCATCGACGGCGAGATTTACGACGAGGTCGAATCGATGGCGCGCCGCGACAACCCGGCCGTCCGCCGCTTCCTGCATTCGATGCTGGCCAGCATCGGCGTCACGGAGGACGATGGCGAGATCGGCTTCGACAGCAAGCGCGACGAACGCCACGCGGGTCTCCACCTGATTACCCGCTACTTCAAGTCGAAGCGAGACCTGACGGCGACGATCGGTGGCCGCCAGATCTCCATTCAGCGCGGCGAGCGGATCGGACTGAACTTCCAATATCTGTACACGGCGGAAGCGTTCGCCTGGATCCTCCGCGACCAGGGAGGCCTCGAAATTCGCAAAGCCTACCCCAGTCCGGACGGCCGCTTCATCACGACGATGTGCCAGAAGTAGATCTTCATTTTGACGCAGAGACGCTGAGACACAGAGGAAGAACGCAGAGAACGCATTTTGAGTTTCTCTGCGCCTCTGCGTCTCTGCGTCAAGTTCTAAGCCGTCTTCACGATCGGTAGCCGCTGCTCCAGCGGCGGCATGGCCGGGAAGTCCGTGTACGGGCGATCCTGATACCAATACGCGACCGAGAAGAAGTTGTCGCCGCGATCGTTGGCGTGGCCGTGCTCCATCGTGTGCTTCAGGTACTTCTCGAAGGTCACGGGATTGTCGCCGTGCCAGCGGTAGCAGCAATACCGGCCGCCGGTCCGCTCCGCCGCCGCGATCAGCGGCGCTCCGTACAATGCATGCGCGAACGGAATCGCGCCGTCACGGCCGCCGAAGTCCCAACTCCCGAGGAAGTAGTCCTCGGACCCGGTGCCGATGATCGCGGGCTTGCTCTCGTCGTCGACGAAGATCATGTCGTCGCCTTCGCCCCACCAGCCGTTCGCATTTTGCAGGACTCCGAGCGTCACGCCCATCAGGTGGCCGCGTCCGCGCGCCTCCATGTACACGTAGTTCTTCGCGCCGTCCGGATTCAGTTTGGGGCCTGAGTAGGTGACGGGAGTGCAGGGCGCGCTCTGCCGATACTGCGCGTGGAAATAAAGCGCGTCGTCGGGCAGCGACGGGACGGTCATGTAATCGATGTTCGAGTAGAACGACCCGATCTCCTGCTTGCCCTCGTTCGTCACCGTGATCCGCGCCGAGCGCCGGTACGGCATCGCGAAATAGCAGTTCAACGACCGCCCCGGCGAACACGCCAGATAACGCGACTCGTAGTTGAAATACGAGTTGAGATTCAGCCCGAAGAAGTCGCCGACCGGCGCCTCGACGCTCGGCTTCGCGTTGCCGTCCCAATACGCGCGGAGGATGATCTCCTTCAGGTGGTCGCCGCCGCGCGCCGCGATCGTGAACCAGATGTGGCTGATCACGCCGGGACCCTGCGCGTTGAAGACCTCGTAGGTGGCTCCCGGCGCGATGTTCCACGCGTCGCGATTGCCGCCCGTCTTGTCGTAGCTCGACTGTTTCAGCGATTTGTACGCCTGGGCGCGCGTGTAGGAGGGCAGAATGCGATTTGCGCCTCCTCCGGCGCCCGTCTCCTGCGGCGCAGCTTCCAGTGCGGCCGGCGCGGCGGCCAGCCCGGCGGCGCCCATCAGGCGCTGGATGAATCCCCGTCGATCGTTCGAGCGTGCCATCACATCCTCACTTTCCGAGAGCCTTAGCGATCGCTGCATCCGCGAGCGGCGCCATGATCGCGTACCCAGCCGCGTTCGGGTGCAGTCCGTCGCCGGTGATTTCGGCTTTCAAAAACCCTTTGTCGTCGAGCATGGGCGTGTAGTAGTCGAGGTAGACGTAGTGGTTCTTGTCGGCGGTCGCGCGAATCCACTCGTTCAGCTCTTTGATCTTCTCCGGCGGCCGCTGCGCCGTCTGCGGACGATGATAGTCGCACACCGGCATCACCGACGCCATCACGACCTTGATCCCGTTGGCGCGCGCGATATCGGCCATCGCCGCCAGGTTGTTCTCGATGCTCTCCATCGAGACCGGGCCGAGGTTGCCCGCGATGTCGTTGGTGCCCGCGAGGAATACGACCACCTTCGGCTTGTGCGCTACCACATCGGGATAAAACCGGAGGAGCATCTGTGCGGTCGTCTGCGCGCTGATGCCGCGATTGAGGTAGGGTTTGCCGGTGAAGAACGGGGCGCTCTGCGCGAAGTTGCCGCGGCCCCAGGAGTCCGTAATCGAATCGCCCATGAAGACGACCTCAATTCCCGACTGCTTCGCGTTATCCGCGGCATACCGGCGCAGATTGCCGTAATCGTCGATCAGGTCGTTGATTTGCCGTAGCGGCGGGACGAGGGGAGTAGCGGACGGCGCGGGAGGCTGCGCCAGGAGGGGAAGAGAAAGCAGACCGGCGAGTAGCAATCGCATGGATGCTATTGTACTCGCGCGAATGGGAGGAGACTACACGCGGAGACGCCGTCGGGGCGCCTCCGCGCAGGGAACCTGGTTAGAAGCCGAGCTTGGTTTTCGACCCGCCGAGATCGATCTCGTTGATCTTCTCGGTCTCGCCGTCCTTCACCGACTGGACGCGCGTGTCGTCGAACTTCTTGTCGCCTTCCTGGACCTTCACGGGCGTCGTGAACGACTTGCCCTTGCTGGTGTCGGTGAAGATGGCGTTGCCGCCTTCGATCTTCAGCTTGTACGTGCCTGCCTTCAGTTCGACGCTGCCTGCCTTCGTCGTGTTGGACAAAACGATGTCATACGTCTTCGCGCTGAGAACCGTCAGGCTAGACAGGGCCAAACCGGCCACAACGATGAACTTCTTCATGATGATGCAGAATCTCCTGGAAAGATTTAGAACGTGCACCAGAGAAGGCGAGGCAATCGCCCCAAATGTTACCGCTTCTGTCCTAAAAAAGTAGATAGGGTCCGTAATTCGGGATCTAGTTCGAAAGAGCCATTGCCAAAGGCTCCCGGGATCTTTCCTTACGCAACTTGTTATCCTGATCTGTCATGAAAAAGCTGTTCTTCGCCGCCCTCCTCGCCGGCCTGTTGTTCGCGCAGTCCGCTGACGACATCAACGCGCGCATCCGCAAGGAGGAGGCCGACCACTCGCAAATCCTCCACACCCTACACATCCTCACCGACCGTTACGGACCCCGCCTCACCGGGTCGCCGAATCACGAGGCGGCGGCGAAGTGGGCCGCGCAGCAGATGACACAGTGGGGCTTTAAGAATGCGCATCTCGAGCCGTGGGAGTTCGGCCACCCGGGCTGGCTCAACGAGCGCGCCAGCGGACGCATGCTCGCGCCCATCGTCGGCAGTCTGAAATTCGAAGTCCTGTCGTGGACGCCCTCGACGAATGGCCCGGTAACCGCCGCCGCGGTCGAACTCGTTCCGCCGCAGGGGCCCATGCCCGCTCCAGCCGCCAATGCCGAGGGCGCCCCCGCGGGCCGTGGAGGACGCGGCGGCGCGCCCACACGCCTCGGCCCTACCAAGGACGAACTCACGCAGTGGATGGACGCCAATAAAGACAAAGTTCGCGGCAAGATCGTGCTGCTCGGCAAGGCCGCGGTCATCCCGGTCGACTTCGACCCGCCCGCCAAGCGCCGTCCCGATGACCAGATCCGCCAGCAGTTCGACCCCAACAATCCCAACGCCGGTCGCGGAGGCCGTGGGGGACGAGGGGGAGCCGCGACGCCCGATCCCAGCCGCCTCACGGCTGCCCAGGTCACCGAGCTCACGGACGCGTGGTTGAAGGCCGGCGGCGCAGTGGTCCGCGTCAACGACGCCGCGATGCAACACGGTCTCATCCGCGCGTTCAACAACCGCACCTTCGACCCGTCGAAGGTCGTCCCCACCGTCGTGATGCGCAACGAGGACTACGGCCGCATCGAACGCCTCCTCGCCGATGGCGACGATGTCCGGCTGACGTTCGATATCGTCAATCACGACTACCCCGAGGGGAAGACCACCTACAACGTGGTCGGCGAGATTCCGGGCACGGACAAAGCGTCCGAGGTGGTGATGCTCGGCGGACACCTCGATTCGTGGCACGCCGCCACCGGCGCCACGGACAACGCCATCGGGTCCTCGATCATGATGGAGGCTGCGCGCATCATCCAGGCGCTCGGGCTGAAGCCGCGCCGCACCATCCGCGTCGCGTTGTGGTCCGGCGAGGAGCAGGGGCTGCTCGGCTCGCAGGCCTACGTGAAGCAGCACTTCGGGTCGTTCGAGGAGCCCAAGCCCGAGTACAACGCGCTCGATTGCTACTTCAACATCGATAGCGGCACCGGGCGTGTGCGCGGCGCCAGCGTCTTCGGCCCGGCAGCCGGGGCCACGATCCTGCGCAACGCGCTGGAGCCGTTCGCCGACCTAGGAGTCGCCGGCGCGACGGCGTCGAACAGCCGCGCCCTCGGCGGCACCGACAGCACCTCGTTCAGCAACGCCGGACTGGCGGGCGTCGGCCTGCAGCAGGACCCGATCGAATATCAGAGCCACACCTGGCACACCACGCTCGACACCTATGAGCGCGTCGTGCCGGAGGACGTGAAGAACGCCGCCACCGTCATCGCCGCCGCGGTCTGGCAGGTCGCCAACCGCGACGAGATGCTGCCGCGCTTCACGAAGGAGACGATGCCCGCGAAGCCCGCCCCGACGCGGTAATGCTACCTTCCGCCGTCGAGGCCATCGGCCACACTCCGCTTGTCGAGCTCTCGCGACTCACGCGAGGGCTCGGCGGGCGCATCCTCGCCAAGCTCGAATACCTCAATCCCGGCCTCTCCAAGAAAGACCGCATCGCCCGCCAGATCGTCGAGGACGCGGAGGCCGATGGCACGCTCGCTCCCGGCCAGACCGTCGTCGAACTGACCAGCGGCAACACCGGCACTGGGCTCGCGATCGTCTGCGCGGTGAAGGGCCACCCGTTCGTCGCCGTGATGTCGCGGGGGAATTCACCGGAGAGAGCCCGCATGATGCGGGCGCTCGGCGCCGAGGTCGTGCTGGTCGACCAGATGCCAGGGGCTCGGGAGGGCGAAGTCTCTGGCGACGACCTCGCGCTCGTCGAAGCCGCCGCGCAACGGATCGCCGACGAGCGCCGCGCCTTCCGCGCCGACCAGTTCCGCCACGCCGGCAATTTCCGCGCGCATTACCTCCACACGGGTCCGGAGATTCTCGAGCAGACCGGCGGCGCATTCGACGTATTCTGCGATTTCGCAGGCACCGGCGGAACGTTTGCCGGCTGCGCCGCGGCGTTCCGCAAGCGCAACCCGTCGATCCGCTGCTGTCTGGTCGAACCGGATGGTCCGCAGCACCGCATCCAGGGCGGCGGATACTCCATGGCCGAACTCCCCATGCTCGCGTACGCGCAGCCCGACGACCGGATCGTCGTGTCGGATGAGGAAGCGATCGATGCCGCCCGCCGGCTCGCCCGCGAAGAGGGCATCTTCGCCGGCTTCTCCTCCGGCGCGAACGTCGCGGCGGCCCTGCGCCTCGCGCCCCGCCACACGGTCGTGACCATCGTCAACGACTCCGGCCTGAAATACCTCAGCACCGGCCTGTGGGAGCCGTAAACCCCAAACCGGCGATAGACCCCCTTGCGCAGACGGACCGCGGCGCAGAAACTAAATACGGGTAGAGAGAGTCTAAACGATATGCGCTACTGGGCCTACCTCGCTGCCAAGGTGCTGCTGATCTGCGCGGTCTTCGGGGGCGTCATTGCGCTCCTGAACTCATGGTGGGCTCCGGAGCGGCAGATCATCGCTCGCGGCTACGTCTACATCTCCCCGCGGTTCGGGTACAGCCTGGGCTATACCTTCGCGACCCTGATCCTCTTCCTCCTCTTCGACGCGGCGCTGTACTTCGTGTGGGCGGACCAGCGCTTCCGGTGCCGCGTGTGCCTACGGCGTCTACGGATGCCGGTCGAGACGGGTTCGTGGGGCCAAATGCTCCAGTTCGGGCGTCCGCGGATCGAATACATTTGCCCGTACGGGCACGGCACCCTGAAGCAGGACGAAGTGCAGATCTCCGGGCGGGAGAACGCGGAGTGGACCCCGCATTCGGACGACATCTGGGAAGAGCTGGTGGCGTCGAGCAAGCCCGGCGAGGACCAGTGAACCGGGTCGCGCCGTGGCGCATCGCCGTCGCGCTTCTGATCGTCGCCGGGCTGGTCTACTTTCTGGCCCTTTTCGCCCCGATCTACTTCCGCAACCAGGAGTTGCAGAGCTACGTGTCGTCGTTGACACGGTCGGCACAGGCCGGTAGTCAGCCGGACACGGCGCTACGGGAGACGGTGGTAGATAAAGCCCGTCAGCTCAATCTTCCGGTGGCGGAGGACAACGTGCACATCGAGCGGTCGCCGGAGGGAGTGCACATCGATGTCCGCTACTTCGTGCGGGTAACGATGCCGCTGTATACGGTGGATCTGCATTTCTATCCCGGAGCGGGCAGCCGGTAACGGGTCCTACAGGCGTGAGAGAATCGAACTAGTGGCTAAGGCAGCAGTCAAAGAGCCGAAACGCGGCATGAAGGTGGCGGGGAAGTCCCGGCTGGCCCGCTTCTTCCTGGGGCGCTTCGGGCGGTTCCTGTTGCTGACGACCGCGATCGTTGCGATCCTCGGCGCGGCGACGTTCACCTACTTCTACGCCAAGTACGCCCGGGTCTTCGACGAGAAGATCAAGGGAGGCCTGTTCGCCAACGCCGCCAAGATCTTCGCGGCGCCGGAATCGGTCTCGGTCGGGGACGCAGCGAGTCCGGCCGAAATTGCGGCGCGATTGCGGCGCAGCGGGTATACCGAAGCCACCAGCAACCGGATGGGCTACTACGAGATTCGTCCGGACTCGATCGAGGTTTATCCCGGCATCGACTCGTATTTCGACCAGGAGCCGGGCGTCATCAAGTTTTCCGACGGCAAGATCAAGTCGGTCTTATCGCTGCAGGACCATACGCCGCGGCCCCAATACCAGCTCGAGCCGCAGTTGATCACGAACCTCTCGGGCGCGAGCCGCGAAAAGCGCCGCTTCGTCCGCTTCCGCGACATTCCCACCGTGCTGGTCCAGGCCGTGACCTCGGCCGAGGACAAGCGGTTCTTCCAGCACAGCGGCTTCGATCCGTTGCGCATCCTGAAGGCCTTTTACGTCGACGTGAAGGAAGGGCGTAAGGAGCAGGGCGCTTCGACGCTGAGCATGCAGTTGGCACGCATGTTCTGGTTCGACCAGGGGAAACGGTGGTCGCGCAAGTTCGCCGAAACGATCATCACGCTGCAAATCGAGCAGCGATTTTCCAAGCAGGAGATCTTCGAGGATTACGCCAACCAGGTGGACCTCGGATATCGCGGGACGTTCAACATCCGCGGCTTCGGGCAAGCGGCGGAGGCGTATCTCGGGAAGGACCTCAGCCAGATTAACCTCCCTGAAGCGGCGCAGCTCGCCGGGATGATCCAGCGGCCGGGCATCTTCGATCCCTACCGGCATCCGGACCGCGCCAAGGAGCGCCGCAATATCGTTCTGCGGCTGATGCGCGACAACGGGTACATCACCGATCGCGACTATGCGATGGCGACCGAGGCGCCGGTGCTGACGCCGAAGGGCGCAGCCCAATCGCTCGAAGCACCGTATTTCGTCGACATGGTCAACGATACGCTGCAGAACGAGTTTCAGGACACGGACTATCGCAACACCGGCTTCCGGGTCTACACGACGCTCGACATGCGCCTGCAGCGCGCCGCCGCGGACGCCATCCGCAACGGCATGGACTCGGTAGACCAGCAGATCAAGAAGCAGCGCCGGTTCAAGGGACAGAAGCCGCCCGAGGCGCAGGTGGCGCTGATCGCGATCGACCCGCATACCGGCGAAGTCAAGGCACTCGCGGGCGGGCGAAACTACGGTCTCAGCCAGTTGAACCACGTGCTGGCGTTGCGGCAGCCGGGGTCGATTTTCAAGCCTTTTGTCTACGCGGCGGCGCTAAATACGGCGGTGGAAGGCGGTCCGCGCATCCTGACCCCGAGCACGGTGATCACCGACCAGCCGACCACCTTCTGGTTCGACGGCAAGCCGTACGAGCCGAGCAACTTCGAGCATAAGTTCTACGGAGACGTGACGCTGCGGACCGCGCTGGCGAAGTCGCTGAACGTGGCGACGGTCAAGGTCGCGGAGATGGTCGGATACGAGAACGTCGTCGACATGGCGAAGCGGGCCCAGTTGAACGAGGCCATCGCCGCCACGCCGGCGGTCGCGCTCGGGTCGTACGACATCACGCCGCTCGAAGCGGTCGGCGCGTACACGCTGTTCGCCAATGGTGGGGCTTACGTGAAGCCGAACTTCCTGCGGCTGGTCCGGTCCAGCGAGAACAAGCAGGTATACAAGCACAAGCTGGCGCCGAAGCAATCGCTCGATCCGCGGGTGGCGTACCTGATGACGAGCATGATGGAAGAGGTCCTGCGGACCGGCACCGCGGCGGGCGTTCGAGCGCGGTACAACCTGAATTTCCCGGCGGCAGGGAAGACCGGGACGTCGCACGACGGCTGGTTTGCGGGATATACCTCAGAGCTGCTGTGCGTGGTGTGGGTCGGGTTCGACGATAACAAGGAACTCAACCTGGAAGGCGCGCACTCGGCGGCGCCGATCTGGGCGGAGTTCATGAAGGCCGCGGGCCAGATCCGCGAGTATCGCGACACAAAGGATTTTTCGGCGCCGGACGGGATCGTCTCCATCGATATCGACCCGCAGTCGGGGATGCTGGCGACACCGAACTGCCCGACGCGGCGGTCGGAAGTTTACATCTCCGGCACGCAGCCGGTGAATGCATGCCCGCTGCACGGCGGCGGACGCCTGGTGACGAACGTGAGCGGCTGGGAGGTCGCGCCCACTCCGCCCCCGGCCGACAGCTCCGTGCGCGTGACGGGATCGGGTGGCGACGGGCAGGTGGCGCCCTCGGCGGTCCAGCGGCGCGCCGCGCGCCAGGAATCGACGCCGCAGCCGGCCAACAGCCAGGCTGCAAACAAAACTCCCGAAGAGCCCAAAAAGACCGAGAAGAAGAGCATCTTCCGGCGTCTAATGGGTGTGTTTAAATAAGATCCAAAGGGGGTGGCCCCCAATGTCTCTTCGACTCGGCCTTTTTCTGATCGGCGCAGCCGCATTTGCGCAGGATAAACCTGTCCTCAGCATCGAAACGCGCGGCGACATTTTCATGGCGCGGAAGCAGTACCGTGAAGCCATCGACACGTTCCGTGAGGGGTCGGCCAAAGACCCCGTCCTGCTCAATAAGATCGGGATCGCGTACCACCAGATGATGAAGCTCGACGACGCCCGCAAGAGCTATGAGCAGGCGCTCAAGGTCAAGCCCGACTACGTCGAGGTGATGAACAATCTCGGCACGATCTACTACTCGCGCAAGAGCTTTCGGCGGGCCATCAGTTGGTACAACCGGGCGCTGAAGAAGTCGGACGGCGAGAGCAAGGTCGCATCAATCTACATGAACCTGGGCACCGCGTACTTCGCGCGCAAGCAGTACGACCGCGCCACCACGGCGTACCAGACGGCGATGAAGATCGACCCGGACGTCTTCGAGCGGCACGGCAACGTCGGCGTCATCCTGGAGGAGCGTAGCGTGGAGGAGAAGGCGAAGTATCACTTCTACCTGGCCAGGCTATATGCCAAGGGCGGCCGCAACGATCTCGCCTTGCAATACCTCCGTAAGTGCCTCGAAGAAGGCTTCAAAGAGAAGAAGAAGATCGAGGATGAGGCGGACTTCGCGGCGTTGAAGGAACTGCCCGAGTTCAAGGAGCTTCTGGCCAAGGAACAGCGTGTCCTCTAGGACGGCGCGCGGGGCTTGTATCCTTTTGGCCGCGCTGGCGGCCGCATCCTGTTCGCGGAAAGCCCCGGCAGAGACCGAACGGCTCGCGATTCTCCGATTTGAAAACCTGAGTCCCGGAACGGCGCCGGAGTGGGCCGGGCGCGCGTTTTCCGAGGTGATTACCGCTGAACTGTCGGGAGACACGGGCCTGTACGCGATCCCGGCATCGCGGCTGCAACAGCTCAATTCGGCAATGGGCGCTCGTCCGGTCTCGGCGCCGGGCATCTCGGCGGAGGCTCCGCTGGCAATTGCGGCGGGCGCCAACCGCATCGGCTACGGGGCTTACTCGGTCACGAGTGGACGGCTGCACGCGCGGCTGACGATCGAGGATCCGGAGGGGCGCCGAATGGCGCGCGGTCCGATCGAAGTGACGGTCGAAGCGAGCGACGTGATCGGCGCGGCGACATCGTTGGCGAAGGCGGTCTCGGCGAAGGCACAACCTTACGGGACGACGAACGAGCGAGCGCTCGAGGCGTATACGACGGCGATGGAAGCGCCCGACGGGGGTTCGATCGCCGCCGGGGCGCAGCAGGCGATCGCGATCGATCCCAACTTCGGCAGCGCCTACGCGCTGTTGGCGGAGATGCGCGCGAAACAGCAGGACCGCGCGGGCGCCCTCAGTCTGCTGCAGGCGGCGATGGCGCGCGAGGGAGCGCTGCAGCCGATGGAGCGGGTGCGGATCGCGATGCTCGATGCGTCGTTGCGCGGCGACCCCGGTTCGATGGAGAAGGCGCTCGGACTCTTCCTGAAGACGTCACCGCTAGACCCGGCGGCGTGGCGCGCGGCGGCGCAGTTCGAGGCCACGCGCCACAACTACCTGGCGGCGACACTGGCGTATCAGCGGGCACTGGCGGTCGAGCCGAAAGACGCTACGTCGTGGAACGAGCTGGGGTACACGGCGGCGTACGCGGGCAATTTCGACCTGGCGCGGACGGCGATCGGGCACTATCGGGAGTTGCGGCCGGCCGATCCGAACCCGTTGGACACGCTGGGCGATATCGAATTTTTGGCGGGCCGGTTCGCCGAGGCGGAGCGGCTGTACCTGGAGGCGAATCAGAAGAGTCCGCAATTTCTCGGCGGCGCCGACGTGTACAAGGCCGCAGTGGCGCACCTGATGACCGGCGACGTGACGGGCGCGGACGCGATCGCGAAGAAGTCGGACGCGTTGGCGTCGAGTGCGGACTGGCTGTGGCTGAGCGGGAGGCGCGAGCAGGCATTCGCGAAGTTGTCGGCGGATGCGCCGGCGTTGGCGGGCCGCGACGCGCAGTCGCGCGCGTACACGCAGTTGACGATCTGGGCGATGGCGATGGGCGACCGGGACGCGGCGGCGCGTTTTTCGCAACAGGCGGCGGCGACGGCGACCCCGGCCACTGGAGCGATCGTGGCGGTGGCGCGATTTATCGCCCTGCCGCCGGCGCCCCCCGAGGAGTGGTCGTCACGGGCATCGCAGATGTTCCCGAATGCGCCTGCGGGGTCGGTGAAGGACTATGCGCTGGCGTACGCTCTGCTGCTCGACGGGCATTTCGCGGCGGCAGTTCCAGTCCTGACGCAGTTGGATGCGCGCACACCGGCAAATGGCGATCGGAGCGCGGCGGTCGAACTGGCGTGGGCCCTGGTGCAGAGCGGCAAACCACAGGACGCGGCGCCGCTGCTGAAGTTGAACCCCGTCCCGAACTTCGGCGCGACGGCGGTGTTCGTGCCGCTCTACTTCCCGAGGATTTTCCAACTGCGAGCGGCGATCGGGGAGAACGCGCCGGAGAATCAGAGAGTCTACGCGGCTTTGGGCGGGAAGTAAGATCTTGACGCCCGTGACGGGTAAACGCCGACGCAGAGACGCTGAGAAGAATTAGCCACTGCGTTTCTCTGCGTCTCCGCGTCTCTGCGTCAAAGTTCTACTCTCTCAGCTCCACAATCGTCGCCCCCGCTCCGCCTTCCGACTGTGGGGCCGGGTAAGAACGGGCGACGTGGGGATGCCGGCTGAGTAGTTCCTGAACCACCTTCTTGAGGACTCCCATGCCGTGGCCGTGGACGATGCGGACGCGGCTGGCGGTGGCCATCACGGCGTGGTCGAGGAAGGCGTCGACGGCGTCGCGGGCCTCTTCGGCGCGCTGTCCAATGATGTTGAGCTCCTGGTGGACGGGCGCAAGCTCGGGCGCCGGCTTGTAGCTGACTCCCTGCGGCAGCTTGCTCTTCCCTCCCCCGCTTTCGGGCAGCACCTCGATCACGTCGTCGATCGAAACCTGCATCTTCATGAACCCGGCTTCGACCTCGATCTTGTCATCGGAGAGGATGCGGCGGACGCGGGCAGGCTCGCGGACGTCGCGGAGCCGCACGCGCGCGCCCTCCTCGATTTTGAGCGGCTGGATGCGGCCCTGACGCGAATCGTCCTGGGTAGCGAGGACGGTGGTCTGGAAATCTTCCCTCAGCTCGCGCTTGGTCTTGGCGATGCGGCGCTGCGCGTCCTGATCGGCCTTGCGGCGGTCGGCGGACTGCGCGATGTGGCCGATAGTCTCCTGCGCCTGCTCCTCGAATTTGGCAAGAGCCTCGTCGGTGCGGCGCTCCAGTTCCTTGAGCTTGGCGGACTCGCGCTTCTCCCAGTCGCGGGCAACTTCCTTCTCGCGGCGCTCGGCGGCGACGATCTTCTCGCGGAGCTCGCGCTCGAGCGCGGTGGTCTCTTCCAGACGTCGGTGCAGTTCGGAGAGGAAGCGGCTGACGTCGCGCTCGCGGTCGGAGAGCGAACGCCGTGCGCGGTTCATGATGTCCTCCGGCATGCCGAGTCGCGACGCGATCTCGAGGCCCGCGGACTTGCCGGGCAGTCCGAGTTGCAAGTGGTAGGTGGGCTCGAACGTCTGCTCGTCGAAGCCCATGGAGCCGTTGACGACGCCGTCGGTCGAGGCGCCGTAGATCTTGAGCGCGAGTAGGTGGGTCGAGATCAGCGTGAAGGCTCCCGCCGCGCGGAAGTGCTCGACGATCGCGACGCCGAGCGCTCCACCCTCTTCGGGATCGGTGGCGGAGCCGAGCTCGTCGAGCAGGACCAGGGAGTCAGGAGTCACGTCGAGTGCCATCTCGCGAATGTTCGACATGTGCGCCGAAAAAGTGCTGAGGTTTTCCTGAATCGACTGGAAGTCGCCGATATCGGCGAGGACCTGTTCGAACAAGGGGAACTCGGCTTCGGCGGCAGGCACCGGCAGTCCGGCGTGCGCCATCAAAGTGAGCAGTCCGACGGTCTTCAGGGTGACGGTCTTGCCGCCGGTGTTGGGGCCGCTGATGAGGAGCGTCTTGCGGTCGGGCGTCAGTTCGAGACTGATCGGGACGGCGGCCTTGCGGCGGCGTTTCAGCACGTCCTCGAGCAGCGGATGGCGGGCGTCGCGGAGGATGAGGCGGTCGCCGAAGCGCGGAATGGAGCAGTCGAACTCGGTGGCGAAGCGGGCCTTGCCGAAGATCAGCTCGAGTTCGGCCATGGTCGTGAGCGTCTGGCGGATCGAGTCGCCGTAGCCGCGCAGGCGGTCCGTCATCTCGATGAGAATGCGGCGGACCTCGTTGGCCTCTTCGTCGCCGAGGCGCACGAGCTCGTTATTGAGGTCGATGGTGGCGAGCGGCTCGACGAAAAGAGTGTGGCCGCTGGAGCTCGTGCCGTGAATCACACCGTCGAGCTTGCGCCGCTGGCCCGCGACGATGGGGACGACAAAGCGCTCGTTGCGGATCGTGACGAACTCCTCCTGCAGGACGCCTTCGTCGCGGTGCGCCTTGAGGAAGCGCTCGAGCGATTCCTGAATGGCCTTCTTCTGGCGCTCGATGTCGCGGCGGAGACGGGCGAGGGCGACGCTGGCGTTGTCGGCGACAGTGCCGTCGGGGAGGATCTTGCCGTCGAAGGCTTCGAGGAGCGCGCGGAACTCGCCGATGGTGGCGGCGCGGCGTCCCAGGCGCGGAAAGCGTTCGGCGGCGGCGGTGAGAACGGACTTGGCGTCGGCGGCGCGGTCGAGGAGGAGGAAGAGATCGAAGATCTCCTTGGGGTCGAGCGCGGCGCCTTCGATGCGGAGCTTGTGGACGGACTGTTCGGTGTCGGGGAGGCCGGAGAAGTCGACGCGGATGGCAGCGCCGCGGGTCGCGACCTGAGGACGGGAGGCGACGCGGTAGTACTCGATGGCCTCGCCCGCCTCGGCGAGATCTTCGGCGAGCCGGTCGCGGTCGTGGTGAGGCTCGACCTTAGCCAGTTCACGGCGGCCGAGCGGACTCGACACATAACGGCCGACGAGCTGGCGGAGGGCTTCGAATTCGAGGACTTCAGCGGAGGTGCGCAAGCTCCTTCTATTGTCGCGTGCGCGGCGGAGTTATGTCTCGTCGAACGCGCGTCGGAGGAGCGGCAGAACGCCGAGGGAGGCGGCGTTAACGTTCAGATATGTCCGGTCTAGGGTGTCGCGCAGATTGCGGAGGATGCCCTGAATGTCGCGCCACTGGACGGTGGACACCTCGCCACCTTCGCGGAACCAGTGCAGTTTGGCGAGCAGGATGTCCTCGGGCGTGACGAAGGGAAGGGGATCGCCGGATATTTCAGGCGCAGCCAACAGCACGGCGCGATCGAGTTCCTGCAGCCCCAGAGGAAACGCGCGCGCCGAGAAGAGATCGAACTTGAAGACGACGGGAATGTAGATGATGTTGAACGGCCGCCCGAGGCGCACCGCATTGCGCGCCTCCTCCTTCGCGAAGACGAACTCGCGCGGTAGAAGCGATAGGAAACGATCGAGGTTGTCCGGAGTGAGATCCGCGAGGATGTCGAGATCGTTCGTGAAGCGGGGCTCGCCAAAGGCTGCGCTCGCCCACGAGCCGCCCACCGCGAAGCGAATGCCTGCTGTTTCCAGAGCGGCGCGCAACGCAGCGAAGGCGACCTGGACCGAGATCATCTCCTGCACGCCATACGGGCCAGCCGTTCTCCATAGCGCGTAACAGCCAAGCGATAGCGGACTTCTTCCTCGCTAGCGTCGGGCGAGTCGCGACGGAGAACGGAGCGCTGCAACTGGTCGGCGGCGCGCCATAAGCTCAAGACGATGCCGAGGCGCTCTGCCGGCGTCATCTCCGCCAGCCGGCGGTAATACGCGTCCGCCATCGCCGGGGAGGTGTCGCTGAGCGTCATAGCGTCATTATCGCCCCGCTAGTTGCTCGCGTTCGCTGTCCGCTCCCAGAGTTGCTTGTGGAGGAACGTCTCCATGCGGCCGAGGGTGTAGATCCACCGACTGTGGAGCAGGGACTCGTGGACGTCGTCCGGGAACACGATGAGCTCGTAATAGACATCGCGGGCGCGCAGGAGTTGCACGAGACCCGTCATTTGCTGGAAGGCGACATTGCGGTCGTCATCGCCCTGGATCAGCAGCACCGGCGACTTCCAGCCGTCGATCGCGCTGATCGCCGACGATTTGTACGACACCGAGGCGGGGTCGAGCGAGCTGCCAAACAGGTGGACACCGGCGAGGTCGACGCCCGCCTTGAAGATGTCGGAATTGCGCGCCAGCGCCTGCGCGGTGAGCAGGCCGCCGTAGGAGAGGCCCCAGATCCCGACGCGATTCGGGTCGACATCGGGCCTGCTCTGCAGGTACTTGCCACCCGCCACGACGTCCTGATACTCGGCGTTGCCGGCCGCGCCGACATTCGGAGCCGCGCGGAACGACCGGCCGTAGCCGACGCCGCTGCGGTAGTTGATCGACATCACGATGTAGCCCTGATTCGCGAGCCACTGGTTGATGCCGTAGGCCCAGTGATAGAACTGCATGTAGTGGTACGCGGGCATCATCTGCCGCACCGGTCCGCCGTGGACGAAGACGATGGCGGGGCGGCGCTCACCGGGCTTCAAGTCGGGCGGGAGGAAGAGCTGGTTGTGGATCTCGAGGCCGTCGGCGGCCTTGGTGAGGACGATCTCGGGCTTCACGTGGGATTCGATCGGGAAGGCGGGGCGGGATGTCGGGAAGACGATCTTCTGCGGTTTCGCGGCAGCGGCCGGACCCGCGCTCGTGTCCCAAACGCCGATCGACTGCGGCATCTTCCAACTGGCGCTGATCGTCGCGAGATATTTTCCGGAGGCGAGCGGCGCGGGGTAAGTCTCGACGCCTTCACCGGTCGTGATCTGTACGGGCGTTCCACCGGCGGACGGGACAGCCCAGATGTGGCGGCGTTCGATGTCTTTGGCGTTGGTGCAGTAGTAGAAAGTCTTGCCGTCGGCCGAGAGGTTGATGGAAGTCTGGTCCTCGATGAGGCCGTCGGTGGTGGTGAGCAGGACGGGCCGCGCCGAGGCCTCAGTGATCTTGAGGGCGTAGTAGCGGTCCCATTCGTCCTGGGGCTGGGCGGGCGCTCCCGCGGCAGGTGCGGCGCCACCTCGACCGCCTCTGCCGCCGCGGCCTCCGCCGCCGAAGCCCGCGCCAAAGCGGAAGATCAGGAAGTCGCCGGCGAGACGGGGCTGCGTGATCGTATTCGCGATCGGGTCGTTGGCCTGGTTGTGCCAGGTCTCCTGCGCCTCTCCGCTCGCGATGTCCGCCTTGTAGACAGAGAGAGAGTAGCCGCCCCGGAACGTCGCGCGCATCAGGCCCGGCGCGTTGTTCGCGGCAGGCGCGGCGGCGGGTTGTCCGTTGGCGGGGGCCGCGGCCTGCGCTCCCCGTCCGGCGCCGCGGCCCGTGGTCTGAGCGGCCGCCGCAGGACCGGCAGGCAGACCGACTCCGCCCGACCCGGCCTGCGCCTGCTGGCCGAACGGCAAGCCGGGCCGGCGGAGGAAGTATAGATGCTTGCTATCGGGCAGCCACAGCGGCTGCGTGTCGAAATCGACGCTCGGCGAGACGTACTTCACGGACTTCGTCGCGACGTCGTAAACGGCGATGAAGCTGTGATCGGTGCGCGTGCTGACGAAGGCGATCTTGCGGCCGTCCGGCGACCACTTGGGATCGCTCTGCACGCCCCACTCCTTGATGAACGGCTTCTCGCCGCGATCGACCTCGCTGACGGGCTTCACGGGCGTGAGCTTCGCGCGATAGATCTGGCCGTCCTTAACGAACAGGATCGCGCTGCCGTCGGGCGCCAGTTCAGGGTTCGTCGCGTCGACGACGCGCCAGGCGCTGCCGCCGGACGTTTTCGCCGCCCAGATCGCGTGCTCCGGCCCGTTGGGGTCGGCGCTCGGATTCGGCGCCCAGCCCTCGCGATTCGGCTGCTCGCCGCGGAGGAAGATGACTGTGCTGCCGTCGTCCGAGATCTTGACGGCCGACATCATGATGCCGTCGTCCTTCAGGAAGTTGGTCAACCGCACTGGCGCGAACAGGGGCGCGGCGGCGGTGTAGGCGTTGCGCTTGCCCTCGGCGTAGTCGACCCACGCGATGCGGTCGACCTTGCGGGCGGAGGCGACCTCCTGCGGCGAGGCGGGACTGAGAAACTTCTGGTACAGCGGGATGTCCGCGGCGAATGAGGCGAACGGCAGGCAAAGTAAAAAGGCGGAGAGACGGGTCGGCATCGCTAACTCCCTGTGACGAGGGAGTATAACACGGGGCCCGTAACGGTAGCCGAGCGAGCGAATCGGCTATTGCCCTGGAACCGGTGACCGACCCGGAAACCGCCGCGCCAACCGTGTGGTTGGTTCGCACCGCGACAGCGGTAGCACGCGCGCGGCCAGCCGCAGATCCCAATCCGCTCTGTAATCACGAGCGCTCGCGTTCTTGTTCCTCTCGCACCGACTTTGTCTTGGGACTCTGCGAAAGGCTTCTTCTGACACGTGCCACCCGTTGTTTCCAAGCTTGCGGCGAGAGCAAAATCGCCCTGATTCGGTCGATATGGATTTGTGTTTCCTTCGCTCGTTGTGCAGAAGACCCAAGGCGACCTTCTTTTAGGGTCATGCTATTCAGTAAATTCTTGCGTTCCTCGAACATTCTGAGCGATATCCATAGCGTTTCCTCGATTTTTTCGGACTGGCTTGCAAGCAACGAAGAGATGGTAAATGAATGGCCTGTGTGGCAGCGATATCGCCGCACGGGGGCGCTCTCCATTTCCCAGAGAACTCCTCCGCAGTTGGGACAGTTATACGGCACCTGCTCTCCCAGGCCGTTGACCTGCCCTACATCGCTGAGCACCCGCTCTGCGATTTCCGCCTCAGTCCTGATGTCTGCTGGCACGGGTTTGTCTTCGCCGGCGCTCTCCTGGGTGAGCCTCACGAGCAGTTGACCCATTTGAGCGACTGGCACGCAGTGGTCGACTCTAAGGTTCCTGAGAGCGCTTTCCGGCATGCCTGGGTAGGCAGCATCTTTGGGGTCCTGAACCACTGTGACACCGCCGCACGCTTTGATGGCAGTCAGGCCGGCAGTCCCGTCGTCGAGCATGCCGGTCAGCACAACGCCGATAACGCGGGCATGGTGAGTCACCGCAGCAGATCGAAACAGCGGGTCGATGCCAGGCCTATTGCGGTTTTCGCGCGCCCCCTTCGTCACAAGGACCGTACTTTTCTTGACTAAGAGATGATTGTCGGGAGGCGCGATATAAATTCTCCCTCGCTTAAAAGACTCCCCATTGCTTGCCAGCTTGGACTTAAAAGCCTTGTGTGTGTTCAGGCGGTTCACGAGGGCGTCTCCCGTCATTTCCGGAGCCATATGCTGAACGATAAAGATGGTGGCGGAAAGATCGGCGGGCAGTTGCCCAATCAGGGCGTCAAGAGCTTCCAAGCCTCCCGCTGAGGTCCCGATGACAATGATGTCTCGTTTTCTGGACGGCATCCCATTTCACCTCCGAGGAGCCAGATCAGAGACTGGCGTCACGCTCAATGACAAGCATACTATCGTCGATTGAATGTCGCCGATTCAAATCGTCGGGCCTTACTTCGTCATCAGACGATGGGAGCGCGTTCCGCCTTGCGCTGCTCGAAGGCGCGCTCGATCACGGCGAGCGTCCCTTCGGTGATCTGCAACGCCGGCAAGTCGGCGCGGCGGACCCAGTCGACGGCGCAGACGTCGTCGCCGGGAAAGAGCGCGCCTCCGGTGACCCGGCAGACGTAGTCGATCAGGATGTAGTGATACTCGGGGGCGCCGTCGGCGTCGCGGATGATGCGCTCGAAGACCTCAAACAGCTTCACGGGCTCGACTACGAGGCCGGTCTCCTCGAGGACCTCGCGGCACACTGCGTCGGTGAGCGACTCGCCGAGTTCGAGCGCGCCGCCGGGCAGCGACCACCAGCCCTTCAGCGGCTCCTTGCCGCGCTGTGCCATCAGAATCCGATTGCGGCGGAAGATGATCGCGCCGACTCCGACCAGGGGGCGGTTCGGATACCGCCGTTCGGCCTCGCTGATCAATACGCGCCCTTCGCGCCGAAGCGGGCGCGGAAGACCTCGCTGCCGGAGGTGATGAAGAGCGTCTCGCCGTCCCCTTCGCCGAACGCGCAGTTCGACGCCGGGTGGTGCAGTTCCAGCGCATGGACTGGCTTGCCGTCCGCGCCGTACACGTAGATGCTCTTGCCGGCGACGTAGAGATTGCCGGTGGTGTCCGAGCGAATCCCGCCGGGCACGCTCGGGATCTTGTCGATCAGGACGCGCTCGTTCGACGCGTCGCCGTTCTTATCGAGATCGTAGGCGCGGACGTTGCGCTCGTCGGAATTGACGACGTACAGGACGCGGCCGTTCGGCGAAAGCGCGACCCCGTTCGGCCGGCCCGCGGCTTTCGCCACGAGCTTCAGCACGCCCTTCGGCGGCAGGTGGTAGACGCCGTAGAAATCCAGTTCGCGATGATCGGCTTGGCTGCCGAATGCCGGGTCGGTGAAGTAGACGTGGCCCGACTTGGACACGACGATGTCATTGGGAGCGTTGAGGCGCTTCCCTTCCCATTTGTCCGCCAGGACCTCGACCGCGCCTTTTTCGTCGGTGCGAATGACGCGGCGGGCGCGAGTCTCGCACGTGTAGAGGCGGCCCTCCTGGTCGAACGCATTGCCGCTGGGACCGGCGGCAGGGCGCAGCGGCGCGACCGGCGTTCCGGGAACCCACTTCATCAGCCGGTCGCCGGAGGTGTCGCTAAAAACCAGGTAGCCTTTGCGCGACCAGGCGGGACCTTCGGCGAAGCCGATGTCCTTCGCCAGATAGTCGAACTTGATTTCGGAGAAGTCCTGCGCGGCGAGCGCGAGGGTGAACAGCAGGAGGCCGGGGCGCAGAACGCGACGCGTCATTTCCCGCCGGTCTTTTCCTTGACGACGAGGTTGTTGACCACCTCTTTCACGCCCTTCACCTTCTTGGCGAGTTTGGTGGCCTTGTCTTTTTGGCGCATCGTGTCGACCGTGCCCGTGATGGTGACGACGCCGGCCTTGCAGGTGGCGTCCAGCGCGCCGCCCTTTACGTCCGGATCTCCGCTGAGTCTCAGGCGGACGTAATCGGAAATCGAGTCGTCGCTGAGCTTTTTGTCGGCGGCGAGACAGATGCCGGCGATGAACAACACGGCAACGAGAACGGCTACGAGTTTATTCATCATCTCCACCGGCCATTGTACGCCAGTCCAAAGTATTGAGGAAGGCGGCCTGCTCGCGCCAGCCGGGCTGCACGCGGACGTGGAGGTCGAGATACACCTTGACGCCCAGCAGGCGCTCGATTTCGTGACGCGCCTGAGTCCCGATGCGCTTCAGCATGGAGCCGCCGGCGCCGATGATGATGCCCTTCTGGCCGTCGCGCTCGACGCGGATCGTCGCATAGATGCGCGTGATCTCCGGCGCCTCTTCCCACCGGTCGACCGTCACGTTGACGGAGTGCGGCACTTCCTGATGGGTCGAGAGGAGGACCTTTTCCCGCACCAGCTCGGCGGCGAGGAAGCGCTCCGGCTGATCGGTGACGTAGTCCTCGGGGAAGTACGCGGGGCCTTCCGGGAGGCGGTCGAGTATGATCTTGCGGAGGTCCTCGATGCCGATGCCTTTCGTGGCCGAGATCGGGACGTAATCGGCGAACTCGTGCGCGGCCTTGTAGAGCTCGATGAGCGGCAGCAGCGCGGCCTTATCCTTGACCAGGTCGACCTTGTTGAGGACGAGGATCACCGGGGTGGACGTCTTGTGCGCCATATCGACGGCGCGCCGGTCCTGCTCGGTGAACTCGCGGGTGGCGTCCGCGATGAAAAGGAGCAGGTCGCGCTCCTCGAGCGCGTTGCGCACCGCGTCCATAAGGCGCTTGTTGAGCTGCGAGTCGGCCTTGTGGATGCCGGGCGTGTCGAGAAAAACGATCTGCGAGTCGGGCGTAGTGGCAACGCCCTGGATCGACGTCCGCGTGGTCTGCGGCTTATCGGCGACGATCGCGACCTTCTGGCCCACGAAGGCGTTCAGCAGCGTGGACTTTCCGGCATTCGGCCGGCCGATGATCGAGACGAATCCCGAGTGGAAGGAGTTATTCATGGGCTACAGTCTGGGACTTGCTGATGCGGACCTGCTCGACGCGCAGATCGTCGCTGGCGAGAACGTCAATGTGGAGGCCGTCGCGGTCGACGAATTCGCCGCTCTTGGGGACGCGGCCGAGCCATTCCGTGACGAGCCCGCCGATGGTGGTGGATTCGAGATCCTCTTCGCGCCGGAATGAGGTGAGGAGGTCGGCAACACGGTCGAGATCGAAATTTCCGGAGACGATGTACGCGCCCTGGCCGTCTTCGATGACGTCGGAATCGGGCTCGTGTTCGTCGCGGATCTCGCCGATGATGACTTCGAGGAGATCCTCCATGGTAGCGAGACCGGCTGTGTTGCCGTACTCGTCCACCACGATGACCATGTGGGTATTTTCCTGCTGCATCTGGCGCATCAGGTCGTTCACCGGCTTGGTCTCGGGAACGAAGAGCATGGGGCGGACGAGCTCGCGGACCACGCGGCCTTCGCGCTCGTCTTCGTCGACCTCGAACATGTCGCGAACGTGGACGAAGCCGATGACATGGTCGATATCGGTTTCGTACGCCGGGATGCGCGAATACTGCTCGTTGATGACGAGCTCGCGGAGTTGTTCGAGCGTGGCGTCCGCGGAGATGGCGACGATGTTGGGACGCGCCGTCATGACCTCGCGCACGATCTTGTCGCCGAACTCGACGACGGACTGGATCAGTTTACGGTCGTCCTCCTCAATCAAGCCTTCTTCCTGGCCGGCGGAGATCAGCGCTTCGATATTCTCGGCGGCGGTGGGCTCCTCTTCGGCGGCGGCAGTCTCATCCGTAAGATCGACGAGGGATTGGAAGAACGAGAGCGTGGCTTCGGCAGGCCGTGCGATCAGCGCCAGCGCGCGCAGTAGCGGGACCAGCGGGAGCAGCCAACGCGCCGAAGTGCGGCGGTAGAGGAGCTGGGGGAGTGCGAACGAGATCGCGACCATGGTCAGCCAGACGGCGACGCCGGTCTCCCAGAGCACTGAGCCGGTCCACGGCCTGCCGTCGGCGAACCAGGCGAAGAAGAAGATCGTGAGCCAGACGAGCAGCGAGTGCTTGATGAGCGAGAAGGCGCTGGAGCCCTGTTCGGTCTCGAGGCCGATACGGTCCTCGAGCGTCTCCTTGAAGAATTTGATGGACGGCAGATCGCGCGTGCGGAGGCGGAGGCTTTCGAGGTAGAGCACCTGCACGAACGTCACGATTCCCAGCAGCGGGATCGTGATCAGGGTGGCGAGCAAGACGAAGAGCATCATGCCTGCACCCTCTCGATGAGGCCGTTCGGGAGTCCGAGTTCGCGGCGCCAGCGCTTCTCGAGGCGCGCCATGCGACCCTCATCGGTCTCGTGATCGTGGCCGAGGAGATGGAGGACCCCATGCAGCATCAGGATGCGGACCTCGTCCTCGGCGGTGTGCCCAAACTCTCGGGCCTGCGCGCGGGCGCGGGCGGCGGAGATGGCGAGGTCACCCAGGTGGCCGTCCTGCCCGGGGAACGACAGGACATCGGTCGCGTAGTCCTTGCCGCGGAAATCGCGATTGAGGCGGCGCAATTCGGCGTCGCCCGTGATCAGGCAATCGAAGCGGCGGCCGCGAGCGACGTCGCGTGTGAGTTTGCGGGCGAAGCTCGTCAGGGCGCGGGGACGCAGATCCGCCGCTGCGCGCCGAAACGAGACTGTACTGCCTTCTGGTGAGGACATGGCGCTAATTGTTGTGGGGCGGCCTATTTAGGCCGCGGACCCGCTTTCCAGCGGGTCTCCGATAGCGGACGGAGCAGGATTGCCCGCCCCACAAGGTGCGATGGGAAACAGAGCCGCGACAGTTATGGAGCGGTTGTTGATCGACGGCATCGGCCGCTTGGGCGGGCTGAAGGCCGCCGCAGGCTGAAGCCTGCCCCACGGGAGTAGGCAGCGGCGGCTGTACCAACCGCTCCATTACTGTCGCGGCTCTGCTGGAAGATTCACTGCTCGACATTACGGTCACAGTTCCAACTGGGGCGCGGGCCCGGCTGGGGGCGGCGCTTCGCCGTCGACTCCGGGGACCGGGTCGGGGTCGAGCTTGAGGGTGAGTTGCCGGCCGGAGCCTGTCGCCTCGTTGTACTTCTCGTAGGCTCGGACGATGCGCTGCACGAGCGGGTGGCGGACCACGTCCTTATCGTCGAAGTGCACGAAGCTGATGCCTTCAACGCCGCGGAGGACGTCAGCGGCGTTGGCGAGCCCGCTGCGGCCGTTCGGCAGATCGATCTGCGTGACGTCGCCGTTGACCACCATCTTGGAGTTGAAGCCCTGACGGGTGATCACCATCTTCATCTGCTCGGGCGTGCTGTTCTGCGCCTCGTCGAGGATGACGAAAGCGTCGTTCAGCGTGCGTCCGCGCATGAAGGCGATGGGCGCGACCTCGACGACGTTCCGCTCCAGCAGTTTCTCGACGCGGTCGGCGTCGAGCATGTCGTAAAGAGCGTCGTAGAGCGGGCGCAGGTAGGGGTCGATCTTCTCCTGCAGCGTGCCGGGGAGGAAGCCCAACCGCTCGCCGGCCTCGACCGCGGGCCGCGTGAGGACGATCCGCGAGACCTGCTTGTTGATCAGCGCGGACACCGCCATCGCGACCGCGAGGTACGTCTTGCCGGTTCCGGCCGGACCGATCCCGAAGACGAGGTCGTTGCGCTCGATGGCTTCAATGTACCGGCGCTGATTGACCGACTTCGGCGCCAGAATCTTCTTCCCGAAGTTCCGCTGCCGTCCGCTGTGAACCAGCGCGCGGAGCGTCACGTCGGGGTCGACGGTTACGACGCGCAGGTAGCTGTTCAGGTCGCCGTTATTGAAGATGTGCCCTTCGCGGAGCAGCGCGTTGTAGTCTTCGAGGATGTTTTCCGCGCGGGAGACGTTGTCGGCTTCGCCCTCGATCTCGAGATTGTTGCTGTCCACCAACTGCGTGTGAACGCCCAGCCCGGATTCGATGAGTCGGATGTTCTCATCGCGAGTGCCAAAGAGGCTCTCGACGCCTTTGGATATACGCACGCTGGCTTTCATTTAGTTATGTGCTGGAACCTCCAAGCAGGGGAAACGGGGACAGAGATTGATATACCGAAGGGACACTGATCGAAATTTCGACAGCCCGCAGCGGGCGGGCGGCTGAAATCCATCTGTTCCCATTATAGCAGGGGCCTTGGTGCGAACCGCCCATTGGGGCGCGTACGGAAGCGCACCGTTTTCCGTTGTTCTTGTATACTGCAACGATCGGGGGTCTCTATGAAGCAAGTCGATCGTGCTGTATCCGTATTGGTTCGCTGTCTCTTGCTGACGGCGATAGCCCTTTCCTCGCTCGTCGCGCAAACGGGCACGTCGCGCCTTCGGGGCGTAGTCACGGATTCGTCGGGCGCCGTCGTCGCGGGCGCCGCGGTCACGGCAAAGCACGCCGAAAACGGTTTTGAGCGAAAGATGGTCACCAGCAGTTCCGGCCAGTATTCGTTCGACGCCATGCCGGTCGGCCCCTATGTAGTGACCGCGACCATGACAGGCTTCAAGACCGCGCAAAGTACCGTCGCCGAACTCCAGGTCGGCATCCCGTTGACGGTCGATCTCAGCCTGGTCCCCGGGGCGATGAATGAACAGATCACGGTGAGCGAGTCCACCTCGCAGGTGGAAACCGCCGAGGCGTCGATCGGGCAGGTCATCAGCACCAAACCCATTGAAGAGTTGCCGCTCAATGGGCGCAACCCGCTGCTTCTCATGGGACTGCTTCCGGGCGTCGCCGGCCACGGCTCGGCCGGTCAGAACTTCTCGGTCAACGGCGACCGCGGACGCGGCGTCTACACGACACTCGACGGGGTCGACATCACCGACCCGGTCATCCCCAACGGCGCGGCCTCGCAGGTCAATATGAATCCCGATTCGATCAGCGAATACCGCGTGATTACGAGCCTGGCCAAGGCGGAATACGGCCGCAACTCCGGCGCGCAGGTGCAGGTGGTCACGCGCTCCGGCACCAATCAGTTCCACGGCAACCTCTTCCTGTTCAATCGCAACGACGCTTTCAACGCCAACGACTGGTTCAACAATCGCAGCGGACTGCCGCGGGAGTTGCTCAAGCGCAATCAGTTCGGCGCGTCCCTGGGCGGTCCCATCGTCAAGAACAAGCTTTTCTTCTTCTTCAACTGGCAGTCGCAGCGCCTGGTGCAGAGCATCAAGGTCACGGACACGGTGCTGACGACGGAAGCGCGCAAAGGCATCTTCCGCTACATGGTCGGCGCGGCGAATTCGCCGACTCAGGTCGACGGATCCGGCCAGCCGATCGTCCCGGCCTGCGGCGGCGCGGTGGCCACCGGCTGTTACCGCTCTTACGATCTGGCGGCCAACGACCCCTTGCACAAAGGGCTCGACCCGCTGATGCAGTCGCAGATTGCGCTCACCAATCTGCCCAACGATTTTACGGCGGGCGACGGATTTAATACTGCGACGTTCCGCTTCAACTCGCCCAGCTCGACACCCAGCGACAATTACACCGGCAAATTGGATTACCACTTCAGCGCCAACCAGCAGGCGTTCCTGCGCTGGTCCGAAGGAACGAGCAACACCCTTGGCGATTCCGTGAACACCGGACTCCCGAAGTACCCCAACCCGAAACTATATCCCGGCCGCACGCAGAATTCCGATTCCCGGGCGATCTCCGCCGGCATCAACTCGGTAATCACGCCCACGATGGTGAACGAATTCAGCATGGGCTACACGAAGCGCTCCCTACTGTTCCTCGATCCCACTCACCCCGGCCTGGAAGTGATCGCGAATATCGAGTCGGACCCGTATATCTTCTGGGGAGGCACGGGCCGCACCCCGATCACGTGGCAAGGGCTCGACAACTTCTCCTTCATCAAACGCAACCACACGTTCAAGGCGGGCGCCAATCTGCGGTTCTACACCATCGACCAGTTCCGCCGCGCCACCAACTTCTATCCCCGCCTGACCTTCTCCACCACGAATGCGCCGGTGACGTTGAGCAGCCCCGCCACCGGGATCAACTCCGTCGATCAGACCCGGTTGAACAGCCTGTTCAATGACCTCTTGGGCGTGGTCGGCACGGTGCAGAAGGTGTTCTACTCCGACGGCTCCAAATTTCCATCGGCCGATACCGAGCTGAGCTTCCACCAGCGCTCCAACGAGTACAACTTCTATTTCCAGGACGACTGGCGGATTACGCCGCGCCTGACCGTCAACCTGGGTTTGCGCTATGAGTTCAACGGCGTGCCCTACGACGAATCCGGCATGCAGGTGGTCAACGACAAGCCGATCAACAGCCCCTCCGGCGACGTCGCGCTGCTACCCGCCGGTCCCGGAACCGGCCGGAATTGGTACAACAACTCGTACAAGAATTTCGCGCCGGTGGTGAGTTTCGCATGGACGCCCTTTGCCGACGGCAAAACGTCCGTCCGCGGCGGCTACCGCATCGCCTATAACCGGCTCGTGAGTTGGGCGTTGAACGTGGTGGAGCAGAACCAGCCCGGCACGACGCGCACCAGCATCATCCGGCCCAACTCCACCTCGTCCGCGGTGCGTGCCAGCGACCCAGCCGTGAAGACCCTGATTACGCAGTTGTCCGATGGGATCGTCGGTCAAGCCGTGCAGCGCGTCCCGCCGCCGGACCGCAGCTCCACGCCGCTGCTGTTCGATCCCAACCTGCGGACTCCGTACGTGAACCAGTGGAATCTGAACATCCAGCGCCAGATCTTCCGCGATACCGTGCTCGAAGTGTCCTATGTGGGCAATCAGGGCGTCCACATGTTCCGCATGATCAACGCCAACCAGTCGATGGTGAGCCCTGATTTCGTCGCAGGGTTTAAGGCGGCGCAAGGCGGCGTGCGCACGGGCGTGGTCGGCAAGATTCTGGATACGTATGGAGCGACGCTGCCCTCGAGCGTGACCACGTTGTTCACCAACAACGACATCGGCGGTTTCGTGACCTCCATCGATACGGGCGTGCTCAATGGCGTGACCGGCGGCCGGCTTACCGCTGCCGGCTTGAGCCAGGGCTACTTCCACAATCCGCAGTTTTCCACCGGCGCTCTGGCCTGCTCCTGCACGACCAGCAGCTACAACTCGCTCCAGGTCTCGGTGAATCGCCGCTTCTCGAAGGGCTTCATGACCCAGTTGAACTACACCCTTGCCAAGAGTCTCGACGATGTCTCCGACGACACGAACGGCGCCGGCACCACGTTCCTGTTGCCGCGCGATTCCACGAACATCCGTCTCGACCGCGGGCGGTCGAGCTTCGACGTCCGCCATCAGCTCCGCGGCGGCATTGTATACGAGTTGCCGTTCGGTAAGGGGAAGCCGTGGCTCTCGCACGGCTTGGGCGCTCTGATCGCCGGCGGATGGACCACCAGCACGATTCTCGATGTGTCCAGCGGGCGGCCGTTCACGGCCTCGGGCGGGTTTGCGACCGTGGTTCCCGGCACGACGTCGAACGCCAACTTCAACGGGTCGCCGGCGTCGATCGGCAGCGTCAGCAAGAACGCGAGCAACGTGACGTATCTGAGCGCCACCGAGAAGGCGATGTTCAGCAGTCCCGGCCTGGGCGACATCGGCGGAGGTCGCGATATCTTCACCGGTCCCGGCTTCTTCCAAACGGACTTCGCGATCCATCGCGTGTTCGTCGCGAAGGAGCGGGCGAAGCTGGAGATTCGCGGCGAAGCGTTCAACGTGTTCAACAACGTGAACTTCTCGCAGCCGAACGCGACGGTGACTTCGGCCTCGTTCGGAGTGATCTCGTCAACGCTGGGGCCGCCGCGGATCTTACAGGTGGCGGCGAAGCTTTCGTTCTGAGGGGACTCGATGCGAAAAAGCCGCGGCGCCAAGCCAACAGGCTAATTCCTCGTTGCTTCCGAAGAGACCATTAGAGCTGCGGGGTACACTGCAGAGGCACTTTCCGCAGCAACTTAAAAGATGTTCCCGTCCATTCGTAATATCGGCGCGAGCATTCGGTGTGCCTGCCCGGAATATCTACGTCGAAATAGCCCTGGACAATGAGCAGTCGGCTGTCCAGACGAAAGGAATAGGCCTCAAAGTCCGTGTCGAAAGACGGCAGTATGAGATTGCTGAACGGCATGTGGCGATAGAGTTTGCCCGTTCCAGAATCGACGATGATCGCGCTGCTGCAGCCGGAGCCACAGGTCCACCGCGCCAAAGTGTAATGTCCGGCAAAGTTGGGCCCCCGCTCCGCCTCAAAGGCCACACCGCCTCGAAAGTGTCCGACCCCGTTCGGGTACTGGTCCTCGCCTGGGCGAAACTGTGGTTCTGCCGGCTTGCCTTTGAATACCTGATGCACTGAGAAGTCGCTGAATGTCGGGACGTCAGCTCCGCGCGCCAAAGTCGGAAGGCCAGCCGCCAGAACCAAAATATTAATCGCGAGTGTGGACGACATTCCCTCGCATTCTAACTTGCAGCATCCATCCCGATTAGCCCTGCCGATGATCCCCGTGCCGAGGCGGGGCAAGGCCCGCCCGTTCGGCGTCGCGACTATCAGGGGATTACGATCGAGACTCCGGCGCAATTCCTCAGCCGGCCTGCTGAATTCGAGTGAAGTGAATTGCCGGGCTGCGGTAGTTCTCGCGACCTTACTGCCTGAGCGTGAGCCCGTTCGGACCTGGGATGGTTTGCACCCAGGTGTTCATTTCCGCTTCGTTTTGCAGGAGATCGCGGAGCGTCGCCTTACTCAGGACTTGATCCACGGCAACCTGGACGGCGCGCCATAGCGAGCGGACGGAGCAATCGATCGAACGCGTACAAATCGCGACTTGGCCGGAGTGGCTGTCGCAGAAATCGCTTTCGAACAGCTTGCCGCCGAGCAGGGTCATGACGTCGCCGATGACGATTTCCTCGGCCGGACGGGCGAGCGTATAGCCGCCCTCCTTGCCGCGTGCGGCCTTTACGAAACCGCCCTTGCGGAGGTCGCGGAGGATCTTGGCGGCGTAGGCGGGGGAGACTCCCTCGGCCTGGCTGATTTCGGGAATCGTGAGGCCCTTCACGTCGGCGTAGCCGAGACGCAGCAGGCAGCGGACGCCGTACTCTTCGTTCGACGACAGTTTCATCGGCGCAGCCTCGCAATCGGGATGATGTCTTCGATGCCGAGCGCCAGTTTGGCGGCTTCCGACATGCGGTCCTTGGTCCAGGGCGGATCGAACGTGAGCTCCAGCTTGACGCTGCTGACGCCAGGGACGGCGCGGATCGCGGCCTCGACTTGTCCCGGCAGGATACCGGCGACCGGACAGTTGGGCGCGGTGAGGGTCATGCGGACGGCGGCGTTGCCGGCGTCATCCACGTCGAGCCCGTAGATCAGGCCGAGCTCGTAGATGTTGACCGGCATCTCCGGGTCGTAGACCTTTTTCATGGCCGCGACGATCTGGTCTTTGAGCGTCATTCGGTGGTGGCGGGATCCTGCTTCTCGGTCAAGGCGTTCATCATGGTGTGCCAGGCGAGCGTCGCGCATTTGACGCGCATCGGGAAATTGCGAACGCCGCCGAGCGCGGCCAACTTGCCCAGTTCGGGGCCCATCGGGGCATCGGACGTGAGGACATCGTGAAACTCCTCGAACAGCTTTTCCGCGTCCTCGGTGGTCTTGCCCTTCAGGCGCTCGGTCATCAGCGACGCCGACGCCGTGAAAATCTGGCACCCCTTCCCGACGAAACTGGCATCCTTGATGATTCCGTCTTCTACTTTCAGGAACAGCATCAGGCTGTCGCCGCAGGTTCGATTGTAGCCCGGAGCCTGCGCCGTCGCGTCCTGCATCAGACGGCAGTTACGGGGATGGTTTCCGTGATCCTTGATCAGCTCGTTGTAAAGTTCGTCCAACATTACGTCAGAACCTCTTGAGCTTTCCTGATGCCCTTCACGAGGGCGTCAATTTCGGCGCAGGTGTTGTAACACGCCAGCGAAGCGCGCGTGGTTGCGGGCAGATTGAAGAAGTCCATGACCGGCTGCGCACAATGATGTCCGGTGCGAACCGCGATGCCCTGCTGATCGAGTACCGTACCGATGTCGTGCGGGTGCAGTCCTTCGATGACGAACGAGAGGACGGCGGCCTTCTCGCGCGCGGTGCCGATGAGTTTGAGACCGGGAATCTGCGAGAGGGCTTCGGTGCCGTAGACGAGCAGCTCGTGCTCGTACGCGGCGATCTTGTCGAGACCGAGTTTGCAGGCGTAGTCGAGCGCGGCGCCGAGTCCGATGCCGCCCGCGATGTTCGGGGTGCCTGCTTCGAACTTGTACGGCAACTCGTTGTACGTGGTCTTTTCGAACGTCACGGTGCGGATCATGTCGCCGCCGCCCTGGTACGGGGGCATGGCGTTGAGGAGCTTGGCCTTGCCGTAGAGAATCCCGATGCCAGTGGGCCCAAAAACCTTGTGGCCGGAGAAGGCGTAGAAATCGGCGTCGAGCGCCTGCACGTCGATCTTCATGTGCGGCGCGGCCTGGGCGCCATCGACCAGCGTGAGGGCGCCCACCTTGTGCGCCATCTCGATCATCTGCTTCGCCGGATTAATCGTGCCGAGCGCGTTCGAGACGTGGCAGAAGGCCACCATCTTGGTGCGCGGATTGAGCAGCTTTTCGTATTCCTCGAGGATCAGCTCGCCGCGCTCGTTCATTGGAATGACGCGGAGCGTGGCGCCGGTTTCTTCGCAGAGCATCTGCCACGGCACGATGTTCGAGTGATGCTCCATGGCGGAGATCACGATCTCGTCGCCGGCCTTGACATTCTTGCGGCCCCAGGAGCTGGAGACGAGATTGACGGCTTCGGTCGTGCCCCGGACGAAGATCAGCTCGGCCTTGGTGCGGGCGTTGAGGAATTTGCGGGTCTTGGTGCGCGTCTCTTCGTACGACGCGGTGGAGCGCTGGCTGAGCTCGTGGACGCCGCGGTGGATGTTGGCGCAGTCGACCTCGTGGAAGCGGCGGATGGCGTCGATGACCGAGTAGGGCTTCTGCGCAGTGGCAGCGCTGTCGAGATACACGAGCGGCTTGCCGTGGATCGTCTGCTTGAGGACCGGGAAGTCCTCCCGAATCTTCTCGACGTCAAACGTGGCGGATACCTGGCTACTGAGGGAGCTCATTGAATTTCTCGTACAGGATCCGCTCCAGCGAATCCCGCAATGCCGGCACTTTGACCCGGTCGATGATGTCCTGCGCGAACGCGTAGGTCAGGAGGCTGCGCGCGTTCTGCTTGTCGATGCCGCGCGAACGGAGATAGAAGAGCGCCTCCGAATCGAGCTGGCCGATGGTCGCGCCGTGGGTACACTTCACGTCGTCCGCCCAGATCTGGAGCTCGGGCTTGGTGTCGATCACGGCGTCGTCGGAGAGGACGAGGTTCTTGTTGGTCTGCTTGGAATCGGTCTTCTGCGCGTCCTGCCGGACGATGATGCGCCCGTTGAAGACCGCCGACGCTTTGCCGTCCAGAATGCCCTTGTACATTTCGTGGCTGTTGGCGTGCGGCTTGGCGTGGTCAATGACCGTGTGGTTGTCGATGTGCTGCTCGCCGTTGACGATGTAGAGGCCGTTCAGCGTGGCCTCCGTGCCTTCGGAGAGGGTCGCGCCCGCGTCGTTGCGGACGAACCCGCCGCCCATCGAAAGCGAATGCGAGGAAAAATTCGCGCTGCGGCCGAGAGTCGCCTGGAGAGTCGCGATGTGGAACGCCTCGGGGGATTCGAGCGTGACCTTGTAGTGGTCCACGACGGCGCCTTCGCCGACGACGATCTCGGTCACGGCGTTGGTGAAGTATTCGCCTTTACCCGTGTACGTCTCGACGATCGTGCACTGGGCATTCGATCCCACCAGGATCAGAACGCGGGGATGATAGGCGCCTTCGCCCTCCGCCGTGTACGTGATCTCGATCGGCTTCTCGAGCACGGTGTTGCGCGGCACGTGATAAAAGCTCACCTCGCGGAACAGGGCTGTGTTCAGCGCGACGAACGGGTTGGCCTGGGAGGCGGATTGCCCAAGATACTTCAGCGCCTCATCCGAAAGGTCCGCCGGCGCGGTGGCAGTTGCGTGCCCCTCGATGCGGTAGCCCTGGATCGCGCGCCACGAGCGGCGGGCGATCGGCGCTACGTTGGTGAAGCGCCACTCCTCGTCGCGCGTGGTCGGGAAGCCTTTTTCCGCGAAGCGCGCGAACGCGGCCGCGCGGAGCGGCGCAAGCGACGGCGGACAGGTCCGCTGCTGCTGCTCGAACTCCTCCAGCCACGATCCGATCTGTTCGGAAACGGTCGTCATACTTTGCCGACCGCCTCCTCCTCGTCGAAGATGCCGAAGCCGGCGTAGCCCGTCTCTTCGAGTTCGAGGGCCAATTCCTTGCCGCCGGACTTCACGATGCGGCCCTCGGCCAGCACGTGCACGTAATCCGGAACGATGTAGTTCAGCAGGCGCTGGTAGTGCGTGACCACGATCATCGAGCGCTCGGGACCGCGCAGAGCGTTGACGCCGCCGGCGACGGTGCGGAGGGCGTCGATATCCAGACCGGAGTCCGTTTCATCGAGGATCGCGAGTCGCGGCTCCAGGACTGCCATCTGGAAAATTTCGTTGCGCTTCTTCTCGCCGCCGGAGAAGCCGGTGTTGACCGCGCGATTGAGCAGCGTCTGGTCCATTTCCATCAGCTTCATCTTTTCGCGGACGAGATTGAGGAAGTCCATGGCGTCGAGCTCTTCCTCGCCGCGGTGCTTCCGAATATTGTTCAGCGCCGCTTTGAGGAAGTACATGTTGCTGACGCCGGGGATCTCGACGGGGTACTGGAAGGCCAGGAAGACGCCGTCACGGGCGCGCTCCTCAGGGGCCATTTCGAGCAGGTCTTTGCCGTCGAGCCGCACTTCGCCTTCGGTCACGGTGTAGAGCTCGCGTCCGGCGAGAACGCCCGCCAGGGTGCTCTTGCCCGACCCGTTCGGTCCCATGATGGCGTGCACTTCGCCCGCCTGAATCGTGAGATCGATGCCCTTCAGAATTTCACGATCGCCAACTGTCGCGTGGAGATTTTTGATTTCAAGTAGTGCCATGTTTGCGATTAACCGACGCTTCCTTCGAGACTGACGCCCAGCAGCTTTTGCGCTTCCACCGCGAACTCCATCGGGAGTTCCTTGAAGACTTCCTTGCAGAACCCGTGGACGATCATCGAGACCGCGTCTTCGGCGGAAATGCCGCGCTGCTTGCAGTAGAAAATCTGGTCCTCGCCGATCTTGGAGGTGGACGCCTCGTGCTCGATCGTCGAGGAAGTGTTTTTGACTTCGAGGTACGGGAACGTGTGCGCGCCGCACTGGTCGCCCAGCAGCATGGAGTCGCACTGGGAGTAATTGCGGGCGCCTGTCGCCGACTTCAGGATCTTGACGCCGCCGCGGTACGTGTTCTGGCCGTGACCCGCCGAGATGCCCTTCGAGACGATCGTCGAGGAGGTGTTCTTCCCGATGTGGATCATCTTCGTGCCGGTGTCGGCCTGCTGGTAATTGTTCGTGAGCGCGACCGAGTAGAACTCGCCGACCGAGTTGTCGCCGATCAGCAGGCAGCTCGGATACTTCCAGGTGATGGCCGAGCCGGTCTCGACCTGGGTCCACGAGATCTTCGAGTTCACGCCGCGGCACGCGCCGCGCTTGGTGACGAAGTTGTAGATGCCGCCCTTGCCTTCTTTGTCGCCGGGATACCAGTTCTGAACGGTCGAATACTTGATCTGGGCGTTATCCAACGCGACGAGCTCGACCACGGCGGCGTGGAGCTGGTTGGTGTCGCGCATCGGCGCGGTGCAGCCTTCCAGGTAGCTCACGTAGGCGCCTTCGTCGGCGATGATCAGGGTGCGCTCGAACTGGCCGGTGTCCTTGGCGTTGATCCGGAAGTACGTGGAAAGCTCCATCGGGCAGCGGACGCCCTTGGGGATGTAGCAGAACGAGCCGTCGCTGAACACGGCCGAATTCAGGGCCGCGAAGAAGTTGTCGGTGGTCGGAACAACCGAGCCGAGGTACTGCTGAACGAGCTCGGGATGGTTTTGGACCGCTTCGGAGAACGATCCGAAGATGATCCCCATGTCATTGAGCTTGGCTTTGAACGTGGTGGCAACGGAGACGGAATCGAACACCGCGTCGACCGCGACGCCGGCCAGAATCGCCCGTTCCTGCAACGGAATACCGAGCTTTTCGTAGGTCTTCAGGAGTTCGGGATCGACGTCGTCGAGGCTCTGCGGGCCGTCCTTTTTGGACTTGGGAGCGGCGTAATAAATGATGTCGTTGTAGTCGATCTTGGGGTAGTGGACGTTAGCCCACGTCGGCTCGACCATTTTGAGCCAGTGCCGGTACGCCTTCAGCCGCCATTCGAGCAGCCATTCAGGCTCGTTCTTCTTGGCCGAAATGAGGCGGACGACGTCCTCGGAGAGACCGCGCGGGATCGATTCGGAGTCGATGTCGGTGACGAATCCCCACTTATATTCCTGATTCGCAAATGTTTCGATCGTATTGGCGGAATCGCTCACCGGGATGCACTCCTAAGATGTTGGGCTACCTTGACGTTAGCCAATCTGTACACTTTAGTCAAGATTGCTCATTTAATGGATGCGGAGGGGGGCTGGAAGGGTGCAGAATGGGGGCGAATTGTCAGGAGTGGGGGCTTAAGATCTTGACGCAGAGACACAGAGACGCTGAGAAGAAGCGTGACCGACAATGCCGGATTTTTGGTTGGCAGCGCTGCGCAGAATGTCGACGGAATCGCCCGCTATGGTGCACAGAATTCCGGTATAAATGCAGGCAGGTCTGTCCGGCGCCTTCGGACAACAGCCACCGTAGAATTGCTTCGCCATCCTGCTCGGCTTCGGGAGTCCTTTCAACGCGGAAGGGCATATTTCAGGCGCATCTCACCGAGGAATTCGCCGGCGGGCCGGGTGCGGCCGGCCTTCACATCGGCATACGCGCGGCGGATGCCCTCGACGGCTTCCCGGTATTCCTGCTGCTCCGACTCGAGTCCTGCCGCCAGCACGTCGTCTAGCGCGGTTGCCGGGTCTTGGCCATGCCGCTCCGCGTACGCCTCCAGTTGCGCCTTGCGTTCCGGTTTAAGCGGGATCATATCCATATCGCGTCTCGGTCGTTTGGGCTCTATAGCTAGTGTAGATCCGCCGTTTCGCCTGTCACTCAATTTCTTCTTGCCACCCTTCGCCTTTTCATCCGACACTGAAGGTCTAAGGAGATCCCATAGGAATTGGAGAGAAATGGCCGTAAGGGCTCAATCGTCATGGAGCCCACCGAACGCTGGACCCCCCAAGTGGCCAGCGACTTCTATGACGTCGCGAGCTGGGGGAAGGGATACTTCTCGGTCGGCGAGAACGGCCATGTGCTCGTTCATCCCGAAAAGGACCCCGCGCGCTCCATCGACCTGAAGCAGCTCGTCGACACGCTCGTGCTGCGTGGCATCAACCTGCCGATCCTCGTCCGCTTCGCCGATATCCTGAAACACCGGCTCGGCGAACTGCACACCGCGTTCGAGACCGCGATCGCCGACCACAAATACCAGGGCAAGTACTGCTGCGTGTATCCGATCAAGGTGAACCAGCAGCGCCAGGTGGTCGAGGAGGTCCTCGAGTTCGGCAAGCCCTACAAGTTCGGGCTGGAGGCCGGGTCGAAGCCGGAGCTGATGGCCGTCATGGCCATGGCCGACAACGACACCCCGATCATCTGTAACGGCTTCAAGGACGACGAGTACATCGAGATGGCGATGCTCGCCCAGAAGGTCGGGCGGTTCATCATCCCGGTGGTCGAAAAATACACCGAGCTGCACCTGATCCTGAAGTACAGCGCGCGGGTCGGCGTCCGGCCGAAGATCGGTCTCCGCGTGAAGTTGGCCAGCCGCGGGTCGGGACGGTGGAAATCGTCGGGCGGATATCGCTCGAAATTCGGACTCTCCGCCACGGAAGCCATGCGGGCGCTCCAGGAGTTGAAGGACCTCGGGATGGCGGACTGCGTCAACCTGCTGCACTTCCACCTGGGGAGCCAGATCACGAATATCCGTCAGATCAAAGGCGCGGTGAACGAGGCGGTCCGCGTGTACGTCGACTTGGCGCGCGCCGGGGCAGGGCTCCAGTTCCTCGACGTCGGCGGCGGTCTTGGCATCGACTACGATGGCTCGCAGACCGACTTCGAATCGAGCGTCAACTACACGCTCCAGGAATACGCCAACGACGTCATCTATCACGTCCAGAATGTCTGCGACGAAGTAGGCGTGCCGCACCCGACCATCGTCACGGAGAGCGGTCGCGCGGTGGCGGCGTATCACAGCGTATTGGTGTTCAACGTTCTCGGAGTCTCCGGAATGGGCGAGGCGGACGTGCCTACAGAGGCGCCTCCCGACGCCGAACAGCCGCTGATCGACCTCGCTGAGACGTTCCGCGGCCTGACCGCGAAGAACCTCCTCGAGAGCTATCACGACACCCAGCAGGCGCTCGACCAGGCGCTGAACCTGTTCTCGCTCGGGTACCTCTCGCTCGAACAGCGCTGCATCGCGGAGAATCTGTACTGGTCGATCTCGCGGAAGATCCAGCGCCTCGCGGGCGAACTCGACTATTTCCCCGAGGAGCTCGAAGGCATCGACGCGATGCTCTCGGACACCTACTTCTGCAACTTCTCGCTGTTCCAGAGCATGCCCGATAGTTGGGCGATCAAGCAGCTCTTCCCCATCATGCCGATCCACCGGCTGGAGGAAGAGCCCACGCGGCACGCCGTGCTCGGCGACATCACCTGCGATTCCGACGGCAAGGTCGACGCGTTCATCGATCGGCGCGACGTGAAGCGCACGCTCGCGTTGCATCCCTTCAGCGGCGGCGATTACTTCCTCGGCGCGTTCCTGCTCGGCGCCTACCAGGAGATCCTGGGCGACCTGCACAACCTGTTCGGCGACACCAACGCCGTCCACGTGCGCCTGGGTCCGGCTGGCGACGTGATCCTCGACTCCGTGATCAAGGGCGACACCGTCCGCGAGGTCCTGAACTACGTTCAGTTCAATTCCGACGCGCTGGTGACGCAACTCCGGCGCGACGTCGAAACGGCGCTACGCGAAGGCCGGCTGACCTACGAGGAGACCGGTTCCCTGCTCCGCTTCTACGAAGAGGGGCTGCACGGCTACACGTACCTCGAAGACGTCCACGAGCAGTAAGGCGCGCGCCGCGCGCCGCTATTTCAGCGCCGCGGCGATCGCATCGTATGCAGGCTTCGGCTTGTACGACGCGTCGAACGGCAGCCCGGCGCCGAAGCCGCGATACGTCCCGCGAATCCACGAGTAGCGGTCGGTGAAGCCCCAAAGCTGGATTGCCGTACACTTCGGAAACTTCAAGCACGCAGCGACGAGCTGGCCGTACATCTTCGCCTGAATGTCGAGGTCCTCAGCGCTGGCGGCGCCCTGATCGTCGACCGGCAGGCGGATGTCGAGCTCCGTGTACTGCACCTCGAGCCCGAGGTCCGTCAGCCGCTTGATATTGGCTTCGATCTGCTCGATGGGCTGCCCCTTCTTCGTGAAGTGCACCTGGAGACCGACCCCGTTGATCGGCACGCCTCGCTGCTTGAAGTCGCTGACCATCTTGTATATGGCGTCCGACTTCGGGTTCATTGCCTCGGCCGAATAGTCGTTGTAGAAGAGGATCGCTTTCGGATCGGCTTCGTGCGCCCAGCGGAACGCCTGCTCGATATAGCCCGGGTTCACCGACCAGACGGTCTTGCGCGGCGTTCCATCGTCATTGAACGCCTCATTGACCACATCCCATGCGTAAACCTGCCCGGCATAGTGGCCCACGACCGTTTTGATGTGCTCGTGCATCGCGGCGGCGAGATGCTCCGGATCGAGTTCGCGGACCCACGGCGCGGTTTGGTTGTGCCACACCAGAGTGTGTCCGCGGACCGCCATCTTGTGCTCGCGGCCGAAGGCGACGATCTGGTCCGCCGGACCGAAGTTGTACGTTTCAGCGGCGGGATGGATCGGGCCGAACTTCATGGCGTTTTCCGGCTCGACCTGATTGAACTCGCGCGCGAGCGTCTTGGCGTAATCCTCGTTGGCGAGCGCCGCGGGATTCACGGCGGTCCCGATCTTCACGTGATGGGCGTCTGCGCGGTCGCGCAACGGCTGACCGAAGCCTGTCGCGCAGCAGGCCAGCGCGGCGGTGAGAAGGATTTTGGACATTAGCGTATGCTCACTATAACTCCGGGTTGACTCTTGGCGCCGGCAGCGGTGACGACGATCTCCTGCTCGCCGGGAGCGACCCCCGCCGGAACCTGGACGTTGATCTGGCCGGCGCCCGCGATCAGCCCCGGCGCCTGCCCCGCGTATTGCACCGGACAGTCGACACCGGCGATCGTCACCGACACCGGATTCGCGATCCCGGTGGCATAAATTGCCAGGTAGTCGCCGGCGTGCGCCGGATTCGTCTTCGAGATCACGGCGTACGTGCTGGCGTTGAGGATCGCGCCAGGGCCCGTGCCTGAGGCGTCGAGCGTGAAGATCCCCGGCACGGCATCGCGCACCGGGAGCACCACGGAATTCGAGACTACACCCTGATACTCGTACTGCACGGTGGTTGACGTCTTGCCGGCGAGTTCGAAGGGCACGACCGCGCTCACCTGTCCGACCCTCGCGTAGATGAGAGGAGCCGGAATGCCGTCGAACAGAACGCGGACGCCGGCAGTGGCAAACTCCGCCGGCCCATACGTCGCGCCGAAGAGCACGACGATCTCGCCGGGGGCGACCGCTCCGCCGGTGTACCCGGCAGCATTGACCAGCCCGGCCGCGGAGATCACCGGGGGCGCGGTCCGCATTGAGGTGATCATCGCGTCGTGGGCGGGCTTGGCGTTGTAGGCAGCGTCGAACGGCAGGCCAGCGCCGAAGCCCTGAAACGAGCCGGGAATCCACGAGTGCTTGTCCGTGAGGCCCCAGGTCTGGATCGCGGTGCAGCCTGGGAATTTGAGGCAGACCGCCACCACGTCGCCATAGATCTTCGCTTGAGTCGCCAAGGCCGAGGCAGTCGCGATGCCGCTCGCATCGACCTGCAGGCGGACGTCGAACTCGGTGATATGCACCTGCAGGCCGAGGTCGGTGAGCCGCTTCATATTCGCCTCGATCGACGCCATCGAGGGCTCGCTGGCGGTGAAGTGCATCTGCATGCCGACGCCGTGAATCGGGACGCCGCGCGCCCTGAAATCCTGGACCATTTTGTAGATGGCGTCGGACTTGGCGTTCACGGTCTCGCCGTTGTAGTCGTTGTAGAAGAGGAGCGCGTTCGGGTCGGCCTCGTGCGCCCAGCGGAAGGCCTGTTCGATGTAGCCGTCGTTCACCGACCAGAGGGTCGTGCGGGGCGTGCCGTTGTCGTTGAACGCTTCGTTGACGACGTCCCAGGCGTAGATCTGGCCCGCGTAACGGCCCACGACGGTGCTGATATGGTCGTGCATCGCCTGCGCCAGCGCCTCCGGTGAGAGGGGATTCAGCCACGAAGGATTCTGCTGGTACCAGACGAGCGTGTGCCCACGGATCGCCATCTTGTGGGCGTGCGCGAAGTTCACGATGGCATCCGCGTTCGTGAAGGTGTACGTCGTCGGACCGGGCTGCGTGGGACCGAATTTGAGATCGTTCTCGGGCTCTACCTGGCTGAACTCGCCGGCCAACGTCGCGGCATACGGCGCCTCGTTGAAGTAGCTGGGAGCCACGGCCGCGCCGATCAGGACCCCGCGCTGCGCCGCAGCATCGCGGAGTGGTTGCCCCCAGGCGAACGAGCAGAGTAGGAGTGGGAGGAGACGTTTCATTGGGCTCTCGGAAAGTTTTCGGGCGGACCTAGATAGCTCGGCTTCACGCCGCCGGGGTCGACTACGAGCTTTTCGAGCACGATGCCGGGGTCGACCATCCAGAACTTCAGCGTGTGGTAGCCCGTGCCGGAGATCGTGTGGGATGACTTCACCTTGCGGACCGAGTCTTTCACCGTCGTCTCCCAGTCGCGTTGCGAGTTCTTCGCCAGCGAATCCACAACCTGTGGGGCCTCGTCGTCGAACGCGATGGCATAGCGAAGACCTCGGCCTGGGACGAAGTTCAGCGTCGGTGAGAGGATCGCCTCGACCTCGACCTTCGCCGGGTCGACGAGCCACACACGGTATTCGAGACACGGCGCGTTCGGCGGTGTGGCGGAGGGGGCGGTGTTCGGCACGACCGTCATCGCGGAGAGCGTCCGCCCGTAGTCGGGGATCTTTTCCCAACGCACCGCGCCGGCCCCGGTCTGACGCGTGAAGTGCTCGGCCTCGATCGAGACGTAGCCGTCGGTCTCGACGCTGATCGGGACCTTCGTTTCTCCGATCTCGATCCAGCCTTGGGAGACGCCTTTCGGCACCTTCGCCTTGTCGATCGTCACCGGCACGTGCTGTGCCTTCTCGACTTTGCCGTGAGACGCGCCGAGCACGATCCAGGCCGCGCTCGTCTTCGCGCTCCACTCCACCGGCGTGCGACCCTTGTTGTACAGATCGAACGACCGCGGTCCGCCGTCGACCGCCAGCGCGCCGGCCTCCGGGACCTCCATCTCCTTCACCGCCGGCATGCTGTTGACGCGCGGCTCCTGCCAGATCACATACCCGATATGCGTCTGGTCCATCATGTGACTCCACTTGCCGCCGGCGAGCGTCTCATTAAAGTACTTCGTCAGGTCGGCGTCCGCCTGATAGAGCGCGCGAGCCTTCGCCGCGTAGTCGTTGGCCACCGCCCAGCCCTGCGCCGCCGCGCGCCGGTTCTTTGCGACGGTCACGTAAAGCTCGGTGACGATCGCGTTCGACTTCGCCGGATGCGTCACCAACTCGAAGAACGCGTCGCGCTCATTCGCCGGCAGCTTCGCCGAGAGCGCCTCCGCCCGCCTCACGACGTCCTGGTATTCCGCCACGACGCGGTCCGCTTCATCGTAGTTCTCGATGCTATAGGTAGCCGGGTCGAGCAGTTCCGGCTTGCGCCGTGCGTTGTACTTCAGCCCTTTCGACACGAGGTCCGCGATCTCGGCAGCGTGCTCCGCGCCGAATTCGCGCTCCACCCACATTCGCGTGAAGTCGCCGAGCTTCTCCTTGGGCCACCGCTCTGGATTCCGCGCCAGGCTCAGGAAGAACTCGATCGGGAACTCCATCGGCTTCAGGTCGCCGACGTTGACGATCCAGATCCGGTCGGCGCCATACGCCTTCGCCAGCGTCATCTGTTCCCAGATCTTCGGGATCGGATTCGTGTCGATCCACTTGTAATTACGCGGACCGCCGACGTAATCGAAGTGGTAATAGATGCCCGCCCCGCCCGAGCGTTTGCGCTCCTCGGCGGTCGGCAAGCGACGGATGTTGCCCCAATTGTCGTCGCTCCACAGCAGCGTCACATCGTCGGGGACGCGCATGCCCTTGTCGTAATAGTCCTGGACCTCCTTGTAGAGCGCCCAGAGCTGCGGCACCGCGGCGAGATTCGGATTCACCTCTTCGGCGATGATCTTCCGCTGCTCCGCCACGATCTCCTCGAGCAGCGGGATGTTGGCTTCGCCGCGCGCCATCGGCATATCGCCGTCGCCGCGCATCCCGATCGAGATAATGCTCTCATACGCCTTGTTGCGGCGGACGCCCTCGCGCCAGAACGCGCGCAGGACGTCGGCATTTTTGGTGTAGTCCCACGGACCCTGGCCGTGCCGCTTCCACTCCTGCTGCGCACGCAGCATCGGCTCGTGGTGCGTGGTCCCCATGACGACGCCCCACTCGTCGGCAATTCGCGGACTCTCGGAGTCGTCCTCGTTGAACGCGCTCCCCCACATGGCAGGCCACAGGTAATTCCCCTTCAGCCGCAGGACCAGTTCGAAGACCTTCTCGTAGAACCGGTGGTCGTACTTTCCGTACTTGTCTTTGACCCAACCGGAGAGCGCCGGCGCCTCGTCGTTGAGGAAGATGCCGCGATACTTCACCGCGGGCGGCCCCTCGACGTAGCGGCCGGCCTTCACATAAACGGCGTCGCGATGGTGGACCGGGACGTCCGCCCAGAAGGTCCACGGCGACACGCCCATCTGCTCGCAGATGTCGTAGATGCCGTAGATCGTGCCGCGCTTGTCGCTGCCGGCGATCACGAGATTGTTACCGACGGTCTGGATGACGAACGCTTCCCACTGGCCTGAGATCGCGGCGACGTCGAGTTTGCCAGCCTTGACCAAACGGTCGATCGCGGGGCTCTTCCCGAGCGTGCCAATGAGGATCGCGCCCGGCGCCTCGGAGGTCAGCGCAGCGGATTTCGCGCCGGTGACACGCTCGATATCGGCGCGGAGATCCCCGGCCGCACGGACCACACCGGCCCAATCGCCGGGTTCGACGAAGACGCTCGCGGCGGAGCCTCCGCGTGCAACCGGAAAGCTGCCCGCCGACGGCGCGCGCTGCACGTACGGCGTCTGTCCGATGCCGAACGCGAGAGAGGTCACGAGAAGAAACAAGGACGCTAGTTTCATGGAGAGGGGGAAGCGGCGGGCCAGAGGGGGTCGGGCACCGCCGCTCGTGCGGGGGAAATCTTCGGGCGCGTTTGGCCTCATGTCATCGGGTTCCCAAGTTCGCCCGGTTTGAGTTAGTTCTATCCTAAAACAAAATCGGAGTCAAGCTCTTTTCACCGCTGTTTTCCCAGCCGCCGTAAGGCATCGTCGAGGTTGTATTGCGCGTTCGCAAAACCGGGATCGATCCGCAGCGCCGCGCGATACTCGGCGACCGCGTCCGGCAGCCGGCCGGGAAGTTGCGACAGGGCGTACCCAAGATTGTTGTGCACCGCCGCGGCGTCGGGACGGATGCGCAACGCCGCTTCGTACTCCGCGATCGCGTCCGCCAGCCGGTTCGGGAAATGCGAAAGCGCCGCACCGAGATTGCTGTGCGCGCTCCACGAATCGGGACGCAGCCGGAGCGCCGTCTGAAACTCTGCGATCGCGTCCGGCCACTGTCCGGCCTGCGCCATCGTGCGCCCGAGATTGTTGTGGGCCTCGGCGAGCTCGGGATCGCCGGCGATCGCGGCGCGATACTGCGCAGCCGCCTCCGGCAGACGGCCCAACCGGGAGAACGCGTTGCCAAGGTCGTTGTGGGCTTCGGCATTCCCCGGATCGAGGCGCAAGGCGGTCTCGAGTTCGGCGATCGCTTCCTCCGTCTGGCCCGCCTTGAGCAGCGCGTTCCCGAGGTTGGTGTGCGTCCGCTCCGACCGCGGCGCGAGACGGACCGCGATCTCGTACTGCGCGATCGCATCGTTCAACCGCCCCGGCATGTCGACGAGTGCGTTCCCCAGGCTGAGATGCGCCTCCCAGAAATCGGGGTTGAGCCGAATCGCTTCCTGGAAATGCGGGATGCCCTCGCTCGCAGTCAGCAGATTGCCGAGGTTGTTGTGCGCAAGCCAGGCGCTGGGATTCCGAGCGAGCGTCGCGCGGTACAGCGTCTTCTCGTCGCGATAGTCGCCGGCCTGGAGAAACGTCAGGACACCCAGGATCGCGACGATTCCGTGCGACGCCTTCCAGCGCGAAAGGAACGCCGCGGCCGGCACGATGATCGCGAGACTCGCGAGGTAGGCGAAGTGGTCGGCGACATACGAGTAGCGGAACGGGTAGACGTCGAGGAAGCCCAACACGGGAAACAGCGTCCCGATGAAGATCAGGAACGCGGCGAGCGCACCGCGATTGCGCAGTCGCCAGAACGCCACCCCGACCGCCACCACACCGATCGGGAACAGCCATTGCCACCCCACGCCGGCGTCGAGCTTCCACCGCGGATAGAAGAACGTCAGGTTCGCTGGCCACACGGCCTTCCCGGCGTAGAACCAGATCGCCCGTCCCGCCAGGAGCACGCGCTGGACCGCCGTCTCCCCGCCCGCCGCTCCGACGAGTGTCCGCTCCACCCACGCGGTAAACAATCCCGCCGCCGCGCCCATCCCAAAGAACGGAACCAGCGGCCGCCAGTCGACCTTCCCGCGCCGCCACCACAGCACGACCAGCAGCGCCCCCGGCAGTGTCGCCGTCACCGTCTTACTGAGTAGCGCCAACACAAACATCCCCAGCGCCACCCAATACCGTGACCGCCGCCGCGATTCCGCGAACTCGAGGTAAGCGAGCGCCGCTCCCAAATAGAACACCCCGGAGAGCACGCTCTTCTGCTCGGAGATCCACGCCACCGATTCGACGCACAGCGGATGCAGCGCGAACAGCAGGCCCGCCAGCCAGTCGCCGGGCAACCCGAGCCGCCGCACGATGCGCATGACCAGGCACGCCGCCAGCGCGTGCAGCAACACGTTGAGCAGGTGATAGCCGAGGACCTCGCCGCCCCACAACCGATGCTCGACCCAGAAGGCGCTGTGCAGCAGCGGGTAATACTGCTGTGTCGCACCGACGTCGAACCAGATTCGCCACAGTCCGTGCAGCGATTGCAGGTCCGCGCGCGTGACGTGCGCAACGTCGTCCCAAAGCAAACCGCCGCGGAGTACCCGAAGGTACGCCGCGGCGGCTGCTAAAACAACCAGTGCGTCTTTTGCCCGCTTTACCAGCGGATGTGGCCCTGGACCTGGATGAAGCGGTTCAACACCGTCGAGCCGGAGGTAATCGCGCCGAAGTTGCCGACGCCGCTCGTCACGCCCGTCCCCACACCGCCCATATACGAGTGGTTCATGACGTTGAGCACATCGCCGCGCACCTGGAAGGTGACCGGGTGATCCTTACCGAAGCGGAAGTCGCGCATCAGGCTGCCGTTGAGCTGCCCGAAGTTCGGGTTGCGGACGCCGTCCACGTACAGCGGCATGGACCGCGCCTGATACGTCCCGAGCTGCGTCGAAGTGCGCTTGTCCCAGCCGGAAGTGCAGGGCTGGCCCGCCGGCACGACAGCGTCGCCGGGACCGGCCTGCGCGGCCGTCTGAACGCATCCGGCCGTATTGAACCACTGGCCGATGACCGGATTCGCGATCTTGATGTTGTTCGGATCGCCATAGTAGAACGCGTTCGGCATGCCGATCAGCGAGCCCACCTGCCAGACGTAATTGCCGGACACCGTCCAGCCGCCCGCCAGCATGTCGAGCGCCCGTCCCATGGACCAGTGACGGTGGCTGCCGAACGGCAGATCGTAGACCCAGGTCGCGGTAATGCGGTGGGGAGCCACGTTGTTCGGCTGCCAGACGAGCGACTGCGGAGCCGCCGGATCGAACGGATTCCAGGGCTGCAGGAAGCTGTTGGCAAACCGCACGTCGAAGTACGTGTAGCCGAAGTTCGCGACCATGCCCCGGTTGAAGCGGTGGTTGACGGCCACGTCGAACTCGGTCTCGCGCTGATGGCCGATCGGGTTGGGCAGCGAGTAGTTGCTGGAGGGCGACGGCCGCAGCAGCGCAGCTTTGCCGATCGTCGCGCTGCTGAAGAAGCTACCCACGGAGCTCATCGCAGAGTACAACGCCGGATTGCTGGTCTGCAGCGCGGCGAAGTTCGCGATGTTGAACGGATTCGGCACGTTGTTGCCGAAGTTCTGGTCCTCGAGGCATCCCCCGGCGGTCGCGTTGGTCACGCCCGAGGCGCACGACTTCGTCGCGCCGGTGGCATCGACGGGCCGCGAGTTGCCCATGTAATAGAAGCTGGCGGGCAACGACGACTGGTTCACCTGAACGTTCATGTCGCTGGTGAACGCGCCGGTGTAGCCGAACGAAATCACGTCATGCGATGCAAGCTGACGCTCGATGCCGAACCGCCACCGCTGCATGCGCGGATGCTTGCTGGCCGGCACGGTCCAACTGGTCGGACCGTTGTTGAGTCCGAGCAGTCCCATCAGCCCGTAGGCGTTGCCGACCGGCACGTTGAAGCGCGTATTCGAGCTCGCCGGCCGGACCGGGAACGGATCGGTCAGCGGGGAAGTCAGAGTGCTCCCCGCGTTGCACCAGGCGCCGCACGCGCCGTTCGAGCCCCACGTCACGCCATTCGTCGTCGTGAACGTGGTGTTCGTGCTGGTCGAATAACCCGTCTGGTTCAAGCCATACACGAGCGCATTGACATCCAAGGTGTCGTAGTAGATGCCATAGCCGCCGCGGATCACGGTCTTGGAATCGAGCTGGTAGCCGAAGCCGATGCGCGGCAGCCACATCAACTGGCTCTCCCAGGCTCGCGACGGCGCTCCCGGTGTGCCCGCGTAGATCGGTCCGCCCTTGACGAGGAAATTGGCAGCAGCGAGTTCAGGGACCTGGCTCGCGGTATTGGCAGCGAACGCGGCCTGCGCGCCAGCGCTGATCGGCAGCGTGGCGTTCTGATCCCAGCCGGAGATCCAGTCGTTGTGGCTGCCCTTGACGCCGTTTTCCCACTCCGCACGCAGCGAGAGCGTCAGCGTGAACCGGGGCGTCACGCGCCACGTGTCCTGGATGAACGCCGCCGCGAATTGGTTCGACGCGAGATAGCTGGCGTTGTTCGAGATGGAGGCCGAGGTCGGCAGACCGGTCATGAATGACGCCCAGCTCAGCCCGAGCGTGCCCGGATTGTAGTTGCCGTTCGGACCGCCATCGTCGTACTGGCGGAAGTAGTTGTTGCCGAAGCCGTACGTGCCGTCGTTCTGCCCGGCGTGGTTCGACCGCGTCTGCTGGCGGAAATCGGCGCCGGCGCGGATCTGGTGCGTGCCGCGGTTGTGATAGACGTCCGCGTTGTAGTCGTAGAACCGGTTGTAGATCGGATTGGGAGTGCCGGAGATTCCGTTCTGCGAGTACCCGCCGACGTTCATCAGCGGCGCGTAGCACAAGTTGCCGCAGTAGCCGTCGAGGTACGACGGCAGACCCATGTCGGAGGGCTTGAACTGGAACGGATACGAGTCCGTCGTGGAGAACGACCACCAGTTGCTCACCGACGCGGCGGCGTGCAACATCGTGGTCGGCGTCAGCGTGTAGACGAAATCGAGGACGCCGTTCTGGTCGTCGCGAGTCACGCCCGCGCCGTTCGAGCCGGTGTTGTTCCAGCCCTTGGCGATGAAGTACGTCCAGTCGCTGCGGTACTCGACGAAGTGGTTGCGGGTGAAGCGGCCGAACACGCGCGCCTTCTCGCTCAGGTTGATGTCCATGCGGCCGGACCACTGACCGAAGAGCCAGTTGTACGGCGTCGTGACGCCTAGGAAGTCGGCGTTATTGCAGTTGTTGGCCGCCGGGCAGCCCGAGTTCTGCGCCACGCTCTGGTCGAACCAGTTGTTGGGATCGGGCCAGTACTTGGTGTAGTTCTTGTACACGCCCGCGCCCATATTCTGGTACGACGCGGGAAGCACGTTCCCCGGAAGCGGCGTGCGGACGTAGTGCGTGCCGCTGCGGCTGGTATCCACCTTCACCGAGAACGGATCGTAGAGCTGGTAATTCAGTCCGTCCGACTTCACGTTCAGCAGGTCGCTGAAGTTCCCGGTCTTGTCGGCCGCGGACGGCACCACGTGCGCGTACGAGTTGGCCGTCTCGGGCTTCTGATCGTGCTCGCCGTTGTAGCTCAGGCTCCAGAACACCCGATTCTTCGCGTTGACGATATGCGGAATGTAGAACGGCCCCGTGGCCGTAAAGCCGTAGAGGTTGGAGTGGCCCGAGGGCTGGATCGGCTTGGAAGCGGCTGCCGCTGCGCCCACCGTGTCGCCCTTCGCGAGCAGCGAATTGATGTTCTTGTAGTAGGCCTGCTTGGTGAACAGGTTGCTGCCCTGCCAGCGCTGGCTCCAATAGTTCTCGCTGGCGTCGCCGTGGAAGCTGTTGCTCCCGGATTTCGTGGTGATCGAGATGCCGAGGCCGAGCGAGTGGCCGAAGCTGCCGTCGAACGTGTTGTCGACGATCTTGACTTCGGAGACCGAGCTGACCGACGGTAGGTTCGACGTATTCCGGCCGTTGCCGTTGCTGAATGCGCCGTCGATGGTCCACACATTGCCGCCGACGCCGGAGCCGTTCGTATAGTCCGAACCGCCCTGCGTCGAATGCGGTCCGAGGAGCTGCGACGCGCCGCCGCCGGCCTGTACGCCCGGCGCGAACTGAATCATGCTGGTGACCACGTTCGTCATCACCGGCAGATCGCGGACGGTGCGGCTGTCGATCTGCATTCCGTTATCCGTGTGGCTGACGTCGACGATCGGCGCTTCGGCGGTGACCGTGACAGACTCGGTCGACGCCCCGATCTGCAGCGTCACTTCGAGATTGCGCACGTCGCCGGTCAGCAGCACGACGTCCTGCCGGACATCCTTTTTGAAGCCGGCGGCTTCGACTGTGATGCTATAGCGGCCCGGCATCAGGAGCGGCGCTGAAAACCGTCCCGCTTCGTTGGACTTCGCGACGGAGGTGGTCTGCGTGTCCGCGTTTTTGACCGTGATGGTGGCGCCCGCGATGAGACCGGCCTGCGGATCTCTCACCGTTCCCTGGATAGTGGCGCGGGATTCCTGCGCGGCCGCCAGGCTGGCCAACACCAGCAGCGCCGCAAAAAGCCAAAACACACGTTTCATAATCTCCGTCTCCTTGTGGGCCGCAACCAGACGATGCGGCTGCCGCGGTCTATCGGCGGACCGATCCTAACCTTTACCTGAACGTTGAGATAGTTTTAATCCAAAACAAATTCCGAGTCAAGCACCCGCCCTGTGAATTCTTAGGAAATGGCGCTCGAAAGCCCGTATGCAACCTGTCGAGCCCCCGGTGCGGCAGTTTCCGGTCTGTTCCTCCGCTGCTGCTGCCGCGGGTCCGCTTGCCGCTCTCGGCACCGTGATATATAGTTCTCCTTTTAAACTAATGCTCACCAAATCAGCGGCAGTCCTGCTCTCCGGCCTCGTCCTGGCCGTGATGCTCCCTTCGCAGGAGACTTACGTCTTTCGCGATCCGAAGGCCCCGCTCGAGGCGCGCGTCCGCGACCTCGTCTCGCGCCTCACGCTCGAAGAGAAGGCCGGGCAGTTGATGAACGACGCGGCTGCCATCGAGCGCCTCGGCATCCCAGCCTACAACTGGTGGAACGAATGCCTGCACGGCGTTGCGCGCGCCGGCCGCGCCACAGTCTTCCCGCAGGCCATCGGGCTCGCCGCGACTTGGGACCAGGACCTGATGTTCCGCGTCGCCACTGCCATCTCCGACGAGGCCCGCGCCAAACACAACGAGTTCCTCCGCCGCGACAAGCACAACATCTATCAGGGCCTCACCTTCTGGACTCCGAACATCAACCTCTTCCGCGACCCGCGCTGGGGACGCGGCATGGAGACTTACGGCGAGGACCCGGTCCTCACCGGCTCGATGGCCGTTCAGTTCATCAAGGGCCTGCAGGGCGACGATCCCAAGTACTTTAAGGTGATCGCGACCGCCAAACATTACGCAGTCCACAGCGGCCCGGAATCCATCCGCCACACCTTCGACGCCGTGGTCGACGACCGCGATCTGCGCGAAACCTACCTGCCGCAATTCGAGATGGCGATCCGCCAGGGCGGCGCCGCTTCGGTCATGTGCGCCTATAACCGTGTCGACGGCGCGGCCGCCTGCGCCAGTCCGAAGCTGCTCGAAGACATCCTCCGCAAGGAGTGGGGGTTCAAAGGATACGTTGTCTCCGACTGCGGCGCGGTCGGCGACATTTATCTGCGGCACAAAACCGAACCGAACGCGCAGGCCGGTGTCGCCGCCGCGCTCAAGGCCGGGACCGACCTGAACTGCGGCACCGAATACATGAACATCGTGCCCGCCGTGAAGGCCGGACTGCTCACTGAGGCCGACCTCGACCGGTCGGTTTCCCGCCTCATGGAGGCGCGCTTCCGCCTCGGCATGTTCGACCCGCCGTCGCAGGTGAAATATGCGCAGATTCCGTATTCCGTAAACGACAGCCCGGAGCACCGAAAGCTCGCCGAAGAGGCCGCGCGCAAGTCGATCGTGCTCCTGAAGAACGACCGCGACACGCTCCCGCTGCGCAAGAACCTCAAGACACTCGCCGTGATCGGCCCCGACGCCGACGACGCCGAAGTCCTGCTCGGCAACTACAATGGCGATCCGACCGCTCCGGTGACCCCGCTCGCCGGCATCCGCCGCAAGCTCGGCAGCGCGACGAAGGTGCTGTATGCACGCGGCAGCGCGGTCGCAGCCAATCTGCCAGTCCTCGAGACGATTCCGTCGTCCGCGCTCTTCACCAGCGACGGTCCGGACCGCAAGAACGGCCTCAAGGGCGAATACTACGCCTCCGCGAACTTCGACGGCCGCCGCCACAAACCGCGCGAGCGCACCTATCCCAACACCGGCCAACTGGTCGGCGAGATTCCGCAGAATCCCCAACCCGTGCTGACGCGCGTCGATCCCCAGGTCGATTTCCGCTGGTGGGATGGCGCGCCCGACCCGAAGCTCCCCGACGACAACTTCGGCGTCCGCTGGACCGGCTACCTCAAGCCGCCCGTAAGCGGCAAGTACAGCATCGGCGCCTACGGGATGAACGCGTTCGAGCTCTCGCTGGACGGCAAGTCGATGGCGCGAGTGAACAACATCCACGAATGCACGCACCAGTCCACCAGTGTCGATCTCGAAGCGGGCAAGCTCTACAAAATCCAGCTCGACTTCTTCGAGTTCGTCAACGACGCCACCATCCGGCTGGAATGGGCGCGCCCCGAGACCGACCCGACTGCCGAGGCCCTGGCCGCCGCGCGCCAAGCGGACGCCGTCGTGATGGTGCTCGGACTTTCGCCCCGCATCGAGGGCGAAGAAATGCCGGTCCGCATCGAAGGCTTCTCCGGCGGCGACCGGACCAGCATCGACCTGCCGAAGGTCCAGGAAGAGCTGCTGCAGAAGGTCCTCGCTCTGAATAAGCCGGTGGTCCTCGTGATGCTGAACGGCAGCGCCGTCGGCATCAGCTACGCAAAGGAGCACGTGCCGGCGATCGTCGAGGCTTGGTATCCCGGACAGGCCGGTGGAACCGCGATCGCCGACGTCCTCTTCGGCGACTACAACCCCGCGGGCCGCCTGCCGGTGACGTTCTACAAATCGGTGGACCAGCTCCCGGCGTTCACCGACTACAACATGAAGGGCCGCACGTACCGCTACTTCGAAGGCGAGCCGCTGTGGGCGTTCGGCCACGGCCTCAGCTACACCACGTTCGGCTACGACAAGTTCGCCCTCCCGGCCGGCGGTCGCGTGGGGCAGGACGTCACGGTCAAGGTCGACGTAAAGAACACCGGAAAGCGCGCCGGCGAAGAGGTCGTGCAGGTTTATGTGAAGGGTCCGGCCGCGCCCGGAGCGCCGATCAAGTCGTTAGCCGCGTTCCAGCGCGTAGCCCTGAAACCAGGCGAGCACAAAACGGTGGACCTGAAAGTTCCGTCGCGCCTGCTCGCTGCTCCCGGCGCCTACACGATCACCGCAGGGTCCGCGTCCGGCAAGCTTACTCTTCAACCATGAACTGCTCGAATTTGCCGTCGGCCGTGACGTAGATATTCAGGTTGAGAGTTTTCTTTTCGAACTCCGCGCGATAGGAGCGGTGCGTCATGCCTCCGCGCAGGTTTTCGCTCCCGTAGGTGACGCCTTTCAGGCGGCCGAGTTTGGCCAGCGATGCCTTCAGGTCGCCGAGCGCCTCCGGGGTGAAGTACGCGTTCGCGTTCGACGTGAACAACGCGCGCTCGATCTTGCCTTCTCTCAGTCCTTCGACGACCTTCCGCACCTGCGCGGTGTCTTTCGGTTTGCCCTCGGGAATCTCGGGCAGCAGCAACGCGGAGGCGATCTGGCGGGCCACGGGGCCGACGAGGTTGATTCCGTCCTCATTCGAAACGACCGCGATCGCGGCATTGCGGGTCGGGAAGATCATATTGGACGTCAGGAAGCCTGAGACCTCGCCGTTGTGGGAGAGCATCGGAATATTGCTCATCTCTCCGACCGAGAGGCCGAGCGCGTAGTGCGTCCGGTTGCCATTGGCGAGGATGATCTCCCGCGTGAAGTCGTCATACGACCGCGCGGAGAGCAGCTTCTTTTCGAGAAAGGCGATGTCCCACTTGGCGAGGTCGGTAGGCGTCATCGCGAGTTCGCCCGCGCCGAAGTACCAATGGCCGGCCTCGCGCTTCACGGCGCGCGGCGGTCCCACCGCGAAGCGGGTGTACGCGACCGCGTTCGTCGGATCGCCGATCCGCCAATCGTCCGCGGACGCCATGCCGAGCGGCTCGAAGATATGCGCCTTGAGATACGCGACCAGCGGCTGGCCGGAGACCTTCTCGAAGATCGACGCGGCCAGGACGTAGCCGGTATTGCTGTACTGCCACTTCGTCCCGGGGTCGAAGTTGAGCGGCTTCATCGCCCAACGGTCGAGGATCGCGGCCGGGCTGATCGGCTCCGTCCATTCGGGGATGATGTAGTCCTGCGGCGCGTAGTCTTCGTAGCCGGAGGTGTGCGAGAGGAGCTGGCGGATCGTGATCTCGGACGCGCGCCGGAGATTCGGGAAGTACTTGGACACCTTGTCGTCGAGCGAGAGCTTGCCCTGCTCCTGCAGCATGAGGATCGCGGCGGCGGTGAATTCCTTCGAGACCGACCCGATCGCGTACCGCGTCTGCACCGTCGCCGCGCGTGGCGGCCCGAGGTCGGCCATCCCGAACGCATCGGCGTAGACAAGCTTGCCGTCCTCGACGACCGCGACGGAGACGCTCGGCGCGCCGGCCTTCTTCAACGACTCGGCGATCTTCGCGGCCAGCTTGTCGGTGTCGAGCCGCTGTGCGGGCAGAGTCGTGCAGAAGAGCAGCAGGGCGAGACTACGAAACGACATGTCTTGATTATCGCGGAGTCTTCGGTAGCCAGAAGTCCCGGGCGTCGAGCTTGCAGGCTTCGACCATTTGCCAGCCGTACTCGCAGCGGCCGAGGTCGTTGGGCCCGGTATTGTTGGTCCCGAAGGTGAACTTGGCGCCGGCAGCCTTGGCCATCTGGATGAACGACTGGCTCGGCAGCTTGTAGCGATTATTGATCTCGATGGCAACCCCGCCCTTGATGGCCGCGGCGATGACGCGTTTGCGGCGCGCATCGGTCCAAAGAGTCTCGTAATCCTTGGAGAGCTGGTCCGGCAGGAAGGTCGGATTGGCGTAGATGTTGACGCGCTCCGTCTCGAGAATCCCCACGGCGCGGTCGACCAGTGTGTCCATGAACTCCTGCGGGTCGGCGATGCGGCCGACTTCGTCCGCGATCCAGGTCCGCATACGGCGGCCGTGATTGTCCGTCCACGTCATCGAGTCGGTGAACACATAGTCGAACTGCTCGACTACGCGGCGAGAGAACATCTGCACCCATTCCCGACCCTCCGCCTGCATCGCGACGAAGATCGGCTGACCCTTGAGGCTGTCGATGAAGGCGAGGGCAGCGGCGTCGTTCTCCGTCGGGAACCCCTTGCCGCAGTTGACCGCGATCCCATACTGGATGCCGTCATGGAGAGACTTCGCCACGGCCTGCTCGAGCGTCAGTCCGAGTTTCAGATGGACATGGAGATCGGCCGCCGGGATGCCGCGGAGCGCGGCGTCGGCGATGAGGCGCGAGGTGGCGTCGACCGACGGCGGAGGAGTCGTGCAGTCTTCGAGGATCGGGGTGACGCGCAGGTTGCGGAAGGCGTCGTGACCGTGGAGTGTCGGCGCGGCGGGCTCGATCGGGTCGGGCGACCGGTAGCTGACGACGGGCATGTCGTTGATCCGGACCTCGACCGCATCCCCGCGGACGGTGGCCGCGAGACGGAACCACTGCCCGTCCGGCACGTACTGCTTGTAGACGCCGCGGACTCCGGCTAGAGAGCCCGTCCGGAAGTGCCCATTCGCCCCAACCAGGATCTCGAAGCGCTTGTGAAAGCGAATCCCCGCGGCCGTCGCGCCGGACCGGGCCTCGACCTCCAGCTTGAAGTTCGGGACTGCTTTCGAGAAGGCCAAGGAGGCCATGCCAGCGCCCCGGCGAACAACCGGCGGGAAATCAGATTTTCGGACACGAAGATATAGTAACGCTATGGCAGGAGAACAAAACGCTCCAGCGCAATTCGCGGACTCTTATCCATGTAAACCGCGCGCCGGCGGAAGCGGACTTTGAACTCCTTGCAGACGCCTCCACCGACGACCGGAATCTCGACCGTCTCCGCGATCGCGACCATGGGATCCCGTTTGAGGTCCGGAGTCGAACGCACCGGGGCCCGGCCGACGCGCGTGTCATTGCAGGAGAACTCGAGATCGACCGTATCGGGATAGCGGTCGGCGTTCCAGATGTCGATGCGGACGGCACGGCAGCAGCTCAGGTCGATCGGCTCGTCGAACTTCTGCACTGCTTCCATATTGAGCGCCGTGCGGTCGGTGGTGCTGAACGACATCTGCGCCGGTGTGCCGTGCTGCAGGATGGAAGTCGGGGGCGGACGGCGATACGGAAAGCGGTAATAGAGATAGGGGCCGTCGAACGGGATGCCGTAGGGCTGGTCGGGCGCGGCGCCGGTGGCCAGTCCTTTGGGCGGCGGCGCGACTAGGCGCGCGACCGGGCGCGGATCGGGCATCAGGATCACGCCCGGAAACGTGCCGTCTGGAGCGATTCCCGGCGCCATCGGCGGAGGCTTCGGCGTGTATGCTCCCGCACCTGACGAGGGCTTGTCCTCGTCGCCGAATAACGACTTGAGAATTTCCTTGGCGCTGGCGACCGCGCCTGGAGGAGCAGCAGTGCCGGCCGGATCGCCCGGTTCGCCATCGGCGTTGCCGCGTCCCCGAGCCACGCGCAGTCCGCCGACCGTGAGCCCCGCTGCGAGCAGCACCGTGAGCGCCATCCCCATCGCCGACCGCGGAAGCGCCGGTGGACGCGCGTCCTCCACCGCGCCGCTGACCATCGCGAACAGAGTCGTGATGGCCGCGGCGAGGACGAACCATGCGCCGGCCAACAGCGGATGCCGCCACCAGACCGAGATCACGCCCGCCTGCATCGCACAGGCCGCGGCGAGGCCGGTGACGAGTTGCCGCGTCACCATCGGACGCTTGAGCGTGAAGAAGCCGAAGAGTCCCAGCGGCGGGGACACCGGCTGCGGCGGAGGCGGTGGCGCGCCGGCGGACCACTCCTTATAGAGCAGCCGCGTCGCGGTGATCACCAGGATGAGCGCCGCCACCAGTGTCGCCGGTGAGACCTGCGAGAGGAGAATGCAGGCGGGCGCAAACCAGACTGCGACGGACGCCGTGCGGAACGTGGTCGAAAGCAACTGCCCCGCTTCCCGGTCGGGAAGGAATAGCCACAACCCGGCCACGATGATCGCGCTGAAGAACCACGCCAGCACGGCGTAGAAGAACGCGTGGATCGCGATCACCGCCGGACGCTCGAACATCAGGTGCGGCCGGATGGTGGCGTTCCAGATCACGACTCCAGTGACCAGCAGGCTCGCGATCTGCGCGAGCATGCCCCAGCGGCCCCGAACCGGCTCTGGAAAGCTAGGCATGGCTGATGACTATGGACGCCGCTGAGGCGGCCGTAGTTCCCGCGGTAACATCATTCCTTATGGACGCACTGCTCTTGAAAGAGTACATGAAGTTGGAAATGGTCCAGATGGACCTGCCGGAGATCGGGCCGGACGACGTCCTGGTGCGGGTGCGGGCGTGCGGCATCTGCGGCAGCGACGTGCACGGGATGGACGGCTCCACGGGACGCCGTTTGCCGCCGATCGTCATGGGCCACGAGGCCGCCGGCGTGGTCGAGCGTGCGGGCGCGAACGTTCGCGACCTGAAGCCTGGCGACCGCGTCACGTTCGATTCCACGATTTACTGTGGGCAGTGCTTCTACTGCGGCCGCGGCGAGGTCAACCTCTGCGACAACCGCATGGTGCTCGGCGTATCGCCCGGCGAGTACCGCCGTCACGGCGCTTTCGCGGAGTTCGTCGCGGTGCCGCGGCGGATCGTGTACGCTCTCCCCGAATCGCTGAGCTTCGAGCAGGCAGCGCTGATCGAGGCGGCGTCCGTCGCGGTGCACGGCGTCGGGCTCACACCCATCAAACTCGGCGACCGCGCGGTGGTAGTCGGCGCCGGGATGATCGGCGTGCTCACGGTGCAGGCGCTGCGCGCGTCTGGCTGCGCCAACGTGATCGCGATCGATCCCGTGGAATCGCGCCTGAAGATGGCGGAAGAATTCGGGGCGACCGAGACGCGGACCTCCGGCGAGGGAATCACCAACGCCGATGTCGTCCTGGAGTGCGTCGGGGCGAACGAGTCGGTGCAGACGGCGCTGAAGTGCGTCCGCAAAGGCGGCGCCGTGACGCTGGTCGGGAACTTCGCGCCCAAGGTCGAGCTGCCGCTGCAGTGGGTGGTCAGCCGTCAGATCCGCGTGCAGGGATCGTGCGCGTCGAGCGGCGAGTATCCGGCCGTGATCGACCTCATGGCCCGCGGGATCATTCGTGTCGATTCGCTCATCAGCGCCGTCGCGCCCTTACGCGAAGGGGCCGAGTGGTTCGGCAAACTCTATCGCCGCGAAGGAAATCTCATGAAGGTGATCCTCCAGCCGTAACGGTGATGACAGGATTGCACTCCACGGGAAAATTTACCGACCTTGCGATCGCGCACACTTCGTGAACGCGCGCGTGGATCGCTAAGGCGTCCTCGGCGCGGGCAGGGTCGGCAATCGTCATGTGAGGCTGAAGGACGGCGCGGGTGAACTCGCCTGCGCCGTCGCCGCGCTCCACCATTTCGCCGCGCGCGTCGTCGACGTACTCCGTGACGACGATGCCTGCGTCCGCGCACCAGTGCAGCGCCCATAGCATGTGGCACGCGGAAAGCGCGCCCAGTAGCAGTTCCTCGGGGTTGTAACGGGCAGGGTCGCCGCGGAACAGCGGATCGGCCGTGCCCGCGATTGGCGCGGACTTGGCCGGCGCTGAGAGCTCGTGAGCCCGGCTGTAGGCGCGGTAATTCGAAGTGCCGGTTCCCAGGTTGCCGGTCCAGCGATTGGTGATCTGGTAGCGGTGCGTGCGCATGAAGTTCCATTATCGCTACGCCCGACAGAGCCGCGACAGTCATGGAGCGGTGGGTAGGGGCAGGTTTGGCCTGCCCCATAAGACGGGGAAACTGGCGCGGGCCGAAATGTTCCGAAGGTCGCCGGCCCAGGCGATCCCTCGTTCGCGGCACAGACGGGCGGAGCGAACAGCCCGGAGCAGCCCTCGTTCAGACCAGAGAAAACGGTTTGGGCCGTCTCTTCTGACCCGCCTCCGATTGGGCTACCCCGGACGGCAACACTACTGCATGAAAATGACCAAACTCGGGAGTTGGTATAAATCGCGCCGTTCGTTCGCGTTCGCAGCACCGATCCGCACGGCAACCTCACTAAAGTAGACAGTTCGCCACCTTCGAGTGTAAACGTCGTGGACACTGAGCCGTACACGAGGTAGACTGTAAGGCTTCATGGGATCGCAGCCTCAACCGGGACTAGAGGAAAAACTCGGGCATATCCTCGCCATTTGCCGGAAGATGAATTCGGAGCGGGAGCTCAGCCCGCTGCTCGACCTGATTGCGCGCGAAGCAACCACACTCCTCGACTGCGATCGCGCGAGCATCTTCCTGCTGGACCACGAACGCAACGAGCTATGGTCGAAGGTCGCACTCGGTAGCGACGAGATTCTCCGCTTCGACGCAGACGCCGGGATCGTGGGACGCGCGGCGCAGAGCGGCGAAGCGGTGAACGTCCGCGACGCGTATAGCGATCCGCGCTTCTACACCGGCGTCGACGACCAGACCGGCTATCGGACCCGCAACCTGCTGGCGCTGCCGCTGCGCAAGGAGGACGGCGAGATCATCGGCGCCTTCGAGGTCCTCAACAAGCGAATCGGCGTGTTCACGCTGCGGGACGAAGAGGCGCTGGCGGCCTTGGGCGGCCACGCTGCGAACGCTATCCAGACGGCGCAACTCATCGGCGAATTGCGGCGCAGCCAGGACGCGCTGGTCGAGCAGAACGCGACGCTGTGGCGCGAGGTCGAGGCGAAGTATGCGAGCCACGGGATCATCGGGGCGGGTCCGCGGATCCAGCAGGTGGTGCGGCTCATCGAACGCATTCGCGACAGCGTGGTGAACGTCCTGATCACCGGCGAGAGCGGGACCGGCAAGGAGATGGCGGCGAAGGCCATCCACTTCACCAGCCCACGGGCGCGCAAGCCCTTCGTCGCGCTGAACTGCGCGGCGCTCCCGGAGACGCTCGTGGAGAGCGAGCTGTTCGGGATCGAGAAAGGCGTCGCGACCGGCGTCAATCCGCGGATGGGGCAGTTTCAGAAGGCAGACGGCGGCACGCTGTTCCTCGACGAGATCGGCGACCTCAGTCTGACGGCGCAGGCGAAGATTCTTCGCGTGCTGCAGGAGCGCGTCGTCGAGAAGGTCGGGGGGCGCACCCCGACTCCGGTCGACGTGCGGCTGCTGGCGGCCACGAACAAGGACCTCGAAGCGGAGATCGTCAAGGGGACGTTCCGCGAGGACCTCTACTACCGGATCAAAGTGATCCACATCCACATGCCGCCGCTGCGCGAGATCCGCGAGGAGATTTCGCTGCTGGCGAGTCATTTCCTGCGCGAGTACTGCCGGGAAACGGGACGGTCGCTGGAGTTTTCGGCTGCGGTGCTACGGTCGTTGAACGCGTCGCAGTGGCCGGGCAATATTCGGCAGTTGCGCAACGAGGTGATGCGCTTGGCGGCATGCGCCGCGGGCACGATCATCGACGAGGACGATCTCTTCGAAGGCATACCGGCGGCGCGTCCGACTGGGCTCGGAGCGGTGGCGGTGGCGGTCGCGGCGCCGGCTGCGGCGAAGGCGGTGCGTCCACAGTCGCTCAAGGTGGCGATCGAGGAGCTGGAGCGCGAAATGATCGCCGAAGCGCTCCAATCGACGAAGAACAACCAGCAGCAGGCGGCGCGGATTCTCGGACTCAGCCGGCAGGGGCTGATCAACAAGATGAAGCGCTACGGCTTCGGCGGGTAGGCCGCCATTCCGATCCACTTCATCTTCGAATCTCTCGCATACGCGATTGGCTTTGCGGTGTACCGCTGGGAGCGACGACGCGCGGGCGATTTCCTGGATGACGCGAACCGGAACTGGGTGATCGTCGCGGCCGTTCTCGGTGCGGCGATCGGGAGCGCCGCGCTCGTCGGCTTCCAAGGCAAGACGGTCGTCGGCGGACTGCTCGGCGGGACGATCGCGGTGGAGTGGACCAAGAAGCGCTTGGGCATTACGCGTCGAACCGGCGATCTGTTCGCGATCCCGCTGGCGCTAGGGATGGCGGTAGGCCGCATCGGCTGCTTTCTCGATGGCCTCGCCGACCATACCTACGGCGTTGCGACCAATCTCCCGTGGGGCGTCGATTTCGGCGATGGCGTCCGGCGGCACCCGGCGCAGCTCTACGAGATGGCGTTTCTGGTGATCGTGGCTGCCTGCCTGTGGCGACTGAAGGGACGCAAGCCGGAGGGGACCCTCTACCGGATCTTCCTGACCAGCTATCTCGCCTTCCGGCTGGCGGTCGACTTCCTCAAGCCCGACCCTCGCTATTTCGGGCTATCGTCGATTCAGTGGGCTTGCGTCGCCGCCCTGGGGTGGTACGCTGGGGAGCACTTATGGCGGACCGCACGCGCCCCTATCTCTTCTACGACGTCGCGGTCTCCATCTGCGCGGTCTGCCTCCGGAAGATAGAGGCCAAGATCGTCTTTCAAGACGGCTCCGTGTACATGCTGAAGCGCTGTCCGGCGCACGGCGAGTCGCGCGTCCTGATTGCGGACGACGTCGAGTACTACCGCCGCTGCCGCGAAGTTTTCCTCAAGCCGCCGGAGATGCCGAACCGGTTCAATACCCCCGTGAAGTGGGGCTGCCCCTACGATTGCGGCCTGTGTACAGACCACGAACAGCATTCGTGCCTCACGCTGATCGAGGTCACGGATTTCTGCAACCTCCGCTGCCCTGTCTGCTATGCGGGCAGCGGACCGGAGCGCTCCACACACCGCGATCTCGCGACCATCGAGGCCATGCTCGATGCGGTGGTACGAAACGAGCGGCAGCCCGACGTCGTGCAGATCTCGGGCGGCGAGCCTACCCTGCACCCGGATTTCTTCCGCATCCTCGACATGGCTCGCGAACGGCCGATTCAGCACCTGATGCTGAACACCAACGGGACCCGGATCGCGACCGATCCCGCGTTTGCCGAGCGGCTCGCGGGCTACATGCCGGGGTTCGAGCTTTACCTGCAATTCGATTCGATGGAAGAGGCGCCTCTCCGCGAACTGCGCGGCGTCGACCTGCGCCGCACGCGCGAAGCGGCGCTCGAAAGGCTGAACGCACTCGGCATTTCGACGACCCTGGTCGTGACCGTGAAGCGCGGGCTGAATGACGGCGAACTGGGCCGGATCGTCGAGTATGGGCTGGCGCAGCCGTGCGTCCGCGGAGTCGTGTTTCAGCCGGTGCAGGCAGCGGGACGCTTCGATGGTTTCGATCCGGCGACCGACCGACTGACGCTCACGGAGGTACGTCGTCGGATTCTCGAGCAGACGAGCGTCTTCCGCCCGGCGGACATCATCCCGGTGCCGTGCCATCCCGATTCGCTGGCGATGGCTTACGCTCTCAAGACGGGCGGAAAGACGGTCCCATTGACTGGACTGGTCGAGCCCGACGTGCTGATCAACGGAGCGCGCAACACGATCGTGTTCGAAGGCGACCCGGCGCTGCATGCGGCGCTGTTCAAAACCTTCTCGACAGCGCACTCGCCCGAGTCCGCGGGCGCGACGCTGCGCGAATTGTTGTGCTGTCTTCCGAAAGTCCAGGCGCCGGGAGCGCTCGACTACCGAAACGTATTCCGGATCATCATCATGCAATTCATCGACGCGTGGAGCTTCGATGTGCGGAGCGTGAAGAAGACCTGTGTCCACATCGCGCACCCCGACGGGAAGCGGCTGATCCCGTTCGACACCTACAACCTGTTCTATCGCGACGATCTGGAACGGACGGTCCTCGGGCCGTTACGGGAGGCGTATGCCTGACGAAGAAGGCGGTATCGGACGGGGAATCGCGATCGGGGTGCTGCTCACGCTCGCTGGCCTGATTGCGATCTGGGCCCTCGTGGTGATGTCGCGTTCCGCCGCCGGCATCATCTTCCTGTTCGGGATCGGCGTGACCCAGTTGGTCTGGGTCGTGCCGGCGGTGCTCTACTTCCAAAAGGACGGGCAGAAGGAGACCGTAAAGGGCATTCTGATCGTCGCCGCCTTGACCTTTCTGTTGAACGCGTCGTGCTGGGGTGTGATTCGCTGGCCTCGTTAGTAACCGTTCTGTAACGGGCTCACGGTACAATCGTGGCAGCGCTCATGGCCATCCTTGCGCCGCACAAATATCGCGGCAAACTCATAGTCGTGGAAGGCATCGACGGGTCGGGTAAATCCACCCAGATCTCCTTGCTGAGCCGGTGGCTGCGGTCCCAGGGCTACGCCGTCGCCTTCAGCGAATGGAACTCCTCTCCGCTCGTCCGGCAGACCACTCGCCGCGGCAAGAAGAAGGAGATGTTCACCCCGACGACGTTCAGCCTCATCCACGCCACCGATTTCGCGGATCGCATGGAGAGCTACATCGTCCCGCTGGTGAAGGCCGGCGCGATCGTCTGCGCCGACCGCTATGCGTACACCGCGTTCGCGCGCGACGTGGCGCGCGGGGTCAGCCGGCGCTGGGTGCGCAACCTGTACCGCTTCGCCGTCTCGCCGGATCTCGCCTTTTACTTCCGGGTGCCGCTCGACGTTGCGCTCGGCCGCATTCTGGGAGGCCGCGACGCACTCAAATATTACGAGGCGGGAATGGATCTCGGGCTCGCCCGCGACGTCGAAGAGAGCTTCCGGATCTTCCAGGGGCGCATTCTCGACGAGTACGAAACCATGGCCGCCGAGATGGGCTTCCACATCATCGACGCCACGCTTTCGATCGAAGCCCAACAGCGGCGCATGCGCGAAATTGTGATGGAGCAGATCGGCGAGATACTCGAAAGCAGCGCCCTGCGCCTGCCCGCCGGAGCGGATATCAATGGCCAAACGCACACCCCTGCAGTTCTATAGCGAGCCGCTCCCGGGGGTCGAGGTGTCGGACCTTCAGGGCCGGCTCATCGTGATCGAAGGTCCGGACGCGGTCGGCCGGACCACGCAAGTCGCGATGTTGCGGCAGTGGCTCGAACAGGAAGGGCACGCCGTGCTCGCCACCGGGATGGCGCGCTCCGCCCTCGCCGGCAAGGGCATCAAGATGGCGAAGGAAGGGAACACGCTCGGTCCGGTCACGATGACGCTGTTCTACATGACCGACTTCGCCGACCGGTTGGAGAACGAGATCGTCCCGGCGCTGCGGGCCGGCTTCGTGGTGCTCATCGACCGCTACATTTTCTCGATCATGGCGCGGGCCATCGCACGCGGCGAGGATCGTCGCTGGATCGAGCAGGCCGCCGGCTTCGCGCTCGTGCCACACGCGGTGTTCTACCTCAAGGCGGGCGTCGAGGACCTGGTGTCGCGGGTTGTGCTCGGCCGTGGCGCGTTCGATTTCTGGGAAAGCGGCATGGATCTGCGCTTCGGCCCCGACATGTACGACAGCTTCGTCAAATACCAGACCCGTCTGATCAAAGCGCTCGACTCGATGGCCGAGCCGTATGAATTCACCACCATCGACGCGGGCCAGCCGGCGGCGAAGATCTTCCGGGAACTGCAGCGCCGCATCTCTCGCCTGCAACTCCGCCGCGTGAGGACGCGGAGGAAGACACTGTAATGGAAGTCTATCTCCTGCGCCATGGAATCGCCGCCGACGGCTATCCCGATTCCACACGCGCGCTCACCGACGAAGGCAAAGAGAAACTGCGGAAGGTCCTGAAACGCAGCGGCGCGAAACCGTCGTTGATTCTTTCGAGCCCATACCGCCGCGCGATGGAGACCGCCCAGATCGCGGCCGAGGTGCTCGGGTACACCGGCGAGATCGAACGCGCGCAAGCGCTGACACCCGATGGCTCCGCCGCGGACGCCTGGGAAGAGATCCGCATTCGCAAGGACGAAGACGCCATCCTCTTGGCCAGCCACGAACCGCTCATGAGCGCCACGGTGGCCTTCCTGCTGGGCGCGCCGGGCCTCCTCGTCGACATGAAAAAAGCAGCGCTGGTGCGCATCGATATCGAACGCTTCGGACCGCGCCCGGCGGGCGTACTGAAGTGGATGCTCACGCCGGCCGTCGCATGAACATTACCAAGTCCACCCGGGAATACGAACGGTGGCTCACCGGGCAGGTCGAACTCCTTCCAGAGGACCTGAAACAGAAGCACGAGGCCATGCGGTCCGATGTGTTTCCGTTCTTCCGCGCGACGTTCTACCGTTGGGCCGAGACCTGGGAGCACGTGTGCGGCGACGCGGCCCGAGCGCGGCGCGTGCTCGCGGTCGGCGACCTGCACGTCGAAAACTTCGGAACCTGGCGCGACGTCGAGGGCCGTCTGATCTGGGGCGTCAACGATTTCGACGAGGCGGCGAAGCTTCCGTACACCAACGACCTCATCCGACTTGCGACGAGCGCGCTGCTGGTCGGAATGACTTGTGACGGGAAGACTAGGGTCGCCGCGATCCTGGAGGGCTACCTCGCCGGCGTAGCATCGGGTGGCCGCCCGTTCGTTCTGGCTGAGGATCATCCCGCGCTGGGGAGAATGGCGGTCCACCGGCTGCACGATCCGGAAGCGTATTGGGCGAAGCTGCGCGGTCTGCCCGAGGTCAGCGACGTGCCGGAAGGCGCCCGCAAGACGTTGCAGAGGGTAATGCCGGAGCGTGGACTGGCGCTGCGCATCGGCCATCGGATCGCCGGGATGGGGAGCTTGGGACGGCAGCGCTACGTGGCCATCGCAGAGTGGCGTGGAGGCGTGATCGCGCGCGAGGCGAAGGCGATCGCTCCTTCGGCGGCGGATCGCACAGGCGGAATCCGATATCAGGAAATCCTCGACACCGCCGTCCGCTGCGCCGATCCGTTCGTCCGGGTGCAAAGGCGGTGGATCGTGCGGCGGCTCGCGCCCGACTGCTCCCGGATTGAGCTGGCGTCACTGCCACAGGATCGCGACGAGCTCCGCCTGCTGCATGCGATGGGTTTCGAGACGGCGAACATCCACCTCGGGAGCGTCAAGGCCGCCACTTTGGAAAAGGACCTGAAGGCGCGAGGCCGCGCGTGGTTGTACCACGCCGCGCGAGCCATGGAAAAGACCGTCCGCGCCGATTTCGCCGCCTTCCGCGACTACTCCACGCGGTAGTTCGGCGCTTCCTTGGTGATGATTACGTCGTGGACGTGGCTCTCGCGCAGTCCTGCCGGCGAAACCCGCAGGAATCGCGCCTTCTCCTGCAGTTCGCGAATGTCGTGCGACCCGCAATAGCCCATTCCGGATCGCAGTCCGCCGACCAACTGGTACACGAGATCGGAGAGCGGCCCCTTGGCGGCCACGCGTCCCTCGATGCCTTCGGGGACGAGCTTGCCGGTGGGGTCCTGTTCGTAGCGGTTGGCATTCCCGCTCGACATGGCGCCCAGCGACCCCATCCCGCGATACGTCTTGAACGTGCGGCCCTGGAACAGGATCGTTTCACCGGGACTCTCGTCGGTGCCGGCCAGGAGGCTCCCGATCATGACCGCGTCGGCGCCGGCTGCGATCGCCTTCGTAATGTCGCCCGAGTACTTGATGCCGCCGTCCGCGATCAGCGGGACACCCGCCTCGCGCGTGGCCCGGGAGCACTCCGAAATCGCCGTGATCTGCGGCACGCCGGCGCCGGAGACGACGCGCGTCGTGCAGATCGACCCCGGTCCGATCCCGACCTTGATGCCGTCCACTCCAAGCGATACGAGCTCGCGTGCGCCTTCATAGGTCGCGACGTTGCCGGTGAGGAGCTGGACCTCGGGGTACTTGCTCTTGATCGTGCGGACCGCGTTCATGACGCGGCTGGTGTGCCCGTGCGCGGTGTCGATGGCGAGAACGTCGACCTTGCGGCGGACCAGTTCCTGCGCACGCTCCAGGAAGTCGCCGGTCGCCCCGATCGCCGCCCCGACCCGCAGGCGGCCCTGGCTGTCCTTCGCCGAGTTCGGATATTTCAGCTTCTTCTGGATGTCTTTGACGGTGATGAGGCCCTTGAGATTGTACTGATCGTCGACCACCAACAGCTTCTCGACGCGGTGCTGGTGCAGGATGGCTTCGGCCTGTTCAAGCGTGGTCCCGACCGGCACCGTGATCAGGTTCGCCTTGGTCATGACCTCGGAGATCGGCAGGTCGAAGCGAGTCTCGAAGCGAAGGTCGCGATTGGTCAGAATACCGACCAGCTTGCCTTCCTTGGTGACGGGCACGCCGGAGATCCGGTAGCGCCGCATCAGGGCCTGGGCAGCGGCGATGGTTTCGTCGGGGCCGATCGTGACCGGGTCCACGATCATGCCGGACTCACTGCGTTTGACGCGGTCGACTTCCTCCGCCTGCCGCTCGATCGGCATATTGCGATGGATGATGCCCATTCCGCCCTGCTGGGCGAGCGCGATGGCGAGGTGCGACTCCGTTACGGTGTCCATCGCGGCCGAGACGATCGGAATGTTGAGGGCAATATCGCGGGTCAGGCAGGTGCGTGTGTCGACTTCAGCGGGGAGCACTTCACTGCGGGCCGGCTCGAGTAGAACGTCATCGAACGTCAGGCCCTCGATGAGCACGTCTTGGATCATAAAAGGATTCCTTCCATGATACCGACAATCCGGGAAGACGGCAGGAATGGGCCACGAATGAACACGAATCGGAAAAGGCTTTATTCGTGTGAATTCGTGTTTATTCGTGGCCCATTGTTGCTTTGGTCCATTCACCGTGGGCTTTCGAGAACGAGAGTATTTCGGTGACCTGAAAAGTTTTTCCCTTCCACGCGTACTGCTCCACGTGCACGCTCTCCCGCCCTTCGACTTTGACGAGGTTGAACGAGTTCTCTTGCCCGCGCATGCGGGTCGAGATCGCGGTCCCAGCATTCACCACTACGGTCTGTCCGAGGATTTCCGCGGCGGCGATGTGCAAATGCCCGCAGAGCAGCACATCCGCCCCGCAGCTCGACCAGGCACGCAGCGCCAGCCTGGCAACACCCGACGGATGATGGGTCACGACCACCCGCGTCAAGCCCGCCCCCGCTTCGCAGAGTTTCGCCCGCACCTGCGCGATCTGCCGGGCGTTGATCCTGCCGCCTTTCCACGTCAGCGACCGGGCCGTGTTCACTCCCACGACGGCCACCTCGTCGTCAACATACGAGGGAGCGAGATCGTCGGTGATGATCTTCCGGTACCGCGCCAGCCTCTGCACAAAGCGGCCGTACGGGTTGTACAGCGGCACGTCGTGATTGCCCGGAATTACGATCGTCGGGAACTCCAGCTTGTCCAGGAACGCCTTCGCCTGTTCGAACTCCACGACCCGCGCGCGCTGCGTCAGGTCGCCCGATACGACCACGACGTCGGGCTTGATCTCGCCCGCAGCCCCAAGCAGTGCTTCTGCCATTCCCTCCGGCACGCGTCCGAAGTGCAGATCCGAAATGTGCAGCAGGACGCGGCTCATGGCGCGATCACCTTCAACTCGCCCGGCCGCACGCGATAGTGCAGCGGCGCACTCATTCTTACCACCTCGCCGTCGAGCGCCACTTGAACGCGCCGCTTCGTCTTCACGAGCACGTCCTGCGCGCACAGGATGTCGAGATTCTCCGAGTGATGGAGTCCGCCTGTGAGCCCCGCGACCGCCATCCGCGCCAGCCCCCACCGAGAGAGCCGCCTCGCCGCCAGCATACAGAGCTGTCCTTCATCCAGCCGGTCACGCGACCCCATCCGCAGCCCGTCCATCCGATATCGATTATTCCCTAGGAACACGAACGGGGTCCGTCGCTCGACCGCCTTGCCCTCAATCTCCAGCCGCACCTTCACCATCGGCCAGTGCGCCAGCGTCTCGACGACCGCCGCCGCGAATGCGGTCCATTTCCGCAGCCCGTGCTTGCGATATTTCTCGCGCTCGCGCACGATCTCGACGTAGAGTCCGATGCTCGAGTTGTTGATAAAGGTGCGCCCGTTCACCTCGCCGATATCGACCTGCTTCGTCTTCCCCGCCCGGATCACCGCGGCCGCTCCCTCGAGATCCTGCGGCACGCCGAGGTCCTTCGCGAAGTGATTCAACGTTCCGCCGGCGATGACGCCGAGGGCCCGGGCTGTGCCCGCGATCCGCGCCGCGACCGCGCTCACGGTGCCATCCCCGCCCGCCGCGACCACGACCTCGGACCCTTCGCCCTCGATGACATCGCTGATGCGAGCGCCGTCCGACAGCTCGACGAACTTCGCCTGCGGCAGCAGCGCGCGCAGCCGCTCCCGCTCCGCCGCGCGGCTCATCGTCCCCGACGCGGTGTTGACCAGCACCAGCACGCCGCCTCCCAAGCACTTGTTTCACCAGAATGGTGTCTGTGATCGATTGTCCGCCGAATCGCACAAAATAGAACGATGGACCCATTTCGTATCGCCAAAAACACGTGGTCGCCCGGCGACACCCGCGAGGTCGAGCAGTCTCGCGCCCAGAAGGAGATCGGGATGGAGTACGACTCCTACCGCCGCATCTACATCGCCGACGGACACGAGTGGCAGATCGTCGGCCAGATCGCGCGCGAGGATGGGAAGAAATACTACATTTTCGAGTGCATCGGGTAGGCGGCTATCATAAAAGAAGCCTCACCCGATGACCAAAACGTCCCTCGATAAAAGCAAAATCAAGATCCTGCTGCTCGAAGGCATTCACCCGAGCGCCGTCGACGCCTTCCGTCAGGACGGCTACACCGACATCGAGCACCACCCGAAGTCGCTCCCGCCCGATCAGTTGAAGCAGGCCCTCGCCGACGCGTACTTCATCGGCATCCGCTCCGCGACCGAGCTCACCGCTGAGGTGCTGGACGCGGCGCCGCGCCTGGTCTGTATCGGCGCTTTCTGCATCGGCACCAACCAGATCGATCTCGACTTCGCAAAGGAAAAGGGCGTCCCCGTCTTCAACGCGCCGTTTTCGAACACCCGCTCCGTTGCTGAGCTCGTGATGGCGGAGACGATTCTGCTCATGCGCGGCATTCCGGTCCGCAACGCCGCTGCCCATCGCGGTGGTTGGATGAAGACCGCGACCGGCTCCCACGAGGTCCGCGGCAAGACGCTCGGCATCATCGGCTACGGCCACATCGGCACCCAGGTCGGCCTGCTCGCCGAGTCGTTCGGCATGCGCGTCCTTTATTACGACGTCGAGAACAAGCTGGCGCTCGGGAATGCGCGTCCGGTCGCATCGCTCGCCGAACTGCTGGAAGCGGCCGATGTCGTGACGCTGCACGTCCCGGAGACGCCGCAGACGTTCTGCATGATTGGCGCGGACGAGTTGGCGCGCATGAAGCCCGGCGCGCGTCTGATCAATGCCGCCCGCGGCACCGTCGTCGATATTCCCGCGCTGGTCGACGCCTTGCAGTCGAAGCATCTCTCCGGCGCCGCTCTCGACGTCTACCCTACCGAGCCGAAGACCGCCAAGGACGAATTTGTCTCGCCGCTGCGCGACTTCGACAACGTGATCCTCACGCCGCACGTCGGCGGCAGCACGGAGGAGGCGCAGGAGAGCATCGGCGAAGAGGTCGCACTCAAGCTCATCAAGTACAGCAACAACGGCTCGACCCTCAGCGCCGTCAACTTCCCCGAGGTCTCCCTCCCCGAGCATCCCGGCAAGCATCGCCTGCTCCACATCCACTGCAACCGCCCCGGCATGCTCTCGGCGATCAACAAGGTCTTTTCCGAATCCGAGATCAACGTCGCGGCGCAGTACCTGCAGACCGACCCCAAGATCGGCTACGTCGTCATCGATATCGAGGGTGACGACCAGGCCGAATCGCTCGAGCTCAAACGCCGGATGGAAGAGATCCCGGGCACGATTCGGACGCGTATTCTCTACTAGCGCCGCCTGATATACTCATCGTTTCTTATGGCGAATCCGAAATACGCCGAGAGCGATAAACCCGTCCCCGTCGCGGAACTGGTCGCGACCCTTTCCGACGGGACCAAGGTGAAGCGCCGTGTCCCCCGCATGCGCGCGTGCAATGAGAAGGACGAGAAGGGCAAGCTCTGCGCCGGCCATCTCAAGCGCTGGTTCTTCTTCGGCGACGAAGTGAAGCAGAAGTTCGGCGCCGAGGCCGAGATCTACCGCTGCGAGCACTGCAAGACGCTGTACCTGCCGAACGCGGAAGAAGAGCCCCGCACCGGCACGTTGAGTTTTTAGCCCCAAACAGAGCCGCGCACGGAGTAAGCGGTTGCCGACACACGGCAGAATTCGCGTCGCCGCGACACGGCGGTCGGGCAATTTTCGGTTAGCGGCGACAACCGCTTACTTCCGTGCGCGGCTCTGATGGAGTATCAGCCGCACGTCCATCACGTTCGTATTCGTCGGACCCGTCTTCACGAGATCGCCTAACGCTTCGAAGTAGTGGTACGAGTCGTTCTCGTCGAGATACCGGCGCGCGTCCGGCTTGCGCGCCAGCGTCTCGCCATCGGCAATCGCTCCCGCCGCATCCGTCGGACCGTCGCTGCCGTCCGTCCCCGCGCTGAACACCACGACATCCGGCACACCGGCAATATCGATCGCCGCAGCCAGCACAAACTCCTGATTGCGTCCGCCGAGTCCGTCGCCACGAAGAGTCACCGTCGTCTCCCCGCCCGTGATGATGCAGGCCGGGGGCCGCACCGGTCGACCGGTATGCGCCAGTTCCCGCGCAATCGCCGCGTGCATCCGCGCGATCTCCCGCGTCTCGCCTTGAATCTCGCTCGACAGGACCAGCGTGCGGTACCCGAGCTCCTTCGCCCTCCGCGCGGCCGCGTCGAGCGCCAGCCGGTTGCTCCCCACGACCGTATTCCGCACGCGTCGAAACAGCGGGTCGCCGGGCTTCGGCGTCTCCGGTGCGCCCGCCGCAATTCGTTCGCGCACGCTCGCCGGCGCCTTGTCGCCCAGCTTGTACTTCGCGAGAATTCCGGCGGCGTCGGCGAACGTCGTCGCGTCCGGAGCAGTCGGACCCGAGCCGATCACGTCGAGATCGTCGCCGATCACGTCCGAGAGCAGCAGAGACTCCACCATCGCCGGCGCGGCCAGACGCGCCAGTTGCCCGCCCTTGATCCGCGAGATGTGTTTGCGGACGGCGTTGATCTCGTGGATGTTCGCGCCGCACGCCAACAGCAGGCGCGTCACCGCCTGTTTCTCGGCGAGCGTAATCGGCGGGGCCGGAGCGGGCAGCAGCGCCGACGCGCCTCCCGAAATCAGGCAGACGACCAGGTCGTCCTTGCCGGCCGCCTCGGCGATCGCCGCAATTCGTTCCGCACCCGCGACTCCGCGCTCGTCCGGCACCGGATGGCCGCACTCGTTCAACTCGATCCGCCGCAGTTTCGCGGTGTGGCCATCCTTCACGTTGATCAACCCGGCCGTGATGCGCCTGCCGAGGACGCGCTCCGCAGCCTGCGCCATCGACCCGCCCGCCTTGCCCGCCCCGATCACGTAAACGTCGCGGAACCGCGAAAGGTCGAGCCGCTTCAGATGCCGCGCGACCGCCTCGCCGGGATCGGCCGCCTTCAGCGCCGCACGGAAAATCGCCAGCGCGTCACGCCGCAGCTTTGGGGGCGAGTTGCCCGGTTTGTGTCCGTATCCTGTTGATAACAAATCGTACGAACCGGGCGTTTTGCCCATTATTTCAGCACCGCCTGCGCCAGGATCGCATCCACCGTCGCCTCCGCCTCATCACTCTCGACCGGAATGCGAGCGTCCGCCAACTCGTAAAATTGCCGCCGCAAGTTCCACAACGACTCGAACTTCTCCGGGTCGCGCGCCAGCGGCCGTACGACGTGGTGCGCCGCCACGCGCCGCTGCACCACCGAAAAGGGGCAGTCGAGCCAGATCGCGATACCGTTGTCGCGGAGCAGTTCGCGGTTGGCCTCCTCGGCGAACGCGCCGCCGCCGAGCGCCAGCACCGCCGGCCGTCCGCGCTCGATCCACCGCACGTGCTGCCGCAGGATCTCCCGCTCGATGCGCCGGAACTCGGGCTCGCCGCGCTGCTCGAAAATCTCCGCGATCGTCATGCGCTCGGCCGACTCGATCTCCGCGTCCGTATCGAAGAAATTCCACCCGAGGCGATGCGCCAGATGTCGCCCCACCGTCGACTTCCCCGACGCCATGAAGCCCACCAGATAAATGCCGGGCGTGCGCTTCAGCCGCAGGTTCATACCGGGTCCACCATCCCGGCCATCCGCTTCTGCGCCGGGCCGGGAAACAGGCGGTAGAGCAGGATCATGAACCAGCCCGAAACCGCCGGCGCCATCACCGTCCGCGCGCGCCGCTCCACGCCGCGGCGAATCCGCAGCGCGCATTCCTCCGGAGTGATGGCGAACTTCCGCGATCGCGCAATGTCGGACGGCGGTCCGCCGCGCAGCGCGTTCTGCTGGAACCGCGTCTGCACATATCCCGGGCACACGAGCATGGCGTGCACATTATCGCGGAGCAACTCCATCCGCAGCCCCTCGGTCAGCGAGCCGACGGCGTACTTCGACGCGCTGTACAGCGTCAGCCACGGCAGCGTCATCTTGCCGCCGATCGAGCCGACGTTGACGATCGTCCCGTCGCGCCGCGAACGCATATGCGGCGCCACGAGTTGGATCATCCCGAGCATCGCGAAGAAGTTCAGCTCGAACATGCGCCGCGTCTCGTCCATCGGCGCGGCCCACGAGGGCGCGTACGACCCGATTCCGGCGTTGTTGATCAGGACGTCGATGACGCCATATCGTTCAAGAGTGCGCTCGACGACGCGCCGCCGGACAGCCTCGTCCGTGATGTCGCCAGGCGTGATGAGCGCGTCCGGTCCACCGGCGCGCAACAGTCCTGCTTCGGAGCGTGCGGTCAGGGAGAGTTTGGCCCCGCCACGCGCGAATTCCGCGGCGCAGGCCGCGCCAATGCCCTCGGACGCTCCAGTGATCAAGACCACCTTTCCGTCGATGCGCATGGGCTGTGGGAAACGCCATAATGGTACCATGTCGTCGCGGATGCTCCCCCTGTTCCCGCTCAATGTTGTGGTCTTTCCGCGCACTCGGCTGCCGCTGCACATCTTCGAGGAACGGTACAAGGAAATGGTCGGCGACGCCATTCGCGAAGAGTCGGAATTCGGCATCGTCCTGGCGCGCGAGGAGGGTATCGTGAACGCAGGCTGCACGGTCGCCGTCGAAAAGGTCCTCGAGATGTACCCGGACGGCCGCCTGGACATCCTGACCGCCGGCCGCCGCCGTTTCGAAATCGCCGCCCTCAACGAAGAGAAGAGCTACCTGCAGGGCGATGTCCGCTTCTTCGACGACGAGGAGTTCGCGGCGCCTGCGGACGATCTTCGCGAGGCCGCTCTGGCGCAATACAAGGCGCTCAACGCCCTGCCGAACTCGCGCGATCACCTGGAGCCCGACCTCGCCGATCCGCAGCTCAGTTTTCAACTCGCGCAGGCGGTGCCGGACCTCGATTTCCTGCACGGCCTGTTACGCCAGCGTTCCGAGATCGCGCGGCTGAAAGCGCTCACCGCGTTCCTCGAAGATTACGTCCCGAAACAGCGGACCATCGAGCGCATGAAACACCTGTCGCCCACCAACGGTTTCGGCGGCAAGCCCGCGGGGCTGTGAGGGGCCATGCGGGTCCGCTTCCGCGCCGAAGAGATCCGTAAGTCGCTGTCGCTGTCGACGTCTGGACTCGTGCACGGCGTCCTGCTGGCCCTCGTCGCGTTCGGCACGCCGGCGCGTGAAGAGAAACCGAAATCGCTCTACGACACCGCCATCCGCCCGCACGAGAAGCAGATCGTCTGGTATCACCTTCAGGACAAACTGCCGGATGTGCGTCCCGCCTCGGCGGTCAAATCGACCCAACAGCCATTGCGCGCGACCCGAAAGTTCGAGCAGCGGATCGTCGCCGGAGCGAAGGACGACGCGCGACCGCCGCAACTCGTCTGGTCGCCTGCCCCGGAGGTCGCGGCGCCGAAAATGACGCCGCTGCCGAACGTGCTGGCAGTCGAGATGAAACGGCTGTCGAAACCGTTCACCCCGCCGCCGACGCCCGCGCCCGCGGTGACTCCGAAACTCCCCGATGCGGCCCCGGCCCCCACGAATCTCGCAGCCGCACCTGCGGGGCCCAACCTTGCCTCCCTGAAGAAAACGTTCACGCCGCCCCCGACCGCCACGCCCAGCGTCACTCCGAAACTGCCCGACGCGGCGCCGGCTCCCTCGACGCTCGCGGCTGCGCCGGCAGGTCCCAACCTCGCGTCGCTGCGGAAGACCTTCACGCCGCCCACTGGGGCGGCCCCGACAGCCACAGCAAAACTCCCGGACGCCGCGCCGGCTCCCACGACACTTCCGACCGCGCCCGCCGGGCCCAACCTCGCGTCGTTGAAGAAGACCTTCACCGCACCCACCGCCGCGAGCCCGACAGCCCCGTCCGCCGACCCCGACCTTCCCGCCGCCGACGCCCCGCAGCTCGCCATCATCGGACTCAACCCGGCGAAGCTCCCCGACCTCGCCGCGCCACCCGACTCGCGCGCCGCCGGCTTCTCCGCCGGACCCGCGCTCCACCCGAAAGGCGCCGAGACGGACGGCAACGCTGCCGGTGTCGTGGTGCCCGGTGTCACCGTCCGCGACGGCATCACGCGCCAGCAACTCCTCGCGAACATCCGGCCGATGGCCCACATCATCCCGACGGGACCGCCGCCGGCGCCGCCGCCGACCCGCGTCTCCAACTCGCCCGATCCGGCGCTTGACGGCCGAACGGTCTACACGATGGCGATCCAGATGCCGAACATCACCTCGTATTCCGGCAGTTGGATGGTCTGGTATGCCGCGCGCGAGCAGGTGACCGGCGCCATGCGCGCGCCCTCGCCCCTGCGGAAGGTCGACCCCAAATACATCGCCTCCGCGGTCGCCGACGGCGTCGAAGGAGTGGTCCGGCTCGGCGCCACCATCCGGAAAGACGGCCGTATCGAGGCCGTCCGCCTGCTCCGCCATCTCGACGACCGCCTCGATCGGAGCGCCATGGAAGCGCTCGCCAAGTGGGAGTTCGAGCCCGCCCGCCGCGACGCCGCCGCGGTCGACGTCGACGCCGTGTTCGAGATTCCCTTCCGCCTCGCCCCGAAAACTTCGAAATGACCCGCCAATTTCTGATCGTTGACGCGGATGACACGCTCTGGGAGAACAACATCTACTTCGAGCGCGCCTTCGACCGTTTCGTCGAGTTCCTCGACCACTCCTCGCTCGACCCGGTCCAGGTCCGCGCCGTCCTCGACGAGATGGAGGACGCCAACGCCAAGATCCATGGCTACGGCTCGCTGAACTTTGGACGCAACCTGCGCCAGTGCTACGAACACCTGGCGGAGCGGGAGATTCGCGAGGACGACATCCGCCAGGTGCTGCGATTCGCGGAGGACATCCTGGAAGCGCCGATGGAGGTCATCGAAGGCGTCCCGGAGACGCTCGAGTACCTGGCGTCGCGGCACGATCTCACGCTCTTCACCAAGGGCCACCCCGAGGAGCAGAAGCTCAAGATCGACCGCTCCGGACTCGGCCGCTGGTTCTCCCATACTGCGATCGTCAAAGAGAAGGACGCGGCGGCGTACCACGCCCTCGCTGCCGAGCGATCGATGGACCCCGCGATCGCGTGGATGATCGGCAACAGCCCGAAATCCGACATCAATCCGGCGCTCGCCGCCGGCCTGAATGCCGTCTTCGTGCCGCACGCCTTTACGTGGGTCCTGGAAAAACAGGAGCTCGTGCCCGGAAATGGCCGCCTTCTCACCCTTTCGAGCTTTTCCGAACTGCGGAATCACTTCTGACCTGCGCCGTGATATAGAATGCCGAAATGCGGTTGCGGATCCAGGCGGTAGCGTGGTGCGCGGCTTTGTGGTGTGGGCCTCATGCGATGGCGCAGCTGGCGAGCGCCGAACCCGGGGTGGCCATCGCGCCGCGGCTGCGGCCGGCGCCCGCACCCTCCGATTCCGAACCGCTGTTGCGCATCGACTCCTCGCTGGTTCAGGTCCCGGTACACGTCACCAACGCGATGGGCATGTCCGTCGATGGCCTGAAGGTGGACAACTTCCGCATCCTCGAGGACCGCGTCGAGCAGACCATCAGCTCGTTTTCCATGGATGACGCGCCGGTCTCGATCGGCTTCCTGTTCGACTCGAGCGGCAGCATGAAATCCAAGATGAAGAAGTCCGCCGAGGCCGCGGCCGCGTTCTTCCGCACCGCCAATCCCGAAGACGAGTTCTTCCTGATCGAGTTCAACGACCGCGCACGCCTGATCGAGCCGTTCACCGTCGATTCCGACGCGCTTTACCGCCAGATCGTGCATACGCGGCCGACCGGCCGCACCACCCTCATCGACGCCCTCTATCTGGCGATCGGCCAGATGAAGAATGCGCGCCATATGCGGAAAGCGATCGTGATCCTCTCCGATGGAGGCGACAACTGGAGCCGGCGCTCCGGCCGCGAGTTGAAAGGCGCGCTGCTCGAAGCCGACGTCCAGGTGTACGCGATGGGCATCTTCGACCGGGAGATGCGCACCGCCGAGGAACGGAACGGACCACGCCTGCTGGATGAAATTACCGAAGAGACCGGCGGCCGTCACTATCCCGTCGCCGATCTGGAGCAACTTCCCGACATCAGCGCGCGGATTGGACGCGAGCTCCGCAATCAGTATTTACTGGGCTATCACCCGTCGAACGTCACGCGCGACGGCAAGTACCGTCAGGTCGTGGTGAAGCTCGCCACGCCAGACGCGCACGACCTACGGACCTACTACCGCCGGGGCTATTACGCCCCGGCGGATTGACCCTCTGCGATTCTCTTACCAGCGGAATCCGAACGTCACGGGCAGGTACTCCGTGTCGTTCGAGAACCGGTTGCCCATAAAGATGCGTACGTAGCGGGCTTCCGCGAAGAACTTGCCGTTCCACTTGCGGCCAAACGCCACGCCCGCACCCACGTCGACGCCGGGCTTGTTGACGGAGTAGCTGTCCAGCACCTGATTGCCGGAAACAGCCGCCGGGTAGAAGCCGAAGAACGGGTCGAAGCCAGTCACAACGTTGACCGTCGGCGCCGTGAACTCCTGATAGCGATGGAAGACGCCGCCGCCGCCCGTAATATAGAAGTCCGCGTGACTCTTCGGGCTAACATGCACGACCGGGTCGAGCGTGAAAGACATAACCGACATACGACCGCCAGGGGCGCCGAATGAGGTCAGTGTCGACGAGTTGATGCCCATGTTGTCATACGCGCCGTTCACCATCAGGCCCACGTACGGATTAAAGTTAACGCCCACCCCGGCGCGGACATTCCAGCCGAGGTCGAACCGTGTGCCGGTTTCCCGGACTCCCTGTGTAAAGCCTGCTCCGGCGTTGAACGCGAAGTGTGAGAACTCCTGAGCGCTCATACCCGCGGCCATCAACACACCAAGAGACGAAGCGATTGCGAATTTTTTCATAAGTAATTCCCTCCAAAGCAACGACTGCTACGACCTATGCAAAAGGGGGTCCAGTGTGTGTAGCTTATTCAGTGCGCCCTCAAAACGTAGGTTGGCGCCGAAGGTGCATTGTGACGGGCGGAGGTCCTATGCATTTATTTCGCGATGCGATCCTGTTAGTGCTCTTTTTCGTGCTGCTGGCGTTCTGGCTGGTGGCGTGGGCTGCCTTCCACGTGGCCGGGGGCGGCATCCATCTGCTGCTCGTTTTGGCCGTGATCTTCCTGGTCGCTCACTTCATGCGCGGCCGCCGGGCAATCTAAGCGGCAGGCGTGAATCGGACCACTTGGACGTGGGGACCTCGCGGCGCCCAGACCGAGGGATCGGTCGGCCCGAACAGCGCCAGTACCGGGGTCCCTACGGCAGCCGCGAGGTGCGTGATCCCGGAGTCGTTGCCGATATAAAAGCGGGCGCGCGCGAGCCAGCAGGCTAGGTCGTACAGATCGTCGAAGCGGACGGCGCCGTCGAGAGGCGGATCGTCCGGTCCGGCGCACCATCGCACCGGCACTTCGAGTCGTTCGGCAAGACTGCGGAAGTTCTCCAGCGGCCAGTTCTTCCGAGGGTTCCCGGAGAACGGATGGATGACGGCGTAGTCCTCATCCGATCCAGGACACTCGATGCGCGGAATGCCGTCCGACTCGCATGCCACGAGGGTACGCACCTGCTCCAGGTAGAAGTCGGTGGCATGCAGGGCGTTGTCGCGCGGTAGAGCGGGAAAGAAGGTAAACGGCAGACCGGCGACGGCCGCCCGAAACTCCTCGCGATTGGCGCCGTACCACGACACGATCGAATCGAAGCTGCGGAGCTGATCGAACAGGCGTGCCGGCGGCTCAGTCACGCCCACCAAATCCAGGCCCGTCGAGGCGATCGACCGCGCACGGTCGGCGAACCGCGCCAGAGGGACGTTCGGACCGGCCGTCCAGACCTCCGTATACTCGGCGCGCAGGCATTCGAGGGCCGGCAGCGAGACGATAAAGTCGCCGATCGCGCCCGGGCGCAGGATTAACCGCCGCATTGGCTCCGAGTATCCCAAACAGAATCGCGGAAGCGCGGTTTATGCACAACGTATCCACGCCAGCCCAGCCGCAAATATATGAAAAATAAGGTCCATCTTTCTTGTTGAAATTGATTCGTAACACACAGAAAAGCTATTGACGGAAATCGGTTTCGGGATCATATTGATGAAGGTTCCAAGAGGTTTGAGGAACAGCAAGCCTCCGGAAACGTAGCGGACCGGGAACATTGATCCGACGCCAGGCAGTTCTATTTAATAGTTCAGTGGGCGGCGGGGAGCGAACGGAAATCGGGCGGGTTCGGAAGGCGGGTTGGCTGGCAGCCAGCCGGCAGAACGCTTTGATCCGGAGGGACGTAATGGTCCCGAAGGGGAGTGGAGGCCGGGGGAGCGGCGAGCCGGACCGGATGCGGAAGCGGCAACGGGCCGACGCGATGAGGCAGCCGAACACGGGCGCAACCCGGAGTTCAGTTGCGGAGCGGAAGGCCGAACGGGCAGCGGAAGTATTTGGTCGGGTAGCGAAGCAGCAGGCCGGGAGCGTTGACCCTGGAATGGAGCCGGAGAGAATCCGGAGCCGTTGCAGGCGAGCGAAAGGCTGAGGCGAGCAACCGATCCTGGTCGGGGTAGGGCTTAGCGGCGCGTTTCGAAGCGTTATATCCGGCAGCCGGTGAAAACGGCGGTCGGGGAGCAGAGAGACGGAGCGCCCGGCGACCTCGATTGCGATGCTCAGAGCGGTGCATGCCCGCGGTGAGCAAGGCTGGAAATCGGGTCACTTGGAACCATTTCTTTTTGTGCGGGCAGTTTACGCGACCTTGTGTCCGGCGCTGCCCGCCTCCCACCTGAAATCCCCAATCAACGGCAAGTGGTCCGACGCGACCAACGACTTCCTCGTCCGCCACAGCGACAGCTTCTCCAACTGCAGCGCGGGGTCGTAGTAGATGTGGTCGAGGTGCAGGAATGGGAGCACCCCCGGGTAGGTCCGCGACCGCCGCAGCAGGCGGATATCCGCACTCTGCATATGCGACCGCAGCAGCCGCGTCGCGAGACCGGTGGTCCACTCGTTGAAATCGCCGAGCACGACCCGCGGCGCCTGAATTTCTGTGTCCGCCAGCAGTTCCGGCGCGATCAGCTTGCGCCCCTGGCGGCGCCTCTCGATCAGCGCGGTCCCCAAGTGGACGTTGAATACGTGCAGCACTTGGCCCTCGACGTCGAGATCGGCCCGCAGACACCCGCGCGCCTCGCGTCCCGGGATGCTGAGGTCGTAATTCCGCGTGCCGACCGCCGCGAACCGGCTGAGCACCACGTTGCCGTATCCCTGCCCGCGATGTTTCCGATTCTCCCCCATCGCGAACGGCACGCCGAGCACCGACGCGATCGCCTCCGCCTGGTGCTCCAGCACCTCCTGCAGCGCGATCACGTCCGCGCCAAATTCCGCCAGCACCGCCGCCACGCGCTCGGGACTGGTGCGGCCGTCCAGGCCCCGGCATTTGTGCACGTTGTAGGTGACGATCTTGAGCCGCATTATTCCTGTCTCTCGACGATCCAACCGAGCCATTCGTGGATGCGCTCGAACGGCGACCGGCGCCGCCACAGCTTGTACGTGATGCGTCGCGACTCGCCGAGATCCCGCTGGAAGTCCTGCTCCAGGCGCTCCGCCAACCCTTCGTCGCGCGCCGCCAGATTCATCTCATCGTTCAACCCGAACGATCGCGAATCGAAGTTCGTCGACCCGACGACGCTCCACACGCCGTCCACCACCAGCGACTTCGTGTGGATCATCGACGGCTGGTATTCGTAGATTTGCGCGCCGTGCTTCAGCAGGTCGCCGTACAGCCGGCGGCTCGATCGCCGCGTCAGCAGGTGATCGCTGTGCTTGCCCGGCACGATGATCTTCACCTCGACGCCGCGCTTCGCCACAGCGTCGATAATCGCCTGACGCGCGCCGCGATCGGGCAGGAAATACGGCGTCGTCACATGGATGCTCCGCTGCGCGCAAGCGATCAGCGTCTGGAAGAGCATTCGCGCCCGCGTCGACCGTCCCGCCGACGGCGTGCTGTCGATGACCATCGCGGACGCCGACCCGGCGGCGTCACAAGCGGGATAATAGCGCGCCCCCGTCAGCAACTCGCCCGACGCCTCCACCCAATTCTCCGAAAAGATCGCCTGCAGGTTCGCGACCGCCCGCCCTTCGACCCGCACCATCGTGTCGCGCCACCGCTTGTGCCGCGGCCGAGACTTGTACCAGTGGTCCGCGATTCCCGCGCCGCCGAGGAACCCGATCGTGCCATCGACCACCAGTAGCTCGCGATGCGTCCGATTGTTGTACCGCGTCAGGTTGTACCACCGGAAGGGCATGTACCAGTGGACCTCGCCGCCCGCCGCGATCAGCTCCCGGAAGGTGCGCCGCCACGTGTTGAAGCTGCCGACCGCGTCGAGCACGATCCGCACTTTCACTCCGGCGCGGGCGCGTTCGGTGAGCGCCTGAATGAACCGCGTCGCGATCTCGCCCTTCTGGAAAATGTAAGCCTCGAGGCAGACGTGGCTCTTCGCCGCGGCGATGGCCGCGAGTTCCGCCTCATAGAATTGATCGCCGTTGGTGAGCACCTGGACGCCGGTGCCGGGTTGTGGCTCCGCCTCCGCCAGCACGGCGAGCATGCGCGTGAACTCGTCGGAATCGAGCGGGCAGGACGGCGGTTCCGCGATCCGGTATTCGAGACCCGGCTCGAACAGAGCCAGGATCAGCAGCAACGCCTGGAGCGCAATCCCCGAAATCGTGATGACGAGAAGGAAGGTCCCCATGGGCGCGCTCCAAAAGGGATGCAGGCACACGGGGACCCGAAGTGCGTTTGCTCACGCCCTCCTGTTTGAGGTTCCATTTTGGCGCCTCAAACTTCTGGTCAGCCTTTAATGAAACCAATTCGAGTTTTTTTGCGAGGAGGCTTTCTCAGCAGTTGCAGCTCGCGAGCGAGCCTCCGGTCGAGCGCTTCGACATCTTTGATCACCACCTCGAACAGCGCGGCGTGATCGCGCACCGTCGCGGTGACCCGTTCCAGCTTTTCCGCCAGCATGCGATTACCGGCAACAACCTCGCGCAATCGAACGAACGCGCGCATGATCGTGATGTTCATCTGCACGGCGCGCGCGCTGTTCAGCACTGAAGAGAGCATCGCTACGCCGAGCTCTGTAAAGACGAACGGGAGGTAGCGTCGTCCGCCTCTTCCGTTTGAGGCGCCATTTTGGCGCCTCAAACTTTCCACTTCTTCCTCCGTAAGTTGGAACTTGAAATCCGCGGGGAAGCGGGAATCGTTCCTCTTGACGGCACGGTTCAGATTCTTCGTCTGCACCTGGTACAACTCTGCGAGATCGCTGTCGAACATGACGCGCTGGCCGCGGATGACGACGATCCGGCGGGCGACCAGTTCCACCGGCACGGGCATGCGCGCGATGGCAGTTCGTTTGGCTGGCATGTATTTGCACGCAAAGAATAGCGTGCTGCGCTCCCGATGTCTTCCCGGCCTGCCAACGGCGACCCTCCGAACTGTGTTACGTTATCTCTTTCACCGGAATTACTGGAGGACGAATGGAGGCCTTAGGCCTTGTTGAAACAAAAGGGCTGATCGGCGCTATCGAGGCTGCCGACGCCATGGTTAAGACCGCGAACGTCGTGCTGACCGGCAAGGAATTCGTGGGCGCGGGCCTGGTTTGCGTGATGGTGCGCGGCGACGTCGGCGCGGTGAAGGCCGCGACGGACGCCGGCGCTGCCGCCGCGCGCCGGGTCGGCGAACTGGTCTCGGTGCACGTCATTCCGCGCCCCCACGAGGAAGTCGAGAAGGTCCTGCCGACTGGCGGCCTCAAGAAATAACGGCCGATGCTCGAGGATAAAGATCTCCTTTCCATCCAGGAGGTCCGCACCAAAGTCGATCGGGCGTACAGCGCCTGGCTCAAGTACCGCGAGTACACGCAGGAGCAGGTCGACGCCATCGTCGAGCGCATGGCTGCGGCGGCCCGGCAACACGCCCGCCGTCTGGCCGATCTCGCGGTTGAAGAGACCGGGTACGGCAACGCCAAAGATAAGTACGTCAAAAACCTCCTGACGTCGGACTGGCTGCCGCGCCGCATGCGCGGCATGAAGACCATCGGCATCCTCCGCGAGCTCCCCGACGAGCGCATCGTCGAGATCGGCGTCCCGATGGGCGTCGTGGCCGCGATCCTGCCGACCACCAACCCGACGTCCACCGCCATCTACAAGATTCTCGTCTCGCTCAAAGCGGGCAATGGCATCGTCCTCAGCCCGCACCCCCGCGCCCACCGCTGCACTTGCGAGACTGCCGGCATCCTCTATCGCGCCGCGCTCGAAGCGGGCGCTCCCGAAGACATCATCCAGTGCGTCGACACCGCGACGCTCGAGGGCACCAACGCCCTGATGCGCCACGAGCGCACCGGCGTCATCCTCTCCACCGGCGGAGCGGGCATCGTCAAAGCCGCCTACTCGAGCGGCAAACCGGCCTTCGGCGTCGGACCGGGGAACGTCCCCGTCCTCATCGACGTGTCGGCCGATCTCGACGACGCCATTCCGAAAATCGTCGCCGGGAAGTCTTTCGACTACGGCACCGTCTGCTCCAGCGAGCAGATCATCGTGGCCGAGCACGGCCTGCGGGACGCGATCATCTCCCGCCTGAAGGCCAACAAGGCGTACATCTGCAACGACGCGCAGCGCGACGCGCTCGGCAAGCTGCTCATGATGCCGAACTGGACCGTCAATCCGCAGTGCGTCGGCCAGGCGCCCACCAAGATCGCGAAGATGGCGGGCTTCGAAGTTCCGCCCGAGACCTCGATCATCGTCGCCGAGATCGGCGACATAGGCAAGAAGCATCCGCTGTCGGCGGAGAAGCTCTCGCCGGTCCTTTCTCTGCTCTTCGTTCCCGATTTCAAAACCGCGGTAGAGAAGTGCTTCGCCACGCTGAAATTCGGCGGCGCCGGGCACTCCGCGGTCATCTACTCCCAGAACGACGCGCGCACTCGCGAATACGCGATGCGCATGCCGGCGAACCGCATCCTGGTCAACACCCCAGCTCCGCAGGGATCCACCGGCATCACCACGAACGTCTTCCCCTCTATGACGCTCGGCTGTGGCGCCGTGGCCGGCAACATCACGTCCGACAACGTCGGACCGCAGCACCTGATCAACATCAAGCGTCTCGCCTACGTCGTCCGCAAGCCGGAAGAGGCGTTCGAGATGCCGCTCGACTACAATCTGGCGCCGAACGCTCCCGCACCCGGCCAGGCCGGCCCGATCGACCGCAACGCGATCGTCTCGGCGGTGGAACGCTATCTCGCTTCGCGCGGCATGGCTGTCTCCGCTTCCGCAACTTCCGCGTCGTCGGGACCCTCGTGCGGCTGCTCGCACCCGGCGCCCGCGACGTCGTCCGTGGTTTCGAATGTAGCCGCTGATGTCGTCGACCGATTCCTCGCGAGCCGCTCCAAGGGCTCCCCTGGTGGTTACAGCTGACTCTCTTCGAAGTGCCCGTTGCCCGCGGCGTCCGAGCCGCCCGCTCCGGCGCCCGAGCCGAAGCCGGTCGACTTCGTCTGCGAGGCCGACGTGCGCGACGCGATTCGGGCGAATCGCAAAATCTACGTGGGGCCGAAGACCATCGTGACGCCTTCCGCCCGCGACTTGGCAGGGCCCTCTGATATTCTGGTCATGGGTCGCGGCTGAAATTCGAGGCAAAGTTTTCGTGGATCTCAACCTGGACACTCTAAAACGCGAAATCCTGGGCTACCTGGACGAGGGTGGTTTCGCGGTCTTTCGCAGCAGCCCCGGCACCATCGACGGCGTCTCCGGCAGTATGATCTGGGACGCCGAAGAGCACCCCGACTACCAGGAGTTCCTCCAGGTGGCGAGCAAGGTCGGCGTCAAGCTGATCGTCTTCGCCAGCCGCGAGTTCGAGGCCACCGACCTCGATGAACTCTCCGAGCAGCTCGACAGCGCCGACCTCCCGCGCGACGAAGATCGCGAGTACCGCTCGCGGATCCGCGACCTGCGCATCTATCAGGGCGTCACCTGCTCCATCGAGCTGGCGTTCGACTTCGATCAGCGCCTCTATATCTACGAACTCCGGCCCGACTGGTTCGACGAGTTCCTCGAGCTCGACGAAGAGATCATCGCCCGCGTCTCTGATGACGAGATGGACGATGATACCCTCGGCGGCTACTTCTCCAAGAATTAGGCAATGATCCGCCGCTGGGTTCTGCCCGAGATCGAGGCGGAGCGGGTGGCCGCGCTGTGCGCCGCCCTGCGGATCTCCGCGCCCGCCGCCAAGATCCTGGTGCGCCGCGGATTCGGCGACCCCGACACCGCAGGCCGCTTCCTCCGTCCGTCGCTCGACGAGCTCCACGACCCGCTCCTCATGCGCGACATGGGCGCCGCACTCGACCGTCTACAGCGCGCCATCCAAGGCGGCGAGAAAATCCTGATCTACGGCGATTACGACGTCGACGGGACGAGCTCCGTCGTGGTCCTGACCAAGGCGATTGAACTCGCCGGCGGCGCCGCTTCGTTCCACATCCCGCACCGGCTCAAGGACGGCTATGGCATGCGTGAGGAGGTGGTCGAAGCCGCCGCCGCGCAGGGCGTCCGACTCATCGTCAGCGTCGACACCGGGATTCGCGCGGCGGAAGTGGTCGAGCGCGCCAACCAGCTCGGCATCGACGTCATCGTCACCGATCATCACCTCCCCGAAGCCGCCCTCCCGCCCGCTCTCGCCGTCCTCAATCCCAACCGCCCCGACTGCGAATATCCCGAGAAAAACCTCTGCGGCGCAGGCGTCGCGTTCAAACTCGTCCAGGGACTGCTGGCGCGACTCGGGTGGCCCGCCGACAAGCAGCGCCGCGTGTGCGAGTCGTTTCTGAAACTGGTCGCGATCGCCACCGTCGCCGACGTCGTGCCGCTCACCGGCGAGAATCGGATCATCGTGACGCATGGGCTCGCCGGGCTGAATCACTCGCGCAATCCCGGACTGCGCGCGCTCCTCGACGTCGCTGGATTCGCGGACGGATCTGCGCCTAGCGCCCGGCAGGTGGCCTTCCAGATCGCGCCTCGACTGAACGCCGCCGGCCGTATGGACACCGCCCGGGCCGTGGTCGAGATGTTCCTGACCAACGACCCGGCGCGCGCCAAACAGCTCGCGCAACAACTCCACGACCACAACTCGGAACGCCAGCAGGTCGAGGCCGAGACGCGCGAGATCTGCGAAAGCGTCGCGGTCGCGGACGGCTCCGCGGCGCTGGTCTATTACGGCGAGACGTGGCACCGTGGCGTGCTCGGCATTGTCGCCAGCCGCCTCGTCGAACGCTTCTATCGGCCGGTCTTCGTGCTCGCGCTCAATCGCGAGGACGGCACGGCGCAAGGTTCCGGCCGCAGCATCCCCGCGTTCCACCTCCTCGACGCGCTGGAGTCGATGTCCGACCTCTTCCAACGCTTCGGCGGCCACGCCCACGCCGCCGGCGTCACGCTCGACCCCGCCCGCGTCCCCCAGTTCCGCGAGCGCTTCGACGCGTATGCCCGCGCCAAACTCCAGGCCGAAGATCTCCAGCCGCGCCTCGCCATTGACGCAGTGCTCGAAGTGAAAGAGATCGGCGAGGAATCCGCCGCCGACATCTTCTCACTCGCTCCCTTCGGGCACGGCAACGATGCCCCGCTGTTCGCCGCCACCAACGTCGAAGTCGCCGGCCCGCCCGCACTGTGGAAGGAGCGGCACCTGAGGGTGATGGTCCGCCAGGATCGCCGCACGCTGTCCCTGAAGGCCTGGAACTTCGCAGACCGGATCGGAGAACTCCCCGCCGGCAGTCGAGTCGACATCGCCTTCTCGATCGAAGAAGACGCCTACTCCGCCGCCCGAGGCTACCCTGGCTGGTGCGCCATCCTCCGCGACGTCCGCGCTGCGGCGCAAGCGGTCGGGGCGTAGCGAGAGCTCGCCAAGGTCACTGTCAAACAACGGGCAACAATCGTGGGGTAGGCTTCAGCCTGCGGAGGACTTTAGTCCGACTGCCCGCGAGTCGGGCTGAAGCCCTCCGCAAGCTGAAGCTTGCCCCACCTCTGCGTCTCAGCGTCTCTGCGTCAAATCCCTCCCCCTTTGCCCCATAATAGTCTGGTGGCCGAAGGTCTCCGCTTCGAATGCCAGCCCGGATGCACCGCCTGCTGTGAGCAGAAGGGCTTCGTCTATCTCAGCGAGCCCGACATCCTTCGCATTGCGTCCTACCTCAGCCTCACCCCCGCCGCCTTCGAGAAGCAGTACGTTTTCCGCACCAAAAGGCGCGCCCGCCTACGCGTCCCGCGCGACGCCAACTGTCACTTCCTCCGCGACGGCGGCTGCTCCATCCATGCCGTCAAACCGACCCAGTGCCGCATCTTCCCGTTCTGGCCCGAGCTTCTCGACAGCCGCCGCGAATGGGCCAAGACCGCCCGCTACTGCCCCGGTATGGGCAAGGGACCTCTTGTCCAAATCGACGCCGCGCGCGTCCAGGCCCGCGAAATGGTCGAAGCGTACCCCGCGTTATATTAAAGGACGCATGCATCCGATGACCCGCCGCAGTCTGCTCCAGGCCGCCGGCTTCCTCATGGTGTCCGACCTCTCCGCCGAGACGCAGCCGAACGCCTCCACCGACTGGATCCGCACCTGCCGCGGACTCATCTGCGAAGCTTACAATCCGCCGTTCTACCCATCCTTCGACTTTCAGCCGCGCAAGGCCGTCGACATCGCCATCGCGCTCAACTCCGATTCCCTGCGGTATCCCGCGGCTTCCTACTTCGCCTATTTCCCGACCAAATCGGGCTACCCGGTCCACCCCGAGCTCAAGGGCGACCCCATCCGCGAGACCCTCGACCTCTGCCGCAAAGCCGGTCTCAAGACGATCGCCTACGTCCCGCTGAACCACCCGTTCATGGACTCCACGTCCAAGGATCCGCGCTACCCCGAGTGGTACAAGCACAACGCCGACGGCTCGCCCATGATCACCGAGCACTATGGCTTCGCGAAGTACTTCGAAGGCTGCCTCAACTCGCCGGTCCGCGACGTGATCCGCGCGCTCGTCCGCGAGGTCCTGACGCAATATCCGGTCGACGTCATGTACTTCGACGGCCCGTACCAGGGCATGCAGAACGCCAAGGAGTTCTGCCACTGCAAGCACTGCGAGGCCGCGTACGAGAAGCGCTTCGGCAAGCCCGTCCCGCAGCAGACCGAGAAGCTCTCAAAGGCCGACGAGGTTCAGTATCACAACTGGATGGCCAACGACGTCGTGATCGCTTTCCTCGGCGAGATCCGCGAGATGATCCGCACCACGCGCGACGTCCCGACGCTCTTCAACGACACATCGCTACTCAGCAAAAGGGAGTGGCGGAATCGCGCGATCCCGGTCGCCGACGGCTTCATGTTCGAAGCCGCCGAGACCGCCGAGGACAAGCTCTTCAACCTCCAACTCGGCCACTCCACCGGCAAAACCATTTGGACCTACGTCGGCACCCACACCCAGTACAATCGCGAGCACATGAAGAGCGACCGGACGCGCGGCTGGTTCAGCTACCCGGTCGAGAGTCAGGAGCTGCTGCTCGACGGCGCCACCGCGCTCGCCGGCGGCGCCGGCATCGTCTACTGGGGCCTGAGCCGCTTCTTCTATCAGCCTGACCAGCCCCTCGCCTACGAAAGCGGCCGTTACGTCAAAGAGATCTTCGACACCGCCGCGAAGCACCGCGACCTGCTCGCCGCCGCCCGCCCGCAGCCCATCGCCGGCGTGATCGTCGGCGACCAGACCATCGACTGGTTCGCCGGCAAACACCACAACTCCAAGGGCTACGACAATTACTATCACGGCGCCTGGCAGGTGATGAAGGATCTCGGCTACGACTCCGAGCCCTTCCTCGATTGGATGATGCGGCCCGAGCTGCTCTCGCGCTACAAGCTCATCTACGCGCCCAATGTAGCCTGCCTCAGCGACGCGCAGTGCGCGATGCTCAAGGACTACGTCGCGAACGGCGGCACGCTCATCGCAACGCACCTCACCTCCGTCGCCGACGAGTACGGGCGCATGCGTCCGAATTTCGGACTCGCGGACCTCACCGGCGCCACTTTCCTCAGTAACGATCCGCTCGAGATTCCCGACCTCTACCTCAAGCTCCCAACCGGCGAGGAGATCCCGCAGGACCCGCAGATCGTCCGCTTCCGCTCGACCGGCGACGTGCTCGCCGAGACGATCGACCGCGGCCACCGCGAAAAGCTCGGCCCCGCCGTCACACGCAAGGGGCGCGCGATCTACATCGGCTCCGGCCTGGAAGCAGTCTACGTCGAGACGCGCATGAAGCGCCTGCGCGCGTATCTCGGTTCGCTCATTGACCCCGTCCTGGCGCCGCACCGCACGTACGAATTCGCGTACCGGTCGGGAGTGACGCCGCACCTGACCGCCGCGCCCGACACGCTCCTGCTGCACCTGATCGCCGACGTCGGGAACAAGACCAAGAAGCTGCGGATCCGCGAGGAGTTCGAGCCCGTCGAGAACCTCACCGCCCGCATCCGCATCCCTGCCGGACGCCGCGCTAAGACCGTCTCTCTCCTCCGCTCTCGCGGCACGCACACCGTCGTCTCGAAGGGCGACTGGATTGAGGTCACCATTCCCCGCGTGCTGATCCACGAAGCCGTCCGGGTGGACCTCGCGTGAACCAGCCGTCGCCGCTCCGCTGGCGCATGATCGGGCTCGCCTTCTGGGCGACCGCGATCAACTACCTCGACCGGCAGACACTCTCGGTGGCGGCGCCCGCGCTCTCCGAACAGTTCCACATGAGCGACGTCGCGTATTCGCGCGTCACGACGGCGTTCCTGCTCGCCTACACGATCATGAACGGCGTTTCCGGTCCGCTGATCGACCGACTCGGCACACGGCTCGGCTATGGGCTATGCGTGCTGTGGTGGTCGCTCTCCGCGATGCTGCACGGATTCGCGACCGGCGCCACCAGCCTCGGCATCTTCCGCTTTCTACTCGGGATCGGCGAGGCCGGCAACTGGCCCGGCGCCGTGAAGGTCGTGGCCGAGTGGTTCCCCGAAAAGGAGCGCGCCCTCGCCTCCGGAGTCTTCAACAGCGGGTCGGCGGCCGGCGCGATCCTCGCTCCGCCGATCGTCGCGTTCCTGCTCCTGAAACTCGGCTGGCAGTCCGCATTCGTCTTCGTCGGCATCACGGGACTGGTCTGGCTCGCCTTCTGGTGGAAGCTGTACTACACGCCCGAGCGGCCCAAGGATGCGCCCCCCGAGAAGCCGATCCCCGTTGCGCGGCTCATCCGTTCCCGCTTCGTCGTGGCATTCACGATCTCGAAAATCTTCCTCGACCCGGTCTGGTACTTCTATATTTTCTGGTTCCCGAAATATCTGAAGACCGTGCGCCACTTCGACCTCGCCACAATCGGCAAAGTCGCGTGGATTCCGTTCCTGGTCGCAGGCTTCGGCAATATTCTCGGGGGCATGCTGTCGAGCGCCCTCCTCAAGCGAGGCTTCTCCGTCACCGTCGCGCGTAAAGCCGCCGTGACCTTCTTCGCCGCCCTGATGCTGAGCGCGATCCCCGCGGTCCTGGCGGCGGAGACATGGCTGGCGATCGCGTTCGTCTCCATCGCGATGCTAGGCTACACCGGAGCGCTCGCCAACATGCTGACGATTCCGTCGGACGTCTTCCCGAAGAACGCCGTCGCCTCGGTCTACGGCCTCGCCAGCATGGGCTCCGGCTTCGGAGGCATGCTCTTCACGCTGATCACCGGCCTGGTAGTCGAGCGCTGGTCGTACACCCCGCCTTCATCGGCTTCGGCATCCTCCCCCTCATCTGTGCGTCAATCCTCTGGGCCTTCGCGGGTCCACTGCGACAGGAGACGATCTAGATGGCCGCGCTCGACTGGTCGCAATGTCCGGCGATTCGCGTTCGTTTTATCCGTGTAAATCCGTGTCCATCCGTGGCCCAATGCGCCACGCTACTATAGACAGTTCATGGTCGAAACCATCCAATGGACCGACGCAGGCGTCGTCATGATCGATCAGACGCGCCTGCCGATCGAAGAAACCTACGTCACCTGCCGCACCTACCAGGAAGTCGCCACCGCGATCCGCGACATGATCATTCGCGGAGCTCCGGCGATCGGCGTCGCCGCCGCCATGGGTGTTGCCCGCGGCGCTCTCGACGCCACCAACCTCGACCAGGAATTCGACGTCATCTGCGACACCCTCGCCGCGACCCGACCCACCGCCGTCAACCTCTTCTGGGCCATCGACCGCATGAAGCGCGTCTACGCAGGCGTGCGTGGTCAGTCCATCGACGCCATCCGCCGACGCCTCGTCGACGAAGCGAAACTCGTCCGCGAAGAGGACATCGCCATCAACCGCGCCATCGGCAGCCACGGCGCCGCGCTCGTCCCCGACGGTCGCACCGTCCTCACTCACTGCAACGCCGGCGCACTCGCCACCGCCGGGTACGGCACCGCTCTCGGCGTGATCCGTGCCGCCGTCGAAGCCGGCAAGCACATCGACGTCTTCGCCGACGAGACCCGCCCCTTCCTCCAGGGCGCGCGCCTCACCGTTTGGGAGCTCCAGCAGGACCACATCCCGACCACCCTCATCACCGACAACATGGCCGGCCACTTCATGAAGGCCGGGCGCATCGGCTGCGTCGTCGTCGGCGCCGACCGCATCGCCGCCAATGGCGACGTCGCCAACAAGGTCGGCACCTACTCGGTCGCCGTCCTCGCCAAAGAGAACAACGTGCCGTTCTACGTCGCTGCCCCGATTTCGACGCTCGACCTCACCCTCACCTCCGGCGACCAGATACCGATCGAGCAGCGCGCCGCCTCCGAAGTCACCCACGTCTTCGGACACGCCGTCGCCCCCGCCGGCACCACCGTCGAGAATCCCGCCTTCGACGTCACGCCGAACCGCTACGTCACCGCCATCATCACTGAGCGCGGCGTCGCGCGCGCGCCGTTCGAGGAGTCCCTGCGCGCCTTGGCGTCCGCGGCCTCATGTTAAGGTGGTCTCAATGCGTTTCTTGCTCGCGATCATCCTCTCTGCGATAGCTCTGTCCGCGGCCGAACCCGGCCAGCGCGCCCCCGGCTTCGCTCTGCCCGATTCCAAGCTCGACGTAGTCGATCTCTACGACTTCCATGGCAAGCCCGTCATCGTCGAGTTCATGAAGACCGATTGCCCGCACTGCGCCGCCTTCGCCAGCGTCCTCCAGAAGGTCCATCAAAAGTATGGCGACCGTGTCGGCATCATTTCCATCGCGAACCCGCCGGACACCACCGCCACCGTTGCGAAGTACGTCCAGGGCCACGGCATCGACTACCCGGTCGTATTCGACATGGGCCAGGCGACCTATTCGTACGTCCGCAAGCAGAGCTTCGAACTGCCACAGGTCTACCTGATCGACGCCAACGGCATCATCTTCAACCACTACGGCTACAGCCTGCTCACCAAGAACATCTTCGAGGGCGACGGCATGCTGAACGAAATTGAGAGGCTGTACGTCGCGTCCAAGCCCGCCGCGCCGCCGGCAAAAGCCGCTCCCAAGCAGGCCGCGCCGCCCAAGAAGTAGATAAACCCACCGGAAGGTGGTTTTCAGTTAATCTATAGGCGTATGAGACCTGTCGCCGTGATCGGCGTCGGGAAGACTCCTTTCGGAGCTTTTCCGGACCGTGACCTCCGTTCGCTCGCGGTCGAAGCCGGCGAGAAGTGTTTGCGCAACGCAAACGCCGCGCCCGGCCAGATCCAGTCGTTCTACCTCGGGAATTTCTCCGGCCCGGCGTTCGTCGGCCAGAATCACCTCGCTCCGTACGTTTCCACCGCATTGAAAATCGACGGCGTCCCGGCGACCCGCATCGAGGCGGCCTGCGCGTCCAGCGGTTCGGCGTTTTACCACGCCTGGACCGAGGTCGCTGCCGGAATCAACGACGTCGTGATGGTCGTCGGCGTCGAGAAAATGACCTCGCAGACCACCGCCCGCACCAGCGAGATCCTCGCGCAGGCCGGCGACTGTTCCGGCGAGATGAAGGCCGGCAACACCTTCGCATCCCTCTTCGCCATGATCGCCCGCCGCCACATGCACGACTTCGGCACGAAGAAGGAACACCTCGCCTCCGTCGCCGTCAAGAATCACGCCAACGGCGCGCTCAATCCCGACGCGCACATGCGCAAGACGATCACCCTCGAGCAGGCGATGAAAGGCAGACCCATCGCCGACCCGCTCAACATCTACGACTGCTCCCTCATCAGCGACGGCGCCGCCGCGGTCATCCTCGCGCCGCTCGATCGCGCCCACGAGTTCACGAAAAATCCGGTTCGCGTCCTCGGGATCGCCCAGGCCTCCGACTACGTCGCCCTCGACGAAAAGCAGGACATCACGACGTTTCCCGCAGTCCGCCTCGCCGGCCAGAAAGCCTACCAAATGTCCGGCCTGAGCGCCAATGACATTCAATTCGCCGAACTCCACGACTGCTTCACGATCGCCGAAATCATCGCCACCGAGGACCTCGGCTTTGTCGCGCGCGGCAAGGGCGGCCCGTACGCGTTCGAGGGCTGCACGCTCCGCACCGGACCGCGGCCCATCAATACCAGCGGCGGCCTCAAGGCCAAGGGCCATCCGGTCGGCGCGACAGGTGTCGCCCAGATCTACGACCTCGTCCAGCAGATCCGCGGCGAGGCGGGCGAGCGCCAGATCCCGCGTCACGAAATCGGCCTCGCCGAAAATCTAGGCGGCTCCGGCGCGACATGCGTCGTCACCATCCTGGGGGCACAATGAGGACCGGCGTCGTCTACACCGAAACCGTAATTTACTCCGCGCCTGAGGCGTTCGCGAACGAGGCGCCGTACCAGACGGCCATCGTCAGCCTCGACGCAGGCGGCCGCGTCACCGGCCGAATCCTGGGAGACCGCGTCCAGATCGACGACCACGTAGTCGAGGTCGAGGACCGCGGCGGAGTCCCATACTTTTCGAAAGCGTAATCTCATGAAACTCGCAGAACGGATGAGTCGCATCGGGGTGGAATCGGCCTTCGATGTCCTGGTCAAAGCTCGCGCCCTTGAAGCGCAGGGCAAGAGCGTCGTGCACCTCGAAATCGGCGAGCCCGATTTCCCGACGCCCGCCCACGTCATCGAAGCGGCCAAGCAGGCGCTCGACGGCGGCTGGACCCACTATGGCCCCACGCAGGGCCTCCCCGAACTCCGCGAAGCCATCGCGGCGGAAATCTCCCGCACCCGCGGCATCCAAGTCGGACCGCAGCATGTCTCCGTCGTCCCCGGCGGCAAGCCCATCATCTTCTTCCCCATGCTCGCGCTGCTCGAGCCCGGCGACGAGGTCATCTATCCCAACCCCGGCTTCCCGATTTACGAGTCGATGATCAACTTCCTCGGCGCGAAGCCGGTCGCCATGCCGCTCGAAGAGAGCCGCGGCTTCTCTTTCGACCTCGACCTCTTCCGCGACCGTCTCACCGATCGCACCAAGATGGTCATCCTCAACTCGCCGCAAAATCCCACCGGCGGCGTGATCCCCCGCGAGGACCTCAAGGCCATCGCCGACATGCTCCGCGACCGCGACGTCATCGTCCTCAGCGACGAGATCTACTCCCGCATTTACTACGGCAACGAGGCCCCGGCGTCGATCACCAGCTTCCCCGGCATGCTCGAGAAGACCATCATCCTAGACGGCTTCTCGAAAACCTATGCGATGACCGGCTGGCGCATGGGCTACGGCGTCATGCCCACCTGGCTCGTCGACGCCGTCAACAAGCTCATGGTGAATTCGAACTCCTGCACCGCGAGTTTCACGCAGCGCGCCGGCATCGCCGCGATCACAGGTCCACAGGACTGCGTCGATTCGATGGTCGCCGAATTCCGCCGCCGCCGCGACGCGATCTGCGCCGGCCTCAACGAAGTTCCGGGCTTCCGCTGCCCCATCCCCGGCGGCGCGTTCTACGCCTTCGCCAACGTCCAGGGCACGGGCATGTCGTCCAAGGAAGTCGCCGACCTCCTCCTCTACGACGCCGGCGTCTCCTGCCTCAACGGCGGCTGCTTCGGCGAATACGGCGAAGGCTACGTCCGCTTCAGCTACGCCAACTCGCTCGAGAACCTCGAGGAAGCGGTGCGCCGCATCAAGGCCGTCGCCCACAAATGGGAGCCCGTCGCCGCGATAAGATAGCTGCGTGAAACGCGGCTTGGCCCTTATCTGTCTCGCGGCCTCGCCGCTTCTTGCCCAGCAGTTCGACGTCGCCTCCGTCAAGCCGTTCAAACCCGGCTCTGCGCCCGAGTCTGCCCGAAAGATCACCGCAGCCCACGGGATCGTCACGCTCGCGCAGCAGACGCTCCGCGAGTGCATCCAGTGGGCCTACGACATTCAGGAAGCCAGCCGGCTCGACGGTCCCGGCTGGATCGACGTCGAGCAGTTCGACATCACGGGCAAGGCCGCCTCCCCGGACACGCCCGAAGACCAGCTCCGACTGATGCTGCAAGCTCTCCTCGCCGAGCGGTTCAAGCTCGTCGTGCGCCGCACGACGCAGGACCGCGCCCTTTACGCGCTCACCGTCGCGAAGACCGGCCTCAAAATGAAAAAGGTCGACCGCGAGCCCGTGCGCGGCATGAAGATGGGAATGGACAACGGGGCCTTCGTCCAAGAGCTGGTTTCGGACGTGTCACGGCTGGTCCAAATCCTGCCGATTTACCTCGACCACCCCGTCGTCGACCGCACCGGCCTCACCGGCACCTACGAGATGAAACTGCGCGTCGAGCTTCCCGACAACGCGCAGCTTCCCCAGGCCGGCACGGTGTTCCGGGGCTTCGGCTACTCGCCCGGAGTGTTCTCCGCCGTGGAGGCGCTCGGCCTCAAACTGGTCGCCACCAAGGGCCCGATGGAAGTGCTCGTAATCGACCGCGTCGACCGGCCCGGTGCGAATTAGCCCTACCAGTTCGTAATCGACCCGTCCGGCCGGAAATACGTCTGCGCCCGCGCGGTCACGTATTGCGTGTATTCCGCCACCTGCTTCAGCGGCTTCATGTCGAGCTCCACCCCGATCCCCGGCCGCTCGTTCGGGTAGAGCTTCCCTTCCTTGAAGTCGAGCCCGACCGGCATATGCGGTATCGTGCGGCCGCCGTAGTTGTACTCCATCAGCACCGGACCCGGGAACGTCCCCAGCACGTTGACCAGCGCGGCGGTCGAGATCGGACCCGTGAAGTGCGGCACGATCGCCACCATGTGGGTCTCGCAGATCGCCATGATCTTCAGCATCTCGGTGATCCCGCCGACGTTCGGCAGCGTGGCCCGCATCCAGTCGATATCGTGGTGCTCCACGAGCTTGTTGAAGTCCCAGCGATTGCCCCACTCCTCGCCCGCCGCCAGCGGCACCGACACCTTCTGCCGCAGGATCGGAATGTCCTCCAGGAACGCCTCGGTCCGCACCGGATCCTCCACGAACAGCGGCGCGTAGTCCTTGATCATCTCGCATCCGCGAATCGCATCCGCGAGGTCGAACCGCTGGTGGAAATCGACGCACCAGTCGCCGTTCTTCCCGACTCCCTCGCGAGCCTGCGCGCAGTCCTCCGCCAATTTATGCACGCGCTCGCGGACATTGAACGCTCCGTTCGCCGGCGTGTCCGCCGCGCCCATCCGGAACGCGCGGTACCCCGCGGCGACCGTCGCCGCCGCTCGCTCTTTGATGCTCATCCCCGCCCGCACGCCCGGCACGTTCCCAGCCGTGTTGTACAGCTCGCAGTAGTTCCGCACCATCCCGCCGAGCACGCCGTGCACCGGCAGTCCGAGCGCCTTCCCCCGGATGTCCCACAGCGCCATATCGAGGGCGCCGATCGCATGCGTCTTCTCGCGGCCCGCCGGGTAGAAGAACGCGCGATTCATGTCCTGCCACAGCCGCTCGATGTACCGCGGGTCCTGCCCGATCAGCCGTCCCGCGACCGGACCCAGCAGATCCGGCGACCCGCCCTCGCCCACGCCGGTAATCCCCGCGTCCGTCTCCACGGTCACGACATAGTCGCTCTGGCTCGGCAGCGGATTGCGGTTCGGCGGCTCGTACACGCGCACCCGTGTCACCTTCATCTTGGGCAGCCCCGCGGCCTTCGCGGGGACCTCGACGGCGGCGGTAGCGGACGCGGCTACGGCGGAACGGAAGAATGTCCGGCGGTTCATGCGATATACCCTATCAGAAGGCGCCCTCTGTTAGAAGTCCCCGACGCCGTCGACTACCGGTATTGTGAGCGCGAATTCCAGCGACGAGCGCTATGAGGAGGCAGTCCGCCTCTTCGGCTCTGCCCTAGACCGGCTGGCCGCCGGCTATGAGGCCGATCCCGATAAGCGCCGCGACCTGCGCCAGGAGATCCATCTCCAGCTCTGGCGCAGCCTCGCCGTTTTCGACGGCCGCTGCTCCCTGCGCACCTGGACCTTCCGCGTCGCACACAACACCGCCGCATCGTGGGTCGTGCGTGAAAGGCGCGTCAATCAACGCTTCGTCGGCCTCGAAGAAATCGAGCATACGATTCCGGCGGTCAACCTCGCCCCCGATCTCGACCGCGCCCGAGCCCTCGACCATCTCGCGCGCCTCATGCTCACATTGAAGCCGCTCGACCGCCAGATTCTGATCCTCTACCTCGAGGACATGGACGCCGCTTCGATCGCCGAGATCACGGGCCTCTCCGCCGCGAACGTCGCCATGAAGATCCACCGCATCAAAAGCATCCTGGCCCGCCGCTTTCAGGAGGTAGAACGCAATGCCTGAAAATTCGAACGATTGGACAGCCGTCTGGCGCGATCAGCCCGGAGTGCCACCCGTCCGCCCTCGCGCTTCGCTGGACCTCGCAACGCGCAGCGAAATCCTGACCAGCGTCGCTGCCTCGATCTTTTTCGTGGGAGTCGTCGGATGGCGTCTGGCAACGACCGGCCAACGCATCCCACCCGTAGGCTTCGCAGCCGCAATCGCCTGGGCCCTAATCTCGTTAGTGTGGTTCCGAGCCCGCCTACGCCGTCCAACCCCCGACGCCCTGGCCCAACCCGGCCTCGAACACTACCGCCGCGAACTCACCCAACGCCGCGACCATCTCCGCAACCCCTGGATCTGGCATGGGCCCCTAGTAGCCGCTTGCCTGACGCTGGCAGCGGTGCCGGTCATGCGCCCGCTAACGACCGTAGCCCCGATGCTGCTAATCCTGATCGCCTGGACGATCTACGGAATCGTAAACCGCCGCCGCCAAGCCGCAGCAATCCAACAGGAGCTAGACGAATTACCGAAGGGTTGACGCGTGGGGCGGGCTTCAGCCTGCGCGGGACTTCCAGTCCCGCTCTTCGGCACCGCCGCAATGCTGAACGGGGCTGAAGCCCCGTGCAGGCTGAAGGCCTGCCCCACACTCCCCCTACTGAACGACGATAGCCGTCCGCGGGAACGCGAACTTTCTCCCGATCTCATCCACGACGTTGATCTGGCACGTATACCGCCCCGGAGCCAGCCCCTTCAACGACGCCTGCATCTGCACCGGGATCGCGTTCGGCCGTGTCCCCGCAAGCTCGGTCACCTTCAGCGGGCTCGTCTCAAACGCCTTCATGCCCTTCTGATTGAACAGGCTCATCCCGACCGACACGCGCCGCGACCGGCCGTCCGCCGGATCGATCGCCGCGTCGTACACGTCGAATGCGATGTACAGATTCTGGCTGCGCCGGAACACCTTCGTCACGTTGGGCACGATCTTCTCGTTCCCCACGATCAGCGGATTCGCCGCCACGACCTTCCTCTGGATCTTCTCCGCCGTCCCGACCACCTGCTTCATCGGCTCCCGCTGATTGCTCCAGATCACGCTCGACGTCTTCAGCAGCGTCGAATCGGCCGTCAGGTCCGGCACCACGAACTTGGCGTCGAACGTCCCCATCTTCCCGGTCTGATTCTCGCGGACCAGGAACTTCATCCGGTACCGTCCCGGCCCCAGCGTGAACCCTGCGTCGTAATGGAAATTCTTCCGCGACGCGCGCTCCGCCTCCGCCGCGTCCAGTTTGATCTTGATGAAGTCCTGGACGTTGCCGACCACATTCCGCCGCTCGTCCTGAATCTGTCCCAGGAAGTCGAACTGCGTCACGCCGCCGCCCTTCTTCTGCGCCAGTGCGATCACGGACCCTGGCACCTTCACCGACACCGGCACATAGTACGCTGTCGGCGACACGCGGAAGTAATCCACCTCGATTGCCAGCGGCAGGTCCGTCAGCGGATCACCCGCCGACATCGCCTCCTTCAACTGCTGGTCCTTGTCCTGCCCGCTGAATTTGCCCCAGACCTTGTCCGCGTAATAACCCTGCCGATGTTCCAGCTTCGCCGTCAGAGACGCATTCAGCTTTACCGAGATCCGCCGGTACTTCCCATCCGGTTTATCGTTCGTCGCGTAATAGCCGAGGATGTAATAGCTGCGGTACTCCTGCTGGACCTGCGAGATCCCGGCCGCCAGATCGTTGGTGTCGAGGAACGCCTTCCCGCCGGTATCTGCCGCCAGACTGACCAGCGTCTCCTGCGAATTATTGATCGCGGCGCGCTGCGAGTTCTGCACCGACCCGCTGAAAATCCCCGACCCGCGCGACGCGCCCTTCGACGCTCCGCCGCCCGGAGGGTCCGCCATCAGGCCGCGCGCGTCGAACGGGTAGATCGCCACGTTCGCCTTCACCGCCGCGTTGATCGACGATTCGAGCTGCGCCTGGTTCTCGATTCCCGTCTTGCTCACGCCGCTCGAAAAATACAGCAGCGCTTTCTTCTCCGGCAGCGCCGCCAGCTTCCGCACCGCGTCCTCGATCGCCGCCAGCTTGCGATCGGTGTTGAAGATGTTGAACTCGGTCTCGTCGGCCACGAACGCCGCGCCCGTATCTTCGCTATCGTCGTCGCCCGTGTCCGCGTCGCCCGCCAGGTCCGCCATCTCGCCGATCGGCAACTGCGTGATGATGTCCTTCAACACTGTCCGGTTGTCGGTGAAATCGGTCTTGATCTGAATCGAGCTCGTGAACAGCATGATCGCGACCATGTCCGAGGGCGTGATCTGCTTGTCCAGATACGTGAGCGCCGCTTCCTGCGCCCGCAACTGCTCCGGCATCCCCATCGACGAGAAGTCGAAGAACATCACCAGCAGCCGCTTGTCGTGATACTGCACCTGGCCCGGCCGTTGCGTCGTGATCGTCGTCTTCGGAGAATCCGGGATGTCGTCCTTGTCGTCGAGCGAGGGAGGCGGCTCCGGCGGAGCGGGATCGGTGCTCAGTTTCTGCGCCTCGAACACGACCACCTTCTGCGGCTTCCCGTCCTCCATCACCGTGAAGTCGTTCGCCGACAGTCCTTCGATCGCCTTCCCGTTCTTGTCCTTCACCGTGACGTCGACCACCACCAGGTTCGTCGTCGACGAGAACTTCACCGTGCCCGTCTGCGGAGTCTGGCCAACAGCCAATGCCGCAATCAAACTAATCGCGATCAACCGGATCCCAAGCGGGCCAGGGACAGACGAGACTGTCCCAAGGCGCTGCTTTTGCGCCGCGTGGACAGCCCCGTCTGTCCCGGTACTGCCCCACGTTTTCCGCATCAGAAATTAAACCTCAAGGTCAGCGTCGCCGACCGTGTCGCCGAGGCCGCCGTCGGCAGCCCGTAGTTCGCCGAGTTCACCGTGGTCCCGATATTCCGGATCGTCACGTGGTTCAGCGCGTTATTTGCCGAGAGCCGCAGTTGCATCGTCCGCCGCGTATCGCCGAATCGCCACGACCGGTTCAACGACGCGTTCAACGACGTCTGGAACAGTCCCGGGATCGTGTTGCGCCCCGCATTGCCGTACAGTCCCGACGGCGGGATCGTGAACGCCTTCAGATTGAAGTACGCGAACGCCCCGGCGTTGATGTCCTCACCGGTAGCCTGCGCGCGGCTCGATCCGAACGCCGCAGTCCCGCCGGTATTCGCGAGATTCCCTGAGACCGTCGCCGTCAGTGGCGTGCCCGAGATCGCGCTCAGGTTGCCATTCAGCGTCCAACCCGTCAGCGCCTTCGTCTTCCATCCGCCGTTCCGCCACAGCCCGTGCACCCCGACCGGCGATGACACCGTGTAGTTCGCCGTCAGCCGATGCCGCGTGTCGAAAGTCGAAAGTCCGCGTTCCGCGGCCAGATTGTAGATGTTCTGCGCCACGACGCTGCCGCCCCCGCCGAAGCTCGACGCATTGTCGATCGACTTCGAGAACGTATACAGCGCCATCGCCGACATGCCCCGCGCGAAGTTCCGCGTCACGCGGAGCTGTCCGGCATGGAAGATCGAGTTGCCCTGCGACGTCTGGTACGTGAAGCCCGTCGCATTCTTGATGAGCAAATTGCTCGCCGCATTCGCCGGCGAACCAGCGACGGAGCGCACCGGCTGTACCGTGACGTCGAGGCCGGTGCCCTTGGTCCCAAGATATTCCAACTCCATCATCAGTTGATGCGGAAGCCGCTGCTGGATCGCCGCCGTCCACGTCTGCGCGTACGCGGGCTTGTAGTTCGGATCGATCGCGAAGTTGTTCGTGATCGTCGTCGGCGGCAGGAACGGGAAGCCGTGCTGCAGCGTGAGCGGATTATCGATGCTCGTCGTCAGCGACTCGGTCATCGCAAACGGAGGCTGCGCCGCCATGCGGCTCGCGAACCCGCCGTACGCCGACCCGCTGAAGAAGATGCTGTACCCGCCGCGAATCACCCGGCTCTTTTTCGGGCTCGGCCGCCAGGAGAATCCAACACGCGGCGAGTAGTTGTTCTTGTCACCGTTGATCAAACTCGCCGGATAGCCCGACGTTCCCGCCGTCACCACCGACACTCCCGTATATCCGGGCGCCACCGCGAGATTTGCCAGGTGGCCGAACAGCTCGGTGTACGGCGAGAAGTACTCGTACCGCAGTCCGAGGTTCACCGACAAATTCGGCCTGATGCGCCAATCGTCCTGCGCGAACCAGTTGATCGACCAGCCGCGGAAATAATTGTTCGAATTCCCCAGCCGGATCGAGCTCGTCTGCGGCAGCCCGAGCAGGAAGTCGGCGAAGTCGTACCCGGTGCCGGGCAGCGGTTGGCCCTTCGCGTCGAACGCGCTCGTGAGCAGCCCGCTGAAGCTGAACGCGCCCCGCGAGTTCGCGTACGACAGCGAATTCTGCTGCATCTTCCGGTAGCCGAGCCCGAACGTCAGATTGTGCCGCTTGTGCACGTACGTGACGTTCTCCGTCAGCGACACCGTCTGGCTGCGATTCACCGACGCCGTCCCGTCCGACATTCCCGTGAAGTTCGTGAACGACACGTTCGGCGGACCCCACGAGATCGGGTCCTGCGACGTGCCGGCGATCCCTAGTTCGTTCGCCACGTTCGTCAAATACGCGAAGTACGGCGACCCTTTGCTGATGTTCCGGCTGAACGTGAAATTGAGGCTCGAGCTGAACCGCGGCTTGAAGCTGTGGCTCCAGCCGGCGCCCGCGCTCAGGCCGTAGCCGCTCGACGTGTCCTTGAACCCGTACAGATTCGTCGTGTCGCTGCTGTTCCGGCTGTACTGCTCGTTGAAGTTGAGCCGATCCTTGCGCGAGAGCGGGACATTCATCCGCACTCCGAGACTGTCGCTGTCGCCGAGATTCGTCGAGCTGAACTGATAATTCTGCACCAGCCCCGGATAGAGTGGCGTCGGGAAATACTTCATCAGGCCCGCCGCCGCCGCATTGATCCGAGCCGTCGGAATGATGTTGCCGGGGAAAGGGGCGCCCGTGTTCGGATCGTAGATCGTCACCGGAGTCCCGCGCACGGTCACGTCCGAGAAATCGCCGCCGCGCTGCGCGAGAGTCGGCAATGACGCGACCTGATGCACCGGGGTACGATTCCGATTGCCGTTGTAGCTGAGCGAGAAGAAATACTTGTCGTTGGAGATCAGCTTGGGAATCCGCAGCGGACCGCCGAAAGTCAGCCCGAAGCCTTCTCTCGCGTATTCCGGCTTAACGACCTTCTGCCCGTTGAGCGAATACGGCGCCGCGTTGAAGATCGAGTTGGCCGCGTTCAGGTTGAACGACCCGGTGTACGCCGGTTGCTGCCGACGCCGGTTGCCGAACGCCGCGAACTGCCCATTGAACGGACCTCGTCGACCCGCCGCTCCGCCGCGAGCGTTCTGGCCGCCGCGACCGCCGCCGCCACCACCGCCGCCGCGTCCGCCACCACCGCCGCCTCCGCCACCGCCGCGCGCTCCACCGCCGCCGCCCCCGCCTCCCGGACCGCCTCCACCGGGACCGCCGCCAGGACCGCCCGCGCCGAAGCCGCCGCCGTTATCCGCGCCGAAACCGTTGGCCGCACCCGCCGCCCCAAAGGCGCCCATGCCGAGCGGGTCGATGCCCGAACCGTTGAACGCAATCTGGCTCTGCGCGCCGAAAATGCCCTGCGCTTCTCCGCCCGGTCCACCGGGACCGCCGCCAGGACCGCCGCGGCCACCCTGCAGCCGGTCGCGCCGCGCCTGCTCGTCGGCCGCCGCCGCCAGACCGCCGCTCATACTGCCGTTCACCACGAACGAATCGTCGCCGCCGCTGGCGATCTCCGGAGGAGCCTCGTCGTGCGTGGCCGCCAGCGCCTGCTCGCCTTCCGCCGTCGCCGTCACGGTAACGTTCTGAAACGCCGGAGTTTGCGCAGTCTGCTGACCGCCACGTCCCGGGCCACCGCGACCGCCGGCAGCCGTCTGCCCATTCGCCCCCGGACCGCGACCGCCGAACCCGCCGCGTCCTCCACCGGGAAACTGCCGCCGTCCGCCCGTTGCCTCGGCCGTAGTCGCCGGTTTGGCCTGCTCTGGAGCCTTCGGCGCGGGAGCCGCAACCGGAGCCGCCGCCGGCTTCTGACCCGGCCGCGGCATCTCGATCGTCCACTCGCTGACCACCGGCTCCGCCCCGACCGTTACCTGACCGTGGAACGGCGCAAACCCGAACATCTCGATGTCGATCTGCCAGACTCCAGGCGTCAGATCCAGCGAATACCGCCCGTTTTCATCGGTATAGCCGACCACCTTCGCCCCGCCCTGATGGGCAGTGACGGCGGCGCCGGGCAAAAACTGGTCTGCGGCTCGAACCGAGCCGCTGTGCTGAATGGCGGCGAGAGAGCCCGCACCGAGCACAAACAGAAATAGAGGGAGGAGGCGCATTACGGGCTACTTAGGGTTCGTTCCACAGCGGGAACAAGTTCCATTAATAGATGGCAGGAGGGGTCCCAATGTTACCTGAACACGGGACAAAGGTGGGAGTTCTGGGGGGCAGCGAAGCCACCCCCCGAATTCACTACGAGAGCCTTACAGACCCTTGGAAACGAGGAACTTGATCAGGTCGACCACGCGGCAGGAATAGCCCCACTCGTTGTCGTACCAGCTCACGACTTTCAACAGATTGCCGCCCAGCACTTTCGTCAGGTCCGAGTCCACGATCGAGCTGTTCGGGTTGTGCAGCATGTCGCTCGACACCACCGGATCCTCGGTGTAGCCGAGAATGCCCTTCAACGCCCCATTGGCCGCTTCCTTCAGCTTCGCGTTCACTTCCTCGGTCGTGGTGTCCTTGTTCAGCACCGCGACGAAATCGACCACCGAAACGTCCGGGGTCGGAACGCGCATCGAATACCCGTCCAGCTTGCCCTTCAGGTGCGGCATCACGAGGCCGATCGCCTTCGCGGCGCCCGTGCTGGTCGGAATCATGTTCAACGCGGCCGCCCGCGCGCGCCGCAGATCCTTGTGCGGGAAGTCGAGCACGTGCTGGTCATTCGTGTAGCTGTGGATGGTGGTCATCGACCCCTTCTGAATGCCGAAGTTGTCGTCGATCACCTTGGCCAGCGGAGCCAGGCAGTTCGTCGTGCAGGATGCGTTCGAGATGATGTTGTGCTTGGCCGGGTCGTACGTCTTGTCGTTGACGCCGAGCACGAGCGTGACGTCTTCGTTCTTCGCCGGAGCGGAGATGATGACCTTCTTCACGGTGCCGCGCAGGTGCTTCGACGCGTCCTTGGCGTCCGTGAAACGCCCCGTCGATTCCACCACGATCTGCGCGCCTACCGACGACCAGTCCAGCTCCGCCGGATCCTTGACCGCGAAGACCTTGATCTTCTTGCCGCCGATCGTGATCGAGTCCGCGTCGTGCGTGATTTCTTCGGGCAATTGGCCGAGGACGGAGTCGTACTTGAGCAAGTGCGCCAGTGTCTTCGTATCGGTGAGGTCGTTGACCGCCACAAATTCCACATCGTTGCGGCCCAGAGCGGCCCGAACGACATTCCGGCCGATGCGGCCGAAGCCGTTAATACCTACTTTGACTGCCATGTTTTCTCCTGTGTTGAATGAGGGTTCGGGTTAATTCAAAGGATATCAGGATAGAGGTCTCCCAGGCAACCTCCGAACCAGGACCATACACTCTGAAATAGTGTCGAAATCCTTCTGGAACAATCGCGACCTGCATCGCGTACACTCCCTACGATGAGACTGATGCTCCTGGCCTCCGCCCTCACGCTCACCGGCTGCGTGATTCACACCGAGCACGCCGGGCCTACCCTCCACAAATCCGAGACCTTCGACCTCGACAAGAAGGCCGACGTCGTCCGCGCCTACCTCAAAATGGGCGCCGGAACCCTACGCGTCTCCGGCGGCGTCAGCGACAAGCTCGCCCGCGCCGATTTCGACTACAACGTCCCCTCCTGGCAGCCCGAAGTCGACTACAACGAAGGGACGCTGCGCATCACCCAGCCCAACGGCAGTGGCACCCACATCGGCGACACGAAAAACGAATGGGACGTCCGCCTCAACCGCGACGTACCCGTCGAACTGCACGTCACCACCGGAGCCGGCGAATCTCACCTTGACTTGGGCACCCTCTCCCTACGCCGCGTCGAAGTCGAAATGGGAGTCGGCGAAGTCCAAATGGACCTCCGAGGCAACCCCAAACACGACTACGAAGTCCGCATCCGAGGAGGAGTCGGAGAAGCCACGGTCCACCTCCCGGCCGACGTAGGAATCTACGCCGAAGCCCGTGGAGGCATAGGCGAAATCAGCGCCCAAGGCATGCACCACGACGGCAACGCCTACTTCAACGACCAATACAAAAAATCTCCCATAACCGTCCGCCTGGACGTGCAAGGCGGAATCGGCTCCATCAAACTCATCTCGGACTAAACGAATCGGCCACGAATGAACACGAATGCACGCGAATGAAAACAAAACAGTTTTCTGAATTCGTGTTCATTCGTGTTCATTCGTGGCCCATTGCCTTCAGCCGATCCATCCATTAAGATCTCTCTATCCCGAACTGAGAGGTCTCGATGTTTTTCCGCAAAGCTTTTCTCGCCTGCACGCTCCTGCTTTTACCTGCCGCCCTCACCGCCCAGGTCAAGCTTTTACGACACCCCACGTACTCGAAGGGCAAAGTTGCCTTCAGCTACCTCGGCGACATCTGGACGTCTTCAGAGAACGGCTCCAACCTCGTTCGCCTGACCGACAATAAGGCTCGCGACATCTACCCGCGCTTCTCGCCCGATGGCGAGTGGATCGCCTTCTCCTCCAATCGCGACGGCAATAACGACGTCTTCGTCGTCCCCGCCGCCGGCGGCAAGCCCAAACAGCTCACCTTCAATTCCGCCGAGGACAACGTCGTCGGCTGGACCCCCGACGGCAAGGACGTCGTCTTCAGCTCCACCCGCGCCAAGGGAGCCTTCCCCACCGTCGCGACCCTCTTCCAGGTGCCCGTCGATGGCGGCGTCGAGCAGGCCCTCCCCGTCGATTGGGGCGCCTCCGGCAGCTACTCCCTCGACGGCAAAAAGCTCGCTTTCATGCGCCACCCCTCCGTCTGGTCGCGCAAGCACTATCGCGGCGCCTATGCCGCCGATCTCTGGATCCTCGACACCGCCGCCAACACCTACACCCAGCTCAGCGGCAAGGACGACTACAAAGGCAATTGGCTCTGGCCGATGTACGGCGGCGACGGCTTCATCTACTTCGTCTCCGACCGCGTCGCCAACGAGAAGAACATCAAGTTCGGCGGCCCCGACGTCATGAAGAGCGTCAACAATATCTGGAAGGTCTCCGAGAAGGGCGGCGTCCCCGTACAGGTCACCCACCACCAGGACGGCAATCTCTACTTCCCGAGCATTTCCGCGGACCGCAAGACCATCGTCTACGAAGAGAACTTCGGGCTGTGGAAGCTCGATGTCGCCTCCGGCAAGTCCACCGAGATCGTCATGGACATCAAGTGGGACTCCAAGGAGAATGACACCGAGCTCGTCACCCTGACCTCCGCCGAGGGCTTCGCCATCTCCCCGTCGAACAAGCGCGCGGCCATCGTCGCCCACGGCGAGATCTTCACCATCGCCACCGACCGTGGCGAGCCGCAACGCGTCAGCGAGACTCCGTGGCGCGAAGAGGATGTCCGCTGGTCCCCGAACGGCAAGTGGATCGCGTTCATCTCCGACCGCACCGGCCGTCAGGAGATCTGGCTCTCCGACGAGCTCGGCAAGAACGCCAAAAAACTCAGCGACGCCGATTGCGACAAGTTCGGGATCGTCTGGGCCCCCGATTCCAAGTCCCTCCTCTGGTCCGGCGGCGACCACAAGCTCCGTCGCGTCGACGTCGACTCAGCCAAGGAAGACGTCCTCGCCACCGCCGAAACCGGGCCCGTCAACGGGGCGCAGTTCTCGCCCGACGGCAAGTGGATCTCCTATTCCAAGCAGGACAATCTGCTCCGCTCCAACGTCTGGCTGAAAGAGCTCGCCACCGGCCAGGAACACAAGATCACCTCCGACCAGTTCCAGATCGCCTCCGGCGCCAAGTGGACGCCCGATGGCCGCAAGCTCCTCCTCATCGGCGGCGTCAACCTGCCGTCCATGGCATCCCAGGGCTTCCGCGGCACCCCCAACCAGCTCTTCGCGATCTCCCTCACCCACATCGATAAGGACCCCAACGATCGCGACATCAACACCGAAGAGCAGGCGCTCGCCGCCCTCAACGAAGCTCCCGCGGCTGGAGCCGGTCGCGGTGGACGCGGCGCGGGCGTCGCAGCCGTCGAAGTGAAGATCGAATGGGACGGTCTCGACCGTCGCGTCAAGAAGCTCACCAGCGGCGCGAACTCCGTCTTCTCCGTCTACCCGGCGCCCGATAGCCGCACTTACGCCTTCCAGTCCGGCGGTGGCGGCGGCGCCGCCGCGGCGGCCGACGACTCGGGCCCCGGCCTCTACATCATGGGCGACGACGGCTCCCGCGTGACCCGCCTCAACACCACCGTCACCGACACCGGCACGGGCCGCGGAGGACGCGGCGGCGGACGTGGCGGCGGGGGTGGCGGCGGCAGTGAGCCGCAGTGGTCCCGCGATAGCCGCAGCATCTACATGCTGCTCGGCGGCGGACTCTACGCCATCTCCGTTCCCGCGGCCCCGGCCAACGACGCACCGGCCGCTGCCGGACGCGGCGGAGCCATCGGCGGTGGCGGACGCGGCGGGCGCGGCACAACCGCTGCTCCCACGACGACCGCCGGCGCGGGCGACACCGGCGCCGGTCCCCGCCGCATCCCCTTCACCGTCCGTATGGTGATCGACCGGCCCGCCGAGCGCCGTCAGGTTTTCGAAGAGGCCTGGCGCGTCATGAAGAACCGCTTCTACGACGCCAACATGCACGGCGTGAATTGGGCCTCCGCCAAGGACCGCTACGAATCCCTCCTCGGGAACATCGCCGATAACGACCAGCTCCACGACGTCGTCATGGAAATGATCGGCGAGCTCAACGCGTCCCACACCGGCATCAGCGGCGGCGGCACGCTCCCCGGCGAAACGCCCGTCGAGCGCGTCACCACCCGCCACCCCGGCTTCGAGCTCGCAACGGACGCGTCGGGCTACTACAAAGTCGCCTCGATCTACCGTCACGGCCCAGCCGACCACGAGTACGTGAAGCTCTCCCCCGGCAACTTCATCCTCGCCCTCGACGGCCGCGAGCTGAAGACCAGGGACAACTACTGGCAGTGGTTCAATACCCTCAACGGCCAGAAGTTCGAGTTCCTGGTCAACTCCAAACCGTCCACGGACGGCGCGTGGACCGTGTCCCTCGAACCGCTCTCCGCCACCGCGCAGTCGAACCTCGAGTACGAGCTCTGGGTCGAGAACCGCAAACAGATGGTCGAGAAGCTCACCGGCGGCGACATCGGGTACCTGCACATCAAGGCGATGGATGCCCCCTCGCTCCTCAAGTTCCAGGAGGACCTCATCGAGAACCGCGGCAAGCGATCGCTCATCATCGACGAGCGTTTCAACGGCGGCGGCGGCATCGATCAGGAACTCCTCGAAATCCTGAACCAGCGCAAGCAATATCAGCTCACCCGCGGCCGCGACGCCACCATCGACGTCCCCCGCCCCGTCCACACCTTCTACGGCCCGATGGCGGTCCTCCAGAACGAGCGCTCCGCCAGCGACGCCGAGATGTTCCCCGACGGCTTCCGAGCCTTAGGCCTCGGTAAAGTCATCGGCGTCCCGACCATGGGAGCGGTGATCGGCACCGGAGCCTTCGGCCTGTTAGACGGCTCCCAAATCCGAACCCCCGGAGCCGGAGTGTACACAGTAGACGGCCACAACATGGAGAACTACGGAGTCCCGCCCGACATCTACGTCGACAACGGCCCCGCCGACTTCTTCACCGGCCACGACAGGCAGATCGAGAAGGCAATCGAAACGCTGAAGAAGTGATTTTTGGGCCACGAATGAACACGAATGCACGCGAATAAGAATTCGTATTATTCGTGTTCATTCGTGTTCATTCGTGGCCAAATTATTTCGCCCCCAGTTTTTTCAGGATGGTCATCATCGGGCACCAGTTGGTGAACGCCGATTGCAGCAGGTTTACCCCGACGAACGCCGTGAACCAGTACCACTTCATCCCCACGCTCAGCAGCACGAACCCGCCCGCGATCATCCGCAAATATCTCTCGACCGTCATTGCGCTCTCCTGTGAAACACGTAATACAGCACCGGGACCGTCACCCGCGACAGCAGCAGCGACGCGACTTCCCCCGCCATCAACGCAATCGCCAGCCCTTGGAAAATCGGGTCGAACAGAATTACCGACGCGCCCGTGACCACCGCCGCCGCCGTCAGCATCATCGGCCGGAACCGCGCCGCTCCGGCGTCGATCACCGCCGCGTCCAGCGCCATTCCCTCCCGTAATCGCAGCTCGATGAAATCCACCAGGATGATCGAATTGCGCACCACGATTCCCGCGCCCGCAATGAACCCGATCATCGAAGTGGCCGTGAAGAACGCGCCCATCGCGCCGTGCGCCGGCAGAATCCCGACCAGCGAAAACGGGATCGCCGCCATAATCACCAGCGGCGTCCCGAACGATTGGAACCACCCGACCACCAGCCCGTAGATCAGAATCAGCACCGCCGCGAACGCGATCCCGAGATCGCGAAACACCTCGTACGTGATGTGCCACTCGCCGTCCCACTTCATCGCGTACTTCGACCCGTCCCACGGCAGCGACGCGACTTCCTGCGGCAGCTTGATCTGCGGCCCGAGCTTCAAAATCGCGTACACGGGACTCTCCAGCGCGCCCGCCACGTCCGCCGTCACGTACGTCACCGGCATCAGGTTCTTGTGATAGATGCTCTTCTCCTCGAAGCCGCGCTCCACCCGCGTCAGCGATCCGAGCGCCACCATCTCTCCGCCGCGGCCCGCCACCTGCAGTTCGCCGAGCCGCGCCAGATCCGGCCGGATCGCGCGATCCATCCGCAGCACCAGCGGCACATCCTCGCGTTCCGCTTCCGCGTGCAGCAGCCCCGCCCGATACCCCGCCGACGCGATCTGCACCGTCCGCGCGACCGTGTCCGCGCCGATCCCGTTCAGCGCCGCTTTCTCCGCATCGACCGCCAGCCGCACCTTCGGCTGATCGTCCTCGACATACCAGTCGACGTCGACCACGCCGTTCGTCTGCCGCATCAGGTCCCGCACCTTCCGTGCCTCCGCGATCCGTCCGTCGAGCGTGGGCCCGTAGACCTCCGCCACGAGAGTCTCCAACACCGGCGGACCGGGGGGCACTTCCGCCACCTTGATCCGCGCCCCGAACTGCGCCGCGATCGGCAGCAGCCGCGTCCGCACCTGCTTCGCGATCTCGTGGCTCTGCAGCTTGCGCTCGCCCTTCGGTCGAAGATTCACCTGCAAATCCGCCGCGTTCGCTCCGCCCCGCAGATAGTAGTGCCGCACCAGTCCGTTGAAGTTGTATGGCGACGCCGTCCCCGCATACGACTGCACATTGACGACCTCGGGCTGCCGCAGCGTCTCTCCCGCCAATGCCACCGCCACGCGCTGCGTCTCCTCGAGCGTCGTCCCGTTCGGCATATCGACGATCACCTGGAACTCGCTCTTGTTGTCGAACGGCAGCATCTTCACCTTCACGAAGCCGAAGTAGAAGAGCGACATCGATCCGAGCAGCAGCACCACGACGCCGCCGAGGAATGCCCACCGCACCGCCGTCCGTCCCAGTAACGCCCCCATCCCGCGCCGGTACCACCGCGTGAACCAATCCTCACGCTCGCCGTGCGCTGCGCCGTCGCGCCGCAACAGCCGCACCGCTGCCCATGGCGTCACCGCGAAAGCCACCGCCAGCGAGAACACCATCGCCGCCGTCGCTCCGATCGGAATCGGTCGCATGTACGGACCCATCAGTCCGCCCACGAACGCCATCGGCAGGATCGCCGCAATCACCGCCAGCGTCGCCAGAATCGTCGGGTTCCCGACCTCGTCTACCGCCTCGACCGCGACCTCGTACGCCGGCCGCGCCGCGTTCGACGGCATCCGCCAGTGGCGCACGATGTTCTCCACGACGACAATCGCGTCGTCCACCAGAATTCCGATCGAGAAGATCAACGCGAACAGAGTGATCCGGTTCAGCGTGTACCCGAGCAGATAAAACACCGTCAGCGTCAGCGCCAGCGTCACCGGGATCGCCGTGAACACGATCAGCGACTCGCGCCGCCCCAGGGTCAGCCCGATCAGCACCGTTACCCCGATCACCGCGATTCCCATGTGCCAGAGCAGCTCGTTCGACTTGTCCTGCGCGGTCTCGCCGTAATCGCGCGTGATCTTCATCCCGACATCGGCCGGGATCACCGTGCCCCGGAGCGGCTCCAGCCGCCGCAGCACATCCGCCGCGACCGCGACCGCGTTGGTGCTTTTCCGCTTCGAGATCGCGAGCGTCACCGCCGGCTGGAAGCCGTGCCCGTCCGAGAAGCGCACGTACTGCGCCGGCTCCTCGCCGCCGTCCTCGACCTCCGCGACGTCGCGCAGCAGGATCGCCTTCCCGCCCGCGGCCCCCACCACGACACTCCGGACCTCGTCCGCGCACCCCAGCAGACCGCCCGCCTCCAGCACGTACTGCCGGTTCCCCGACGCGAACTCGCCGGCTGGCAACTTTCGGTTCGCCGCCCCGATCGCCATCGCGACATCGTCCGCCGAGAGCCGCCGCGCCGCCAGTCGCGCCGCGTCGAGCGTTACCCGCACCTCGCGCCGTTGTCCGCCGATCAGCGTCGCCGCCGAAACGTCCGGTGTCTGCTTCACCACGTCGTGGACGTGCGCCGCGATCCGCCGTAGCTCGAAATCGCCGTACCGCCGGCTCCAGAACGTCAGCGCCAGGATCGGCACATCGTCGATCGACCGCGGCTTCACCAGCGGCGCCGACGCGCCCGGCGGAATCAGCTCCGCGTTCGCCGCCAGCTTCTGATTCAGCCGCACCAGGCTCTTTTCCTCGTCCTGCCCCACCAGAAACCGCACGATCGCCAGCGACTGTCCCGGCCGCGACGTCGAGTAGATGTACTCGACCCCGGGGATCTCCCACAGCAGTTTTTCCATCGGCGCGGTGACCCGCTGCTCCACCTCGCGCGCGCTCGCGCCCGGCATCTGCACCATTACGTCGATCATCGGGACGATGATCTGCGGCTCCTCTTCGCGCGGCAGTTTCCACACCGCGAAGGCGCCCAGCAACAGCGACCCCACGATCACCAGCGGCGTCAGTTTCGAGGCGATCCACGCCTGCGCCATCCGCCCCGCCGGTCCGGATTTCGTCACGGCCGCGCCTCCACCCGGGCGCCGTCTTCCAGCCCGGCCGGCGCCGGCGCAATCACCCGCTCACCCGCGCTCAACCCGCTCCGCACCGTCACACTGCCGTTCGCTTCCGTCCCGAGCGTCACCATCCGCAGCCGCGCCACACCGCCGTCCACCACGAACACCGATTCGAGTTGTCCGCGCCGGATCACCGCCGCCGCCGGGATCGCCAGCTCGGACGTCCCGCCCGACGCGAATGACGCCCGCCCGAACACGCCCGACCGGATCGCCGCATCCGCCGGCAGATCGATCTTCACCGTATACGCCCGCGACGCCGCATTCACCGACGGAACGACTTCCGAAACCCGCGCCGCGATTGTCCGCGCCACGCCGTCGAGCGTCACCGACACCACCTCGCCCGCACGGACCTTTTGCCCCTGTTCGACCTCCGCCTCCAGCCGGTACCCGCCGCCTTCGATGGTCAACAGCGGCGCGCCCGGCGCCGCCAGATTCCCCGGCTCCACAGACTTCACGGTCACGACGCCCGCGAACGGAGCGGTCACCTCCGCGTAACTCCGCGCCACGTCCGCCGCTCGCACCTCCTGCTCGACCTGCGCCCGCCTCGCCCGCGCCAGTCCCTCCGCCGCTTCCGCCGACCGCAGCTTCGCCGACGCCTCATCGAACTCCTGATCCGAGATCGACTTCTTCCCGTACAGTTCCTTCATCCGCCGGAACGTCGCCTGTGCCAGTTCCAAATTCGCCCGCGCTGCTGCGATCCCGCTCTCCGCCTCCGGAATCGCCGCACGAGCGCGCCCCGCCGCCGCGTCCAGATCCCGCGCGTCGAGCATCACCAGTAGTTGCCCCGCCGTCACCCGATCCCCGACCGCAACCTTGACCACGCGCACGAACCCCATCCACTTCGCTGAGATCGTGGCCGCTGACCGCGCCTTCACCGTGCCAGCCGTCTCATAAACTCCCGCCCGTTCCACAACCGTCGCGGCAACCGTCGTCACACCGGTGATCGGACCCACTCCGGCCGACTCCACCCGCACCGGCTCTCCACAACCGCTCAAAACGACCGCCGCCACCGCCAACCACAAGCCCTTCACCGCAACACCTCCGCGTCCTCATTCAACGTCCCGGCCGCCGCCTCCAGCATCGTCGCCGCGAGCCGCTGGTCGTGGACCGCCGCCAGATACCGCGTCCGCGTCTCCATCACCGCGCTCTCGGTGCGCAGCAGATCCGTGACATTGCTCATGCCCGAGTCGTACCGGTTCTTCGTGATCCGCAAACTTTCCTCCGCTTCCGCGACCGCTGCCTGCTCCGCCTCGATCCGTTGCTCCGCGGACCGCGTGTCCGCCCACGCGCGCCGCACCTGGAGCCGGATCGCCGACTCCGTCCGCGCTCCCTCCGCCGAACTCCGACGCTCCGCGAACTCACGCTCTTCGATCCGCGCCCGGTCGCTCCCGCCGTTGAACAGGTTCCACCGCACCCCGACCGTCACCAGCCAATTCCCGCCGCCCTGCTCGTAGAACCGTCCGCGATCCGCCTCGAACGCGGCATGCGCCGTCACCTCCGGCAGCATCGCCGGCCGCGCGTCCGCCGACTGCGTCTTCGCCATCGCCGCCGCCAGCTTCGCCTGCCGCGCCTCCGGTCGATTCGCGAGCGCCTGCGCCTCGTACTCGGCCAGCGACCGTTCCGGCCCCGCCGCGCGCGCCAACATGCTCGTCAACGTGTGCTCCGTGTCCAACGGCAATCCCAGCGCGTCGTTCAACGCCGCCCGCGCCACTTCCAGCTCCGACCGCCGCCGAATCCGCTGCTCCTCGACCGCCGCCACATGCACGCGAATCGACAACACGTCCGCGTCCGTCGACATCCCCGCCGACCGCACCGACTCCGCCCGCCGCAAATCCGCTTCGGCCGACCGCAACGCCTGCTCTGCGCTCTTCAGTTGCTCGACCCCCAACGCTACGTCGTAATAGGCCCGCGCCACGGCCGCGATCGTCTCCAAGCGCGTTAACCGGCTGTCCTCCCCCGCCGCTTCCCGGGCCAATCCGGCGCTCTGTCCCGCCCGCGCCGATCGACCGCCGTCATACAGGACTTGGTCCGCGCTCAATGTCGATTGGAACTGGTTCGCGAACCCCGGCCGGTTCAAAGCGCCTACTTGAAAGTTGTCTTCGGTAAACCGCCGCTGCGTCAGCAGCGACGAGAACACGAACACGGGGTTATCGCTACGCGTCCACGACTCGGAGTAGTTCACCTTCGGCAGACGTCCGCCCCGCGCCCCGGCCACCCGTCGCTCCGCCCCCCGCTCCGACGCTTCCGCCGCCGCCATCGCCGGATTCTGGCGCAGCGCCGTCCGCACCGCGTCGTTCAGCGACAGCGCAGATTGCCCATAGCCGCACCAACCCGCCACCGCCAGCCAAATGATTCTCCGCATCTACCGGCGAAGATGCACTCCAGCCGCAAAGGTAACAGTGGCCTTTCCCCGCCCCCTGCATCTCTAAGAGCGCCGCTCGCTACAATCATGGCCAACGAATGCGACCCGAAGACGAAACTGAGCTCGCCCGCCGCCTCATCGCCGGCGACCCCGTGGCCTTCGATCGCTTCGTCGACCATTTCCGCGCCAAGATCTTCCAATACAGTTGGCTCATGTGCGGCCACCGCGAAGACGCCGAGGAAGTGGCGCAGGACACGCTCTTGAAAGTCTTCGAGAGTTTCGCCCAGCTCCGCGAGCCCGAGCGCGTCCGCCCCTGGGTCTTCCGCATCGCGCGCAACGCCTGCCTGATGAAGCGGCGCAAAAGCGTCTACGCGCCCGCCCGCGAGCTCTCCCTCGATGAGCTCATGCCCGCCCGCGACGGCGAGGGCGAGGGCCGCCTCCAGATCGCCGACTGGTCCCGGCTCCCCGACGCCCAGGCGCTCGACTCCGAACTGCACGACGCCCTCGGCCGAGCCATCGCCGCACTCCCGGAGATCTATCGCTCCGTCATCCTCCTCCGCGACCTCGAAGAGCTCTCGACGGAAGAGACGGCGCAAATCCTCGACATCGCGGAACCGGCCGTCAAAATGCGCCTGCACCGCGCGCGCCTCGCGGTGCGCCAGACTCTGGACGAACATTTGCGGAGCGGACGTCAATGACCTGCCAGGAAATCTTCGCCCGCCTCTCCGAATACATCGAGTTCGATCTGCCGCCTGACGCCTGCCGCGAGATCGAGCTGCACCTCGCCGCCTGTCCGCCGTGCATCGAGTTCACCGAGAGTCTTCGCCGGACCGTCGAGCTATGCCGCGGCTACCGCCCCGCCGAGCTTCCCGCCCCGCTGGCCCGCGAAGCCCGCGACCGCCTCGAGGCCGCCTACCGTGACATGCTCGCCGCCCGCGCCAAGCCCGGCAACCGATAAACCCGGTACCCGCCGGCAGCACGCTACAACGCGCCGTGGGGTATATTAGCGGATCATTCTCTAGTTCCCCATTGAAGGAGTTGTGCCATGAGACGTGAGACGCTCGTCCTCGGCGGAGGCCTTTTGGCGTTGGCCGCCATCGCCATCCCGAGCATCGGGGCGGACAATCCGCCGCCGGTCAAACACACTAAACCCAATTACGAGCTCGCCTCGCAGTGGACGTCCGCCAAAGTCGGCAAGCTCGTGTTCGACGTCGGCGTGACCCCGCACTGGCTCGACTACGGCGACCGCTTCTGGTACTCCTTCGAGAACACCAAAGGCCGCAAATTCTATGTCGTCGACCCGGCGAAGAAGACCAAGTCCTACGTCTTCGACCCGGTGAAACTCGCGGCGAGCCTCACCACCGCCACCGGCATCCCGTACGACTCGCAGCACCTCCCGATCACCGTCATCCGCTTCGTCAAGAGCGATTCGACCATCCAGTTCGAGCTCAACGTGGCGCGCGAGGCGGTCATCCCCGGCGAGAAGAAGGATACCGCGCTGATGGGCACGCGCGAAGCGACTCAGCAGCAGCAGCAGGACGAGGAAGAGGAGCCCCAAGTCCAGGGCGGACGCGGCGGTGGACGGTACGCGCCGCCTCCGGCCCGCGACCAGAAGCAGCTCACCTTCGAGTACGAACTGGCGACCGGCAAGCTGCAGCTCCTCGAAGAGCGTCCGCAGCGCAAGCCCACTTGGGCTTCGGTCTCGCCCGACGGCCAGACGATCGTGTTCGGGCGGAACAACAACCTCTACATGATGGACGCGGCGAACTACGCCAAGGCCATGAAGGACGCCACCGACAAATCCATCGTCGAGACGCAACTCACCACCGACGGCGTCGAGGACTTCGCCTACGGCGGGCGCGGGGGCGGCGGCGGTCAGGATCAGCAGGACCAGCAGCAGCAGGACAACGCGGGCGGCGACCAGACCGAGGCCGCGCGCAACACACGGCGTGCGGTGAACGTCGCCTGGGCGCGCGATTCGAAGAAGTTCTCGCTCGTCCGCCGCGACCAGCGCAAGCTCGGCAAGCTCTGGGTGATCAATGCGCTGGCGAACCCCCGTCCGACGCTCGAGACCTACGCCTACTCGATGCCCGGCGAAGCGAACGCCCCGCAGTACCAGCTCGAAGTCTTCGAGCCTGCGGCCAAGAACCGCCTGATCGCCAAGGTCGACGCCTTCACCGATCAGACCGTGCAGGTGGAGGTCGAACGGCCCTCCAACCGCGATCGCGAGCACGACCGCACCGAAACCCTGTGGGCCAATGCCGGCTCCGACAAGTTATTCTTCACGCGCCAGAGCCGCGACCTGCACCGCCTCGACGTCTGCTCCCTCGACACCAAAACCGGCGAGGCGAAGCCCGTCATCCAGGAGCGGATGAACGTCTATATCGAATCGAAGCCGCTCAAGGTGATCGACAACGGCGCGAACTTGGTCTGGTGGTCCGAGCGCGACGGCTGGGGCCACTATTACCTCTACGGCTCCGACGGCACGCTGAAAAATCAGATCGACCGCGGCGAGTACGTCGCCGAGGACATCTCGTACGTCGACGAAAAGGCGCGCGCCCTGTTCATGACCGCCTCCGGCCATGAGGACGGCGAAGACCCGTACTTCATGCACTTCTACCGCGTCAACCTGGACGGCAGCGGGTCGAAGCTGCTCGACCCTGGCGACGCATCCCACGCGGTCACCATGTCCGATTCCGGGAAGTTCTTCGTCGACACGGGATCGCGCGTGAACACCGCGCCCGAGTCGCTGCTCTACGACGCACAGGGCGCGCTCACGCTGCCGCTGGAGAAGGTCGATATGGAGCCGCTGACGGCCGCCGGGTTCAAATTCCCCGAGCCGTTCAAGGTGAAAGCGGACGACGGCATCACCGACATCTACGGCGTCATGTACAAACCGTTCGACTTCGATCCGAATCGCAAGTATCCGGTGATCGAGTACGTGTATCCGGGGCCGCAGCAGGAGTCCGTGACCAAGACGTTCAGCCCCAAGAGCAACCAGGTCATGATGGCCAACATGGGATTCCTCATGATCGAGGTCGGCAACCGCGGCGGCAATCCGCACCGCTCCAAGTGGTATCACTCGTTCGGCTACGGCAACCTGCGCGACTACGGTCTGGCCGACAAGAAGACGGCGATCGAGCAGCTCGCCAGGAAGAATCCGTTCATCGACGTCGAGCGTGTCGGGATGTGGGGACACTCGGGCGGCGGCTTCATGACGGCCGCGGCGCTGCTGATCTATCCCGACTTCTTCAAGGTCGGCTGGTCGGAATCGGGCAACCACGAAAACCAGATCTACAACAACACCTGGAGCGAGAAGCACCACGGATTGAAGGAAGTGGAGGGCCCGGACGGCAAGGTCCACTTCGAGTACACCATCGACAAGAATTCGGAGATTGCCGGCAACCTGAAGGGCCACCTGATGCTCGTCACCGGCGACATCGACAACAACGTCCACCCGAGCAACACCTACCGGCTGGCCAACGCGCTGATGAAGGCGAACAAGCGGTTCGACTTCCTGCTCATCCCGGGACAGCGCCACGCCTATACGACGATGGGAGACTACGTCGCCTGGCGCCGCGCCGATTACTTCGCCCAGCACCTCCTGGGAGAGTCGGACCCGAGCGTCGATATGTGGGAGCTCAATCGCGAGAAACAGGACAAACCCGCAACCCCACCGGCGACTGTGACCGGAGCGGGTCGCGGTGGCCGCCGCGGAAATTAGAATGTGGGGCAGACTTTAGTCTGCGCGGGACTTCAGTCCCGCCTGCAATGCAACTTGGCGGGCTGAAGCCCGCCGCAGACTGAAGTCTGCCCCACGAGGGACATTCGTTTTGGAGATTCGATGAATTCTTATTTGGCCAAAGCCGCCTTAGTGGCCGCTCTCGGCGGACTGCTTTTCGGCTTCGACACCGTCGTGATTGCCGGAGCCACCGAGCCCCTAACCGCGGCCTACGGACTGACCGCGACGATGCTCGGGATCACCGTGGCCGCAGCCTTGGTCGGCACCATTCTCGGCGCGATGTTCGGCGGCATCCCCGGCGACAAATGGGGCCGTCGACCCAGCCTGCAGATCACCGCGGTCCTATACCTCCTCTCCGCCCTCGGCTGCGCGTTCGTCTACAATTGGCCGTCATTCCTCTACGTCCGCTTCATCGGCGGACTCGGGATCGGAGCCTCCTCCGTCCTCGGTCCGATGTACATCGCCGAGATCGCCCCCGCCTCCAAACGCGGACGCCTGGTCGGGATCTTCCAGTTCAATATCGTCTTCGGCATCCTCCTCGCGTACCTCTCCAACTACCTGATCGGCACGCTGGGCTTCGGGGCGAACGAGTGGCGGTGGAAGCTCGGAGTCTCGGGAATTCCGGCGGCCTTCTTCGCCCTCATGCTCTTCGGCATCCCCGAGAGTCCCCGCTGGCTGGCGCGCCGCGGCCGGATGAAAGAGGCCGAGGACGTTCTGCGCCAGACCGGCGACCCCAACGCCGGCGCCGACCTCGCTCAGATCGCCGCCACGGTCGACGACGGCCACGGCAAACAGGACGAACCGCTGTTCACCCGCCGCTACAAATTCCCGATCTTCCTCGCCATCTCGATCGGCATGTTCAACCAGCTCTCCGGAATCAACGCTATCCTCTACTACCTGAACTCGATCTTCACCAAGGCCGGGTTCGACAAAGTGTCGGGCGACCTGCAGGCCGTCGCGATCGGCGCCACCAACCTGCTCTTCACCATCATTGCGATGTCGGTGATCGACCGGATCGGGCGCAAGAAACTACTGCTGATCGGCTCCCTCGGCACGGCAGTCGCGCAGGCGGGCGTGGCGGCGATCTTCCTGACCGGTACGCACCAGAACCTGCTGGTCTGGTGCCTGGTGGCCTTCATCGCCTTCTTCGCCTTCTCGCAGGGCGCCGTGATCTGGGTCTACCTCAGCGAGGTCTTCCCGAACAAAGTGCGCGCCAAGGGCCAGAGCCTCGGCAGTTTCACCCACTGGATCATGAACGCGATCATTTCGGGTGTCTTCCCGGTGCTGGCCGCAAAATCGGGCGGCATCCCGTTCCTGTTCTTCTCGGCGATGATGCTCCTCCAGTTCGTGGTAGTCCTCAGCACCTATCCCGAGACCAAAGGGTACTCCCTCGAAGAGATGCAGAAGAAACTCGGAATTGCCTGAGTGTTAAGATTGTTTTACGTACCGTCCCGCGCCGCCGGGGCGTCTCTCCAGGCATACCTATGAAGCTGTTTTGGGCCCTTCTTCTCTTCGCCGTACCGGTATTCAGCGCCACCGCCCCCAATCGCTACATCGTCGAGCTCTCGACCGAGCCGGTCGCAGTCCACATGCGCGCGCAAGGCCGGCAGGCGCTACGGAGCGCGGCCGCGACAGCGCATCGCGGACGCATCCGCGCCGAGCAGGCGACCGCGCAGACGGCGATCGAACAGGCGGGCGGGCACGTCACACGCGGCGTCGAGAACCTGAAGAACGCTCTCATGGTCACGATCGACGACGCCCGGGCGGCCCAACTCGCATCGCTTCCCGGCGTGAAGAAGGTCTATCCCGTCCGGATGTTTCGCATGCTGCTGGACCATGCGCTGGCGCTCCATCGTGTGCCGGACGCCTGGACGCAGGTCGGGATCGGCAACGCCGGAGCGGGGGCGCGGATCGCGCTCATCGATAGCGGAATCGACAACTCCCACCTTGGTTTCAGCGACGCCGGCTTTACCGCGCCCGACGGCTTCCCCAAGGGCGATTCGCGCTACACCAACAACAAAGTGATCGTGGCGCGCAGCTACGTCTCGATGCTCCCGAACCCGGACCCCGACCTTTCGCCCGCCGACCACGTCGGGCATGGGACCGCGACCGCCATGGCCGCGGCCGGCGTGCAAGCCGTCGGACCGCTCGCGACCATCGGCGGCGTCGCGCCGCGTGCCTACATCGGCAACTACAAAGTGTTCGGCTCCCCCTCCGCGAATCCCTCGGCCAGCGAGGACGCGATCATCGCCGCGATCGACGACGCGATTGCCGACGGCATGGACGTCCTGAATCTCAGCCTCGGCTTCGACGTCGCCTTCCAGTTGGATAGCGACCCCGAGCAGCAGGCCCTGGAGAACGCGGCCGCGCTCGGCGTGATCGTCGTCTGCTCGGCCGGCAACAACGGCAGCGACCCGATGACGATCGGCTCGCCCGCCTCGGCCCCCTCGGTAATTGCCGTGGGCGCGACGGGCAACAACCGGATCTTCTCCCCACGCGCGATTGCCGGCGACGGCCAGCAGTACCGCGCGCAAGCCGCGGCCGCCCTCTCCGATTCAACCATCTCGGTAACGGGACCGCTGACCGACGTGGCGCCGCTGGATGGAACCGGGCTGGGCTGCTCGGCGTTCCCCGCCAATTCGCTCGCGGGAACCATCGCGTTGATCTCGCGCGGAACCTGCACCTTCGAAATCAAGGTGAATAACGCCGCCGCCGCGGGCGCGGCCGGAGCCCTGATCTACAACAACGTGGACAGCGCCCTCGCGCCGTGGACCGCCGGTGCAGCGACCCTCCCTGCTGTCATGATCTCGATGGCGGAAGGGCTCGCTCTCCAGAAGCAATTGGCTGCCCCGCTGACCATGACGCTGGACCTCTCGCAGGCGCCCGTCTACAACGACCCGGCGCACCTGGAGAGCTTTTCCGCCGCGGGACCCAACATCGATTTCTCGATCAAGCCGGACATGGTGGCGGTCGGCGGCAACGTCTACACCGCGGCCCAGAAGCTCGACGGTGCCGGGGTCGTCTACAGCGCGACAGGGTTCGCAGTCGAGAGCGGCACGAGCTTCTCCTCGCCAATCGTGGCGGGCGCGGCGGCCCTCCTGAAGGCCTCGCGGCCGGGCCTCACTTCCGCCCAATACCGGTCGCTCCTCATCAACACGGCCGCGACCTCGTACAGCACGCCCGGCACGCAATCGCGCGTCCAGCAGGCCGGCGCGGGCTCGCTCGATATGCTGGCGGCGGTGAACGCAACTGCCGCGGCGGCTCCCGTATCCCTGACCTTCGGCGCGAGCACGGGAACGGTCGCCCTGACCCGAACGCTGACCGTCTGGAACCTCGGCACGACGACCGACACCTTCCAACTCGCCGTCACCCCGCTCGACGGCAGCTCTGTGCCGGACCTTCCCGACACCTCGATTCAGCTCGACCCCGGCGCGTCGGTCGACATCCCCGTGCGCTTCGCGGCCGCCGGATTGTCACCCGGCATCTACGACGGCTTCATCCAGATCCAGGGGACGCAGTCGAGCGTCACCACACGGGTGCCCTACTGGCACGGCGTAGCCTCGGGCCACGCTGCTCGCGTCACGCTCCTCAATACCAGCAACGGCGGACGAGCCGGGGCGACCATCCCGAACGCCATGTACTTCCGCGTGACCGATGAGAACGGACTACCGGTGGTCGACGCCCGCCCGAATGTCCTCACGGTCTCGGGCGGGGGCTCGGTTTCAGGGTTATACCAGATCACCGGCGCCCCCTATACGTTCGACACCTACGTCCGCCTCGGGGCGCGTCCCGGAGCCAACGTTTTCCGTATTCAGGTGGGCGATCTCACCAGGGACGTGACCATTAACGGACAGTGAGTTTCCGCCCCGCTCCGCTATAATGTGCTGGTGGAGTTGTCCCCGATCCCATGATGGATATCAAGAAGAAGCTCCAGGACGAGATCACCGCCCTGGAACATGAGATGCACGTCGAGCTGCCCAAGGAGATCCTGAAGGCGCGCGCGCATGGGGATCTGAGCGAGAACGCCGAATACCACGCGGCCAAGGAACGGCAGGGCTTCGTGAACGCGCGGCTGGGACAGCTCCGCCACCGGCTTTCAGAAATGGCGATGGTGGACTTCACCAAAATCCCCGTAGGCAAAGTGGGGTTGGGTTCGAAGGTTGTCGTGCTGGACACCAAGCGCGACGAAGAGATTCAATATCAGTTGGTCACCACCGAGGAAGCGGCGCCGGGAGAGGGCAAGATTTCCACCACGTCTCCCATCGGCCGCGCGCTCCTCGGTAAGGAAGAAGGCGACGTCGTGAAGGTGCAAAGCCCGGGCGGCGTTAAGGAATTGGAAATCCTCAAGCTCACGACGATTCATGACGCTGTCGAGTAAGTTATGACGTACACCCGCTTGATCGGCATCACCTTCGGCTGGGTGATCGACCGCATCGTGCGCATGCTGGCGCTGTCCAGGATTCATCCCAACGTTCTGACGTTCGTCGGGCTACTGATCAATATTTGGGCCGCGTTTCTATTCGCGTCCGGAAAGATGTTTTCGGCCGGATTGGTGGTCGTCGGAGCTTCGATCTTCGATATGGTCGACGGCCGCGTCGCCCGCGCCACCAGCCAGGTAACGCGCTTCGGCGGCTTCTTCGATTCCGTCCTCGACCGCTATTCCGACCTCGTGCTGTACATCGGACTGCTGGTCTATTACGCCTCGATCAACCGCTTCGCGTACATCGTGCTGACGGCGGTTGTGATGATGGGCTCGGTGATGGTGAGCTACACGCGGGCGCGCGCCGAGAACTCCATCCCGAAGTGCAAGGTCGGCTTCCTCGAGCGTCCGGAGCGCATCGTCCTGATCATGATCGGCGCGCTGTTCAACCGCATGGCCCCCGTCCTGTGGGTGATCGCGGTGCTGTCCAACTGGACGGTCGTGCACCGCATGATCTACACCTGGCAGGAAGCCACCCGCCTCGAAGACGCGCAGTTGCGGTCCGTCAAAGAACCCATCGAGAAGTAGGGGCGATCCCAAACAGAGCCGCGCACGAAGTAAGCGGTTGCCCCTCGCGGCGCTGCATTCGCGTCGCCGCGACACGGCGGTCCGGCAGTTTCGGTTGACTGATACAACCGCTTACTTCGTGCGCGGCTCTGTTGTCTCGGTCCTTGCTAGAAAACGAACCGCACTTGAACCTGCGCCATCCGCGGCGGATCCACATTCGCGAACGCCGGGACCGCATTAGCCGTGGTTCCTACCGCGGCCACCTGACCGAACGTGGGGTTCGGAACCCCCGTGTCCCCATACGTCGTTTGGCCCCGGCCCAGGTAGTTGCCGTGATTGAACAGATTGAACCCTTCCACCCTTACGACGAGGCTCGTATGCTCGGACGTCCGGATGGTGCTCTCGACGAATAACGCCACATCCGACGTCGCCGTCCCCCGAAACGCCGACTTGGGCATCACGGCGCCGTTCACCACGGGCCGGTCGTTGTTGGCGCCATCGCCGTTGTTGTCCACTCCGGTAGTCGCGTTGAAGGGCCGGGCCGAAGCGAACTGCATCAGGGTTCCCGCCGTGATGTGGAGCGGGAAGTTGTAGAGGTACGTCACCACGACGCGATGGCGCTGATCGAGCACGCTCGGTCCACGCTCGACCTCGCCGAGCCGGGCGATATTGGCGTCGTTCGGACCGATCCCGTTGCCGTCCGGCTCGGTCGTGTTCGTCGCCTTCGAAAGCGTATAGCTGACCGACGCATACATGCGCTTGCTGCCGCGGTAGTTGATTTGGGTCTGCAGGCCGTCGTAGTCGGCGACGCCGAGATTCGTCAGGACGTTGACCTGCCGGATGCCGCCGTTGACCGGGAGGATCGGGCGCGTGGCGTTCGCCGCGGCGACGCTTCGCACCTGTCCCGGGGCTGTCCGGTCAAAGGCAGACGGGGCGTTCAGATCGACGTTGCGGTCGAGCTCCGTCCAATGCTGGTGGACGTAGTCGCTGCCGGCGAACAATCCTTTGACGATCTCCCGCTCCGCCCCGATCGAAACCACCTGGCTGCGCGGGCTAAGAAGCTTGTCCGGATAATTCGGCAGCAAGTCGAAGTTCAGTCCATACTTCGCGAACTGGGCCTCGTAGAAGGACCGCTTGCCCGGCCCGATCGTGATATCGCGCGCCGGCAATTGCGAAGGGGCCAGGGTCTTGGGGTCGAACGAAAGCGGCAGGCACGATCCCGTCAGACACGTGGGGAAACCGAGTTGCCCGGGCGTTGCGGTATACGTAGTCAAGCCATCGAGCCCGGTGACCAGATACCCCGCGATCAGATTCGACTGGATCTGCGTGTAGTACATCCCGTAGCCGCCGCGAATGGAGAGGCGCGCATTGCCGCCCGGATGCCAGCCGAAGCCGACGCGGGGGGCAAAGTTCCTGGTGGAATTCGTCAGGGTCTGCCGGTCGTAGCGCAGGCCGAGATCGAGCGTGAGGTCGCGACTCACATGAAAGCTGTCCTGCACGAACGCCGCGTACAGCCACTGCTTCAACACGTAGCTGCTGATCCCGAAGTTGATGGGCTGCGTGTACTGTTGCACGTCGGCGAGCGTCAATTGATCGAACGGCGCCGTGGTGGTGCTTTTAAGCGTGAACGTGCCGAGAACGGCCGTGCCCGGCTCGCTGCCGAACCCGCCCGACGTGTGGTGCACGACGTTGCCGCCGAAACGCACATAGTGCCTCCCTCGCGACCATGAGAGCGTGTCCGAAAACTGCGCCTGGTGTCCGAAGAGATTGGACACTCGCGACTGTCCGATCGTAAACGGCACCGAGCCCGCGCGCGTGTACGTCGTAGAGAGCGTCTTCGCTTCCCAGTCGGTCACCGGATCGCCGTTGAGCCAGGAGAATCGCGCTTCGTTGAGAAGGCCCGCGCCGAGTTGCGCCGTGTGATTGAGCTGGGCGGTCCAGGAGCGCCGCGCATACAGGCGCGCGACGGAGGGAGCACTGGTGCCGCCGACCGCGTCCTGCGGATTGTCGTCGTAGAACCGGTCGACATTGAACCGAAACATCAGGGTTTGACGATCGGTGAGGCGCTGGTCGAGCCGCGCGTTGGCGAGCGTCTGGCGGTAATGGCCGGTGTAATCCAGGTGCCCGTCGGCGGGCAGGACGAATGCCGGAAGCGTGCTCGAAAGGAAGGTCGTCCGATCCTGCAGGGTGCGATCGACCGCGACGAAGAAAAACGTCCGGTCTTTGACGACCGGCCCGCCGACGCTGCCCGAGAACTGGTTCAGCTTGTCCGGAATATCGACTGGATTGATCGCCGTCAGAGTGGACGGCGTGACGCAGCTTGCCACGGAAGGCGGGCAGAAATTCTTCGTCGAGAAGGTGGTGGCCTGCATGCTCCCGCCCGGACGGCCCAGATACACGCCTTCGCCATGAAACTCGTTGCCGCCGCCCTTGGTGACGATATTCAATGCGGGACCGGACGTCCAGCCAAACTCGGAGGAGAACGCGTTGGTCAGAACGGCCATCTCCTGCACGGCGCCGATCGGCAGCGTGGCGATCATGGTTTGACGCCCCCACGCCTCGTCATTGTTGGCGCCATCGAGCGTCGTGGTCGTGGTCCGGCGCGATCCGGCGCCGGTGACGACGTACGTCTGATTCACGAAGAGATCCCCGGTGCCTTTGCCTTGCCGGAACGCCGAATTCAGCAGTGGGACGGAGGAAAGTTTGCGCCCGAGAATCGGAATGTCGTCGATTTCGTGGCTGTCGAAACGGCCGCCGATCTGCGGATCGGCGCGCACCCCTTCGGCGGTGCCGTAGACGGTTACTTCCGAGCTCGCGGCGCCGACCAGCAGCCTGACCCGGAGCGTCGCGGTCTCTCCGGCGCGCAGCACGACATCCTTGAGCTCTTCATTGGCAAATCCCGCCTTGGAAACCGTGACCGTGTAGGTTCCCGTCAGAGGCAGCGCGGAAATCGTGACGCTTCCATCGTTTCCGGAAAGCGCTTCCCGCGTTGCGGCGGTCGCACGGTTCATCACCGTGACCTTGGCATCTTTGACGACCGCTCCGCTCTCGTCCAGGACCGCGACAATCATCGCGGCGGTATTGGGGGATTGAGCGCCCACAAGGCTCGCGCATGCGAACAGCGCCAGCAGACGGCTTAACGTTAGGATGTTCATTTCGGGTCCCGAAACCTCGAATTGTAACGGGACGCGAAAGGGTACTACCAGAGATAGTAGGGCCGTCTAGTTCCCCGAAGGCCTTTCGACGCTGTCGATTACGATTACTTCCACCGGCGCTTTGCGGCCCGTCAGCTTCAGCCCAAGCTGTTGGCGCAGCGCTTCGAAGATGTTCGGGTGCTGTTCGTACGGGATGCGCGCCAGAATTTCGGGATCTACCTCTTCCATAAACGCGAGCTCGAAATCGAAAATACCGGCGAGGTTCGTCTGGTCGACCACCGGTCTGTCGAGAACCCGCCCGAGCCTCCAGGCGAAGTAGTCCAGCGGGACCGCCTTGCCTCGCATGTGGACCTTGTGGGGCGCGTCAGGAAACTGCTCGAAGGCAAAGGCGGAGTCGGCGGCCGGCGCCAGCTTGGGCGTAGCGTCTGCCGTGAGGACGTAGGCCGGAAGTTCGCGTGTCGCGCGGCTGAGTCGGAGGTGGAAGCGCTCGGCGAGGAGCGTTTGGAGCATCACCCGCATTTCAGCGGGACTACAGCGGCGGCCGGCGGTAGCGTTCAGGTCGTATCGCTCGCGATTGATCCAGTCGGGACCGCCGGTCACCTGGTCGAGGCGGACACCGTACGCTTCCATGATGAGAAGCCGCAGGTCGGTGTTGGTGGCGAGATAGCGCTCGCCGCCCGGCGCGATCGTGAACCGGCCGCCGTTGAGTCCGGCGGCGGCCGGTTTGATCGATGCGGCCTCAAACGCGAGTGGCGCCTGCGCATAGAGGCCGCCGCAAGTCAGAACGATCGCGAGAACGATACCGCGCACGACCACCGAGTATATCGCCGGCTTGACGACATCCGAAACAGGGTGGGGCAGGCATTCAGCCTGCGGAGGGCTTTAGCCCGACTATCGCGGAGTCGGACTGAAGTCCTCCGCAGACACTTCACTAATTCATCGACACCCGACGCAATAGCCCGAAGTCGTTCAGCATTTTCCCCGCCCCCATCACGACCGACGTCAGCGGATCTTCGGCGATCGCGACCGGCAGGCCTGTCTCCTTCCGAATGCGGACGTCCAGGTTCCGCAGCAGCGCGCCGCCTCCGGTGAGGACGACGCCGCGGTCGACGATGTCCGCGCTCAACTCCGGCGGAGTGTGCTCGAGGGCCGCGCGAATGCCTTCGACGATCGCGGTGACGCACGGAGCGATCGCCTCGCGGATCTCGGTGTCGTTGAGCGTGACGGCGCCGGGGATGCCGCGGATCAAGTCACGCCCGCGGACCTCCATACGCATCTCGTTGGCCAACGGGAACGCGGAGCCGATATTCATTTTGACGGTCTCGGCCATCCGCTCCCCGATCAACAGGTTGTGCCGCCGCTTGCAGTACTCCACGATCTTCTCGTCCATCGCGTTCCCCGCCATACGGACGGAATGCGCGTAGACCAAGCCGGCGAGTGAGATCACAGCGACATCCGTGGTCCCGCCGCCGATATCGACGATCAGGTTGCCGCCCGGCTCGGCGATAGGAAGTCCGGCGCCGACCGCCGCCATGACCGGCTGCTGGACGAGGTGGACTTGGCTGGCGCGCGAGCAGGCGTCCATGACCGCCCGCCGCTCGACCTGGGTGATCTCGCAGGGCACGCCGATGACGATCCGCGGGTGGACCATCCGCTTCCGGTGGTGGGCCTTCTGAATGAAGTGGTTCAGCATCTGGGAGGTGGCCTTGAAGTCGGCGATCACGCCGTTCTTCATCGGCTTGATCGCCGTGATGGCGTCGGGAGTGCGCCCGAGCATCTCCTTGGCCTCCGTACCGACGGCCTCCACCGCCCCGGAGTCGCGGCGCAAGGCCACGATGGACGGCTCGTTCACTACGATGCCCTTCTTCTTATCGAAGACGAGCGTGTTGGCGGTTCCGAGGTCGATGGCGAGGTCGGAAGAAAAAAGGCTGAGCAGCGATGGAGTCGTCATATATTGAGGCTCGACGTGCGTAGTATGCAGGATCTGTAAACACCGGCACAAGATTGGCAGGAGAGATCGTCCGCTGGTTAACCCTCAATAGCGGGGAATTCCCGTCGCGGCTTAGGGCTGTTCCGGGTTCAGAACGCTTAGCCGCTCAGCGAGCGCAACCTCGCAGAGGCGGCGGTCCGACGTGACAACGCAATCGACAAAGCCCGCAGGCAGTTCCAGGACGGTGGAAAGGTGAAGCGCATCCAGAGTTCGGATTGCGATGCGCGACCCGTGCGAGGCGATTAATCTACCGGCGATTTCGAACTGCGCGCTGGTGAGCGCCAGCACCTCAAAAACTCCGATCGCAACGTCGGTCAGGAATCGGATGCGGGTCGCTTCGGCTTCGCCACTCGTCATCGCTCCCGATCGGAGCCGCATGGCAAGAACGGATTGCATTTCGACGACTCCCAGGCGGGAGATCAGCAAGTGACCCTCTGGCTCTCTTGCCAAGGCCTGCATTCGGCTGGAGCCCCGCTCGTGATGGTAGAGCTTCGCTAACGCGCTCGTGTCCAAGTAGTAGACTGCCAATTAGAGTCTTTCTTCACGTTCAGAAATGATGAGATCCGACCAGGATTCGGCGTCCCTGGCGGTAATCGCGAGGACGTCCTCAATGGAAGGAGGGGACGGCATCGCAGCGAGTTGCGTGCGCAACTCTTTCGCAAACTCACGATCCAGGTAGGGCGCCAAGGGGCCGTCGGACACCGCGAGCCCGCTCGCAACCGTCACCGTTACGCGCTCATGTTCTTCGAAGGGGAGAGGCTCGAGCGGTCGGAGGACCCCGTTCTCATACACAGCTTCCACCCGTCTCGTCATACCCTTCTATTCTACGTCCCCACACCGGCGCGGGACGAATTCTGGCATGCTTGACTCGTGAAGTATCTCGTTGCGACAGCCGTCCTGTTCCTGGCGGCGTACCTCTGGTTTCCGCCGGCGCGGCTGGCGGCGTTGGTGGCGGCGGGCCGCAGTCCCGTCTGTCCTTTCAGCAGCGCGCTGCGCAGCCGGTCGAATCTCGACGAGACGGGCGTCATCAAAGACCGCATCTACGCAGCCAGCCACTTCGTCCGTGCCGACTCCGGCCTGGAGCTCTGGGACACGCCGAAGGGGCAGTTTTGGATCCCGCGCGGCAACCGCTTTGTGCTGCCCTTCAACCTCGCCGAGATCGAGCGTCACGTCTACGGGCAGTCGATCCATCCCGGCGACATCGTTCTGGACTGCGGCGCCAGCGACGGCGACTTCACGCGCGAAGCCCTGCGCATGGGGGCCGCGAAGGTGATCGCGATTGAGCTCGCCCCGGACACCATCGAATGCCTGCGGCGGAACCTCGCCGCCGATATCGCCGCCGGACGCGCCGCCGTCTACCCGAAAGGCGTCTGGGACCACGACGACTCGCTCATGCTGGAGGTCGACGACACCAACTTCGCCGCCAACAGCGTGGTCATGCGCACCGGGTCGATGCATCCCACGGTCGCGGTCCCGCTGACGACCATCGATAAGATCGTGGCGGAGCTGAAGCTGCCGCGCGTCGACTTCATCAAGATGGACGTCGAAGGCGCCGAGGCCAACGCTATCGCCGGCGCGCGCGAGACGCTGACCAGGTTCAAGCCGCGGATGGCCATCGCGGCGGAACACAAGCCGGAGGACGAGGTCGACTTGCCGAAGGCGGTGCGCGCCATCCGGCCCGATTACAAGCTCGCCTGCGGCCAGTGCCTGGAAACCAAAGGACATATCCGGGCGGACGTCCTGTTTTTCAATTAATGCTCGTCACAAATCGCCACCACCGGACGTAATAAGATTGTGCAGCCCGCGGGGGAAATCGCAGCAATGCCGGCCGACGCCTCCGGGGTATGGTTCGACGCCATATTCCGGGACCACTATCCACGCGTGGTGGCGGTGTTGGCGCGGCTGACCGGCGATCGCGCCCAGGCGGAAGAAATCGCGGCGGACGTATTCTGCAAGGTGTCGCAGCGGGGTCCCTTGGGTCTCGGCAGCGACGATCCGGCGCCGTGGCTCTTCCGCGTGGCGACGAATGCGGGGCTGGACGCGCTGCGGTCGAACACCCGGCGCCGGCGGCGGGAGGATGCGGCGGGGGCGGAGACGCTCCGCGTCGCGCCGTCCGGCACGGCGTTGGACGACGTGCTGCGGCGGGAAAAATGCGCCAGGGTCCGGGAGATTCTCGGGGATCTGAAGCCCCGCGACGCGCAACTATTGTTATTGCGCGCCGAGGGTTTGGCGTATCGGGAACTGGCGGAAGCCATCGGGGTTCAGCCCGGCTCGGTCGGCACTTTGCTGGCGCGGGCCGAGGCGGAGTTCGAGCGGCGGTTCCGCGCGCGTTACGGAAACGGTGATTTATGAGTCAGTGTTGGCCTGAAGGGGAAATCCGAGCGTATCTGGACCGGGAATTGGCGCCTGCCGATCGCGAGCGGCTGGCGGCGCATCTCGGCGAGTGCGCGGAGTGTCGAGCGCTATTGACGGCCGTCGAGGCGCGCGCGGAGCGGGTCGCAACCGCGCTCAGCGCGCTGGCGTGGGACGTGGCCCCGTCGCGGCCGAAAGCGGCGCCCAAGCCCGTGCGGCTATGGCCGCGGTGGGCCGGCGCGGCGGCGATCGCGGCGACAATCGCCATGCTGCTCGTCAACCCAGCCGTGAAGCCGGCGCCTCCGAAACCGGTCGCGTTGGAAAAGGGAGATTTTGTGCCGCTGGACGGCGAGCCGATCGATGCGGGACTGGTCGTGCGAGTCTCCCTCGGTCCGAACAATGTCCAGGCGGACGTGGTAGTTTCTGCCGATGGGCGCGCCCGCGCCTACCGGCTAGTGGATGTGGCCTCTACGAATTAATTAAGGAGATATCGATGAATCGCATGTACGTAACGATCGCCGCAGGCCTCTTGGCCGCAGGCGCAGCCGCCGCCCAGGAAGAGCACGCGGTGGTCATGGCGCCGCAGATCAGAGTCCTCGGCCTGCAGGGCGGGGTGATGGGTAAGACCGTTAAGGGCGCGCCGTACTCGGCCGTCGAAGTAAACGAGACCACCCAGACGCTCGCCGACGGCACCCGCATTCACAACGAGACGCAGACCCAGGTCTATCGCGACAGCGAAGGCCGCATGCGCCGCGAAACCCCCAACGAGGTCACGATCTGGGACCCCGTCACGAACGCGAGCTTGCTGCTGCATCCGAAGGAGCAGACCGCGCGCAAACTGCCGATGGGGACGTTCTACTACACGACCAACACCGCCGGGAAGGCCGGGACGACTGAGACGTCGACGTTCACGATGCGGGTTTCGAATGGAGATGCGCCTCACGCTCCGATGGCGGACGCGGAGAAGAAGATGGTCGAGGCCAAGTTGAAGGCCGAGATCGAAAACAACGTGCGCACCAGCGGCGGCGGCGGCGTGGGCTACGCGGTCACCAGCGGCGTCGGCGGGGGCGTTGGCGGCGGTGTTGGCACGGGCGTTGGTGGTGGCGTGATCGTATCGAGCGCTCCGGCCGCCGCGATGCGCAAGATCGCGCTCGAAGCCGGGAAATCGGAATCCCTCGGTAAGCGGATGATCGAAGGCGTCAACAGCGATGGGACGCGGAACGTCGTCACCATCGAGGCAGGCGCGATCGGCAACGACCGGGCGATCCAGTCGACCACCGAGCGTTGGTTCTCGCCGGAACTGCAGACGATGGTGCTGACGAAGCATAGCGATCCGCGGACGGGTGAGGAGACTTTCAAGCTGACGAATGTCAGCCGGTCCGAACCGCCAGCGTATCTTTTTCAGGTACCGGCGGGCTATCAGATCGTCGAACAGAAGTAACGGAGAGGGGCCGCTCGTGCGGTTCGCCCCTTGCGGGCGGTCCCAAAGTTCTCCTCGGCAGCCCGCCTCATCTTCCTGCCTGTCTACTCTTTCTTACGCCGCGCCGCGGCGTCACAGGATCCCGACATTCAAGTCTGCACCCCGAAGCGCGGAAGAATCCAGCGCATAACGGCGTAATACACCGCGAACACGGCTACGAGGATGACCCATTCGGGCATACTCCACGATATCGCGAAAGGAGGCCAGGAGTGCCGAAACCGCTAAGGTTGGCCGGAGTTCGTAAGGAGCATCAGCGGAATCGCGGCCAGCGCAGCCAACGCGATCAGGACCAGGAACAACACTCCAACGGCCGTGTCCATCCTGGAATTCGCGTGCCGCTTCATCATGCGCTTGTCCATGGCTACGCGCAGGATCGGATAGTAGGTAAGCGGCATCACGACCATTCCGAATACGACCGAAATGTTGACCAGCTTCAAGGGGTCGAGACCGGACAGCGCCAGCAGCGCGGCCACCGTCAACATGCCGATCCACGAGCCGGAAAAAAACGGCACATCGCGCGCTTTCCGATTCTTTCCCCAAGGCAGATTGTAAAACTGACAAATATTGTATCCGCCCGATAGCATCGTCTCCACGGACGCGCCCGCCAGACAGGCCAACGTCCCCAGCAGCACAAGCAAGTATCCCGTCCGGCCCAGGGGCGCCGCGATCGCGCTTACGGCCTCCGTAAGGTGCTCGGGAGACCGGTGCTGCGGATAAAAGACCAGCGCCCCAATCGCCAGCAGAGCCACCGTCAATAACGCGCCCAGCGTCGAGCCGAAGCTCGCCACCATGAAATTTTCAGGCAAATCCTTCTGAGTCCAGTCCTCTTCCAACGCCCCGGATGAATAGAAGTGGACTTCATACTCCATGAGCATCGCGCTGAAAATGCCGACGGCGAAAAACCAATAGCGCAAAGTCTGATGACTGGTCGCCATCGATAATCGGGGAATCAGTCCCCGCCCGAGTGCGTGCCAGTTGGGCCCGAGCCTCCAGGCGGCAACGGCGGCAACCGTCATCGTGACGCCCGCGAGGCCGAAAACCCGCTCGATCCATTCGAAGCGGAGCAGCCCCACAATCAAACCGAATGCCAACGCCGAGCCCGCCAGAAGCGCCTTCTCGGGCCAGCCGGTGAGCAAGTGCAGGACGATCGCGACGCCCCCCAGTTCGGCGGCGCACGTGATCAGGTTCAGGAGATTGGAGGCGATGAGCCCCCCCAGACCCAATTTCTTCCCGAGGCGGTCCCGGACGACGGCAAAAACCGGTTCGCGGGCGACCACGGCGATGCGTCCGCACATCTCCATGTAGACGATGATCGCGATGGTCCCGAGAGCGATTGGCCACAGCAAAGCGTAGCGGAAGGAGGCGCCCGCCTGCAGCGTAAAGACGATCTGTCCGAAATCGACGAAGCCACCCAGGGCTGTCATGATTCCGAGCGTGATGCCAAGTAATTTGCGCATCTGTTTCCAGTCTGCATCGGATAGGACGCGTAGGCTAAGCGTGACTGGGCCGGTCCGGACGGTTTGTCTCAGAAAGGGGCGCCGGGACACACTTCGAGAGGTCCTCTGATTGCAACTATCCGAGTTGGAACGCCTATGAACCGAGAGTCTCCGGTCGCCCTGATTCTCATAGACTTGGTGAATCATTTCGAATTCCCCGACGGCGAACGTCTCCTCCGGCAGGCGCTCCCGGCTGTTCCCGAACTGGCCGGACTCAAGAGACGGGCGCGCCGGTCCGGCATTCCCGTGATCTACGTGAACGACAATTTCGGGCAATGGCGCTCGGATGCGGCGGAGCTCGTCCGGTATTGCTTACGCGACGAGTGCAAGGGTCGCGATTTCGTTGCGCCGCTGCGGCCCGAGCCTGAGGATTATTGCGTTCTCAAGCCGATGCACTCGGCGTTTTACCAGACGCCGCTCGATGTTCTACTTCGTCACCTCGGCGTCTCCTCGCTCATCCTCGCGGGTATCGCCACCAATAGCTGCGTCCTATGCACCGCGCATGACGCGAAGATGCGCGATTACGAGGTAATCGTCGTCGAGGATTGCTGCGCGGCGCGTACGGCCGGCGAGCATGCCCGGGCGATCGAGCACATTCGTTCCATGGCGGACGCGCGGATCTTAACCGCCCGCGGGGTCCGGTTCGATCGGCTCAAACGCGCGACCCACAGCCGCGCCAGGAGCCAAAGGCGCGGCGATGGGCGCTGACGCACAACACCAACGCGACGCACTCAGCAACGCCGAGATCGCCGACCGGTTGGCGAGCTTGGCCCAGCTTTTGTCTACTCAGAAGGAAAATCCCTTCAAGGTGAAAGCTTACCGGCGCGCGGCCGAGCGCATTCGGAATTTGTCCGAAAGCCTCGACGAAATGGTGCGCGACGACGCCGACCTCACGCAGTTCACGGGAATTGGAAGCGCCATTGCCGGCGCCATACGCGAGATCGTGACGACGGGCACGCTCGGCAAGCTCGAACGCCTGCGCGGGGAAGCGGCGCCCGCTCTATACGGGATTAGCGCATATCCGCGCCTCGACCCCAAACGGGTGCTTCGAATCTATAAGAAGCTGCATATCTCCTCGATCGAGGAGTTACGGCAATCGCTCGAATCCGGCCGCATCGAGGAGGCCCTGGGTCCACGGATGGCGCAGCACGTGCGGCAGGGTCTCACCGACGCGCAGGCCATGCTGCTCTACCGCGCCGACGATTTGCGTGAAGTTGTGGAGCAGTTCCTCGTTGGTCCGTGCGGCGCGCGCCGCGCGGAGCCGGCCGGCGACTACCGGCGTCGCGTCGAGGTCATCGAAGAGCTGGTTTTTGTGGTCGAGACCGCTGATTTCCCTGCCGTAGTGGCGCGGATGAAGCGCTACGGCGGCCGGACGCCACTGATATCGTACGCGGAAGACCAGGCCTTATTCGCGCTCTCGTCCGGTATCCGCCTTCGTCTGCAGCGAGCAAGCGCGAAGGACTGGGGCTTTCACATGCTTGCGTGCACGGGCTCTCCGGCGCACCTTCGCAAACTCGACGCTGCCGCCGGGCCCCTGCAGTCGGCAAACCCGAAGGCGCGGGCCACGGAAAAGGCGCTTTATCGGGCGCTCGGCCTCACTTACATCGAACCGGAGTTGCGCGAGGGGCGCGATGAAATCGCGTTGGCGAAAGCGGGCACGCTACCGACCCTCGTCAGAGAGCGCGATATTCGAGGCGATCTGCACGCGCACACGACGTCGAGCGACGGTAGCGATTCGATCGAAGCCATGGCTGCCGCCGCGAAAGACCGCGGGTACGAATACCTGGGCATCAGCGATCATTCGCAAAGCCTCAAGATCGCGCGGGGCGTATCCGTCGACGAGTTGTGGGCGCAGATACGGCTGATCGATAAGCTGAATGGAAAGGCGCGCGGCTTTCGAATCTTGAAATCGAGCGAAGTAGACATCCTCGCCGGCGGCGAGCTCGATTATCCCGAGGACGTCCTGAAGGAGCTCGACTATACCGTCTGTTCCATCCATTCGCGCTTCGGTCTCGACCGAGAGGCTCAAACCGCACGCTTATTGCGAGCGATGGACAACCGATACTTCAATATCCTCGGCCATGCGACGGGTCGCCTGCTGCTGAAACGTCCCGGCTATGAGGTCGACATCGAGCGCGTCATCGATCATGCGCGGCACAACGGGTGTTTCTTCGAAATCAATTCGAGCCCCGATCGCCTCGACCTTTCGGCTGAGAACGCGCGGATGGCGGCCTCAGCCGGCGTGATGATTGCCGTCTCGACCGACTCGCACAGCACGCGGGAATTCGGACTGATCGGCTGCGGCATCGACCAAGCGCGGCGCGCAGGTCTGGAGAAGACCTCCGTCCTGAACTGCCGCCCCTGGCAGCAGTTGCAACCCCTCTTGAGACGCTGAGTATTTACGCGTTCGCTGCTTGGGCCTTTGCTTTAGCTGCCGCCCAGCGGCGCTTCTGCGCGTCGCGGATCCGCTTCAAACCCTCCGGGCTGATGCGGTGCGTCTTCTGCGCCTTCGGGGCCGTCGACGCGGCGGCCGTCTTACGCGCGCCGCCGTGTCCGAGCTGCGCCTTGATCTCCTCGATCTTCCGCTGAATCGCGTCTCGCTGCGACTGGAAGCCGATTAGTGCGGCCTCCAGCATGCTCGAATCCGTGCCTGAGTATCGTGCCATATGCGCACATTATACGCACGGCTTCGTGAGCTTGCCTAACATTATTTGTTGGCTTGGTATACACCCGTACTACGTAGGGTATAATCAGCTTGTTTGCGCTGTATCTCCCCGATTGCAATCCTCCTAGGGATACTGGTAACTTCCCTAGGCGCCGCCGAGCTCAACCGACTCACTCCGGCTGAACAAGCCGCCGGGTGGCGTCTCCTCTTCGACGGCAAAACGACCGCCGGCTGGGTCGAAATCACCGGCAAGCCCTTCCCGGCGAACTGTTGGACCGTCGAGGACCAATCGTTGAAAGCCCTCGTCCGCACCGACGGCTTCCAGGATATCCGCACCGTCGATACCTTCGACTCATTTGAATTCGAGTTTGATTGGAAGCTCCTGAAAGAAGGAAATTCCGGCGTAAAGTATCTAATCGGTAAGGTCGACGAATGGACCAATAAGGCCGGCCGCCAAGCCCGCGCCCGCGGCCTCGAGTATCAGTTGGCCGACGACACCAATGACGATGCCGCCTCCGACCCTCGCCGCGTCGCGGGCTCCTTATACTCCCTGATTGCTCCCACGCCCCGCATCCGGCCGAAGATCGGCGAGTTTAACCACTCCCGGCTGGTGGTGCATGGCTCTCATGTGGAGCATTGGTTGAACGGCACCAAGGTCGTAGCCTTCGAAATCACTCTGCCGGAGGTCCAGAAGCTGATCGGTCCCGACCACCACAGTCCGATCAGCCTCCAGAACCACTCTTCCGAGACCTGGTTCCGGAACCTGAAGATTCGCGCGCTACCATAGGTCGAATGAAACCGACGGTCTGGATCGGGATACTCTTCGCGGTGATTGTGATCGGGGCGGTCGCCTATTCGTCCATGCACGGACAGGGACATCGCTGCCGCGTCTGCATCGCCTTCAACGGCGCGTCCGACTGCCGGACCGCGTCCGCCGCGACTCAACAGGAGGCGCAACGCGCCGCCACCACCGCCGCCTGCGCTCAACTCGCGGGCGGGGTCACCGACTCGATCCGCTGCGAGAATACGAACCCGCAGTCGGTCGAGTGGCTGAAGTAGCTTACTCGCCTCTCCGCACTTCCGAATCGACGCGGTCCACGAACAGGTAGAGCACCAGGCATGCGACGAAGAGCAGGCCGGAGATAATCGCGCCCGGGAGCGCCGCCTCGCGATGCCCGGCGAGGAACGCTTCCAGCGTCGCCGAGAGCAACCACATCTGCACGATCAGCAGCACGATGATCAGCACCATCGCGCCGTCGATAACAGTGAGACCGCGGGTCTGGCGCGGGTCGACGCTCATACCTGCTCTCCTTCCATCCCCGTCGCGACCAATTGGCCGTCCTTGTTCTCCAGCCGGACCCGCGGCAGCGCGCGTTGCGGCGGACCCTGTATCGGGGCGCCGTCCACGACCGCGAAGTAGCCCTGGTGGCACGGGCAGGCCAGCCGGTTCGATTCCTTCTCGTAATACACCGCGCACGAAAGGTGCGTGCACTTTTGGCTATACGCCGCGTATGACTCGGCGGCGGTGCGCACCAGGATGCACGGCTCGGCCGATGTCGGATAGAAGAAGGTCTTCGACCCGCCGACCGGTAACTCCCCGAGCGCCGCGACCGGCTGCGCCGGGTAGACCGGCGCGCGCCGCACGAGCGATCGCGCCAGCACCCAGAGGTTGCCCGCGAACATCGCGAAGCTCGTCATGGTGAGGAACTTCGTGAACTGCCGGCGGTTCACGTAGCGCTCGTCCGCCGTGAACACGGAGAACTCGTCCTTCCACAACGGCGCGCTAGAAGGCCTGCGGAACCACTTCATGCTCACCCTCCCAGGTGTAATCGGCCACGTCGATCGACACCGAGTCCGTTGCCGCCGGCGCCATCATGTAGACCTTCGTCGTGATCTTCTGCTCCCCGAACCAGAAGGTGTTGACCGGCTTTTCCCGCCGCGTCGCCGCGATCGTTTCCGGCGTCACGTACGCCAGCGCCTGGCTCGGGCACACGGTCGCGCACATCGGCCGCTTCCCCACCGACGTGCGGTCGTAGCACATGTCGCACTTCATCATCTGCTCGTACTCCGGGATCAACTTCGGAATCCCGAAGGGACATGCCAGCACGCAGTTCGAGCACCCGATACACCGCGGCTTCAGCGACGAGCCGACGATGCCGTCGTCGTACTTCTTGATCGCATCCGCCGGGCAGACCTGCGCGCACGTCGGATTGTCGCAGTGCCAGCACACGTACGCCGCCGTGGCGATGGTCTCCGGGCGGTCGACGAAGTCGAAGTTGATCATCGACACGCCCCGGTGCGTCTCGCACTCCTCGCACGCCTTCAGGCAGGCCTGGCACCCGATGCACCGCGATGGATCGACATAGAATTCCATCCCGAACATCAGGCCGGTCCTCCCGACTTCTCGATGCGGCACGCCGACACCTTATACTCCGGGATCTTGCTGCGCGGGTCGAGCGTTCGGTGTGTCAGTTGATTGGCGCTGCGCTTCCCCGGCCAGTGGTACGGGATGAACACCGTGTCCGGCCGGATCGTCCGCACCACCATCGCCGGCAGCGTGATCGCCGACCGCCGCGACGTGATCGTCACCTGGTCTCCGGTCTGGATGCCGTACTGCTCCGCGAGCTTCGGATGCAGTTCGAGCTTGGGTTCGGGGTACTGATCGACGAGAGCGCCGATGCGGCGCGTCTGCGTCCCGGATAGGTATTGGCTCACCACGCGGCCGGTCGTCAGATAGATCGGATACTCGTCATCGACAGGGTCGCCGCTGTCGCGCCATTCGAGCTTCATGAAGCGCGCCTTGCCGTCGGGATGGAAGAAGCGGCCGCCTTCGAACAGCCGCGGCGTGCCGGGATGGTCGAGGGTGGGGCACGGCCAGAACACGCCCATATTGGCGTCGATCTTCTCGTAGGTGATGCCGTAATAATCGGCGACGCCGCCCTGCGACGCGAGCCGCAACTCCTCGAAGATCTGGCGCGGCTCGGTGAACGGGAAGAACTCGCCGCGGCCGAGCCGGCGCGCCAAATCGCAGACGATATCCGAATCGCGGCGCGCCTGCCCCGGCGGCGTCACCGCCTCCTGAATATGGATCACGCGCCCTTCCGCGTTGGCCGTCACGCCCTCCTCTTCCTCCTGCAGGCTGCCCGCGAGGACGACATCGGCGTGCTGCGCGGTCTCGGAGAGGAAGAAGTCGCAGACCCCGAAGAACTCGAGCTTCTCTAGCGCCTCGCGCGTGAAGTTGGCATCGGGCAGCGACACCATCGGGTTGAAGCACATCGACAGCAGGCCTTTGATCTCGCCGCTGTGGATGGCGTTCATGATCTCGACCGCCGAGTAACCGGGCTGCGGCAGGGCTTCCGGCGGGATGCCCCAGACGCCGGCGACATGGGCGCGGGCGGCGGGGTCGGTGAGGCTGCGCTGTCCGGGAAGCTGGTCGCACTTCTGCCCGTGCTCGCGCCCGCCCTGTCCATTGCCCTGCCCCGTCACCATCACCGGACCGGCGCCTTCCCTTCCGATGTTCCCCGTGGCCAGCGCGATCGCGACCACCGCCTCGCAGTTCTCGACGCCCTTCGACTGGTGCTCCAGTCCGCGCGCGTGCAGAATCATGGACCGCCGCGACTCGCCGATCCAGTGGGCGGCGCGCTCGATTGCTTCCGGCGCCACGCCGCTAACCTCCGCCGCGCGGCGCGGGTTCCACGATTCGACCGATGCGGCCGTCTTCTCGAAGCCGGTCGTGTGCTCCGCGATGAACGCGTCATCCGTTAACCGGTCGCGGACGATGACGTGGAGGATGCCGCAGAGCAGCGCCAGATCGGTCCCCGGCCGCACCGGAAGGTAGAGGTCGGCGTTACGGGCGATCGGAGTGAAGCGCGGATCGGCCACGATCAGCTTCGCGCCGTTATCGCGGGCGCGCCAGACGTAGTCGGTCGTAATCGGGGCGCACTCGCCGATGTTCGCGCCGATGAGCGTGATCACCTCCGCCTTCGGAATATCGCTCCACGGATTGGGCGCGCGGTCCACTCCAAGCGCCGTCTTGTACGCGACGCCCGCCGACACCATGCAGAGGCGGCCGTTGTAATCGATGTGCCGGGTGCCGAGCGCGACGCGCGCGAACTTGCCGAGCAGGTACGCCTTCTCGGTGGTGAGCGACGCGCCGCCATAGACGGCGACCGAGTCGGGGCCGTACTTCTCCTGGAGCTCGCGGAGGCGACGGGCGGTGAAGTCGAGCGCCTCGTCCCAAGTGGCGGGACGGAAGCCGTCGCTGGCGCGCATCAGCGGCTGCATCAGACGGTCCGGATGATTGCCCTGGAGGTAGCGCTTCACGCCCTTGGGACAGAGCATGCCTCGGTTGAAGGGAAACTCCTCCCACGGCTCGAACCCGACCACGTGATTCTCGCGGACCTTGAGCTGGATGCCGCACTGCTGACCGCAGAAGCAGCAGTGCGTTTTGACGAGCTTCTCGGAGCCCGCTTCGTCGTGCCAGCCGCCGACCGGGACGTAGTTGAGATGCGGGCCGTAGATCTCGGCGAGTTGCGCGGGGGGAAGCGGAAGTTTAGCCACGGGCTTGGTCCTTAATCCGGAGTTGTGCGATCGAGAGCGACTTGCGCTTACAGGCGGGACACAACTCCTGCCACGACCCGGCGGCGCCGGGGACGCGATAGTCGAAGCCGAGCCGCGGCAGGATCGTCCGCAGATCGTCGACGTGCATGCGGGAGGCGAAGCGCTCGCCGCAGCGCGCGCAGTTGGCGCCTTCGCCGCGGACGCCGGCATCCTGGTAGAGCTTGACGCCGAGTTGGGCGGGGCGCTGGAAGATGTGGAAGAACTTGCCGAAGGGGAGGAACAGCAGCGCGGCGATCACGGTGATGGCATGGAGAATCGAGAGGAAGCTGTAGGCGCCGCCGCGTAGGAACTCCTGCGAGACGGTGAGCGCGAGGCCGGTGACGGAGATCGCGAAGAGGAGGATGACGGGGAGGAAGTCCATCCCGAACTGCTGGAGGGCGCGCGCCCCCTTATCGGTCATGCGGCGCCAGAGCGAGAGGGCGATGCCGGCGAGCACCAGGACGGCGGAGATGTCGAGGCCGTGGAAGAGCGTCCAGGCGACCGCGGTGTGCAGGTGGAAGCTGCCGGCGGGGAAGCCGAATAAGTAGGTGACGTAAGTCAGTTGGTCGGCGGGGTCGGTGCGGAAGTAGATCCAGCCGAAGACCAGCGGGAACGTGATCGCCATGGCCAGCAGGCAGCCCCAGAAGAGGCACTGGTGCATCCACCAGCGCAGGCGGGAGCGGCGCGCGATGAAGCGCTGGCCGACGAGGTGCGTGGCGGCCAGGCTCACGACGCGGACCATGCTGCGGAGAATGCCCCCGCGACGCCAGAGCTCCCAGCCGCGGTCCCAGTAGATGCGGGTCGGGGGCTTCTGGAGCCAGACGTTGTAGTGGTAGACGACGCCCCAGGTGGCGAAGACGACGGCGAAGGTGTAGATGACGAGGGCCGGGTCGAAGTTCTGTAGGTTGCGCGAGCCGACCACGATGGCGGCGACGAGGAACGCGGTCCAGAGGGTGGCCCAGGCGCCCGCGCGGAGGCGGTCGGTGGTGCGGCGTAGGTCGTCGGGGAGGGCGAGGTCGAGGGCCTGCTGTCGCGGGACGAAGACGCGGTGGTTGGCCCACCAGAGCACGAGTGAGGCGGTGGAGAGGAGGAGGAAGCCGGGCCAGAGGACGCCGGTGTGGGTGCGGAACCAGGCGAGCAGGAGGGGCGGGAAGAAGCCGCCGAGTCCGCCCATGGCGCCGACCAGTCCGGTGACGGTCGCGGTCTGGCCGGGGAAGTACTGCGGGACGAGTTTGAAGACGGCTCCGTTGCCGAGGCCAAGCAGTGCCGCGCAGCCGAGAGCGCCGACGGTGAACGGCGGGATCGAGGGCCACGCGAGGAGGAGCGCGAAGGGCGCGATCCCGATGAGGACGGCGGCGAGGACGCGGGCTCCGCCGATGCGGTCGGAGAGCCAGCCGCCGACGGGCCGGAGCAGCGTGGCGAGGACGACGAAGCCGGCGGTGCGGAAGCCGGCGTCCGCGGGCGTGAGTCCGAACGAGTCCTTGAGCAGGGTCGGCAGGTAGATCGAGAAGGCGACGAAGCCGCCGAAGGTCAGGAAGTAGAAGGCGGCGAGCAGCCACGCGAGAGGTTCGGCGGCGACGCGGAAGATGGCGGTGAGCGGAGCGGGCGCGGTCCGCGCCGGGGCGTTGCGAGCGAGCAGGGCAAAGGCGCCGGCCCAGACGACCAGCAGGACGGCGATGCCATGGAAGACCGAGCCCATGCCGGCGCGGGCGGCGATCAGCGGACCGAGGAAGACGGCGGCGGACTGTCCGATGTTGCCGAGTCCGTAGACGCCGAGGGCGGCGCCCTGACGGTCGGGCGGGGTCCAGCGGGAGACGTAGCCGACACCGATCGCGAAGGAGGATCCGGCGAGGCCGAGGACGAAGGCGACCGCGAGCAGGCTCGAGTACGTGGGCTGCGCGGGCGCCATCCACACGGGGATCGCGACGGCGGCCATGAGGACGGAGAAGACCGCGCGTCCGCCGAGGCGGTCGGTCAGCATGCCCATGGGGATGCGGGCGAGCGAGCCGAGGAGCACCGGGACGGCCACTAGGAATGCGGTCGAGGACGGGTCGAGGTGGTAGAGCTCGCGGAAGCGAGGGGCGAAGGCGCCGATCAGTCCCCACGCGGCGAAGCAGACGGTGAACGAGATGGTCCCGAGCGCGACGTGGCGACCGTTGGGCATGAGGCTCCTCACTTCACTGTAGCGCCGGGGGCTGTGAGGGGCGCAGTGACTTCAGTCACGGGGGGCCGAAAGGGCCCAAACAGAGTCGCCGACGGGGCGCTAACCGGGGACAGACGGGACTGTCCACTCGCCACAAACCGGCTTGGGACAGTCTCGTCAGTCCCTCGGTTACCGCATGGCGTAGGAGCTTAGGACCTTCATGTAGTTCGCTCTTTCAAACGCTCCGGGCTGGGGGACGGAGTTGCGGCTCATCGAGCCTTGCATCTGCTTGATGGAGTCGTACTCGTGCTCTCCCATCCAGATTAAGAGCTCGGTCGAGAGGGTGTCGAGATAGGTGATGCCTCGCTTCAGAAGGGCGGAGGTCATCATGGCGACTTTGGCTCCGGCCATCATCGACTTCACGACATCGAAGGCCGTGTGGCAGCCGCCGGTGAGGGCCAGGTCGGCCTTCACGGTGCCGTAGATGACGGCGATCCAGTGGAGGCGGAGGAAGAGGTCGTGGGAGTTACTGAGGATCAGGTTCGGGACGACCTCTAAGGTTTCGAGATTGTAGTCGGGCTGGTAGAAGCGGTTGAAGAGGACCATGCCGTCGGCCCCTACGGCGTCGAGGCGTTTGGCGAAGTTGGCCATGGAGCTGAAGTATGGGCCGAGCTTCACGGCGACGGGGATTTTGACTTCCGACTTCACCGCTTTGACGAGGTCGACATACTGCTGCTCGACCTGCTCGCCGGAGCGATTGGGGTCGACCGGGATGTAGTAGATGTTGAGCTCGAGGGCGTCGGCTCCGGCCTCCTCCATCTGCTTGGCGTAGCCGACCCAGCCGCCTTTGGTGGTGCCGTTGAGGCTGGCAATGATGGGGATGTTGACGGCCTGTTTGCACTTGGCGATGTGCTTGAGGTAGCCCTCGGGGCCCATGACGCGGCTGGTGAGCTCGGGGAAGTGGGTGAGCGCTTCGGCCGACATCTCGGAGCCCTGGAGGATGAAGCGGTCGAGGTCGTCATTCTCCATCTCGATCTGCTCCTCGAAGAGGGAGTGCAGAACGACGGCGGAGGCCCCGGCGTCTTCCATGCGACGGACGTTGCCGACGTCCTCGCACATCGGCGAGGACGAGGCGACCAGGGGGTTCTTCAGTTTCAGACCGAGGTACGTGGTCGAAAGGTCGATGGTTTTGGAAAGGTCGATCATGCTTTCACCTCCTGGTGGGACATGTGCTCGTAGAGTCTCCAGCGGGAGGCGACATCCTCCTGAGCGAGCGCGAGCAGGCGCTTGGCCTCCTCGGGGTTACTCTTCGCGAGCATGGTGTAGCGCGTCTCGTTGTAAATGTAATCCTTGAGCGCGACGCTCGGGGAGCGCGAATCGAGCTGGAACGGGTTCTTGTTTTCGGCGACGAGCGCCGGATTATAGCGGAAGAGCGGCCAGTAACCGGAGTTGACGGCGGCCTTCTGCTGGTCGAGCCCGTGGGCCATATCGTAGCCGTGAGCGATGCAGTGGCTGTAGGCGATGATGATGGACGGTCCGTCGAAGGCCTCGGCTTCGAGGAAGGCTTTGACGGTGTGCATATCGCTGCCGCCCATGGCGACCTTGGCGACATAGACGCTGCCGTAAGACATCGCGATGAGGGCGAGGTCCTTCTTGCCGACCGGTTTGCCGCCCGCGGCGAACTTGGCGACGGCGCCGCGCGGGGTGGCCTTGGAGGCCTGGCCGCCCGTGTTCGAGTAGACCTCGGTGTCGAGGACGAGGATGTTGACGTTGCGGCCGGAGGCGATGACGTGATCGAGGCCGCCGAAGCCGATGTCATAGGCCCAGCCGTCGCCGCCGACGATCCAGACCGACTTCTTGACTAAGGCGTCGGCGAGGGTGAGCAGGTCGCGCGCTTCCGGGGTGTCGACCGTGGCGAGCTTCTGTTTGAGGATGACGACGCGCTCGCGTTGGGCGCGGATGCCGTCCTCAGTCTTCTGGTCGGCGTTGATGAGGGCCTGGGCGAGCTCTTCGCCGATGGCGAAGCCGAGCCGCCAGACGAGCTCGCGGGCATATTCGTTCTGCTTGTCGGCGGCGAGCCGCATGCCGAGACCGAACTCCGCGTTGTCCTCGAAGAGGGAGTTGGACCAGGCGGGTCCGCGTCCGTCCTCATTGGTGCAATACGGGGTGGTGGGCAGGTTGCCGCCGTAGATGGAGGAGCAGCCGGTGGCGTTGGCGACGAGCATACGGTCGCCGAACAACTGGGTCATCAGTTTGACGTAGGGCGTTTCGCCGCAGCCGGAGCAGGCTCCGGAGAACTCGAAGAGCGGCTGGAGGAGCTGGACGTCCTTCACCTGATTCATGGAGAGTCCGATGCGCTCGGTGTCGGGGATCTTGAGGAAGAAGTCCCAGTTGGCGGCCTCGGCTTCGCGGAGCGGCGGCTGGGCCACCATATTGATGGCGCGGTGTTTGACCTCGCTCTTGGACTTGGCGGGGCAGATCTCGACGCAGAGGGTGCAGCCGGTGCAGTCCTCGGGGGCGACTTGCAGGGTGTACTTCCGGTCCTTCATGTCCTTCCAGCGGGCGGGAACGGCCTTGAAGGTTTCGGGCTTGCCGTCGAGGTGGCGCGAGTCGTAGACCTTGGCGCGGATGACGGAGTGCGGGCAGACGAGGACGCACTTGCCGCACTGGATGCAGAGCTCCTCATCCCAGACGGGGATTTCGAGGGCGATGTTGCGCTTCTCCCACTGCGCGGTGGCGGAGGGGAAGGTGCCGTCGATGGGCATGGAGCTGACGGGCAGGAGGTCGCCATCGCCGGCGACGATCTTCGCGGTGACGCGCTGGACGAAGCTGGGCGCGGCGGCGGGGACGGAGGGGCGAATGTCGAACAGGGACGTGATCTTGTTGGGGACGGTGACCTCGTAGAGGTGTTCGAGGGTGGCGTCGACGGCGGCGAAGTTCTTCTGGACGACGGTGTCGCCGCGTTTGCCGTAGGTCTTCTTGATGGCGTACTTGATGGAGGCGATGGCCTCTTCGCGCGGGAGGACGCCGGAGATGGCGAAGAAGCAGGTCTGCATGATGGTGTTGATGCGGCCGCCCATGCCGGTCTTCTTGGCGACCTCATAGCCATCGATGACGTAGAACTTCAGCTTCTTCTCGATGATCTGGTGCTGGACGAGGCGGGGGAGTTTGTCCCAGACGTCGTCGGGGCCGAAGGGACTATTGAGGAGGAAGGTGGCGCCGGGTTCGGCGATCTTCAACATGTCGATGCGTTCCAGGAAGGTGAACTGGTGGCAGGCGACGAAGTTGGCTTCGGTGATGAGGTAGCTGGAGCGTATGGGTCGGGGTCCGAAGCGGAGATGGGAGGTGGTCATGGAGCCGGACTTCTTCGAGTCATAGACGAAGTAGCCCTGGGCGTAGTTGTCGGTCTCCTCACCGATGATCTTGATGGAGTTTTTGTTAGCTCCGACGGTGCCATCGGCGCCGAGTCCGTAGAAGAGGGCACGGACGGTGCCGGGGAACTCGGTGGAGAAGGACGGATCGAAATCGAGCGAGGTGTGGGTGACGTCGTCGAAGATGCCGACGGTGAAGTGGTTCTTTGGGCGAGTCGTCGACAGTTGATCGAAGACGGCTTTCACCATTGCCGGGGTGAATTCTTTGGACGCTAATCCGTAGCGGCCGCCGACGACTCGCGGGGCCAGGGGCTGGAGGCCGGGGGCCAGGGTTGTGTTGTACTCCGCTAGCGCGGTGATGACATCGCAGTAGAGGGGCTCTCCGGTGGCTCCGGGCTCCTTGGTGCGGTCGAGGACGGCCAGGGATTTGACGGTCGGAGGGAGGGCGGCGACGAACTTCTCGATGTCGAAGGGGCGATAGAGGCGGACTTTGAGGAGTCCGATCTTCTCGCCGCGGGCCAGGAGGGCCTCAACGGTTTCCTGAACGACTTCGGCTCCGGAGCCCATGATGACGATGACGCGCTCGGCGTCGGGGGCTCCGACGTAGTCGAAGAGGTGGTACTGGCGTCCGGTGAGTCCGGCGAACTGGTCCATCGCGTTCTGGACGATGGTGGGGGTGGCGAGGTAGTAGGGGTTGCAGGCTTCGCGGGCCTGGAAGTAGACGTCGGGGTTCTGGGCGGTGCCGCGGATGACGGGGCGGTCGGGAGAGAGGGCGCGGGCGCGGTGGGCGGCGACGAGCTCGGGCGTGATCATGGCGCGGAGGTCGTCGGGGGTGAGCTGTTCGACCTTGGCGACCTCATGGGAGGTGCGGAAGCCGTCGAAGAAGTGGAGGAAGGGAATGCGGGATTCGAGGGAGGCTGCCTGGGAGATGAGGGCGAAGTCCATGACCTCCTGAACGGAGTTAGATGAGAGCATGGCGAAGCCGGTGGAGCGGGCCGCCATGACGTCGGAATGGTCGCCAAAGATGGAGAGGGCGTGGGTGGCGAGGGCGCGGGCGGCGATGTGGAAGACCGTGGACGTGAGCTCGCCCGCGATCTTGAACATGTTGGGGATCATGAGGAGCAGCCCCTGGGACGCCGTGAAGGTGGTGGCGAGGGCTCCGGCCTGGAGAGCGCCGTGGAGAGCGCCGGCGGCGCCGCCTTCACTTTGCATCTCGACGACGCTCGGGACGGTGCCCCAGATGTTGGTCTTGCCTTCGGAAGACCACTGATCGGCCCACTCGCCCATGTTGGAAGACGGGGTAATGGGGTAGATCGCGATGACTTCGTTCGTCTGATGCGCTACGTATGCGGCCGCTTCGTTCCCGTCGATGGTGACTTTGGGACGAGTGGTAGTGGATGAGTTGGTCAACTCTCCCCTCCTGATGATTATAGGATTCACTGCTGTTAAACCAAATTATAGGACCTTTTTGTCGTAAAAATCTACAGATATTTGGGTCTTAAATTTACGGTGGTGATTTTAAAGGGGTTCAAGGGATGTGGAAGGCGGGGATGGAGGACGTCCAGGGGGCGGGAGCGGGGGACCGCTTCGCGGGTTCAGTGGCGGAGACGGGTGAGGCAACCGCTCCATAACTGTCGCGGCTCTGTTGGAGTGGAGTGGGTTCAGGGAGTGGAGCGGGTTCGGGTTCCGGTTCGAGGACGGGCTCGGGTTCCGGGACTTCGTCCTGAGGCTCGTCTTGGGGAAGACTATGTTCGAATTCGGGATTCGGTTCGTTTGGAAATTTCATGTTTTGACGAAAAACGAGGATGTTTTTGAGGGCGCGCTGGAACATGCGGTTGAGGCGGGTTTCGTAGCGGTGGAAGAGGTCGAGGGCGCGGCCGTCGGCGAGTTCGGTGTAGGCGGAGACGATGGTGGAGAGGGAGGGGGCGCCGTTGCGGGCGGCGGCGAGGTCGATGGCGCGGGTCTCGAGGGCCCAACAGCGGCGCTGGCGCCAGGTGGAGGCGGCCAACTCCTCGACGAGTGTGCGCTCGAGAGTGTTGGCGGGTTGAATGGCGGCACAGAATTCGGAGACGAGGGCCTGGAAGGCGGAGGAGTCCTCGCCGCCGAGGACGACAGCGCGGGCGAGGAGACCGTGGGTGATGGCGTTCATGGCGGAACGCTGTTTGCCCGCGGCGGTGACGGGTCCGCGGGAGAGGGCGCCGTTGGCGCGGTTGGCTGTGAGTTGTCGAGGGGAAGACATAGGTCGAATTCCGAGCGCGATGTTAGACCCGGGACTCGGGGCTGCGGACACGGGGGGCTGTAAGTGGCTGGAAAGACGAGGAAAAAATAGTTGCAAACCGTAGCACAAGCGTGCCCGGACAGTTTCTCGCGGGTTGAAGCTTCCTTCTCAACGCGGAGTCGCGGAGAACACGGAGATTACGCGGAGAAAACCGTTGTGCTAGAAATTCGAAAAATATTTTTGCCGGTAAGTGGCTTAGATGGAGCGCGTTAGGGAAATCGAAAAAACGGGATGGCAGGGTCAGAGGAGTTTGGGGTGCTAAATTCGCGCCCGTGGGATACCTGGGTTTCGACGAAACGGGGCTGGACATGGCGGACGAGCCGATGGCGGCGGGGGATACGGGCGAAGAGGCCGATCCGGTGGAATGGGCGCGGCGGATGGTAGGGTTCGCGGCGGACGAGAAGCAGGCGACGGTCCTGCGGAGCGAGAAGAAGCGGGTGATTCTGAATTGCTCCAGGCAGTGGGGCAAGTCGACGGTGACGGCGGTGAAGGCGACGCATTTTGCGGCGCATCATCCGGGGAGCACGACGATCGTGCTCTCGGCGTCGGCGCGGCAGAGCCGGGAGTTTGTGAGGAAGGCGGCGGAGTTCGCGCGGCTGGCGGGGCTGCGGACGAAAGGTGGAGGCGGGCCGGACCACGGGCTGGTGCTGCCGAACCGCGCGCGGATCGTGGGGCTGCCGTCGAAGGAGGAGACGATCCGGGGATTCTCGGCGGTGGGGCTGCTGCTGATCGACGAGGCATCGCGGGTGAGCGACGCGTTGTATACGGCGGTGCGGCCGATGCTGGCGGTGAGTAACGGGTCGTTGTGGCTGATGAGCACGCCGAACGGGAAGACGGGATTCTTCTGGGACGTGTGGTCGCGGGGGGAGGAGGACTGGGAGCGGGTGGAGGCTCCGGCGACGGAGTGTCCGCGGATCTCGCGGGAGTTTCTGGAGGCGGAGGAGAAGGCGATGCTGGGGCGGGTGTTCCGGCGGGAGTATTTGTGCTGCTTCGAGGACGCGGAGACGTCGGTATTCGGAGCGGACGAGGTGCGGCGGGCGTTTTCCGGGGAGTTCGGGGGGCTGCGGCTGTGAGAGGGCTTCCTTTTGACGCAGAGACGCGGAGACACAGAGAAAAGCGCAGAGGACGTATTAGACCAGAGTCCCGTGGGACGGGGCCTTTAGCCGGCTGCGCCCCGCAGTTTGAGGCGGCCGAGCAAACGCAGCCGCGACGGGAGGAGACGATATGAATCGATTTTTCTTTGGATTGGATTTAGGGCAGGCGGTCGATTACACGGCGACGGCGGTGATCGAGCGGGCGGAGCTGCGAGGGGCGTTCGACCACGCGCAGTGGGCCTATCGAAAGGAGGTGGAGCTGCGGCTGCGGTTCCTGCGGCGGACGCCGTTGGGGACGCTCTATCCGCGCGTGGTGGCGCAGACGGTGGACCTGACGCGGCATCCGGCGTTCGGCGGGCGTGTGGATCTGGCGGTAGACGCGACGGGGGTGGGGCGTCCGGTGGTGGACCTGCTGCGCGATTCGCCGCGAAAAGGGCGGATGAAGGCGGTGATCATCTCGCCCGGGGAGCAGCAGCACGAGACGAACGGGTTCTTTTGTGTGCCGAAGCGGGATCTGATTTCGGGGCTGGCGTTGTTGTTCCAGATGGGCGGGTTAAAGGTGGCGCAGGATTTGGAGGAAGGGGAGACGCTGGTGAAGGAGTTGCTGGGGATGGAGCGGCGGTCGACGGCGGGGGGGCGGGAGCAGTACGGGACGTGGCGGGCGGGGCAGCATGACGACCTGGTCCTTGCGGTGGCGCTGGCGGTTTGGGGCGTGCAGGAGGCGCACTGCTGGAGCGAGTCGCACTGGTTCAATCGGGTGGAGGCGGAGGCGGCGGAGGAGTTCCGGGGGGCGATGGAGGACTGGAGGTGGGGCACTAACCGCTGAGACGCCGAGATCGCGGAGGAAGCGCGGAGAAGACTCTAGTAGTTGGGCACTTGCAGTTTCAGGCCATCGATCATCTGGTAGTGCTTTCGATTCAACGTGAGCAACGTGAAGGCGTTCTCCATGGCTGTCGCGGCGATGAGCGAGTCGAAAACGTGGAGACCGTGGGACTTCGCGTATGTCTTCAGGAGCCCATACGCTCTCGTTCCGATGCTCTCGCTGAGCGGAACGATCGAATAGAGCCCCAAGAATCCATCAATCACAGCGAGGTCTCGCTTATCGCGTGCGCCGACTATGAGTTCGAGGCCGGTGACCTGCGAAAGGACCCAGGGCTCATTCAGGGCGTCGACGTACTGGATCGCCGCGGCGTTGCCTCGCGAAACATCGATCAGAACGTTACTGTCGACCAAGAAAGGCATTCGTGGTTCTGCCGGGCGCAATCAGCCGTGAAGCTGGCGGCGCAGCCGGTCGATATATTCGACGCTGTCGGCCATGTCCTCGCGGTCCTTCCAAAGACCGGCAAAGGGCGTGGTGCCGATCGAACGCGGCTTTCCGGCGGGTACGTCAGCGGGCACATTCACTTCGACGAGCGTACCCTCCTGGATGCGAACGTCCCGAAGAGGCCGGAAAACGCCGTTTTCGTACTTGGCGGGGATCGTCATGGCTTCACCTTAAGTATACGCCGTGACAGCCGAGGGGCGTTGTGCCGGCCCCCCACCCACCGAAGACTTGCTTTCCCGGCGGTCCACACTAACCCTCAAAAACAGAGTTTAGCTCAACGAGGCGCCTCGGCGCAGATGGGAGTACAACGGCACGCTTACTTCTCATTGTGAAACGTGATAGGGTGTAACACCGTTATCCGAAATCACACTATTGGGTCTTAGGCGGCACCTGTAAAGAGTCCGCAGAAAAGAGGATTTATGGAGATTTTGTCGCTGGAAACATTGAAGAACGCAGTTGCAGGAGAATACACGGCTATCCGGCGGGTCACGCGCCTCGAAGCGTTAGGGGGCAAGATCTTTCCTCCCACTTATGAGGGCGGCGCCTACGCGACGGAGGAGCGCCAGGTGCGCGCCGACGATGGAACCGTTCAAACCGTGGCGACGGTTCTGCTGGACTCGGTTCAGTCGCAGGGCAATCGCATGGAGGCCGCGCTGCTGCGGGCGTACGACGCCGGCCGCGTGAAGATGCCGATGCTGGCGGTGGAGTTTGGGGGGGCTGGCGCGGACCCGATGTTGGCGGAGATCGGGCGGATCACGGCGTTGGAGGCTCCACATCGCATGTGCGACGCGATTTTCCGGGATGCGACTTATCAGGGGCAGTCGTTCCGGTCTTCGGGGCCGGGAGCGAAACTGAACGGGGCGAAGCCGGCGAATGCTACTCCCGTATTCGAGTTGTGTCCGACGGGGCTTATCTTCGGTTTTTGGGATTCCACGGGGCCGCGCGGAGGGCTGGGAGCGAAGGTGCAACGAGCGCTCGTCTCCGAGATCGTCGGATATCAGATCGCGACGGGCAAGCGGACATCGAGCCGCATCGACCCTCTGCAGATCGAGAACAATGTTGTGATTTTCCAAAAAGGGAAAGGCTGGACATTCGAAGAGTCGGAAGCGGACAAGAACAACAAGGGCGAGCCGATCCAGACCAAACCTTCGAAAATCAACCACGGCAACATCACCCCTTCTTTCAAGAATGAGGACGGGGTTTTGAACCATGGCGGCGTTACGCTGGCGTACGCCGAGCAGCAGACCGTGCTTTCGTTAGCGGCGCTGCGGCGGCTGCGTTTTCCGCTCGATGGGGTGTCGAAGCCGGAGGTCGATCTGGCCGGCCGGACGGTGCTGGCGGCGCTTGGGCTGGCGGCGATCTGCTTTCTGGACGAGGACGGATTCGACTTGCGCTCGCGCTGCCTTTTGGACGGGAAGCCGGGCGTAATGGAGTTTGTGGGGCGCGGCGAAACTCAGGAATTCGCCATGAGCCCCGACGGCGCGGCGGAGTTATTGACGCAAGCGGCAGCGGACGCGAAGTCACTCGGGCTACCGTGGCCCGAGGCCCCGCTGGTGCTGCAACCCTCGCCGGATCTCAGCAAGCTCGTGGTCGAGAGCCGGAAGCGCTCGATGGCGAAGGGCGCGGGAGAGTAACTTGTGCTGGCCTTACGTGTGACGTACCTCATGGGGCGTGTGTATTCCGCCATGTTCGAGGACGGGGACGGGAAGGCGGAGCCGGAGTGGCCGCCACACCCATCTCGGCTGTTCTCGGCTTTGACGGCGGCTTGGGGGGAGGGCGGCTCGGAGGAGGAGTTGCGGACCGCTCTCGAATGGCTGGAGCGACAGCCCGCGCCGAAGATCCTCTTCGGGGGCCACACGACGCGCCGGCGCGTACAGGCCTTCGTTCCCGTGAACGATGACGAGACTCTTCCCGAGGATCGGGCGCGTAAGGGGCGCGTGTTTCCGTCGGCATCGCTGACCGATCCGGACGTTTACTTCATTTGGGAGACGGCTCCGGCGGACGATGTGCGGTTGAAGCTCGACCGGATTCTCCAGCGGACTAGTTCACTCGGGCATTCGTCGAGTCTGGTATCGATCGAGATCGCGGACGCAGTAGAGGCGGGCCGACTGACGGAGTGGCAGCCGGGCGCTTCGCGTGGAGCGCGGCTTCGAGTGCCGTACAGCGGACGGCTTCAGGAACTCGTGGAACGGCATCGCCGGTTCGAGGAGACCGGGGCGAAGATCTTTCGGCCGACCACCGGACGAACATCGCTCTACGCGCCGCCCCACGAGGACGCGATGGGGCCTCCACGCGGCATTTTCGAGCACATGATCATCCTGAAGAAGGCCGCAGGACAAGCAGCTTCCCTTCGCTCCACGCTATCGATCACAGCCGCTCTGCGGGGAGCGCTGTTGAAGCATGCTCCACAGCCCGTGCCGGAATACATCAGCGGCCACGCGCCTGGGAGCACAGCCGAGTCGCCGATCCGCAGCGACGCGCCGCATGTGGCGCTGATCCCCGTGGCGAACGTTGGTTTTCCATATTCCGACGGCGGCCTGATGGGAGTAGCGGTTGTGCTGCCGCGCGCGTTCGTACGCGAGCAACGGGAGACTTGCTGGCGCGCTGTAGAGGAAATCGAGAAGCTTGTTATGCCGTGGGGTTGGTGGGACGTGAAACTCGCCGATGCGGAGGAGACGGGACGCGGGTTGCTGCCGGAGACTTGGACGAACGCGAGCCTTGTATGGGCAACGATTACTCCCCTGGTGTTCGACCGTTATCCAAAGGACCCATACGGAGCCGAGGCGGAGCAGACCGTGCGGGACGCGTTGGCGCGAGTTGGGCTGCCGGCGCCTTGCGAGATCGACCTGCATTACAACGCATGGCACACGGGAGTTCCGAAGGCGTCGCTGTTTCCACCGGCGCCGGGCCGCGCGGGAAAGCCGCAGCGCTATCACTGCCACGTGAGAGTGCGGTTCGAGCGTCCAGTCGCGGGACCGTTGTTGGCGGGCGCTGGACGGTTTTACGGGTACGGATTGTTCCGGCAGTTGGCGGAGAGCGGAGGAGGCAAGTGACGTTCCACGAGTTCTTTCGTGAGTTGTGGGGTTACGATCCGTTTCCGTGGCAGGAGGAGGTCGCGGCGCGGGCGGTGGAAGGAGATTGGCCGCGTCACATCGGAGTGCCAACGGCTGCCGGAAAGACAGCATTGATTGACGTGGCGGTTTACGCTTTGGCCATGAGAGCTCCGGGCGCGGGGCGGCGGATCTTCTTCGTCGTGGACCGGCGCGTGATCGTGGACGAAGCGGCGACGCGGGCGGCAGATATTGCGAAGAAGCTAGCTGACGCGCCCGCGGGCTCGGCTCTGGCGATAGTGGCGCAGTCGCTACGCGATTTGGGAGGTCTTGCTCCCTTGGAGACGGCGATTCTTCGCGGGGGGATGGCGCGCGACGATTCGTGGACGGATTCACCTTTACAAGCAGCAGTGATCTGTTCCACGGTGGATCAGATCGGCTCCAGCCTGTTGTTCCGGGCATACGGAGCGAGCGAGTACGCACGTCCGATTCGTGCCGGGCTGGCAGCGCACGACTCCGTAATTCTGCTGGACGAAGCGCATACGAGCCGCGCGTTTGCGCAGACGTTGAAGCTCATCGAGAAATTCCGGAAGTGGGCGGATGAGCCCATCGAGACACCGTTCCGGGTGGTCGAGATGTCGGCGACGCCCGGAGGACATGCCCTGCGGGAGAGTTCTCGCGACATGGAAGACCAAACGTTGAAGCGGAGGTGGGAAGCGAGCAAGCGGGCGCGGCTGGCGACGATCGAACCGGCGGAGGGAGAGGAGGCGGCCAAGGGCGGCTTCACTGCGTTAATCGCGGCGTTGGCGCGGGAAGCGCGAGCAGTGCGAGACCAGCGGGGCGCGAAGGTGATCGGGGTGATTGCCAACCGGGTCCGGACGGCGCGGGAGGTTCACGAACTGCTGAAGCAGGAGGAAGGCTGCGACGCGATTCTGCTGATCGGGCGCTCGCGGCCATACGATCGGGATCGGATTTGGGGGGAGTGGAACGAGAGCATACGCCTCGGACGAAAGGGACAGGAGCGGCCCATATTTGTCGTAGCGACACAGTGTATCGAAGTTGGCGCGAATCTCGATTTCGACGCGTTGGTGACCGAGGTCGCGAGCATCGACGCGCTGGAGCAGCGTTTCGGCAGACTGGACCGGGATGGCAGGCAGGCGGAAGCGCTCGGAGCAACGCACGCCGTGATTGTGGCCCAAAAGGACCAAGTCGCGAAGAAATTCGAAGATGTCCTTTATGGCGGCGCGATGGCGGCTACGTGGAGTTGGCTGCTCGGCAACGTCACGACGGAGACGCGCCTTGAGGAACTGCCGGCGGATGGGAAGAAGAAGCCGAAGACCCGAAAGGTCAAAGAACAGTTCGTCGAGATGGGCGTGCGGGTATTGCGGGCGGCTCTGGATGCGACGCCCGAGCGTTCGTCACTGGCGACCCCGGCGGGGTCCTCACCGGTGCTGCTGCCAGCGCATGTGGACCTGTTGAGCCAGACGTGCCCCGAGCCGGAGATCAGTCCCGAACCGGCGGTCTATCTGCACGGGCCGGAGTCCGGGCCGGCGGATGTCCAGGTGATCTGGCGCGCCGATCTAGACGGAGACCCGGAAGAGTGGCCGGACCTGGTCGCGACATGTCCGCCCGCCTCGCCCGAAATGTTGGAGCTTCCGTTATACGCGGTGAAGCAGTGGCTGTCGGAAGAAACGACCGGCGATCTCGCCGACGTGGAAGGCGGCGCCGCGGCGTCTGGAAAAACCAAGGGCGCGACGCGCCCGGTGTTGTGGTGGCGCGGTCCGGAGGAAAGCCAGCCATTAAAAAAGGCAGATCAGATCCGCCCGGGGATGACGATTGTCGTGCCGTACCACTACGGCGGGTGTGACGCCTGGGGGTGGAATCCGGAATACAAGGGCGACGTCAAGGATGTAGGCGACGCGGTGAAGCTGGCAATGGACCGACCGATACTAAGGCTCCACGCGCGACTGGCGGATCAATGGAACTACGCAGAGATTGCAACGAGTCTGCGCAAAGCCGGGAGCGAGCGGGAAGAGACTCTGGAGCAGGCTTACCGGACGGGCGCGACGGGGTGGGTCGCTGAGACCTTGCAGGAACTCACCGGCGGACGATGGATTCCCGCTGCGGACGGTGAAAGCTACACTGCGATCGTTTCGCGGACGGTCTTCGATCAAAGCGATGGCCGCAGCGCGTACGGAAGGGAAGTGCGCTTGGACGAACACATGAAAAACTGCGCCCGAGTCGCGGCGCAGTTTGCGGAAGCACTTCCCGAGCGTCTCCGGCGAACGGTAGAGCGGGCGGCCGCGACGCACGATTTGGGTAAGGCCGATCCGCGGTTTCAGGCGTGGCTGCGCGGGGGCAACCCCGTAAGGCCTGACGAACTGATCGCAAAGTCGAGCCGCAACGGGCAGAACCGAGCCGCGATCAAGCGGGCGCGCGAGCTGTCGGGATATCCGAAAGGGGGTCGGCATGAGCTCACGTCGACCGCCCTGCTGCTGGCGCGGGGCGGAGGCGCGGAAGATCTGGACGGGGATCTTCTCTTACACCTTGTGGCGAGCCACCACGGCCGTTGCCGGCCATTCGCGCCGGTGGTAGCCGATGACGAACCGGTCGCTGTGACGCACGCGGGGTTGTCAGTTTCGAGCAAGCACGAACTGGAGGGGGTGGGATCCGGCGTGAGCGAGCGCTTCTGGCGTCTGACGAAGAAGTACGGCTGGTACGGACTCGCGTACCTAGAAACGCTCGTGCGGCTCGCCGATCAACGGCAGAGCGAGGCTGAGCGAGACGCGGGGAAGGCGGCACATGCATAAAACAGAGCTGACGGGGGTGGATGGAAGCAACCTGCTGGCCTATCTGGCGGCGCTCGGGACCTTGCGGGTGCTGACACTCGCCGATGGAGCGCCTGAGGTGGGAATGGAATGGTCGGACCGGGGCGTGTGGAGACCGGTTCTGCACCACGCTTCCGCGGGATCGCCGGACGAATTGCTGGATCTGCTGGAGCTTCTGGTCTGCGGGGAAGGCTCGATCGATGCGGCCTGGAAGATCGGGAACGACCTCACGATGTCGTGTGACGAATACGGGAAAGTGCTCCGCGACAACGTCGAGAATGGAAGCGGCGGCCGGAGAACGCTCGACTTTTTGGCGGCGTTCGGCGGCGACGTCTACGGGGCGGGGCCGAAGCGGGAAACGATGTCGGATACCGGGTTTCGGACGATGAGCGGAGCGGGCCACCAGCACTTCCTGGGCTTCATGCGGGAATTGGCGTCGGGGACGGAGCGCGAACATCTGAAAAGGGCGTTGTTCGCCGAATGGGATTACGCGGACGAACGGCCTTCGCTGCGATGGGACCCCGCGGATTATCGGCCCCACGCATTGCGCGCCGTGGACCCGTCGGGCGATCCCATCCGGACTATGCGCGGAGCGAACCGTCTGGCTGTGGAAGCGCTGCCGCTGTTTCCCACGGCCCCGGTTGGCCGCCGGATTCGAACGACGGCATTTCGGGATGGCGAAGCCGGCGCGGAGGTGGTCTGGCCGATCTGGACGGACCGGCTGGAATTGGGTTCGGTCGCGTCGCTTGTGGCGTCGAGCGTGGGAACGCCTCGACCGGGCGTGGCCCAGATCTTCCGCGCAGCTCGATTTACCGAGGGCAAGTATCGCAATTTCAGCCCTTCAAGGGCGATGCTTTGATATGCGCACTTCGTATCTGGTCTGCTACGACATTTCGGACGACAAGCGCCTCCGCAAGGTGTTTCAGATCATGCGCGGGTACGGCGACCATTTGCAGTACTCGGTATTCGAGTGCCAATTGACGGCGACGGACCTGGCGCAGTGCCGGGCGAAGTTGGCGGCGGTGATTCATAACCGCGACGACCAGGTGCTGTTCGTCAACCTTGGACCGGCGGAAGGGCGGGGCGATCGCGTGATTGCCGCGCTCGGGAAGCCTTATACGGCGGTGGACGCGCCGTGCATCATCGTGTGAGGTCGAAATGAGCGCGATCCCGATATCGATACGAGGCGAAACGGACCGACTGCCGGATTACCTGCCGGCGCGGATGTTGAACGAGTTCGCTTACTGTCCGCGGCTCTTCTATTACGAGTGGGTGCAGGGGCTGTTTCAGGAGAGCGTCGATACGACCGAGGGCGCGATTCAGCACAAGCGCGTCGACCAGAAGACGACTGCGCTTCCCGACCCGGATGAGCTGCCGCAGACGATTCATTCGCGGTCGGTGACACTGTCGAGCGAGTGGTTACGGCTGATCGCGAAGTTGGATGTGGCGGAGGCCGAGGGCGGCGTTGTCACGCCGGTGGACTACAAGCACGGTGTGCCGCGGGAGGGCTCGGCGGGACTCGAATTGTGGCCCTCGGACCGGGCGCAGATCGGAGCGCAGATTCTCGTGCTGCGGGAGAACGGATATCGCAGCGAAGAGGGGGTCGTTTATTACCGGAAGACCGGACAGCGCGTGCGGGTGGCTTTCGACGAAGCTTTGGCGGCCGAGACGGAGCAGCTGATCCGTGACGCGTGGGCCGCCGCGGAAGAAGAGACGATACCGCCGCCGCTGGTGGATTCGCCGAAGTGCCCGCGGTGCTCGCTGGTGGGGATCTGCCTGCCGGATGAGACGCTGGCGAGCGAGACCGTCGACGAATCCGTCTTGGGGCAACTGGCGCTGTTCGGAACGCCGCGGAAGCCGGTGAAACGGGCGGTGCGTCCGATCGTGACGCCGCGGAGCGAGTTGCGTCCGCTGTATCTGAACACGCAGGGAGTGCGGGTGGGGAAGTCCGGCGCAGTGCTGCAGGTGAAGGACGAGCGCACGGTGGTGCAGGAGGCTCGGATCGGTGAGATCTGCCAAGTGAACGTGATGGGGAATGTGCAGGTCTCGACGCAGGCCATCCAGGCGCTATGCGAGGCGGAAGTTCCGATCTGCTACTTCTCGATGGGCGGGTGGTTTTACGGGATCACGGCGGGGTTGAACCAGCGGAACGTCGTGTTGCGGCGGAGCCAGTTTCGCTTGGCGGAGGAGGAGTATTTTCAGTTGCGGATCGCGCGCCGGCTGGTGGAGGGGAAGGTGCGGAACCAGCGGACGATGCTACAGCGGAATCACGTCGAGCCGCCGCGGGAGGCGATTGACGGGCTGCGGGACATGGCGCGGCGGGCGGAGTCGACGGAATCTGTGGCGGAGTTGTTGGGGATCGAGGGCAACGCCGCGCGGTTATACTTCGGGGCATTCGCTGGGATGATCAAGAGTGAGGATGGCGATGCGCGGACGGAATTCCCCTTCGATTTCCGGACGCGGAACCGGAGGCCGCCCCGGGACGCGGTGAACGCGATGCTGTCGCTCGGATACAGTTTGTTGGCGAAGGACCTGACGATTGCGTGTTACGCGGTGGGGTTCGATCCGTACGTGGGGTTCTATCATCAGCTACGGTTCGGGCGGCCGGCGCTGGCGCTGGATCTGATGGAGCCGTTCCGTCCGTTGATCGTGGATTCGGCGGTGTTGACGGCGATCAATGGGGGGATGGTGACGCCGCGCGACTTTGTACGCGCAGGCGGCGCAGTGGCGCTGACGGCGAGCGGGCGGAAGGGGTTTTTGCGGGCTTACGAATTACGGATGGACACACTGGTGACGCACCCGCTATTCGATTACCGGGTGAGCTACCGGCGGTTGTTGGAGATCCAGTCGCGGCTGTTGGCGCGGGTGTTGGAAGGCGAGATTGGGGAGTATCCGGTTTTCGTGACGAGGTGACGCGAGCGGTGGGTCGGCGCGGGAAAGGGCGGGGGCGCTCGCGAGCGGCTACCAGATAGTAGGGAATAGGGATGTAGGCTTTGGGGGATGGGATGTGAGGTAGATCGGTTGAATGGGGGGTGGCCCGCTCGCGAGGGTGGTGCAAGGTCCTTGAAAACTGAATAGGATAGAGAAGCGGCTATTTCCGCGATCAGCTGATCGCGGCCTCATTGAAGCGAGCGGCTTGCTGGCGCGGTCGGGTGGGCTTGGATGATTTCCGCGATCAGCTGATCGCGGCCTCATTGAAGCTGGAAGAACGGGCAAGGGCACGATCCCGGAACACGCATTTCCGCGATCAGCTGATCGCGGCCTCATTGAAGCCGCATCCCGTTCCAGAAGACGTACGGCGGACGCGTCGATTTCCGCGATCAGCTGATCGCGGCCTCATTGAAGCCCGAGATTGCCGATGAGGATGGCCTTGTTGACAGAATTTCCGCGATCAGCTGATCGCGGCCTCATTGAAGCAATATACACGCGTTGCCCCATCACTCTGCCCAAATATTTCCGCGATCAGCTGATCGCGGCCTCATTGAAGCGCGCGAGAGGAAGATCGACGGGCACGGGATCGTCCAGATTTCCGCGATCAGCTGATCGCGGCCTCATTGAAGCCATAGTGTTACTCTCCGTCTCGTACTCCCTGAACGCCATTTCCGCGATCAGCTGATCGCGGCCTCATTGAAGCACGAGAGCCTCCAGGAAGAGGCGCACGAACTTGACGCATTTCCGCGATCAGCTGATCGCGGCCTCATTGAAGCCCCGGCAATCCGCCGCTGCCCCACACTCGCGACGGTACATTTCCGCGATCAGCTGATCGCGGCCTCATTGAAGCGGCGCGATGCATCCACAGGTGCTCCGAGTCAACGGCATTTCCGCGATCAGCTGATCGCGGCCTCATTGAAGCTGGTCTGTCGTCGAGACCCGGGCGTAGATGGCGCACATTTCCGCGATCAGCTGATCGCGGCCTCATTGAAGCAAGTGAAATGACCTCGCGGCGGTGTTTGGAAAAGTTATTTCCGCGATCAGCTGATCGCGGCCTCATTGAAGCCGAATGTCCCGCAAGATCAAGGCAGCAGATTGCAGCATTTCCGCGATCAGCTGATCGCGGCCTCATTGAAGCCATGTAGTTCGCCGAATTCGCTTGCGAGGAGGCGTGGATTTCCGCGATCAGCTGATCGCGGCCTCATTGAAGCCAACAAGCGGCAGGAGGAAGAGCGCGCGCACGCCATCATTTCCGCGATCAGCTGATCGCGGCCTCATTGAAGCGCGTCCCGCGCGAGCCATCCACATACAGACACCGCACATTTCCGCGATCAGCTGATCGCGGCCTCATTGAAGCGAGATAAGTAACCCTTTAATACAACATGAAAGTTGGTATTTCCGCGATCAGCTGATCGCGGCCTCATTGAAGCCGGGATACCGGCGTAGGCTTCGACCAGCGTCCCAACATTTCCGCGATCAGCTGATCGCGGCCTCATTGAAGCAAAATCTGTCGCGCGCTCATCAGCTCTCCGCGCTCGCATTTCCGCGATCAGCTGATCGCGGCCTCATTGAAGCGCGTATTGCGTAACCGTGGCCGCGTCCGTGTCCACATTTCCGCGATCAGCTGATCGCGGCCTCATTGAAGCATGGACCACCGCATCCGGTTCGCTCTCAGTCAAGGGACGTATTTCCGCGATCAGCTGATCGCGGCCTCATTGAAGCTTCGTAACGGGCTGTAGTTCTGGTTGGTCGTCTGGATTTCCGCGATCAGCTGATCGCGGCCTCATTGAAGCCCCTTGATCCGCGCTCGGTCGGACCGCAGCTGCTCAAATTTCCGCGATCAGCTGATCGCGGCCTCATTGAAGCCGTGGACGGGGAAATCACGATCACCTGGGATGCTCCGTATTTCCGCGATCAGCTGATCGCGGCCTCATTGAAGCCATGATGGACTTGACGCTATCCTTTGCCATCTCATATTTCCGCGATCAGCTGATCGCGGCCTCATTGAAGCCCTTCACTTTGAGCGTGACCTCGACCGACTGCACGCCGTATTTCCGCGATCAGCTGATCGCGGCCTCATTGAAGCGTGGCGGCGGCGGAGGAGACGGGGAAGGCGATGGTATTTCCGCGATCAGCTGATCGCGGCCTCATTGAAGCGATCCGCCGCCGCGATTTCCCCTGCCGCTATGCCGAGATTTCCGCGATCAGCTGATCGCGGCCTCATTGAAGCGAGTTGAGCGAGTCCGCACCTGCACATGCCGTGGAATTTCCGCGATCAGCTGATCGCGGCCTCATTGAAGCGGCGCGGTCCGCAATGGCCGGGTGAGCGAGGCGCAACATTTCCGCGATCAGCTGATCGCGGCCTCATTGAAGCCGGGGGCCGGTGCGGCCGCCGGTGGTGACGGCGCCATTTCCGCGATCAGCTGATCGCGGCCTCATTGAAGCGGAACCAGATCGAGGAAGCCCTCGGCGTGGCGGCCAATTTCCGCGATCAGCTGATCGCGGCCTCATTGAAGCGTGAAGTGACCGGGGTTGATGCTGGGGTTGATGTTATTTCCGCGATCAGCTGATCGCGGCCTCATTGAAGCATTTGCAGTCGGCGGGTATAAGGCCGCCCGACCAGCCCATTTCCGCGATCAGCTGATCGCGGCCTCATTGAAGCCGAAAGACTGAGCAGTTGACGCCCTCCTGCCCGTCATTTCCGCGATCAGCTGATCGCGGCCTCATTGAAGCTTTTAATCCTTCCGGTTTTCATGTCTGCGTCGCCCTGATTTCCGCGATCAGCTGATCGCGGCCTCATTGAAGCTTTAAAAACACCCGAGAGTGAGCCTCGCGTATAGGATTTCCGCGATCAGCTGATCGCGGCCTCATTGAAGCCAGCAACTGCCTGCTATCCAAGTGGGGCTTTCACGAATTTCCGCGATCAGCTGATCGCGGCCTCATTGAAGCGGGAGGTCCGAGGTGGTCATCGAACCCGCGAAGTACATTTCCGCGATCAGCTGATCGCGGCCTCATTGAAGCCGGACGTCCTGAAGCGCCAAGCCTTCTCCCTTCGAATTTCCGCGATCAGCTGATCGCGGCCTCATTGAAGCCCGAGTTTGCAGTACGTCGACGTGGGCGCGGATCGGATTTCCGCGATCAGCTGATCGCGGCCTCATTGAAGCGTCAATCAACGCTTCAATCACTTCACTGGTGACTGATTTCCGCGATCAGCTGATCGCGGCCTCATTGAAGCGGTCCGTTCGAAGGTCAGCACGTGGAGGCAGTGATGAATTTCCGCGATCAGCTGATCGCGGCCTCATTGAAGCGTGGTGATCGAGTTGCCGATACCGACGTCGCCGGACATTTCCGCGATCAGCTGATCGCGGCCTCATTGAAGCGAAGTGGACGTGCCGACGGCGAACTATGCGGGCCAGATTTCCGCGATCAGCTGATCGCGGCCTCATTGAAGCGTGCAGGGCGCCAGCTGTGGCGACGCGATGGAAGTGATTTCCGCGATCAGCTGATCGCGGCCTCATTGAAGCCGGTTTCAGCAGCAGCCGGCGCGGGAGGCGGGAGCTTATTTCCGCGATCAGCTGATCGCGGCCTCATTGAAGCTCTTCCGGTTGTCCAAGGTCGCGCATGGGTCCACGTGATTTCCGCGATCAGCTGATCGCGGCCTCATTGAAGCTTGCACGGAACCGGCGTTGACGAGGGCCTTTGCGGTATTTCCGCGATCAGCTGATCGCGGCCTCATTGAAGCCGGCGTCAAAGTGCGTCGGGTGCCCTGTAATTCCAGATTTCCGCGATCAGCTGATCGCGGCCTCATTGAAGCGATCCGATCACGAACTCGCTGGTGCCGCAATCGCGGTATTTCCGCGATCAGCTGATCGCGGCCTCATTGAAGCATGGTCTGGAGCTTCAACGCCATGAGGGACGCCATATTTCCGCGATCAGCTGATCGCGGCCTCATTGAAGCAGGGTCACGCGGAAGATGTTGTCGCCGTCCCGCTCGAATTTCCGCGATCAGCTGATCGCGGCCTCATTGAAGCCAGCCGTGCAACCGGGCTGCGTCCAGGACGTCGTGGTATTTCCGCGATCAGCTGATCGCGGCCTCATTGAAGCTGGGTCTTGATCTCTCTATATCCTGATTCTGCGCCGCATTTCCGCGATCAGCTGATCGCGGCCTCATTGAAGCCTGTGTGACTACGACGTGATCGGCATCGACGTACCCATTTCCGCGATCAGCTGATCGCGGCCTCATTGAAGCGCCACCACAACCCCGACGAACGCGACGGGCTACGTGCATTTCCGCGATCAGCTGATCGCGGCCTCATTGAAGCGCGGCGATCTCGTTAACGACCCCGGCATCCGCGCGCTTATTTCCGCGATCAGCTGATCGCGGCCTCATTGAAGCCGCTACGATCAGTTCCGCCGTGCCGTCCTTTGGGTCATTTCCGCGATCAGCTGATCGCGGCCTCATTGAAGCGAGACAATCGTGCGGAAGCACTACGCCAAATGGAGCATTTCCGCGATCAGCTGATCGCGGCCTCATTGAAGCGGGTCGCTGGCGTCGGCCGCAATGGTCTTGTATGCATTTCCGCGATCAGCTGATCGCGGCCTCATTGAAGCAAGATAGGACGAGCGATCCCAAAACATAAGTATGCCTATTTCCGCGATCAGCTGATCGCGGCCTCATTGAAGCAAGTCCGCTTCCCGCACGCGGCGGCAGTAGTCGTTGTCATTTCCGCGATCAGCTGATCGCGGCTTCATTGAAGCAGGCGCTGGAGCAGAGTAAGGAGGCGAAATGAGGTTATTTCCGCGATCAGCTGATCGCGGCCTCATTGAAGCTGATCGGCGGCGCGCCCTACCACATGCGCGTGTTGCATTTCCGCGATCAGCTGATCGCGGCCTCATTGAAGCACGAATGGCGTTGCGAACGTCATCCACATGTACCCGATTTCCGCGATCAGCTGATCGCGGCCTCATTGAAGCATAGACTTATGCCCCAACAGTAGCTGTACGGTCCGGATTTCCGCGATCAGCTGATCGCGGCCTCATTGAAGCGAGTGAAATGACGGTGGGGCGGGTGTTCTTTGGCGGATTTCCGCGATCAGCTGATCGCGGCCTCATTGAAGCGGTACTGGCCGCTGGGCGTGATCGCCGGGGCCACGACATTTCCGCGATCAGCTGATCGCGGCCTCATTGAAGCTTGAAACCGAGTGGAAGCGCGATCCGAAGCCGCCCGATTTCCGCGATCAGCTGATCGCGGCCTCATTGAAGCTGATCTCTGCGAGTTTCTGCTGAACCGTAGCGCGTAATTTCCGCGATCAGCTGATCGCGGCCTCATTGAAGCGACTATTCGAGGACAAGCATCGTTTATGCGTCGGTGATTTCCGCGATCAGCTGATCGCGGCCTCATTGAAGCGGGTTTGGCGGGGGGACCGGATAACTCAGGTCCCGGATTTCCGCGATCAGCTGATCGCGGCCTCATTGAAGCCTCCGGGCCTGTAAACGTCTGGTCCCTCCTCTCGGAATTTCCGCGATCAGCTGATCGCGGCCTCATTGAAGCCCGCAATCCGGACAGAACTTCCAGGTCACGGCGGTATTTCCGCGATCAGCTGATCGCGGCCTCATTGAAGCATGCTCGAACCCCACGCTCCGGCGCCAGCCGGGGAACAGATTTCCGCGATCAGCTGATCGCGGCCTCATTGAAGCAGTAACTTCCGGTACGCACCGTACCCGGGACCGACGCATTTCCGCGATCAGCTGATCGCGGCCTCATTGAAGCGACCTGGACTGCGCGCACGGGCGGTATCAGAAGAATATTTCCGCGATCAGCTGATCGCGGCCTCATTGAAGCATCAGGAAGGAGCGCACTTCCGCGTGATGCGTGCCGCATTTCCGCGATCAGCTGATCGCGGCCTCATTGAAGCCTTGTGATGGTGCGATTATGTACCCTCGTACCCGAGATTTCCGCGATCAGCTGATCGCGGCCTCATTGAAGCCGCGAGTTAGACCGCGCTCTGGCGCACGCCGCCGCAATTTCCGCGATCAGCTGATCGCGGCCTCATTGAAGCAGTTTCCTGTGTGACCGCGGGCCGGGGTTGGTGCCGGGGCATTTCCGCGATCAGCTGATCGCGGCCTCATTGAAGCTCGTACAGCGGGAGTATGGTCGCGTCGAAGTTGTCGGATTTCCGCGATCAGCTGATCGCGGCCTCATTGAAGCTGGCATTCCGCACGGCGTCACTAGCGGCAGCAGCGTAATTTCCGCCATCAGCTGATCGCGGCCTCAGCGTGCGGACACCCACCGCTACCCGTCCTGATCATTTGCTGGAAGCCATCTTGATACTTGCCGAAGTCGTGGAGCAGCCCCGCCCATTCGGCTAGATCCTGAAAGTGCGTGTCGTGCGGGACTGCTTCAGATGCCAGCGCCCGCGCGAGTTTTCCCACGTTTTCCAGGTGGATGGCCAATGGCTGCCATTTCGCCAAGGGGTCGTCTTCGGACCGTCCCAATCGATCGGAGTGCGCCCAAAACTGCATCCCTCAAGATTACTCGCGCACAGGGTGAGATAGGCATTGCAGCAGGCGCCGACGGGAAACGTTCGGAAACGTTTCCGGGTTTCAGAGCGCTTTCCAATCGAGGACCTGTTGGCGCGCAACGGCCGCGTTCTTCGACGGCCGGCCGCCGGGTTGCGGCGCCAGCCGGCGTCCCAGGGCGATCTCGAGACCGCGGACGAAGTCGCCGGACCCCAACGGCCGGCCCGTATGTGTGGCGCCGCGAATTTCGCGGTCGATGACCGGGTCGACCTCTGCGAGATAGGCGCGCCATTCGGCCGCGGTCCAGCCGTCGTCGCGCGCCATCAGTTCGAGCCTGCCGCGTGGACCGCCGCAATGCTCGGCGGCGCTCGACCAGCGGTAATCCTCGGCCGCGTCGACCAGGCCGCCGCGGACGGGGTTCGTCTCGACGTAGCGGAGCGCCGCGTAGTGGTGTCCGAGGTCCATGGGGCAGGAGTAATAACGGCCCTGCCAAACGTGCCCCGTGGCGGATCGTCGGGCGTTGACGTAGGCGGCGTAGCGGCCGTGAGTGTCACGGAGGGTGAGACGAAGTGCGTCGGGGTCGGACGGCGTGACGATGAGGTGGACGTGGTTCGGCATGAGGCAATACGCGCCGATCGGCAGGTGGTTGAGGCGCGAGTGTTGACTCAATAGGTCGAGGTAGACCATGTAGTCGGTATCCGAGTCGAAGACTTGGCGGCGGGCGTTGCCGCGCTGCGTGACGTGATGAGGGACGTCGACAGCGATGACGCGAGCGAGTCGGGGCACGGCAAATTAGTGCGTCGTGGGCCGGAAAAATCTCGGAAACGTTCCGTCTGTCCCCAGGTTTACCCCGCTGCGGCGCTCCACTTCAGGAGGCTGGTACAGGGGCGGGTGAGGGGGTCATCGAAGTGGTTGGGGCTCACTCTTAGGGCATAGCCCAATCTCCCCGTTCGCTCGGGGACGATCTCTTTGCCGAAGATCGCCACGGGACCTTCCTGCTCTTTTGCGGGGAGGACCATGACTTCGGTCTCTTCCAGATGGCCGTTGCTGTCGATGCGGCCCATGACGACTTCGACGCGGACGTCGTCCGGGGTCAGGCCGGCGAGGTCGATCGCGGCTCGCACTTCGAAGGGTTTGCCGCTGGTCACCGAGCCTACGGGGCCGGTGCCGGGGTCGACGAACTTGACGCGGTCCCAGACTTCGCGGACCTTGGCGTTCCAGCGCGCTTTCTCGCGGACCAGGGCGGTGTCGTTGCGGAGGCGGACGTGCTGCTCGTGGGCGGGCTCGTAGAGCTCCGTCATGTAGTCGTGGACCATGCGCCGGCAATCGAAGTGCGGCGTGATGTAGGTCAACGACTGCTTCATGCGGCGCACCCACTCGCGCGGCGTCTGCTCGCGGCGCTCGTAGAACATGGGCACGATCTCGTTCTCGAGGAGGTAATAGATCGCGGTGGCGTGGAGCGTGTCCTGGTCTTCCGAGTACGGCTCGCGCTCGCCGATGGCCCAGCCGCCGGACTGCTCGTAGGCTTCGTCGAACCAGCCGTCGAGAATGCTGAGGTTCAGGACGCCGTTGATGGCGGCCTTCATGCCGCTGGTGCCGCAGGCTTCTTCGCCGCGGCGGGGATTGTTGAGCCAGAGGTCGACGCCCTGGACCATCTCGCGCCCGACCTTCATATCGTAGTCTTCGACGAAGACCACGTTCTTCCAGAGCTCGGGATCGCGCGAGAACTGGACGATCTCGCGGATGTAGCTCTTGCCGGGCTGGTCCTTGGGATGAGCCTTGCCGGCGATGACGAGCTGCACCGGCATGTCCTTATTGAGGAGGAGGCGTTTGAGCCGCTCGACATCGCGGAAGAGCAGCGTGGCGCGTTTATAGGTGGCGAAGCGGCGGGCGAAGCCGATGGTGAAGGCGTTGGGGTCGAGCACTTCGCCGGAGCGCCGCACCTCCGCCGCGGAGGCCTGGCGGCGGATCGCGGACGCATGCTGCCGTTCGCGGACGAAGGTCACGAGGCGCCGTTTGCGGCGGCGGTGGACTTCGAGGAGCTCCTCGTCGGGAATCTCTTTCACCTGGTCCCAGATCGCCATGTCGTTGAAGCGCTCGCGCCAATCGGGCTGGAGATACTGGTCGTACAAAGAGGCGAGGTCGCCATTGATCCAGCTCGGGACGTGGACGCCGTTGGTGACGGACGTGATCGGGGCCTCCCAGACCGGCAGTTGCGGCCACAGGTCGTGGAACATCTCCTGCGAGACCTGGCGGTGGAGGCGGCTGACGGCGTTGCGGTAGGACGAGGTATGGAGCGCGAGCACGGCCATGGAGAAGCGCTCGTCGCGATCGAAGACGTTGCGGCGGCCGAGCGCCATCACCTGCTGGAAATCGACGCCGATCTCGGCGCAGTATTCGGAGAAGTAGTAGTACATCTGGCCGGGATCGAAAAGGTCGATACCGGCGGGGACGGGGGTGTGGGTGGTGAAGACGTTGGAGGCGCGCGCCGCCTCGAGACCTTCGTCAAAGGTGAGGCCCTGGTCGCGCATGTAGAGGCGGATCTGCTCCAACGCGAGGAAGGCCGAGTGGCCTTCGTTCATATGGAAGACGGTGGGCTGGAGGCCCATGGCCTTGAGGGCGCGCATGCCGCCGATGCCGAGGACGATCTCCTGCCGGATGCGGGTGTCGTTATCGCCGCCGTAGAGCGAGTCGGTGATGTCGCGGTCCTGCGGGCGCTGATTCTCGGCGATGTTGGTGTCGAGGAGGTAGAGGGTGATGCGGCCGACGCCGAGCTTCCAGACCTGGATGAAGACGGGGCCGGTGGGGAGCTTGACGGAGACCTTGAGGTCCTGGCCTTCGGCGTCCTTCACGGGAGTGAGGGGAAGGGTGTAGAAGTCGTTGACGGGGTAGCGTTCCTGCTGCCAGCCATCGGGATTGAGGGCCTGGCGGAAGTAGCCCTGCTGGTAGAGGAGGCCGAGTCCGATGAGGGGATAGTCCTGGTCACTGGACGATTTGAGGTGGTCGCCGGAGAGAATGCCGAGGCCTCCGGAGTACACGGGCAGGCACTCGGTGAGTCCATATTCGGCGGAGAAGTAGGCGATCAGTTTGCCGTCGGGGGAGCCCGCCTTGCGGACGCGCGCGTCGAAGGTTTCGCAGGCGATGCGATAGAGGGAGAGGTAGCGGGCGTCGCGCGCGGCGCGCTGGAGGGAGGCCTGGGAGACGCGTCCGAGCATCAGGACGGGGTTGTAGCCGCATTCGCGCCAAAGGGCCGGGTCGAGCCGGCGGAAGAGGGCGCGGACGAGGGGTTCCCAGGCCCACAGGATGTTGTACGCCAGCTCGGTCAAACGGCTGAGGGAGTCCGGTAATGCAGGTCGAACCAGGAATTCACGAAGTGGCTGAATATAAAATGGCATACGGCCTTGAAAGGGGTACTCCCAAGATACCATTTCGACCCATTTCGACTTCGCGTACACGTTCCCGGTACCGAATGCGTCAGAATGAATAGGTACCGATGCGTCTATTGGGACTACTCGTGGTGTGCGCCGCCGTGTGTTCGGCCGGGGAGTTTGCCGTTTTGGCGAACGGGTCCAGGCTGAGGGGGGACCGGCACGAGGCCGCCGAGGGGAACAAGGTAAGGCTGTATAACGGCCCTGGATTCATCGAGTTGGACGCGGCGCAGGTGGCGTCGTTCGAGCATTTCGAGGACCCGGCTCCCCCGCCCGCTCCCGCCCCTGTGGCGGTGGTCGAGGCTCCGAAACCCGTGCTCACGCCGGCGGAACTGGCGGACGCGGCGGCCGAGAAATACGGGATCCCGGCGACGCTGATCCGGAGTGTGATGGCGCAGGAATCGGCGGGCAAGACGAATGCGGTTTCACCGAAAGGCGCGATCGGGCTGATGCAGTTGATGCCCGGGACGGCGCGCGATTTGGGCGTGGACCCCTACGATCCCGCGCAGAATGTCGACGGCGGGGCGCGTCTGCTGCTCGCTCTGCTGATGAAATACGATCGCAATCTTTGGCACGCGTTGGCCGCGTATAACGCGGGGGAAGGGGCTGTCCAGAAATACGGCGGCATTCCTCCGTACCGGGAAACCGTGAATTACGTGAAAAAGATCGATCGGGCGTACAAAAAAGCAGACCAAGGCAATTAGGCCACGAATACACACGAATTCACACGAATAAGAAAAGCAGCTTCTTATTCGCGTGCATTCGTGTTCATTCGTGGCTCTAAGAGTGTTTGCGTCTTGCTCTCAAGACTTCCACTATTGTCGGGAGGAGCGAGATGAAGACTATCAGGATTACTACTTTTTCGAAGTTTCGGCGGATCAGGTCGACTTGGCCTAGCTCGTAGCCTAGGACCGTCATGAGGGTTACCCAGCCTATGCCTCCGCAGATGCTGTAGGGGAGGAATTTTCGGTAGGGCATCGCTCCTACTCCCGCTACGAAGGCGGCGAAGGTTCGGACTATGGGGACGAAGCGGGCGAGGATGATCGTTTTGCCTCCGTACTTCTCGTAGAAGGCTTTCGTGCGGGTGATGTACTGCTGTTTGAAGAGGCGGGAATCGGGGCGGCTGAAGATGCGGGGGCCGGTTTTCCAGCCGAGGAAGTAGCCCGTGGAATCTCCGATCAGGGCCGCGGCGCTGAGGACCAGGATGACGAGGCCTAACTTCAATTGGCCGGCTCCGGCCACGACTCCTACGGTGAAGAGCAGCGAGTCTCCCGGCAGGAAGAAGCCGATCAGGAGACCGGTCTCGGAGAAGACGATGGCGAACAGGGTGGCGTAGCCGAGCCACCCCGAAAGGACGTCGCTCAAGAGCCGGATCAGGCGATCCGGGTCGGTCAGAGTATGTAGAAAGTCCAGCAGCGCGTGGAGCAGATTACGCTCCGCGGTACGACGCGATCAGACGGTCGATCACGTCCTTGTGGACCTTGATCTTGCCCGACTGAATCAGCGATTCGCGGAGACCGGCCTCGAACAGCGCCTCGCGGTCGCGCGCCTTCTGGGTCTTGAGCTCGTCGCGGATCTGGTTGCGCTGGGCCGCGAACTGCGCGGCGTCCGCCTGGGAGTGCGCGACGACCTTGGCGACCACCTGGCCGTCGGGGGTGCCGATGGGTCCGAGGATCGTGCCATCGGGCGAGAGGAAGGCCTGGCCGAAATAGGTGGCGGAGCCTACACCTTCGACGGCGCCGTTGCGGGCGAAATCGCTCGAGGTCTTGACTTCGAGGCCCATCGATTTGGCGACCTTGGCGAGGTCGCCGCCGGCGGCCTTGGACTTCTCGACCAGCTCGCGCGAGTGATTCTGAACGGCGGTGTTGGACTTGGAATTGGCGATGAAGGCGCGGATCTTTTCCTGGGCCTCGGCAAGGGTGGAAGGCCGCGGCGCAATCACATCCGACACGACGGCGAGGGCGATCTTATTGCCCGGCAGCGCGACGGGCTGGGAGACTTCGCCCTTCTTCAAGCCGGTGATGGACTGATCGAAATCGGGGCTGACGCCGACTTCCGGGATCGGCGCTCCGGCCTCGATGCCATCGGCGCGCACGAGCTGCATGTTGAGGTCGGCCGCGACCTTCTCGGGGTGCGTGGGGTCCTTCTGCAACGCCGCCTGCGCCTTATCCGAGATCTGCTGCATGATGTCGCTGACGCGCTGGCGCTTCCACTCGACGGCGAGCTGGGCTTTGGCCTCATCGTAGGGCTTGAGGCGGGCGGCGTCGTGATTCATGACCTGGAAGACGTGGTAGCCGTAGGTGGTCTTCACGATTTCGCTATCGCCCGGCTTCAGGCGGAAGGCGGCGTCCTCGAAATCCTTGACCATCTGGCCGTTGCGCTGGACGGTGTACTCGCCGCCCTTATCCTTGGACGCGGTGTCTTCCGAGTACTTCTTGACGAGGTCGCCGAAGTTGGCGCCGCTCTTGACCTGCTTGAGGATGTCTTCCGCCTGCGCCTTGATCTTGGCGTCGTCGGCCGGGGGCTTGCCCTGCGTCATGAGGAGGATGTGGCGCACCTTGACCTGCTCCGGCATGCGGAACGCGGCCTGGTTCTGGGTGTACATGCGCTGGAGGTCGGCGTCGGTAGGGTTCACCGACTGCTCGATCTTCGCCTGGTCGGCGATCAGGATCGCGAGATTGCGCTTCTCCGGCTGGTTGTACTGCACCTTGTTCTGGTCGTAATAGCGCTGGATCTCTTCCTGGGTCGGCTGGGACTCGGTCTTGTACTTGTCCGCCGTGAGCTTGACGTACTCGATCTTGATCTTCTCGTTGCGCTTCTTGAACTCGGCCTCGATCTCCTGGGGGGTGACGACGACGCCCTGGACGGCGACATCGCGGAGACGGGTGATGAGCAACTGGCGGCGCATTTCGGTCTCGAACTCGGCGATCGAGAGGTTCTGCTGCGCGAGCACGGCGGCGTAGGCTTCCTTGCCGACGAACTTGCCGTCCTGGAAGAGATTCGGGATGTAGGTGCGGACGGCGTCGCCGACCTGCGCGTCGGTGACTTCGAAGCCCATCTTCTGGGCCTGGTAGGCGAGGGCGTGCTCGTTGATGACGGAATCGATCAACTGTGGAACGTAGGCCGGGACGACCTCAGGCGGCATATTGCGGCCGCGCAACTGCGTCTGCACGATGCGTTGAATCTGGGGCAGCGTAATCGCCTCGCCCCCGACTTCCGCGACGACGACATCGGTGGAGGAGCCGCCCGAGTTGTAGCTCGGGATCAGGTACGTGAGCATCGACAGGCCCACCAGCACCAGCAGCGCTCCGAGCAGGATGCGCACAGACTTCTCTCGGCTGCGAAACAGATCAAACATGGGTTAAACGAACTCCTGTGAAAATGACGGGAAACCTATATTATACAGCACCGGCCGGCGCGCCCAAGCCACACTCCTCGTGCACCGCGCGGACGGCCTTTTCGAGGCCTTCGCGCCGGACGACGACGGCGATCGTCAACTCGCTCGAGCCTTGCGAAATGGCGATTATATTGACTTCGACGCGGGAGATCGCCGAGAAGATACGGCTGGCGAGTCCGGGTTTCCCCTGCATGCCCTCGCCGACAGCGGCGAGGAGACCGACCTCCTGGTCGACGGCGACGGGCTTGACGTAGCCGTGGGCGAGTTCGAGGGCGAGACCGGACTCGATGGCGGTGAGGGTCCGCTCCAACTCGTCCTGGCGGACCAGAAAACAGAAATTCTGGCGGTAACTCGAGCTGGAGACGAGCAGCACCTCGACGTTGGCGCGGGAGACGGCGTCGAAGGCGCGCGCCATGACCTGGACGCCGTTGATCTCGGGGCTGTTCGGCTCGAGGGACACCAGGGCGACGTTCTTCATCGAGGTGACGGCCCGGGTGCCGACGGCCTTGGCGATCGACGGGACGATCTTGGTGCCGGGCTTTTCCGGGGCGAAGCTGTTCTTGCTCCACACCGGGATTCCCTTTTCGACGAGCGGGGCGAGGGTGCGGGGGTGCAGCACCTTGGCTCCGTTGTAGGCGAGCTCGGCGGCCTCGGCGTAGGTGATCTCGTCGAGGACTTGGGCGTCGTGAGCGAGGCGCGGATCGGCGGTCATGATGCCGTCGACGTCGGTCCAGATCCAGAGCTCGGCGGCGTCGAGTGCGGCGGCGAGGATCGAGGCGGAGAAGTCGGAGCCGCCGCGGCCGAGGGTGGTCGGGCGGCCGTCGGCGGTGGCTCCGTTGAAGCCGGTGACGACGGGCATGATGCCGCGGTCGAGGACGGGCAGCAGGCGGGCTTGGGCCTTGACGCGGGTCGCCTCCATCATCGGGGAGGCGTTGCCGAAGACGGCGTCGGTGACGATGACTTCCCAGGCGTTGACGGCGGCGGCGGGGACGCCTTCGGCCTTGAGGTGCTCGGCGACGAGGAGGGCGGAGAGGCGCTCGCCGGTCGCGACGGCTTCGTCGACGGAGCGGGGCGGGCGCTCGTTGAGCATCTCCATCCCGCGGACGATGCGGCGGAAGTCGGCGATGAGCTCGTCGATTTTGGCGAGGACGTCTTCCTGGCGGTCGGCGGGAAGGAGGTCGCGGCAGGCGGCGCGATGGCGCTCGCGGAGGTCGGCGAGGTTCTTGGCGATGCCGGCTCCGTCGCCGCCCTCGGCATGGCGCATGGTGTCGAGGAGGAGGTCGGTGACCTTCGACATCGCGGAGACGACGATGGCGACGGGGCGCTGTTTGGCCTCGGCGGCGGCGAGACGGGCGGAGGCGCGCATCCGCTCGGCGGACCCGACGCTGGTGCCGCCGAACTTCATGACCAGCAGGCCGCTCAACGGTAGTCCTTTCCGTTGGTAACGCGCGCGCGGACGAGTTTTAATATGGCCTCTTCTACTTCCTCTATCGACATTCCGGTGGAATCCAAATAGATGGCGTCGGGGGCCTGGGAGAGCGGGGCGTCGGCGCGGGTGCTGTCGCGGAGGTCGCGCTCTTTGATCTGGGCGGTCAATTCGGCTTCTGTGATGGGGTCGCCCTTGGCGTGCATCTCCTGGAGGCGGCGGCGGACGCGCTCGGCGACGGCGGCGTCGAGGTAGATCTTGACGTCGGCGTCGGGGAAGACGACGGTGCCGATGTCGCGGCCTTCCATGACGGCGCTCATGCGGCGGCCGAGCTCGCGCTGTTTGGCGACCATGGCACGGCGCACGCCGGGGATGACGGCGATGCGGGAGGCGCCGTTGGAGACTTCGGGGACGCGGATGGCGTCGGAGACGTCCTCGCCGTTGAGGATGATCCGGCCGGGGGCGAGGTCGATCTCGGCGGCGTTGGCGAGCTGATCGAGGCGGTGCATGTCGTCGAACGCGACGTTCTGGCGCCAGGCCCACAGCGCGACGGCGCGGTACATGGCGCCGGTGTCGATATAGGTGAACTGGAGCCGGGAGGCCACACGTTTGGCGATAGTGCTTTTGCCCGCGCCTGCGGGGCCGTCGATCGCCACGACGATCCGTCTGGGAAGTGTTCCGTCTGCCAAGAACTTAGAATAACAATAGGATGCGCCTTGGCCCGCAAACGCCCGAGTTCGACCGGCTGGTCGCGGAGGCGTGGTCGCGCATTCCGGGGCGATTCCGAAGGCGGATGGAGAATATCGCGCTGCTGGTGGAGGACGAGCCTTCGGCGTCGCAACTGGCGCGCGGGCGTGTGCCGCGCGGGGGGACGCTGCTCGGGTTGTACGAGGGGCGTCCGCTGACGCAGCGGAGCGTGTTCGAGTCGTTCGCGATGCCGGATCGGATTACGATCTTCCAGGGTCCGCATGAGCGGATGGCGCGGTCGGCGGAGGAGCTCGCGAAACTGGTCGAGGATACGGTGTGGCACGAGGTCGCGCATTACTTCGGGATGAATGAGCGGCAGGTGCGGGCGGCGGAGGCTCGGAGAAGGGGGCGGCGGTAGGGTGGCGCTGTGTTACTTTGTCTGCTATGCAATACGCTCGTGTTTCCGCTGTTTTCGCTCTTTTCGCCCTTTCCCTTTCCGCACAGACTAAAGCTCCGGCGACTCCTGCCGATTATGGGCAGTGGGAGACGCTGGTGGTCGGCGGAGGTGGGCGGGGCGGCGGTCGGGCCGCGACGCTGTCTCCGGACGGGAAGTGGACCGTCTACGGGATCAATCGCTCGAACGGGAAGAACGAGCTGCGCGCGACGAATCTCGCGGCGGGGACTACCAAGACGATTGCGTTCGGCGCGGCGGCGGCGTTCTCGACGGATTCGCGGTGGCTGGCGTTCAGTATCGGGATCTCCGAGGAGGCTGCGGATAAATTACGGCGCGACAACAAGCCGGTCGAGAACAAGGTGGGGCTGCTGAACCTCGCGAGCGGGGAGCAGACTACGGTCGACGCGGTCGAATCGTTCGCGTTCAGTCCGGCGGGGACGTGGCTCGCGATGCGGCGGTATCCTCCGGCTCCTGCGGCGGCGGCGGGTGGACGCGGCGGCGCAGCGGCGGGAGCGGGTGCGGGTCGTGGGGCGGCGGCGGGCGCGGAGGATGCTCCTCCGGCGGGCGCCACGCTGATTCTGCGCGAACTGGCGACGGGCCGGGATGTGACATTCGGGAACGTCTCCGAGTACTCGTGGCAGGACCAGAAGAAGACGGGGACGCTGTTGGCGTTCACGATCTCGACGACGGATAAGACGGGGAATGGCGTCCAGGTTTTCGATACGAAGACGGGCGCGCTGCGCACGCTGGACTCGTCGTCGGCAGTGTATAGCAATCTGGCGTGGCGGAAAGACTCGACGGACCTGGCGGTCTTGAAGGCGAAGACGGACGAGAAGCACGACGGTCCGACGCAGATCGCGCTGTCGTGGACCGGGCTCGGCGGGACGGAGTCGGCGAAGGTGTACGACCCGACGGCCGATCCGAAATTCCCGGCGGGGATGGCGGTCGCGAGCGCGCGGCGGCCGTCGTGGAGCGAGGACGGGAAGGTGGTGTACGTCGGGCTGGCGGAGTGGTATCCGAAGAAGCCGGGCGCGGCCAAGCCAGCCGAGGGCGGCACGGCAGCCGAAGCGCCGGCGGACGATCAGCCGACGGTCGACATCTGGCATTGGCGGGACAGCGAGGTGATGGCGCACCAGGTGAAGAACGCGCCGCAGAACCGCCGGCGGACGTTGCTGGCGGCGTGGCACACGGACACCGGATCGCTGGCGCGGCTCGGGCAATCGCCGACGCTGGAGCAGGTGACGCCGATCAAGCACCAGAATCTGGCGTATGCGGCGGAGTGGAAGGAATGGGGGCTGGAGCGGAGCATCGGGCGTCCGACGGCCAATCTGTATCTGGTGGCGCTCGACGGGACGCGGACGAAGGTGAAGGGCGCGCTGGCGAACGACGAATACGTCCAGGCGAGTCCCGGCGGGCGGTATCTGCTGTACATCGAGGGCGGGCATTACTGGACGGTGGACACGAAGTCTCGGGCGGCGGTCGATATCACGAAGAATGTGAGGACGTCGTTTCTGGACACGGAGTCGGACAGCACGGCGCCGATGAAGCCGCCGTTCGGGGTCGCGGGGTGGACGAAGAACGACGCCGAGGTGCTCCTGTACGACAAGTTCGACATCTGGAAGGTGGCGAGCGACGGGACGCGCGCGGCGAAGCTGACGGACGGAGCGGCGGAGCAGGTCCGCTACCGGTATACGCGGCTGGACCCGGACGAGGAGTGGATCGACCTGGAGAAGCCGGCGTATCTGAGCACGTTCGGGATCTGGTCGAAGAAGGCCGGTGTGGCGGTGCTGAAGGCGGGGGCGAAGGCGCCGGAGCGGCTGTTGTGGGAGGACAAGGCGGTCGACCGCGTGTCGAAGGCGGCGGACGCGGACGTGTACCAGTATGTGGTCGAGAGCTTCGAGGAGCCGTCGAACTTATATGTCGGCGGGGCGGACTTGAAGGGGGCGAAGCGGATCACGGACACGAACGCGTTCCAGTCGAAGTACGCGTGGGGGCGGTCGGAGCTGATCGAGTATACGGCGGTCGGCGGGACGCGGCTGCAAGGCGCGCTGTACTATCCGGCGGGGTACGAGGCGGGGAAGAAGTACCCGATGATCGTGTACATGTACGAGAAGCTCTCGGACGGGGTGCACCGGTATCACGCGCTCTCGGAGCGGGATTATTACAACGCGTCGGCGATGACGGCGCACGGGTACTTCGTGCTGCAGCCGGACATCGTTTTCAAGAAGCGGGAGCCCGGGGTGTCGGTGGCAGAGTGCGTCCAGACGGCGGTGAAGAAGGTGCTGGAGAAGGGCGTGGTCGACGAGAAGCGGGTCGGAGTCGTGGGGCACTCGTGGGGCGGGTTCGACGCGGCGTTCCTGGCGACGCATACGACGATGTTCGCGGCGGCGGTCGCGGGCGCGCCGATCACGGACCTGGTGAGCAATTACGGGAATCACCATTGGAGCTCGGGGATCGCGGAGACGGACCACATCGAGACCGGGCAGCAGCGGATGGAGGTCCCGTTATACGAGGATGTGCCGGCGTATATCCGGAACTCGGCGGTATTCGGGGCGTCGACGATGACGACGCCGCTGCTGATCGAGGTCGGGGATGCGGACGGGACGGTGTTCTATCACCAGGGGGTCGAGCTGTATAACGTGGCGCGGCGGGCGCGGAAGAATGTCGTGCTGCTGGTGTACGGCGGGGAGGACCACGGTCTGCGGAAGAAGGCGGACCAGGTGGACTATCAGCGTCGCATCTTCGCTTGGTTCGACCACTATCTGAAGGGGGACAAGGCGGAGGGGTGGGTCGTCGAGGGTGAGGGATATTTGGAGCGGCAGCGGGCTCTGAAGCAGTAGATCTTGACGCAGAGACACAGAGACGCTGAGAAAGACATAGATTAGTTGGCCGTCGGCGTCTTATCTACACGGTCGACCACGATCACGTCCATGGGGACTTTACGGGGCTCGAGTTTGAGGCCTAGTTTCTGGATGGAATTCATCACGGACGTCCCGGGATCGATGTCGGCTGCCATGTTGGGCGGAGGGGGGCCGTTGAAGCGGACCTGCATGCCTCCGCGGGCTTCGTAGGCGGCGTATTCGAGGGTAAAGGCATAGGCGCCGTCAAGCTTCGTTTCGTCGGCAACGGGACGGCCGAGCGTGTTGGTCAGGTAAGTGGCAAGGAGAGCCATGGTCATGCCCTTGGCTTCGATCTTGCCGCCGCCCCCAAAGGTCATTGAGGTCCGGAACGAGGATGGACCCGTGGCGCGGTCGAGCCTTGGGCCGTTCTTGCCGACCACTATCGCGAGACCGTCGAAGTCCTTCGGCTCACGGTGGACCTGGAGATGGAAGCGCTCAGCGAGGAGCGCCTGCATCATGGCAGGCAATTGGTCATCCGTCGCGCCTTCGGGCGCTTTGGCCTCGATCTGCCAACGGTCCTCCGCCAGCCAGGCGGGGGCATTGATCTGATAGTCCTTCACACCGTAAGCGTAGGCGATGCAGTTGCGAAGGGTCGACGACTGGTAAGCGACGCGACCGGCATGGGCGCTATTCCTGCGGGCCACGCCGGGCGTCGGGGGATCGGCTGGTTTGATGGACGCGACGTCGAAGGAGGCGACCTGGAAAGCAAAGGCGAGGGTGAGGAGCGTGCGCATCAGTTCTCCGTGGGAGTCTTCTCGATCTTATCGACGACGATGGTCGGGAGCTGGAGTTTGCGGGATTCGAGCTTGAGGCCGAGTTCCTGGATGGACGTGAAGATGGAGACGCCGGGGTCGGGGTTGGGGGGCGGGGCGCCGGCGGCGCTCATCTGCTGGACGCTCTCGCCGGGGGCGTATTCGACGGAGACTTCGTAGTCGCCGGCGATGCCCGTCTCGTCGGAGACAGGGCGTCCGAGGATGCCTGCAATCGCGTTGGCGAGTTGGCTCATGGAGAAGCGAGGGGAGTTGATTCTGCCGCCGCCTCCGAAGCGAAATTGCGAGGTGAACGAGATGCCGTTCGTGGCGGACGGGTCGCGTGGGGCGGCGGGTTTGAGCTTGGGTCCGTTTTTCGCTACGACGAGCACGAGGCCGGCGTACTCGCGAGTTTCGGTATGGGCCTGGAGGTGGAAACGCTCGGCGAGGAGGGACCGCATCATGACGGTGATTTCGTCGCGGGTCGCGGAGCGGCCGGACTTGGCGACGATCTCCCAGCGGTCGTCGGTGAGCCATGCGGGTCCGGCGACCTGATAGTCCTTCACGTTGTAGGCGAAGGTGATGGCGTACTTCAGGGTGGTGGCCTGGAAGTCGACGCCGTCGCCGAGGACCTTATTGCCACGCGGGCGGCCGCTGATCGGAGCCGCGGGCTTGATCGAGGCGACGTCGAAGGTCTGGCCGGCAGCGGCGGCGGCGAGGGTGAACAGCAGTGCGGCGCGCATAAAGGTGTCGGTAGAGTGACGAGGACTAAGTCGGAAACGTTGCAGCTATACTGCGGGGATGGCGCAGAAGTGCGGGGTTTACCGGGTCGATCGGGTGGTGGTGCGGAAGGCCGAGCGGGAGATGCTGCTGCTCTCGGGCGAGTCGGTGGTGCGGCGGTACCGGGTGGCGCTGGGGCGGAATCCGGCCGGACATAAGGAGCGGGAAGGCGACGGCCGGACACCGGAGGGGCGGTACACGATCGACTGGCGAAATCCTGCGAGTAAGTATCATCGGTCGCTGCACGTATCGTATCCGAACGACGCGGATCGCGAGCGGGCGCGCGCGGCGGGAGTCGATCCCGGCGGGGACATCATGATTCACGGTCTGAAGGCGGGGGTCGAACATCCGTCGGACTGGACGCAGGGGTGCATCGCGGTCACGGATGCGGAGATGGACGAGATTTGGGAGTTAGTGGCGGATGGGGTCGGGGTGGAGATCGTGGCGTGAGGGGTTGCTTTTGACGCAGAGACACAGAGGGAAGCTTCGTCAGACGACGCCGAGGCGGAACTGCCTCCGCGTAGGCGGAGAGGACATTCGTCGACGATCAGGTCCACATTTCCGGTTCAATCTGCTCGTGTTCCTCTTCAGTGATGCGCATGATACGAACAGTTTCGTCGTGAAGGTGCGCGAGCTTTCCGAATCCTGCCAGCCAGGGCTTGCCGGCTGGAACGGATTCATCCCGCAGTTTCTCTTCGACGATCTCGGTCACGAGTTGCTGCACGGGGATGCCTCGTTCCTGCGCCTTTTGTTCGGCGAGGCGGAAGAGGGGCTCCGGCAGTTCGAACGTCGTGCTCACGATTTCAGGCTGCCACATCAAGCCATCGGGGTCAATGTGGACCGATTTGGTATAATTAGATCCTTATGTCTGCGAGAATTCGCAAGCGCGTGGGGGCTCTGACTCTGGAGTTTGGGGGCGAGTATGCCGTGTCGCATGCGGCCCGGCTGATCCGGATCGTGGAACAGATCGCCGACGGCCCCTACGACGGCGACGCAATCTGGCTGGCGGCCCATATGCACGACTGGGGGACGTTCCCGCGATGGAGTCGCGAGGACGTCAATCACTCCACGCGGAGCGTCGAGCTGGCGGAGGCGGAGCTTCGGAAGCTGAAGTGTCCGGCGGCGGTGATGGAGCGGGTGTTGGAAGCGATCGCGTATCACCACGGCGGGGCGGACGAGCGGTGCATCGAGGCGATCCTGCTGCGGGACGCGGACGCTCTCGACGGACTGGGAGCGATGGGCGTCCTGCGGGAGTTCGCTTCGATCCCGACGGAGACGGCGGGGTGTTACACCATCCCGGCTGGATGGGGATTGCGCGGAGCCTATGACCGGGCGCTGATGCGACTGGAAAATAATCCGCGGATGTTGCGGCTGCCGAAATCGCGGGAGCTGGCCCGGAAGAAGACGCGCGAGATGGGGTCGATTCTGGCGGCGTTCGAGCGGGAGAGCTTCGGGACGTTATAGCGTCCGCAGATGCCTGTAGATGAGGGAGACCGGCAGGCCGACGACATTGAAGTAGCAGCCCTCGATCTTCTCGATGAATTTCGACGCGAGGCCCTGGATGGCGTAGGCACCGGCCTTGTCCATGGGTTCGCCGGAAGCTACGTAGTCCTCGATATCGCGCTCGGTCATGGGGGCGAACCAGACCTCGGTGGCGGCCCAATCTTTGATGATCTCGGCGCCGCGTCGGATGGAGACGCCGGTGAGGACCTCGTGCCGGCGGCCGGAGAGGAGGGCGAGCATGCGGCGGGCATCGGCCGCATCGTCGGGCTTGCCAAGGATCGCGCCGTCGATGACGACGGTGGTGTCGGCGGCGAGGACGATCTCGTCGGGGGCGGCGTCGACGGCGAGGGCCTTCTCTTCGGCGAGGCGGCGGACATAGTCCTCGGGCTTTTCGCCGTCGCGCGGCGTCTCGTCGACCTCGGCGGCGCGGACGGTGAAGGGAATGCCGGCCTGGCGGAGAATCTCGGCGCGGCGAGGGGAGCGGGAAGCGAGGACCAGCATAGGTAGATTTTGACGCGGTACTGGCTACAAGAGCCAGCCCGTTTTCAACAAACCCCTTTCAAACCGTGCGTGCGGTTTTCCCGCACACGGCTTAACGATGATCTTACTGATGTGGCTTGCGCCGGGTAGCGCACGGTGCCGCGCAATCGATACAGACCCATATCGTGAAACTGTTCGGCTGTCCAATGAACCCGCCGCGTCGCTCGCTGCCCGCCTCGGCGATACATCCACCGAACGAGCCGCTCGTAGACGAAACTGTCCATCTTCAGAAACTCCCGAGACGATGTTCCGCTCCGGAAGTAGTTCCCCCAGCCGCGAAGCACGGGGTTGAGTTTGGCGATGATCCGCTTCACGTCTTCCCCGCTGGCACGCCGATCGGTGATCTCCCGCACGCGGTCCCGGAGTCGCTTCGTGGCCTTCGGTGACGGCCAGCGGTGCATGTAGTATGCCCGTGGATTCCGCAGAATACTGCGTTTCTTGCGGATCGTACACCCCAGGAACACGAAACCGTCCTTCCCACGCCTCAAGTCCACCATCCGCGTCTTCTCCGGATGCAGCACCAAACCCAGCTTGTTCATCACAAACTGGATTTGTCGAAGCGCCTCCTTCGCCTTCGACTCCGTTGGCGACATCACCACGAAGTCGTCGGCATATCGAATCAGTTTCCCGAGCGACCCACACTTGCTCGCCCACAACCGATCCAACAGGTGCAGGTAGATGTTTGCCAGCAACGGCGAGATCACTCCGCCCTGCGGGGTACCCGCCAGCGTTTCCCTCACCGTTCCGTCTTCCATCACCCCGGCCCTCAACCACTGCCGGATCAACTTCAGTACCCTTCGATCCGAGATTCGCTCCCCTACCAGCACCATCAGCTTTTCCTGATCGATGCTGTCAAAGTAGCCCTTGATGTCTGCATCGACTACGAAGTCATGCCCTTGGTTCCCCGCTATGCGGATCGCCTCCAGAGCCTCCGTCGCGCTCTTCTTCGGACGAAATCCAAAACTGCTTGCTTCGAAATCCGCCTCAAAAATCGGCTCGATCATGATCTTCGCCGCCATCTGCACCACCCGGTCCCGCACCGTCGGTATCCCCAGTGGCCGCTGCTTTCCGTCAGCTTTCGGTATGTATTGCCGCCTCACCGGTGAGGGGCGATATCGGCCTGCCCGAAGGTCCGCTTCGATGTCCGCCAGAAACTGGCCCACGCCCTGCTGCTCAATGGCCTCCAGCGTCTCGCGATCCACTCCTGCCGCACCTCCGTTACTGCGCACTCGCCTCCATGCTTCCCGCAGGACGTCACTCCTGTAGATCCGGTCGTACAGCGCATGGAATCGCCGTGTCTTACTCTGCTTGGCACACATCCATAGCTTGCGCTGGAGTTCTCGCACTTTATCTACTACCGGGTTGTTTTCCGTTTCCGGCATGCCCTCGCGCTTACCTCTCCGCAAGCCTGATCAAAGCAGGGTCCCTTCCCTCCAGCGCGTTGTCTTGCGCGCCTTCACCGGTACTACGGGCCCCTCGGACTCCCTCCCGGCTCCGCTCGACTTCAGCCGTCCGGCCTTATACCAGCGGTCTTCGCCCGACTTGGCTGCCAGGTAGGGTCTCTCCTGTTCCACGCTCTTCTCTGGAAACGTGCCACCGCCCACTACCCCGGAAAGGTCCAGCAGTCGTTCCGGCCCAGACTGCTGTCTATTGCCTTCGCCGTGACATGACCGGCTCGGCCCTTTCAAACACCTTTCGGCTGATACTATGACGTGGCTGCAGCGTTCACTTGATGTTGCGGCCCGCTTCCTTGCTCTCCACAGAATGGACTTTTGACGCCCCGCTCGGACGGTCGGCATTTCTGCCTTCGTCTGGGGCCTGCTACCGGGCGCTCCGGCGCTTACCCGGACAGGTCTTGCACCTGCTAGAAGAACGCGTCTTTCAGGACGCACCACGCTTCCAGTGTATTCCGGGCGGCGTGCTACCTTGGCGCTGATGAGACTGGCGCTGATGAAACTCGCGATCTTGTTCTGGGCGGCGGCCCTGTGGGCTCAGCCGGTGAAGATCCTGGTGGCGTACCACTCCGACACGGGAAACACGGCGAAGCTCGCGGAGGCGGTGCGGAAGGGCGCGGCGGAGGTGAGCGGCGTTACGGTCACACTGAAGAAGGACGCGGACGTAACGGACGCCGAGATCGCGTCGTACGACGGGATCGCGTTCGGCGCGGCGGTACAGTGGCAGAGCGTGGCGGCGGACGGCAAGCGGTTCCTCGATCGGGTGGCGGCGGCGATCGCGAAGCTGCCGCAGCGCGGCGACGGCCGGACAGCGGGCGTGTTCTGCACGGCCGGGGCGGTGGCGTCGGGGAAGGACTTGGCACGGGTGGCGATGATCGCGGAGTTTTTGGCGATGCGGTTCACGGTCGTAGGCGGAGTGGACGCGGAGGGGTTTGGCACGCTGGGTCCACAGGCGACGACGGGTCCGGGGTCGAAGGGTGTGGACGCGGTGGCGGTCGAGGAGGGTCGGGCGTTCGGGGAGCGGTTGGCGCGGCTGACGAAGCAGTCCCGAAGTGGTAGCGTGAAGCCATGAAGCGACTCGCCGACGAACTATTGGTCACCCCTGGCAAGAAGGTCCGGCTGGATCGGATCGACCCCGACGGCACGCACGGCGTCGACAGGGCCGCGGCGGAGAAGCGGTTCGACAAGGATCGCGCCGAACTGCTGGAACTGCAGAACGTGCTGTATGCGGAGGCGCGGCGGTCGGTGCTGGTGGTGCTGCAGGGCATCGACGCCAGCGGGAAGGACGGGACGATCCGGCACGTGATGAGCGGGCTGAATCCTCAGGGCGTGACGGTGACGTCGTTCAAGGCTCCGGATGGCGAAGAGCGCCGCCACGATTATTTATGGCGCATCCATCGGGCTGTCCCGGAGTGGGGGAAGATCGGGATCTTCAACCGGTCGCATTACGAGGACGTGCTGGTGGTGCGGGTGCACAATTTGGTGGAGAAGGCGGTGTGGTCGAAGCGATTCGAGCAGATCAACGACTTCGAGCGGATGCTGACCGCGAGCGGCGTCCATATCCTGAAGTTCTTCCTCTGGATCAGCAAGGACGAACAGAAGAAGCGCTTCGAGGCGCGGCTCACGGATCCGTCGAAGAACTGGAAGTTCTCGGCGGACGACACGAAGGAGCGGAAGTTCTGGGACGAGTACATCGTGGCGTACGAGGACATGCTGGCGAAGTGCAGCACGGAGGCGGCGCCGTGGTACGTGGTCCCGGCGGATCATAAGTGGTTCCGGAATCTGGCGGTGGCGCAGATCCTGCGGGATGAGATGCGGAGGATGAAGCTGAGTTATCCGAAGGCGAAGTAAAAGCATTTCTCTCGCAGAGGCGCAAAGGCGCAAAGAACACAAAAGCTGGAATCTTGTTTGCTTCGCGGCTTGGCGTCTTTGCGAGAGATATCTTTTTATTTCGCTGACGGCGACGGCTCTACGTGGACCAGGACGTCGGCCACCCAGTCGACGTCTTGCATGATTTTCAGCCGCACTTCGTGGGCGATTTCGTGGGACTGGCGGACGGTCATGTCCTGGTCGACTTCGAGGTGGAGGTCGACGTGGTAGCGGAGGCCGGTCTTGCGGGCGAAACACTTCTCGACGGCTATGGCTCCCGGGACCGTCGCGGCGGCGGCTCGGATTTGCGCCATCATCTCGGGACCCGGCATCGTGTCCATGAGCTGAATCGCCGTGTCGTAGGCGACTCGCACACCGACCGAGACGACGATCAGGCCGACGACGAAGCCGCCATAGCGGTCCGCGTCGAAGAACTGGATGGGCCGCCAGAGGGTGAGCTCGACGGCGGCGAGGGCGACGATCGCGGAGAGGGTGTCCATCGCATCGTTCCACGCGTCGGCCTTGAGCGAGTCGCTCTTGAGCTTGCGGCTGTGGCGAAATTTCATCGTCGCGAGGATGGATTTGGCGATGACGGACGCGATCAGCGGCCAGACGACCCAGGCGGCTAGCGGCTCGCGCGGCATGCCGACGCGGAGCAGGGAGCCGTAGCAGATGAGGGCACCGCCGGCGCCGAGGCCGAGGCCGATCAAGAGGCCGGTGAGGGTTTCGACGCGGCCGTGGCCGTAAGGATGGTCGTCGTCGGGCGGCTTGGCGGCGAGGGCGAGGCCGAGGAAGACGAAGCCGGAGGCGAGCACGTCGCTAGCGGACTCCACCCCGTCGGCCACGACTGCTGTCGAGTGACCGTAGGAGCCGCAGAGGATTTTGGCTAGAGCCAGCGCGCCGCTGACGATCATGCCGGTGAGGGCGACGCGCTGGCCGGGTTGCATTAGGCGCGCGCGGGGTCGCCGGACTCGGTATTGATATTGAGCTCCGCGAAGGCGGCCTGGGCGCGCTTGGCGTCGAACTTGCCGTCCCGGGCGAGACGCGAGAGGGCAGCGGCGGCGATGGATTCGGCGTTGATCTCGAAGTGCCGGCGGAGCTGCTCGCGGTTATCGCTGCGGCCGAAGCCATCGGTGCCGAGCGTTTCGAGACGGCTGCCAATCCAGGGGGAGAGCTGGTCGGGGACCACCTTCATGTAGTCGGTGGCCGCGACGATCGGGCCCTTGGCTCCCTTGATCGCTTCGAGGATGTACGGCATGCGCTCGGGCTCGGCGGGGTGGAGGCGGTTCCAGCGCTCGACCGAGAGGGCTTCGCGGCGGAGCTCGTTGTAGCTGGTGACGCTCCACACGTCGGCCGCGACCTGGTACTTCTCGGCGAGGATCTGCTGGGCGCGGATCGCCTCATTCAGGATGGGACCGCTGCCGAATAACTGCACGACGGCCTTGCCGCCCTCGGCGGGTTTGAAGCGGTAGATGCCGCGCAGGACCGACTCGGGGTCGAGCCCCTCAGGCATGGCGGGCATCGGGTAATTCTCGTTGTAGAGGGTGAGGTAGTAGAACCGGTCTTCCTGGTTCTGATACATGCGCTTGATGCCGTCCTGCACGATGATGGCGATCTCGTAGGCGTAGGCCGGATCGTAGGTGACGCAGGTGGGGACGGTGCTGGCGAGGACGATCGAGTGACCATCCTGATGCTGGAGACCTTCGCCGGAGAGCGTGGTGCGCCCGGCGGTGCCGCCGCAGAGGAAGCCCTTGCCGCGCGCATCGGCGAAGGCCCATACCAGGTCGCCTACGCGCTGGAAGCCGAACATCGAGTAGTAGATGAAGAACGGAATCATCTCGACGTTGTAGTTCGTGTAGGCTGCGCCCGCGGCGGCAAACGACGCCATCGAGCCGGCCTCGGTAATGCCCTCTTCGAGAATCTGGCCGTCCTTGGATTCCTTGTAGTACAGGAACATCTCGGCGTCGTGCGGTTTGTAGAGCTGGCCGTTGCTGGCGTAGATGCCGAACTGGCGGAAGAGCGATTCCATGCCGAAGGTGCGGGCTTCGTCGGGGATGATGGGCACGACGCGCTTGCCGAGCTGCGGGTGCTTCATCAACATAGTGAGCACGCGGACGAAGGCCATGGTGCTCGACACTTCACGGCCGGCGGAGCCTTCGAGCGATTCCTTCATATACTCGAGCGGCGGCGCTTCTATGCTGCTGGCCGAGACGGTGCGGGTCGGGGTATAGCCGCCGAGCTGGCGGCGGCGCTCGTGCAGGTACGCCATCTCCGGGCTGTCCGCCGGCGGGCGGTAGAACGACGCGTTGCGCGCGGCTTCGTCGGGGATCGGGATCTCGAAGCGCGACTTGAAGTGGGCGATCTCGGCCTCGTTGAGCTTCTTCTGCTGGTGGCTGATGTTGCGGCCTTCGCCGGCCTCGCCGAGTCCGTAGCCCTTGATGGTGTGGGCGAGGATGAGGGTCGGACGACCCTTGGTTTCGATGGCGGCCTTGTACGCGTTGTAGACCTTCTTGGGGTCGTGACCGCCTCGGCGGAGGCGGAAGAGCTCGTCATCGCTAAGGTGGGAGACGAGGTCGAGGAGCTCTGGGTACTTGCCGAAGAAATTCTTGCGAATGAAGGCGCCGTCTTTGCTGATGTAGCTTTGGAATTCGCCGTCGACGACTTCGCCCATGCGCTTGTGCAGGAGGCCGGTCTTATCGCGCGCGAGCAGCGAGTCCCAATCCTCGCCCCAGATGACTTTGAGGACGTTCCAGCCGGCGCCGCGGAAGGCGGCTTCGAGTTCCTGGATCACCTTGCCGTTGCCGCGGACGGGACCGTCGAGGCGCTGCAGGTTGCAGTTGATGACGAAGATGAGGTTGTCGAGCTTCTCACGGGAGGCGAGGGTCAGGGAGCCCATCGACTCGGGCTCGTCCATTTCGCCGTCGCCGAGGTACGCCCAGACGTGGCGCGGGGTGGCGGGGATGATGCTGCGATTTTCCAGGTACCGCATGAAGCGCGCCTGGTAGATGGCATTGATGGGGCCGAGACCCATGGAGACGGTCGGGAACTTCCAGAAGTCCGGCATCAGCCACGGGTGGGGATAGGAGGAGAGGCCGGGGGTGTCGCGGAGCTCGTGGCGGAAGTTTTTGAGATGGTCCTCGGTGAGGCGGCCTTCGAGGAAGGCGCGGGCGTAGACGCCGGGGGAGGCGTGGCCCTGGAAGTAAATCAGGTCGCCGGGCTCATTGCCGTACTTGGCGTGGAAGAAGTGGTTGAAGCCGACTTCGAGCAGGGTGGCGAGGGAGGCGTAGGTGGAAATGTGGCCGCCGATGCCCGCGTCGTACTTGTTTTGCCTGACGACCATCGCCATGGCATTCCAGCGGAGAAGGCTCTTGATGCGGCGCTCCATGGCGCGGTCGCCCGGGTAAGGGGATTCCTCCTCCGGGCGGATGGTGTTCACGTACGGCGTGTTGAGCTGGATCGGCAGCTCGGCGCCGTTCGCCTGCGCACGTTGGTTGAGTTTATCCAGCAGATACGCGGCGCGGTCGGGGCCCGCGTCGTCAATCACCTGGTCAAGCGCTTCCACCCATTCCGCAGTCTCCTGCGGATCAAGATCGACTACCCTCTCATTCAGTGTCTGGTGCATGGATATTTTTATTATACGAGGCGGGGCGGCGCCGCTGGACGGGCGCGTTCCTGCGGGTACAATGTGGTCAGGACTGCTTCTCGCCGCCCGGGCTTGCGTTGGCGGCGTTTCATCGGATATCAGTAATACTTCGGGAGGAATTCTCATGGTGGAATGTCCAGTGTGCGATGGCAATATCGATGTCGATGAAGAAGATGTGGACGAAGGCGACACCATTAGCTGCGACGAGTGCGGCGCTGCCCTCAAAGTCGTAGGAACGGAGCCTCTGGAACTCGAATCCGCGGAAGAAGAAGAGGAAGACGAAGACGAAGACGAGGATTTCGTGGAAGAGGAAGAAGAGGAGGCGGACGAGGAGTGGCACTAAACCGTCCGTGTGCGCAACGGAACGTGCCTCCGGCGCGTCCAATCGGCGGGAGGATGTGATGCGAAGAGTTCTGGCGATGCTGGCGATGGCGCTCCTCGTGACCGCCTCCGCTTCTTTTGCCCAACAGAAGAAAAAGAAGGGCGAGGACACCACTCGCAGCGTCGCCGGCGTGGTTACGGCGGCAGACGACAGCGCGATCGTAGGCGCGGTGGTGCAGCTCAAGAACCTGAAATCGCTGCAAATCCGCTCCTTCATCACGAAGGAGAACGGCGCGTATTACTTCCACGAGCTGAGTCCCGATGTGGACTACGAGTTGAAGGCGGACTACCAGGGGTCGAAGAGCCCGACGAAGACACTGAGTTCGTTCGACTCGCGCCGGAACGCGACCATCAATCTGAAGATGGAAGCGAAGAAGTAGCGCCGCCCGACCCTCCCGCTTTGACGCAGAGACGCTGAGGCGCTGAGGCAAAGCGCAGAGAGAATGCTTCGTCTAAGACTACGGCTCTCCGGGAGCGTGGGATTGGGCCGGCTACGCTGCGGGAGTTGAGGCGCGGGGAGAAATCAGAGCCCGGCGCTTTTCAGAAACTCCAACACCTTGCGCGGGACGGGGTCCGCGGGATCGATCATGCCGCGGGCCACTCCCATGTGGTCTTTGCCGGGGGCAAGCAGGAAGTCCACTTTGCGGCCGGCTTGCGCCGCTTTTTCCATAAATCGTCTGGCGTCGGCTTCGAGCATCGGGAAGTCGTTCTGCCCTACGACCAGCAGGGTCCGGGGCAGCAATTTCGAGACGTGCTCGATCGGGCTCGCATCCTTCATGAGGGCGGCGTCGCGCGCAAAGGCTCCGGCGCCCTGCCCCGCCATGAGGGTGTCGCCATAGCCGGTGCGGTCGCCGTGGACCGAGAGGTCGACGGGCGTGCTGAGTCCGATCACCGCCGCCACGTCGGAGATCGCGAGATGTTGCGCCTTCAGATAGCGCGGGTCGGTGGCGAGCAGCAGGCTCAGGTGCGCGCCGGAGCTGTGGCCGGCGAGGACGAGCTTCTTCGGGTCGCCGCCGCGCTCGGCGATGTGGGCGTGGACCCATGCGAACGCGGCCGCGAGATCCTCGGCATGCGCCGGAAAGACCGAGGGCGGATACAGCCGATGGGTCACGAGCGCGCACGCATAGCCCGCCTTCTGTAACTGCTCGGCGATCGGCTGCGAACTCTTGCCGCTGCCGGAGTGCCACCCTCCTCCATACGTGTAGACGATCGTCGTGAAGTTCTCCCCCGCGGGCAGGTAGAGGTCGACTGTCTGCTTGGCGTCCTTACCGTACGGGAGGTCGCGCTCGACTTTCTGCGCGGGGAGCGCGGCGGCGATCGCGAGGAGCAGGAGGGCAGCGCGCATGGTTAGTCCTTATGGGTCGAGACGACGCCGTGGTCGACGAGGATGGAGTCGGCGGGGCCGATCTTGCCGTAGCCTTTACCGTTCACTTCGAGTTCCCCGGCGCGAAGGTGGATATCGGCGTCGCGGCAGGGGGTCCACTGCCAGCTTCCGTCGGACCCCTGCTGCGGGTCGGGGACGGTGGTGCGGTAGCAGTCGGTGACGACGACTTTGTGGCCGCCGACCGTGTTCTGGACGCGTCCGGCGAGGAGGTTGTTGGATTGGGAGCAAGCGGCGAGGAAGAGGACGGCAGCGATCAGGGCAAGCTTCATGGTTATGATCGTAATGTACTTTGTGGTGAAAAGTCAATCCGAATTGAGGGAAGCTGCGACAATATCGAGAGGAAGCCGTTATGACCATCCAATTGAAACCGGAACATGCCCAAGTGGTGAGCGAAGCGGTGCAGTCGGGGGCCTACCCACATCCCGACGATGTGATTGCCCGGGCACTCGAGGTATTGCGGGGTGAGGACGGTTGGCTTCACGAGCGCAAGGATGAAGTAGCAGAAAAAATCGAACGGGCTTTCGGACAATTCGAGCGAGGAGAGTTCTTTTCTTCAGACGAATCGCGGTCCGACATGGAAAGACGCAAGACCGAATGGCTGAATAAGCAGCAACCCTGATGTCCTCGCTTTACGATGTATCCGCCGAGGCTCAAAACGACCTCTTTGAAATTTGGCGGCGGATCGCAGAAGATAGCCCGGAGTTGGCTGACCGGATTGAAAACGAGTTCCACGGGGTGTTCGCTTCCTTAGGATGAATGCCCGGCCAGGGACATTCCCGCAAAGACCTCACCCACAGACCTGTTTTGTTCTTCCCCCTGTATTCCTTCCTGGTCGTATATCAGCCGGATGTGCGGCCTGTCCGCATCATGGCTGTGTTGCGGGGCAGGCGCGACGTAAAACGCATCCTGAAGGCGCGCCTCTAATTCTGAATCGGCCGCGAGACTGTCCTACTTCGCCAGCGGATACGCCAGACTCTCCATCAGCCACTCGCGATTTTCGCGGACGTCCGCGTTTAGTTTCCCGACTAGGGCCTCGCGATTTTCGAATAGCCGGTAGCCTTCGGAATTCCGTAGGTACCCGCGCGCATGCGGCTCGCGGGCGAAGACCGCCTCTTCGCCTTCCGCCGCGACCATCTCCGCATATCGCTTCCGATTATCGAGGAGTGCTTTGATGAGGAACGGCATCACCATCGAGTAGTCGCCCTGCATGCTCTCGGTGGTCTGTAGATACGTGTCCTTATCGACCTTGCCCCACGTCACCGCCTCCGCGGGGGGGCACGACGAGAGCGAGCCGTCCGTCACCGGCGCGGTCACGATCTGGACGTCGAAGTGATAGCCGCGAACGTTCGGCAGACCGAGCACCTGGCCGAGCGCGGGCTCCGGCTGGAGGTTGTAATTCTTCGGCACTCCGCCGCCGAGGATCACGGTCCCGAGCGCGTGCACCGGGTGATCGAAGAGTCCCCAGCGATGATACGCGCACGCCTCGTAGACTTCGGCGTGGAGGTCGAGGTCGAAGCCGTACTCGGGGATCAGGCCCGCCTGCTTCATGGCCCACAGCTTCATCGAATTGAGGAAGACGCTACCGTCGCCGGGAGCGCCGACGAAGATCGGGATGGAGCGCCGCCAGCACGTCGCGAGCAGGCCGGCCTCGACGCCGTTCTGCTCCTCCTGCGCCGCATAGTACGCGCCGAGGCGGTGGCGCATCTCAGTCCCGGTCATCTTGTGCTGGAACTCGGGACGGCCGAGCGCGGCGCTGATGAACTTGTCCTGGTCGAGCAGCACGCCCTCGTCGAACGCCATGTCGGTGACACGAATCGTGCCTTCGTCGCGGAGCGCGGCGTCGTCGCTGTTGATCGGGACCTCGTGGATGGGGCCGGATTTGTAGCGGTCGAGACTGCGATGGCCGTCGTGATAGCAGACGGCGTCGGTCGTGCTCAGGTAGGCGACCCAGCCGGTCTCGAGCAGCGGGATCAGCCACGTATGGTGCTGGCCGGAGACGGTGACGGGTCCGGCGACGGCGAGGGTCAGGGGACACCCCATACCAATCGCGCGGTCGAGAATCGTGTAGATCCGCCGTAAGAACGCGCCGCCGAAGGCCGGCAGGCAATCGAGGAAGACATCGCCGAGGGTGGCGCATTCGTCGACGCGGCGGACGCGGACGTAACGGCGCGATCCGGCGCAATGCGCGCGGTTTTCTGTGGACATCATTTCGAGGATAGCAGCGGGCGCCGCGATGACGCCGCCGCTCCGCTGGAAACCCGTGTTAACGTGAATTCTCGGGGATGAACATTCTCTTTATCGGCGACATCTTCGGATCGCCCGGACGCCGCATCGTCGCCGACCACCTGCAGGACATCGTCACGACCAATTCCATCGACCTGACCATCGCCAACGGCGAAAACGCCGCCGGCGGGTTCGGGATCACCCCTTCGATCGCCGAGGACCTCTTCGGCATGGGCGTCGACGTCCTCACTTCCGGCAATCACATTTGGGATAAGCGCGAGATCTTCGACTACCTGTTGCGGCAGCCGCGCCTGCTGCGTCCCGGCAACTACCCGGAGGCGCCGGGAAGCGGTGTGTACGTGCATCGAACCAAGGGCGGAGTCGACTGCGCCGTGATCAATCTACAGGGCCGCGTCTACATGCCCTCGACCGACGATCCATTCCGTAAGGCCGACCAGATTCTCGCGGCGCTCGATCCCGCCGTGAAGGTCCGCTTCGTCGACTTCCATGCCGAGGTCACGAGCGAGAAGATGGCGATGGGCTGGCACCTCGACGGGCGCGTGTCGGCTATCGTCGGAACGCACACGCATATTCCGACCGCCGACACTCGTGTGCTGCCCCGCGGCACCGCGTACCAGACCGATTGCGGCATGACGGGGCCGTACCAGTCTGTGATCGGCGTCGATACCGACATCATCCTGCAACGGTTCCGCACCTCTCTGCCGGTGCGCATGGAGGCGGCCAAGGGCGGCGCCGAGTTGCACGCGGTGATCGTCGACGTGGACGAAACGACCGGCAAGGCGCGCGCCATCCGCCGCCACGCCATCAAGGGAGATTGAGCCGATGCTCCCCGCCGGCTTCCTTCCCGACCCGACCGCGTTCTACATCCAGGAAATCGGCGCGCTGCTGTTCGGACTGGTCTTCTTCTTCGTCTACCGGCAATCGCGCGCGGTGTATTTCGGGCTCTGGAGCATCGCGTGGGTGCTGCGGTTCCTGGCGGCGATCTTCGGCTTCCAACTGCTGCGCACGATGCACGCGGGTTGGCTGGCACCGTATGCGACCTTCGAATTCGCGTTCGTGATCGTGCTGATCTCGGCCGCGCGCGCCGGCTTCGCGTCGAACATGAAGGACTGGCGGACCGTCCTCCGCCTGATCGCGATTCTGCCGATGTTCGTGGCGCTGGTCTGGGCTGTCGGACGCTCGTTCGGCATCGAGGCGTACCACGGGACGAACGCGATCGTGCTCGCCGCGGTCTATCTGTACAACTTCCGGGCGCTGCGGCAGCGCGGCATCGGCAGCAAGGTATTCCGCTTCTCGCTGCTGCTGCTCTCCGCGGTGTTCATCGAGCATGCCATGATGCTGGCCTACCTCTACCAGCACGGCGGAGCGCCGGCGTGGGCGCGGTACCTGCACAACGAGGCGTATCTCGACTTCGTCCTGCACTGCGTCCTGGCGTTTTCGGGGATGGCGATGTGGAGCGAGAGCCAGATGGACCGGGTCCGCGATCTCGGCTCGGAGCTGGCGCGGCTGCGGCGCGAGCGCGCCCAATCGCGCGATCTCGACCACCTCACCGGATTGCTCAATCAGGCGGCGCTCACCCGCCGCATCGAGGACGTCCAAGGCCTCGAGGGCGTGGTCGCGGTCTGCGACATGGACAATTTCAAGGACATCAACGACCGCTACGGTCACCTCGTGGGCGACGAGATCCTGCGCAATATCGGCCACCTGTTGCAGGCTTCGATCCGCCAGTCGGATGAAGCGTTCCGCTGGGGCGGCGACGAGTTCGTGGTGCTGTTCCACAACCAGGTCGGGGAGATTGCGAGGCGGCGCATGACGGATATCGAAGGACGGCTGCGGGAGTTTCAGGTGCGCGGTCTGGGCGTGCTGCCGATCACATTCAGTTGGGGGACGGCCGAGGCGGCGGGACGGAGCCTGCGCGAATCGCTCGACGAGGCGGACCGCAATATGTACACGCTAAAAAGACTGCGGGCCGGGGCCAACTCCGGAGAGCGGCCGCCGGCCCGCTAAGGGGTCCGCGATACGGCTTACTTCACGTAGATGACCATGTTGAAGCTGCCGTCACCGCCTACGCTGCTGCCCACCTGGAGAAGCAGCACGACCGAGTTCGCCGGAGCGCCGGGGAAGGTCCCCGGAGTCACCGAACTCGGGATGTAGAAGTTGACCTGCCACAAGCCGGGGTAGCTGGAAAGCCCGGAATACTGCAGCCATTCGCTTCTCGGACGGTCGCCCGTATTTGCTTGACAGCTATCGTCCAGCGAGCAGCCGTTGAGGAAGACGCGGGTCGGGAGCGCCGTGGGAAAGATACCCGAGATCGGCTGGCCGTCCGGCGGGGCATTGGCGACGAAGCCTTGTCCCGTCGCGTACAGCGAAACGTAGGTCCCCTTCTTGGCCGGATTGCTCGCGCTGTTGACCGAGCCATCCTCCAGATTGACGACCGCGGCTTGCCGGAACTTGCCCGTGTATTCGCGTTGCAGGATGCCGGGCGCAACGGTGCTCATGCCCAGAACTCCCGCCGCCAATACCCGGCCGGTGGAGGGCTGAATCACCTGTATGTCGGCGTTGCCGGACTGGGGCGCGCCCATCGGCACGACGAAATTGATCTGGTTCGGCGAGACATAGTAGAGCGGAGTGCGCGCAAGATCGCCGCCCTGCGGCCCGAACCACACCTCGACATCGCCCAGTGTCACGGGAAGCGGAGCAGGAGTCAGCGGCGTCGTATTCGGTCCGAAGAGATTCTTGCCGCCGTTGCAGGCGCTATCCGGCGAGCACAACGACGCCAGCATACCGGGCGCGACGTTCTGCCGGCTGTTGAGGAAGTGTCCGCCGTTGAAGGCGCCCACTGCCGGGTAATAGAACTGCACGCGATTGGTGGTGTCGGCCACGATGAGGTCGCCGAACTGATCCTGGGTCACAGCCAGCGCGCCGCCGGCGCCGCCGCCCACCAGCACGCAGGTGCCGACGGGACCGGTACTGCAATTCGGAACGGGCACCGGGACCTGCGGGAGGAGGTTCACGAAACGGTCGTAGCGGCGAGCCGCGGTGAGGCCGCCTTCGGCCACCCAGATCTCGCTGGTTGCCGGGTTCACGAAGACGCCGCGAGGCTGGCTCAGACCGCCCAGAAGCAAAGCGGCGTGCGCGCCGGTGGTGGGAGTCAGGTTGATCTGGTCGTAAATGACGATGCGGTTGTTGCCGGTGTCCGCCACGTACAGGCGCGCTTCGTTATCGACCGAAATATGACGCGGGAGGCTCAGAGTCGAGTCCGTGTTCCCCGTCGTCCCGGTTGTGAAGTTCTGCTGGCCGAAGACCTTGTTCGCCGCACGGCCGTTGTCGTTGGCGCTGAAGGTCCCGCCCGAGGTAAAGGCGAAATACAGGACACGGTTCGCCCCCACGTCGGAGACGAACAGCCCGTTGCCGGGCGAGATCGCGACGCCGTACGGAGACTGCATCGTCGAGATGCTGGGGTCGGTGATGCGGCCCTGACTGGTGAAGTTGCGCTGTCCGAGCACGAGGTCGGCGGAGGGAAGGAACGAGGGATTGGCGAGGGCGAGGGGAAGCGAAGCACGCGGCCGTTGCCCGTGTCCGCGACATATAGATTGCCGTTCGCGTCCACCGTGACACCCATCGGGAGGCACAGGCTATTGGCCGCCGCGGCGTCCTGGTTGCCCGTGACGTTGCAGAGATTCGAATTGAAGTCCGGCTGTCCGATGACGATATCGGCTTTGCTGCCGCCCTTCACCGTGCGGAAATCCCGGAATCCGAGGACCCGGTGATTGTAGGTGTCGGCGATGTAGAGGTGCGGCGTGGAGCCGGTCTCATCGATCGCGACGCCGCCCTCGGCAACCACGTTCGTGCCCTGCGTCGCCGTGAAATCGAATTCGCGTCCTTCGACGAGATTGATGCCGAGGCTGGTGAAATTATCCTGACCCAACACCTTCGTGGCGGGCGCCAGCGTGGAGCCGGCGATCGGCAACACAATCACGCGATGGTTGCCGGAATCGGAGACGTAGAGCTGGGTGGCGGTGGCCACGGCGCCGAGCGGGCCCGAGAGCGTCGAACCCGTGGGCGCCGGAATGCTGACACCGCGCGTGCCGCCGGTAGTGACCCAGGTATTCTTGGTGCCGTTCACGCTCCGGTTATTGAAATCCGGCTGTCCGAAGACGGAAACCGCCAGCGGAGAAAACGTGGCGCTCTGCGCGGGCCACTGGTCGAAGCTGTCGAACGTGAGGATGCGATGGCTGAAGGCGTCGACCACGCCGACCTTGCCGCCGGGGAAAAAGATCGCTGACGGCGGAGACATGATCGTCTTGTCGAAGACGTCCTGGGAGGGATTGGTCGCGGTGATGACCCCCATAATACGAGCGGCCGACTGGCCGTTGCTAAAGGGCGGAGTGAACACCAACACCCGGCCGATGCTGAAATCCGGCAGTCCGTCGGAAATGTACAGCCGGCCGGCCGAATCGAAGTTCAACGCAAACGGATACGCGAAGACATTAGGAGTCGTCTTGGAGGCGGCGGTGACGCCGGCGCCCACGGTGGTAGCGTTCGGCTGGCCGATGACGAGATTCGCGTGCGGGAAATTGTTGCCCAGGTTGAGGTCCGATGACGCAAAGCGCAGCACGCGCCGGTTGCCGCCGTCGACCACCCAGAGATTCTGGTCCGAGTCGAACGTCAGATTGGCGGGCCAAGGGGATGCGGCGAGGCTCAAGCCCTGATCCGAGGGCGTCCCGCCAGGGTTATTCGCCGACCGGTTGTTGAAATTCGGCTGCCCAATGACCATGTCGGGCAGTTGGCCGTTCTGCTGAGCGAAAGGCCGTGGGAAGCGGAGGATGCGATTGTTCCCGCGATCCGCGACATAGAGGTTGCCCTTGCTGTCGACCGCCAGACCGGAAGGATCGGTGAATCCGCCCGCTGTGCCGGAGCCTTGCGTGCCCGTGTGGAGAAAGTCGTTTTGTCCGATCACCAGGTCGGCCGGCGCGCCGTTGGCGAAGCCCGTGGCGTTCTTCCAGCCGAGGACGCGCTGGTTTCCGTTGTCGGCGACATAGAGAATGGCCGGCGAGGCGGACGTGTCCAGAGCGATTCCGACGGGGTTGTAGAGTTCCCGGCCTTCGACGAGGTTGGGGTTGATCGTTCCCGGAACCAACTCCGGAAGATGACCGGCAATGCGGGAGGGTAAGGAATTGAGAGGCACCGGCAACTGGGCCAGTGCTGCGATCGAATTCAGGAGGGCTAAACTACTGGCAATAAAAAGGCTTTTCTTCATCGATTTACCTACGAGGCGGACGCGGAGCACGCTCCCCCTGAGCATACCAAACCCCTCCGAGCGTGAGAATACGTCCGGTACCGCCCCTCTCGTACCGGGACCAGGGTTCCACCGGCCCCTTTGTTACACTGAAATTTGCCTGCCAGCCAGTCACAGCCGCTCCGCGTGTGTGCGGTCAGCTATCTCAATACCGCGCCTTTGGTTTGGGGAATGGTGCATGGTCCGCAGCAGGGGCTTTTCGACCTCGAGTTCCGAATTCCGGCTGTCTGCGCCGACCGGATGGCTTCGGGCGCGGCGGACATCGGAATCGTCCCGTCCTTCGAACTGACGCGGCAGGACCTGGATATCGTGCCAGGCGCGGGGATCGCGTGTCACGGGCCGGTGCGGAGCATTCTGCTGCTGTCGACCAAGCCGGCGGCGGAGATCCGGACGCTGGCGGCGGACTCGAGCTCGCGGACGTCGGTGCAGCTCGCGCGGGTGATCCTGGCGCGAAAATTCGGCGCCGTACCGGAGGTCCATGCCCACGCCCCGGACGTGGAGGCCATGCTCCGCCACGCCGACGCCGCCCTCATTATTGGCGATCCGGCGCTCCGGATCGACCCCACCCGCCTGCCGTACCATTGGTACGATCTGGGGGCGGAATGGGTGGAGATGACGGGGCTGCCGATGGTCTTCGCGGTCTGGGCGGCACAGCGTGGGGTTGCGGGAGCCGAGGTCGCGGAGGCATTTGAGGCGTCGTGCCGGTACGGGCGGGAGCGGATCGAAGAGATTGTCTCCGTGGAGTCGGCGCGACGCGAGTTTCCGGAGCAGGTGGTGCGGGAGTACTTGACCCGGCACATCGTGCACGAGCTCGGGGAGCGGGACTATCGGGGGATGGAACTATTTCTCCGTTATGCGCGCGAGCTTGCCCCGGCCACCGCTGCTCCCGTATACTAAAAAATACCGAAAGAACGACCATGTATATTCTGGCGATGACTGTTCACGTAGTGGTCTGTCTGTTCCTGATTATTGTAGTGTTGCTACAAAGCGGGAAGGCAGCGGACCTGGCGGGCGCGTTTGGCGGCATGGGGTCGCAGACGGCCTTTGGCCCGCGCGGTTCGGCGACGTTGTTGTCGAAGGCGACGACGATCTCGGCGGTGCTCTTTATGGTCACCAGCCTGACGCTTTCGATTCTGGCCACGAAGAGCGCCGGATTAGGAACGACGGTCCTGGAGGATCAGCGCCCGGCGCAGACAGCTCCGGTGACCCCGGCCCCGGCGCCGCTCCCAGGCGGCGCACCGGCCCCCGCGCAGACGCAGCAGATTCCGCTGCCGACGCCGAGCCAGCCGGCTCCCCCGGCTCAAAAGTAGTCCCACCTGCGGAGGTGGCGGAATTGGCAGACGCACTAGCTTGAGGTGCTAGCGGGAGCAATCTCGTGGGGGTTCAAGTCCCCCTCTCCGCACCAAGTTCAAAAGCAGAGCACTTAACGGCCATCGGGTGATCCGGTGGCCGTTGGTGTTTCTGGGACACTGTCACGGTTTTTGTCACTATTCGGATCGGGCTCCGGCCCGTTTCGTCCCTTGCGGTAAGCGGCCATCGTCGCGGCGGCATCCACCAGGTCGGATTCCACCACGATGTTGTACCGCGCGAACCGGGTGTGAAGTTTGCGCTTGGCGGGACGGTGGTGAAGCGGCTTGTCATCTTTCTGGTTTGCCGGCGCGGAATGTGGCCGAAAGTGAGAGGGACCGAACGCTCTCATCGGCGTCGAGCATACAATGTCAGACAAGGAGTGACAATGGCTGACACCAGGTTGAGCGTGCGGGTCCCGGCGGCGCTGGCGGAGCGGCTGGACCGCGTGGCCCAAGCCACGGCGCGGACGCGGAGCTATGTCGCGGTGCGGGCGATCGAGTCGTATTGCGAAGACGAGGAAGAAGCCCTCGAAAAGATTCGGGAGGGGCTGGCCGATCTCGACGAAGGGCGGTCGGTTTCTCAGGCGCGGGTCGCGCCATGGCTGCGCGACCTGTCGCAGGGGAGGGTGCGCCGTCACCCGCGGCCGAGGTGAGGTCGGTCTGGAGCCTTCGCGCACTGCGGGACGTCGAAGAGATTTACCGCTATGTGGCGGCAGACAAACCGGACGCGGCTCGGAAGCTGGCCGGGAAGCTGTTGCTAGCGGGCGACCAGTTGGCGCTGCATCCATACCTCGGCCGGGAGGCGAGCGCTAAAGGCATGCGCGAGCTGATAGTAGGCTCCTACTTGTTGGTTTACCGCGTCCGTGAGGACGTGGAGATCGTCACGCTTCTGCACGGCGCGCGGCGGAAGAAGCGGAGGTAGAATCTCGTGGGGGTTCAAGTTTTCGACGGGCCGCTCAGAAATGGGCGGCCCGTTTTGCGTGGAAGTGTCCTACCGGCGGGCATCCCTCTCCCGCACCTTCTCCGCGCGCTTCCGGATCAGGTGCACCACCTTCTCGGCGACCGGGTTCGCGATCTCCACTTTCGGCAGGGCGGCCAGGACCCGTTCCGCCATTTCCGGCACTCGGCGGCGCACGAGGGGTTTGCCGAGCGCCGCTTCTTCGGCGAGTTGCTCGAAATCCCGGGCGGTCACGTTCTCGGACGCATACTCGCTGCCGAGCTTCATGGCCATCTCGCGGCTGAGATCGGGATAGTAGAGCGTGCTCACGACGTCGTACACTGGCGCGAGCCGCGTGCCGGCCTCCTGGTAGAGCAGCGCGAAATTCTTGCCGTGCGCGTCGTTGTTGCCGACCAGATAGTTGAAGATCACCGCTTCGAGAAGGCGAGTGAGATCGAGGACGGGCGTGCTCGACGCCGCTCGCACGAGCGCGAAACACTGCTTCAGGGAAGGTCCGCCTTCCTTTTGATATTTCTGTTCGGAGACGATTCCCTGCGCCTGACAGAAATCCTCCTGGTGAAGCCGTTTCAAGCCTCGATCGTCGTGAATCCGGTCGTAGCGCTCCACGAGCAGGTAGTCGAGGCCGCCGACATTCCGCGCCTCCACGGAAGCGGCCGGCACTCCCGCGGCAGCCGCCAATTTCATGCACAGCGCTTCATTGAACACGACGCCTTCGAAACGCTCCACGGCCGGTTTGAGGATATGCGTGCTGGGCGCGCCCCCCAAGGGGAGGCAGACCTCGCCGTTTTCCAGCCGGACCGCAACCTTGTCCTGCGCCCCTGCGAGCGAAAGCCGGATTCCCTCGTCACCCGCGAGTAGCGGGCGCCGCGGCAACTCCTTGAGAATCGCGCCGAGCTCCTCCGGGGTGAGCGTGCGATAGCCGTACTGGCGCTCCGGCGGGGCTTCCCCGGATGGAAGGAACGTGACCGCTCCGGCGCACTCGCCTCCGATTCGCTCCAACATGGCGTAGTCGTTTCGCGCGCTGATGCCGAGGTTGCGCGCGATGATCTCTCGCTTCGATTCTTCGGGCAGAATCCCGCCGAAGAAGCCCCGGCACTCTTTCCGCTTGAAGCGCTTCTTTCGCAGCGGCAGCGATTGCGATAACGGCGTCGCTCCCGGCCGCTTGAGCCAGCTCTCCGCGTAATCGAAGACGATTTCGCCGCCGTCGTCCTGCACCAGGTGGCCGGCGAGATCGTCGAGGAGGTAGACGTCGAGGGTTCTGGCCATCGGTTACTTCTCCGCGCCGGCCGGCGGCGTGAGGGTCAACTGGATGCCGAGTGTCCTCAGGACGGCCAGAGCTTTGCCGATCTCGCAAGTCTCCTTGCCCTTTTCCAGATCGATGATGAATCGGATTCCGGTTCCCGATGTCAGCGCGAGATCCTTCTGCGTGACGCCCAGGGTCTTTCGGGTGTCCCGTATCAATTTTCCAAGTTGGGCGGCTGTGTAGGGCATTGGACCCAGCAAAGTTCCCGTACGGTAACTTTTCTCGCTTTCCAGCATAGCATGGACGTATATCTTCCCGTACGGGAATGTTTAGTTCAGGGGAGGCACTCCGGCGGCCCAATGTTCCCGAACGGGAATACACGATGGTCTGATACAGTTGCTTCCAGCCATGGCCCCATTGCCCGAACTACGCCGCCTGGTCGAACAGTTCCGGGCGGCCCTGCCTGTGGCGATCCCACGCTTCCCTCCCTACCTCCATCAGAGAATGGAAGCGTTCCCGCGAAACTCCTGCGATCATGCCAGCGCACTCCTCGGCCGCTTCCTGCGGGAGAACGGGTTTCCGAACGTCCAGTACGTTTACAACGGATACCGCGGTACGAGGGCGGAGGGCCACGCGTGGCTGGTGGTCGACGGGGACATTATCGTGGACATCACCGCCAGCCAATTCCCCGACCAGAAGGATGAGATCATCGTGAGCAGGGACTCCGCATGGCACTCCGCGTTCGAGGAAACTCGCATCGGACCGGTGGAAGAACAACTCGGCTTCAACCACGCCCTACATGCCGAATACGATCTGGCATACGCAGAGATCCTGTGTGCAATCGGACGGCGGTCCGAGTGACCCTCGCCTGAAGCTGCTATACTTAAGGCCGCTTTTGATCGTCCCGCAACAACCTGGCCAAAACCCTATCCTGCCTCGTTCTCGCGCTCAGTCAAAAACGAAGGAGAACGACAGTGAAGAATATTTTTGTTGGTAATTTGGATTTCAGCGCGACCGAATCGGCCGTGCGCTCCCTCTTCGAGCCTTATGGACAGGTCGATCGCGTGAACCTCGTGACGGATCGCGACACCGGCCGTTCGCGTGGCTTCGCGTTTGTCGAGATGTCGGACGCCGGCCAGGCGGACCAGGCGATCGCAGCCCTCAACGGCTCGCAGGTCGACGGCCGCGCCCTCAACGTGAACGAAGCTCGTCCCAAGCCCGCAGGCGGCGGTGGCGGCGGTTTTCGTCGCGAAGGCGGCGGTGGCGGCGGACAGCGCCGGCAGCCCCGCTGGTAATTCCGCTTCCCGATTCTGCCGGAATCGGATCTCCCGTTGTGTAGCTGGAAACGTGTACCGCGTAGCCCGCGAAACCGTGGGGAAGCCCGGCTTTGTCCGAGCAGGAGAAGACAGTGGAATTTCGTTACCTCGGATTCGATCAGTTGCAAAATGCCCGCGGATACCGCTTTGAAGCGGTCTCCAAGGGCGATCCGGTCCGCCAGTTCGTGGTCACGGTGGACCTCGCGCTGTTCCGCACGCACCGGGTCGGCATACAGGAAGGCCCCAGTCTGTGCGCGCACAAGCTGGCCGCCGATCTGGAGAAGTGCGCCGAGACGGCCGCGACGGAAGAGGTCCACGTGCTAACCACCGAGGACCTACAGATCTACGTCGACGCCCGCTCCGCCGCCGAAGCCCGCAAGATCGAAGCGCGCAAGGGAGCGCCGCGCCGTCCCAAGCCGCCGATCGCCGAAGCCCAGTCTCCCTGGCAGCGGTGGCGCGCGTAGCCTTCCGGTAGGTCGATCGAAGGCGATGTAATGCCGTCTGGAACTATCTTGGTCGTCGACGAGCCACGCGAGGCGCTGGCCGTCAAGACCATCCTCTGCCCGACCCCCTATTCCGTCCTCACCGCCACCCACCCCGAGCAAGCCTTCCACCTCCTCGAATCCGAGCGGCGAATCGATCTCGTCCTTTCCGAAGCCTGTGTACCCGGCTTCGGCGACGTCCCCGCCTTTCTCGCCAAGGTTCGCGTGGCCTACCCGCAGACAGCCGTCATGCTGATGAAGAGCGCGTGCGGCGTGCCGAGCGACCCCGACCTCCCGGTCGTCGTCAAACCCTTCTCCGCCACCGCGCTCATCGAGAAGATCGAGGGGCTGCTGGTCGAAACCCGCGCCAACGCGGCGTCTTTGCGCGCCGCCTTCCAGTGGAACCGCGAAGCGCGCGCCGAGCTCGAAACCGCCCGCCAGACGCTCACCGAGAACGTCCGCCGCTCCCGCCGGCAGCGCTGCGAGCGCTTTTGTGCCACTCTGCGCGTCCCCGGCGCCCGCATCCCGACCATCCTGCTCGCAGAGGACGACGCGGGCTTGCGGTACGCCGTCTCGCGCTACCTGATCCGCTGCGGCTTTCACGTGCTGGACGTTCCCGATGGCCCGAGCGCCCTCGACCTGAGCCGCCGGCACCCGGGCGCGATCGACTTGCTCCTCTCGGACCTCCAGATGCCCGGTCTGGATGGCTTCACCTTGGCCCCTGCAATCGAAGCACAACGCCCTGGCATACGCGTCCTCCTGATGACCGGAACGGATACGCGGCTGCCGCGCGCGACCCTGCGCAAGCCCTTCGAACTTGAGGACCTGCTCGCCGACATCGTCGGCCTCCTCGTCCGCACGTAGGTTTCCCCCCGCGACTTATACTGGAAGCGGCTGGCGAGTCGGGACGCCTGAATCTCCAGCGCGCGAGGACCCATGCGAGATGAAGACCTGGGAGCCGGCTCCAACGGACACTCCCATCCCAACCCGGAACTGGTTACCGACACCGATTTCAGTCCTCCGCGCGGCAATCCCTTCCCGATCGTCGGCATTGGCGCCTCGGCCGGGGGACTGGAAGCGTTCGCGCAACTACTCGCCGCGTTGCCGGACGACACCGGCGCGGCGTATGTCCTGGTCCAGCATCTCGACCCGCAACACGAGAGTCTACTGACGGATCTGCTCGCCCCCAACACCAGGATGCCGGTGGTAACCGTTCACGACGGCATCGAGATCGAGCCCAACCACGTTTACGTCATCCCGCCAAACGCCACCATGGAGTTGCAGGACCGGAGCTTGCGGCTGGTGACGCGCGAGCCGGGCCTTCATTTGCCCATCGATATTTTCTTCCGATCGCTGGCGCAGGTGCAGGGCAGCCGCGCCGTCGGGATTGTCCTATCGGGGAACGCGTCGGACGGCAGCCTCGGAGTGCGCGCCATCAAGGCGGAATGCGGCTTGACCTTCGCGCAGGACGAAGCGACCGCGCGCTTCGGCGGCATGCCGCGCAACGCCGCCTCCACGGGAGCGATCGATTTCGTCATGTCTCCCGCCGATATCGGCCGCGAGCTGGGCCGCCTCGGCCAGCACCCGTTCCTCATCACGCCGCGTCCGGGCGACGCCGAATCGGAGATTCTGCCGGAGGGCGACGGGGAGTTCAACCGTGTCCTCGGAACCCTGCACTCAGCCACCAAGGTCGACTTCCGGCAGTACAAACCGACCACCATCCGCCGCCGCATCGGGCGCCGCATGATGATTCTGCGCGTCGAGACTCTCGCCGATTACGCGCGCTATCTGCAGCAGAAGCCGTCGGAGCTGTTCGAACTGTACAAAGACCTGCTGATCAGCGTCACCAGCTTCTTCCGCGACCCTCCGGCCTTCGAGGCGCTGATCGGGCACCTGCAGAACACAATCGCCGCGCGGGAGACGCGCGACGGGCCGGTGCGCGTTTGGGTCCCCGGCTGCGCCACCGGTGAGGAAGTATATTCGCTGGCCATCCGGCTGCACGAGTTTCTTCTGGACCAGCAGCTCGCCATCCCTCTGCAAATGTTCGGCACCGATATCAGCGAAACCGGTTTGCAGCGCGCGCGCGAGGGCAGCTATGGCGGCACCATCGCCGACAACGTTTCGGAGGAACGCCTGCGGCGCTTTTTCACGAAGATCGACAGCGGCTACCAGATCAATAAGATGATCCGCGAGTCCTGCATCTTCGCGCGGCACGACGTGACCAAGGACCCGCCGTTCTCGCGCCTCGACATCGTCAGTTGCCGCAATGTCCTGATCTATCTCGATGCCAAAGCGCAGCGTCGTGTGCTGCCTACCTTTCATTACGCGCTGAACCCGACCGGTCTGCTCATGCTCGGCAGCGCCGAAACCACGGCGGCCGCGGCCGACCTGTTCACGGTCCTCGACAAGGCCCACCATATTTATGGCCGAAAGCCGGCTCCGTCGCGGCTCATCTTCGAGCTCAGCTCCCCACATGCCGCCGACCCCGCCCACGCCATCCGGACGGAGCCGCCAAGCGGCCTCGAGTTGCAGAAGCGGCTGGAGCGCGTCATCCAGAGCCGGTACTCTCCCGACGCCGTCGTAGTCGATGCGGAGATGCAGATCCTCCAGTTCCGCGGGCGCACCGCGCCGTACCTGGATCCGTCCCCTGGAGAAGCGACCCTGAACCTGCTGCGGATGGCCAAGGACAGTCTCGTTCTGCCGCTACGCCGGGCCATGCAGCGCGCTTTGGAAAATGACATCGTCGTGCGCGAGTCGGCGTCCGTCGAGATCGACGGACGCGCGCAGGAGGTGTCCCTCGAGGTGACGCCGGTGACCGGCGCCTCGCCGGCGGACCGGTGCTTTCTCGTCGTGTTTATCCGCGGCGCCGATCTGGCGCAGTCCGCCGCGGAGCCTGTAGAAGAAGCGGGAGAAAGTGTGGCGGCCCCATCGGGCGAGCACGACGCCGCCCAGGAGCGCGAGTTGGTCGAGACTCGCGAGTACCTCCGTCACCTCACCGAGCAGTACGAGGCGCACGCCGAGGAGCTCCGCGCGGCCAATGAGGAAGCCCGCAGCGCCAATGAAGAGCTGCAGTCGACCAACGAAGAGCTCGGCACCACCAAGGAAGAGCTGCAGTCCGCCAACGAAGAACTGACCACGGTGAACGAAGAGCTGCAGCACCGGAACCAGGAACTGGCGGGCTCCAACAGCGACATGCGGAATTTGCTGGCCGCCGTCACCATCGCGATCGTGATGGTGGACCAGGATCTGCGCCTGCGCCGCTTCAATACGGCCGCGGAGAAGCTGCTCGTCCTGGGACCGGTCGACCTGGGACGCCCGATCGGCCACGTCAGGGGGCGGATCGAGACCCCGCGCCTGGAAGATCGGGTCAAGCGCGTGATCGAGACCCTCAGCCCGACCGCGGAAGAGCTACAGGACGTCGACGGCTGCTGGTACTCGGTAGCGGTTCGTCCATATCGCACGCTGGACGACCGCATCGCGGGGGCCGTGATCACGTTCCAGGAGATCGACGCCCTCAAGCGCGGTCTCGCCGCGTCGGAGGAGGCGCGGCAGTACGCCGAGGCGCTCATCGAGACGGTCCGCGAGCCGCTGGTGGTGCTCGACGCCGACCTGCGGGTGCAGCGCGCCACCTCCGGGTTTTACGAAGCGTTCCTGGTTTCGCGCGAGGAGACCGAGGGGCGCCATCTCTACGATCTCGGCAACGGCCAGTGGAACCGGCCGCGGCTGCGCGAACTGCTCGGCTCGGCGCTGTTCCGGTCGGAGCCGTTCCACGATTTCGAAGTGGACCACGAATTCCCGCACATCGGCCGCCGGACGATGCGGCTCAACGCGCGCCGGATCCCGCGCCGCGACCCGCAGCAGCGGACGCTGCTGCTGGCGATCGAGGACGTCACGGAGCGCCGCGAAATCGCCGAAATTCGCTTCCAGCGCCTGTTTGAAACGGCCAAGGACGCCATCCTGGTGGTGGACGCCGAGACCGAAGTGATCGAGGACGCGAATCCGTTCTTTTTCGCGTTCACCGGCTTGCGCCGCGAGGACGTCGTGGGCAAGACCGCCGCCGTCGCGGGACGTCTGCTCCAACTCGCCGAGTTGGGGGAGATTGTCGACCAGACCAGGCAATCCGAAATCGTGCGCCGCGACGACGTGCAGCTCGTGACCCGCGCCGGGAAAGCCGCGAGCATCGACGTCGTAGCCAACCTCTACCGCGTCGGCACGCAGCCGGTGGTGCAGTTGAACATCCGCGACATCGCCTCGCGCAAACAGGCGGCCCAGGCGCTGCGCGAAAGCGAGAACCGGTTCCGCATCGTGGTGGAGAGCGTCCGCGACTATGCCATCTTCCAGCTCGACGCCGAAGGGCGGATCGTGGGCTGGAACAACGGCGCCGAACGGCTCCTCGGCTGGCAGGAGGAGGAGATCCTAGGCCAGAGCGCGTCCGTCGTGTTCACGCCGGAGGACGTCGCGCGCGGCGAGGACCGGAAGGAGCTCGAAAAGGCGCGCCTCGAAGGGCGGGCGGAAGACGAGCGCTGGCACATCCGCAAGGACGGCAGCCGCTTCTTCGCCAGCGGCGTGCTCACTCGCGCCGAAGACGGCTCCGGGCTGGCGTTCACCAAGATCATGCAGGATGTCACCAGCCGCAAGGAGCAGGAGCAGCGGCTGCAACAATCCCTCGAGGAGAAGAGCGTTCTCCTGCGCGAGATTCATCACCGCGTGAAGAACAACCTGCAAGTGATCGTCAGCCTGCTGAGCCTGCAGGCCAGCCACACCGAGGACCCGCAGGTTCTCGCCGCGTTCGAGGAAACCAAGGGGCGGGTCCGCGCCATCGCCCAGATTCACGAGCAGCTCTACGCCACCGACGATCTCCGCGAGGTCGAAGTCGGAACGTACCTGGACGCGCTGGCCCGCGATCTGATCGGTCTCCATGCGACCGTTCCCGGCGGGGTCCGCCTGCGCGTCGAGGTTCCCGAAATGGTGCTGCCGATCGAAAAAGCGATCCCGGTCGGCTTGATTGCCAACGAGCTGCTGCTGAACAGTCTGAAATACGGCTTCCCGAGCGGCAGCGGCGATCTCAGTCTTACCCTGGAGTTCCTGCCGGATGGCGACGCCCGCCTCCGCGTCGAAGATGACGGTCCGGGCTTCCCGCCGGATTTCGACCCGTCGCGCTCGGGCTCGATGGGCTTCCGGCTGGTGAACCTGCTGGTCCGGCAGTTGCGCGCGCGTCTCAAAGTCGATTCCGCGCCCGGCGCCGCCGTCACGGTCACCTTCCCGATTACGGAGCCGGCCGCGCCCGGAAGGGAGTAATCGAATGGGGCCTCGCGTCCTGATCGTGGAAGACGAACAGATCATCGCCGCCGATCTCGCGGCGCAGCTCGAGCGCGCCGGATATGAGGTGATCGGCATGGCGATCACAGGCGAAGAAGCGGTCGAAATTGCCGGCCGGATGAAACCCGGCATCGTCCTCATGGATGTGCGGCTGGCCGGCGCGATGGGCGGCCCCGAGGCCGCGCGCCTGATTCAGCGCCAGAGCGGCGCCGCCATCATCTTCATCACGGCTTACCCGGGGGTCTTCCTACGCGAAGCCCAGCAGCTCAATCCACCGGGCATCTGTCTGGGCAAACCGTTCTCATGGGTACAACTCGAGGCGGCGCTGGCGGCGGCCGGTCACTTGATCAGCGGCGAGCGGTAGCAGGCACCGTTCATGACGGCACGAATCGCCGCGGGCAGCTCCGTGTGGAGCGATGTTTTTAACAGATACGCCTTGGCGCCGAGGTCGAACGCCCGGTCTGCGTACGCCCGGTCCGGGTAGGCGGTGATGAAGATCACGTGGACCGGCGTTTCCTTCAGTTGCTCGGCGACGGCAAAACCGCTCCCGTCGGGCAACGAGACGTCGAGCGTGACGATATCGGGCTGGAGTGCCGCCACCGCCGCCAGAGCCGCTTTGCCGTCCTCCGCCGTGGCCACGACGTCACAGTCCCGCTGCAGGACCATCCGAATGCTCTCCTGGATCAGGACGAAGTCTTCGACAATGAGTACGCGTGGACGCTTTGGCAACTCCGCCATGAGATAGCCTGCTAACGCTCCCATCATCCCACGCGCCAAAATCGGTGTTTTGCTGGATGTTGTTCTCCCGCCGACGTGTCACAGTGTGGGAAATCCCGTACGGGTGACCGATGAAAAAACGAGTTCTGATTGTGGAAGACGACGCCGGGTGGCGGCACATTCTTACCGGGATCCTGGAGCCGGACTGCTGCGTCGTCGGGTATGTCGAGCGCGGCGACCGGGTGTCCAACGCCGCCCGGCACCTGCAGCCGGAGATCGTCACACTCGAGCTCTCCCTGCCGCGTAAGAGCGGGCTGAAGATATTGCTCGAGCTCCGCGAAATCCTGCCCGAGGCGACGATCGTGATCGTCACGGCCCAAACGAACCCGCATTATCGGGAAGAGGCCTTCCGGCGCGGCGCGGACGGGTACGTCGCGAAAAAGCGGGTGTTCGACGACTTGCTGCCGGAGGTCTCCGCGTGCGAGGTGGATTTGCCGGAGAGGGTGGTCGCGTAGCAAACAGAGCCGCGACAGAGATGGAGCGGTTGCCTCTGAACCACCGCGCCTTCGTCGGACAACCGCTCCATTACTGTCGCGGCTCTGATTGAATTCGCGGGACACTGGGGAAGGTCATGACGCACTTCGCTCTTCTCCTGTTCGCGTTGGCGCCGTTTGCGGCGGCCGCCGTTTCCCCCGGACGCGGCATCTCCGAGACACTCGCTACCGGCCGCGCGGCCGCGATCCGCGGACTCCGGTATGAGCTCTCGTTCCGCATTCCCGAGACTAAGTCCGACCCGGTCCGCGGCGTCGAGACCGTCCGCTTCGACCTCGCCGCGCCGCGTGAAATCGTCCTCGATTTCGACCAGCCGCGCGAGCGCATCGTCTCGGTCGACGCGCCGTTCGAGTTCGTCGACGGCCACATCGTTATCCCGGCATCCGCCACAAAGGCCGGCGGCAACGCCATCCACATCGAGTTCCTCGCGGGCGACGAATCGCTCAACCGCAACGACGAGTTCCTGTATACGTTGTTCGTGCCGGCGCGCGCGCACCTCGCCTTCCCCTGCTTCGATCAGCCGAGCCTGAAGGCGCGGTACTCACTCAAGCTGGATGTCCCGGCGGCATGGGCCGCGGTCGCGAACGGCGCGGAGACGGCGCGCTCCGTGGCCGGCCCTCGCGCAACCATCAGTTTCGCCGAGACGCAGCCGCTCCCTACGTACCTCTTCGCTTTCGCCGCGGGACGCTTCCAGGTCGAGACCGCCGAACGCAACGGCCGCACGTTCCGCATGTTCCATCGCGAGACGGACGCCGCCAAAGTCGCGCGCAATCGCGACGCGTTGTTCGATCTACACGCCCGCGCTCTGGCGTGGCTCGAGGACTACACGGCGATCCCGTACCCGTGGGACAAGTTCGACTTCGTCCTGATCCCGTCGTTTCAGTTCGGCGGGATGGAGCACGCCGGCGCGATCCTTTACAACTCGTCCGGCCTGATGCTCGACGCCTCCGCCACGCAGAATCAGTTGCTCGGCCGCGCCTCCGTCATCGCCCACGAGACCGCCCATATGTGGTTCGGCGACCTGGTCACCATGCGCTGGTTCAACGACGTCTGGATGAAGGAAGTCATGGCCAACTTCATGGCCGCCAAGATCGTGAATCCGAGCTTTCCCGAGATCAATCACGACCTGCGATTTCTGTTGGCGCACTACCCTGCCGCGTATGAGGTCGACCGGACCGCCGGCGCCAATCCGATCCGCCAGCCGCTCGCCAATCTCGACGAGGCCGGGTCGTTGTACGGGGCGATCATTTACGAGAAGGCGCCGGTCGTGATGCGGCAGCTTGAAACCATCATGGGCGAGCGCGGCTACCGCGACGGGATGCGCGACTACCTCAAGAAGTATTCCTTCGGCAACGCCACATGGCTGGACCTGGTGGCGATCCTGGAGGGGCGCAATCCCGGGCAGGTCGCGAAGTGGAGCCACGCGTGGGTCGAGGAGCGCGGACGTCCGGAGATCACGACTTCCGGCGCCACGCTCACACAGCACGACCCGCTCGGGCGCGGTCTGGTGTGGCCGCAGCGCTTGCAGGTGACGCTCGGATTTCAGGACCGCGTCGAGCAGAAGGAGGTCGCGCTGAACGGCGCGAAGGCGGCGATCCCGCTCGGCAAGGAGCGTCCTCTCTACATCCTGCCCAACGGCGGCGGCATCGGCTACGGGCTCTTCCGGCTCGACGCGGCCTCGCTCGCATACCTGATGGCGCACATCGAAGACATCCCCGATCCGCTGACGCGCGGCGCGGCCTGGATCGACCTCTGGGAGAACCTCCTCGACCATCGCGTCACGCCTGCAGCGTTCCTGGAGACGGCCATGCGCGCGGTCGTGCGCGAGACGGACGAGCAGAATACGCAGCGTGTGCTCTCGTATCTCGTGCGCGATTTCTGGCACGGGATTCCGGCGCCGGATCGCACGGTCCGCGCCCCCGCGATCGAAGAGGTCTTCCGCGGCGGTCTCGCCAAAGCGCGCACGTCGAGTCAGAAATCGGCGTGGTTCAACGCTTTCCGCGATACCGTGCTCACGCGGGATGGACTGGCCTGGGTCGAGCGCATCTGGCATCGGGACGAGAAGATCGAGGGGCTCACGTTTGCCGAACCGGATGAGATCGAGATGGCGCTGAACCTCGCGATTCGGGATGTCCCGAACGCGCAGGAGATTTTGAAGACGCAGCTCGCACGCACCCAGAATCCCGACCGGAAAGCGCGGTTCGCGTTCGTGATGCCTGCGCTCTCGGCGGACGCCGGCGTGCGGGATCGCCTGTTCGAGAGCTTCCGCGACCCGGCCAATCGCCGTCACGAACCGTGGGTCCTGGAGGCGGAGCGCTTCTTGAATCATCCGCTCCGCGATCCGCAATCGCGAAAGTACGTGCGGCCGGCGCTGGATCTCTTACCGGAGATTCAAAGGACCGGCGACATCTTCTTCCCCAAACGCTGGGCCGACGCGACGCTCAACGGCCACCGCTCGAAGGAAGCGGCGGACGCGGTCCGGTCATTCTTGACGGCGCATCCCGAACTGTCTCAACGGCTGAAGTGGGTCGTGCTGAGCGCCGCGGACGATCTCTTCCGCGAAGCGGAAGCAGAGCCGCGACAGTAATGGAGCGGTTGGGTGGAAACGACCGCTCCATTACTGTCGCGGCTCTGATCACTCCGCCCGCAAGCTCTTCATCGGGTCCACCGTGGCCGCTCGACGCGCCGGTAGAAAGGCCGCTGCCAGTGCTACGGCGACGAACACCGCCGCCAGACCGATGAGGCTCGCCAGATCCCGCTGCGCCTGGATCGTCACGACCGTCGCCAGCAGCTTTCGAGCCGCATAGGCCGCAGCCGACCCCGCCACCAGTCCCCCGAGCAACATCAGACCGACCCGTCGATACACCAGTCCGAAGATGCTCGCCCGGGTCGCGCCGATCGCTACGCGAATCCCCATGTCCCGCCGCGACAACTCCACCTCGTGGCTCACCAGCCCGTACAGCCCGATCAGCGCCAGCAACAGCGCCAGCGCTGCGAAGCTGCCGAAGAGCCAGTTCTCCAGGCGTTGCAGTGTCACGGCCGTGGCGATGACGTCCTCCATCGACTGCGGCGTGCGGAACGGCAGGGTCTTATCGACTTCGGCGAACGTGCGGCGCAGATCCTGCGTGATTGCTTTCGGCGGACCCGCCGTCTTCAACACCAGCGAGGTCGACGAGAGCGCCTGTCCCGTGAACTGCGCCGGAATCTGCGAGATCGGATAATCCGTCTCGGCCAGCGGCGGGCCGAAGACGTTTTGCCGCAGATTCTTCACCACGCCGACGATGGTGGTCGGCGTTTTTCCGGCGGCGATCGCCTGGCCGATCGGGTCCAGCCCCGGCGGAATGAAGCGCTCGACGAAGCACTCATTCACGACCACCACCGGCGCGGACGTGGGGGTGTCGAGCTTATCGTCGAGCAGACGGCCGCGGACGAGCTGTAGTCCAAAGACGCGGAAATATCCCGGCGTCACCATCCGGTATTCGGCGAGCCGCTCCTGGTTGGCGGGCGCGGGCGGTTGCCCCACGATCTGTATATCGCTGTTGGTGCCCCAATTCTGTATGGGGATCATCTGGATCAAGCCCGCTTCGGTGACGCCCGGGATCGCGCGCGCCTTCTCCAGCAGCGGGCGGTAGAACTCCGCCACGGCGTCGCGATTCTGATACGCGGCCGGCGCGAGGTTCACCTCGTCCGTCAGGATGTTCGCGGGGTTGAAACCGAACTCGGCGTGCTGCAACCGGGCCAACGCCTGGAACACGAGGCCCGACGTGATCAGCAGCACCAGCGCCAGCGCCACCTGGACGGAGACGAAGGCGCCGCGCACGCGGTGCTGTCCGCGATCCATACCGCCGCGGCCGCCGGCGCGCAGCGTCACCGCGCCCGACGTCGCGGAGAGCCGGATCGCCGGCCACAGCCCGGCCAGCAGACTCGTCAGCACCGCGACGCCCAGCGACGCCGCCAGCACCGGCCCGTTAATCTGGGCCTCCGCGCCGCGCGAGAGCGCCGCCACGATCAGCACCCGCGTCCCCTGCAACAGACCATACGCCAGCAGGACGCCGAGCGCTCCGCCCAGCACGGAATACAGAACGCACTCCGACAGGATCTGCCGCACCAGACGCCACCGGCCGGCCCCTAACGCCGCGCGGATGGCGACCTCGTGCTGCAGCCGGACGCCGCGCGCCAGTAGCAGTCCCGCCAGGTTGACGCACCCTAGCGCCGCCAACGTCAGCACGGCGTAGAAGAGCAGTTGCAGCGCGTCCTTCGAATTGCCCGTCGTGAACGTTGCGAGCTCGATGAGTTTTGCACGGCGGCCCTTGGTATTGGGGAACGCTTCGCCGAGCCGCGCCAGAACGGCGTTGAACTCCTGCTCCGCTGTCTGCGCGGAAACGCCGGGCGCGAGCCGCGCAACAGTCGGAAGCCAGTGGCTGCCGCGGCTCTTGCGCTGCCCGTCGCTCATGACCAGGGGGAAGTAGATGGCGTCGGTGCGGCTGATCGGGAAACGGAATCCCGGCGGCATGACACCGACGATCGTATACAGGCGTCCATCCAACTTGACCTTCGAGCCGACCGCGTCCGTCTTGCCATCGAAGACGTTGCGCCAGACCTCGTCGCTCAGCACCGCGACGTTGTTCCGTCCCGGATCTTCCTCACCGGGTTCGAACACGCGTCCGATCGCGGGCTTCACGCCGAAGACGTCGAAGAAGTTCGCGCTGGTCGCGACCGCCCGCAGCGACACGGCGCCGGTCGGCAGTTCCGCATTCACGCCACGGAAGCTGTTATACCCGGCCAGCGCCGAGAAGGACTTCATCTCGCGGCGCCAGTCGACGTACTCGGGATAGGATGCCGGCTGCGTGTACCCCTGCGGCGAATACGTCCGCAAAGAAAAGATGCGGTCGGCGTCGCGGTACGGCAAAGGCCGGATGAACACCGCGTCGAGCACGCTGAAGACGGTGGTGCTCAGCCCGACCGTGAGCCCGACTGTGGCAATGACGGCCACAGCGAAGCCAGGAGTCTTCCGCAGTTGCCGGAAGGCGTAGCCCAAGTCCTGCAAAAGCTGCATGGCACTTCGACGCACAAAGGCTGCAGTTGTTAGGCCACGAATAAACACGAATGAACACGAATAAAGAGAAGCTTTGTCTTGGCCTTATTCGTGTCCATTCGTGTTCATTCGTGGCCCAATTGCTTTTGCCTTTTTTAAACCGTGCTCACTTCGGGATGCGCCCAGGGTTTCCGGTAAGGCCTCCGCAGCAGACTGTTCGCTTCTTCATCGCCCACGACGCGGTTCTTTTGCGCGTCCCACGTCAGCGTCCTGCCGAGCTTTAGCGACATATTCGCCAGGATGCAGCAGGACGACGAGATGTAGCCTTCTTCGATGTCCGAGACCGGCTTTTCGCGCGACTTCATGGCCGCCAGCAGGTTCTTCATGTGGCCACGGATCGCAGGCGCGACGTGCTTCTCGAGGCGCGGCTCCGTCTTATCGATCGGGTACTCTTCGAGCTCGAACTTCACGTCTTTGTGGACCGGCTGCGCGCCGCGGCCTACCGGGATGAAGTCGTAACCCATCACGCCGGCCTTCAGCGTCGCCTTATCCCCGTAGAGGGTCGCGCCCCACGTGTACGCGGGGTCGGGCGCCGTGCCGAAGCGGCGATGCTCCCAGACCACGTCGACACCGTCGAACTCGAACATCGCGGTCTGCACGTCGGGGATGTTGTTGGCGCCGCCCTTCTGCACGCGCAGCCCGCCGAACGACGAGATCTTCTTCGGCCAGCCCAGACCCATGAACCAGCGGACCATGTCGAACATGTGGATCCCCATGTCGCCGATAGTGCCGTTGCCGTACTCCATGAACGACCGCCACTGCTGCTTCACCTGCGGGCTATACGCCATCTTCGGCGCCGGTCCGCACCACATCTCCCAGTCGAGCCCTTCGGGGACGGGCGCCGGCTCCGCGGTCAGCGGACGGCCTCCGCCATACGAGTAGATCTCGACCTGTCCGACGGTCCCGAGCTTGCCTTCGCGAACGAGCTCGCGCGCTTCGATCAGGTGCGGCGTGCTCCGCCGCTGCATCCCGACCTGCACGACGCGCTTGTACTTCCGGGCCGCGGCGAGCATCGCCTGCCCCTCGACCACGTCCACGCTGATCGGTTTCTGAACGTACATGTCGATGCCGGCCTTAGCGGCGGCGATCATCGGGAGCGCGTGCCAATGATCGGGCGTCGCGATCTCGACCATATCCATGCCGCCCTGCTTCAACATGTCGCGATAGTCGTTGAAGAGCTGCGGCTTCGCCTTGCAGGCCTTACGGTCGATGGCCCACTGGGCAGCCTCTTCGGCGTTCTTGCGATCCACGTCGCAGAGCGCCACGATGTCGATGGGCGCGATCTGCGCCAGCCGGAAAATGTCCGACTTCCCGTACCACCCGCACCCGATCAGCCCGACCCGCAGCGGAGTCTCGTCCGCCCACGCGGACATCGCCAGCCCGCCCAATCCCGCCTGTAGAAATCGACGTCGATCCATAGGCGCCATCTTACACCTCCGCGTTACACTGGCGCTCAGTGAAACTCGCCCTGCTCGCGTTCTCCGCGCTCTGCGCCTTCGCGCAGCCCCGCCCCGGCATGACCGGCGACTTCGAATATCACCGCGCGTTTGCCTCCAAGATCCTGCCCACGCCGCGCGACATCGTGGTCTACCTGCCGCCCGGCTATCGCGGCGGGTCCGCCCGCTACCCCGTCCTGTATATGCACGACGGGCAGAACCTGTTCGATCCGGCGACGGGCTTCGCCGGTCAGGAATGGAAGCTCGACGAGACGGCGCAGCAGTTGATCGAAGGCGGTAAGATCCGTCCGCTGATCATCGTCGGCATCTACAACACGGGACGCGAGCGCATCAAGGAATACACGACCGGCGTGGGCGACGCGGCGCCGGCGTACGGTCCGATGCTCGTCCAGGAGCTGAAACCGTTCATCGATTCCCACTACCGCACGCTGCAGGGGCCCGAGAATACCGGACTCGGCGGATCATCCTTGGGCGGGCTGGTTTCCCTCGCGATCGGACTGCAATACCCGAACGTCTTTGGACGGCTCATCATCATGTCGCCCTCGGTCTTCTGGCAGAATCGCGCCATTATTGCGGACCTGAATCGCTTCCCCGGGAAATTTACGGCGCGGACGTGGGTCGATATCGGCACGGCGGAGGGCACCAATCCGAAGAGCACGGTCGACGACGCCCGCGCTTTGCGCGACGCTCTGATCGCCAAGGGCGCCGACGTCCGCTACATGGAGGCGGAAGGCGCGCAGCACAACGAGAAGGCGTGGAGCCAGCGCATCGGTCTCGCCCTGGAGTTCCTGTTCCCTAAAGTCGATCCCACGACGCTCGACCGCAAAGTCTTGTTCGGGTATCAGGGCTGGTTCGACTGCGGCGCCAACTGGTCGCACTGGGCGCGCGGCGTCCCGACAGCCGAATCGCTGGTCATCGACATGTACCCCGACCTGCGCGAGTTCGACGCCGCCGATCTCTGCGTCGTCCCGGGCATGACGATCGGCGGCAAGCCCGCGTACCTCTTCAGTGCGCGCAATCCGCGCGTGGTCCTGCGGCATTTTCAGTGGATGGAGCAGTACGGGCTCGACGGCGTCCTGGTGCAGCGCTTCATCGGCGAGACGGCCCGCAAGCGCGCCGAGGGCGACACCGTCCTGCGCAACATCATCGCGGCGGCGGAGGCTACCGGCCGCGTCTTCGCGATCGAGTACGACATCAGCGGCGGTAAAGACGCGACCGTCGCGCAACAGTTGCAGGACGATTGGAACTACCTGGTCGACACCGTGAAGGTCACGACGCATCCGAATTATCTGCACCACCGCGGGAAACCGGTGGTGTCGGTGTGGGGCATGGGGCTGAGCGACGTCGACAAGCATCCGCCCGCCGATCCGGCGAAGGCCCTCGAGATCGTCCGCTGGTTCGAATCGCGCGCCACGTTCATGGGCGGGACACCGTCGTACTGGCGCACCCTGACCCGCGATGCCGCGCCGAATCCCGGCTGGACCGCCGTCTATCGCGCGATGGACATCGTGCAGCCCTGGACGGTCGGGCGCTACCGCACCGAGGCGCAGGCCGACGACTGGCGCAAGAATCAGCTCGCGCCCGATCTCGCCGACCTGAAGAGTCGCGGCCAAATCTATATGCCCGTGATCTTCCCCGGCTTCTCCTGGCACAACCTGAATCGCGACGCGCCGAAGAATGCGATCCCGCGCAACGGTGGCGAGTTTCTGCGCCGGCAGTCGGATAACGCCCGCGCCGCCGGGGCGACCGCGCTGAAGATCGCGATGTTCGACGAGGTGAACGAGTCGACGGCGATGTTCAAGGTCGCGGCGCGTAGGTCCGACGCTCCCGAGCAGGGCTTCTGGCTGACGCTCGATGCCGACGGCCGCGAACTGCCATCGGATTTCTACCTCGGCGTGGCCCGCGACATCACTAAGGCGTTCCACGACGCGCGCCCGTAGCCGCGGGAACTTTCACGGGCGGAGTGCGTCTCTAGGTCATGCGCTCAACCGGGAACTGTCTCTTCCTTATTGCCACGGCGATCCTGATCGCCGCCCCGGCCTTCGCCCAACGGCCCGCTTTCGAAGTGGCGGACCTCAAACCGTCCGACCCTGCCAGTCCCGAGCACCAAAAGGGACGGATGCTGCCCGGCGGCCGCATCGAAGCGCCCAGCGTTACCCTGAAAAGCCTGATCGCCCTGGCATATGGCGTCGAGGAGGATCGGATCTCCGGCGGCCCGAAATGGGCGGAAACAGCGCGCTACGATCTCGTCGCGAAAGCACCCGAGAAGGCCGACATGTCCTCTCTTCGCGACATGGTCCAGTCGCTGCTCGCCGACCGCTTCCACCTGGTCTTCCATCGCGAGGAGAAGATGATGCCGTCATACGTGCTCACGCTCGGCAAGCGTCCTGCCAAATATCGCGAGACGGCCGGCGCGCAACAAACGTGCAGTTGGGAGCCGGCGGCGGAAGGCCTGAGACGGCGGGCGTGCCAGAGCATGACGATGACCGAGTTCGCCCGCCAGTTGCCCGGATGGGGCGGGATCGGCATTCAACTGCCGGTGGCCGACGAAACCGGCTTGAAGAGCCGCTACGATTTCGAGCTCACCGTCGGAATGCCCGGTAAGGGCGAGGGCAATAGCGGCGCTTCTGAAGGTCCCACGATCTTCGCCGCCCTGGAGCAGATCGGTCTGAAATTGGACAGCCGCCGGATGCCCATGCCGACAATCGTCATCGACAGCGCCGAGCCTCCAACTCAGAACTGAGCGCGCATGGTACCCTGACCAAGGTCCATGAAAACTCCTGAGGGTCAGGCGATCCGGTGTCCGAAGTGCGGGTTGACCGATGTACGGTATTGCCAGTCGTGGCACATCGGCGATCTGTTTCGCGCGATCTTCCGCTTGGATCCACTGCGCTGCCGCAACTGCCGGCATCGGTTCTACTCGCGCACACAGGAACACGACGACTGAACGGCTACGCTGCCCTCCGCGCCGCCTTCGAATCGGCGTGGTCGAACGCGCCGGCCATGCGCTCGATCTCGGCCGCGGTCGCGCCCAGGCGCTTCGCGGTCTGGCGCCACCGCACGACCGCCTTGCCCACCTCCGCGGCGATTGCGCGCGCCTCCGTTACCTTCAACTCGAAGTATCCGCAGACGCTCAGCGCCAAATCGAGCGACGCCGCGCTGTCCTCCAGGTCGATCGCTGTCGTGAGGACGCGGGGCCGAACGTCCGGCGGCATAGGGTTGACGTCGTACACCGGCGCCAGCCGCCAACCCGTCGGCCCGACCCAGACGAACCCGTGATTGCGCAGGTGATCGTCGGTGTTCGAGATCAGGATGCTGAAGACGATGCGGCGCCACAACGCGCGCGCGTCCTCCTTCGGCGCGGCGCCGTGCTGCCGCAGGGCGTCGACGAACTCCATGTAACTGCGCTGCTCGTGATCGGCCGCGTCGAGCATCGACATCGCGGAGACGAACGGGATGCGCACGCCACTCTCGCGGTCGAAGCGGCGCAGCAGGAGCGCGTTCTTCCTGCCAAGCATCTCGATCCGCCAGACCGGTGTCGCGATGCCGGCCTTCGCCGCCAGCGTCAGCGCGACGGCCTCCCAGACCACGCTATTCCACTCGTCCGTATGGCTCGGGAATTTCGCGATGGCGAGTTGTCCGTCGCGGTCGCGGATCGACGCCTTCGGCCGCGCCCCGCCCAGCGACGATCCCGGCGCGAGCAGGAGGCGCAGGTCTTCATCGCTCTCGCGGTCCTTCGCCACCCGGTCCGCGGCCGATAGCAGCCGCGCCAGATCGACCAGTGGCGGGATTTTCGCCGCGCCGTCGGCCAGGAAGGGTCCGCCTTCGGAAGTGGCGAAGCGCAGAGCGCCGGCCCGAGCTTCGTCATCGACCTGAAGCAGATAGTCGATCTCACGCAGGCTCCGTGGAGTTTCGTGCAGGCGGTCGGCGCGGCGCCGCTCCGCCCGCCGCATCAGGACGCGCCCCCACCGGTCGGGCGCGGAATCGCCGATCGCGCCGAAAAGTCGTTGCCCCGTCCGCGTGTGGAACGGACCCGGTCCGGCCTTCAGCGCGGGCTCGAGCGAGAAGTGCTTCGGGTCGGCGAGCCATCCGCGGTCGTACTCGAACGTGGCGCTCTCGCGGTCTTTACGGGCGCGCGTCCACAGCCGCCCCGCCAACCGCGGACGTCCCGCCACGTCGACATATACCAGCGCCTCGCCATCCATTACACACCTGGTTTCTTAGGACGCGGGATCCGCACCCGCTGCGGCAACCGTTCCTCGTCCAGTTCGCGCCCGACCGCGTCGTGCATCGGGTCCGCCACATCCGCCAGACGGTCCGCGAGCCCGAGAGCAAACAGCACCGCCGCATAGTTTCCGATCGCGACGCCCGCCTCGCCCCGCTCGATCTTGTAAAGCGTCACGCGGCTCATCGAAGCCCGTTCGGCCAGAATCTCCGTAGGAATCCGCCGCCGCAGCCGCGCGTCGCGAATATCAGCGCCGAGCTTACGGAGTCCATGCGTAACGGCTGATGGCAGTCCCTTCATTTCGTTCACCATTGTACACGTGATCCCACACCGCGTATATAAATATGAACGCTATCGAGGCGGCTCTTCGTTCGGTGACTTCTCCCTCTTCAGCCGCCGAATCTCCTCCAGCCGCTCCGCGATCCGCTTCTCCACCCCTCGCTCCGTCGGGAAATAATACTGACGGCCCGCGAGCGATTCCGGCAGACACTCCATTCCCGGGACGGCGTCCTGGACATTGTGCGCGTGCTGGTAGCCGGCGCCGTAGCCCCACTCCTTCATCGCCTTCGTCGGCGCATTCCGCAACTGCATCGGGACCGGCTCGGCGACCGTCTTCTCCACGTCCGCCTGCACCGCCCCGAGCGCCTTATACGCCGCGTCCGACTTCGGCGCGACGCACAAATAGATCACCGCCTGGGCCAGCGCCAGATCGCCCTCCGGAATGCCGAGGAAGTGGACCGCCTCCTTCATCGCCATGCATTGCTCCAGCGCGCGCGGGTCCGCGAGGCCGATGTCCTCGATCGACATCCGCACTACGCGGCGCGCGATATACATGCGGTCCTCGCCCGCCTCCAGCATGCGCGCCAGCCAGTAGAGCGCCGCGTCCACATCGCTCGACCGCACCGACTTGTGCAGCGCGGAGATCAGGTTGAAGTGCTCCTCGCCGCCCTTATCGTAGAGCAGGACCTTGCGCTGCATCGCGTCCTGCACCGCCGTCTCGGTGATCTGCCCGTCCGTCGCCGAAGCCGCCGCCGATTCCAGCGTGTTGTATGCCTGCCGCGCGTCGCCGTTGGCGTAGATCGCGATCTGTTCCAGGATCTCGTCCTGCGCCGTGACGCCGAGGACCGGCAGCGCGCGCCCGAGCAGCGTCTGAATCTCCGGGACCGTCAGACCGCGCAGCGCGTACACCCGCGACCGCGAGAGCAGCGCCGAGATCACTTCGAACGACGGATTCTCCGTGGTCGCGCCGATCAGGATGATGTCGCCGCGCTCGACATACGGCAGAAACGCGTCCTGCTGCGCTTTGTTGAACCGGTGAATCTCGTCGACGAACAGGATCGTGCGCTTCCCGAGCCGCCGCAGCCGCTCCGCGTCGACCATCACGGCCTTGATCTCTTTGATCCCGCTCAGGACCGCGCTGAACGGAATGAACTCGCACCGCGTCGCGCGCGCGATCAATTTGGCGAGCGTCGTCTTCCCCACCCCGGGCGGCCCCCACAGGATGATCGACGAGAGCTCGTCGCGCTCGATCTGGCGGCGCAGCGGCTTGCCCGGTCCGAGAATGTGCTCCTGCCCGATGTAGTCTTCGAGCCGCTCCGGCCGCATACGCTCGGCCAGCGGACGCTTACCGTCGCCGCGCATGGACTCTTCGTGCGGAGACTCGGGCGGCGTATTGTCGAAGAGACTCAAGATCGTATCGCGCGCTGCCGGCGCGCCTCGTACAGCAGGATACCCGCCGCCACCGCCGCGTTCAAGGACTCCACCCCGACCGTCGGAATCGACACGTCGATCGCCGACGCCCGCAGCTCGCCCGAGACGCCGTGCGCCTCGTTGCCGATCGCGAGTCCGCACGGCACGGTCAGGTCCGTCTCGTTCACGGACCGGGTCCCCACGCGCGCCGGAACGCCCGCGTATAACGGCACGCGATGCTCGGCGAGCGCGGCGCGCGCGGCCGGCACGTCCACTGCCGCCAGGTACGGCATCCGAAACAGCGACCCCGCCGACGCCCGCAGCGTTTTCGGATTGTGCGGATTCACGCTCCCTTTGAGGAACAGGACGCCGGTCGCTCCGAACGCCTCCGCCGCGCGCACGATGGTCCCGGCGTTGCCCGGGTCCTGCAGCCCGTCGAGCACGACCACGAGCGCGTTCTTGGGGAACAACTGTTCGATCGTCCACGCCGGCGGCCGGACCAACGCCATCACGCCTTGCGTCGTCTCGGTGCCCGCCACCGTCTGGAATAAATCGTCGGGGAGGATCGCCAGCCGGACGCCGGGCAGCCTGCGCACATGCGTTTCCGCCGACGACTGCACGGACTCTGCCGCCAGCACGATGGGCACGTCGCAATCGCTGCGGAGCGCCTCTTCGAGCAGGTGGAACGTTTCGGCGATGGCCAGCCCGTCCCGCGTCAGACCGCCGCGCGCGATCGCCCGGCGAACGTCCTTCAGCAGCGGATTTGCCGCGCTCACGATCGATTCGGCCTTGGGCATCTGATTACAATAAGGGTTCTGAACGTTTCAGAATACCGCAGATGAAACGGCTCCTCTGGAATGCGGGCGTCCTCGCCGTCGCCGCGCTACTCGTCTCCGTGGCGTGGGTTTCCTCCCGCATCGAGCGTGAATCCACGCGCGACGAGGCTCAACCCGCCGACGTGATCCTGGTGCTCGGCGCCGCGGAGTATCGCGGCCGTCCTTCGCCCGTCCTCCGAGCGCGGCTCGACCACGCCCTCGAACTCTACAACCGCCGCCTCTCCTCCCGCATCATGACTACCGGCGGCGCGGGCGGCGATCCGGTCTTCACCGAAGGTGGCGTGGGCCGCGCCTACCTCATCAGCCACGGCGTCCCGTCCGAGGCGATCATCGCCGAGACGGAAAGCGAGAGCACCGTCGAATCGCTCACGATGGCGAACGAGATTATGCGCCGCATGGACTTGCACTCCGCGATCGTCGTCAGCGACGGTTACCACATCTATCGGGTTAAGCGCGTCCTCGAAGCCCTCGGGATTCACGTCTACGGTTCGCCGCGCAAGGAGCTTCGGTCCGACCCGTTCCAGGAACGGTGGAACTACCTGCGGCAGGCCGTCGGGTATTTGCTGTGGCGCGTGGGCCTCGGAACCTGATTCGTCCAATCAGAGCCGCGACAGTTATGGAGCGGTTGCCGCTTGTACCGTCGAATTCGCGTCGCCGCGATGCGGTGGTCCGGCAGTTCCGGTCCGCTGAAACATCCGCTCCATTACTGTCGCGGCTCCGTTACCGAATCACGGTGTTCGTCAGTGGCGGATCGCCGAAATCGGTGCGGTCGCCGGGCTTGCCGCCGGGGACGGGCAGGAGTCGCGCCGCCAGCGGCTTCTGCCACTTGAACGCGAGCGACGCCACGTCGCCGAGGATCTTCGCGATCTGATCCTCGCTCGTGTCGCCGCGCAGCGGAACGGTGTCGAGGCCGGCGGCGCAAACGGACGAGTAGGCCAGCAGCGAGTCGATATTGTAAGTTCCCTCCGCCCACCGCCGCGCCAGCACTTTGTCATGAAGGACCGGGACCATCAGCCCCGAGAAACCCGTCTGCTTCACCGGGACGGACTTCACCGCGCGCGTGATGATGGCGGCCGCCGTCATGGTCCCGCTCGATCCGAACGGGCCGCCGATCAGGTTCTCGACGGCCTGGCCGATCGAGACATCTCCCATGGGCGCCGGCGTCGGATCGAATCCCGCGTAGCTCCAACCCGATTTTGCCGCGACGCGCGCGGCGACTGCATCCGCCTCCTTCGCGTACTTCCCGAGTGCAGCGGACAGCGCCTTCTCCGCCTCGCGCGGATCGTGATTCGCCGCGAAGACATCGGCCACGACGTTGGCGCTCTCCAGCCCGACCGCGAAGGTTTTCCCCGCGCCCGTGTGCCAAGCTCCGGGATAGAAGGGACCGTACGGCTTCACCATCGCGATCGCGGCGAAGTTCAGGTTGCCGCGTCCGTGCGGGCTCTCGGCGCCGAGACGGTGGATCAGCTTGGCGCTTTCCCGGATCGCCCGCCAGTGGATCCCGGTTTCATCCGCGATCACGAGGCTCGTGTTCAATGCAGTGGTGGGGAGGACGCGGGCCAGCAGGTCGAGCGGCGCCGCATCGTCGTCATCGTGGAGCATCGCTGTCCCGATACTGGCTCGAAAGCCGAGCTTCGCCGCCAGGGCGTCGATCTTCTGGAGCAGTGCGACCGCCTCGTCCGGCTTCATCCCTTTCGTGTACTCCGGAAACGGCTGCGTCGCGATGCGGACGCTTTGGACCTCGAAGCCGGCCGCTTTGTACGCCTCCGCCGCCGCGGTGAGGAACTTCATCGTGTCGGCGTACTGCGCCTCGTAATGCGCGGCGTCGATGTGGATGAAGGCGGTCACGGCCCGCACCTTGGGACGCGACTCCGCCCCGAACGCCGCCGCCGCGATCAACAACCCGAGCCACGCGCTTCCCATCCTGCCGTTTTACCACGCCCTTTTACGGCGGCGCCCGCTGCTACAATGCCGTCGAGTGAAGGACCCGCTCGTCGGGCCCGTGGCTGCCATCGCCGCCGGCGTCCTCGTCGCCCGTTTCGTGCCGTTCCAATCCCGCGAACTTCTGCCGCACCTGATCGCGTTCGCCGCGCTCGCGGTGGTCGCACGTTTCCGTGGCGCCCGCGTGTTGGCCGCCGTGTGCTGTGGCCTCGCCCTGGTCTGCCTCGGCGCGCTCTCCTTCGTCTACCACGCGCCACCGCCCGCGCCCCATTTCGACGCCGGCGGCCGCGAGGTGGTGATCCTCGCGGGTTGCGTCGTCGAGCCGCCGGCCGTCTCCGGCGAGCGCGAGCGCTTCCTGCTCGAGGTTGAGCCACACACGCGCGCGCAGGTCACTCTGTACACCAAGCCCGGCGAGTCCCTGCCGGCATTGCGTTACGGGCAGCGGATCGAGGCCGACGTCAAGGTCCGCCCGCCGCGCAATTTCGGCAACCCCGGCGCGTTCGACTATGCCGCGTATCTTGGACGCCAGGAGATCTATTGGACCGCGTCGGGCGCTGCGTCGGGCGTCCGCGTCCTCCCCGGCGGGTGCGGGTCGGCCTTCCAGAAGTCGGTGATGGACCTCCGCCAAACCGCGCTCGGGCGCATCGACCGACTCTTCCCCGCCGACGTCTACCAAGCCGGGATGCTCCAGGCGATCCTCATCGGCCAATCCTTCCAATTGCAAAAGGTGTGGACCGAGGAGTACCGCTCGACCGGCACCTTCCACGCGCTCGTCATCTCCGGAACGCACGTCGCGGTGCTTGCCGGGTTCTTCCTCTTCTGTCTGCGGATCTGCTTCGTCCCGGAGAGCGTCGCGACGTTCCTGACAGTCCTCGCCGCATGGCTCTACGCGCTTGTCACCGGGTGGCAGACGCCGTGCGTGCGGTCGGCGGCCGGACTCACGCTGCTGCTGATCGCGAGCTACTTCTACCGGCGCAAGCGCCCGCTGAACCTGCTCGCCGCGGTCGCGATCGCGTACTTGCTGCTCGACCCGCAGCAGCTCTTCGACGCCAGTTTCCAACTCACGTTCCTGGCGGTGGCATTCCTCGGCGCCTTCGCCACGCCGCTCATCCACGCAACGTCCGGTCCGCTCACCCGCGGACTCGCCGGACTTCGCGACGTCGGACGCGACCTGACGCTGCCTCCTCGCGCGGCTCAGTTCCGCATCGAGCTGCGCCTGCTCGCCGATACGTTCCACGTGCCCGACCTTCTCGTGACCGCGACGGCGCGCGTCCTGTTCTTCTTCTACGAAGTCGTCGCCGTCTCCGCGATCGTCCAACTCGGGCTGGCGCTGCCGATGGTCGTCTACTTCCACCGCATCGGGATCTCCGGCCTGTCGGCCAACGCGTTCGTCGTCCCGATCATGGGACTCGTCGTGCCGGTGGGGTTCGTCGCAGTCGTGACCGGATGGCACTGGCTGGCGTTGGTGGTCGGGTGGCTGCTCGCGATCTCGCATCATGTGGTGAGTTGGCACGCGGCGATCGAGCCCAACTGGAGGATTCCGACGCCTCCGGTTTGGTTGGGAATCGCGTTGGCGGCGGCGTTGATCGCGGCGGCATTCGCGCGCGGCTACTGGCGCATCGTGAGCTTCGCGGGCGTGGCGGCGGCGATCGCGCTGCTCGCGTTGCATCCGTTCGCGGCGGAATGGCGCGCGGGACAGCTCGAGATCACGACGATCGACGTCGGTCAAGGCGACAGCATCCTCGCGGTCTTCCCCGACGGCAAGCGCTTGCTGATCGACGGCGGCGGCATTCCGGCGTTCGGGCGCACGACCCGGTCGGGCCTCGAGATCGGTGAGGACGTGGTCGCGCCTTACTTATGGGATCGCGGCTTCCGCTCGGTCGACGCGGTCGCGCTGACGCACGCGCATGAGGACCACATCGGCGGCCTTCCCGCGCTGGTCACGGACTTCCACCCGAAAGAGCTTTGGACCGGCGCGACGCCGGATTCGCCGTCGTGGCAACGCTTGCGCGAAGCGGCTGCGCGGCAGGGAACGGCGGTCCGCCCATTCACCGCCGCGTCGTCCTTCACGTTCGGAGGCGCGACGGTCGAAGTACTCGCACCCTTGCCCTGGTACCTGCCGGAGACCGGGCCGAAGAACAACGACTCACTGGTCCTACGGCTGCGGTTCGGGAAACACGCGTTCCTGCTGCCTGGCGACGCCGAACGGCAGGTCGAATGGGGAATCCTCGACGCGGGGGAATCGGCGCGCGCGGACGTGCTGAAGGTCGGACATCACGGAAGCCGCACTTCCAGCACGGAAGATTTCCTCAACGCGGTCGCGCCGACCTTCGCGATCGTCTCCGCGGGTTTGGACAACAGCTATGGACATCCGAACCGCGAGATTCTCGACCGCCTGGAGCGGCATGGCGCGATCGTGCTGCGGACCGATCTCGATGGACTGATCACGATCCGCTCCGACGGACGCCGGCTCGCCGTTTATACGCACAACGGCTTCCTGAGCGAGTAAGACTTACGCCTTATTTCTCGACGACGAGCGTCTTCTTATGGGTGAGGCGGTCGTAGACGAGGCCGCCGCCACCGCCCGCGAGCGCGCCGATGGCCGCGCCTTTGCCGCCGCCCGCGAGAGCGCCGATTAAGGCGCCGCCCGCCGCGCTGCCACCGACAATTGCCGCCGAATGGCTGAAGGGCCGCCGACGCACGACGACGTAACGACGCCGTCCGCGCGAGTCTCGGTAATAACGGCGATACGGAACGGGCTCCGGCGCAGACGCATACGCGGGCGCCATCGACGCGGCATAAGCGGGCACGGGAGCAGGCGCCGGAGCGCCGGTCACCGCATCGGATCCGAAAGGCGACGCGCCGTACACGACCGGAGCGTTGGGATCGCGGCTCACGGGTTCGGGATTGCCGAGCGGCGCGTTGTAAGCCGTGGCCGGAGCGACCGCGGGTCCCACGTTTTCCTCATGCCGGGTCCAGCCAATCAAGCCGACGACCGCAATCATCGAGACGCCGCCGATCACGAGCGTGCGTCTCAGCGTCGGAGTTAGATACATAAAATCCCCCGCCGTCGCTGTTGCAAGCGTCGTGCCGAAGCCGATCGCTTCACGTCAAATAATTCGTATATTACAGATAATAAAGCAGTTATTTCAAATGCGCTATCGTTTTGCGCACTTGTGTGGGATACTCATTATAGAACAGGTTCTCAACTCCGAATGTCCCAACTGGACGACGCAGTCGTCAGGTATAACAAGCTACTGGAAAACGGCCCTTTTAGCGATCTCGCGTGGGCCGAGGCGTTGCACGAACGTATGGAGGCTGCGAAGCTCTCCACGGGCGGACGCCTGATTTGTCCCTTCCTGCGGCCGAACTTCATTTCGCGGCGGCAATTCGACTCGTTGGTGAAGACCGGCGAGACGATGATCGGCGCGATCGACCGGATGGAGCAGATGGTGCTCGCGAATCCGGCGCTGCTGGCGCGGCTCGATCTGCTGCCGGCGGAGAAGATGCTGGCGTCGATCGATCCCGGATATCAGGCGCTCGAAGTGGCGGCGCGTCTCGACACCCATCTGAATAACGGCAGCCTGCACGTGGTCCAGTACAATGCCGATTCGCCGACGGGCGGCGGTTATGCCGACGCGCTGGCGGACCTGTTCTACGACGCGCCTCCAGTGAAGGAGTTCCGCAAGAAGTACGCGCTCTCCAAAATCGGGAGCCGCAAACATTTGCTGCAGGCGCTCCTGAAGTCCTATAAGCAGTTCGGCGGGACGAAGAAGCCGAATATCGCGATCGTGGAGTTCCGTCCGGCCTACGGCGCAGCGCAGAGCGAGTACGAACTATATCGCGACTACTTCCGCGAGGAAGGCTACAACGTCGAGATCGTGGCGCCGGAGCAGCTCGAGTATCGGAATCGGGTGCTGCGGAAGGGTAATTTCGAGATCAATCTCGTGTACCGCCGGCTGGGCGTGCAGGAGTTCCTGATCCGGTTCGACCTGGCGCATCCGCTGGTCCAGGCGTATCGCGATCACGCGGTTTGCGTGGTGAACAGCTTCCGTTCGGAGCTCGCGCACAAGAAGGCGATGTTCGGCCTGCTGACGGATGAAACGGTGACGGCGAAGTTCCCGGCGGCCGAGCGCAAGGTGATCCGCGAGCACGTGCCGTGGACACGGCTGGTAACCGCGTCGAAGACGACGTATCACGACAAGACGGTCGACCTGCTCGACTTCATCGGTCAGAATCGCGAGAAGCTGGCGCTCAAGCCGAACGACGACTACAGCGATCTGCACACCTACTTCGGGTGGGGGATGGACACCTCGGAATGGGAGCGCGCGCTGAAGCAGGCGACGCGGTCGCCGTACGTGGTGCAGGAACGGGTGGACCCGGTCCGGTCGGTCTTCCCGGTGTGGAATTTCGGGTCGATGGAATTCCGCGATATGCAGGTGGACGTGCATCCGCACGCCTATCTGGGCAAGGTGCAGGGCTGTTCGAGCTGGCTTTCCACGGGGAAGGCCGGGTTCTCGTCCGCCTCCGGCATCGTGCCGACTTTTATTCTCGATTCCAAGTAAAACTGGCGGTGGCGCGCAGGTTGGCAACGCCCGCGGTGTAGCGGTCGTCCGCGACCGAGAAGGCGACGGCGTCTTCCAGCCAGTCGTGCCACACGCCATCGGGGTCGTGCGACGCGACGGTGAGCGTGTACTCCTCGGGGCAGAGCTCGCAGCGGAACGCGAAGGACACCTGGATGGTGTCGCCGGCGGCGCGCGGTCCGAGAGCGAGGCGCTCGAGCTCGGTGTTCGTTCCGTAGACATTGAGGCCGATCCGGGTGCGGATCATCATGCCGACGACCGGGTCCGCGACCGCGTCGCGGAAGCGCACGGTGACGCGCACGACGGCAAGTTCGCCGCTGCGCCAGACCATCGTGGGAGCGCCGTTCTCGCCGAGAGTCTCGATGCGGAGGACCTCGGCGCGTCCATCGCCGCGTCGCATGCGCGGAGAGATCGAAGCGGTAGCCCTTTCTCCCCACGCGCGGACCTGCGCGGCGACGTGCTTCCGGTAAGCGGAGAGGATCTCGGCGGGGTCGCCGCGGCCGGCCAGGCGGCCGTCGCGGAGCCACCAGATTTCGTCGGTGAGGCGGCGGAGGAGATCCTCCTCATGAGAGACGAGAAGCGTGGTGGTTCCGGCGCGTCGCAGGCCATCCATAGCGATGGCCGCGCGCTCGCGGACTAAGGCGTCGTGCCGGGCGAAGGTGTGGTCGATGCAGAGCACGGGGACGGCAGTGAGATCGAGGGGGTCGTCGGGCCCCAGGAGTCTGCCGGGGATCGCGTCAACGGTTCCCGAAACGGGCTCCTCGAGACCGGCGGCGAGGCGCAGGAGGCGGGACTTGCCGGCTCCGTCCTCGCCGAGGATGCCGATGACGACACCGTCGGGCGCGTCGGCGTCGAGGCCGGCGAGGGGAGGGGCGGAAACTTGGCGGAAGGCCAGGGACATATGGAGTAGGGTAGCAGGGGGCCGGAGCTATGATGAAAGCTCCGATGGAAGATCCCAAAGTGCTGGACCGGATGCGGGCGGATTGGAATGAGCGCGCGTCCGAGGATGCCTATTACTACGTCGCGTTTGGGCGGCGGGAGCAGGGGGACGAGGAGTTCTTCGCGACCGCTTCGGATCTGATCAAGGGGCTGGTGGCGGACTTCAAACGCCTGCCGGGGCGGGACGCGGCGCTCGAGATCGGGTGCGGGCCGGGACGGTTGATGCGGCCGTTGAGCCGGCACTTCGGCGAGATTCACGGGGTCGACGTTTCGGACGCGATGATCGGACTGGCTCGCGAACGGCTGCGGGATGTGCCGAACGCGTTTCCGCAGCACGGGTCGGGGTCGGACCTGGCGATGTTCCCGGATGGGAAATTCGACTTCGTTTACTCGTACGCGGTGTTCCAGCACATCCCGAGCCGGGACGTAGTGTTCTCGTATCTGCGCGAGGCGTGGCGAGTGTTGAAGCCGGGCGGGATTTTGCGGTGCCAGTTGAACGGCCTGCCCCCGCATGCGACGCGATACGACACGTGGAGCGGTGTGCGTATCTCGCCGGATGAAGTCCGGGCGTTCGCGCGGGAGCAGGGATTCCAATTGCTCGCGCTGGAAGAGATCTGGACGCAGTACATGTGGATCACGTGCCGGAAGCGCGCGCTGCCGGTGATTCGGAACATCAGCAATGCGCTGACGGGCGAGGCGGTGGCGCCGGCGTCGGGTCCGATGGCCGCGCTGTCGCTGTGGATCGAAAATTTCCCGATGGATGCGGATTTGAACGGGACGACCGTGACGGCGGACGGCCGGGAGTGCAGGCTGGTGTATATCGGGCACCCGGCGCCCGACGGGATCACGCAGGTGAACCTGATGCTGCCGGAAGGGATTCGGACGGGGCTGGTCGCGATCGAAGTGACGGGCGGGGCGTCGGGGTGGATCCGGGTGATTCCGCCGGGGCCGGCGGTGCCGCGCATCACGAACGTGACGGACGGCGTGAATCTGCTGTCGGCGAATCGCGTGGTGAGCCGGACGGTGAAGATCGCGATGCGGGATGTGGCGCGGCCGGAGGAGTTTCACGTGGCGGTCGACGGGCGTTCGATCGAAGGGTTCGAGTCGTTCTGCACGGACCAGACGAAGCAGACGTATGAGTTCAACTTCCCGCTACCGGAGTGGGTGGGGACCGGAGCTCATCAGGTGAGTGTTGGGTTGGGCCGGCGGGAGTTCGCGCCCGTCGCGATCGAGGTTGTCTAGGTGGTTCCGGCGCTCCTGCTCTGCCTGATGGCCGCGCAACTGCCACCCGGGGTCACCGTGCTTCATTCCGAGATGGTCGTGGACTCCGAGCTGAGCGGGGCGGCGGGCGGTTCGACCTTGCGGATGGCGGCGGATTTCTCGGGACGCGCCGCAGTCGTGGTGAAGGGGAAGAATGTCCGGCTGCACGATTTCTCGATCGAGGGGAATCGCGCGACTCGGGAGCAGCGCGTCGGGCTGCCGCCTTCGAATGTCCCGTTCGCTAAATTCACGACGGGGAACGGGATTCTCGCCGAGGGTGTCGCGGGGCTGACCGTCGAGCGCGTCTCAATGCGGGAGATCGGCGGGTTCGCGGTGCTGGTGACCGGGTCGTCGCAGATGACGATCGACGGCGTTTCGGTGCACGACAGCGGGTCGCGAGATGCGGCGGGGAAGAACAACACGACTGGTGGGATTCTGATCGAAGAGGGGACGTCCGACTTCCGCGTGACGAATTGCGACCTGCGCGGGATTCGCGGGAACGGGGTGTGGACGCACTCCCTGTACACGTCGCCGCGGAATACGCGGGGCGTGTTTCGCGGGAATACGTTCGATACGATCGGGCGCGACGCTTTGCAGGCAGGGCATGCAGTCGAGGTGCGGATCGAGGGGAACTCGGGACGCGCGATCGGATATCCGAAAGACATCGTGGACGCGACGCCGGTGGCGATCGACACCGCGGGCAATGTCGAGCGCAGCGTGTACACGAAGAACCGCTTCGAGGACATGAACGGGAAGTGCATCGACCTCGACGGGTTTCACGACGGTGAGGTCAGCGAGAACACGTGCGTGAAGGTCGGCGGCTTCGGCATCGTCTTCAACAACACGAATCCCGATATGCAATCGCGGGGGATTCGCGTGGTCGGGAACGTCGTGGATGGGGCGATGTACGGCGGGATTTTCGTGATCGGGTCGGGGAATACAATCGCGAGGAACCGGCTGCTGAATTTGAACACGTCGCACTGCGAGAAGTGCTGGGAGTCGCCGGGACAGCCAGGAATGCTGGAGAGCGGGATCTATCTCGGCAAGCGCGCGGAACGGCCCGCTCCGGCACACGGGAACACGGTCGAGGACAACGAAATCACGGGCTACAAGATGAAGGCCCGCTGCGTGGCGAGCGCGCCGGGGGTCGGGCCGAACGTGGTGCGGGGCAATCGCTGCCGGGATTAGTCCCCGGTCTTCTGGATGATTCCCGCGGCGTAGGCCAGCAGATCTCCTTTTTCTCTCGCGACTTCCTTCAACTTTTCGAAATTCCCGGACATCTGGCAGAGCTGGAGCGCGGAGGGGCTGCTTTCGGATTGCCGGGAGGCGTCTATCGCCTCCTCGAGGCGGTCGAGGCGGACCAGGAAGTCGACGAAGACGTCGTTGGCGAAGGGCGATTCGGGAGCTTTGGCGCGGAAGTGGTCGACCGCGGCGTCCACATCCTGGCCGAGGAGGGCGCGTAGGTAGATGGCGTGATCGGAGTACGGATTGTCGAAGGGCGGCTCGCCGGTGTACTGATACATCGGCGCGAGGTGGATTCCGTAGTCGGCGATCTCGAGCGCGAGGCGCATAGTGGGTTCGTCTTCGAGCTCCGGGGCGAAGCGTAGGACGGAGGCGATGTGGGTGGTGTCGGTGTGGTAGTTGTTGTCGGCGAAGAGCCAGTCGCGGCCGGCGATCAGCTCGGCGACCGAGGCGTTCTCCGGCGCGGCGCCTTCGACGCGCGCGACGTGGTTGCGCAGCGAGGCGGCGAGCTCGTCGTACAGGGCGCGGACGAGGAGTTGGAGACACTGCGTGCGGGCGTCGCCCTGCGGCATCGCGCCGAACCAGGTAATGGCGTTGCAGACGCCGCGGTGTTCGAGGATGAGCTCGAAGCCTTTGCGGGGGTTGACTCCTTCGCGATAGGCGATCTCGATGATGGTGTCGAGGTGCTCGCCGGGGCCGGCGGTCTCGATGGCCGCGGCAACGGGAGCAGGTTCGCCGATGGCGCGGAAGTAGGGCCAGGCGCCGGGGATGTCGCCGGCTTCGAGGAAGAGGGCGCCGGTTTCGCGCGCGGCCTCGAACAGGACTTCATTCGGGAGGTTCGCGCCGCCTTCGGTCTCGATGAGCGGCAGACCGGCGCGATGGCGCGCCTGCATGACTCGGGCGGCGAAGACCTCTCGGAAATTTCCCTCGTCGCGGGCGCGGCGGATGAGGTGTTCGAAGGCCGCGTCGGCGCCCTGCTCGCTGATGGTTTGTTCGATCTCGTCGAAGAAGTCCATTAGCGTCCCACCTCTTTCAGCGCGCGATTGACGGCGCTCACGATGCGCTCCTCGACGTCGTCGGTGTACGGGCCGGGCTGGCCGTAGTAGATCATGCTGTCGTTGGCCTCGTAGCCGCCTTCGCGGAGGACGCGGCGGGACGGGATGTAGGACATGACGTCGTTCGAATAGCCGGCGACGACGATCGGTTCGCCGGGATGCTCGCGTTTGATGCGTAGGTCGTAATCGACGACGACCTCGCCGCCGAGCGCTACGAGGGTGAGCGACCGGCCGAAGCGGATGGCCTCGACCGGGTACTGGACGGTGTCGATCGTGCGGCCCGCGTCGAGGGCCTTGAGCATCATGGCGGCGCGGCGGGTTTTGGCGGGGAGCGGGTCGTGAAGCTCGGCTTCGAGATCGGCGCGGGTGCGGGGAGCGAACTGCAGCGGGATGAGGCGGAGCGTGGTGCGGACCGGTCCGGCGAGCGGCTTGCCGGGCGCGGCGAGCACGCGGTCGACCTCGGCGGCGAGGGTTTCGCCATGCTTCTTCCCAAGCTCGACGGTGCCGCGTGGGTTCGGGTTCTGATCGGCGCCGCAGAGCTCGAGGAACACGGCGGTGGCACCGGGGTGGCGGCGTTCGAGCTCGGCGGCGGCGAAGCCGGCGTAGTCGCCGCTGAGCTGGTAGATCTCGGCGGTGAGCGTGGTGTTGTGACAGGCGTAGGCGAACAGGACGGCGCGAAGTTTGCCATCCGGTCCGAGCACTTTGATGACGGGGACGGAGTGGTCGACGGGGCCGTCTGGATTGACGCCGCCCTTAATTCCCTGCGGGGTAGGCTGGCGGCGGTTGATGGCGAAATCGGCGGAGCCTTCGCCGTAAGAGAGGGTGGCGGGGGCGAGGTCGTGGAGGGCGGCGGTGACGGCGGCGACGATGCCGTCGACGAACTTGGGACGCCAGGCGATCAGCTTCTCCTGCTCGGCCGGCGGAACGACGGCGATGTTCGGAAGATTGCCCCAGACGATCGGGCCGGTGTGAGTGTGGCTGGCGTTGATGAGCAGCTCGGCGCGCTTCAGGCCGGTGCGGCGGGCGACTTCCGGGGCGATGTCGCCGGGGATGCCGACAACGTCGACGCCGACGATGACGATGCGATGGCCGGGTCCGCTCTCGATGGCGAGGGCCTTGGCCCAGAGCCGGGTGGCCGCGCCGTCGGAGGGATGGGTGCGGGCGGCGTAGCCGGACATCCAGACGGGACCGTCGGGGGTGACGTCGGCACGACCGGCTCCAGCGCGCAGACCGGCGCCGGCGAGGGTGGCGGCGGAGAAAAGCAAGAGGATCAGGGTGCGCATCGCGGTGGCCGTTGGGTATAAGTTTATAACCATGGACACCACACGGCGACGATTCCTGGCAGCGGCTCCGCTGGCCGGCGCGGCCTTGGCCGCGGACACGACGGGCGACAAGCCCGCGCTGCTCGGAGGTCCGAAAGCGCACCCGGCGCCGTTCCCCGGCTGGCCGGTGTTCGACACGGCGGAGGAGCGCGCGGTCGCGCAGACGCTGCACAGCGGCAAGTGGTATCGCGGCAACGGCCGGAACGTCACGCAGTTCGAAGACGCGTACGCGAAGCTGACAGGCGCGAAGACGTGTCTGGCGACGGCGAACGGGACGAGCGCGCTGTTCACGGCGCTGAACGCGATGGGGATCGAGCCAGGAGACGAGGTGATCGTGCCGCCGTACACGTTCATCGCGACGATCAACGTGGTGCTGCGGCAGCACGCGCTGCCGGTGTTCGTCGACACCGACCCCGAGACGTTCCAGATGGACGCCCGGAAACTGGAGGCGGCGATCACGCCGCGGACGCGCGCGATCGTCCCGGTGCATCTCGGCGGGAACGTGTGCGATCTGGATGCGATTCTGGCTGCGGCGGGTCGGCACAAGGTCCCGGTGCTGGAGGACGCGTGCCAGGCGCATCTGGCGGAGTGGCGCGGCAAGCACGTCGGGACATACGGCGCGGCGGGCTGCTTCAGTTTCCAGGCGTCGAAGAACCTGAATTCGGGCGAGGGCGGCGCGGTGATCACGAACGATGAGGATCTGCGGGAGCGCTGCTTCGCGTTTCATAACAACGGGAGCGGCTTCCGGTCGATTGGGAGCAACTTCACGTACGCGTCGAGCGGGTGCAATCTGCGGATGCCGGAGTTCCAGGCGGCGCTGTTGCTGACGCAGATGAATCGCATCCAGATGCAGGCGCAGACGCGGACGGAGAACGCTCTGTATTTGACGTCGATGCTGAAGGAGATACCCGGGATCGCGCCGGCGCGGATGTACGCGGGGTGCACGCGGAACGCGTACCACTTGTACATGTTTCGGTACGACAAGCGGGAGTTCGCGGGGCTGCCTCGGGAGAAGTTTTTGAAGGCGCTGGCGGCGGAGGGCGTGCCGGCAATCGGCGGATATAGTCCGCTGAACACGCAGCCGTTCTTGAAGACGACTCTACATTCGCGCGGGTATCAGCGGATCTATTCGGCGAAGGAGATCGCGGGGTGGGAAGAGCGGAATCGGTGTCCTGCGAACGATCGGCTGTGCGAAGAGGCGGTGTGGTTCACACAGACGATGCTGTTGGCTCCGCGGGAGTCGATGACGAAGATCGCGGAAGCGGTGGGGAAGATCCGGAAGTATGCGGGAGAGTTGGGGGCGTAGAGCGGGGGCGCGGCACTTCGCCGGGCCGGCTACTCTACGGCCAAGCGGATCGTTTACGATTTACCCGTACGTGTGGACGGAATACCGGCGAGGACGATTCCACTACGGACGAGAATTCGCACCGCCCCAGAACGCGCTCGCCTCGGCCAGATCCAGGGTTGATGCCGGACTTCTGCCCAGAACAGTCATTTTGAGCAGAGTCCTTAAAGAACACGTCGCAGAAGAGGCGTCTTGGCTCACTCCGTAGCCAGAAAAAGAAGAAGAGCCGCTCTGCGCCGCTTCTCCTCTAGCGAGGTTACATCCGAGCACACGCTCGTTGTCAGGAACCTGGCGCTGGTGTAAGCTGTACGAGTATTTATGGCAAAAATACGCTCAACGAAAGACGTCGCTGCGGTTTTCGTTAGCATGGCGCTGGGCGAGTATGATTGGCGCGAAAAGGACAATTATCCGAAGGAACGCGATTCAACACTCTGCGCGTCAGCGGGCATCCTGGACGAAGACTTAGGCAGACGCGAATTAGTTTTCCTTCGCATGGGTGCAGTAGTGGGAGTGGGCAGAATGGTGCTTTCGGAGCGCCAGTATGCGGATGCGATTTCGTGGTTCGCTATAGGCTGGTCGCGCTACGTCAAAACAACTTGGCCCGCGCTCGGAGTGACCATCGTTGAAAACCGAATCCAGCATTATGATGCCAAATTACACGAAGTCGAAGTCACCGGCTCAACAGTGCCGATTGGCCGCTCGTTCGCTGGCTTCTGTGCGCAGGAGGACTCCTCGGCTGTGGCGAAACTAGGTGTAGACGAGTTTGGGCGGACATTAAAGAGCGCAAGCTCGTTCCTGGAAGGCTGTACCATCACCGTCGAATAGCGATCCGTGTCTGGACGACGGCCGGCGACTTCGCCGTAAGGAAAGGAGCTTTAGCGTGCCCGATTTGCCTTGGTCTTGACCCGCTCTGACTATCCACTATACTGCCCACAACAACTTTTTTGAGCCGTGAGATGTTCTGTCAACCGTCGGAGTAGTTGTTGAAGGAGCCAACGGATTGTTGAAGGGTTCAAATCCCGATCCTCTCCACCTCGTCGAGACTGACGTCATCGCTGCGGCGATCGTAGAGCCCTGTCGTGCGGGCGCTCTCGTGATTGGCCATCTGCTGGGCGGTTTCGAGATTCCCCCCATTCTTGAGGTAGGCCGTGATGCCCGTGGCGCGGAAGGTGTGATTGCCAATCTTGGTTTTGATGCCGGCAGCGGCAGCCCGCCGGCGGATCATCGCATGCGCGTCTTGCTGCCACAGCGGGTTTTCGGTGAGGGTGCGGCCGGAGCGATCGGCAGCCGTGCAAAACAGCCAGCCCTTTGCATCGCCGGCAATGCCCGCCGCCTGGACGTACGCCTCTAGGTAGCTGTCCAGGTTGTGGTGGCACGGAAGGCTGTGCAGCTTGCCGCCCTTCTCGTGCAGGCGCACCCATCCGCGCCGGCCCTGCACAAAGTAATCCTCTACGCGCATCTTGAGCGCCGCGCCGACTCGCGCAAAGGTGTAGACCATCAACCCGATGAGCGCCCGATCGCGCAGCCCGATCAGCGTATCCGTTTCGATGGCGTCGAGCAGCTGGCGGGCTTCGTCGGCCGACAGCACCGGTGTCTTGCCCTTCTTCATGGAATGCTTCGGCCCGCGCACCGGTTGCGCCGGGTTGGCTGGCATGACCTGGTGCACCACGAGCCAGTCGAAGAGCATCCGCAGCGCCGCCAAGTGCTGTTTGACCGTAGGCGCGGCATGATCCGCCTGCAGCTCCTCGATGTAGGCCGAGACGTGAGAGGTTTGTAAGTCAGCTAGCTCTACCCCCCGTGTTTCACACCAGGCGGCAAACCGCCCGGCCGCCTTGAAGTAGGCCCGGCGGGTGTTCCCGTTGCGAATCCCCGCCGTAAAGAAGTCGATGAAGCCTGTGGCGGCTTGCGGCGTGGCGATGAACCAAGCCGGCAGCCGCGGCGCGAGCTCGGCCAGCGGACGGGGAAGCACGGAGGGAAGGACTTCAACAGTCATGGTAGATTCCCCTCAGGCGATTTGATGAATTCGAGAAACTCCCTGCCAAGATTGGTTGCCTCCCAGTCGTAATACACCAAGGCTTCCGCATCATCCCGACCTCGAGCGGCGTAAGGGCGTGTGTCCCGAAGAAGTCCGCGGTCTCGAAGATCGCAGACGACTTGGTCAGTGAGGTCCCGTTCTCTGCGGAATTGATTAGCGCCGGACCGATCCTTTCCCGCGAAATGCGAAAGCACTTTCAGGTGGGTCGGCGTGAAGCTGTCCACCAGGTGCAAAAAGATCAGCTGCAAATCTCCGGCGGGAGCCTTGGATATGGCGATGTTCAGAACGGCATTTCGTAGCGCTTCAAGCTTCTCCTTGTGATGGGTCCGGCTGGCCGCTTGCGTCGCTTGGAGGGTTGCGGATACAAATTGCTCGTTATCCGCCAACTGCTCGAAATGGAAGCCATCCACCCGGCCTTCCAGGTCGTGCAGCCGTCGCGCCAGGTCTTCAAGCCATGCATCCCGGCGTTCCGAGACCGGCGAGCTGAGCAGGCCGACCAGCTCGGCCCCTACCCCACCGACAAACGGAATCATCGATAGGAGGCCTTTTCGCCCTGCCGCCGTTACATCCTCCAAGGTCGGCTGTGGCAGCGGGCCCCGTGAGGGTTCATCGAAGAGCGCCATAGTCTTCATCTGTGATAAAGGACGTTATCACAGTTAAAAACAAAACGCGAGAGGAGTGTTTACAGAGTTTTCGTGTCGAAAATTGCGCGGGCTACGCCTGCGTAGCGCTTGACGATGGTGCGGCCGGCGCGGGAGCTTCACCGGTTGAACGACGACGCGCGTTCAAATCCGCCGCGCGGGATTTGAGGGTGGCGAGAACGCTACGCTCCCCTTCATCCGTTGGACGGCAGAACGTCACCACACCATGATCGTCAATGGAATAGAAACGAGACACGTGTTGTACCTCTCGCTCGCCACGCCAGAGGGCACACTGCGCACACTTCGGATTACAGAGTCCGTGCGTGGTGAAGGGTGCGGCTAGGGCGTGGGGGTTATCTGGCTTTTAGAGGAGTGTGATAAGTTTCGGCCCAACGGCCACCCGCCCCACGCCAACCCCAAACTCCCCCGACGCATAGACAGTCGGGCGTAATACAGGCACACCTGTAACGCAATTAAAAGCGAGGTTTTTGGGGATTGGAGAGTTTGCTAGGTGGTCGAGGAAGAACTATCTCCCCCTCTACTTGTATACGTAGGGGGGAACCGGCGAATTTGGGACATTCCAAAAAACCAGGCTGTAAATTGCTGATTTTTCAATACCGCCGAGGGGGTCTGTTCGACACGCGCGAGAGCACTTCCCAGGGTTTGGCGAATTCGCCTGGCGCGGGCGAAGGGAGTGCTTCCCCGGCGCGAGCCTCGCTCGTAAGCGGCCAGTAGTGGAAGATCTCAGAATCTCCCCAATCAGGAGCGATCTCGCGAACGATTTCCATAGCAGCTTTCTCGGAAGACGCCTCTACGCCGAGAATGTCGATGACGCCGTCCCTTGCGAGGATCAACTGCTTCTTCCTCCGATCCCACCGCGGCTCGATGTCCAGGCGGAGGCTTACGCCCGGCGCGAGCATCGGGAACGAAGCGATGTCCTCTGCTGTAAGGGGGCGTGTCGGCGCGCCCGTCCTGAACAGCGGCGCAATTCGCTCCGTGGCATTGCGATCGATCCATTTCCACGTGGCCTCGATTGCGGACGCGTCGTGATCGCTCTTCGCACGCGCCATCGTTCCCGGCCGCCCCAAACGTAGGTCGAAGCGCCCAATCAGCACGCGCGCCAACTGGCAGGCCATCCGGGGCTTTAGGACCGCATACGCGGCGACGGTTTCCCAATCAACTGCGCCGTACTCGTCGTCCCTTTGCAGCCATCCGGGGATCTGGCGGTACTCGCCATCATCGGAATCGATGTAGCGTAGGCCGCCGGAAGCGGTCCGTTCGTAGACGCCCCCGCCACCCCATTCCTCCAGGTCAAAATCCGCGCCGGAATCGCGGCGCGTTCCTACGTCGCTGTCAGGCTCGTCCGAATCCACCCGCCGGAAGTCCCTTTCGAAATAGTCCGGCAGCTGTTTTCCCCGTGCTGAACGCACCGCGGCTGTGGCGATGTATGCACGCGGATTGGCCGCGTTTCGCCACGTTTTCCGTCGGAGCACTTCGGCCCCCGTGACCTGGTAGCAGATGTCGAGGTTCAAGGCCGTTAGCACTTCATCCCACAGCTGCGGATTGTGATCGTAGCTGGCTGTTTTGGCTGCGGCTTCCAGGAGAGCTGCGAGGCGTTGCGTCTCGGCTTGACTCTCCGGAGTAGCCGGCCGGTCCGTCGGTCGACCGGGGGGGTTGCGTTTGCCCATAAACAAATGTTTCCCCTATTGTAGTTCGCGCTGTGTTGGAACTCCCCCTTGGACAATCGGCTTGACGAATTTCTCAGCCCCGGGCCGGCGGTGTGCTACAAAAGTGCCTACAGAGGTTTCATGCGACTTTTCGCCTTGCTTGCTCTTGCTGTGTCCGCGTTCGGCGCGGACATTCCTAAGATTCAGTTCACCGATACGACTCTCGAAAATGGGCTTCGCGTCTTGATCGCCGAGGACCATTTCGCTCCGGTGTACGCGATTTGCGTGGCGTACAAGGTGGGGTCTAAGGACGAACGGAAGGGCCGGACCGGGTTCGCCCACCTGTTTGAACACATGATGTTCAAGGGGTCGGAGAACGTCGGGGTCGGGGAGTTGGACTTCCTGATCTACACAAACGGCGGGAGCTCGAACGGGACGACGAACACCGACCGCACCTCCTATTACGAGACCCTGCCGAAGAACCAGCTCGATCTCGGGCTGTTCCTCGAGGCGGACCGCATGAAGGGGCTGGTGATCACGAAGGAGAATCTCGAGAACCAGCGGCAGGCGGTGAAAGAGGAGCGGCGGCTGCGCGGCGACAATCAGGCGTACGGGCAGACGTCGGAGAAGCTGGAAGAGCTGGTGTACGACAACTTCGCGTATCACCATTCGGTGATCGGGTCGATGGCGGATCTGGACGCGGCGTCGGTGGACGACGTGAAGCAGTTCTTCAAGACGTACTATGCGCCGAACAACGCCGTGCTGGCGCTGGTGGGCGATCTCGACGCGAAAGAGACGCTGGCGAAGGTGAAGAAATATTTCGGGTCGATTCCGCGGCAGGAAGCGCCGCGGCGGTCGGACCTGGCGGAGTCGACGAGGGACGCGGAGCGGCGGTTGACGATCGAGGATCCGCTGGCTCGGCTGACGCGCGTCGATGTCGTGTACCGGATGGGCGACGGGACGGCGGCGGATTCGCGGGCGCTCTCGATCGCGGCGTCGGTGCTGGGCGGCGGAGGCGGCGGGTTCGGCGGACGCGGCGGCGGGGGGAACAACTCGCGGCTGTACCAGAAGCTCGTCGTGGAAAAGGAAGCGGCGACGAACGTGTCGGTGTTCGCGGAGCGGCGCGCGGGTCCGGGAATGTTCCACGTCACGGCGACAGTGCGGCCGGGACACACGGCGCTGGAAGTCGAGGGACTGATCACGGAGGAGGTCGCGAAGCTGCATGCGGAGCCGGTGACGGCGCAGGAGCTGAAGCGGGCGCAGATGGGCGTGCGGCGCGGCGCGGAGAATCGGCTGACGGCGCTGAGCCGGGCGCAGGCGCTGGCGGATGCGGCGGCGGTGTACGGCGATCCGAACCTCGCGAACACCCTGCTCGAGCAGGAGCTCGCGGTGACGCCGGCGGACATTCAGAAGGCCGCGAAGTCGGACCTGGTGCCGACCAACAAGGTGGTCGTGGTGACCACGCCGAAGCCGGGAGCGGCGGGAGCGGGCCGCGGCGGAAGAGGACGGGGACAGAACTAGAGGCGACCACCATGATCAAACCGATTCTGATTTTCACGGTATTGGCGGCCGCGGCCGTCGCGCAGGAACCGGACGCGAGCTTCCGGGGCATGGTCCGGTACAACAAGGCTCCGGTCTCGAATGACGTTTTGAAGGTGAAGCTGCCGCGGCCGGTAGAGCAGAAGCTTTCGAACGGGCTGCGACTGCTGGTGCTGGAGAGCAACCGGTCGCAGACGATCACGCTGACGATCTCGATTCCGTCGTCGCGGCTGCGGGATTCGGAGGCGACGTCGGGCGTCGCGGAAGCCACGGCGACGCTGATCACGATGGGCACGGCGACGCGGACGTCGCGGCAGATCTCGGAGGCGCTGGCGGATCTCGGCGCGTCGGTGTCGTTCGGCGCGGGCGGCGGCGGAGGCGGTGGTCGTGGCGGCGGGGGCGGCGCGGGCGGCGACGGCACGATCACGGTGAGCGCGCTGGCGGAGAATTTCGACGCGGCGCTGGCGATCCTGACCGACATCCTGCTGCATCCTTCGTTCCCGAAGGAAGAGCTGGAGCGGTGGCGCGGACGGCAGCGGAGCGCGCTGGAACAGGCGCGGACGAATCCGGGAACGCTTTCCAACGAGAAGCTGATGGGGGTCCTGTACCCGAACGACGGACGGCGGCTGACGCGTCTGACGCCGGAGGCGCTGGACAAGATCACGCGCGAGGAGATCGTCGAGCACTACAAGAAGTTCTATGTGCCGTCGGGCGAACTGGCGGGGATCACTGGACCGATCTCGGCGAAGGACGCAGTGGCGAAACTGGAGAAGGCGCTGGGCGGCTGGAAGGGCGGTCCGGTGGCGCCGGTGAAGCTGACGGCGGAGGCGCCGATCGCGGAGAAGAAGGTGTACCTGATTTCGCGGCCGGGGTCGGTGCAGACCGACATTACGCTGGCGAATCGCGCGATCGAGCGGACGAGCCCGGACTACATAGCGTGCATGGTGATGAACCAGGTGCTCGGATCGGGACCGGCGGCGCGGCTGTTCCGGATCATCCGCGAAGAGAAGGGCTATACGTACGGGGTGAGCTCGAGTTTCAGCGCGTCGAAGACGGCGCAGCATTTCAGCTCGAGCATGTCGGTGCGGACGGAAGTGACGGAGCCGGCGCTGGCGGACCTGCTGAAAGAGTTCAAAGAAATCCGGGATGTCGTGGTCCCGAAAGACGAGTTGGAAGGCGCGAAGAGAACCCTGGTGGCGAACTTCGCGTTAAGGCTGGAGAGTCCGGCTTCGGTGCTGTCGTATTGGATCCTGCAAAGGGAGTTCGGGCTGCCGGAAGACTATTGGGACAAGTATCCCGAGAGAGTGATGGCGGTGACGCCCGCAGATGTCCAACGCGTCGCGAAAAAGTACGTGCCTTATGACAACGTGCAAATCATTGCGGTGGGCGATGGGCAAAAGATTCGGGACAGCTTGAAGAAGTTCGGGACAGTCGTTGAGTCCACGGTCGATTAAGAAAATTGGGCCACGAATGAACACGAATGAACACGAATTAAGACAGCCGTTTTATTCGCGTTCATTCGTGTTCATTCGTGGCTACAAAAGTCTTTTCTTCAGCCCTTCAGGATCGAAGCCCGCGTTTTTATAGATCTCTCCGGGTTTTCCGGAGCGGGAGAAGCGGTCCATTCCGATCGTTCTTTCTTTGTAATCCGCGGGCAGCAGGAACGGATACAGGAAGCCTGGCCAGCCGTTGTGGAGGGTCGTGACGTATTGTCTTTCTCCGTCGGGGAAGATGGCGTCGGCTTTCTCGGGATCGGTTTTGCGGAGGTCTTCGAAGAGCTGGGGCGACGTCACAGCTACGATCTTCACGTCGTAATGGCTTTCGAGGTCGGGGAGGATCGTGAGGAGATTCGCCATCACCTGACCTCCGCAGACGACCAGGACCTTTTTCGGTTTGTCGTTGTCGCGGAAAGGCTTGAAGACGTAGGCTCCGTTGCAGGCTTCGCGGGCGGGCGGGACTCCGTCGCCGCGCTTCAGGACTGGCGTTCCGGGACGGACGGCGGAGAAGACGACCGGCTCGCCGATTTTCGCCGCGTGGAAAAGCATCTCGACCGCTTCGTTGGCGTCGAGGGGTTTGTAGACCTTGATGCCGGGGTACGCGGTGAAGAGCGACATCCAGAACAGGCCGTGATGCGTCGGGCCGTCCTCGCCGGTTTCGGGACCGTCGTGCGCCGCGAGCATGACGAAGAACGCTCGGGCGGCGGGATTCACGTCGGTGTTGATGAGCGCCATGCGGACGGAGTTGGCCATCATGGTCGTGAAAACGCCGTAGGTGGCGAATGCCGAGAATGGGCGGAAGCCGCCGGGTAGCGTGTCCTGGGCCATCGCGGTCGACATCATGGCCATGTTCTGTTCGGCGATACCGAAGCGGAAACCGCGGCCGAGCGGGTTCTCGGGGGACATGACGCCGTAGACCTGTTCGGCCTTGCCGGTGAGGATGGACTTCATCAGATCGCCCGCGCCGATGTAGAAGAAGGCGGAGTGCTGCATGGCCCAGGCGAACCAGGCCTCGGTGGCTTTGCGGGTCGGGACGGAGTCGCCTTCTTTGAAGACGAGCTCGGGCGGGAGAGTGGCAGGACGTTCGAAGGCGCGATAGTCGGCGAGCGGGCGGCCGGCGAGCGCCTTTTGCATGCGGGCGACGAGCTCGGCTTCGGTCGGGATCTGCCGGGCGATCTCGTCGAGGCGGCGGACGAGGTAGGCGCGCTCGCCGGGTTCGAGCGGCGGGAGGTCGGGCGCGAAGCCGAGGGCGCGCATGACCTCGACGTACTCGGCGTGCGGGAGCGGCGTGCCGTGGGAATCGGCCTTGCCTTCGAGGCGTCCGTAGTGAAGCCCCTTGACGGTGTGGCAGATGACGACGGTCGGGCGCTCCGGTCCGAAACCCTGGGCGGCGAGACGGTAGGCGTAGACCAGCTCGCGGATATTATGGCCGTCGACCTCGATGATGTTCCAGCCCTGCGCGAACCAGTGGTTCAGGTAGGCGGACGGGAGCGCCTCGGTGATGGGACCATCGATGCCGAAGTTGTTGTAGTCGAGGGTGACGATCAGGTTGCGGGCGCCGAGCGCGGCGGCGATGTTGCGGGCCTCGTAGCTCATGCCCTCTTCGGTCTCAGCGTCGCCGGCGATGACCCAGGCGCGCGTGTCGAGACCGCAGGAGCGGTGGAGCAGGGCGAAGCCGAGTCCGGCGGAGAAGCCGTGGCCGGAGGAGCCGGTGGAGGTATCTGCGAGCGGCGAGTGGGACTCGACGTGACCGCTCGGTCCGCCCCAGCGGCGGAACTGGAGGAGGTCCTCGGGGTAGGCGATCTGGCACTCAGGGGAGACGGGGACGTTGGCTTCGCGGAGGGCCTCGTAGACGAGCGCACCGACGGCGTGGAAGAGAGGAGAGCAGTGTCCGGCGGACCAGACGACGCGGTCGCGGCCCGGATGCTTGGGATGGACGGCGTCGAAGCGGAGGGCGCCGCTGAGGAGGAGGGAGACGACCATTTCGGTCTTCGACGAGGAGCCGCCGGGGTGGCCGGACTGCGCGGCGTCGACGGCCGTGAAGGCAAAGCCGCGGACGACGCGGCAGAGACTGGCGATGTGGGGCTCGTCGATCTCGGGCAGGGGCTCGAGGGCCAGGCCTTTGAGGTTGAGATAGGCTCCGCCGGAGGGGCGGTACTCGAGGCGGTCGGGCTCGAGGGCGTCGAGGGCCCCTGGGTCGAGCAGGTTGAGCGGCTTCGCGGCTACGGGCATAAATACCTCCCACGCGGACGTGGTGCTAACGGTATTTTATACTCTTTTACTCCGAAATAGAGACTACGGCGCTCCGGCCGCGTCCGCGCGGTCGGGCGGGCCGCCCTCGCCTGTGCCGCCGAGGTGTTTGTCGGAGGGCCGGCCGTCGACGTCGGGCTGCCACCAGAGGGACCAGATCCGCTGGACCTGCGGGTCTTCCGCGAGATTCTGGACGAGGTTGCGGACGCTGGCTTCGTCCTTGCCGAGGTCGGGGGCGATGGATTGGATTACGGCGAGGGCGTTCGCGCTGGCGGCGGGGTCTCCATGCTTGATCCGCTCGCACAGGACGGCCATCTCGATGGCGCCGCGGATGCCTTTGGCGCGGAGCTTGGCGATGGCGTCGTCGACGTAGCTGGCGAGGTAGGCCTGGTCCATCATGTCGAGGATGTTGCGCCATTCGATGTTGGTGAGGCGCAGGAGGTTGACGGGGTCCTGGTTTGCAAGGTGGGCGACGCTACTGACGCCGACCTCGTTGAGGCGGGCGACGATGTCCGGCGTGAGTCCCTGGACGAGCTCCCATTTCGGCGAGACGCTGGAGGACTGGCCGCCGATCGAGAATTTCTGGCTGGCGGTGTCCTGCAACCACTTGAGCAGCGACCCGACGGGGATGCTCGCGAGCGCGAAGGAGAAGACCGGAGCGAAGTCCTTGTTCAGCAGCTCCGCCGCGTAGCCGCCCAGGATCGGGCCGAGGAGGAGGCGGAACCAGATCGTGTGCAGGGCGCCGGCGGGGAGGCTGAGGGTGCGGAAGCGGTCGACGAAATCGTAGATGGTCCAAACATAGGCGCCGGCGAAGCCCGCGATGGCGGCGGGGGTCGCGAGTTTGGCGAAGGCGAGCAGCGACGGGGGCAGGCGGAGGTCGTTGTTGGGAAGGTGGTTGGCGAGGATGACGACCGCGGCGGCGATCGAGATCAGGGCGCTGATGCAGACGGGAGGGACGAAGGTCCGGAGACCGAGGTCGAGGCGGCCTTCCCACTCTTCTTTCTGCTTGAGGCCTTCGCGGCGGACGGGGACGGAGCCGTCGCCGGTGCCGCTGCGTTCGAGCAGGCGGGCGACGAGGCTTTTACGCTCGCCGAAGCGAATGTTGTAGATCCAGAGGAGAAGTGGGTGTAGCAGGCCGGGGATGAGAGCCAGCGCCCAAAAGAGAATGGTGCTGCCAAGTGAGGGCATATGTCGCTCCGAGTGGAAGTATCTTCGACTATATTGCGGTCCGCGTCAAGGCTGTTGGCGTGGATCGGGTAGAATCCCGAGATGGACACTTCGGCGAAACCCGAACTGCGCGGCGCGTATCCTCAACTCTTCGTCGCGGACGTCGAGGCGTCCTGCCGATTCTTCGTCGAGATTCTAGGCTTCACCGTCCAATTCCGGTACGGGGAGCCAGCGTTTTACGCGCTCGTCGAGCGAGATGGCGCGCGGCTGAACCTGCGGTTCGTCCACGAACCCGTGCTCGACAGAAAGGCCGAGCCCGATTTACTGGCGGCGAGCATTCCGGTCGAAAATATCGATGCCCTGTACGAGGAGTACACCGCCGCCGGAGCGCCGATGCATCAGGCGCTGAAAGAGCAGCCTTGGGGGCTTCGCGACTTCATCGTCCGGGACCCGGACGGCAACCTGCTTCACTTCTCCGAGTGATGCTTAGCGGCCGAGCGTGCCGATCCAGCCTCGGGAGGCGAAATCGGAGAGCGTGACCAGGATCAGGATCGCGAGCCACAGGAGCGCGCCGATCAGCACGAGCTTGGTTAACGCGGTGCTGTGCCGGACGTGCATGAAGAACAGCGCCACCAGGAGCATCTTGCAGACCGCGATGGCGAGCGCCACGACCACGCTGAAGCGGCCGAGATCGACGAAGGCGACGGCGGTCGTCGCGACGGTCGCGAAGATGAGCGCGAGGAAGACGAAGACGTAAGTCTTCACGCTATCGATGTGATGGTGTCCGGTCATGGCTAACCCTTCAGGTGGCGATCGATCAGGTAGAGCAGCGGGAACAGGAAGATCCAGATGATGTCGACGAAGTGCCAGTAGAGGCCGCCGACGTCGACGGGTGTGTAGTATTCCGCGTTGTAACGTCCCTGCATCGCGTGTCGGATGAGGACGAACATGATACCGGCGCCGATCACCATGTGGAGCGCGTGCAGGCCGGTCATGGCGAAGTAGAGCGAGAAGAAGAGCTGCGCCTGACCCTGCAGGCCGGGGGCGACCTCCTCGAGATGGAAGGAGAGGCCGGGAATGTGGTGCTCCTGGAACTTCTCATTCCACTCGTAAGCTTTGACGCCGAGGAAGACGAAGCCGAGGATCAGGGTGAGGACGATGAAGGTGACGATGGCCTTCTTCTGTCCCAATTGCGCGGCGCGGACGGCGAGCACCATGGTCAAGCTGGAACACAGCAGCACAACCGTGTTGGCCGCGCCGATGTAGACGTTGAGGGTCGAACTGGCGATGGCAAAGACATCGGGGTACGCGGAGCGGTAGACCGTGTACACCATGAACATGCCGCCGAAGAACATGATCTCCGTGATGAGGAAGATCCACATTCCCAGGGTGGAGGCGTCCTTCTGCTGGGCGGCGGTGTCGAATTGCTCGCGGAGGGCGAGCGTCTCCACGTGAGCGTGATCAGCCAACTTCGATTACCTCCCCCATGACCTTGCTGTAATCGTAGGCGTCGGTGGTGACGACCGGCGTCTCCTCGAAATTGTGCTTGGGCGGCGGCGACGAGACCTGCCATTCGAGTCCCGAGGCTCCCCACGGATTGGCTCCGGCGACGGCGCCGTAACGCAGCGACCAGATCAAGTAGACCATCGGCATCAGGTAGCCGACGGCGAGCACGGACGCGCCCGCGGTGGAGAGCACGTGCAACACCTGGAACTCTTCCGGATAGACGTGATAGCGGCGCGGCATCCCGACGTAGCCGAGGATGAACTGCGGGAAGAACGTCAGGTTGAAGCCGAGGAAGATGACGAGGGCGGAGAGCTTGGCCCACCCTTCGGGGTACATGCGGCCCGTCATTTTCGGCCACCAGTAGTGGATGCCGCCGAGGTACGCCATGATGGTGCCGCCGACCATGATGTAGTGGAAGTGCGCGACCACGAAGTAGGTGTCGTGCACGTGGACGTCGAAACCGAGGCAGGCGACGAACAGGCCGGTGAGGCCGCCGATCGTGAACAGGCCGATGAAGCCGAAGGCGTAGAGCATCGGCGTGGCGAATGAGATCGAGCCTTTGTACAAGGTCGCGGTCCAGTTGAAGACTTTGATCGCGGACGGGATGGCGACGAAGTAGCTCAGGAAAGAGAAGACCATGCCGGCGTAGACCGACTGGGTGCTGACGAAGAGGTGGTGGCCCCAGACGAGGAAGCCGAGCACCGCGATGGCGACGCTGGAGAAGGCGACGAAGCCGTAGCCGAAGACCGGCTTGCGGGAGAAGGTCGACACCAGCTCGCTGATGACGCCCATGGCCGGGAGAATCATGATGTACACGGCCGGATGGGAGTAGAACCAGAACATGTGCTGGAACAGGACCGGGTCGCCGCCGAGCTTGGGATCGAAGATGCCGATGTGGAAGACGCGCTCGCAGAAGAGGAGCACGATCGTCACGGCGAGCACCGGGGTGCCGAGCACCTGGATGAGGCTGGTGGCGTAGTTGGCCCAAACGAAGAGCGGCAGCCGGAACCACGTCATGCCGGGCGCGCGCATGCGGTGCACGGTGACGATGAAGTTGAGGCCGGTGAGGATCGAGGAGAAGCCGGCGATGAAGATGCCGAGCGCCGTGAGAATGACCCAGGTATTCGAGTACGACGTGCTGAGCGGGGTGTAGAACGTCCAGCCGGTGTCGACGCCGCCGGCCAGCATGGCGGCGAGACTAAACAGTCCGCCGATGACGAGGAGGTACCAGCTCAGCAGATTGATACGCGGGAACGCGAGGTCGCGCGCGCCGATCATCATCGGCAGGAAGAAATTGCCGAGAGTGGCGGGGATCGATGGGATCAGGAAGAAGAACACCATCGCGACGCCGTGCATCGTGAACAGCTTGTTATACGTGTCGGACGAGACCAGGTCGCCCTGCGGAGTGAGCAGCTCGATGCGGATCAGGGTGGCGAAGGCGCCGCCCAGGAAGAAGAACAGCGTCACGGTCATGAGGTAGAGCAGACCGATACGCTTGTGGTCCTTCGTCAGCAGCCACGACTTGAGGCCGTAGCTGGCATTTAAGTAATGCTCTCTTTCTTGTGCTGCCGCGGTAATCATAATTTCTAACGGTCCCTCGGAGTCGAGCCCGCGGAGTTGGAATCTTCGGGAGCGGCGCCAACTGACGGTTTCGGTCCGATCGATTTAATGTATTCGATCAACTGCAAAACACCCTCTTCGGTGACCAGCCCCTGGAAGGTGGGCATGATGGGCTGGTAGCCGGCCGCAATCTTGGCGGTCGGCTGGAGAATCGATTCGCGGATGTAGGCTTCGTCCGCGGTAATGGTGCGGCCGTCGGAGAGCTGGATCTTCTTGCCGAACAATCCGACGAGGTTCGGACAGCGCCCGGTGGCATCCGACTTGTGGCAGTTGGAGCAGGCGAGATCCTGGAAGAGGCGCTCGCCGCGCTGGGCCATCGAGTCCTGGGCCGCGCCGCCGCTGAGCCAGTTCTGATAATCCTGGGGCTCCATGACGTAGATGGAGCCGATCATGCCGGAGTGCTTGGTGCCGCAATACTCGGCGCAGAAGAGGTGGAACGTGCCGGTCTTGGTCGGCTCGAACCACATCTCGCCGTAGCGGCCGGGTACGACGTCCATCTTGACGCGCATGGACGGCATGTAGAAGCTGTGGATGACGTCCTCGGACGTCATGGTGAGCTTGACGGCGCGGCCGAGGGGGACGTGGAGTTCGTTGATCTCGCGGCGGCCCTCCATATGCTGGACCTTCCACATCCACTGCTTGCCGACGACGTAGATCTGCATCGCGTTATTGGGCGGCCGGCTCTCTTTGAAGATGATGCTGGCGCCCCACGTGAACATGACCATCGTCAGACCGAACGGGATGACGGACCAGGCGATTTCGAGCGCGAGGCCCGTGTGGACCATGCGAGGGAGCTCCTGCTCGGAGCGGCGCCGGTATTTGATCGCGAAGATGAAGATCGCGGCGAAGATCACGACCGTGAAGAAGATCGAGACCAGAAGCAGGAAGATGGTCAGGTGGTCCACGTCCGGCGCGAACGTGGAGGCCGATTCCGGAAATAGCTGTAGCTTACCCATTGCGAACGTTTCGACCCTGCATAGATTTCTTGTCCGCGCGGAAATCGCGGCGGAAAACGATTAGGAGGAAGAAGCCGCCGACGAGGGCGAAGGCTGCTCCTGCGAACCGGACGAGATTCATGGCCACCGCGCCGTACTTGCCGGTCGCGGGGTCGTAGTGAAAACAGAAGAGGAGAAGCTGGTCGACCGGGTTGCCGATCTTGTTCTGCGCGGCCTCGACGAGTCCGAGGCGCAGATCGCGCGGGGAGTACTCGACGCCGTAGAAATACTTGGAGAGCCGCCCGTCGGGCGTGACCACCATGACGCCGCTGGCGTGGGCGAACTGGTCGGTCTTGGGGTCGTACTTGTAGTGGAAGCCCACCGCGTCGGTGAGCGCCTTGATATTGGCCTCATCGCCGGTGAGGAAGTGCCAGCCGTTGGCCGTCCCGGGGCGGTTGTACCGCTTGAGGTACATCTGCTTCTTGGAGGCGGCGATCTCGACTGTGTCCTTCGGGTCGAAGCTGACGCTGACGACTTCGAATTCCTGCCCGGGGTTGAAGGTGAGCACGCGGAGAGCGCTCTCGAGGCCGCTCAGGATCTGCGTGCAGAGCATCGGACAGCGATAGTACACCAGCGCGAGGATGACGGGCTTTTTGGACTGGAAGAAAGAAGAGAGCGGGACGTCGCGGCCGAACTCGTCGTGAAAGGTGAGGTTGAGCGGGATCTGCTGGTCGAGCTTCTGGTCGATGCCGACACCCTTGAGGGCGTCGGGGAGTTGGAGGTTGAGATTGCTGTCCTGCACGTTGCGGGACTGCTGCATCGGGGCCGGCTGGCCGGGCTGTGCCAGAGCGAGAGTGGCGGTCAGAGCGGCTAAGAAAAACAATCTCTCGCAAAGGCGCAAAGACGCAAAGGAACACCAAAACCGGCTTTGCGTGATGCGTTCGGGTTTCACTTCGTTAGTTCTCCTGAAAGCGGACCACCGGGCTTTTGGAGCTTGAGCCCGAGGCTGCTTTCGGTTGGGACCGTGACCCCGGCGGCGGCGCTCTGGGGCTCGGTCTGGGACCGGGACGGGAGGCCGCGCTGGGCCAGCATGTCGATTGCTCGGTCGATCGGGACGCGGACCACTCCGTGCTGCTGGTCGACCCAGCCATAGCTGCCGAGGATGGCGTCCTCGGCGGCGCGCATGTCTTTCAAATCCTGGATCGGCGTGGATTGCAGGCGCGGCATCGGCGGCAATTGGCGGGCGTCGACATTCTCGTGGCCGGAGGGCAACGGTCCACCTTCGCGGCTGAGCAAGAAGTGATAGAAGCCGTATAGCAGGCCGAATGAAAGGACGCAGAGCACCGACAGCGCGATGCCGAACTTGTACACCGCCCAGACGTTGACGTCGCGGTGTTCGAAGCGGTTTTCGGGCCGGCTGAGATCCGGCATCTCGACGGGTTTCTCAGGCTCGTGACTATTCCCGGCCATGTTGCAATGCCTCCTCCAAGAGCGGATCGTTGAGCGGCATCAGCGGGCGCTTCTCCAGTTGCAGGAAGAAGTACGCGAGCCAGATGCCGACGACTCCGATCGGCGCCACGATGTCCATCCAACTGAAGACCAGCCGGCCCTTGTTGAATTCGGGCTCGATCACCCAGTAGAGGTCGACCAGACGCATGAAGATAACGAAAATGGCGACGCCGCGGAGCAGGCGGAAATTCCGCTTGATGTCGCGCGAGAGCAGGAGCGCGAACGGCAGCGCGAAGTGGCAGAGCACCAGGGCGAGGGCCATGTACTCCCAGCCGCCGCGCAAGCGAGCGAGGTACCACGGGATCTCTTCGGGCAGGTTGCCGGCCCAGATGATCAGGAACTGCGAGAACGAAAAGTACGCCCACACCATCACGAGGGCGAGCAGAAACTTGCCGAGGTCGTGCAGGTGGCGATGGGTGAGGATGCTGCGCATCGGCTCGAAGGTCGAGAGCGCCACCATGAGGGCGATCAGGAAAGCGATCGACGAGAGCGCCTGGCCGGCGATGATCAGCAGGCCGTACATCGTCGAGAACCAGTGCGGGTTGATCGAGAGCAGCCAGTCGATCGACATGAACGTGATGCTGAAGCACCAGAAGATGAGGCCGGGAGCGCTGATGGCGGCCATCTTGCCGTGCGGGATCAGTCCGCCTTCGCGGTCCTCGCGGGCCGACCACTTGTTCAGTAGCCAGGAGATCAGGATCCAGCCGCCGAAATAGAGGACGGTGCGCCCGATGAAGAACGGCACGTTCAGGTACTGGAGCTTGTGCGTGAGGATCTCATCGCCTTTCGCCGCGCCCGGGATCGACCACTCGTAGAGCTTGTTCATGCCGAGCAGGACCGGAATGAAGAGGACCGCGAGCAGAGGGAGCGTGCGCGCGGCAGCCTCGGCAGGCCGGCGGATGACGACTCCCCAGGCGCCGCCGGTGAGGTATTGCAGCATCAACCAGGCAAGCGATCCGGAAGCGAGTCCGACGCAGAAGACGTAGGCCCAAAGGTACGAGCGGAAGAACTGGGCGGAGTTGACGAAGAGGCCGAGGATCAAGAGCAACGAGCCGATGGCGCCGGCGATCATCGCGCGGGTGCGCCACTGGCGCATCTCACGCGCGAGCTCGGGGCTGATATCGAAATTCACGGCGGCGGCGGTCATTGCGCGCCTCCGGGCTGGAGTTGTCCGCGAGCGTCGGCGGGGACGTCGTTGACGGAAGCGTTCTGGCTCAGTTGCAGCGCGCGGACGTAGGCCACGATGGCCCAGCGGTCGCGCGGCGCGATCTGGGCCGCGTAGTCAGGCATGGCGCCGAATCCGTTGCTAATCACGTCGTAGATGTATCCGTTGGGGACCGTGCGGAGACGGTCGATGTGGTAGGAGGGCGGCTTGCGATAGCCGCGGCGGACGATCATGCCGTCGCCGTTGCCCAGCCGGTCGTGACAGGGCGTGCAGTAGATGTTGTAGCGGGCCTGGCCGCGCTGGATGACTTCCTTGGTGATGGGGAACGGGAAGTCGTTGGTCGGCTTGCCGTCGGGGCCTTTGCCCTGGTAGTAGGCGAAGTCGTCGTTGAGGTGTCCGCGGGCCACGGTGCCGTCGATCAACTGGCGCTCGGAGCGGCCATCGGCGAAGAAATCAGACGGGCGCAGCGGAATGTACTTGGGCTGGTCGTGCATGTCCTGCCGGCAGGCGGAGAAAAACAGAGAACCCAAAATCATTGACGCAGAGACACAGAGACGCAGAGAAAACACTTTTTGTGTTCTCTGTGTCTCTGCGTCTCTGCGTCCAAAAGCTAGTTTTCTAATGCGCAACTTCGGAGACCTCCTTGGGCGAGAGAGACTCCAGGAAATCGCTGGTGCCGTCGTGATCGAAGAGCGGGTCCGTCGACTCGATGCAGAGGAAGAAGCGGTTGCGCGACGCCAGGGCGAAACGGGGGACGTTGAAGGTCGGGTGGTACGGCATCGGGAGACCGCAAAGGCCGAGCAGTCCGAGGACGCAGGCGAGCGACGCGAATAGGATGGTCATCTCGAACGTGATCACGATGTAGGCCGGCCAACTATGGAGCGGACGGCCGGCAATGTTGATCGGGAAATACCAGACCGTGACGTAATACTGGAGCAGGTAGCCGAGCGTGCCGCCGATCAAGCCTCCCAGCAGGACGATGAGCGGCAGCTTGTTCTTGTGCAGGTGCAGGGCATCGCTGAGCTCTTCGATGGGAAACGGCGTATACGCGTCGAGCTTGCGATAGCCGCGCTCCCGGGCGGCGCGGGCGGCGACGACCAGCGAAGTAGGATTGTCGAACTCGGCCATCAGGCCGTAAATCGGCTTGTTCAACCCTCCACCTCCTTTTCCACCTTGGCCTGCGGCAGCAGGGTCCGGACTTCAAAGATCGAAATCATAGGCAGGAGACGAATGAACAGGAAGAACAGGAACAGGAAGAGACCGATCGTCCCGACGAAGGTGGCCCAATCCCAGCGGGTGGCGTGGAACAGCGACCAGGAGGACGGCACAAAGTCCTGCGCCAGGCTGCTGACGATAATCACGAAGCGTTCGAGCCACATGCCGATCAGAACGATGATCGACGAGATAAACAGCAACACCGGGCTGCTGCGGACCTTCTTGAACCAGAGCAACTGCGGGGCGATGATGTTGCACGAGACGAGGGCCCAGTAAGACGCGGCGTACGGTCCGGTCATCCGATGCCAGATGGCGGCTTCTTCGTACGTGTTGCCGCTGTACCAGGCAGTGAACGTCTCGAGAATATAAGCGTAGGCGACGATCAAGCCCGTGGCGAGCATGACCTTGGCAGCGTTGTCCAAGTGCTTATCGGTGATCAGACCTTGCAAGCCGTAGGCGGAGCGCAGCGGAATGGCCAGCGCCAGCACCATCGCGAAGCCGGAGTAGATCGCGCCGGCGACGAAGTAGGGCGGGAAGAACGTGCTGTGCCAGCCGGGCACGATCGCGATCGTAAAGTCGAAGCTGACGACGGTGTGGACCGAGAGGACCAGCGGCGTTGCGAGGCCGGCCAGGAGGAGCGACGCCGTTTCGTAGACGCTCCAGTGGCGGGCGGAGCCGCGCCAGCCCATGGCAAGGAGTCCGTAGGCGAATTTCGGGAAGCGGCTGGTGGCGCGGTCGCGTAGGGTCGCAAGATCGGGGATCAGGCCGACGAACCAGAACATCGCGGAGACGGTCGCGTATGTGGAGACGGCGAACACGTCCCACACCAGCGGGCTGCGGAAGTTCGGCTGCACGCCCATCGTGTTCGGGTACGGCATGAGCCAGTAGAAGAGCCAGGGACGGCCGAGGTGGAGGAGCGGGAACATGCCGGCGCAGGCCACGGCGAAGAGCGTCATGGCCTCGGCGAAACGGTTGATGGAGTTGCGCCACTGCTGATTGAGCAGGAGCAGAATGGCCGAGATCAGAGTTCCGGCGTGGCCAATACCGATCCACCACACGAAGTTCGTGATCGCGAAGCCCCACATGACCGGCACGCGGATGCCCCACACGCCGACACCTTTGGCGAGCAGGACGGCGACCGAGAGCAGGAAAAGGAACAGTAGTCCGAGCCCGACCGTGAGCCCGGCGAACCAGAAGAGCGGAGTCTTTTTGGTGAGGACGACGGTCGAGATCTGGTCGGTGACCGTCCCGAACGTATAGCCCGGCGCAATAATTTCCTGGTTTTGCGCGGTTTCGATGACGTCAGGTCTATCGGCCATGGGCTAGCCCTCGATCTCCGGATTGGGATTTCGCAGCTCCGCCAGATAGGTGGTCCGGGGACGCGTGTTCAGGTCTGCCAGCATTCCGTAATTGAGCTTGTCCGCTTTCATTTTGGAGACGCGGCTGTTGGGATCGTTGATGTCGCCGAATACGATGGCCTCGGTCGGGCAGGCCGCCTGGCAGGCCGTTTGGATGTCGCCGTCGCGGACCTTGCGGTCCTCCTTCTCGGCGTCGATCTTGGCGGCGTTGATGCGCTGCACGCAGTACGTGCACTTCTCCATGACGCCGCGGCTGCGGACGGTCACGTCGGGATTGTGCAGCAGCTTGAGACTGGGCGTTTCGTAGTCGGAGTACAGGTAGAAGTTGAACCGCCGCACCTTGTAGGGGCAGTTGTTGGAGCAGTAGCGGGTGCCCACGCAGCGGTTGTAGACCATGTCGTTCAGGCCTTCCGAGCTGTGGGAGGTGGCCTGGACGGGGCACACGAGCTCGCAGGGAGCGGTCTCGCAGTGCATGCACGGCACGGGCTGGTTCGACATCGACGGCGTGGCGACGTCGCCGTTGTAGTAGGTGTCGACGCGCAGCCAGTGCATCATGCGGCTGCGGCGGACCTGGTCCTTGCCGACGACCGGGATGTTGTTCTCCGCGACGCAGCCGACGACGCACGCGCTGCAGCCGGTGCAGGACGTAAGGTCGATGGCCATGCCCCACGCGTACCCTTCGTATTTCCACTCGGGGTACATGGTGAGGGTGCGGGGCGGAACCTCCGCGCCTTCGTGGACGGATTCGGGATTCTTCTTGTACTCTTCGAGGTTGCCCGCGTGGACGATGTGGCGCCGCGTGTCGAGCGCCTGCTGCATCTGGGTGTTGGCGAACTCGTAGGAGCCTGAGGTCTTTTTGGCGTCGAGCCCGACGTCGTGCCAGAGCGCTTTCGCGGTGCGCAGCCCGTAAGGATTGAAGCCGACGCCCGTGCCGGCGCGCCCGGCGCGTGTGCGGCCATAGCCGAGGTGCAGCGTGACCGAGCCCGCGGCGTGACCGGGCTGGACCCAGACGGGAGCGTTGAACTTGTTGCCCTGATATTGGAGCTCGACCATGTCCTCGGTCTTGACACCGAGGCGGGCCGCCGTCTGCGGGCTCATGATCGCGGCGTTGTCCCAGGTGATCTTGGTGATGGGCCGCGGAAGCTCCTGGAGCCAGCCGTTGTTGGCGAAGCGGCCGTCGTAGATCGCAGGGTCGGGGCGGAAGATGACTTCGAGTTTGCCTTCGAGGCGGCGCGGCTGGGCCGGGGTCGCGAGCGCGGCGCCTTTCACGGCGGGCGTGCGGGCAGGCGCGGCGGTATCGGGCACGACGCCGTCGTGGATGGCGCGGCGCCACCACGCTTCGAAATCGCCGCCCTTATGCTGCGAGGCCCAGTAGCCCTTGACGATGTCGTAGGAGCTCAGCTCGGGCTGCTCGGTCAGCATCTGGAGGAGCTGGATCGCAGACCGCCCGCTGTAGAGCGGCTGGATCAGCGGCTGCTGAATGGTGACGGTGCCGTCGAACGCGCGCGCATCGCCCCACGTTTCGAGGTAGTGCGCTTCGGGGAGGTGCCACTGGCAGAGCTCGGAGGTTTCGTCGTGGTAGAGGCTGAGGTGAGCGCGGACGCGCGCCTTCTTCAACCGGTCGCGCATGCCGAGCTCGACAGGTCCGTTGAACGCGGGATTGCCGCCGACGATCAGGAGCAAGTCGACGACGCCGGCGTCGAGGTCTTTCACGAGGTCCTGCAGCGAGGCTACCTGGTCGACGGGATTGGCTTCGATCGGGTCGGTGTAGAAGACGGTCTTGCCGACGTTGCCCAGCGACGCGTTCATGACGTGCGCGAGGGCGTGAACGATCGGGGGCTGCTGGTCGCCGGCGATGACGAGGCAGGCGCCCTTGTTGGTTTCCAGATCGCGCGCGATGGCGCCGATCCACTTGTAGATGTCGTGATTGTCGCCGGACTTGGGGCCGTTGGCAGCGCCGAGGCCGGTGGCGAGCGCCCAGGAGAATTCTTCGATATCGCCGGCTCGGAGCGAGAGGCGATGGTCGGCCTTGGCTCCGGTGGGCGTCGGCATCGGCTCGACGACGTAGAGCCGGTTCATCTCCTGGTTGTCGTCGCGGACGCGGCGTCGGGCGGCGAACTGGCGGGCGTACCGGAGGCTCGCCGGACCGCAGGCGAGGAAATCGGAGTCGAGCGAAACGATGACCTTCGCGTTCGCCAGATTGTAGTAGGTGTTCGTCGGAGCGCCGAACGCGAGCTGCGCTCCGGCGCGCGCTTCGTGGGCTCCGGCGGGCTCCCACTGGTGCCACTTGGCCTGCGGATAGAGCTTCTGGATGGCGGCGAACTGCGCGGCCATGGTCGGCGACGTGACGGTCTCGGTGAGGATGCGAAGGCCACCGCCGCCGGCAGCGCGCTGCCGGGCGAGGATTTCGCGGAGGCTGCCGAGAAAATCGCCCCAGGAGCGGATTTCGTTATTGAAGAGCAGGGTCTGGGAACGGTCGGGATCGTAAAGCTGGAGGACGGAGGCCTGCGAGAAGATGTCGCACGCGCCGAGCGTCGCGGGATGCTCCGGGTTGCCTTCGAGCTTGGTGGGACGGCCCTCGTGAGACTCCGCGAGCACGCCGCTGGCGATGCCGCTGAGTGTCGCGGCCGTAGCGTAGAACAACGGACGGCCGGGGATGAGCTCCTCCGGCTGCCGGATGTACGGCATGATGTGCTCGGTGGGCTGGCGGGTGCAGGCGCTCAAGCCCGCGAGCGCCAGCGAAGCGCCCATCAGTTTGAGAAAATTGCGGCGGCCTTCGACAGGATCTTCATCCTCGCTCCAGCCGATGGCCTGCTGCGGGAACTCGCGCTCCAAAAGGTCGCGGAAACCGGGCGTCGACGCGAGATCGTCGAGGCTGCGCCAGTATTCGCGCCCGCGAGCGCCTTCCAGCCGCGAGCGTACGGCGGCGAGGTCTAGCTGATTCTGTTCTTCGTTCATCGGTGGCAAGTGCTACAACTCGTCAGAGTGCGGGCGGATTGAATCTGATACTCGTTCACCAACTGTTTTCCGAGCGCTGCCTGGTCGCCGGCCGGTTGATAGCCCATCGTGGTGACGAACTCGCGCGGCCGCACGTACATTTCGGGATTGCGGTGACAGTTGAGGCACCACTCCATCTGGAGCGAATTCTGCTGCCAGGTGAGCGGCATCCGATCGACGCGCCCGTGGCAGGTTTCGCAACCCACGCCCTTGTTGATATGAATGCCGTGGTTGAAGTAGACGAAGTCCGGGAGGTCGTGGACCCTCGTCCAGCGGATCGACTGGCCCGTGCGGAAACTGGCGCGCACCGGCTCGAGCGTCTGGCTGGTGCTCCAGATCTGCGAGTGACAATTCATGCACGTCTTCGTCGGAGGGATATTGGCGAAGCTGGAGGTCTCGACAGTGGTATGGCAATAGCGGCAATCGAGGCCGAGTCCGCCGACGTGATGGGCGTGGCTGAACGGCACCGGTTGCTCACGAGCCTGCGTCGCGCGCGTCTCATACGCAGAGCGATCGAGCTGTACGGCAGCCCAGGCGAGGAAGCCCACGATGAAGACGCCCCCGAAGATCGTGATTCGGGCAAACGTGTTGGTGCTGTGATGAAAGATCTGGGACATAAAGTTACCTCCGTCCCAGCAGCATGTTCAAAAATGTTGTATTTCGCATCAGGAAGACAGCAATAACCAGCAAAATTCCCCTGCTCGGAAACATCTCTTCCAGTTTCCCGCTGTTCTGTTCACAAGATCAGATGCGGAAATGGAAAATTTGTTTCATTGTAAACCAACCACACGGGCATTCTCACGAATTTGTGCGTTTTCGTGGACGCGAGAGTGCGCAATTGCTTATTTCCACTCAAGCAGGTAGACCGAATTCTCTACTCTGCTTCCGCCCGGATCGGTCGCGACAGCGAAGCGCGGAGGGCCTTGCGGACCTGGTCCCCACAGCGAAGCCGCGGCGTATTCACCGTCCTTGCGCAGCGCGTAAAAATCCAAACCGGTAGTACGAAGACGTTTCTGATCGTTGTCGAAATTCCGTGCGACGCGCTTCAGCGTATCGAGCACGGCTTCTTTGGGCGACATGCCATGACGCATGTTCTCGACGACGGTGTGCGCGCCGCAGACGCGCAGATTCTCCTCGCCGCGTCCGGTGGAACCGGCGCCGCCGATATCCTGATCGAGCCAGAGTCCGCCGCCGATGATCGGCGAGTCGCCGCAGCGCCCCGGAATCTTCCAGGCCATACCGCTGGTCGTGGTCACAGCGGACATCTCGCCTTTGTCGTTGAGCGCGATGCAATTGATGGTGCCGTGCGGCGGGTTCGCCGCGTTCTCCAGAGCTTCGGCGAGGAGCGCCTCGTCGGCCTGCGGAAAAACTTTCTTCAACTCGTCGACGGCCTGCGCCTTGTTCTTCGGAGGCGCATCGGTCTGCGATTCCCAATTGGTGTGGCCTTTGGGGTCGCGGAGACTGCGCTTCCACACGAGCCACTGGATGCGGGCCTCTTCGGTCAGCATCTCCTCTTCCTTGAAGCCCATCGCGCGCGCGAACCGCAGCGCGCCCTCGCCGACCAGCATCATGTGGTCGGTCTCGAGCAGGACTTTCTGCGCCACCTTGGAGGCAAGTTTGATATTGCGGAGCGCGCCGACCGCGCCACCGCGGCGCGAGGGTCCGTGAATGCAGCTCGCGTCGAGCTCGACGACGCCGTCCTCGTTGGGAAGGCCGCCATAGCCGACGCTATGGTCGCGCGGATCGAGTTCGACGATGTTGACGCCGGCGATGACCGCGTCGAGCGTGTCGGCGCCGGATTTCAGGAGCTGGAGGGCTTTCGCGCAGCAGTTCACGCCGCCGTTGTTGATGTTGGCGCTCGAGATCGCGATGTTGCGCGGGCGAGCTTGTGCGTCGGCAGGGCGGAGCATGGGCAGCGCCGCAGTGCCGAGCATCGCAGCTCGTCTGCTGAAAGTATTCTGCATGAAAGACCAACTCCTTTCGCGCGCAAGGGAGAACGTCCCGAGGCGACCCAGGAAGCTCCGGAAAGCAGCGGAGCAGGGTTGTCGGCGAAAGATTCACATTATGTCACAAGGGAAGCGGGAGGGAACACTCCGGTATATTTTCGGCAAGCGACGACCCCGGCGGTTGCGTGCTCGGGCACTGTTTGGTCAAATTGGAAGCACTGTGACACCTGACAACATGCGGTTTACAGAGTACCGTAGTGATTAGGAGCTTTAAGCATCGCGGCCTGAAGCGCCTGTACGAACGCGATAACCGCAGCGGGATTCGGCCCGATTTAATCGACACGGTCGCGGAGATCCTCGCGCGGCTCGACGAGGCGGACACGCCGCAGGCAATGAACCTTCCCGGTTATCGACTGCATCCGCTGAAAGGCGACCTCAAGGGTTTCTGGGCCGTTACGGTGAGGGCGAATTGGCGAATTGTTTTTCGTTTTCAGGGAACCGATGCTCTTGATGTTGAACTGACCGATTACCATTAGCCGCACCGAAGGAGAGAAGCATGCCGATGAAGAATCCCCCGCATCCCGGCCGCAGCATCCGGAGCGCGTGCCTGGAGCCCTTAGGCCTGTCCGTGACCGAAGGCGCGAAGGTGCTCGGCGTGACGCGGCAAACTCTGACAAAAGTCGTTAACGGCAGGTCGGGGATCAGCCCGGAAATGGCACTTCGACTTGCGAAGGCATTCGGCAGCACACCGGAGACATGGTTGCGCATGCAGCTTGCCTACGACCTCGCGCAGGCTCGTAAGGAAGAAAGCAGAATCCGCGTGCGCCGCCAGTACCTCCCGACGGAATTGCTCGCGTAGCATTCTGCCACCTCGCAACTCTAAATAAGCCGTTCCGTTCCAGCAGTTTCGCCAACGTGAATCCTAACGCGACGCGCAAAGCAACCCCTTCCCGCGGCGTTTTACAACTTTTTTACACTTTGGCGACCGTCCCCATTCCGGCTGACTTTAGGATTGCCTTAGCAGTGGGAAAAAGGAGAGCCGAATGGGAACGCTTTCGATTAGCATGAATTCCGCGCCGCCGTACAACGACGAGCACCTCGTCATCGACTTCGCGCAGCAGACCGCCACGCTCGATTCGCAGCGGATGGTCCTGACTCGCAAGGAGTACGACCTGCTGGCCCTGCTGGTTCAGCACGCCGGTGAGATTATCCCGCGGGAAGCGCTCCTGCTTCGCGTCTGGGGATATAGCTCCGAGATTCGCACGCGAACCTTGGACGTCCACATCCGGCGCCTGCGGAAGAAGCTCGGCAACTACGCCGACCGCTACATCGAAACGATCTTCGGGATTGGCTACCGATTTCAGCCCTTTCACGCTCCGCGGTACTTTCAGCCCGTCGTCATGAAGCCGGCGTTCGCGCTGGGCGCGTAAAAACGAGGGTTTGACACCCCCTTTTCGGTGCTGTTAGCCTGAATCTTCATGGCAGCAGCATCTTCGCTCCGCGCGACGCCCCTGAACTCTGTCCATCGGGCGCTGGGCGCCAAAATGGTCGACTTTGGCGGCTGGGACATGCCCGTGCAGTATTCGGGGATCATCGAGGAACACAACGCGGTCCGCTCCGCCGTCGGCATCTTCGACGTGAGCCACATGGGCGAGATCGAGATCCGCGGGCCGCAGGCCGCCGACCTCACCGATTTCGTCACCACCAACGCCGTCCGCAAGCTCAAGCTCGGCCAAATTCACTATTCCGGACTCCTCTACGATCACGGCGGCTTCGTGGACGATATCCTCGTCCACAAGGTCGCGGACGATCACTACTTCCTCTGCGTCAACGCCTCCAACCAGGAAAAAGATTTCGAGCACATCGTGGCGCAGAACCGCTTCGAGGCGGAAGTGGTGTTCGCGAGCGACCGCTATGCGCAGATCGCGATCCAGGGTCCGCGGGCCAAGGACACCGTCCAGAAGCTGACGCCCGTCGATCTCTCCGCCATCAAATATTATTGGTTCGCCGACGGCGAGGCGTGCGGGATTCCGGCGCGGATCGCGCACACCGGCTACACCGGCGAGGACGGCTTCGAGCTGTACGTAGCGCCGGAAGAGGCGGAGCGCGTCTGGAAGGAAATCATGGAGGCGGGCGCCGAGTTCGGGATCAAGCCCGCCGGCCTCGGCGCGCGCAATACGCTGCGGTTGGAAGCCAAGATGGCGCTCTACGGCCACGAGATCGACGCGTCGATTTCGCCGTTGGAAGCGGACCTGGGCTGGATCGTCAAGCTCGATAAAGGCGACTTCGTGGGGCGCGACGCGCTCGTGAAACAGAAGGAAGCCGGATTGAAGCGGCGCCTCGCCGGGTTCGAGATGCGCGCCCGCGGGATCGGACGCGACGGCTACGAAGTGCATTGTGAGGGCGCGCCCGCGGGCTGGGTGACCAGCGGCTCGCCGTCCCCCACCCTGGGTAAGAACATCGGCCTCTGCTATCTGCCGGTAGAGCACGCGCAGCCGGGCAAGTCCATTCAGGTCGTCATTCGCAACCAGCCCGTGGATGCCGTGACGGTCGAAACCCCGTTTTATAAGAGAGCGAAATAAATTATGGTTCCAGAGAAGCTTCGCTATACGAAGGACCACGAGTGGATCCGCATCGAGGGCGACCTCGGCGTGGTGGGCATTACCGAGCACGCGCAATCCGAGCTCGGCGACATTGTGTTCGTGGAACTGCCGAAGGTTGGGGCGAAGCTGGATCAATCGGCCTCGTTCGGCAGCGTGGAATCGGTGAAGGCGGTGTCGGACATCTATTCACCGGTGGGCGGGGAGGTCGTGGAGATCAACACGGCGCTTTCGGACGCTCCGGAGAAGGTGAACGAGGAGCCCTACGGCGGCGGCTGGATCATGAAGCTGAGGTTGAGCGATCCCCAGCAGGTCGAGAAGCTCATGACGGCCTCGGAGTACGACGATTACGTGGGAGCGGAAAGCTAGTTGCGCTACCTTCCCAAGTCCCCGTCTGAACGCCGCCAGATGCTCGAGGCCTGCGGCGTGAGCACCCCGGAGGAGCTGTTTTCGCACCTGCCGGAAGCGGTTCGACTGAATCGTCCGCTGGACCTCGCGCCGGGGATCTCCGAATACGAGATCGTCGAGTACTTCAAGGCGCGGGCGGCCGAGAACGCCAACGGGTACGCCAGCTTTCTGGGCGCCGGCGTCTACAATCACTACCGGCCGGTCCTGGTGGACACGGTGGTATCGCGCGGCGAGTTCCTGACTTCGTACACTCCCTACCAGCCCGAAATCTCGCAGGGCATCCTGACGACGATCTTCGAATTCCAGACAATGATCTGCCAGCTCACCGGCATGGACGTCGCCAACGCCTCGATGTACGACGGCTCGACGGCGGTGCCCGAGGCCGGCATGATGGCCGTGCGCGCGACCGGAAAGGGCCGGGTCCTGGTGGCGAAATCGGTGCATCCGGAGTATCGCGAAGTGCTCCGCACGTACGCGAAGAACCAGGGCATGCCGGTCGAGGAGTTCGGCTATTCGGCCGAATCCGGCACGATCGATCTGGCCGATCTCGAAGCCAAGATGGACGACCTGACGGCCGCGGTGATCGTGCAATCGCCGAACTTTTTCGGGATCGTCGACGACGTGAAAGCAGCGGCGGAGATCGCGCACAAACGCGGCGCGCTGCTGATCCTGGTGTTCACCGAAGCGGTGTCGCTGGGCCTGGTCCGTCCTCCGGCTGAGGTCGATATCGTGGCCGGCGAGTTGCAATCGTTCGCGATCTCGCCGTGCTACGGCGGTCCGTTCGCGGGGATCGTCGCGACGAAGGAGAAGCTGATCCGGCAGATGCCGGGCCGGCTGGTGGGACAGTCGGTGGATTCGCGCGGGAATCGGGCGTTCTGCCTGACGCTCTCGACGCGCGAGCAGCATATTCGCCGCGAGAAGGCAACGTCGAACATCTGCACGAATCAGGCGCTGATCGCGCTGATGGCGACCGTCTTCATGACGGTGTACGGCAAGCAAGGCTTGCGCGAACTGGCGGAACAGAATCTCGCGAAGGCGCACCACCTGGCCGGGCAGACGACGCCGCGGTTCAGCGGTCCGTTCTTCAACGAGTTCGTAGCGCGCGTGGGAGATCCCGAGGCTTTGAATAAGGCGCTGCTGAAGAAGAAGATCATCGGCGGGCTGCCGCTCGGGAAGTTCTATCCCGAGTTGGCGGACTCGGTGCTGCTGTGCGCGACGGAGATGTCGCGGCGCGGCGATATGGACGCGATCGGGCAGGCGTTGGCGCAACCCGCGCCCGCGCAGAAGGAAGAGGTGCCGGCATGATCGACAAAGTCCGCAGTCACCTCTCGCAAAACGAGCAACTGCTGTTCGAACGGAGCTCGCCCGGCAAGAAGGCGTACCAACTGCCCGAGCTCGACGTGCCGGCGGTGGACGCCGCGCAAGCGCTCGGCGCGGCCAACGTCCGCGACGAGATCGAAGGCTTCCCCGAGGTGAGTGAGGTGGAAGCGATCCGCCACTTCACGCGCCTTTCGACGTGGAATCACGCGATCGATCTCGGCCTTTACCCGCTGGGTTCGTGCACCATGAAGTACAACCCGCGGATCAACGAGTTGGTGGCGCGGATCGAGGGTCTGGCGTGGGCGCATCCGTATCAGCCCGAGTCGCTGGCGCAGGGCTGCATGGCGATCATGGAGCGGATCGAAGGCGCGCTCGCCGAGATCACCGGGATGGATGCGGTGACGCTGCAGCCCGCCGCCGGCGCGCATGGGGAGCTGACTGGAATTCTGCTGATCCGCGCGCTGCTCGAAAAGCGCGGCAACCCACGCAAGAAGATCCTGATCCCCGACTCGGCCCACGGGACGAATCCCGCCACGGCCGCGATCGCGGGGTATGCAGTCGAGAACATCAAGTCCACCGAGACGGGGCTGCTCGACATCGAGGCGCTCGCGGGATTGGTGACGGCTGACGTCGCCGGCTTGATGGTGACGAACCCGAACACGCTCGGCGTTTTCGAGAACAACATCATGCAGGCGGCCGAAATCCTGCACGCCAAGGGCGCAATGCTGTACATGGACGGCGCGAACATGAACGCGCTGGTCGGCATGGCGCGGCCCGGCGATTTCGGCGTCGACGTGATGCACCTGAATCTGCACAAGACGTTCTCGACGCCCCACGGCGGCGGCGGTCCCGGCGCAGGTCCGGTGGCAGTGAAGAAGATCCTGGAGCCGTTCCTGCCCGCGCCGCGATTGAAGCGCTCCGGCAAGAAACTGAGCTGGGATTACAAGCGGAAGCAGGCGATCGGCCGCGTGCGCGCGTTCTACGGGAATTTCGGAGTGCTGGTCCGCGCGCTGGCCTATATCCTGGCGCACGGCGGTCCGGGACTGCGCAATGCGACGATGGACGCGGTACTCAACGCGGTTTATATCCGCAAAGCGCTCGAGCCCTACTACGATCTGCCCTACTCGCAGCCGAACATGCACGAAGTGGTGTTCAGCGACGACCGGCAGGCCAAGCTCGGCGTGCGCACGGGCGATATCGCCAAGCGGCTGATCGACTACGGGTTCCATCCGTATACGGTCAGCTTCCCGCTGATCGTCCACGGCGCGCTCATGATCGAGCCCACGGAGACGGAGGGCAGGCAGGAGATCGACCAGTTCGTCGAGGCGATGATCTCGATCGCGAAAGAGATCGAGACCGATCCGAACCTCGTGAAGACGGCGCCGCACAATACGCGCACCAGCCGCGTCGACGAGGTCACGGCGGCTCGTAAACCGATCCTGCGATGGAAACCCGCGTAAAGCAGAATCAGCGCGGGCTGTGGATTGCGCTCGCGCTCGTTCTGCTGTTGCGGCTTCCTTTTCTGAACCTCGCCATCCAGGGCGACGAACATCAGTATCTGACCGAGGCGGCGCACGCGCAGGTCGACCCGCTGCATCCAAAGAACACGACGTACGTGTTCCTGGGGGATGTCGTGGACCAGCGCGGGCAGCCGCATCCTCCGTTGAACGCGTGGACGCTGGCGGCGCTGATCGCGTCGGTCGGCAGCGTGCGCGAGGTCCCGTTCCACGCGGCGTACATTCTGTATTCGGCGATCGCGGTGATCGCGATGTGGTCGCTGGCGAAGCGCTTCTCGCCGAATCCGCTGTGGGCGACGCTGCTGTTTGTCGCTGTGCCGGCGTTCGTCGTGAACGGAGCGTCGCTCGAATCGGACCTGCCGTTCCTGGCGATGTGGATGGCGGCGGTCGCACTGTTCTGCGCGGGGCGACTGGCATGGTCGGCGGTCGCGATGGCGCTGGCGGCGCTGGCAGCGTACCAGGCCGTGTTTCTGACGCCGATCCTCGCGGTGTATCTGCTGCTGTATCGACGTCGCGACTTCGCTGCGTGGCTGGTCATTTTGACGCCGCCGATCGTGCTCGCCGCATGGCAACTATTCGAGCGCGCAACGACCGGGGCAGCGCCAGCCGCGGTCGCGGCGGGATACTTCAGCAGCTACCACCTGCAGGCGCTGACAGCGAAATTACGGAACGCGGTCGCGCTCTCGGGACACGCGTGTTTCCTGGTCTTCCCGGCGCTGCTGCCGGGCGCGGTCGTGCTTGCGTGGCGCAAACGTCGCGAGGCCGACACGCGATTTCTGCTGGCGTGGATCGGGCTCTTTTTCGCGGGCGCGCTGGCGATCTTCTTCGCCGGGTCCGCGCGGTATTTGTTGCCGATGGCGGCGCCGGTCGCGCTGCTGGCGTCGCGGCTCTCGACGCGGTGGCTGGCGGCCGGGGTCGCAGCGAATCTCGCGATCGGGCTGGGATTAGGGATGGCGAACGCCGAGCATTGGGACGCGTACCGTCAGTTCGCGCATGAGCAGCGCCACCTGATGGATGCGCAGCCGACCCATCGGGTGTGGGTCGACGGGCTCTGGGGACTGCGGCACTACTTGGAGGAGGAGGGCGCGCTGCCACTACGCAAGGGGCAGATCGTCAAGCCCGGCGACTACGTCGTGTCGAGCGAGCTGAGTTCGTCGGTGGAACTGAACGCGCCCGTAGCGCCGGTCGCGACGCGGGAGATTCGGCCTTCGATCCCGTTCCGGATCATCGGACTGGAGACGGCGTCCGGATATTCGTCGGTGGGGCGCGGGCTGTGGCCGTTCGGACTCTCGACGGGCGTCATCGACCGCGTGCGCGCGGTGAAGGTCGTGGAACGGCATCCGACGGTGTCGTGGCTGCCGATGGATGCTCCGGAGGCGAAGGACCAGATCGTCGCCGGCATCTACTCGCAGGAGGGCAAGATCCGCTGGATGTCGAAGACGGCCAGCGTGGTCCTGAAGAGTCCCGACGGCGCGACGCCGCTGCGAGTGGATTTCACGATCCATCCGAATTCGAAGGCGCGGCGCGTGCGGCTGCTGCTCGATGGTCGCGAGGCCGCTGCGAAGACGTACGCGGGGCCGGGGGATTATTCGTTGGCGAGTGACCCCGTGCGGCCGGCGGGTCCGGCCGCTGTGGTCACGATCGAGTTGGATGCTACGTTCAACGCCCCGGGGGATGCTCGGGATTTGGGAGTGGTGCTCTCGGGCGTTGGATTCCACTAATCCCGGACACAGTGTCCGGGTTTCGATTTGCGCACCGCTGAAAACAAAAGACTTGCGAAACCGAACCCGGACATTTGTCCGGGTTTACTTGCTCTTCAAAAACTCTTCGAAGAACGCGAGGGCTCTCGGATCGCGCGAGTTCTGGAGCGATTGCATCGCCTGCTTCTTCGTCTCCGGATTGCGCTCGGACTTCGCAAGCTGAATCAGGACCGGAACTCCTTCTCCGTCCGGCATGTTTTGAAGGGCCGAGAGGGCGCGACGGCGGACGGTCCCATCGGTGTCCTTCTCCGCGATAGAGGTGAGGGCTGCCGTCACCCGCGCGCCGGACTTACGGCCCAGACCGGAGATCGCCTGGAGGCGAAGACGGGAATCGTCGCCCGTCGCCGCGATGGAGAGCAGCAACTCTTCGGCCTCGGGCTGCTTGTTGTTCGCCAGCGAGCTCACCGCCCGCTCGCGGACGCGGAGATCGCGATCGGCCGCGATGATCTTCTTCACGAGGTTGAAGTCCCGCGACGCGACATACGACACGGCGCGCAGACGAATCGAGTCCGGCTGATCGGTCGCGAGGTAGTGTTCCAGCGCCTTCACCGCCGAGGGGTCCGCGTGCATCGCGATGGCATGCAGCGGATTGTCGCCGAAGTTCTCGCGGTTCGTGACCATCGTCTCTAGCAGCGCGATGCTCTGCGCCGGCTGCACGTCCGTCAACCAATGGACCGGCACGCCACCCGCGTCGATCTCGCAATAGGGGGAAATGGCGCGCACGCGATTCACCGCGTTGTTCTCGACGCGGTAGAGGATCACCGCCTCGGTCGGGGGCTCGAGGTGAATCACGCCCGCCGTGGCCCCGCTGTCGCGGACGTACTCGCAGCCCCAACCGGTATTTCGAACGGCCGGAACGCTGTAGCCGATCCAGCCCGGCTGCGACTGCGCGGCGACCAGGGTCTTAAACTCGCGCTCCAGCCCCGAAGCCGCTGAGCGCGTGTCTGTCTGCGCGTTGATGAGCAGCTTGGGCTGCGCCCCGAGGGACGCAGCCGCTGCCAGGAGCCAGAGGGCCGCCTTCATTTCTTGATGATCTCCATCAGGTAGTCATTGGCTTCGGGCGACTTCATACTGACCAACCGCTCGAGGATCTGCTGCTGCATGCGGGTGTCTTTTTCCGACCGCGCAATCTGGACCATCGCTTTGACGTTCTTCTGCGAGCCGAGCGCATCGATGATGGCGCGCTTCACCTGCTGGTCCTGCTCCGAAGAGTAGAGGGAGGCCAGGCCGTCGCCGGTAGTGGCGGCGCGCGTGGAGGCGAGGTTCATGATGGCGAAGCGGCGCAACTTGGCGTCCTTCTCCGTGCGCGCGACCTCGAGGAACTTATCGGTATTCCCGTTCGACGGCATGCTCGACAGGATTTGCTGCTTGATGTCCGGGTTCGTCTCGCCGTTGTACAAAGACCAGACCTCGTCCCGCGCGGTCTGCATCGAGCTGAGCTCGCGGATGGCGGCCATGCGGAGGTCGGCGTCCTTCTCCGCCTTGGCGACCTGGAGCAGGCGGTCCTTGTCGCGCGCACTTTCGTACGCGATCAGGATGGCGCGCTTGACGTTCGGATCGTTCGACGAGCTATAGATCTCGGCGAGCACGGGATTGGCACCGCCGGTGGCGCCCTGACGCCGCTTCTCTCCCAGGTAGCGGATGGCGGCGACCTGTAGGTCGGGATTGCCCTGTCCGCGCGCGACCTGTTCCAGCACCTGCTGCCCTTTGGTCGTGTTGCTCTGCGCGAGGACGAACAGCGCTTTCCGCTTGATCGTGGGCGGCTGGGTGCTCTTGAGAAGACCGTCGATGAGCGGCAGCGCGCGGTCGGGGTCGGACTGCATGAGGCCATTGAGCGCGATGAGCTTCAAGTCTTCGTCCGACTCGCTCTCCGGGGTCACGGGCTTGCCGGCTTCGACCTCGAGCACCTTGGCGTCGTCGAGCCAGCGGCTGGAGGCGTAGCTCTTGCGCAGCTCGGCGATGGCGGCGCGGGCTTCGTCGGCGCGTCCGAGCTTGATGAGCGCATAAGCCTTCCAATACAGGGCGCCATCGGCGCGATTGCCGCCGTGCGCGACCACCTGGTTGAACGCTTCGAGAGCATCGCCGTAGCGGCGAGCCTCGAGGGAGCGCTGTCCGGCTTCATACGCGCGGTCCGCATTGTTGTAGCGGATTACGCGCATCCCGGCGGGCATCGGGGGCATCCCAGGCATGGGCGCCATGCCGGCGGCCGGGGCTGTCGCCGGACGCGGAGTCGCCTGCGCGAAGAGCGGGAAGTTCATCCGCATGTCCTGGACGGCATCGCGGGCCATCGCGGCCTGATCCCTTGCCATCTCGACCTGAGCCTGGACGTCGAAGTCGAGGTTCATGTCCAGGTGGAAGTTGTCGCGCAGGTTCTGCATCTGGTTGCGGAGCTCGAACATGTGGTCGTCGAAGTTGAAATCGCCGTCCGGCGGAGGCGGCGGCGTCGGCGCGATCACCGGCGCCAGGGGCGCCAGGGGCGCAACGGCAGCGGGCGGCGGCGGAGTCGCCGGAGGGGCAGGGGGAGCGGGCGGCGCGGTCTGCGCCACAGCCGCTCCCGCGGCCAGCAAAGCAATCGGGAGGATACGAGAGAGTGTCATGTCAGTTGCCTTCGTTATAGTTTTTGGCGCCCGGCGGACGTCTGCTCCGGAGCGGATTCTTCCTGGTTCCGGACGTTGGCGCCCAGAACGCGGATCTTGAAGAGAATGCCTTCGGCTTCGAGCCTCTGGCGCAAATTGTTCAATTCCCCCGGCGAAAGCCGCGAGGGAGAGTGCGCGATTTCGAGCAGCACGCGGTCGAGATCGTCGAGCACGTCGGCGACAGCGGTGTCACCCACATGCACCGCGGTTTGGCGGTAGAGGCCGCTCTCGCTGACGAGGTCCGCGGCGCGTTCCTGCTCCGCCGAGATATCCAGCGGGTGCTTGGGATTGGCGTTGGCCAGTTCGATCAGCACCATCTGCGACCGCTCCAGATAGTCGCCGACCGCGACCAGCAGGACGCGCTCGCCGGACTTGGGATCGGCCTTGGCGATGGCGCCGCCGCGGTGTCCCGGAGTGGTCGAGCGTCCCGCAAAGAATGCGACGACGAGCAGGCTGGCCATAGCGGTCGCGGTGGCAGCCCAGCGCGCGCGCGCCGGCAGCCACCCCATCCAGCGGCGTCGCCGCGCTGGAATTTGGGCTTCAATGCGCCGCCAGACGCGCTCGCCGTATTCGGCGTCGCGCTCGGGCAGCGGCAGCCCGTCGACTATATTCAAGACGCGCTGCAACGAAGCGTAGTGCGCGCGGCAATCGCCGCACGCGTCGAGGTGCTGCTCGGCGGCGAGCGTATCCCCTTCTTCTCCGTAGTAATGCAGAACGAGTTCTTCTTCGCTCAAATGGGTCATCCTGCTGTGCTCACGAGTGGTTCGAGAGCCCTCCTCAACTTCTGCACCGCGCGAAAGACGCTGTGCTTGGCCGCGCCGGGAGCGCAATCGAGCACCCGGCTTACTTCTTCGATACACATGCCTTCGAAGTGCCGCAGGACGAAGGCGGTCCGCTCCGTCGCGCTGAGCTCCTGTAAGGCTTCGGCGACCCGGTCCCGCACCTGGCCGCTGAGCGCCTCCCTCTCCGGGGAGGGCGCGGTCGACGGCAGATTGAGGATCGGATCGTCACGGTCGGGGTCGGCGGGCGCCATCTGCTCCGACCGCCGTTTCTTGCTGCGCATCAGATCGAGCGAGCAGTTCGCGGTGATGCGATACAGCCACGTGCCGAAGCTCGCCCGCTCGTCGAATTTGTCCAATTGCCGATAGGCGCGCATAAAGCTCTCCTGCACCACGTCTTCGGCGTCCGATTCGTTTCCGGTCATACGATAGGCCAGGCGGAACAGGGATCGGCTGTGGCGCTCCACGAGCACCCGAAACGCATCGGCGTCTCCGGCCCGCGCTTGGGCGACGCACACTCGATCGGTCAGTTCCATCCGGCTGTTCTTTAGACTGCGGGATTCGCCCCCGGTTAGGCGCCCGATTGCACACGTTCGCGCACGGGCTTCCTGAGCAAGTCCGAACGTTGTATCAGGGCACGACTTCAGTCGTGCCTGGCACGACTTCAGTCGTGCCGAAAGGGACACGCGAGGCCAGGGCTTTAGCCCGTGGTTTGCAACGGTTTTCGCCTCCGGTGGCTAAAGCCGTCGCCTACGAACGCAATCGGCACGACTGAAGTCGTGCCCTGATACAGGCGGTCACACCAGCGAAAACTAAGCGGCATTGGGGCACGATTGCCCGCCCCACTGCGCGAATTGTCGCAAACTGCGCTATACTGAGATCTACTTGAAGTAGATTCCGCTTCCCCCTCTCCCTCCTGGTAGTCGGTCCGCTGATTCCTCTTCTACCAACTTTGAATGACTCAATTTAACGAACTGTCCCTCTCTGCTCCTCTCGCGAGCAACCTGACCAAACTCGGCTATAAGACACCGACCCCGGTGCAAGCCCAAGCTATTGAGCCCGCTCTGGCGGGCAAAGACGTAGTCGCCACTGCCCAGACGGGCACGGGCAAAACCCTGGCCTTCCTGCTGCCGCTCATCGAGCGGCTGGCGCACAAGAAGGGCATCAACGCCCTCATCCTGAGCCCCACGCGCGAACTGGCCATCCAGATCGACGACGCTTTTCAGAAGCTGTCGCCCGGAAGCGGGCTCCGCTCCGCCGTCATTGTCGGCGGCCTGAGCGAGCGCGCCCAGTTGACCAGCGTGCGCAAGGGGGCCCAGGTCCTCATCGCGACCCCTGGCCGCCTGTACGATTTCCTGAGCCGCGGGCTGGTCCAGCTCGGCGGCGTGAAGCTCCTCGTCCTCGACGAAGCCGACCGCATGCTCGACATGGGCTTCCTGCCGACGATCGAGCGGATTCTCGCCGCAACCCCGGCGGACCGTCAGACCGCGTTCTTCTCCGCCACCATGGACCCGAACGTGAAGCACCTTGTGGAACGGCACGTTCGCGACGCCGTCCGCATCGAGGTGGGCGCCACCACGAAGACGGCCGACCAGGTCGATCTCTTCGTGTACGAAGTCGACCAGGCCGGCAAGCTCGACCTGCTGACGTCGATGCTGCGCGAAGAGGAAGGCTCGTTCCTGGTCTTCGCCCGCACTAAGCACGGCGCCGACAAACTGGCCAAGCGCGTCTCCGAGGCGGGCTTCAAGACCGCCGCGATCCACGGCGACCGCAGCCAGGGCCAGCGCAACCAGGCTCTCAAGGGCTTCCAGGAGGGCTACTACCGCGTCCTCGTCGCCACCGATGTCGCCGCGCGCGGCATTCACGTGGACGGCATCGCGCACGTGGTGAACTTCGACCTGCCGCAGGCTCCCGAGGACTTCATCCACCGCGTCGGCCGCACCGGCCGCGCCGGAGCTCGTGGAGTGGCCACGACGTTCGCTCTCCGCATGGAGCGCGGCGATGTTGCCAAGATCGAGCGGCTGATCCAGATGAAGCTGACGCGCAAGCATGTCCCCGGCGCGCCTGCCGAGATCATCGAGATCGCGAAGCCGAAGTGGCGGAGTTTCGGTCCGTCCAGGTCGCGGCGCCGTCGCGCGGTTTAGTTCAGAACGGGTTCCTAATGAGCGGCCTTGGTCGCGTGTCCTGACGGGCACGCGCATCGGAGGCCGCTTTTGTTTTTGGGGGCCATCACTTTACGGCCCGGTGGGGTAGGCTTCAGCCTGCGGAGGGCTTTAGCCCGACTCCTCGGGTGCGCGCGACGCTGGAAAGAGAGCGGACTGAAGTCCGCTGCAGGCTGAAGCCTACCCCACAGCGGGTTCCCAATTCCCTTCTCCGGCGTCTAAGCTATCCATAAAGGGGAAGCTTATGCTCCGTTCCGCTGTTCTTCTCGCCTTCGCTGCCACCTGCTCTTTCGGCCAATCGTTCGAAGCCGCTTCGATCAAGCCCTTCCCTCCAGACGCGCTCCTCAATATGACCGGCTGCATCGACGGACCGGGCCGCATCACTTGCGAACACACGAGCCTGAAGATGCTCCTGATGCGCGCATACCAGGTGAAGGCGCAGGAGATCGCCGGTCCGGCGTGGCTCGACACGGAGTATTTCAATATCGAGGCCAAGCTGCCGGAGGGCGCGACGCGCGTCCAGGTCTCTGCCATGTTCCGCAATTTGCTGGCGGAGCGCTTCGGCGTGGTCGCCCATCGCGAGCCGCGCATGCTGCCCGGGTACGCGCTGACGGTCGCGCCGGGCGGACTGAAGATCAAAGAGGCCGTTCCCCCCACCACGCCCGCCGCTGAGGAGGAGCCGCGCCGCGGTCCGCCGCCGATGGGCAGCGACGGCTTTCCGTTACTGAGGCCATCGCTGATTGCGGGAGGCGCCACGACACTCTTCCGTAATGGCCGCGCCCGCCTCCAAGGCGGAGGCATCACGCTGAAACAACTGGCTGACGCCCTCGCCGGGCAGTTGGACCAGGTGATCGTCGACGAAACCGGCCTGAGCGGCAAGTACGACATCACGCTCTACTGGACGCCGCGGGTCGGCGAAATGGGCGCGCGTCCAGTCACTGCGTTGCCGCCCGCGGGCGAGGCCAGTGCGCCCGACGCGGACTTGTACACCGCGGTGAAGCAACAGCTCGGCTTGGCGTTGGTGTCGAAGAAGATCCAACGTGACACGGTCGTGGTGGACAAAGCGGAGAAGGTCCCGACGGAAAACTGATACCATTCCAGGGATCACCTGATGAGTCCACAGCCCTCGATCGCCCATTACCGGATTTCGACCAAGCTCGGGGAAGGCGGCATGGGCGAGGTATGGCGCGCGACCGATACCAAGCTCGGGCGCGAGGTCGCGATCAAAATCCTCCCCGATTCCTTCGCCGCCGACCCCGACCGCATGGCGCGGTTCCAGCGCGAGGCGCAGGTCCTGGCGTCGCTGAACCATCCGAACATCGCGGCGATCTACGGGGTCGAGGACCGCGCGCTCGTCATGGAACTGGTCGAGGGCGAGAACCTCAAGGGGCCGCTGCCCGTCGAGACCGTGGTGCAGTACGCGCGGCAGATCGTGGACGCGCTCGAAGCCGCGCACGAGAAGGGCGTCGTCCATCGCGACCTGAAGCCTGCGAACGTCAAGGTGACTCCGGACGGGACGGTCAAGGTGCTCGATTTCGGCCTCGCGAAGGCCGGCGAGCAGACGTCCAGCGAGACCCAAAACTCGCCGACCATGACACTCTCGGCGACGCGCGCCGGAATCATCCTCGGGACTGCGGGCTACATGAGTCCGGAGCAGGCGGCGGGCAAAGTTGTCGATAAGCGCGCCGACATCTGGTCGTTCGGCGTGGTGCTGTGGGAACTGCTGACGGGGACGCGGCTGTTCGAGGGCGAGACGACGTCGCACACGCTCGCGGACGTGCTGCGCGCTCCGATCGACGTCGGGAAACTGCCGAAGGAGACACCGGCCTCGGTCCGGGCGCTGATCGGGCGCTGCCTGGAGCGCGACGTCAAGAAGCGGCTGCGCGACATCGGGGAGGCGCGGATCCTGCTGGATAGTCCGCCGGCGCCGGTCGTGGATGCGCCTGTTGCTCCACGCGCGGCGTCCAAACTGCCGTGGGCAATTGCAGGCGTGCTGCTGATTTCGGCGGCGGCCTTGGCATTCGTCCATCTCCGCGAAGCGGCGCCGGAGACGGCCGTGATCCGCACCTACATTCCGCCTCCGGACAAGACCACGTTCAATTTCAGCGGCGGTCTTTCGTCGACCGGGCCCGTGGCGATCTCGCCGGACGGCCGGCGCATGACGTTCAGCGTCAAGTCGGCGGACGGAAGCTCGCAGCTCTGGCTGCGACCGCTGGATGCGTTAACCGCGCAGCCGTTGGCGGGCACGACGGACGCAAGCCATCCGTTCTGGTCGCCGGACAGCCGGTGGATCGGCTTTTTCGCCGGCAACAAGCTGAAGAAGATCGATGCGGCCGGCGGTCCGCCGATGACTCTCTGCGAGGCGCCGAGCGGACGCGGCGGGACTTGGAACGCCGCGGGCGTGATTGTGTTCGAGCCCTCCGGCAACGCGCTGGGACTCGAGAGCGTCTCAGCGGCCGGCGGCATCCCCGTGAAGCTGGATCTCGACAGTCCCGGGCGCTGGCCCTCTTTTCTCCCCGACGGCGTCCATTTCGTCTACTCGACGGGAGATACGGTGCGCGTGGCAGCTCTGGGTTCCCGCAAGACGACGGTGCTGCTGGAGAGCCGGACGGACGCAGTGTACGCGCAGGGCTACCTGGTTTATCTGCGCGACGATACGCTGATGGCCCAGCCGTTCGACCCGAAGAAACTCGCGTTTACGGGCGAGGCCGTACCGGTCGGCGAGAACGTGCGCAGCATTGGGGCGCAACGCCGCGGCGTGTTTTCGGTTTCGCAGAACGGGTTACTCGCCTTCCAATCGGGAGCCACGATCGGGACGCGCGCGCTGACTTGGGTCGACCGCGCGGGCAAGCGGCTCGGCGTCGTCGGAACCCCGAGCGAGTTCTACGGGGTGAACCTTTCACCCGACGGCAAGAGAGTCCTGACGTCGGTGCTGGACCCGTCGACGCGCGCCTACGATCTCTGGCTGTTCGATCTCACCCGACAGGTGCGGACCCGATTCACGTTCGACAACAGCCGCGCCATCGTCCCGGCAATCTGGTCGCCGGACGGGTCCAGTATCGTCTATACCGCTCGGCGCAATGGCGCCGCCGGACTCTACCGCAGGGCCGCGGATCTCTCCGGCACGGAGGAGCTTCTTTATACGAGCCAAAACAACCCGCTTCCCAGCGGCTGGTCTCCCGATGGCAAGAACATTTTGTACGGAGAATCGATCACGGTCACGGCAACTTCGAGTGGGATATTCAGGCTCCCGTTAGAGGACAGGAAGCCCGTCGCCTTGGCAACGAACGGCCTCTACCCTTCGGGCGCGCACTTCTCGCCCGACGGCCGTTGGATCGCATACTTCTCGACGGATGCCTCGCGGCAGGAGGTTTATGCGATGCCGTATCCCGGCCCAGGCGGCAAGGTGCAAATCTCGGCGAATGGCGGGACTCAGGTTCGCTGGCGCAGCGATGGCAAGGAGATCTTCTATATTTCGCGATCGGGCGAACTGACGGCGGTCGAGGTGAAAGCCAGCGCCACATCGCTCGAAGTCGGACGCGTCGAGACGCTCTTCGCCGGCCTACTCGCCGGAGGCGGCCCCCCTCCATACGATGTCGCGACGGGAGGGCAGCGATTTCTCGTCGCGTTGCCGACGGAGCAGGCGACGCCGGAGCCCTTGACGCTCGTGCAGAACTGGACCGCGGCGCTGAAGAAGTGAGGCATCAACAGAGCCGCGACAGTTATGGAGCGGTTCTTCATTGACTGAGACAACCGCTCCATAACTGTCGCGGCTCTGTTCCTACCTCTGTCCGTATTCTTCCGGCAGGAGGACCGTCAGGGCGTCGGGGACGATGTTGATCTCGGCCGGCAGGTGGCCTGCATACTCGCCGTCGACCTGGACGTAGACGCGGCCGTCGGTCGGATGCGAGGCGACGATTCGCTTCGCGCGCGTCACGGTCACGCCCTTCATCCCGGAGACGCGATTCAGAATCAGGCCCGCGAAATACTTCACGTAGCGAATCGACGAACGCCCTTCGAACAGCACGACCTCGAACTCGTCGTCGAGCAGGCTGACGCTGCGGGCGATCGAGAAATCGCCGCCGTAGTTCTGGACCTTGCTGATTAGGGCGAAAGAGCACGTACTGCGGCGGCCATCGACCTCGACGTCGAACTCGGCGAGTTTTCGGCCGACCAGGCTCCAGCCCGCGACCCAGTAGGCGAATTTCCCCGTCCGCGCCTTGAGCGCCGCGTTGATGCGGTAGACGATGTGCGCGTCGAGGCCGATCCCCGCCATCAGCAGGAAGTGGCGCGAGACGCGTCCGCCGTCGCAGGTGATATGGCCGATGGAGATGCGGCGGGCGCGCCAGGAGTGCAGACGCTCGGCGGCGCGCTCGAGCTTCAACCCGAGTTTCGTCTCCACCGCGAGGACGTTCGCGGTGCCGCCGGGGAGCGCCGCCAGCGGGGTCGCCGAATGCGCCATGCCCTCGGCGATCTCGTTGATAGTGCCGTCCCCTCCCGCGCCCACGATCAACTCCGCGCCGCCCTCGATGTGGAGCCTGGCGATCGCGCCCGCCGTATTGGGTCCGGTAGTAGGTGCAACCGTGATCTCGTGGCCGGCGCCGCGCAGAATCGCGATGGCACGGTCGATGAGCGTGCGTCCCCCGCTCTTAAACTTGCCGGCGTTGGGATTGTAAATGAGGACGGTCTTTTTGGGCGTGTGGATGCTGGACTCCGGTTCTCGTTAAATTATAAGGGAGAGCCCGATGAATCCCGTCCGAGAAATCGAAAAGCTCCGCGACGAGCTCCGCCGCCACGAACATCTGTATTACGTTCTGGACCAGCCGGAGATCACCGACGCCGAGTACGACGCGTTGATGCGGACACTGCAGGCGCTGGAGGCCGAGCATCCGGAGTTGGCCACGCCGGATTCGCCGACGCAGCGTGTGGGCGGCAAGCCGCGCGAAGGCTTCCTCAAGGTCGAGCACAGCTCCGCCATGCTCAGCCTCGACAATGCGCTGAACGAAGGCGAGCTGCGCGACTTCGACCGCCGCGTCCGCGAACTGCTTGCCGGAGAGGCGTTCGTGTACGTGGCGGAGTTGAAGATGGACGGCCTCTCGATGGCCGCCCATTACGTCGACGGTGTGTTCACGCTGGCGGTGACGCGCGGGGACGGGCGCGTCGGCGAGGATGTCACCGAGAACGCGCGCACCATCCGTTCGCTGCCCCTCAAGGTCAAGACGAAGGACGAAAAGTTCGAGGCGCGCGGCGAGGTGGTGATGAACCACAAGGCGTTCGAGCGGTTGAACTCCGATCGCGAGGAGAAAGGGCTGGCGCGGTTCGCGAACCCGCGGAACGCGGCGGCCGGGTCGCTGCGCCTGCTGGAGCCGCAGATCACGGCGTCGCGGCGGCTCGAATACTACACGTATTTCCTGCTGGTGGACGGCAAGCCGGCCAAGGACAGCCACGCGGAATCGCTCGACGAGTTGGAGCGGCGCGGCTTCAAGGTGAACGAGAATCGCGCGCTGTGCCAGGACATCGGCGCGGTGCTCGAATTTTGCGCGCGCTGGGAGGCGCTGCGCGACGAGCTGCCGTACGAGATCGACGGGGTGGTCGTGAAGGTCGATTCCATCGCGCAGCAACAGCGGCTCGGGTGGACGGCGAAGGCGCCGCGGTGGGCAATCGCCTACAAGTACCCGCCGCGGCAGGCCGTGACCACGGTCGACAACATCGACATACAAGTGGGGCGCACGGGCGCGCTGACCCCGGTCGCTCATTTGAAGCCTGTGGTGGTGAGCGGCGTCACGGTGTCGCGCGCCACGCTGCACAACGAGGACGAGATCGAGCGGCTCGGCCTGCAGATCGGCGACGACGTGGTGATCGAGCGTTCCGGCGACGTGATCCCGAAAGTGGTGCGGGTACACGCCCAGGGGTCGTATCGGAAGCCGTTCCAAATGCCGTCGGTGTGCCCGGTCTGCGGGGGCGCGGTGGCACGCGAGGAGGGAGAGGCGGCGACCCGCTGCATCAACACCAACTGCTCCGCGCGCCTGAAGGAATCGCTACTGCATTTCGCTTCACGCGGTGTCATGAATATCGACGGGATGGGCGATGCACTGGTCGATCAGCTCGTGGACCGCGGGATCGTCGAGAACGTTGCCGATATCTACGGGCTGACGGTCGAGAAGCTCATGGAACTCGAGCGGATGGGCCAGAAGTCGGCCGCGAACGTCGTAGCGAATATCGAAAAGTCGAAGAAGAACCCGCTGCCGAGAGTGATCACGGCGCTCGGCATCCGGTTCGTAGGCGAACGGACGGCGCAGTTCCTGGCGGAGGCGTTCGGCGATCTCGACGCGATCGCGCGGGCGGATCTGGACGTGCTGCAAGAGGCGGAAGAGGTCGGGCCGCGAATTGCGGAGTCGATCTTCCATTTCTTCCACGAGCCGCGGAATCAGGAGCTCGTCGAGCGGCTGCGCGAGGCGGGGCTGCAGTTCACGTACGAAACGAAGCGCCCGAAGAGCGGCCCGCTGAAGGGCAAGACGTTCGTGCTCACGGGGTCTCTGCCGAATCTGAGCCGCGACGAGGCGACGCGGCTGATCGAGGCGGCAGGCGGCAAGGTGGCGGGCTCGGTGAGCAAGAAGACGAGCTACGTCGTGGCGGGCGAAGAGGCGGGCTCGAAGCTGACGAAGGCGCAGGAACTCGGCGTCCCGATCGTCAACGAGGACGACTTGCTGAATCTCATCCGCGTGAGCTGACCAACAGAGCCGCGCACGTAGTAAGCGGTTGTCCCGGCAATTCGAAACTGCCGGACCGCCGTGTCGCGGCGACGCCACGTCATCGGCGCAACAAGCATCCGCTTACTTCGTGCGCGGCTCTGTTGGAGTTGAGGTTGAGGCTATGGGTGCGTGAACTCGTTGGCGTGCGGCACGAGCTCGGAGTAGATGCGCGACGGCAGCGTCGTGGTCCAGTGTCCGCTGAGTTGGCCGTACGTATAGACCCCGGCGAACAACGTTAATGCGCCGGCGGCGACCGCCCACGCCGGGACTCGCTTCCGCCGCGGCGCGCTGAGGAAGAGCGCTCCCGCCGCCGGACACTCGGCGACACATTGCAGGCAGCCGATGCACTCGGCAGAGCGGATCGTGATCAGGCGGTCGACCGGCAGGGCGGAGGGGCAGGCCTTGGCGCACTTGGCGCAGTCGATGCACGCCTCGGGATCGCGACGGATGCGCAGCGGACTCGCCAATGCTGCCAGACCCATCAGCGCGCCGTAGGGACACAGGTAGCGGCACCAAAAGTTCTGAACGAACACGGACGCGATCACGATGCCGGCGAGCACGGCGCCGCCGGTGAGCCCGAGGTACCGGAAGAAGTTCAGCATCTTCACATCCGCGACAATCCCGTAGGGGCCGTCGAGGAACGCGCGGATCGCCGGGACCGACATCGAACCGACCGCGTACAGGAACAGGCCGAGCAGCAGGTACTTCAGTCCGCGCAGCGGGATATCGACACCGCGCGGCAGGCGATAATTGCGCCCGAAGGTCTGACGGCCGAGCCGCCACAGGTATTCCGACAGGGTCCCGACCGGGCATAACCAGCCGCAGAAGCTCTTCCGGAAGATCCACGACCCCGCGAGGAACGCCAGCAGCAGCAGCATGCCGGCCGCGTGCATCGCGGGCATCCGGCCGGTGAGGATGAGCGCTTTCAGGTTCATCAGCGACGCGATCGGCAGCCAGCCCTCGACGCCCGCCGGCCGGTTCGCGAAGATCGACTGTCCGCCGGTCTCGTAGTAGCGGACGAAGCAGTAGAACTCCGCGGCAATCCAGATATTGAGGGCCAGGAACGCGCCCTGCACACCGTGGCGCAGCGTCTGTGAGCGGTCCCGCGGCGCGCGGCGGGCGAGTTTTTTGCGCGCGGGTCCCATACTAATTCTCCAGAGCGATGGCGCGGGGGAAGAGGATGTTGTTCTCGAGGTGGATGTGCTGGTGCAGGTCGGCCTCGAACTCGGCGAGCGCGGCGTACACGGTTTGGAATGTCATGCAAGCATCGGCGGGCGCGGTGAAGCCGTTGCTGGCGGCGCGGATTTCGCGGAGCAGATCGCCGGCGCTATCGTGCTCGTGGACCATCATTCGGACGGGGTTGGCGACCGTACCGAAGGGCGGCGGGATCACCGGGTCGCCGGACAGCACCGCTTCCTCCAGCCGAACCATGTAGGGGAACAGGACCATTTCCTCTTTCATCATGTGGGTCGCGAGCTCCTGTCCGAGATCCGCGAAGTGCGCGCGAATCTGCTGGACCTCGGGGTGATTCTCCCCATGCTTCGAGCAGACCTTATCGAGGAGCAGGGGAATGCGCGAGATGGCATCGCGCGTATAGGCGTGGTGCGTGGACTGGATGTGTCCGATCAGGTCGGCGAGAGGAGCGGTGGCCCAGTCGCGGGCAGCGGCGGCGGCGTTCGGCGACTCCAACGCACTCAGGACGGAGTCGAGCGGCACGCCCGCGGCGCGGCAGGCGTCGGTGAGCGAGCGGTTGCCACCGCAGCAGTAATCGATGTGGAGACGTTCGAAGATCCGGGTCGCCGCCGGGATCTCCAGGGCCAGTTCGCGGACCGTTTTGTTTTCCGTCGTGATCGTCGTCATGGTTCCAGCCTACGGGAGTCGGAGGTGCTTGCCTATGACTTCAGTCACAGCCCGGAAGTTATTCTGACGATTGGAGTTCTGCCTCAAGCGCGGCGAGATCGCGGACCACCACGGAGCGGGCGTCCACCTTCAGGACGCCTTCCTGCTGAAAACGCGAGAGATTGCGCGAGACGAGCTCGCGGACGGTGCCGATCTGCGCCGCCAATTCCTGATTGTTGGCCGGCAGCGTGATCTCGATTCCCTCCGCCGTGCGCGTGCCTTGCTGGCGTGCGAGGCGGACCAGGTATGAGGCGAGGCGGCGGCGGACCGTTGTGAACGAGAGCTCCTCGATGATGCCGACCAGACGGCGCAATCGGGAGCCGACCACCTTCAGCACTTTCAGCGCGACTTCGGGGTGCGCGAGACAGAGTGCGTGGAAGTCCTGCTTGCGGAACAACAGGAGCGTGGCAGCGTCGACAGCCGAGCCGGAGGCGGGATAGGGGCCACCGTCGAACACGGGGAGCTCCGCTACCGAGCTGCCGGGACCGTCGATGCTGAGCACCTGCTCGCGTCCACCCGGAGAGCTCTTGAAGATGCGGATGTGGCCGCGCTCGACGATGTAGAGTCCCGCGCACGGGTCGCCTTCCGCGAATACGACCTCACCGGCGGCGTACTGTTTGACGACGAGGTGCTGCAGGACGAACGTCAATTGCGACGGCGTCAATTCGGCGAAGATCGGGACGCGGGCGAGGATCGGCGAGAAATCGGACACCTGGATTATTTTATCCCGCTCCGGATCTCCGGCACTTCGACAATGCGGACGCCGTTGGCGGGATGGTCGACGGCATCGGCGAGCGCGGCGATCATCTGCTCGGCGGTCACGAGTCCGAGGCGCCGCGCGGCGTCGCGCGTGGAGGGGATTGCTTCCATCAGCCGGTAGACCGGGACCAGGAAGACGGGCCAGCGTCGGCCGGGGCCAAGCACGTACCACGGGCGGAGAATCGTCGCGTTGAGGCTGGAGGCGCGGATGGCGTCCTCAGCTTCACGGCGCGCGGCGATGTACGCGTGCATGACGGGCGCGGGCTGCGCCACGCTGACGTACACAAAATGCGCTATGCCGGCGCCGGAGGCGGCTTGAACCGCCTGGGTCGCGGAGGCCAGATCGACGCTGCGAAATTGCGCAGCCTTGGCCGGACTGGGATGCGCCACGCCGACGAGTTGGACGAAAGTGTCGCAGCCGGCGACACGGTGCGCGTAGGAGGCTCGATTCAACGGGTCGCCGATGACGACGTCGCAGCCCTGTGCCGCGCGGGATTCCGAACCGGAGCGAACGAGTCCGCGCACCGAGTGGCCGCGGCGCAGGAGCTCCGCAGTGAGACGGCGGCCCATGAAGCCGCTGGCCCCGGTCAGGAACACTGCGCGCGGCATAACGCTTCTACTGATCGTCCTTGATCATCTTCTTGATGCGGTTGAGATTGCCCTTGATCTCGTCGGTGGCATCCTGAATCTGGGTCGTGTCGTAGATCACGCGGGGGGTCAGGAAGACGATTAGCTCGGTGCGGCTCTTGCTGTACGACTTGTTGCCGAACGCGGCGCCGATAATCGGGATGCGGTGCAGAACCGGGACGCCCTGCGAGGAGGAACCGATGCTCTCCTGGATGAAACCGCCGATGGCGATCATGTCGCCGTCCTGGACGGTCACCTGGGTTTGGAATTTCCGAGTCGAGAACGAAGACGATCCGGTGTTGCCGTAAGAGACGTCGAGCGGAGCGCTGACGTCCTGCTGGATCACCATGGTCACGACGCCGCTGGAATTGACTCGCGCCAGGATGTTCAGCGACGTTCCGGTGGACCGGCTGCTGACCGAATTGAAAGAGCTGCCGGTCACGGCCACACCGGCGGATGTGAGCACCGGGACGTCCTCGCCAACGTTCATGCTCGCGGGGATGCTGTCGGTAGCGATGATGCTGGGCGACGAGATGATCTTGGACTTCTTGTTCAACTCGGCAGCGGAGAGTGCGAGAGCGATTTCGTGACTACGCAGGACGAGCGCTCCGATCGAAAAGGTCGCTCCGCCATTGCTCGCGGCCGCCAGAATACGGTTGCCGACGCCCTTCTTCTCGAGGAAGGCCTGGATGCCGGAGGAGTACGCGCCGCTCAAATCGAGCTCGTAGATTTTGGCGTCGATGAGGACCTGGCGCGGGGCCACGTCCAGTTGGCGGAGGAGGTTGCGGATCTGCTCCCACTCCTGCGGGTTCGCCTGCACCAGAAGCGTGTTGTCGAAGGGATTCGGGATCACGTGCGGGATGCGCTGTCCGCCGCGGGCGCCGTAACCGCCATACCCGAGATAGCTGCCCGTCTGATCGCCGCCGGTGGGAGTCGGTGTCGACGTGATGCTGGACCCGCCCGATTGGGCGGTTGCTGCCGGCGCGGCCGCGCCCGACGAATAGACCGGCGAGGGCGCGAACGGCGGCGGATAAGCGTTGTAGCCCATACCCGTGGCGCCACCGTAGGCGCCGCCATAACCCATGCCTCCGCCGTAGCCCATGCCACCGCCATAGCCCATGCCACCGCCGTAGCCCATGCCGCCGCCCATCCCGATCCCGCCCATGCCGCCGTAGCCCATGCCGCCCATTCCCATCCCCATACCGCCGCCCATCCCCATACCGCCGCCCATGCCCATACCGCCGCTCATGGCGGCGAGACCGGCGAGAGCGAACGGATCGCCGCTATACAGCGCCATGATGGCCAGCGCGAGCGTTTCCGCGCGGCCGTACTTCAGACGGTAGACGTAGTTATCCACCGAGCCCGCAGTCACCTTCACCGGGATATCGAGCTTGTCGATCCACTTCTTCACGTCCTCGAAAACGCGTGGGTTCGGCGAGACCGCGATCAAGACATTGATGCGATCCACGGCAATGAACTTAAGCCCCGACTTGTCGGTCATCGAGTAGGCCTTGAAGACCGTGTCGAGCTCTTTCGCCAGGTCGCTGGGCCGGCTGTTTTCGATATCGAACAGACGCACGCGCTGGCCGGCGAAGCTCTCTGCGTCGAACATGGCGAGCAGGTCCATGGTGCGCCGCATATTGCGCGCGTTGTCCTGCAGGATCATCAGGTTCGCAGGCTCGTAGACGGAGTGGGTCGCACCCTCGCCGTAGAACGGCGCGAGCAGCTTGTCCATCTCGGCGGCGGTCGTGTACTTGAGGAAGATGAGGTTGAGGATCATCCGGTCGTCATCGGGCAGGGTCTTCTGGTCGGCGTTGACCTGCGGCTGAAGCGGCATCTGGGCAAGCGACGCGATGGGGATCACGCGATAGAAATCGCCGACCTTGATGATCGTGGCGCCGTTCACGCGGAGCATCGTTTCGAGCAGCGACATCAGGTCGACGGCCTTGACTTCGCCGTAGGTGTAGACGGTGACCCTGCCGTTGACGCGCGGGTCGAGGATGTAGTTGAACTTCAGCTCTTTGGCGACGATGTCGATCATGCCGGTGAGCGAGACGCCGTCGAGTTGGAACGGCTGCGTGCTGGAGAGTCGCGGCGGCGGCGCCCCTTGCGGGGGCCGTGTTCCCTGAGCGGCCGGGTTCGCCGGGTTCGCGGGGTTCACCGGTTGTTGCTGCTGTTGCTGTGGCGGCTGGTCCGGCGGAGCCCCGCCGCCGATCATCCGCGGAGGGCTGATCTGAGCATGGCTGCTCGAGAGCGCGCCGGCTACACAGGCCAGAACGGCGAATCGAAGAAAGTTGAAGCGCATGTTAGCTGTTCCGTCCAAATCTTTTTCTCGGGAGCGCGGCGACTGGCGCGCGCGCCTCACTTCACCCGCTCATACCCGCAGGTTTTGCCGAATGGGGAGGTGTAGACCTTTTTCACATAACCGTCCATGACCGCGCCCTCGGCTACGCCGTCATTCATGTTGCAGGTTCGGATGCCGTACGGCGTCTCGGCGCCGGGACCGGGCTTAACGGGCTCCGGTGGAGGCGCGGGAGCCGCATTGACGGTGTGAGTATCGGGCGCCGCCTGGGCCTGTGGCGCGGACTCCTTCGCCTGGCCGATCAGCTCCTCGGTGTTCTTCACATACGTCTGCCCGTTCCACTCGAATGTGAGCGTGCCGGCGCCGATCTCGGTGAGCTTGTACATGCCGATCTCTTCTCCGACACGAATGGCCTGGTGCCCGCCGTTGCCCGCGCTCAGGATCGCGACCGGGCCCGTGCGCAGCATCATCTGCCCGTGATACGCGGGCAGAGGCGGTGGGGGCGGAGGCGGTGGAGGAGGAGGTGGTGGTGGTGGCGGCGCCACGACGACGTTCGGATTGCGCGACTTGTCGAGCAGGAACTTCTGCGCGATGTCCTGATACGTCGTGGGGCTGACCGGCGGCGCCGGCTCGATTTTGGGCAGCGGCACTACCGTAGGCGGCGTCACGTGCGGATGAGCCGCGGCGGCTTCACGCGCCTTGGACGCTTTCCACTGACTGCGGAACTCGACGCCGGCGAGGATCATGACGCCGAGCAGCAAAATGTCGAGAAGAATGAGTTTGCGGCTCACAGGGCTGGCCCTTTCCGGACCGGCACGAGCTTGCGGGCGACGACGCCGGAGAGGCTGACGCGCACCTGCACGGTCTTGTTTTTATCGTGGCCGCCGGCGATGTGGATTTCGTTGGTGGCGATGATCTCGGGCTGGCTGTCGAGCATCGCCAGGAAATTGACGAGCTGTTCGATGGCGCAGGTAAAGCTCTCGGTCACAGTGACAATGCCGTAAGCGTCGCCCAGCGGCTTGGGCTCGGTGAACTGCTCGGCGCCGCGCGCATCGATGTTATTCAGGGCGGCGATGCGGTGGATGGTGTCGAGGAGGTACGCCTGCGCCTGCGGGACCGTGTCGGCGTTGATGATGCCCTTCTCGCGAGTGGCCAGCTCGGCGGTCACCTGCTTCAGGAGAGCCTCGCGGGCGGGCAGTGTCGCCGCCTGCTCCCGCAGCTTCTGGAGGCGCTTTTCGGCGAGCGGAATGGTGTCGACCGCGGCCACGACAGTCGGAGCGCCGGAGCCGGAGAAGAAGGCGAATCGCAAGATCACCGAGACGGCGAGCGTCGCGAGGATGATGAGAAGGCGGCGGTCGATGTTCACTTGCCCTTCTCCCTCGTGGTGTGGATCTGGAACATCTCGCCTTCGGCGTTGGGCGCCTTATTCGTCCAGTCGAAGCCGGTGTTCTCGAAGAGCGGAGAGGCGTCGAGAATGCGGATCAGGGTAGCGGTGGCGGGCGCCTCACCGGTGATGCGGACGCTGTCGGGATTCAAGTCGATGGCGTTGGTCCACACCGGCGGCTCGAGGCGCATGGTGAGGTCCTGGAGCGCGTCGAGATCGTGGCGGGTCTGGGTGCGGAAGCGGTCGAGGAGCTCGGTCTGGGCGCGGGTCTTGCCGATCTGCCGGTCGACCGTGCCGGCGCGCGCGGCGATCGGCTCGATGCGGGCAATCTCGGCGTTGAGGCGGGCCAGGTACTGGCGGTCCGCGTAGTTCGACCAGAACCACATGCTGCCGGCGACGCCCAGGAGCACGGTAAGCAGGATCAGGGTCGGTATGAGAATGGCGCGCGAGCTCGACTGGCGATGCTCGGGAGGCAACACGTTCGCGGACGGCGCCAGAAAGGGACAAGCCCCTGCCAGCGCCGTCGCGTACGGTAGTGCGTTGCGGGATAAATCGTTTTCGATCGGGTTGTGCGAGGGCTTGGGCAGCACCTCTTCGAGCTTCACCGGGACGGTGTCCGGGGGGAGGCGGAGCTCGGCGAGCGCGAGGACCGCGGCGCGCTCCGGCGGAACCTGAAATTCGGCGGAGAAGACGGGGCGCGCCTGGCTTTCGCCGTAGACCTCGACGCCGCCGGTGGCGGTGCGGCCGAGCGCGACGAAGCCCTGTGCTCCGTCGTGGCCATTGAGGCGGATCGCGGCGTGAACGGCGGCGGCGGAGAAGGTGAAGCTGCTGACGAGGATGCCGGCTTCGCTGAAGAGCGTCCGGTAGCGCTCGATGACCCCGCGGCGGACGATGCCGACCAGCACCGAGCCGTAGGCCACGCGCGAGTAGCCCCAGACGACGTCCTCTTCGCCATACGGATGCAGGCTGTCGATCTGGAAGCGGATGGCGCCCTCGATGTCCTTGGCGGCAACGCCTGGGAGCGGAATCTGGCGGACGATGACCTCGCGGCGCGGCAGCAGAACGGTCGCGCTGAGGTGGCCTAGGCCGACGGACTTGATAAATCGCGAGTACTCGGCGCCCCATTCGGCGGCCGGCCGGGTGGGCCAGCTTGGAATCGTCAGGCGGCCCAGAACGTCGATGCGCGACGGACGAACGCGCGCGGCGACGATCTCGAGGGCCTCGGCCCCGATCTCAATGCCGACGCCGGAGCCGAACGCGAGCCATTTCCACAGGTCTTTCGAAACTTCGGGCATCTGGACGGGCATTCGGTCAGTTGCTCCAGGCCGTGTCATACCAGCGCAGCACGTTGACGGCGGACTTGGCGTTGGGCTGCAGGTACTTGCACTGTGCGGCGACGGTGCGCTTGAGGTCGGAGAGCTTGCCGTCCGGCTGGCGGAGACGGGCCGTGGCGCGGAGCGTGATGATGGAGTGTCCTTCGACGCGGAGACGCTGTCCGGGAGCGCCGATTTCGGCCATGAACGCGCCGAGATCGCCCATGGTCAACGGCTTGAGCGCGCGGCGGGCGATCAGGGCGGTGATGGCATAGGAATTGAGCCCGATCGCGGCGAGCGTGGCGGGCGACGCGGTATTGACGTCGATCGTGCCGCGGCCGCCGTAGACGGTGAGGCAGTCCATCAGACCGGGGCGGGGAACCAGCCGCGGCCCATTGGGGTCGGCGCCTTCCAGCGTGTCCGCTGGGACGTAAGTGCCGTAGAACAGATCCGGAGTGACGCCTCTCACGAGCAACAATTCCTCAATCTCTTGAAAAGACGCGTGCGGCGCGCGAAAAGACGGAGTCTGGGCGGTATAAAAGCCGTCGAAACCGCCGCCGGCGCCGGGCTTGCGCCAGTCGTCGATGGCGGACGCGATGTCCCGGGCGCGGCCTTCCTGCTGTCCGAGGGCGACCAGGAGGCGGAAGAGGTCCTCTACGGAGGCGTTATTGACGTCGAGCTTGCCGGCCTCGGGGAGCAATTCGAGGCGGACTTCCCCGCTGGGGAAGCTGTAGTTGACGACAGTCGCGCCCTGGGGAATCATGCGCTGGTCGGGATGCATGATACTCCACAGAAGCTCGACCATCCCGCGCTGGACGCCGCCGACCGCCAGATAGTAGCTGCGGAGCGAATCGACCGCGGTCGCGGTCCGCTCGGTCTCGCCGCGAACGGTGCTGGCGAGCGAGAAGGAGATGGCTGCGAGAGCGGCGGAGACCCAGAGGACCATCAGCAGCGCGCTGCCGCGAGAACGAATCGACCGAGGTTTCGTTGCGGTTTGTATCAGGGCACGACTTGAGTCGTGCCGGGTGTGTTCGCCTCGGAGACCGGGCTTTAGCCCCCGGGGATCCGAAAGCCGCTCAAAACCGGCGGCTAAAGCCTCCTCGCCCGGCGCGCTCTCGGCACGACTCAAGTCGTGCCCTGATACAAGACGGCGTCCGCAGATATTGGGCGCGGCGTGGATGTGCTCCTCGGCACGACTCAAGTCGTGCCCTGATACAAGACGGCGCTGCGGTGCGAACGCGAAAGGCTCCCCACTATTCGCCGGCATATTTCACCCCCGCCTCGCGATTCAGGTAAATGGGGACGGTGACGCTGATGGGCTGAAGACGGGCCTGGGTCGCTTCCATCGGGACGATGATGGCGCGGATCCCGAACGGCCACCCGGCGTCCTTCCAGTCATTGGTCCAAAGTCCGGCATCCTCGATCTTTTCGGCCATGTGCAGGTATTGGAAGCGGACTTCGCGAAGGTGGTCGGCCAGAACAAAAGTGTTCGGCCCGGAGTTCGGGGTCGCGAAATTCGCCACCATCCCCGAGACCCCGGTGCAGACCTTGCCGGCGCCCTGCGGGCCGGTGTACGGTGTTTCGTTGGCCACGAGCCGGATTCCGCCCTTGTCGTCCGGAATGGTAAAAAGCTGGATGACTTGCGGACGTCCGCGCCAGGCGCCCTGCAACGAGAAGCCGGTGACAGTCGTGAGGCCGTTCGACTGGCCGGAGAAGAGGCTCACCATGGCGCCGCCGTCCCCACATGGCGAGACCACCGGAATGATGCCCTGCAACTCCTGCTCGAGGATGCGCTGCGCGCCGGCAATACGGCGGTTGTCCATCAGCCGGCTATCGGTTCGCGAGAGAGCGGAGAGGCCGATGCGCATCGACATCATCATGCCGACGGAGAGGACGCTGAGGAGCGTCACCGCGATCAGCACTTCGAGCAGCGTGATGCCGGCCTGCCGCCTCACGGTTTCTTCTCCATGGCGGCGCCCAGATCCTCGTTCGTCAGCGGACGGGGCTTATAGGCGTCGAGCGTGTAGGTGCGGACGCTCTGGCCGGAACGCCACCAGATTTCGAGCTCGACGCGGTCGATGGCCGTAGCGCCGACTGTGATTTGAGGCGGGGCCTCGAACTGCGAGACCTTGGCGCGCCATCCGGCTTCCATGCCGCCGGCCTGACTCGGGTCGAACATTCCCTGGACGACCGCGTTGCGCGGGACCCGACGGTCGAGGAGGAGCTCGTTCATGCGGAAGCGGCCGAGTTGGACCGCGCGATCGTAATCCTGGAGGCGGGCGGCGTTCCGGGTGGTCCCGGCGAGTCCCGACATGAGCCCGACGACCGCGATCGCGAGGATCGTGGTCGCGACAATCATTTCGAGCAGCGTCAGTCCGCGTTCCGATTTCATTGCTCCGCCTTGGGAGTTTCGATGCGGGGAAAGCCGGTCATCGGATCGAGCCGGACGATGCGTCGGTTCTTGTGACCGTTGACGAGTTGAATGCCGATGCCGGGGATGCTGGCGCCCGGAAGCAGGAGGAGGCGCTGCACGCCCAATTCGGCGGCGCTCTCGTCGTGGGGAAGGACATTCTCGATCGAGATGCCCTCCGGCAGCTTCATCTCCCGGTCGCCGCCGAGGTCGTTGGAGTAGAGCGCGAGCTTGTTGTCCTTGGCGGAGATGAGCACTTCGACCGCCTGTTGGCGGCGCTCGGCGCGATTGACGGCGGAGTTGAGAAAGCTGGCGACGTTGTCCGCGGCCGAGGCCATACGAACGCTGTCGAGGCCGGCAGTCATGGATGGGGCGAGGATGGCGAGGATCAGCCCGACAATGCCGACCACCACCACCATCTCGACCAGCGTGACGCCGGCCTGCGCCTTATTTCCAACTGAGGACGTCGGCATTGACACCTTCGCCGCCGGGTTGACCGTCGGCGCCGAGGGAGACGATCTCAGGTTCGTCGCCGTGCTCTCCGGGGTAGCGGTAGACGTAGGCATGGCCCCAGGGATCGGCGGGGATGTCCTTCGGCATGTAAGGCCCGTTCCACTGGCCGGCGTCGGCCGGCTTGACGCGGAGCGCCAGCAGGCCCTGCTCGGTCGTGGGGAAGAGCCCGGTGTCGAGTTTGTAAGTGCCGAGGGCGGTCATGAAGTTTTGGATCTGGCTGCGGGCGGCGGTGACGCGCGCCTGGTCTGCCTTCTTGAACATGCCGGGCGCGACCAGGGCCACGAAGAGGCCGATGATCGTGACCACCACGAGCATTTCGATGAGAGTCACGCCGGCTCTGCGTCGGCGGCGATTCGAGGGGGAGCGTTTGAGCTGGTTCATATCGAGACGTCGTTAATGCTGGTGATCGCCAGCAGCATGCTGAGAATGAGCGAGCCGACCACGACACCCATGAGGAGAATCACGAGCGGCTCGAAGATGGAGGTGAAGCGCTTGATCGAAGAGCGCGTATCGTTCTCGTAAATATCCGCCATACGGGCGAACATATGGTCGAGGCGTCCAGTCTCTTCACCGACCGCCAACAGGTGGGCGGCCAGCGGCGGAAACACGGCGGCCTTGCGGATCGGGTTGGCAATGCCTTCTCCGCGCTTCACACCCTGCGCGACTCCGGCCAGAGCTGAGGAGATCATGCGGTTGGAGAGAGTGGCGGCGGCGATGTGGATCGACTGCACGAGCGGTACCGTATTGGCGACCAGGGTCGCCATGGCGCGGGCGAAACGCGAAGTCTCGGCCTTCAGCATTGCATCGCCGATGAGGGGGATGCGCAAGCGGAAGCGGTCCCACCACATACGTCCCTTCACCGTGGAGGTGTATCCGCGCCAGGCGGAGAACGCGAGGACGATGGCGCCGGCGCCGATCCACCAGTAGCCGCGTAGAATCTCGCTGGCGTCGAGCATCAGGCGCGTGGGGGTCGGCATCTTCATCGTGGATTCGGTGAAGATGGAGGCGAACTTCGGAACCACGAAGGTGAGCAGCAGGATGATCGACGCGAAACCGACACTGGCGAGCAGCGCCGGATAGATCATGGCGCCGATGATGTAGCTGCGCAGGTCGTCGCGGGTGCGCTCGAACTCGGAAAGACGCTCGAAGATCGACGCCAGCGAGCCGGACGCTTCCCCCGCACGGACCATGTTCACGTAGAGGTCGGAGAAGTAATCGGGGTGCGTGCCGAGCGAGTCGGCGAAAGACTTGCCGCTCTTGAGCACGCGGAGGACGTCGAGGACGATGAACCGGAAAGACGAGCGCTCGGTGAGCTCGGCGGTGATCGTCAAGGCGCGATCGAGAGGCACGGACGAAGTCAGGAGCGTCGAAAGCTCCTGGGTGAAGAAGAGGACGTCGCGGCGCTTCCCGGACTTGCCGAAAGACGGCAGCTTGATCTCGAAAGACGTGCCCTTGGGAGCGACGCCGACATAAATCGGAGTGAGCCCCTGCCGCCGAAGCTCGCGAGCGACAATCTTCTCATCCTGCCCGGAAACGCTGCCGGAGCGGACCTTGCCGTCGGAAGCGACAGCCCGGAAAAAGAAGGTGGAGGCCATTTAGAAAGACCTCTTTTGGGCCACGAATGCACACGAATGCACACGAATGAACACAGCGCCTTTCGGTTTGGATTTATTCGTGTTCATTCGTGTTCATTCGTGGCTAGAATTCTTGCGTCACGCGCATGACTTCTTCTACTGTCGTCGAGCCTTCGCGGATCTTTTCCCAGCCGTCTTCTCTCAGGTTTCGCATTCCGCTGCGGCGGGCCATGTCGTTGATGGTCCCGGCGTCGGAATTCTTCATGATGAGTTTCCGGATCTCGTCGTCGCACTCCATCATTTCGAAGATGCCGACGCGGTGGCTGTAGCCTCGGCCGCCGCATTCGGGGCAGCCGGCGCCTTTATACGTCTGCACCATTTCGCCATCCGGCGCGAGCGCCACCCGGTCGGGAACCTTGCAGTGGGGGCAGATCAGGCGCACCAGGCGTTGCGCGAGGACCGCGACGAGGGAGGAGGTCAGCAGGTAATTCTCGATGCCCATATCGAGCAGGCGCGTGATCGCGCTGGGGGCGTCGTTGGTGTGCAGCGTCGAAAATACGAGGTGGCCGGTAAGCGCGGCGCGGATCGCGATATCGGCGGTCTCGCGGTCGCGGATTTCGCCGACCATGACGACATCCGGGTCCTGGCGGACGATGTGGCGGAGGCCGGTCGCGAACGTCAGGCCGATCTGCGGATTGACGTGGAGCTGATTGATCCCGTCCATCTGGTACTCGACCGGGTCTTCGATGGTGATGATCTTCTTGTCGGGCAGATTGATGCGTTTCAGCGCCGAGTAGAGCGTGGTCGACTTTCCGCTGCCGGTGGGGCCGGTCACCAGGAAGATGCCGTGCGGCAGGCTGGTGAAATGTTCCATGCGGGAGAGCATGCGGTCGTCGAAGCCGAGACGGCGGAGGTCGTAGAAATCGCCGGCGGAGCGGTCGAGGAGGCGCATGACGACGCTCTCGCCGTAAAGCGTGGGGAGGGTCGAAACGCGGAGGTCGACTTCGCGGCCCAGAAGCTTGAGTTTGATGCGGCCGTCCTGCGGCAGGCGGCGCTCGGCGATGTTCAGCTTGGCCATCAGTTTGAGGCGGGAGATGATGGCGGCTTTGAGCTCGCGCGGCGGCGTGTCCTGGTTGGCGAGCACGCCGTCGATGCGGAACCGAATGCGGAATTCCTTCTCGAACGGCTCGATGTGAATGTCCGAGGCGCGGCGCTCGATCGCTTCGGTGATGACCGCGTTGACCAGGCGAATGACCGGCGCCTCGCTGGCCATGTCGCGAAGGTGCTCGAGATCGGCGGAGGCGTCTTCGTCGAAACCCTCGACCGTGGCGGCGCGGTCGGATTCGCCGTAGTGGCGGTCGATCGCGTCGAGGATTTCCTGCTCGGGAGCGAGAACGGGGCGGACTTCGAGGCCGGAGAAGGCGCGCAGGGCGGCCAGCGTCTCGAAGTCGAGCGGGTCCGCCATGGCGACCGTCAGGACAGCTTCAGCGACGGAGACCGGAAAAGCGCGGCATTGGCGGAGGAACCGTTGTGACAACCCGTCGATTTCGGGGCTGGAAGGCGGTGGGGCATCGATCGTGATCAGCGGAATGCCGAGCTGATCGGAGAGGGCGGCGAGGATATCGCGCTGGGCAATCAGGCCCATGTCGGCGAGGATCTTGCCGAGTTTGTCTCCGCGCTCGAGCTGGATTTCGAGGGCGCGCGTGAGGTCCTCGGGATCCAGCTTGCCGCGCTCGATGAGAATCTCACCGAGGCGCATATAGGCTCGCGGCTCCTCCTGTGGCACGGCCGGAGCGTCGGATTCGGGAGTGGGGGGAACCGTGGCTGCCACGCTTATTGCTCTTGGACTTGGATATTACCGGCGAGGGCGGAGCGGCGGTCGGCCTTGGCGACCAACAGGCCGGGGAGGCCGGCGGTGTTCTCCCAGCTCGAGTAGTCGAGGCGGATCGCGAGCACGATCTGCTCCGTCTCCGGGATCTGCGGCAGGCCGACCGCCATATCGTGGAGGGCGGCCGAGATGAGCTTGCGCAGGCCGGGGAGGCGGGTGACCTTGGCCGAGTGGACCCGGGTCTTCTGAGCGTCGGTGATGGTGCTGTTGAACGGGTTGATGGTCGGGGTCTGGATCAGGCCGAGCTCGGTGGTGAAGACCGCGCCGAAGCCGTCGAGATAGACGCCGCGCGTGGCGCCGAGGAGGTCCACCGGACCAGCGTTATCGGCGGACAGGCCGGAAACCTTCGTGTCGAAAACGCGTTCCAACGTCACGAAGGCGGACAGCGGGATGCGAACGGCCTTGGTCTGCGCCGTAGGGCTGGATTTGGCAGCGGTTGGCGCCGGAGCGGCCGCGGCGGTCGATTTCGGCGCTACCTGCGCGAAGACGGGCAGAGCGGCGAGCAGTAAGACGAAGGTTTTCATTGGACCACTCCCTGTTCGGCCGGCGGTGTGTAAAGGCCCGCGACGACCATCGCGCTCTTGTTCCGTTTCTGGACGTTGTCGTATTCCTCGGCGGCGAACTTGAGGCTTTGGCGCGCCTGTTCCACTTCGGAGACGAGTTGTTTGACCTGCAACGTGTGCCTTTGTTCCGCGTCGGCGATTGCTTTCGCGACGGCGGCGTCGACGATCGGACGGATGTCGGTGTCGGTGGCCACACGGGTAACGCCCGCCGGCTGGTACGCGATCACAGGCCCGCTTGCGGGAGCCGGTCTATGAAGCGCGAACACCACCAGGGCGATGGACAGCATGGCAGCGGAAGCGAACCCGAGACGAGCCGCGGAGCCCCAGAAGTCGGAGAAGAAACGACGGAGCGGCGACGGCTCGAACACGGGGTCGGAGACGAAGGCAATGCGCTGCGGGATCTCCTCCTCGCGGAGGGTCAGCAGGGCGGATTCGGTGATTTGCAACTGGTCGAGCTCGGCGCGGCACGCCGGGCAGGTTTTGACATGCGACTCCACCAGGCGCCGTTGCGGGACGGCGAGCTCCTGGAGGAAGTAGTCGCGCAGATCGAATGGCGAGCAACTCATGACACACCTCTAGACTTCACAGGAGCCAGTTCGGCCTTGAGCAGCTCGAGAGCGGTATACAGACGGGACTTGACCGTGGAGACCGGGCACGAGAGAACTTCGGCCATCTCCTCGAATTTGAACCCCTGGTAGATTTTGAGCACGACCGCTTCCCGTTGTTCGGGCGAGAGGCGGTCGAGCGCGGCGGCTACCGAGAGGCTCAGCTCCATCGGGAAAACAGGGCTTCCCGCGACGGAGATTATGGTCTCAGTCCGCTCCGGCTCGATCTCGTCCACATCGCATTCGGGCCTTTGTTTCCGGAACATCGAGTAGGCCTCGTTGTGGGCGATGCGGTACAACCAGGGGGCGAAGCGTCCCGGGTCGTCGAGCTTGCGGAGGTTCTGATAGGCTTTCAAGAATACGTCCTGCGTCAGGTCCAGAGCGTCTTCGCGGTTGCGGGTCAGACGGAGAAGGTAGTTGTAGACGCGCTTCTCCCACCGGGAGACGAGGAGGTTATACGCCTCGACTTTTCCCCGGGCAGCCTGACGAATCAGGTCGGCATCTTCGACCGCCCGAAAGATCAAATTCTCTGGCTCCTGGTGGGTAGACGCAGTACGGACATAAAAAGACGGGACGCGGGGGAATGAATTACTAGTGTAGCAGCGAGGCGGGTCAGGCGGCTGGATAGCGGGACTCTTCGAGTCGACGGGCTTCTTCGGCGGAGATCCACCGCGTTCGGTCTGGCGTGCACAGGAGCTCGTACGGGATATCGTCGCGGGTCCCGTCGGCGAACCACCCCGAGATGCCGATCAGTCCGGACGGGGAGCTGAAGCGTTCGCGTGCAGAGTCGATGGCAGGCGGGAGTGAGGGATGAATGGCGAAGATGTAGTCGGATTTATCGACTGAGAATGCGAAAGGGCGGCCGCGGTTCTGGGCGGGAGAGGCGGACGGCGGCGGCTCGAGCTCATCGGTCGGAGGCTTCATCGACCTGCTCGGCCTTCCGGCGGGCGTTCCGGACAATCTCCTCGACGACGGCGGAGGCGGATTTGGCGCCCTTGCGCTTCCGAAGATCCTCGATAAAGTCGATCGAGTCCTTCGAGAGCATGTAGGTTTTCGTTACCTTGGCTTCGGCCCGAACCATGGCTGTCTCCTACCCCTACGATACACTGCGCCCTGTAGAAAAGGCGTTATACTACCAAGTTGCCGACAGTACGGTGAGGGGATTTCCATGAGCACGGCCCAAGCTACGCCTCCGCACGACCTCGCACACTCCTCCGAACGGGCCGAATTGGCTCGTAAGTGCCTTTATTACATGACGTTGATGCGGGAGATCGAGGACCGCATCGAGCGCAAATTGTACCGGCAGGGCAAGGTCGTCGGCGGTGTCTATGTGGGGCGCGGGCAGGAGGCCATCCCGGTCGGTTCGGCGATTTTGGCGGACCCCGAGGACGTGCTACTGCCGTCCCATCGCGACATGGCCGCCCTGCTGATCCGGGGCATCGAGCCCCGACGGGTTTTCGCGCAGTACATGGGCCGTATGGGCGGGCTGACTCGGGGCCGAGACGGCAACATGCACATGGGCGACCTCAAGCTCAATGTGATCTCGATCATCAGCGCCCTCGCTGCGACGGTCCCAGTGGCCGCCGGCTGCGCTCTGGCCCTGCGGTACCTCGGTAAACCGAATGTCTGCTTCGCGTACTTCGGGGACGGGTCGACCAGCCGCGGCGACTGGCACGAGGGCGTCAACTTCGCCACCGTCCAGAAGCTGCCGATCGTGTACGTCTGCAACAACAACCAGTACGCCTACTCGACGCCGCTGCACCTGCAGATGGCATGCGCGCACGTCGCCGACAAAGGTCCGGCGTACGGAATGCCCGCCGAGATCGTCGACGGCAACGACGTCTTCGCGGTCTACGAGGCGACCCAGCGGGCGCTGGCGCACGCCAAGGCCGGGCTCGGCCCGTACCTTCTGGAGTGCAAGACGTTCCGCATGACGGGACACTCGGCGCATGACGCCGCGCACTACGTCCCGAAGTCCATGTTCGAGGAGTGGGGCAAGCTCGACCCGATCGTGCGGTTGGAACAGCGCATGATCGAGAACGGCTGGGCGGACCGCGCGGAGCTCGACGCGGCGCACGCGGAAGTGATGCGCGAGATCGACGAAGCGGTCGAATGGGCGGAAAAGAGCCCGTATCCCGATGCGTCGTCGCTCGAAGAAGGGGTTTACGAGTGACCACGTATCTCGAAGCGATCCGCGAAGGTCTGATGGAAGAGATGGACCGCGACCCGAACGTCTTCTGCATCGGCGAGGACATCGGGGTTTACGGCGGGGCGTTCAAGGTGACGGCGGGCTTCCTCGAGCGGTATGGCGAGAAACGGGTGGTCGACACGCCGATCTCGGAAGGCGCGATCGTCGGCGCGGCCATCGGCGCGTCGTTCATGGGACTGCGTCCCGTGGCGGAGATGCAGTTCTCGGACTTCATCACCTGCGGCTTCGACCAGATCGTGAACTTCGCGGCCAAATGCCGGTATCGCTGGGACGCCCCGGTGCCGATCGTGATCCGCGCGCCATCCGGCGGCGGGATTCACGGCGGACCGTTTCACTCGCAGAATCCCGAGATGTGGTTCGTGAAGACGCCGGGCCTGAAGGTCGTGGCGCCGTCGAATGCATACGACGCGAAGGGTCTGATCAAGTCGTCGATTCGCGACAACGATCCGGTCATCTTCTTCGAGCACAAGGGCCTCTACCGCAAGATCAAGGAAGAACTGCCGACTGAGGATTACACCGTGCCGATCGGGAAGGCGAAAGTCGTGCGCGAGGGCCGCGATCTGACGATCGTCACCTACGGCGCGATGGTGTGGACCGCGTTGGAGGCTGCGGATAAGATGGCGGAGGACGGCGCATCGGTCGAGGTGATCGATCTGCGCACGCTGCTGCCGCTCGACCGCGAGACGGTGTGCGAAAGCGTCAAGAAGACGTCAAAGGTGCTGCTGGTGCACGAGGACACGCGCACGGCTGGACTCGCCGGCGAACTCGCCATCAGCATCACGGAGACGATTTTCGAGTACTTGGATGGGCCGATTCTGCGGGTGACCGCGCCGGATACGCCGGTGCCGTACAGCCCGCCGCTGGAAGAGGCCTTCCTGCCCAATGTCGACAAAGTTCTGGAGAAGGCTCGCTGGCTGTATCGCTATTGAGTGCTGTCTGACGGCGGCGCCGAAGCCCGAGTATCGAGCGGGAGCGGCGCGGTCGGAGCACGCAAGAGTGGTCGTGCTGGAGGACCGGCGCGGCTTCGGCGCGGTATTCGCCGAGGCGGATTTTCCGGTGACGCGCGACGTGGCGGACTTCGTCGCGGTGCAACTGGTGAAAATCGCCGGATTCGAGCGGGCGGGGATCGTGCTCACCGGCTCCGGGCCGGCAGCGCCCGAGTCAGGCGAGATACTGGCGGCGGTCGCGAAAGCGCTGCGGAGTCTCGGACCGGCCACCGTGTCGTACGACGGCATAGTCTCGGTGCGCACGGCGGAGGGCAACTGCCTTGCGACGTTCTATCCGGTGCAGTTCGACGGGTGCCGCGATGGCGCTGCGGTGCACGGTCCGATTCGCGCGGCGTTTCAAATGGTCGATGTGCCGCACGGATTGCAGTCGCGCGGCGACGTGGCGCCCGGATATCCCGTGCAGGCGGTGGCGATCGGAAAGGCGGCGACGGTGCTGGCGCTCGGCGGCGACGTCCCGTCGGGGCGTTTCGCTGCGGCGGGGCGGATGGTGGTCGGACGGGCGAACGACGCGCTCGCGGCAGCGCCGGACGACGTCGTGGAGAAGGCGGTCGCGGCGGTGCTGCGGCGGGTGCGGTAGAGATCGGCGTTCACCTGCGGCCCGATCGTTTTACGGCTTCTTGCGCCCGACAGAGCCGCCGAGCTACCTGTCTTCGCGGTCTTCGCGGATCAGGGGCGCGCTATCTGACTGTGGCGGAAGACTGGCAGCAAAACGATCGAGGTCCGCCCGGAGCTTCTCAAGCGCAACACGCCGTTCCCAGGCAGTTCGAGCTTCGGGGAGCTTCGGCATTTCCTCCGGGTTCATGAAACCATAGTGATCCTCAGCGCTGCGAGATTCAACCCGCTTTCGTTCAGTGATCGAACTAATCTTGAACCCCATTCCTTGCCTGTGATAGACTTCGGACCGAATCGAGGTCGATCTCCGATGAAGAGCTCTCTTTTTGCGGCTGTTCTGGCCGCCTCCGCGCTATCGGCGCAACCTCCTGCGCAGACTCCCGAACAGCAGGCCCGTATCCGGGAGCAGCAGGCGGCGTCCCAGGCCGACCGCCAGAAGATGATGGACCTGCTCGGCATCAAGGAACTGCGTCCCGGACGGAACGGCAGCAATAAGGACGCTCCCAACTACGCCAACTACGACGAGTCGAAGGCGAATCCCTTTCCGACGCTGCCCGACCCTCTGGTGCTCAACAACGGGAAGAAGGTCACGAGCGCGAAGGACTGGTGGAGCAAGCGCCGTCCGGAGATCGTCGAGCTGTTCGATCGCGAGATCTATGGCCGCGTTCCGAAGGTCACGCCCAAGGTCAACTGGGAAGTCACGTCGACCACCGAGGAGAAGAACGGTGACGTCGCCGTCATCGTGAAGCGTCTCGTGGGCCACGTCGACAACTCGGCGCACCCCTCGATCACGGTCGACATGCAGCTCACGTTGACGACGCCCGCCGACGCGAAGAAGCCGGTGCCCGTGATCATGGAGTTCGGCTTCGCGTTCCCTCCGGGCGCGGGACGCGGTGCTGCCGCTCCTGGCCGCGGACCTGCGGGTCCGGGACGCGGGCCGACCGGTCCCACGTGGCAGCAGCAGGTGCTGGCAAAGGGCTGGGGCTACGCGATCCTCGTCCCGAACAGCATTCAGGCGGATAACGGCGCGGGGCTGACCGCCGGGATCATCGGACTCTGCAACAAAGGTGAGCCGCGGAAGCCCGACGATTGGGGCGCGCTGCGCGCCTGGGCGTGGGGCGCGAGCCGCGCGCTCGACTACTTCGAGACCGACAAGGCGGTCGACGCCAAAAAGGTCGGGATCGAGGGACATTCGCGCTACGGGAAGGCCGCCATCGTCGCGATGGCATACGACCAGCGCTTCGCGATCGCATTCCCCAGCTCGTCGGGTGAAGGCGGCGTCAAACTGCACCGCCGCAACTGGGGCGAGGTCATCGAGAACGTCGCGGCCACCAGCGAGTATCACTGGATGGCGGGCAATTTCCTGAAGTACGCCGGCCCGCTGAACTGGAACGATATGCCGGTGGACTCGCACGAACTCGTGGCGCTATGCGCGCCTCGTCCCGTGTTCATCAGCGCGGGCGCGACGGAAGGCGACGGCTGGGTTGACGCGAAGGGCAGTTTCCTGGCCGGCGTGGGCGCAGGTCCGGTGTACAAGCTTCTCGGCAAGAAGGACCTCGGGACCACCGAATTTCCGCCGATCGAAACGACGCTGATCGCGGGCGACATCGGATTCCGCCAGCACACCGCCGGACACACGCCGGTCCCGAACTGGCCGACGTTCATCCAATTCGCCGAGCGCTACCTGAAGTAGTTACGCCGCCGACCAGAGCTTCGGAAGGCGCTGGTCGGTGTCGCCGAAGCGGTCGAGCGTGACGCCGAAGTGGTCCATGATCGACAGGTACAGGCTGCACGCGCGGCGATTGTCGTTGCCGGCGTCGGTGTAGTCGAGGACGCGGCCCGTCTGGAGCTTGCCGCCCGCCTTCCCGGCGATAATCAGCGGCATCTCATTGGCGCCGTGCGCGTCGCCGTCGTAGAGATTCGAGCCGAACAGGAGGAGCGAGCTGTCGAGCAGCGTCTTATCTCCCTCCTTGATGCTCTTCATCTTGTTCACCATGTAGACCAACTGCTGCATGTGGAACTGGTTGGTCTTCAGGTACATCTGCTGGAGCTCGGGCGACTTGCCGTTATGCGTCAGGTCGAGGTGCAACGCGCCGCGGACCCCGGGGATGAACTTGAAGTTCATCTGCGAGAGGTCGTTGTTGAGCATCAGCGTGGCGATGCGCGTCTTATCCATCTGGAAGGCGAGCACCACCAGGTCCATCATGAGCTTCATGTGGTCCGGCGGATCCTGCGGGATCTCGTCGGCGGGACGCGGCATGTTGGGCTTCGCGAGCGTCGGACGCCAGCCCTCGAGCCGCTCTTCCTTGCCGGCGCGGTCGATGCGCTTCTCGATGTCGCGGATCGATTCGAGGTACTCGTCGAGTTTCTTGCGGTCGGACCCGCTGATCCGCGGCTGGATCGAGTGCGTGTCGTCGAGCACCGCGTCGAGAATGCTGCGGTCGAGGCGGCGGCCCTTGCCATCATCTACCAGAGCGTCGAACACGCGCGCCGGGTAGATTTCTTTGGTGGCCGGCTTAGTGGGCGAGACCCACGAGATGTTCGAGCCGTAGATCATCGAGAGCCCGTCTTCGAGACGGAGCTCGTTGGGCTCCACACCCAACGCGATGCTCGGGAGGGCGGTCTGCGCGCCGATCTGTTTGGCGAGGATCTGGTCGAACGTCGTGCCCACGCGGATGTCCGACGGATCGGCAGAGACGCGCGCGCCCGAGAGCATGTTCGCCATGCGGCCCATGTGCGGGCTGGGATTGGTGAACGCCTGGTGATTATAGAGGCCCTTCACGAAGACGATGTCCTCGCGGATCGCCGTCAGCGGCGCGCCCGATTCGCCGAACTCCATGGCGGCGCCTTCACCCTTGGCGGACCACCTCTTCGGGTCGATCCCGTTCGAGAAGTAGACGCACGCGAAGCGCAGCGGCGGCTGGTCGGACGCGGCGGCCTTGGCGAGCGATTCCATCCACGGCAGCGCGAGCGCGACGCCGGCGCCGCGGAGAAAATGACGACGGGAGAAGTTGGTCATGGTCATCGAAGGCCTGCTTTCTGGGAGTTCATCGGGGCGAGAGGCAACCGCTCCTTCACAGTCGCGGCTCTGTTCGGAGTATCGGTGGTAGCAACTGAAGGCGCGGCGGTTTCGCGCGCGGGCCGATACCGGAACTGCTTGCTGGCGGCGATCTCGGCGAGGACTTGCGTCATCGTCGCATTACCGCCTTCGGCTACGAGCTTGTCGATCAACGGCTGGTCGGAGAGCTGGACCGTGCGGCCCAGCGAGTAGCCGATCAGCTTGCGGGCGAGCGTCTTCAGGACTTGGTCCTGCCGGGTATCGAGGTACTTCAAGAGTCCGTCGATGCCGGCGACCTCGGTCTTATCGGCGAACGCGGCGGAGTCTTCGACGGGCTTGCCGTCGGCGTACTGCTCGCGCCACCGGCCGGTGTTGTCGTAGTGTTCGAAGGCGAAGCCGAGCGGGTCGATGCGGAGGTGACACGTCGCGCAAGTCGCATTCCGCTTGTGGACCTCGAGGCGCTGCTTGATGCTGAGGCCGCCGAACAGCTTGGGGTCGTTGGGCAGCGAACCGGCGTCGGCCGGCGGAGGCGGAGTGCCGCTGCCGAGAATCCGGCGCAGGACCCAATCGCCGCGCTTCACGGGGCTGGTGCGGAGCGGGGCGGAAGTCGCGGTCAGGATGGCGCCGAGCCGGAGAGCGCCGCCACGATTGGGCACGCCCTCGACATACTCCATCTCGTTCTTGGACTTGATCTCCTGCTTGACGCCGTAGAACTTGGCGAGAGGCTGGTTCAGGAAGGTGTAATTCGCCGTCAGGATCTCGCGCACCGGACGGTCCTTGCGGACGAGGTGCTCGAAGAAGGAGACCGCCTCGCCGTACATCGACTCGCGGACCTCATTCGTGAACTCGGGGAAGCGGCTGGTGTCGACGCCCTTCGACTGATCGAAGTGGTAGAAGCCGAGCCATTGGCCGAAGAACTCGGTGGCCATGCGGCGCGCCTTGGGGTCGGCGGCCATACGCTTCACCTGCTTGCGGACCTGGTCGGCATCGGCCAGTTCGTTGGCGGCAGCAGCGCGGCGCAGCTCGTCGTCGGGGATCGACGCCCAGAGGAAGAAGCTCAACCGGCTGGCCATTTCCCAACTGGAGAGCGGCTTGGCCGCGGCGACTTCGGAGGGCTGCTCGACGCGGTAGAGGAACGCAGGCGAGACCAGAATGCGCGCTACGACAGCGCGGACGGCCTTCTGGTGATCGGGCTCCACGGTCATGCTCTTGTCGTAGAACGCGCGGAGTCCCAACTTCTCCTGCGCGGTCAGCGGACGGCGCCAGGCTCGGGCTGCGAAATCGAGCGTGTCCTCGACGCGCTTCGGACGCGCGGCGGCCTGCGCGGCCACGACCTTCTTGTACTCCGCGATGTGCGGCTCCATGTAGTGCCGCGCTTCCGCCGGCATTGCCGCGAGATCGGCCGCGGTGAGCTGCGAAATGTGCTTCCCGTGAAGATCGACCTTGTAATGGGCGGAGAGCAGCTTCACGTAATGGTCGTGGTACTCGAACGACGCGTAGAGATCGGTCCAGGCCTCGTCGACGCGCTTGCGGGTGGCGTCGTCGAGCATGTGGTCGTAGATGAACTTGTCTTCCCGGATGTACTTGACGGTGGTGTCGAACTCATCATGCTCGGGGACGTTGTAGGTGCTGTCAAATGGCAGCGGGATCGGGTCCTTGTCGGCGGGCGTGGGCTCGGTGTTGGAGTTCGGCGGCAGCAGCGAGACCAACTCGAGGACGCCGTTTTTGAATGCCTGATAGCCCTGGCTGGCGGGATCGCCGAGCAGCCCGCGCGTCGGAATGCCGCGGACGTTGCCGTCGGCGCGGTCGCTGAACACGACGCGGAAGACCTGGTCGCGATCGGCGCCGATCTCGGCATCGGCCTGGAAGTCGAACGTCGTCATGCCCTGCGGCATTTTCACTTCGAACGAAACGTTGCCTTCGGCCTCGAAATCGTCGGCTCCGACGGGCGCGCCGTCGATGCTCTTGCCGAACGCGAGTTTCGTTGCGCTGGCTTCGGTAATCGCCTCCCGCAGAGGAACGCGCGGGACGGGAGGGAGTCCGCGGCGCACAGCGCCCGCTGCGCCTCCGTTGGCATCGGCGGCATTCTGATCGCCGGCGATGGGCTGCGCGGGTCCTCGGCCGAACCCGGCGCGGAAACCGATGGTCGGATTATGCCAGACGATGACGGGCTTGCCCTTGGCGGTCGGATTCACGGCAGCGACGTTGATGAAGACTGCCGGCGGACCAGCGGGCGCGCCGCGTCCACCACCGCCACCGCCGCCGCGTCCGCCGCGGAGGAACTGGAAGTGACGCTTGCCTTCGACCTTCAGGGAGGTGTCGTTGATGATGAGCGGGCTCTCGTCGCCGGCCCCGCCGACGGCCGCGTCGCCGCGGGCGAACAGCCACAGCGGCCACGTAGTGACCGTCTTCTGCAACTCGGCGCAAGCCTCGCGGACGGTTTTCTCGCCAGCATTCGGCGCGGGCAGTTTCTGGAAACGCGCGGCCATGTCCGACGACGGGTAGCCGAGGTCTTTGCGGTTGACGACCGTCGAGAGGTGTTCGACCCAGCGCGCCGTGAGCCCTTCCTTCGCGGCAGCGTCCTTCAGGGTCAGATTCGGCTCTCCGAGCGCGGCGCGGTGCTGGTAGCGCCAGGCGGCATAGAAGCCCTTACCGTACTTTTCTAGGCCGTAGGGGAAGCCGCCTTCACCCGATACCGTGCGGAAGCCCTGCTTGGTGTAGATGTCCTTAAGCCGCGCGATCGCCGACATTTCGAAGCCGGTCTTGCCCGGGTCCTGGTAGAACGTCAGCGGACCCGCGCCGACCACCGCGTGCGCGGCGACCAGCTTGGCCGCTTCGAGATACCTCTGCAGGTTCGCGTCCTGCATGAACTGGACGTCGCCGAAATTCGAGAAGCCCTCACCGCCGACCGAGTCGCTGGAGGCGTCGATGCCGGTGTCGAGATCGAGGCCGGTGAGGTCCTGAATGGCGTAATCGTACTCGCCGCTGGTGAGGCGGCGGACCGTGATGCGGCCGGGGTCGCCCTCATTCTTGCGCGCGGCGGCGGTCAGTTCGCCGTGGATCCATGCGATGGCGGCGGCGCGCTGCTCGTCGGTGGGTTGCGGCATGCCTTTCGGCGGCATGCGGTGCTGCTCCAGGACGGCGGCGACCTTCTCCCACGTCTGGTAGCTCGCCGCGACGGAAGGCTGGCCGGTGATAGCTTCGAGGCTCACGCCCGCCATCGGCGAAGTCTTGCCATGACACTGAAAACAGTACTGTTTGAAGGTGGGCGTCGGGCTGCCAACAACCTGGTCGGCGCCACGAATAGTTTGACCGATGGAGAAAATCAGGAAGACGCACGAAGAGACAGCAATTGCCGCTTTTCGCCGCCGGACTTTTCCTGCTTCCCCTCCGTCCCGCGGGAGTTTCATAAATGTTGCCTTATTCTACGTTATTGGCGACCCCGTTGCATGGGTGGTTACACCCCTTCCGAGTGGCTATTTTGTACTGGAGGGAACTGGGGCATTGACGCCAAACAGGCGATTGAAGTACTGGCGGGTCTGACGGCGGATTTCCGCCAGGACTTCCGGCAGCGGACGAGCGTGGAATTCGGCCGGAATCCAACGGTGTACCAGCCGTGTCAGCGTCTCGACCTGCGATAACGACGACGGCAAGCTGCCTTCGGCGCGTCCGGTGGCGATTCGCTGGCCGTGATCGATCGCGCGGTAGAGGGTGGCGGCGCGCCGCAGGAACTCCGCATCCGACTTCGGCAGGTGGCCGATCGACTCGATCACCTCGATCCGTTCAGGCGTGTTTAGTGTCTTGTAGAAGATGCCCGCGCCGCGGAGGCGTAAGTACATGAGCGCGAAGTCGATGTCGTAAAATCCACCGGCCCCCGCTTTGAGCGGATTGCGCGGCCCCTGCTCCTTTTCCAGCCGCGCGCGCATGTGGGCCAACTCCTCGCGCGAACGCATGCTCTGCCCGTAGCGGCGCCAGTCGACCTGCTGGATCTCGTGCAGGAACGCGGTGGCGCGCTCCGCGTCGCCGGCCACGGGCCGCGACTTCATATACGTGATCCCCTCCCACGCCTCCGCCTTCTCGGCGAAGTAGGTCTTGTAGGCGGACTCGGACATGACGAGCTCGCCCTCCCGCCCATTGGGACGGAGGCGGGTGTCGATCGCGAACATGACGCCGCCGCCGGTGTAGGCGGTGATGGTCTGGATCATGCGCTCGGCGACGCCGGTCCAGAAGCGTAGGTCGGCGCCGTCGGGGGTGACGAAGACGAGGTCGGCGTCGGAGCCGAGGTCGAACTCGCGCATGCCGAGGCGGCCGAGCGCGATCACCATCATTTCCCCGGCGCGTCCGCCGGCCTGTTCGTAAGCCGTGCGGATCACGTAATCGGCGAGCTCGGAGGTTTGGTTCAGGGACTCGAAAATGGGGGCGCTCTCGAGGATGCTGCGGCTCTGAATGCGGAGCATCTGCGCGCGGTAGAAACGGCGAAGGTCGGCGGGAGGCACGCGGCCGAGTTGGAACGGCTGGCCGATCTCGGCGGCTAGGCTGGGGTCGCGGAGGAGTTCGTCTCCGAAATAGCTGCTGAGGTCGAAGATCTCGGCGATGCCGGCCGGCGCGGCGCCAGTCAGTTCCTGGAAGCGCTCGAAACGCTGGAGCTCGCGCCGGCGCGGCGCCACGATCGGCGGGGCGGGCGGAGCTTCCGGGCAGACGACGCGGTCGTAGATCTCCCGCACGGCTGCCAGGTGCTCGTCGAGCCGCGCGGCGAAGGTCGCGGCGGTGAGGGTGACGCCGGTGGCCTCCGCGGGCATCTTGCGCGCGAGGACGTCGAGCGCGTCCGGATCGGACGGGAGCGTATGAGTCTGGCGATCCTCTTCGAGCTGGAGGCGGTGTTCGACCGCGCGGAGGAATTGGTAGGCGTTGGCGAGGCGGGCGTACTCGCCGTCGGAGAGCAGATCCTTGTCGCGCAGCCGGGAGAGTGCGAGCAGCGTGCCGCCGTGGCGCACCCAGTTCACACGCCCCCCGTGCAGACGCTGGAGGCACTGCACCAGGAACTCGATATCGCGGATGCCACCCGGCGTGAGTTTCACGTCGAGACCGCGCGACTTGCGGCGCGCAGCCATCTTCTCGCTGATGCGCTGGCGGGTTTCGGACACCGCCTCGACGGCGCGGAAATCGAGCGAGCTGCGGTAGATCAGCGGCTCGACGAATTCCAGGAGACGCTCCCCGGGCTCCCGCTCGCCTGCGGAGACCCGTCCCTTGATGAGCATCTGCTTCTCCCAGTCGCGCGCGCGTTCCACATAGTAGGCGCGCGTAGCGTCCTCGGGGAGGCAGATCTCGCCGCCCGCTCCGTCGGGACGCAGACGCAGGTCGACGCGGTAACACTGCCCTTCCGGCGTGTAGGCGGAGAGGAGCGCGGTGTACTCGTTGGCGAGCTTCTTGAAGAACTCCTTGTTGGTCAGCGGCGAGGGACCGTCGGTGTGGCCATTGCCGGAGTACACGAACATCAGGTCGACGTCCGAGCTGTAGTTGAGCTCACTGCCGCCGAGCTTGCCGAGCGAGAGGACGGAGAAGCTCGCCGGCGAACCGTCCGGCTGCCGAGGCTCGCCGTGCCGCTCGGCGAGTTGGCCGCGGACCTTGTGATAGGCGGCGTCGAGAATGGCGTCGGCGAGGTTCGACAGCTCGCGCGTGATCTCGGCAAGCTCGGCTACTCCGAGGATGTCGCGGAGGGCGATGCGCAGCAGCTCGCGGCGCCGAAACGCGGCGAAGCTCATCGGACGGGCCGCCAGCGCGTGGGCGAGCTCCTCTGCCGAGAGCACACGATAGAGCCGATTCGATGCTGCGACGTCGATCAGGCGGCCAGGGTCGCGGAGGACGGCCTCAGAGAGGAAATTGGAATACGAGAAGACCGCGACCGCGGCGCGAAGTGCGGCTTGCGAATGAGAGATGCGGTCGAACTCGACCGGCGACTCGGCGCGCAGCCGGGCCAGAAATCGGGAGGCCGTCCGCCGGTCCGGCGAACCTGCGAGCAGCATCTCGATGCGTTCGGGTGCCTGCATAAGATCAGGCGAGCGCCGAAAGCAGCTCGATGGGATCGCCCGGCCCGACCGGTCCCGGCTGGATGACGCTCGCGTACAGTCCGCTCATCCCCCATCGCGGCGACGAAGGGTCGAGCGCCTTGACCTTCCGGTCGTAGATCTCCTGCTTGATGGTTGGGCCGTAGACATCGAGCTGGTAGCAAGGAACGCGCGGAGTCGTGATCTCGACAACGGCCCCGCCGGCGCGCAAACGATCGCCGGGCCGAAGATCGCGGGTGTTCAGGCCACGAGTCGTGAAATTCTCGCCGAGAGCCCCGTAAAAGAGCGGGAAACCCTTGGCGATTAAGGAATCGATCACTTCGGAAGAAATGATGAGGACAGCCTTGCTCGGACCGCCATGGAACTGAGGATGAGCATGGCCGTCGCCGTCGACGCCCAAGGGCGAAAGAAACCCCGAAAGGATGGGAGTCTTGGGAAGACCGCCGCGAGAAATGCTGACTTGGAGAATGATTCCTGACACAAAGACTTTGGGCCACGAATAAACACGAATGAACACGAATCATTCGCGTGAATTCGTGTTCATTCGTGGCCAATTATTTTAGACGTCGTAGTACAACGCGAACTCGTAAGGATGAGGACGCAGCCTTACCGCCTCCGCCTCGTTTTTCCTTTTGTAATCGATATACGTCTCAATCAGCTCTTCGGTGAAGACGTCTCCTCTCAGCAGGAACGCATGATCGTCTTCTAAACACGTCAGCGCTTCGTCTAGCGAGGCCGGCATCGAGGGGACGCTCTTCATTTCTTCCGGCGAGAGGTCGTAGATGTCTTTGTCGAGCGGCTCTCCGGGGTTGATGCGATTCATCACTCCGTCGAGACCGGCCATCAGCATCGCGGCAAACGCGAGGTAGGGGTTTGCGGCGGGATCGGGCGGACGGAACTCGACGCGCTTGGCTTTCGGGCTCGCGGAGTACATCGGAATTCGGCAGGCCGCCGAGCGGTTGCGGCGCGAGTAGGCGAGATTCACCGGTGCTTCATAGCCCGGCACAAGACGTTTGTAGCTGTTCGTCGTCGGGGCGATGATCGCGGAGAGCGCTCGGGCATGCTTCAGCAGGCCGCCGATGTAGTGCAGCGCCATCTGGCTGAGGCCCGCGTACGCGTCACCGGCGAAGAGCGGCTGATCGTCGTTCCAGAGGCTTTGGTGGGTGTGCATGCCGCTGCCGTTGTCGCCGAAGAGGGGCTTGGGCATAAACGTGACCGTCTTCCCCCACTGATTCGCGACGTTGCGGGCGATGTACTTGTACAACATCATGTTGTCCGCCGACTTCACCAGCGTGTCGTAGCGCTGGTCGATCTCGCACTGCCCGCCGGTCGCGACCTCGTGATGGTGGCATTCGATGTGAAGGCCGCACTCGATCATCGTCTGGACCATCTCGCTGCGCAGGTCCTGGTAATGATCGGTGGGCGGGACCGGGAAGTAGCCTTCCTTGTAGCGGGGACGGTAGCCGAGATTGTTCTCGCGGCGGCCGGAGTTCCAGCGCCCCTCCTCCGCGTCCAGGAAGTAGTAGCCCTCGTGGGCGTTCTGGTCGAAGCTGACGTTGTCGAAGATGAAGAACTCCGCCTCCGCGCCGAAGTAGGCCTTGTTGGCGATGCCGCTGTTCTTCAGGTACATCTCGGCCTTCTGGGCGATCCAGCGGGGGTCGCGCTCGTAGCGCTGTTTGGTGATCGGGTCCTTCACGTCGCCGTTCATGACGAGCGTCGGCGTCTCGGCGAACGGGTCCATGAAGGCCGTGGCCGGGTCGGGGATGAGCAGCATGTCGCTCTCGTGGATCGCCGCCCAGCCGCGTATGCTCGACCCGTCCATCCCGTAGCCGTCCTCGAACGAGTCGAGGCTCAGCTCGCTAATGGGGTACGAGACGTGATGCTGCAGGCTCGGGATATCGGTGAAGCGCAGATCGAGCTGGCGCGCGTCGTGATTCTTGGCGTATTCGAGAACTTCCTGCGGACTCATATTCCCTCATAGTGGCATATGGCGCGCAGGCGCGGCGCAAAGCGACGCCTATTTCGTCTTGTCCGGCGGCTGGTACTCCTCGAGATCCACCCAGTCCTTCGACTTCTCGTCGCACGAGTTCTCGTCGTTGTTGCAAACCTGGAAGCGGATGACGGGGTGCAGCTCCCACGTGCTGGCGCGCCAGCAGGTCGCCGTGACGCTGGGATAGCAGTTGTCCTTGGGCGTGTTGTGCTCGTTGTCGTTGAGCAGCAGCCCGGTGATCTTCACCATGCGGCCGAGCACCGGCTTGAGCTCGGCGACGCTCCATTCGTTCTTGTACTCGCGCCGGAAGTGGGGCGTCATCTCGACGATGTAGCCGGTCTGCTCCATCTTTTTATGGTCGGTGGAGGAGACCTTGCCGGCGGCCTTGGCGGCGAGTTTCTCGTCGAAGCCGATGCCGATGTGAAAGTCGATCGCGTCTGCCTCGGCTTCCTCGCAGTTGGAGCTTTCCTGGCCGGAGGGTTTCGCGTAATAGAGGTACGCGATCACGCTGTGGATCTTCCCCTCGCCGAGTTTCGCCAGATCGTCCTTGAAGTCGGCGTGGTTGGCTTTCGAGAGCTCCTTGGGCGTGCCCGCATCGAGCTCGCGGTAATCCGCCTCGGTGAGCATGCGAATCGGTTTGGCCGTCGGCTGCGGAAGCTGGTTCTTCAGCAGATTGAGGTACGCGTCATACCGGCCCGACGGCGAACAGCCGGTGGGATAGACGTCGTGGCAGCCCTGGACGCCCTCGATATCCTCTGCGCATACCACGGGGTCGGCGTTGCCGATGGGGGGCGGTCCGCCCTTCTCCGGCAGGACGGAGCGCTGCAACAGCAAAGCGAGCGCGAGGGGCACGAGGCCCGCGGCGCTCCGGACGGCGGTGCGGCCGGTCGGTTTGGTAGCCATACGATCTCCTTACTGGCCCGCGCCCTGCCCTTTGGCCAGATTGTTCGCCGCCTGCTGATTCGCCGCCTGCTGGTTCGCATTCAGGTCCGCGGCCGCTTTGTTCACGGCCTGATCGGTTTCCGCGCCCTTCTGAATGCCTTTACTAACCGCGTACGTGCTGGCGCTGAGCCCGAGCAGGATCAGCACCTCGTTCGGGATCGCCGGGAACTTCGGGGTCGGCGAGGAGACCACCATCAGGACGATGCTCAGCGCGATGACGAACGTGAAGATCAGAAGCTGGAAGCGGGACATGCTCGCCTGTCCATCTTTCTCGCTCACCAGATAGGTGAGGTCGATCTTGCCGGTCGCCAAGGCGTAGAGAGTGAGCAGCCCGAAGGCGAAGACCATAATCAGGGCGATATAACCGGCCAGGATGCGCAGGTTAGCCGTGGGGTCGCCGCCCTTGAAATACAGGATCAGGCCGACGCCGACGGCGATGACGAGCATCGCGACCGGCACCCATTTCTCTGTATTGGCGTTGTTGTTCGATTCCGACATGGTGGGGGATCTCCTAATTTGGTTTCCTGAGTAGCGGCAGGTAGGTGGACAATGCCTTCCCGCCGAGGTAAATGGCTTGGCTGCCGGCGACCATCGCCAGCACCTGTTGCGGCACCGGCGGTAACGAGTCGGTCGTCGGATTCTTCCATGCGGCCACGAGATACTGGCCCGCCGCGACGAGCGTAAAGAGCAGGAACTGCATGCGGACGGGGCTGGAGCTGCGCTTGCCTCCATCGGACGAATCGAGGAGGCCGTCGAGCGAGATCGTGCCCGTGAGAACTTTCCACAGGATGACCACGGCGAAGCCGATGACCAGGCCCTCGGCGCAGTAACCCGTTAACTGCCGCAGTAAGAGCATCTCGTTTGGGGACCGAGTATACCACCGGGAAATCGGCCGCACAATCGAGGATTATCGGTGGTTAACGGTCCAGTTCGTAGGCCGTCTTTAGCCACCGCCTGACCTCTGCGTCGATGTCGGCAGGGGACGAGATCGGGATGCGGTGGGTGATGCGATCCTTCTTGGCGAAGCCGCCGGTGTCGATCAGCCGGCCTTCGGCTGGCCGCCGGCCGAGGGCGAAGCCGAGGTCGAGGCGGGTGCGGGTGGAGGGCTTGAGCTGCGCGATCACGTGCGTGCGGTAGATCGGCACGATCGTCTTGCACGGTGACGCCGTAACGTCGGCGCCGAGCGAAAAAGCGAGGTGGAGCAGCTCGTCGTAGAGCGGACGCAGTCCCGCTTTACCGCCCGCGAACATGTCTTCGACGTACCGCTCGGCGTCGGCGAGATAGGCCTCGGGAGTGGTCTCCTTGTCGTACCCGCGCGTGATGCTCGGGTGGACGCTGTAGAGCGACTTCTTCTTCGCCATCGAACGGAGTATAGCGTTTCAGGCCAGCAGACGGTTCAACTCTCGAACCACAGCGAACGCGTCGGCGAGATACAGGACGTCGGCCTTGCCGCGCGCCCAGCCGCAGTTCGGGTCGAGATTGATCGCCCGGCGCTCCGCGATGAAGCGCCACCCGACCGCATGCGGCTCCTCGCCGTGGCAGCAAGTCGAAAGCCCCTTGGGATGGCGCGGCGTCGACCCGGTCTGTCCGATCTGATTGAGATGGGTCATAAACCCGAGCACCGGCTGCCCTTCGCCGCTGAGGTCGACCAGCGACTTGCTCCCGCCGAGCGACGCCTGCGACGCGCCGAGGAAACCGAGGATCAGTGCCTCCGCCTCGACCCCGTGGACCGCGCCGTCGCCCTGCTTCTTGGTCCAGCCGGCGCCGGCGACGAACAGGAGCTTCGCGTCGGGCCGGATCGTTTGTCCGCCGGCCTGCGTAGCCTCGACGCCGAGAACGGTCGTGCGGGTCGGCGGGACAGCGACCGCAATGGTTTCCACGTCAAGCGGCGCCGGAGCGCCGCGCCAGGGCTCCACGACACCGGCGTCGAGCAGGACGATCCAGGGGCGCTGCGACCGGGTGAGCGTCCCTTCCATCCGCTGCCGGTAAAACCAGCGCGTGACCGCCGGAACGCCGTTCTGGGCGCCGACCGCGGTAGCATGCGTGTCGACGCGGCCGCCGAGCCGCAGCGCCACGCCGGAAAGCGCACGGGCCCATCGCGAAGTCTGCGGCGCGATCACGATCGCGGCGCCGGACGCGCGGCAGAGGGCCTCCGCCGCCGCCGCGTCGGTCGAGTATCGCGGCTGGGCGAAGGCTTCGCCCGTGACCGCAAGGAACCGACCGGCGCCGCAGCCGCCAATCGCCGCCGCGTCAACGGCCGCGCCGACCAGTCCGACGGTGACCGGTCCGCCGAGTGCCAGCGCGGTGGCGAGCGCTTCCAGCGCGGGTTTGGCGAGGCTGCCGTCCGCTTCGGTATGTGCCAGGACGAGAATCGATTCCATGTCAGTCCTCCCGAACCCATGCGGCTAGTTCGCGGGCAATCTCTTCTGCCGGAACGTTCTTCACGACCCGCGTTTCCCGCTGCTGCTTCGGCAGCGCCACCGAAGCGAAGCACAATCCGGTATTCGGGACCGGCGCGGCCTTGGCGCGCTGCAGCGCGGGCATGATCGCGCGCATGTTTGCCATGCCGACCTGGGGGTTGTTGCGCGGCTCGGGGAGCCGTCCCGTAGCCCAGCCGAGGACGGCGGGAGGCGCGGCGCACAGAGACCGCTGATGCCGTCCGCCCTCGATCCGCTCGAGGACCTCGAAGCTGCCGTCGGGCCGCGGCGCGATCTCGTCGACACCCTGGAACTGCTCGCCGATCCCGAGACGCTCGCCGACCATCGCCAAGGTCGACCCGGACCCGCGCGACGCCGATTCCCACCCGCCGAAGAGCAGCAACCGCGAGCGATCCAGCGCCCCGATGCCCTCGATGGCGGCGGCCAGCGCGGCCGCCGTCTCGAACGAATCCGCGAAACCCGACGCCGGCCCATCGAGCGGAACAAACTCGAACGGGACCTTCTGCGCGACCGTCATCATGACCTGCTGAAGCTTGGCCTTGGGCCCGAGGCTGACCAGCCAGACCTTGCTATCGGGGACGTTGCGCGCGAGATTCGCCGCCTCGTACAGCGCGTGCCCGGCCCAAGGGTCGAGCACGGCGGGCAGCATCATTTCATTCTTGAGGGACGGTCCAGCGGGGCCGGTAACGGGCTCCAGGGTCTGCAAAGGGTCGGGAATCACGCTCCCGCAGACCACGATATGGAATGGCACGAACTCCAGTATAATCGGAGTCCAAATTATTATTAGCCACGGATGGACACGGATTCACACGGATAACACAAACGCTTTTTTATCCGTGTCTATCCGTGTCCATCCGTGGCCGTATTTAGCCAAATAGATGCGGCACGAAGCGGCTGGTGTTGCCGGTGATCGGCGTGTCGGACTCGCGAATGCCCATCCCGCCGGCGGCGTTGCCCTCCTCATGTCCGATGACCCAGCTTCCGAGCACCGGGTACATACCGTCGAACGGCTTGATCGGCGCGAGCTCCTGCCAGACGAAGCCTTCCTCGCCGTAGTCGCCGCCGGTCTCCAGATCGCGGCCCGGACTGTGCAGCGTGATGTTCGCGCCCTCGCGTCCGAGGAGCGGCTTCTTCACCCACGACATCATCAGGCCGGGACCCTCGAAGCTCGCCTCCAACAGGTACGGGTGCCGCGGATAGAGCTGCCACAGGATCGGCAGAATGCCCTTATTCGAGAGCAGCATCTTCCACGGCGGCTCGACCCAGATCGTGCTCGCGGCGCCGACGTGTTTGCCGAAATCCTCGTGGACCATCCACTCCCACGGATAGAGCTTGAACACCGCGCCGAGCACCTCATCGTCCGGTCCGACGAAGTTCGAGCCGTTCCACCCGATCTCGTCGATCGGGAAGATGGTCGCCGTCAGCCCCGCCTGCTGCGCTGTGTCCTGCAGATAGGTGACGGTCATGCCGTCCTCCGCATCGTCCATCGAACAGAAGTCGATGCGGCTGCCGGGGAGGTACGGTGTCAGCTCCTTCCAGAGCGCGATCAGGCGCTCGTGGAGCGAGTTGAACTGGTCGCTTTTCGGGTGCAGGTCCTGCAGCCAGTACCACTGCACGACCGCGGCCTCCAGCAGCGACGTCGGGGTGTCCGCGTTGTACTCGAGCAGCTTGGGCGGGTTCGTGCCGTCGTAGGCAAGGTCGAAGCGGCCGTAGAGCGACGGCGGCTCGGCCTCCCACGAGCTCTCGATCAGGGGCACCGCGACGTCGGGGATGCCCATCCGGCGGTAGAGTTTGTTGTCGATGACGTACTGCGCGGCGGCGAGCGTCATCTTTTCGAGCTCGTTAGTGGCCGCTTCGAGCGTGTCGACCTCCTTCGAGGTGAACTCGTAGTAGGCCGATTCGTTCCAATAGGGCTGCTCCAGCGAGTGCCAGGTGAGCCCGACGGACTCGACCTTCTGCTGCCAGTCCGGACGAGGTGTTGCCTCGATACGCCGCATTTATTCTCCCGCTCCGTGTCCCGCGCCGGTGGAACCGAACCCGCCCCGCACGGTGCCTCCCGAGGCCGGCGCGCCCGAGGGCCGCGCGAACGCGCCGCCGGTCCCGAACACCTTGCCGCCGCGCTGCACGTGGGTGCGATAGCCGTCGTAGTAGTAGGGGTAGGGGTAGTGGTAGGTCATCGGCACCCACCCGCCGCGCCAATAATACCCGCCGCTGCGGACCGCGTCCGAGCACGCCATTTCGTCGAAATAGCTGGGTTCGCAAGGGTCGCGGCGACGTCCGCAGGAGGCAAGCCCCATCACCGCGACCACCGTAAGGGTGACTTTGGAGGATCGCTTCATAGCCCAAATCGATGCTATCACCGGACGGGCATGCCTGCGATCAGGCGCCGATCTCGCGTACGACGCGGCGGGCGGAATCGAACGCTCCCTGCATCCACCCGGTCCAGGCGGAGGTGTGTTCCCCCGCGAAATGGATGCGTCCCTCGGGTTTTCCCAGTACGGCGAGATAGCCGATCTGTCCCGGCGAGTGGAGCGCAAAGGCGCCGCGCTGCCACGGGTCGGCGCCCCACGCCTTCGAGACACCGCCTTCGAACTCGCCGTCAAGCTCGGGGAAAATCTGCTGGGCCTGCGCGCGGGCGGCGGAGACCCGGTCGGCGCCGGACATGGCTTGCAACTTGTCGGCGTAGGCGGCGATCGGGTAGGCCGTGAGCGCGCCATGCCCGTCCTGGTCGAAGCCGGGGTCGGGCGTGAGACGCTCGATCGGCAGGTCGGTGGTGGCGTTGCCGCTCAAGCCGGCGCGTAGCCAGAAACGGTTACGCGTCTGCAGGAAGACTTTGACCGTCCGCGAATAGGTCTGTTCGCGGATCGCCGTCTGCTTGGCGGCGGAGAGGCGCGCGTCCGCGAAGATTGCTCCGATCGCCGGGCAGGGAAGCGTGCAGATCGCGCGGTCGGCCGCGATGGATTCGCCGGTCGCGAGCGTCACCTGCACGCCGCGGTCGTTCTGCCGGACGGAGCGGACCGCCGCGCCGTAGCGGATCGACGGGATCTTGGCGGCGAACGCCGCGGGGAGACGGTCGTTGCCGCCGTCGATATGGAAGCGCCCGGTCCCGCCGCGCGAGTTGATGCCGTGGAGCAGGTAGGACGCGGCCGAGCCGAACTCCATGCCGAAGCCGAGGGTGAGCAGCTCCGCCGCGCCACGAGAGGCGCCCTTCGACATCAGCCACGCGCCGGGAGTTTGGCGGTCCCACGCGCGTAGCGCCGACCCGGGGTCGGACTGCCAGTTGGCAACCGCTGCTTCGTCCATCGCGGCGTCGATATAGCGTTTGCGCAGGCCGGCCATGCCCAGTTCGCGTTCTTCGGCGGTCAATTCGAAGGGCCAGACGGTCTTCGCGTCGGGCGTAAAACTCTTGCCTTGGAGGTGGTACTGTGAGCGCATGCGCGGGACATCGTGCGGCAAGACCGCCAGACCGAGCACATTGGCGTAGTGAAGCGTCATCATGTGGGCGGCGGGAATCGCCTCGGCGCCGGCCTCCACGTACAGGCCGGGAGCGAGATTCTCGCGCAACGTCCGGACTCGGCCGCCGGGCCGGAGTTGGGCCTCCAGCAGCGTAACCCGATTTCCCAGCGCCAGGAGTTCGTACGCCGAGCACAGTCCCGCGAGTCCTCCGCCGAGAATCACGACATGCTGCGCCGGACCCTTCCGTTCCAACGCCGGCAGTTGGCCGAACGCGGGTACCGCAGTCAGGAGCCCCAGGAACGTCCGGCGGGTGGGCATTCTGGGATCATATCCTACACGATTGCCAGCTCCGGCAACCGAATCACTTTCCTCTGGATCGCGTACTGGACCAACTGCGCCTTATTGTGAATGTCGAGCTTCCGCATCAGATTGAACTTGTGCGCCTCGATCGTCTTGACGCTCAGCTCGAAGGCGCTGGCGATCTCTTTCACCGATTTGCCCTCCGCGAGCATCTTGAGGATTTCGCGCTCGCGCTTGGTCAGCGTCCCCAAGCGAGGCTGCCGTTCGACCCCGCGGCCCTGCATCCGGAAGCCATCCACCAGCCGCGTCAACAGCCGCGGACTCAGATAGCTGCCGCCACGATGGACCTCCCGGATGCCGGTCAGCAGTTGCTCCGCCGGGCTGTCTTTGAGCACAAAGCCACTGGCCCCGATCTCGACGCACTCGGCGAGATAGTCCTCGTCGTCGTACATGGAGAGGAACAGCACGCGCGTCTCGGCACGGTCGCGGCGGATCTGCCGCGTCGCCTCGAAACTGCTCATGCCCGGCATCCCGATATCCATCAGGACCACGTCCGGCTTGAGTTGTTGCGCCAAGTGAACGGATTCGGCGGCGCCGGGCGCTTCGCCCACTACCTCGATATCCGGTTCCGCCGTGAGCAGCGTCCGGATGGCCTGCCGGAACAGGGTGTGATCGTCAGTCAGAAGTACGCGAATTTTGGACATCGGAAGCCCCTATCGGGTAAGCAGGCAACCGCAACAGAATCGACGTTCCCTGGCCGGGCGAGCTACGGACCTCGAGCGTCCCACCGAGCAAGCCGGCGCGCTCCCGCATCCCGCGTAGGCCAAAACCCGTCGGACGGGCTGCCTCCACCGCGAAGCCGGCGCCGTTATCCGCGACGCACAGCCTGACTCTCTTATCGGTGGAATCGAGCGAAAGGTTTATCCGATCCGCCCGGGCATGTTTCGCCGCGTTCTGCAGCGCCTCCTGGGCGATCCGGTAAACGACCTCCTGAACCGTGAGCGGCAGCCGCGCCGCCTGGCCCCGAATCCGTAGGCTCACCTCCGACCCGCACGCCGCCCCCACCCGTACCGTCATCTGCCGGATCGCCGCCGCCAACCCGAGCCTTTCCAACACCGCCGGACTCAGCGCTGCCACGATTCGCCGCAGCTCGGCCACGATCCGCTCCGTGGTGGCCCGCGCCCCCGCCAGCTCCGGGCGCAGCCGCACGGGCGCTTCCCGTTCCAACATTTCCAGTTGCAGCCGCAGCAGCAGCAGCGATTGTCCCGCCTCGTCGTGCAGCTCGCGACCGATCCGCCGGCGCTCCTGCTCCTCCGCATGCCGCGCGAGCGATTCCAGACGCCGCACCTCCGCCTCGCGCTCCGCATAAAACCCTCGATATAATGCGAACTGCGTGGCGAGCTGGAGTTGCTCCCGCGCCGGCTGGAAGCGCCCGTCCAGGACCCCCGTTACGAGATTGTCGAAATCGCGGAGAGCCTCCGTCGCGCGTTCCGGCGTGACCCCCCGCCGCGCCAGATCCCCGCCCGCGCGTTCCACTTCCGGGAAAAAGACCTCGAGCGATGTCAGCCGCGCCGCAGCCGCCGGCGTGATCGACACCATTGCCGCCGCCGCGCCGCGGGGAACCCGCAGCCGCGCGCGCCAACGCCGGGTCAGACTCCCGGCGTGCGGCTCGACCCCGTGCAGCATCGTTACGACGTGGCGGCGCGCTCCCGGCGCGAGCCACCCCGCCTTTGGTTTCGACATGGAAATCAGTGGTGACGCGCGAACGCTACGGTCGTTGCAACAGCCGCGCGATCTCGGGAAAGCCGTTCTTGGCCGCCATTTCAGCCGGCGTCACGCCGGTCTGGTTTCTGGCATGGACATCGGCCCCACGCCGCACCAGCAGCTCCACGACTGCCCTGCGGCCCCACGACGCAGCCTGGAACAGCGGCGTCGCGCCGGTATCCCGGTCGCGAGCCTCGCGGTCCGCGCCATGATCCAGCAGCAGCGCTGCCACGGCCGCGTGTCCGCTGACCGCCGCATTATGCAGCGGGGTCAGCCCGTCGCCATCGCGAGGGTCCACGGCCGCGCCGTGCTCCAGCAGGAGCCCAACGATCTCGACATTTCCCTTGAGCGCCGCCGCATGCAGCGGAGTCGCGCCCGACGAGTCCTTCGCGTTTACATCCGCGCCCTTTCCGATCAGAAGTTCGGCAATCTGGCGCTGATTCTTTAGGGCCGCCTCGTAAAGTAGCGCCCCGACGGTCGCCGCCGGAGCCCCCGCGATCAGGACACCCGCGATCTCGGCGTGCCCGGCGCGCACCGCGCTTTCGAGCGGCGTAACGCCCCAACGGCTGCGCCGCGCCCGGTCCGCGCCCCGCGCCACCAGCAGCTCGACGATCTCCCGCCGCCCCTTGGCCGCCGCGACGTTCAGCGGCGTCGCGCCGCTCTCGGGGCTCTCCTCGTCGAACGCCGCGCCGTGCTCGATCAGCAGCTCGACGATCGGCCGCGAGCCGCGCAGCGCCGCCTCGTCGAGCGGAGACGACCCGGCCTTATCCCGCACATTGACTTCCGCTCCCTTGGCGATCAGCAGCGCCGCCATCTCGGTATAACCGCGGTCCGCCGCCAGGTGCAGCGCCGTGGCGCCGGACTTGTCCACCGACTTCACGTCCGCCCCGTGCGCCAGCAGCAGCTCCGCCATCTCGACGTTGTTTTTGATGACCGCGTACGCCAGCGGCTCGGACCCGCCCTCGGCATGCCGCGCCCGCACATTGGCGCCGTGCTCGATCAGGAAGCGCGCGATGTCGAGCCGCCCGCCCCAGGCGGCGTCGTGCAGTGGGGTGGCGCCGAGGTCGTCGAGGGCATTCACATCGGCGCCGGACGCCACGGCGGCGCGGACCGCCTCGAGATCGCCGGATTTGACGAAGTCGTGCAACCCGGCCGCGGCGAGCGACGCCGCCAGCAGGAGCGTCAGGCTACCAGCCCACGTATTGGACTTCTTCCTCAATGCCGATTCCGAAGCGCGCCCGTACGCGCGACTTCAACTCCTCGATCACCGCCACCAAGTCCGCCGCCGTACCATTGCCGGCGTTGTAGATCAGGTTGGCGTGGTAATCCGCGACGTGGATATCGCCGCGTCGTATGCCCTTGGCGCCCACCTGCTCCAGGAACCAGGCCGCCGGAATCTTGCCCTCGCGCACGACCTTCTCCGGCACCTCCGCCGCGGCCGCCGCCGGCAGTTCCTTCAACAGCAGGTTCTTGAAGATGCTGCCGGCGCACTTCATCGTCACCGGGAACTTCTCGTTCCTGACCTTGAGGATGTCGGCCGAGATCTTCTGCAACTCGGCGGCATCGGCGCGGTCCATCCGCAGGTGCGTCGAGAAGATGATCCACTCCTTGTGCTTCTTGAAGATGCTCTCGCGGTAGTGGAACTCGCAGTCCTCGTTTTCGAAGATGCGCACGCACTTGCCGTCGTAAAACTGCACCTTCACGACCCGCTCCGAGATCGAATGGCCATACGCGCCGGCATTGCCGTACACCGCCGCGCCGACCGATCCCGGAATCCCCGCCAGCGTCTCCAGCCCCTTCAACCCGCGCGCATTCGTGAAGTCGACCAGGTCCTGCAGCACCGCCCCGGACTGCGCCACGACGCGATTATCGGCCGCCAGCAGCGCGTCGCCGCGATACCGCAGCACGAGCCCGCGAAAACCGGCGTCGGAGACGATCAGATTCGTACCGCCGCCGATCACCATAATCGGCAGGTCGATCGCGCGCGCCGTCTCCGTGGCGCCAATGAATGCCTCGATCGTGTCCGTCTCCGCGTACACGTCGGCGGGACCGCCGATCCCGAACCGCGTGTAGCGGGAGAGCGGCGTGGCCGTCGAAACGGTTAAATTGGGAATTCCGGCGAGGCGTTGTTGCGCCTCTTCCGCGGGCGGCATCATCTCAATTATAAGGGGGCGTTTTCATGAAATCCCAGTTTCCCGGCTTTCCGCCGGAAGGCATGCAGTTCCTGCGCAACCTCGCGCGCCACAATGACCGCGAATGGTTCCAGCCGCGCAAACCGATCTTCGAGGAGAAGTTGAAGAAGCCTATGCTCCAATTGGTCGAGGCGGTGAACATGGCCATGAAGCGCTTCGCCCCCGACTACCTCACCGAGCCGAACAAAGCGGTCTACCGTTTCTACCGGGACACGCGCTTCTCCAAGGACAAGAAGCCGTACAAAGATCACATCGCCGCCAGCTTCCGGCCGCGTTTCACCCCCACCGAAGGCGTCGGAGCCGGGTTCTACTTTCACATCTCGCCGAAAGAGATCGGGATCGGAGGAGGCGTCTACATGCCCCCACCGGAGACGCTGTTCGCGATCCGCACCCACGTCAGCGAATTCCACCGCGAACTCGAAACCCTGCTGAAAGCCCGCGCGGTGAAAAAGCTGTTCGGAGAAATGCAGGGAGAGCAACTGACCAGGGTCCCGAAAGGCTTCCCCTGCGACCATCCGGCAGCGGACCTCCTCCGAAAGAAGCAATTCCTCCTCTGGTCCGAACTCCCCGCGGAAATCGCGACAACCCCGGACCTCTACACCGAGATCGTCACCAGATTCCAGGCGATGACACCGTTTATGGAATTCCTGAATGCGCCGTTGATGGCGAAAGGAAGGAAATGGCCACGAATGGACACGAATCCACACGAATAAAGCCTTTATTCGTGTCCATTCGTGTTGATTCGTGGCCCTAAGATTTTTCCACGCGCGCGTCCAATTCGCCCTTGGCAACCCGAACGTGGATCGCCGAGCCAACGGGCGCCGATTTTGCATCCTTAACGATGCCGCCTTCGTTCGATACGATCGAATACCCGCGCTCCAGGATTTTTAGCGGACTGAGCTGCTCCAACTTCGCTCTTGCCTGTTCCCAATCGCTCCTTCGTAGCGCCAACCGCCTCCGCACCATTTCCAGCATCGCGGTATGCGCTCCATCCATCCTTCGACGATCCGCGGCCAGCCGGGGACGCACATCGAACCTTCGCAGCCTTTCTTCCAAGCCGCGCCTCGACCGTTCCCGCCCGTCGATCGCCGCCCGCACCCGCTCTCGCAGGCGGTACTCCTGCTCGTCGATGCGCTGCAAATGCCTTCCGACAGTCCGATGCAGTATGCCGAGTGCGCGGTCGATGCCCTGCTGGCGCAGCCGCCGCTCCAGCATCGCAATCCGGTAGCGCAGCCCTTGCGTCGCCTTCGCCCGCGCCACTTCGATTCGCTCGACGATGTCTTCCAGATTCGGCACCGCCAACTCCGCCGCGGCCGAGGGCGTCGGCGCGCGCAGATCCGCCACGAAGTCCGCGATCGTCACGTCCGTCTCATGCCCGACCGCCGAGATCACCGGCACCGCGCAGGCCGCGATCGCGCGCGCGACGGCCTCCTCATTGAACGTCCAGAGATCCTCGAGCGAGCCGCCGCCGCGGCCCACGATCACCAGCTCGGGCCACTGCGTCCGGCTGAAATATTCGATGCCGCGGACAACCTCTTCCACCGCGCCCTCGCCCTGCACCAGCGCGGGATACAGCCGCACGTGAATCCCCGGGAATCGCCGCGAGAGGATATGGACCATGTCCGCGATCGCCGCCCCGCGCGGCGACGTCACGATCCCGATGCGCCGCGGGAAACGCGGCAGCGGACGCTTGCGCGCCGGATCGAAAAGCCCCTCCGCCGCCAGTTTCTTCTTGAGCTGTTCGAACGCGAGCTGCAACGCTCCGAACCCCTGCGGCTCGAGAGATTCGATCAGCAGTTGATACTCGCCGCGCGCCTCGTAGACGTCGATGCGCCCGCGCGCCAGCACCGCCAACCCGTCCTGCGGCTTGAACTTCCAGTACCGGTGCGCCGACCGGAACGCCACGCACTTCACCTGCGCGTCGCGCTCCTTGAGGGTGAAGTAGTAGTGGCCGCTGGTCGCCAGCTTCAGTCCGGAGATCTCGCCCGCGACCGAGACGTCCTGAAACTCCTCGCCGAGGACGGCGCGGATCTCCGCGTTCAATTCCGAGACGCTGAAGATCCTGCGCTGCGGCGTCAGATCGAATTCGAGGGCGAACTGGTCCAAGTGCCCATCGTACCGCGCGACCTAGTGCTTCACCGTGATCACGACGCCCGTCGGCGACTGCGCTCCGCCCACCGAGACTGCGATCGGCAGATCGCCATCCGGCGCGTTGGCCGGAATCTGGACCGCCACCTGATACAGCCCCGCGAAACCTGGGGCCAGCGCCGCCGTACTGCCGTAGACCGCCGCGGGCGCGCCGTTCACTGTCGCCGTCACGGTGTTCGACGTGACGTAGATCTGATCGGAGGGCGTCTGCTGCCCCGGCGTCGTCGCGGGACTCGTCGGCCCGAAGCCCGTGCCCCACAGGACCACGTACTCATTGGGCTTCGCTGCTACCGTCGTGGCCCCGGCGAACGTTCCGTTCTTGACCGACCACGTGCCGTCCGCCGCATGCGTCGCGACCGCCTGGCTGCCCGGCCACAGGAAGAACGCCGGCATCAACGGGTTCGACGACGCCGTCACCGCCGCGCTCGTGCCGCTCGGCGTCGACACCGTCACCTGCATCGACCCCGACCCGACATTGGGCGCGACCGCGTTGATCTGGGTCGGGCTGATGTAGTTGATATACGCATCCTGGCCTCCGACCTTCACGCCGACGCCGTCGAGCGCGATCGGCAGCTTCCCGTTGACGATCGCTTTGTCCCACGTATCCGTCGTCGGCGCCAGATTCGAACCCGTGATCGTGACCCACGAGTTCGCCGACACGCCAGGCTGGAAGCTCGCACCGCTGATCACCGCCGCGATCGACGGTCCGGAGCCCGCGGTCGTCGGCGTCAGCGTGTAGCTCGCCGTGTAGATGTGGTCGCCGTTTTCATTCCCGTTGCCGTTCGCCGCGTTCCCCGCGACGTAGATCACGACGTTGCCGACGTTGGTCGCCGGCGGCGTCCAGTCGAATTCGTAGGTCTCGGATCCCGGCACGATCCGGGTCGCGCCCGCCAGCGTGTGCTCGATGTACGTGTACGGCCTCGCCGAGGGGCAGACCTGCGCGTTCGGAAAATCGAGGTACGTGCCGAATGTGTCCGTGGGACTCGTTCCGCAGACTACGGCCGTGAACCGGTCCGTCGAGGTGAACGTGCCGGCCATCGTCTTCGTGTTGCTCGACAGGCGCGCGGCCAATTGAAAGCCCCAGGCGCGCTGCGCCGTGTCGGCGACCGTCACCACCAGGTGCTGCTTCACCCCGGGGACGTAGGTCGTGCCGTTCGGGAACGTTACCTTCACGCTCCCGCCTCCCCCATTCAACGCGGTCCCGACGTGGCACTGCACCTGGTTGCACGTCGATTCACCCGGCACGCCGGAATGCCCGGGATCGGGTCCCGATGCGTGTGCCCAGATCAGCAACGGGATGGCGCCCATGATTGCCGCTGTCTTCCCCCAGATCAGCTTCCGATTCCTCTGCATACCTAATCCCCTAAACACAATTAATGTGGAGTAGACTCGTCCGGTTTCGTGAATTGTGATTAATGGAGTTAAAACCAGCCCACGAGTTTCAACGCTTTGCGGGCGGTAGTACTGAGGGGAACCTCAACAGTTTCGTGCGGTTCGAACCACCGGAACTCCGCCCCTCGCGGACGCGCCGTCGCCGACACAACTGTGAACGTGTAGTGATGGTGCGTGATCGTGTGGCGGAATTCGCCGAGCGACTCCCCTGTCCGCGCCGACGGCAACTCCTCGGGCGACGGCAGGTCCCAGAACCCCGCCATCCGGCGCGCGCCGTCCTCGCGCCGCCGAAGCAGCACCCGCGCGCGATTCCGCACCAGCAGCAGGACCGCGTCGATCGACACCGGCTCCGTCTTCCGCAGTTTCACCGGGAGCTGCGCAGCCGTCCCTGCCTGCCGCGCCCGGCAGCACTCGGCCAGTGGACACACGAGGCACATCGGCGCTTTCGGGAGACACACCGTCGCGCCGAGCTCCATGAGCGCCTGATTGAAATGGCCGGGCTCGCGAGGGTCGAGCCAGCTCTCCGCTACTTCGCGGAAGCGACTTCGCGTTTGAAGACTCGCGATGTCGGAGGCATCGTTCTCCACCCGCGCCACGACCCGCATCACGTTCCCGTCGAGCACCGCATACGGCAGGCCGAAGGCGATGCTCGCGATCGCCGCCGCCGTATAGTCGCCGATCCCCGGCAGCGCACGGATCGCGTCGTAATCGCGCGGGAAACCGCCCGCCGCCGTCACCGCGATCGCCGCCTTATGCAGATTCCGCGCCCGCGAGTAGTACCCGAGGCCGCTCCACAGCGCGAGGACGTCGTTCTCTGCCGCCGCCGCCAACGACTCAACTGTGGGAAAACGCCGCAGGAAGCGCTCGTAGTACGGGATCACCGCCTGCGCCCGCGTCTGCTGCAGCATGATCTCCGAGACCCAGATGCGGTACGGGTCGGAGGTCGCCCGCCAAGGCAGGTCGCGATGCCCGCGGCCGTACCACTCCAGCAGCAGCTTACCAATTCGGGGGCGCTTCACTCGAGAACGCGGACCCACTCGGCGACCACCGCGAAATCCTGCGGTTCGACCTCCCAGGGCTCGTACTCGGAATTCAAGGGCTCGAGCAAGATGCGCTCGTGCTCCCACGTCCCGTCTTCGTTCTGGCGTTTGAAGCTGCGGTATCGCTTGATGGTGTAGCGCGCCGTCGCGTCCGTGATCCCGAAGCGCTCGATCAGCAAAATCCGGCCATCGCGCGACCCCGCCGGGTGGTACTTGAAGAGATTGAGGCTGCCCGCCGGAATGCGGGGCTCCATCGAATCGCCGACGGCATACGCGATGAAGTGTTCCTTCGAGACGCGCGTCCCTTCGGGCACGGGAACCCAATCCTCAGCCTCGACCGCCATCTCCTCGCCGAGATTGCCGCACGCCGCGCGCAGACTCCACAGCGGCAGGTGCGTCTCGAATTCGCGGACCTCGCGCGCGTCTACGTGCTCGTCGTAGAGCTGTTCGATCACGCGGGTGAAGGCGTCGACCTCGACCTGCTTGCGCTCCGACATCCCGACGGAGTTCGAAAGCGTATCGTCGAACCACGCGAGCAGAGCGGCAGCGCCCATCTCCGCGGCCTTGGCGCGCAGATCGGATTCCAGGAGCTCGAGAACTTCGGTGTCGTCGACGAGATCGTCGAAACGCGGGCGGAAGCGCACCCAGGCCCGGTCCGTCGCGGGGTCCGCCAGCAGCACCCCGACCGGGCGCCCTGCAACCTCGAATACGACGAACTCGCCCTGCCGGACTCCGCGGATGGGTACGATTGCCGCCGGCACGTATTCGCCTCTTCTGTCCTTATCGGCCGATTATTGCCCGCTTGCAGGAGCCCCGCCGGGAACGCCGTTCGGCCAGTATCCCAGTCGATAATGCATCTTCACATTGGGCAGGGCCGGAATCACGACTTTGATGCGCCGGAAAGGCCGCGTCTTCTCTTCCGGGTCCGTGTCCGGGACGTAGCGTAGCACGTATTGCGTGGTGATTTCGCCCGAGATACTCGCGATCGAATCCGTGATCCCACGCAGGATCTCCGCCTCATATGCGCCGGTCCCGACCACGAGCGCATAGTTGCCCGCGTCCTGCGGATTCGAGAGATACCCGCTCGTGTTCTTGTAGACGTTGGCGTTCAGCGGATACTCGACGTGGCCACCCGTCTCGGTCGCCAGCCGCTCCAGGTTTTCCTTATCGTCATTGGCGAAGCCGAACGCCATGGTGCTGATCCCGTAGATCGTCGCCTGGCTGCGCTGAGCCAGCTCGACCACTTCGTTCAGCGTCTTGGTGCCCGCGCTATTGTGTCCGTCGCCGATCACGATGATGATGCGCCGCGGATCGTAAGGCTCGCCCTTCACCAGGTCGCGCGTGGTGCAGGCTTTGTAGACCGCGTCGTACAGCGCCGCGCCGCCGCCCGGCTTCAGCTTGTCCATGCGCGCCGTGATCTTCTCCGGATCGGATGTCGTATTCACCGCAATTTCGGCCTCGTTCGAGTACGTGATCAGGTAGCCCGAGTATTTCTTATCGCCCGGCAGGAGGTTCCAAACCAGGTCCTTGGCCGCTTCGAGGAACCGCTTCCAGTGGATTTTGTTGGCGTTGCTCGTATCGAGCAGGAACCCCACGACGATCGGCTGCTTCTCGGCATGGCTGAAGAACTCGATCTTCTGCGGCTTGCCCTCGTCCAGAATGCGGAAGTCCGGGGCCTTCAAGTCCGTGACGAACTTGCCCTTATCGTCCGTGACCGTCACCGGGACGATGACTTCGGTGGTGGTCGTCCGGATCAGCGGCGTGGTGGGATCCTGCGGGTTGGCGGGAGCCTTCGGGGGTTGCTGCTGAGGAATTGCCAATGCCGCGGAAAGGCAGGCGCAAACGGATACTGCCGCGAAACGGTGAAACAGAGACATGACGAGTTGCTACCTATTTTACCCCGAAAAGGCTTGGGCCACGAATGAACACGAATGCACGCGAATGAACTTCAAGATCTATTCGCGTCCATTCGTGTTTATTCGTGGCCTAAACTTGTTTTTGTGGCACGCGTCCTCATGATCGCCTCCGAAGCCGCTCCTTTCGCCAAGACCGGCGGCCTCGCGGACGTCCTTGGCGCTCTCCCCTCGGCCCTTCGCGACTTTGGCGACGAGGTCGCCGTCGTCATCCCGCGCTACGGCTCGATCGGCCTGGCCAACGCCCGCCGCGTTTACGACCATCTCCCTGTCCACCTCGGCGCTGCCACCTACGACACGGCGATCTACCAGGCCGCCGCCGAGTTCCCGGTCTACCTGGTCGATTGCCCGCCGCTCTTCGACCGCAAGGGCTTTTACGGCGAGTCCGGCCTCGACTATCCCGACAACCACATCCGCTTCGCCGTCTTCGCCCGCGCCGCTCTCGGCGTCGCCCGCTGGATTTTCAAAGCCGACATCCTCCACTGCCACGACTGGCAGGCCGGCCTCGTCCCTGCCTACCTGCGCGGCACACTGGCCGGCGACCCGACCTTCCTCGGCGTCAAAACGCTCTTCACCATCCACAATCTCGGCTACCAGGGCCTCTTCCCGACCACGGCCCTCGCCGCCGCCGCCCTCGACCCCGCCCTCTTCCGTCCCGACGGCCTCGAATTCTACGGCCGCGTCAGCTACATCAAAGGCGGAATCGCCTTCGCCGACGCCCTCAGCACCGTCAGCCCGACCTACGCAGAGGAGATCCAGACGCCGGAGTACGGCTTCGGCCTCGACGGCGCCTTACGCGCCCGCGCCGGCGTCCTCACCGGCATCCTCAACGGCGTCGATTACCACGAGTGGAGTCCCGACGTCGACCCGCTGATCCCCGCGCGCTTTTCCGCCGACGACCTCGCCGGCAAGCGCGTATGCAAAGCCCAATTGGTGCGGGAATTCGGGTTTTCCGAGGACGTCATCGACAAGCCGTTGATCGGGATTGTCTCCCGCTTCACGCGCCAGAAAGGCACCGACATTCTCGCGGAAATCGCAGGCGAGATCGTCGCCGAGGGCGCGTATCTGGTCGCGCTCGGCACGGGTGAACCGGAGTATGAGGAATTCTTCCGCCGCATGGCCGCCGACTACCCCGGTCGCGTCGCCGTCCAGGTCGGCTTCGATAACGGGCTGGCGCACCGGATCGAGGCGGGGTCCGATATGTTCCTCATGCCCAGCCGGTACGAACCCTGCGGGTTGAACCAGATGTACAGTCTTCGCTACGGCACGGTCCCCATCGTTCGCGCCACCGGCGGCCTCAATGATACGATCGAGGTGGGCACCGGGTTCAAGTTCGCCGAGTACACGGGACAGGCCCTTCTCGGGGCCGTCCGGGACGCTTTGGCGGCATTTTCCGACCCGGAACTCTGGGGGCAGATGGTGCGGCGCGGTATGCGCCAGGATTTCTCGTGGAAGGCCTCGGCGGGCGCGTATTCCGGGCTCTTCCGCCGGCTTTTGGCGCGGGATTGAATCTTTTCCGCTGGTTGCGATTCTAATTTAACGTAGGAGAGACAATGGCAGGTCAGAACACGTTAACCTTTACCGATCAGGACTTCGACCAGGCGGTGCTCCGGTCGGACGTTCCGGTACTGGTAGATTTTTGGGCCGAGTGGTGCGGGCCCTGCCGGATGATGGCGCCGACGATCGACGTCGTGGCTACCGACTATGCCGGCAAAGTCAAGGTCGGGAAAGTGGATGTGGATGCGAACAGCGCCGTGGCCATGCGCTACAACATCCGCGGCATCCCTACACTGCTCCTGTTCAAGGACGGAGCGGTGGTCGAACAGCGCGTCGGGGCCGTCGGCAAGTCCGAAGTCCAGAAGATGATCGACGCCCACATCGACGAAGCATAAGCGTCTTAGATTCGAGATCGGAAGCCGGGATTCGCGCCTGCGAGTCCCGGCTTTTTCTTTTTACGCGCGCGCCAACTCGCGATCCATCGTGCGTCCGATCGTGTCCTGGCAGTGAACGCAATACCGCGCCCAGGAAACCGCCCGCAGCCGCTTCGGCGCGATCGGCTCTTCGCACGCCAGACAGACTCCGAAATCCCCCGCCGTCAGACGGTCGAGGGCCTCGTCGACCAGCCGTAGCTGGGCGTAATCGAGAGAGTTGATGTGCAGCGAGACGAACTCGTCGTGGGAGATCTGCGCCTGATCGTCCTCCGCCACCCGCCCGAGCGCTGCGCGCGTGTCGAATTTACCGGCGAGATTGGAGACCACCTCACGCCTACGGTCGAGCAGCATTTGGCGGTAAGTCTCTGCGGATTCCCGAGCTACAGTCGCGCTCTTCATGTTCCCCTCCGGCGAATAGCGTTCAGGAAAAATATCAGAGCTTTGGATGGAACACAATGACTAATTCCGCAATTGCCGATCGGGATAAGGTAGTTCCCGCACAACTCGTTGGTTAGAGAGGCGGCAGGAAGACGTCGGAGAGGTCGGCGATGAGTTTTTGCTCGTCTGCGGAGAAGCGGCCTTTGAAATCGGGGCCGTTCAGGATGCGCTGCCGATCGGCCTCGGGCATCACCTGCAGCCGACGCAGTGCCACGACGATTTCCCTGCGCCGGTCGGGCTGCAGGGTCTGCAAGGCCTTTAGTTGTTGGCTGAGCTCGAGCTTGCGCTGCGGCGAGAGCGCGGCCCACCGTTCCGATTGATGAATGCGGATTTCCTGCTGCTCTTTCGGCAGCGCGTCGAACGCTTCCAACTGCTTTCGGATGGCCTCCTGGATTTTGGGAGGCACCTTCTCCAGCGCGCGCTCGCGCTCCTCGGGACTGGCGCGGAAGAGCTGCGCGGCGGGACTCGCCGGATTGCTCAGCGGAGGACCCATCCTCGGCTGTTTGGGAACGCCGCCGTTCTTAGCGGCGGGAGGACGCGGCACAGGCCGGATGTTCGCCGGACGCGGCGTTGCCTCTTTGGCCGCGTTCTTCTGGTCCGCCGCGACACCTGCCGCGAGCGTCGCCACCAGGAGCCCGCCGATTTGGAGCGCGATCCGCATCTACATCCGGGGTTCGGCGTCGGAATGGATCAGGTTGCTGAACTCCTGCATGACCTGCATTTCCTGCAGCGCATCCGCCGCCTGATCGGCCGGCAGAGCCTGCACCTGCGCGGACGCGGGCACGGCAACCGGCGTCTCGCCGGGACGTTCCACCCACAGACCCACTGCGACCATCAGACCGGCCGCCGCGGCCACCGGCAGCCACCGCGGACCGCCCACCGGCCGGAAGGGCCGGACCAGGAAATCCCACCACGCGACCTGCTGCTGCTCGATCCGAGCGTACAGTTTGCGGTCGAAATCTGCCGACACCGGCGGTGCTTCCCACAGATCCAGCGCGGCCGAGACACTCCGCTGCGTACTCGCGAAAGCGGCGCATTCGGGGCACTCGCGCAGGTGCTCGGCGTCGAAGGTTTGCTTCGGACACTTCATACGATTCTCTTCCCTAGGCCATATGGGCCAGCCGGGCGCGCAACGCTTCGTACGCCCGGAACAAAAGCGACTTCACCGCAGAATCCGAACAGTTTAATACCTTTGCGATCTGCGAGTATTCCATCTCTTCGTATTTATGCATCAGGACCGCCGCCCGCTGTTTATCCGGCAAAGCTGCGATCGCCCGGCGAACTTCTGCGAGTTTCGCCTCATACACCATATTCTGCTCGACCGTCGGCCGGGTATCCGATACTTGCCGTACCGGCATCTCCGACGTGTCGTCATCCAACCGTTCCTGGTTCCGTTCGTTCTTATTGTCCCGGAGCGCGTTCAGCGCCAAATGGGTTGCGATCCGGAACAACCAGGTCGTAAACTTCGCAGTCGGCTCGTACGTCGCACGCGAACGGTACACCCGCAGGAACACTTCCTGCGCCAATTCCTCGGACACCGCCGCGTTCTGGACCATCCGGTAGAGGAAATGGACCACCGAGGAGCGGTGCTTTTCGAGCAGCACTCCAAAACTGGCGCCATCCCCGTCCTTGACCCGAAGCATTAACTCCGCGTCATAGTCCAGAGCCGCCGCGGCTCCTGCCATACTCGTCTGAACCCGTTCTTCCATCCGAGGTTGCGTTTCCCGCGAAAGAATCCGCTGCCGCTACTCCCCTTTGAGGGACCGTTCCATCAGGCGTTGGATTGCATCCCGAGGCGATATGCCGAAGTGTAGCATCTGAAACATCTGCTCCGAGATCGGCATCTCCACCCCGTGCCGCCGCGCCAAGTCAACTGCTGCATTTGTAGTTTTAATCCCCTCCGCCACCATTTTCATGGAGCGGACGATCTCGTCGAGCTTCCTTCCCTTGGCCAGCTCGACCCCCACCGTACGGTTCCGGCTAAGGTCTCCCGTACACGTCAGGACGAGGTCCCCAAGCCCAGCTAACCCAGCCAACGTCAACGGCTTGCCTCCCATCGCCACAGCCAGCCGGGTCATCTCGGCGAGCCCCCGCGTGATGAGCGCGGCGGTCGCGTTGTGACCGAGCCCCATACCGTGTAACACGCCGGCTCCGATGGCGACTACATTTTTAATGGAGCCGCCGACCTCGACCCCGACGGGATCGGTGGAAGTGTACAAACGGAAGGTCGGACCGGAGAAAGCGGCCTGAACGGTGGCGGTCAACCCTTGGTCGTCCGATGCAACTACAAGTGCAGTAGGTTCGAAGCGTGCGACCTCTTTGGCGAAGGTCGGACCCGAAATGACGGCCACCCGCGGCTCGAAACGCGGCCGCACCACGTCGCGGATCACTTCGGAGACGCGCAGAAGCGACTCATTCTCCAACCCCTTCGTCGCGCTCACGAATAAAAGAGACGGATGTAGGAATTCGAGCATCCGGGTGTAGACGCCGCGCACCAGATGCGACGGCATGACGCTCAGCACGATCTCCGCACCCTCCATCGCGTCGGCCAGATCGCTGGTCGGGAGCACATTGGCGGGCAGCGTCGACCCTGGGAGGTAGACGTCGTTCTCCCCGGACTCCTTCATACGTGCGGCGAGGTCGCTCTCGAACACCCACAACCGCACCTTTTCGAACCGCGGAGCGAGTACGATCGCGAGCGCCGTCCCCCAGCTTCCGCCACCGATAATCGATAGATTCTTCAAGGCTTCCTGGACCCCAGATGGAAGACGCTCTCGGTGCCGGCTCGCAGTCGCGCGATATTAGAACTATGTTTGTAGATAATGAATGCTCCGCCGACCACCGCCGCCGCCACGACCGGTGCCGGGGCCTTCAGAACCAACCACACGGCGAGTGGAAACGTCGCCGCGCCCACGATCGACCCCATCGAGATGTGCCGCGTCCACGCCACCACCGCCACGAACACGATCGCCTCGAGCGCGATCGCCCCAGGGGTCAGACAGAGGAACGCCCCTACGAAGCTCGCGACCGCCTTCCCGCCCTTGAACTTCAGGAACACCGGATAGGCATGCCCGGCCATGACGGTCAGCGCCGCGACGCTCATCCACAGCGGGTCATGGTCGGTGAGGCGGCCTGCGAGCCATACCGCGGCGTACCCCTTGCCGATGTCGAGCAGCAGGGTCGCGATCCCGGCGGCCTTACCGGTGGTGCGCAGGACGTTGGTCGCGCCGATATTCCCGCTCCCCGACGCGCGCACGTCGCCGCCCGTCTTCCAGCGCACCAGCAGATAGCCGAACGGAATGGCGCCGAGCAGGTAGGCGGACACCACAACCAGTAGCCAGTTCATCACTTTGCCAGCGGAAACTCCGAAAGCTTAGTGTATACAGAACCCTTCGGCCCCGGCTTGCTCAAGTACAGAAAGAAGCTGCGCGCCTCGAACGCGCCGAACTCGAGCGACGGCATCGCGGCGATCTTCTCCCGCAGCGACTGCAACTCGACCCGCTCCTTGATCCGCGCCAAAGTCAGGTGCGGCGAGAACGCGCGCTTCTCGCTTTCGATCCCGAGGGACGCGGTCGCCCGATCCGTATCCGCCGCCAGCTCCGCCAGTCCCTGCGCCTCGATCCCGCACCAGAAGATCCGCGGCGAATGGGGGTTCGGGAAGAACCCGACGCGCCGGATGTGCACCGGGATCGCCGGCCGTCCCGGAATTGCCGCCAGCGCCGCGTTCAATTCCGGGAGCCGCTCCTCCGGCCACTCGCCGATGAACTTGGTCGTGATGTGCAGGTTGGCCGGCGGACTCCACTGAATGCGCGCGGTCGGCCGCAGCTCCTCGAGCAGTCCTTCGAGGTTGCGCACCAGCTCCGCCGGGAGGTCCAGGCCGACGAACAATCGCATGACGGCTTTATTGTACAGTGGGGTGCGATGCGCTTCGGCCCCGTCCTGCGCCGCGAATTCTACGACCGCCCGACCATCGAAGTTTCCCGCGATCTCCTGGGCAAAGTCCTGGTCCACCGCGAAACGGCGGGCATCATCGTCGAGACCGAAGCCTACCTCGGAGGCGACGACCTCGCCTCCCATTCCGCGGCGGGCCTGACCGACCGCACCCGAGTGATCTTCGGCCCTCCGGGCCACGCCTACGTCTACTTCATCTACGGCATGTACGAGTGCCTCAACCTGGTCGTCGAAAAGGAAGGACATCCCGGCTGCGTCCTGATCCGCGCCGTCGAGCCGGTCGCGGGAATCGAGCTCATGCAAAAGAGAAGACCGGCCGCCAAAAAGCTCGAAGACCTCGCGTCGGGGCCCGGAAAGCTAACTTTAGCTATGGGAATCACCCGTGAGCTGAACGGAAGAGACGTAACCCGCGGACCGCTCGTCGTGAGGGAGCCCATCGAGAAAAGGCACACCGAAATCCTCGTGACGCCACGGATTGGAATCACGAAAAGCTCGGAAAAACCGCTGCGATTCGTCGTAAAAGGGAACCGCTTCGTATCCGGGCAAAAGGGGCCACGAATGAACACGAATGAACACGAATGAACTTAGATTAAGTTTTCTTATTCGTGTGCATTCGTGTTTATTCGTGGCCATAGTACTTGCATGTAACGCAACTGCCGCGCTTTCGTCTAAAATCGCATTACCGCGTCCGAGAAGGACTATTTGTGCCCCAGGGAAAGCAGCAGACTCCGACGCGTATTTCCGGTCAGTCCATCCTCGACGAGCTCATCCGCAATATGGAACTCGGGCAGTTGGAGATGGGTTTCAGCATCCTCCTCCCGTGCGTTTTCAGCATCTACCTGCATCCCGACGACTACGCCCGCATCGCCTCCGTCCGCGACCTTCTCCGCGAAGACGCGCGCCGCGCTTTGAACGCGCGGATGGCCGAATGGAACGGCGATAAGCCGCTTTTCCGCCGCGGCGGACCGCGCAAGCAGTACCGCATCGCGCAGCAGGATTGGTGGATCGAGTTCTTCGCCGACACCGAAGGCGCCGTCCCGCCCGGCGACGTCGAGATCCACTCCGAATTGAACGACACCGCCGAGCCCGGCTATCGCGGCGCCAAGACCAGCCTGATCGGACGCGAGCCTTCCGTCACCAACGCCCGCGTCGCGCACGACCGCGGCACGCGCCGCAATCCCGACCGCGTCTTCGCCGAGATCCGCTACCAGGACGATTCCGGCGCGCAGACCTTCCTCGTCACCCAGAACGAGATCAGCATCGGGCGTGGCGGCGAGGACGTTTGGGTCGACCTGGCGCTCTACTCCTCCGACGAAATCTCGCGCGAGCACCTGCGCATCCGCCGCGACCCCGCCTCGGGCGCTTTCACCATCGCCGACAAGAGCCGCAACGGCACCTGGGTGAACGGCAAGCGTCTGGCGCGCGATAAGGACCAGCCGCTCCCCGAACGCGCCGAGATCGCACTCGCCGAGGCCGTCAAGCTCGCTTTCGAGGTCCGACGATGACCCAGCTTTATCACTGGCACACGGCGTATGTCGTGGCGTTCCTCGCCTTCATTCTGCTGTTCGTCGTGGCGAGTTGGAGGCGGCCGTGACTTGGGCTTCCGGCGCGGCGACCGACACCGGGCTGCTCCGCGCCCGCAATGAGGACCGCTATTGGGCCGACCCGGCGCGCGGCGTCTTCATCGTCGCCGACGGCATCGGCGGGCACCTGGCCGGCGATGTCGCCGCGCAGACCGCGGTCGACGTAATTCGCGCCGCGCCGCTCGACGACGAGGCCTCTCTCCGCGACGCCATCGCGCGCGCCAACAACCACATCTACGACTTGGCGGACGCCGATCCCGAGTTACGCGGTATGTCCTGTGTCCTGACCGTCGCGGTGGCGACCGGTGACGATATCCTCATCGGCCACGTCGGCGATTCGCGCCTTTACTTGATCCGGCACGGCGCCATCCGCAAGCTCACCGCCGACCACTCGCCCGTCGGCGAGGATGAGGACGCCGGCGAGCTGACCGAGCGTGAGGCCATGTTCCACCCGCGGCGCAACGAGGTCTTCCGGGACGTCGGGTCGCGCCGCCGCTCGCCCGACGACTCCGACTTCATCGAGATCCGCCGCTGCCGTTTGCATCCCGACGCCGCGTTCCTCCTGTGCAGCGACGGCCTCACCGACCACCTCACCGCCGCCCAGGTGCGCGCGATCATTGAGCGGTACGACGGCGACCCGTCGCGCGTCGCCGCCGAACTGGTCGATGCCGCCAATCAGGCCGGCGGCAAGGACAACATCACCGCGCTCTTCGTCGCGGGACCCGAATTCCACGGCCACGACGGAGCGACCCGCCCACGCGGCTCGACCACCCGCGTCCGTCCACGTCGACGCTCGCTGCTGCGCGCGGTCTGTCTCGCTCTCGGCGTCGCCGCCGGACTCCTGCTTTGGATGGTGACCCGGCGATGAATGCTCCCACTCGCGTTGGCCGCTACGAGATCGTCCGCCGCCTCGGCAAGAGCATGACGGACGTGTACCTCGCGCAGGACATCATCGAGGGCCGCAAGGTCGCACTCAAGCTCGTGCGCACCGGCGGCGATTCCATCAACCGCATGATCGTCGAGGCCGAGCGCCGCGGCGCCGCGATTCAGAAGGAGCTCGAAGCCCTCGACTCGCGCGTCGTCAAGATCTACGACTACGGCGAGCAGGAAGGCTACTTCTACGTCGCGATGCAGTACGTCGAGGGGCGCAATCTGGCGGAGTTGCTGCAAGCGGAGCGCGCCGTCGACCCGGTCCGCGCCGCCATGATCGCGATCGAGCTGTGCGAGCAATTGGCGAAATTCCACTCCGCGCAGGCCGCCGTCGTGCATGGCGACGTGAAGCCCGCCAACATCCACATCGGCCCGCACGACACCGTCCGGCTCCTCGACTTCGGCATCGCCAAGACTTTGCGCGCGGACCACGATTCGACCGCCCACGACTTCGGCAGTCCCAGCTACTGCTCGCCCGAGCGGCTGGAGCGCAGCGAGGTCGACCAGCAGTCCGACCTCTGGGCCGTCGGCGCGACACTCTACGAGATGCTCGCCGGCGCGCCGCCGTTCCAGGGGGAAAACACGCGGCAGCTGGAGAAGGTGATCCGATCAAAACGTCCGCCGCGCGCCCTTCCGGTCTCCGTACCGCGCGCGCTGCGCATGGTCGTGGCGAAGGCGCTGGCGCCCGATGCGGCGCGTCGGTATCGCACCGCCGCCGCGTTCGAAGCCGACCTGCACGCGTACCTCGAGCGCCGCCCGACCGTCGCGGAAAACGAACGCCGGGCGGGAGCCACCATCGAAGCGGTCTTCCGCAAAGCGACCCACACGGTCGCCCGGGCGCGCCGTCACCTGCAACTAGCGGGAGCGGCCGGCTGGTTCGGCCTCGGCATGACCCTCTGGATCGGCGGCAGCTACGGCTGGCAAGCTCTTCAGGCACGGCCCGTAATCGATCCACCGAAGGTCCCGCGGCCCCCGCAGAATCTCGCACTCCTCTACCGAGCGGAAGGCGACCGAGCCGCGCAATCCGCCGACTGGCGGACCGCCGAGTTACTCCTCGGTCGAGCGGTCGACCTGGGCGAAACGGACTCCGCAACCCTCACCGCGCTAGCGACCGCGCACGCCAAGAACGCGCCGCCGCCAACGCCAGTGGTAACGGTCGCCGCACCCCGACCCCACCGCAAACGCCCAACCGTCCGCCGCCGCAACAGAGCCGCGACTGTAAAGGAGCGGTTCCACCGATGACCACCGCGACCGCTGGGCGGGCTGAAGCCCGCCGCAGACTGAAGTCTGCCCCACATTTCGAAGCACTTGTGGGGCGGGCTTTAGCCTGCAGCGGGCTTCAGCCCGCTCTCTCTACGAGGACCCCATGGCGGTAACCAAAAGCTGGGCCGCCCGCCCGACCTTCCTCGCCGTCCCCGTTCCCCCTTCGCGGACGGCCGGACTCCTCCCGCTCCTCTGCGCCTCGCTCCTGATCGCAGGGGGACTCGTCCTCGCCTACGCCGGTAAATCGCAGGCCTTCAGCGGACCCGTGCCCATCAACCTCAACACGATCGCCTCCGCCGACGAACTACTCCCCATCCTCGATTCCGTCCCCGAGCGCCAGGCGCTCGCCACCGCCATCTTCGACTACGCGCAACGTAAGCGGCCGCTACCCAATATCGGCGCGCTCGCCCCGCTGCGCCGCACCGACCATCTCCCGCTCGCGCGGCTCAAGCCGCTCCTCGCCGTCCGCACCGCGCGCGACTTCCAGCGCGAGTTCCTCGAATCCACCGCGCTCTACTTCGCCGCGGTCTACCTCGTCGCGCTCATCTGGTCGTTCTCCCGTTTCGGCGGCGACCGTGCGATCCTCCCCGCCCTGCACCTGCTCTCCGGCATCGGCCTGATCCTCATGGTCAGCATGCGCGACCCCCTACGCGACACGCTCGAGTTCCACAAGTTCGCGGTCGGCGCCGCGGCCGGGTGCCTGCTGCTCGCGCTTCCCGCCCTGCGCGCGTGCGACTACATGCGGCTCGCCGACTGGTGCTACACCCCGCTCTTCGCCGCGCTCGGCCTCTTCTCCCTCCTGCTCGCCTTCGGACGCGGCCCCGCCGGAAACGACGCGAAGGTCAACCTCGGCCCGTTCCAGCCCGTCGAGCTCGTCAAGATCCTGCTCGTCCTCTTCCTCGCCGGCTACCTGACGCGCCACTGGGAACGCCTCCGCGACCTCCGCGAGAAGCGCGTGCTCCCTCGCCTCTTCGGCAAAATCGGGATGCCACGCCTCGAGCATGTCGCGCCCGTCCTCGGCGCCGTCGTCATCGCGCTCGTGTTCTTCTTCGTCCTCAAGGATCTCGGCCCCGCCCTCTGCATCTTCTTCGTCTTCCTCGCGATGTTCTCCGCCGCCCGCGGACGTCCCGGCCTCGCACTCGCCGGCCTCGTGCTGCTGGTCGGCGGCGTATGGACGGGCTACCAACTCGGCCAGCCGCACACCGTCGTGGACCGCGTCCACATGTGGCTCGCGCCCTGGGACAACGACGTCCACGGCGGCGACCAACTCGCCCACTCGCTCTGGGCCTTCGCCACCGGCGGTCCCACCGGCTCCGGCCCCGGCTGGGGCGACCCTGCCATGATCCCCGCCGGCCACACCGACCTCGTCCTCCCCGCCATCGGCGAGGAATGGGGATTCCTCGGCGTCGCGTCCGTCTTCCTTCTTTTCGCGTTCCTCATCGCGCGGGCGTATCGTGCGGCCTCCCGTTCCGCGACCCGGTTCGGCTTCTTCCTCGCGCTCGGCCTCGGCTCGCTCATCGCGTTCGAGATGCTGCTCATCTCGGCGGGCGTGCTCGGCGCGCTGCCGCTCTCCGGCGTCGTCTCGCCGTTCCTCAGCTCCGGCAACACCGCGATGCTCGCGAACTTTCTGGTCTTCGCGCTCATCCTCTCGGTCAGCGCCGACGCCACCGAGAAGCCACGCGGTTCGCGCCTCATCCCGCTGCGGATCTCGCTCGCGACTGCCGCGACGGTCCTGCTCGGCTTCGCCGCCCACTACCAACTCCTCCACGACACCGAACTCCTCGCACGCGACGCCCACGCCTTCGAAGAGGACGGCGTCAAGCGTCCGCAGCACAATCCGCGCCTCAACTCCATCGCCCGAGAGATTCCGCGCGGCAATATTTACGACCGCAACGGCGTCCTTCTCGCCACCAGCAACTGGTCCGACCTCGACCGCCGCCGTACCGAGTACGAGTCCCTCGGCGTCTCGCTCGACCGCGCCACGACGCGCTTCGAATCGCGCCATTACCCGTTCGGGGCCACGACCGCGCACATCCTCGGCGACCTGCGCACCGGCGAAAACTTCCACGCGTCGAACGCTTCCCTCGTCGAGCACGACGCCAATCAGAAGCTCCAGGGCTATCAGTACGCGGAGCTCGCATCGCTGGTCCGCTTCCGCCACCAGCCCGGCAACGAGGCGCTCGCCCGCGTGCTCTCCCGCGACCGAGACATTCACCTCACCCTCGATATCCGTCTGCAGCTCCGCGCGCGCGAGATCCTGGACCGCCACCTCCGCGACACCTCGAGCCGTCGCGGCGCCGCCGTAATCATGGACTCCGCGACCGGCGACGTCCTCGCCATGGTCAGCGCTCCCGCGCCCGAGCCGCCCGGCGCGCGCTCCGTCGCGCCCACGCCCGATGAGCTCCTCGACCGCGCCCGCTACGGCCAATACCCCCCGGGTTCCACGTTCAAGCTGGTCACCGCGATCGCCGCCCTCCGCGGCAATCCTGACTTGAAGCGCCGCACCTATCTCTGCCACACGCTCTCCGACGGCCGCGCCGGCAACGTCATCGCCGGCTGGAATCGGCCGATCAAAGACGATGTCGGCGACCGCGCCCACGGCACGATCGACATGGAGCGCGCCATCGCCGTCTCCTGCAACGCGTACTTCGCGCAGCTCGGCGTCCACGACGTGGGTTCGCAGCAGCTCGCCGACACCGCCGCCGCGATGGGCATCACGACCGGTACGCTCGCCGAACTTCGCAAGTCGCTGCCGTTCGCCGCGTATGGGCAGGGCGAGGTCGTGATCTCCCCGTTCAAAATGGCGCGCGTCGCCGCGACCATCGCGAACGGAGGCCGGATGCCGCAGGGCCGCTGGTCCAGCGACGACAGCAACGAGCGCACCGAGGCCGCCGCTGAAGTCCTCCCGCCCGCCGAGGCCGCATACCTTGCCGGCGCCATGCGACGCGTCGTTACCGAAGGCACCGGCCGGACCGCGATGGCCGGCTCGCCCGTGAGCTTCGCGGGCAAGACCGGCACCGCGCAGATGGACGCCGGGCCGCCGCATTCCTGGTTCACCGGCTTTGCGCCGTACGACGGCGCGCCTGCCCATCGATTCGCCTTTGCCGTCCTGGTGGAGCATGGCGGATACGGCGCGCGCGTCGCCGCTCCGATCGCGCGCGAAATCATCGAAGCTGCCAAGGAGTTGGGATTGCTATGACCCTCCCCGAATTCATCGAGAAGTTTGGACGCACCGTCTTCGAATCTCCGCTCGCGACCGCGTCGAAATCCGACGAGCCCCCCGAGCTCGCCGAGATCCGCCTCGCGCTCCTCGACCACGCCCGCGAAAAAAGCTACCGCGCCGGAGGCCGCAAAGTCTTCCCGTACGATCTGCTGCGCGTCCATTTACGCGGCGTAGAAGAGAGCCGCTACTCGACGTTCTCGGGCCGCTTCTTCCGCCAGTATCTCGAACAGGAACTGCGCACCGGCCTGCGCGACGCCGGCTGCCGCTACCCTGAGCACCTGCGTGTCGAAGTCCTGCCCGTGGTCGGACTGCCGCAGCGCGGAGAGGAATGGCTGATCGTCGAGACCGCGTCGCAAGAGAAGTCGCCGAACGCCCCGGGACGTCTCGTGGTCCACGCCGGAGAAGCGAACGTCGCGGAGCTGCCCCTCGAAAAACCCCGCACCAACATCGGCCGGGTGGTCGACGTATACAAAGACGCCGGCCTCTCCCGCCGCAACGACCTCGCCTTCGCCGCGGAAAACGAGATCAACGCGACGGTCTCGCGAGAGCACGCCCACATTCAATTCGACAAAGCCACAGGTGAATACCGCCTCTTCAACGACCGCTGGTATCAGCGCGGCAAAGAATGTGGCCTCTGGATCGTCCGAGACGGCACAAGCCACGAAGTCCACCGAGACACCCGCGGAGCGCGCCTGCAAAATGCGGACGAAATCCACTTCGGGAAAGCGGTCGTGATCTTGGAAAGATAAAAGTGGCCACGAATGAACACGAATGAACACGAATCCTGAAGCGTTGTTCCATTCGCGTTCATTCGTGTTCATTCGTGGCCCATAATGGTTTTTTGGAGAACAAAGAAATCGCCCGGCTTTTGTGGGAGACCGCCGACCTCATGGAGATCGCGGGCGACGACGGTTTTCGTATCCGCAGCTACCGCAATGGCGCCACCGCCATCGAGGGTTTCCCGGAACGCGCCGTCGACATCCTTTCCAACCCCGCGCGCAAACTGACCGAGATTCCCGGGATCGGTAAAGGCCTCACCGCCGTCATCTCGGAGATCGTCGCGCGCCGGTCCTGCGAGCGCCGCGACGAGCTGCTCGAAAAATTCCCGAAGTGCGCGCTCGAATTCCTGAAACTCCAGGGACTTGGCCCCAAGAGCATCGCGCTCATCTTCGAGCACTACAAAGCCGAGAGTATCGACGAGCTCGAACGACTCTGCCAGGAACAGAAGCTGCGCGTACTCCCGCGCATGGGCGCCAAGCTCGAGGAGAAGGTCCTGCGGTCGATCGCCGACTATCGGCGCCGCACCGGCCGCTTCCTTCTGGTCCACGCCGAGCGTCTCGCCGCGGAACTGATTGAGGATCTCCGCCAGGTAGAAGGCGTCGAGGCGATCACGCCCGCCGGCAGTCTCCGCCGCGGCCGCGAGACCGTCGGCGATCTCGACCTCATCGTCACCGGCCCCAATGCCGCCGCCGCGCTCGATCGCTTCGTCGCGTTTCCGCGCGTCCAGGAAGTCCTCGGCCACGGCGAGAACAAAGCCAGCGCGCGAGTCGGACTGGAAGGCCTCCAGGTCGACGTGCGCGCCCTCCCCCGCGAGAGTTTCGGCGCCGCGATGCAGTATTTCACCGGCAGCAAGGACCACAACGTCGCCATCCGCACGCGCGCCGTCCGCATGGGCCTCAAGCTCAACGAGTATGGCCTCTTCCGCATCGACGACGACACCAAGGTCGCCGGCGAAACGGAAGAGTCGGTGTATGAGGCGCTCGGCCTGCCGTGGATTCCGCCCGAACTGCGCGAGAATACCGGCGAGATCGAGGCCGCTCTCGAAGGCCGCCTGCCGGAGCTGATCGAGGTGCGCCACCTGCGCGGCGACCTCCACATGCACACCGTCGAGAGCGACGGCAAAGCTACGCTCGAAGTCATGGCCGAAGCCGCCCGCGAGCGCGGCTACGAATACATCGCGATCACCGACCACTCGAAGGCGCTCGCCATGGCCAACGGTCTCGACGAGGCGCGCGTGGTCGCGTTCGCCCGTCAGGTCCGCGACCTCAATGCGTCCGGCGCCCTCGGCATCCGCGTCTTCTCCGGCATCGAGTGCGACATCCTGCGCGACGGCGCAATGGACCTCGCCGACGACGCGCTCGCCGAGCTCGACCTCGTCATCGGCAGCGTCCACAGCCACATGAGCATGGAAACCGCCGAGATGACGGACCGCTTGCTGCGCGCGCTCGAATGCCCGCACCTGCGCATCCTCGGGCATCCCACGGGACGCCGTCTGCTCGAACGCGAACCGTACCCCTTCGACGCCGAGCGCGTCTTCGCCGAGGCCGTCCGCCGCGGCGTGTGGCTCGAAGTGAATGCCAGCCCCGAGCGGCTCGACCTGCATGGTCCGCTGATCCGCGCCGCGAAGGCGAAGGGGGCACGCTTCACGATTTCCACGGACGCGCACAGCCCCAAGAGTTTGCCCGGAATCCGCTACGGCGTCGTCACCGCGCGCCGCGGGTGGCTCGGGCCAAACGACGTCATGAACACTCTGCCGGTGGACCAATTCGCCGCCGCGCTCCGGACAAGACCATGAAAATCAAAGAATCCAAAGAAGTCTACAAGTGCAAGCTCTTCACCGTCACCGAGGACAAAGCCGTCGACCCGAAGACCGGCTTTGAAATCGCCCGCTCCGTCGTGCGCCATGCCGGCTCCGCCGTCATGATGGCGATGGACGAGAAGGACCGCATCCTACTTGTCCGTCAATACCGCCTCCCCGCCGACGACTACATGTGGGAGCTCCCCGCCGGCAAGATCGACGACGGAGAAAAGGCGCTGCAAGCCGCCAAGCGCGAGCTCGCCGAGGAGACCGGCTACAAGGCGAAGACCTGGACCAAGCTCGCGACATTCTACGTCAGTCCCGGCTATGTTCAGGAGCGCATGACGATTTTTCTCGCGAAGGATCTGAAGTCCGGTGACGCCACGCCGATGGACGACGAGCAGATCGAGACCCGATGGTTCAAAAAGAAAGAAGTCGGCGACATGATCCGCGACGGGAAAATCAAGGACGCGAAGACGATGGTCGGCTTCTTCCTGGGCACGAAAAAACGGAAATAGGTCCACGTATGAACACGAATGCACACGAATAGAACGAAGTATGTTTTAATTCGTGTGAATTCGTGTTCATTCGTGGCCTAAGGAGCTTTATGCGTCGTAGAGACTTTTTGCCCGCCCTGTTGGCGCCTGCCGCTTTCGCGCAGACATCCGCGCCCGTTCAACTGAAGGGCCGGCTGAAACAAGGCGTCACCAGCGGCGTTTTCCGCGGACGTCAGATGACTTTCGAGGAGCAGTGCAAGGCCGCCGCCGATCTCGGCATCACCGGCTACGACCTCCAGGGCCCCGACAAATGGCCAACCATGAAGAAGTACGGCCTCGCGCCCACGATGTATCCTCCGGGGCCCGGGGGCCAGCTCGTCGACGCGCTCGCGAAGGCTGAGAACCATGCCAAGCTCGAGCCGCTCCTGCACGCCGCCATCGACGAGGCGAAGGCCAACGGCTGCCCCAACATCATCACCTTCTCCGGCAACCGAAGGGGCATGGATGACAAGGTCGGCGCCGACAACACGGTCGCCTTCCTGAACAAGGTGAAGTCTCACGCCGAAGACAAGGGCGTCAACCTCTGCATCGAGTACCTGAACAGCAAGGTCAACCACAAGGACTACATGTTCGACCACATCGTGTGGGGCGTCGACGTGTGCTCCCGCGTGAACTCCCCGAACGTCGGGATTTTGTACGACATCTATCACGCGCAGATCATGGACGGCGATCTGGTTCGCAACATCCGCACGAATATCAAGTGGATTAAGCACTTCCACACCGGCGGCAATCCCGGCCGCAACGACATCGACGAGACGCAGGAGATCAACTATCGCTTCGTCGCGCAGGCCATCGCCGACACCGGCTATCGCGGCTACATCAGCCACGAATACTCGCCGGTGCAGGGCCACGACCCGATCGAGGTCCTGAAGAAGGCAATTCAGATTTGCGACGTTTAACGTCGTAAACCCCAACCGCCCGGACGGCGGCGCGTCCAACGTCCATGCAGTCGTGGACCGTCGCCCTACGCTCCGTCGCCCGCCGTCCGGGATTCTCCCTCACCGTCGTCGCCCTGCTCGCCCTTGGGATCGCCGCGAACACCGCCCTGTTCTCGGTCATCGACACCGTCCTGCTCAAGCCGCTCCCGTACCCCAACGCCAATCGACTCGTCGCCGTCAATGAGGCGAATTCCGCGAAGAGCCAGGCCAACAGCTTGATCGCGCCCGGACGTATCGAGGACTGGAACCGCCTCAACCACGCCTTCACCGCCATCTCGGGCGCCTACTCCGAGAACGTCACCGACACCAGCGCCTCCGAGCCCGAGCGCCTCACCGGACTCCGCGTCGCGCCTCGGTACTTCGACGTCTTCGCGGCGCCCGCGCTCCTCGGCCGCACGTTCCAGTCCACCGAAGAGGTCGACGGCGGCCCACACGCGGCCGTCATCAGCTACGGTCTCTGGACCCGCTGCTACGGCCAGGACCCGTCCGTCCTCGCGAAATCCCTCACGATCGGTGGCGACCGTTTCAGCATCGTCGGCGTGATGCCGAAGAGCTTCACCAGCGGCAAGACCGACGTCTGGATTCCCGCGCAGTCCTCGGCGTTTCTCATGCGGCAGCGGGACGCGCGATTCCTTTCCGGCGTCGCCCGGATGAAATCCGGCATCACGATCGCGCAGGCGCAGTCCGACCTCGCCGCCGTCCAGCACTCGCTGGGAGAGCAGTTCCCCGCTACGGACAAGCACTGGTCCGTGACCATCACCGACCTGAAGAAGGCGCGGCTCGGCGATTCCGGCGGTCCGCTGCTGCTGCTGTTCGGAGCGGTCGCGCTGCTGCTCTCGATCACCGTGACCAACGTGGCGAGCCTAGTCCTCTCGCAGTTCGACGGACGGCAGCGAGAGATCGCCATCCGCTTCTCGATCGGCGGACGGCGTCCGCAGATCGTCGGCGCGCTGCTGCGCGAAATCGCGTGGCTCGCCGCGTTTGGGGCCGTGCTCGGCTGGGCCGGCGCTGCACTCTCCATGCAGGCCGTCGCGAAGTTTTTCGCCAACACGCCTCGCATCGCCGAACTCCGTCTCGACTGGCGCGCGCTCCTCTTCGCCGCCGCCGTCAGCGCGCTCGCCGCGCTCGCCTTCGGACTCCTGCCCGCCCTGCGCGCCACCAGCCAGCAGGGCGCATCGTCGCTTCTCCGCGCCGGCCGCGGCGCCGCCGGTCGACGACGCATTCTCCAGCCCGTCCTCGTCGCCGGACAGATGGCGCTCACCATGACGCTCCTCGCCGGCGCCGGGCTCCTCCTCCGCAGCTTCGAGAACCTCTCGCGCGTCGACCTCGGCTTCCAACCCGACCACGCGCTGCTCTTCCACGTCGGCGCCCGTTGGGATGAGGACCGCGGCGTCGTCGGGCGGATCCAGGAGTCGCTGGTCGCCGACCTCAATCGCATCCCGGGAGTCACGGCCGCGGGTATCACGAACTTCCTGCCTGTATCCGGCGCAACGCTCCGCTACCCGATCGTCCTCGAAGGCGCCGCCGCCACCGACGACGCCGCGCGCATGCCCGCCGGCTCGCGCACCGTCAGCGCCGGATACCTCCAGGCGATCCACGCCAACCTGCTCGCCGGCGCGTGGTGTCCCGACCTCCGCCTCGATTGGAATTCGCCCCTACGCGCCATGGTCAATCGCCGCTTCGTCGAGGTCTACGCGCCCGGCAATAACGTCGTCGGTATGCGGTTCCGCGTTCCGCAATTCCGCAGCCCTGCCCCCACCGAGATCGTCGGCGTGATCAACGATATCCGCGAAGATGCCGTCGATGCGCCCGCCTATCCGTACATCTACAACTGCGCGCGCGCCGGCGGTTGGCCCGACCCCGAGTACGTGGTCCGCGCGCAGGGCGATCCCCGCGCACTGCTCTCCACGATCCGCGAACTCGTCCGCCGAGCGGCGCCTGGCCGCGCCATCTTCGGTGTCCGCGCGCTGGAAGAGGAGATCGACGCGACGCTCGATCGTCCCCGCGCCAGCGCCGAGATCCTCGCGTTATTCGCGCTCGCTGCCATGACACTCGCAGCCATCGGCCTCTACAGCCTGATCGCCCACTTCGTGAATTCCCGCCGCCAGGAAATCGGAGTGCGGATGGCGCTCGGAGCGAGTCCCACGCAAATCGTCGCGTCGTTACTCCGCAATGCCGGATGCCTCATCGCCGCGGGAATCGTCCTCGGCGCCGGCCTGACGATCGCCGCCCAACGATTGCTGCACTCGATGCTCTACGGAGTGAGCGCGCTGGATGCGGTGTCGCTCGTAGTTGCCGCTGCACTGTTAGCTCTCGTCTCCACCGTCGCGGCCCTGCTACCCGCCCGCCGCGCGGCCGCAATCGACCCGATGGAGTCGATGAGGGCGGATTGAGGCTTTGACGCAGAGACGCGGAGACGCAGAGAAACGCATTCAGCGTTTGTCTTCTCTGTGTTCCTTTCTCTGTGTCTCTGCGTCTCTGCGTCCAGGCTCTTTCCCCGGCAGCCCCGCCGGATTCTCGTGCGTCTTCTCCCGGAAATTCCCCCGCATCCCCGACGCCAGCGACACCGCCGATTCCCCAAACTTATCCCGCAGCCTGTCCGCCGCCTTCAACGCCCCGCGCCACTTCTCGTGGCCGCCGTCGCCGAGCAAATCGAGCTGCTCCTCGTCCCCCTCGGCCCACGACGACGCGTGCACCCCGACCAGCCGCACCCCCGCGCCGCGCTTCCAGTTCTTCCTGAACAGCTCGCGGACCTCGCTGTATAACTCCGTATCGAGCGCCGTCGCCCGCGCCACCGAGTGCGCGCGCGTGATCGTCGTGAAATCGGTGTACCGCAGCTTCAACTGGATCGTCCGCGCCGTGAGGTCGTGCTCCCGCAGCCGTCGTCCGACCATCTCGCACAGCCGCGCCAGAGTCGACTCGATCTGCTCCTGATCCGCCGTGTCGACGTTGAACGTATGCTCGTGGCTGATCGACTTCGGCCCCGCGTCCTCACCGATCTCGGTGTCGAACCACCCGCCCGCGTCGAGCCCGCGCGACTTCCCTGCCAGTGCCATCCCCCACTTGCCGAAGCGCTCCTCGAGGAATCGCTCGTCGAGCTTCGCCAGATCGCCGACCTTGCGAATCCCGTACGTGTGCAGGTTCTTCTCCGTCACCTTCCCGACGCCCGGCACCTTGCGCACGTCAAGCGGCGCCAGGAACGCCGCCTCACGCCCCGGCAGCACCCACATGATCCCGTTCGGCTTCGCCTGGTCCGACGTGATCTTCGCCACCAGCCGCGACGCCGCGATCCCGACCGAGCAGTTCAGCTTCGTCTCCGCCTTCATCCGCTCGTGCAGCCTGTGCGCCGCGCGCAGCGGTGGACCGTGCAGCCGCTCCGTCCCCGTCATGTCGAGATACGCCTCGTCGATCGACGCCATCTCCACCAGCGGCGAGAACGACCGCAGCACCTCGAACACCTGATGCGAGCACTCGCGGTACCGCTCGGGATGCCCGTCGACGAAGATCGCCTGCGGGCACAGACTGTACGCGGTCCGCAGCGGCATCGCCGAGTGCACCCCGAACTTCCGCGCCGCATAGGACGCCGCCGACACCACGCCTCGCTCGTTCGGCCGCCCACCGACGACCACGGGTTTCCCCTTCAACGTCGGGTCGAACAACTCTTCGACGGAGACGAAGAACGCGTCCATATCGACATGGAAATAGATCTTCACTCTCAAATCCGAGTGGGGCGGGCTTCAGCCTGCGCGGGAGTTCAGTCCCGCTCTTCGGAAGGGGGCTAAAGCCCCGTGCAGGCTAAAGGCCTGCCCCACACTAACTGACCGCCTTCTTCTGGAACTTCTTCAGCCCCATCGCCATGAACGCCACGTTGAACACCGCCAGCGCCGCGATCACCGCCAGTAGCGGCATGTGCTCGACGTTCGTCGTCAACGACCCACGCAGCCCCTCGCTCGCGTAAACCAGGGGGTTGATCAGCACCGCGTACTGCAACCCAGGGTACGCCTTCAAGAAACTCCACGGGTAATACGCGCAGCCGAACATCATCATCGGCGCGATCACCATGCTGAACATCAGCCCGATCTGCGTCTGCCCGACGCTGCACCCGAGCAGCAGTCCGCCGGTCCCCGCGATCGCCGCTACCAGCACCGCGATCACCGCGAACTCCAGCGGATGCTGGAAGCTGATGTTCACGCCCGACCCCATCGTCAGCCACGCCGCCGGCAGCACGACCAGTCCCGAGATGATCGCCTGCACCATCCCGGCCACCACCTTCTCGACCGCCAGCCAGTAATTGTCGATCGGCGCCAGCAGCCGGTCCTCGATCTCCTTCGTGAATTGGAACTCGGCGATCAGAGGCATCGCGACCGCCTGCACCCCGGAGAGCACCATCGAGATCGCCATAATCCCCGGCAGCAGGACGTTCTTGAACCCCATGTTCATCATCCCGCCGGTCGTCAGAATCCGGCCGAACACGAACGTCAGCAGCAGCGGCTGCAGCATGGTCTGCATCAGCGACGGGATCAGGTTGCGCCGGGCGATGTGCCCATCGCGCTGCAACAGAGCGTAAAACGTTTTCCAGTTCAATCTCGTAAGCTCCTTCCGGTGTGATGCAGAAACAGCGTTTCCAAACTCGGCTCCCCGATGCTCACGTCCTTCAGCTCCGCGCCGGCCGCCTGCGCCGCGTTCACGATTGGCGCGATCAGCGGACCGCCGCGATCCGCATACACATCCGCGGAGGTCTCCTTAACCCGCACCTCGCTGACACCGTCCATCGCGCGAATCTGCGCCGGCAGTTCCTCGGGCACGCGATTGAACCGCAGCCGCAGCAGATACCCGCCGGGGATCGACGACTTCAGCGCCTGCGGCGCGCCCTCCGCGATCTTCTTCCCGTGGTCGATGATCGCGAGGCGCTCGCACAGAGAGTCCGCCTCGTCCATGTAGTGCGTCGTCAGGACGATCGTCTTGCCCTGCCGGTTGTACTCGCGGATGATCTCCCACAGCAGCAGGCGCGTCTGCGGATCGAGCCCGGCCGAAGGCTCGTCGAGGAACAGCACCTCGGGATCGTGCATCATCGCGCGCGCGATCGAGAGGCGCTGCATCATGCCGCCCGAGAAGCCGCGGCACAACTGGTCCGCGCGATCGGTGAGCTTGAATTTCTCGAGCAGTTCTTCGGCGCGCCGGTTGCGATCCTTCGCGCTCTGCCCGAAATACGCGCCGTGGAACGTCAGAATCTCGCGCGCGGTCAGAGCGAAATCGAGATTCGGACGCTGCGGCACCACGCCGATCAGCCGTTTCGCCTTCACCTGCTCGCGCCACACGTCGTGCTCGCCGATGAACGCGCGCCCGCTGGTCGGTTCCGTCCGCGTCGTCAGGATGCCGATCGTGGTCGACTTCCCCGCGCCGTTCGGACCCAGCAGGCCGAAGATCTCGCCCGGCTTGATCTCGAGCGACAGATCCTCCAACGCGACCACCTCGAATTTCTTCTTCTCCTTCGAGCGCTTGAACGAAGGCGTGTACGTGAAGCCTCCACCGCGCGCCGCCGAGGGCGGAGGCGTATCGTACACTTTCCTCAGCTTCTCCGTCCGGATTCCTACCGCCATCAGAGCTCCTCCATCTGCCGCCGCGCGCGATCCAGAATCTCGCGCACGCGATCGTTGCCCACCCGGCCCGCGGCCCGCATGCTCTCCTTCACCAGCAGCCCCACCGACCCCCACAGCCAGATCGACTCCGGCCCCATCGCGTGCCCCCAATCCTCGCACGCCTTCGCCCGTTCGAAGATCCGCCGCAGCGCCTCGGGATCGCTCGCCGCCTCTTTTTTGCCCGTCCGCGTCAGCCGGTACACGCGCCGTCCGCTCTCCACCGCGACCGTCACCAGCCCGTCAGTCTCGAGTTGTTGCAGGGTCGGATACACGCTGCCCGCGCTGGCCGCGTACAGTCCGCCCGAAAAGTCCTGCAGTTCTTTCATGAGTTGATAGCCGTGCTTCGGAGCCTCGGTCAACAGCGATAGGATCGCCAGCCGCACCTCGCCGGGTTCGAAGAAGCGCTGCCGCCCCATCCACGGAAATGCCGCCGCCACGCCCCAGGACTGTTTGCTCATGATATATCGCACGATATATCATCCATCAACCGAACGCAACCGTTTTAAAGTGGGGCAGACTTCAGTCTGCGCGGGACTTCAGTCCCGCCCTACACTTCGGCGATGGCGCGGTGCACCAGTGAAATACTGATCGCCCCTTCGCCCACGGCCGACGCCACGCGCTTCACGTTCCCCGCCCGCACATCGCCGACCGCGAACACCCCCGGCAGGCTCGTCTCCAGCATCTGCGGCGCGCGCGGCAGCGGCCATTTCGGATTGCCGGCGGCCGCGCCATCCATATCGCGTCCAGTCAGAATGAAGCCCTTCTCGTCGAGCGCCACACATCCCCGCAGCCACTCGGTCCGCGGCGACGCCCCCGTCATCACGAACACATGGCGGATCTCGCGCACGGACTCCGCGCCGCTCTCCCGGTCGCGCCATGTGACCCGCTCGAGAGTGTCCTCGCCGGCCAGCGCGGTGATCTCCGTCCGCACGTGCAACTCGACCTTCGGATTCTCGGTCAGCCGCTGGATCAGGTATCGCGACATCGTGTCGCACAGCCCGCGGCCCCGCACCAGGATGTGCACCTTACGTGCGCCCTGCGAAAGAAACGCCGCCGCCTGCCCCGCCGAATTGCCCCCGCCGACCACGATCACTTCCTCGCCCCCGCAAAGTTGCGCCTCGATGTGCGTGGCGCCGTAGTACACGCCCTTGCCCTCGAACTTCTCCAGCAGCGGGACCGCCAGCTTCTTGTACTGCGCCCCCGTCGCGATGACGATCGCTTTTGTCGCCAGCGCCTCGCCCGTGTCCAGCACAACGTGGTACGGCCGCCGACCGCACTCCAGCCGCGCTCCGCTGCGCGCGATCATCAGCTCCGCACCGAATTTCAATGCCTGCGTGCGCGCCCGCGTCGCCAGCTCGAGTCCCGAGACCCCGGTCGGGAAGCCGAGATAATTCTCAATCTTCGAGCTCGACCCCGCTTGACCGCCGGGAGCCCGCGTCTCGATCACGAGGACGTCGAGCCCCTCCGACGCGCCGTACACCGCCGCCGCCAACCCCGCCGGACCCGCGCCGACGATGATCACGTCGCGCACGTGCGCGCCGTCGATCGCGCTGTTCAACCCCAGGCAGTTCGCCAACTCCGCGATCGAAGGCCGGCGCAGCACGTTGCGTCCGTTGCAGATCACCACCGGCGCTTCAGCCGCCTGGACCGCGAACGAGTCGAGCAGTTCCTGCGCTCCGCGGTCGCGGTCGAGATCCACGTAGGTGTAGGGATGGCCGTTGCGGCTCAGGAACTCGCGCAACTCGAGCGTCTGCGCCGAGTGCCGCGACCCCAACAGGACCACGTTGCCGAACCCGTGGCTGATCAGTTCCACCCGGCGCAGAATGAACGCCCGCAGCAGCAGCTCGCTGAGCTCCGCGTCGCGCGCCACGAGCCGCCGCAGCGCTTCGCCGGTCAATTCGAGGAACTCGCCCGCCTCCGTCACACGCCCGCGCACCAGCGACCGCTGCCCGGAGATCATCGTCATCTCGCCGGTGAATTCGCCCGGTCCGTGAGTGGCGACCATCCGCTCGCCCGCGCGGTCCGGCTGGACGATCTCCATCTCGCCGGAGAGCAGCACGAAGAAGGGAACCGCCGCGTCTTCCGGCTCGAATACGATGTCACCGGGCTTCACCCGCCGCACCGTTCCCGACGACCGAATGCGGTCGATCAGTTCGGGTCTAAGAACGGGAAAGGCCTGCTCGCGCAGTTTGGGATCGGAGGGAATCGGCGCCTTCGGCATTCCTCATTCTCGCAAACGCCCCGCAATCACCCGAGGAATGCCCGCCAGGTCCGGTGCCACCTCCACCTCCGCCCACCCCGCGAGCATCTCCGCGACCGCCTCGTGCTCGCCGAATCCCAACTCCATCACCAGCCACCCGCCGGGCCGCAACACACGCGGCGCATCTGCGACGATACGGGCGTACACCTCGAGCCCGTCCGGTCCGCCGAACAACGCCAGCCGCGGTTCCCAGTCCCGCACCTCGCGCTGCATCCCGTCGCGATCGCGCTCCGGCACATAAGGCGGATTGGACACGACGAGGTCCACCGACTCGGACGCGATCGCGGTCAGCAGATCGCAGATCACGAGTCCGACGCGTGCCCCGAGCCGCGCCGCATTCTCCGCCGCCACCTTCGAAGCGCGCTCCGACAATTCGGTCGCCCACACCTCGGCGCCCGTCTCCAGAGCCAGCGTCACCGCGATGGCGCCCGACCCCGTCCCGACATCCACGACCCGTCGTGCGCCCTTCCCCATCGCGACCTCGACCGCGTGCTCCGTCTCCGGTCGCGGAATCAAAACGTCGGGAGTCACGCGAAACTCGCGTCCGTAGAACTCTTGTTTTTTGGTGATGTACTGCGGAGGCTTCCCCTGCAGCCGCTCATGCAAATAGCGGCCGTAGTGAAGCCACTCCAACTCGCTCAACTCATGTTCCGGATGGGAAAAAAGATAAACCCGTTCGCGCCCGAGCGCATGCGACAACAGAACCTCGGCGCTCAACCGAGCAGCCCCGATCCCGCCGTCCTCCAGAAGTTTGGTCCCCTGCAGTAAGGCCGTGCGCAGAGTCATAGGCGTTCTCGCCTGCGTTTCTCTGCGCCTCTGCGTCTCTGCGTCAAGACCCGAGCCCGCTAAGCTGCCGCGCCCTCTTCGCCCTGCTTCTTCAGCTTCTCCGTCTGATAGTACGTCCGCAGCGCATCCACGAACGGCTCCAGCTTGCCGTCCATGACGAAGTCCAACTGATGCACCGTCAGCCCGATCCGATGGTCCGTCACGCGATTCTGCGGGAAGTTGTACGTCCGGATCTTCTCGCTGCGATCCCCCGACCCGACCATGACCCTGCGCTCGGCCCCCAGCGCCGACTGCTGCTTCTCCAATTCGATCTCGTACAGCCGCGACCGCAGCACGCGCTCCGCCTTCGCCCGGTTCTTGATCTGCGACTTCTCGTCCTGGCACGACACCACCACGCCGGTCGGCAAATGCGTGATCCGGACCGCCGAGTACGTCGTGTTCACCGACTGTCCGCCCGGTCCCGACGAGCAGAACGTGTCCACCCGAATGTCCTTCGCCTCGAGCTTGATCTCGACATCGTCCGCTTCCGGCAACACCGCCACCGTGATTGCCGACGTGTGTACGCGCCCTTGTTGCTCCGTCACCGGAACGCGCTGCACCCGGTGTACGCCGCTCTCGTACTTCAGCTTGCTATACACCTTCTGCCCGTTGACCAGCGCGATCACTTCCTTCAGCCCGCCCACCGACGACTCACTGCTCGACGTGACTTCGATCTTCCAGTTCTGCGTTTCCGCGTACCGGCTGTACATGCGGAAGATCTCCGCTGCGAACAGCGTCGCCTCGTCGCCGCCCGTGCCCGCGCGAATTTCGAGCACGACGTTCTTTTCATCGTTCGGATCCTTCGGCAGCAGCAGGATCTTGAGGTCTTCCTCGATCTGCGTCATCTCCGGCTCGAGCTTGAGGACCTCTTCCTCCGCCATCGTACGCAGGTCGGGGTCGGACTCCTGCAGCATCGCGCGGGCCTGCGAGAGCGCGTCCGCGGCGTGCTTCCACTCCCGATATTTCGACACGATATCGGAGAGCTCGCTCTGCGCCTTGGTGACCTTGCGGTACTGGTCGGAGTCGCTGATGACCGCCGGATCCGCCATCTGGTCCGTCAGGTCCTGAAAGCGTTTTTCGAGATATTCGAGCTTCTGCGCGAATTGCATGGAGAGAGAGATTATGCGATGACCAGTTCGCCGCCCTGCGACTGCTCGAGCGCCATCGCGCCCTCGAGCGCGTGGATCGCGACCGTGGTCTGATCGTCCGACGGCGGCTTCGTCGTGATCCGCTGCATCCACAGTCCCGGCGCCGTCAGCCAGGCCAGAAACGATCCCTGCCGCCTCGCCGCGAACCGGATCAGCTCATACGCCACACCCGAAATCACCGGGATCAGCGCCACGCGGACCAGCAGCTTCGCTGCGAACGTGTCCACCGGAATCACCGCATAGATCGGCATCGCCAGAACGAACACCACGAACAGGAAGCTCGTCCCGCAACGCGGATGGAACGTACTGAAGCTCTGCGCGTTGGGCACCGTCACGGGCTTCCCCGATTCGTAGTTGAATACGACCTTGTGTTCCGCCCCGTGATACGCGAACACCCGACGGATGTCCTTGGTCCGCGAGAGCGAATACAGCAATCCCAGCAGAATGATCAGCCGGATGATGCCGTCGACCGCGTTGAACGCGATCCGGCTCGACTCCAGCGCCGGGTAAATGCCCGCCAGCTTCGTCGCCGCGTACAGCGGCACGAACTTGTACATGAAGATGAAGAACACCAGCGAAAACACGATCGGGCCCGCCAGCGCCCATGCCGGCATCTCCTTCGGAGGCTCGACCGGCTTCCCGGACTTCTGGAACTTGGGGTCGTCGAGAGCCGCGTTGGCCGAGAACCGGAGCGCCCGCCCGCCGAGCTTCAGAGCCTGGTAGAGCGTCCCGACACCCCGGAATACCGGCAGCTTGAAGATCGGATACGTCTCCGACATCCGCTCGACGGACATCTCCTCGGTAACGATCTCGCCCGAAGGCTTCCGGACCGCGACGCAGTAGCTATGGGGGGCACGCATCATGACGCCCTCCATAACGGCCTGTCCACCGACGAGAGTTTCCTCGCCGCTTTCCAGGATGGGCAACATTTGCAGGTGGGCAAAAAAACGGAAAAACGTGCTTGGGGACACAGAACCTCGCGTGATTACTTATCCATTATACGACACGGGTCGGCGGGACAGACGGGGTGGCAACGTTTGCACCCCATATCCGGGTACGCTTGAGAGGATGGGGATGTTTGACGTCGTCGTCTTCGACATGGAACTGCCCGGCTTTCCGTTTCAGGGCCGCCGGTTTCAGACCAAGAACCTCGACTGCTGCATGGACATCTACACGGTCACCAAGACCGGTCGGCTCTGCCTGACGGGCAGCGACTTCCTCGAGGATGAATCGAGCCCACGCGAACCGGTCGATATCGATTTCCACGGCGACATCCGCCTGATCGCGGAGGACTCACACGATCGATACCTCGCTCGGTTTACGCATGGCGCGCTGGAGTGGATTCGGCCCCTTGACGATATCGAAGCGGCTGAATTGGCCCGGAGAAAGTCCGGCGTCCGCGGCGGGTGATTCGGCAGCCTGGGTCCTACGCGGAAACCGCCGCGTTCGACCGCCCCGACGAGCCCTCCCTTAGATCGCCAACGTTGCTCGCAACGCCGCGTCGACGTCATTCATCTCCGCGAGAGAGCCGATCACCCGATCGATCTCCGAGTAGCGAATGGTGGCGAGGTTGTCGGTCATTATCACCGAGTCCATCAACAGACCGGATCCTCGCGCTGCTTCCCTGCGCACGGCCACTCGGCTGGGGTGTCCGGCGCGAGCCATGTTGCTGCTGATCATCGCCACAACGGTCTGGGGCAACCCCGCGCTTAAAGTGTCCGATTGAACGACGAGCGCCGGACGCCGCTTCGACGTCCGCAGATTGGAATCCGGGAACAGGACCAGAACGACCTCACCGCGATGGTAGGTCATCGTATACAGCCATCTCCGGTCGGTCCCAATCTTCGGCAAACGCGGCTAAACGATGGCGCAGATCTCCAGCCTGACCGGGGTCGATGCCGCGTTCGCGCAGATCGACGGGCTCTTCCGGGTGAACCCAGGTCACGATGACGCGTGAGCCCTCGGCTTCCGCGAGAGGCTCCGTCAGCTCCACCTTTCCGTTGCGGTAGACGCCTTCGACGGACTTCACCATTCCTTTATAGTATCCCCTCACACCGCCAGCAGCGCCACCCCGACCGCCACCAGACAGGCCCCCGCCCACCTCTCCCAGCGGACGTCCTCCTTCAGCAGGACCTTCGCAAACACCGTCTCGAACAGGTAGCTCGCCGACGTTGCCGGGACCGCGAAGCTCAGGTCCGCGATCGACAGCAGCGAGAGCAGCGCGAAGAACGCCACCGCCATCGCCACGATCCCGCCCATCACGTGCCAGTCGCGCAGCCCCGACCCCAGTCCTCGCACATTCCGCACCGGACCCTGTCGCCGCATCCCGTACGCATTCAACAAATCCCCGACCGTATTGCACGCGACGATCGTGGCCACCAGCGCCCACTTCATCGGACCGGACCCGTCCGCGGACGCGTCCTGCCGACGATCACGACCCCTGCCGCGATCAGCGCGATCCCCGCCCACCGCGGTCCCGTCACATGCTCGTGCAGCACCACCGCCCCCAGCACCGCGCTCCCTACGAACGACACCGCCGTGATCGGCAGCACGTACGTCAGATCCGCCCAGCTCAGCAGCGCCAGTTGCGACGCCAGCCACCCGATCAGCAGGACGATCCCCGCGATCACCCACGGGTTCGTCATCGCGCCGACAAAGTCGGTCGCCGGATGCGACCGCATCCCGAGGCTCAGGCAGCAATTCCCCACCGCGTTCAGGACGATCACCGCGATCGAGAGCGCCACCACCTGCCGCGGACGCCCTGGCATCAGCCCAACAGCTCCACCAGCGCCGCGTCCAGTTGCGGGAAGCGGAACGGGTACGCCTCCACCGCCTTCGGCAGAACCCGCTGACTGCCCGTGAGCACGTCCGCCATCTCCCCGAACACGACCTTCAATGCCAGACCCGGCACCGGAAAGATCGCCGGCCGCTTCACCGCCGCGCCGAGAGCCCGCGTGAACTCCGCGTTCGTCACCGGATTCGGCGCGACCCCGTTGATCGCCCCGCGGATCTGCTGTGCCACCGCGAACCGGAACAGCCCCACCAGATCCTCGATGTGGATCCACGACATCCACTGCTTTCCGCTCCCGACTCGCCCCCCGACCCCCATCTTGAACGGCGGCAGCATCTTCGCCAGCGCTCCGCCGCGCGCGTCCAGCACGATGCCGATCCGGACCCGCACCACGCGCGTGCCGAACTTCTCGGCGTCCAGCGCCGCCTTCTCCCACGCGACGCACACCTCGGGCAGGAACCCCGTCCCCGCCGCCGACGCCTCCGTCAGCACTTCCTCGCCGCGATCGCCGTAATACCCGATCGCCGACGCGCAAATCAGCGTCTTCGGCGCGGCGTTCATCTTGCTCATCGCGCGCACCAGATTTTCCGTGCTCGCGACGCGGCTCTCGCGAATCTTCCGCTTGACGTCGTCGTTCCACCGCTGCGCGACCGGCTCGCCCGCCAGATGGATCACCGCGCCCGCCCCGTCCAGCGCCTCCGACGGCGGCTCGTTCTTCAGCGGATTCCACGCCGAGATCGCGACTCCAGGCGGCAGATTGGTCCCCGCGTGCCGGCTCAGCACGTGCAGCGTGTGGCCGTCCGCCGCCAGCGTCTTCATCAGCCGCCGTCCGATCAATCCCGAGGCCCCCGTCATCACGATCTTCATAGCGCCTCCACCTCTCTCACGTACGCAGCCACGTCCGTCTTCCGTTCCATCCCGGCCCGCGACATCGACCGCACCGTCCCATACACCGCCCGCTCCGGCCATGGACGATCATGCAGCCCGAAGCACCACAGGATATTCGTATAGGTATTGGGATCGCGCGCGTCGATCGCGTACCGGTCGTGCAGGTCGATCATCGTCGCGAGCGCATCCTCCGGCGTGGCCGACCACTCCAGGATCTTTTTCCCCCAGTACATCCGGTAATACCCGTGGATCCGGCCGCGCCGCACCAGCTCCCGCTGCGTCGCGTTCCACAGACTATCGTACGTCGCCGCCTCCTCGAATTGCCGGGGCGTGTACACGGGATCGCGCGGGTCGGTGCGATGTTTATCGAGGGTCGCGCGCGCCCAAGCCGGTAATTCGTCGAGCGAGTCGACCCGCCGCGCCGAGCGCGCGAAGTTGAAGGCCAGCTCACGCCGCACGATCAACTCTTCCAGGAATTCGTCGGCGATCAACTTGTGTTCCGCCGCGTACTCCCGGACCGCCAGCGCCACCTCCAGCGACGACACGTATCCGAAATGCAGATACGCGCTGAGCTCGGACGTGGCATGCGCGGAGGGCTCGTTTTTCTGCGCCGCGTAGCGGTGCAGCCGCTCCTCGAGGAAACGCCGCAGGACTCGCAGCCCCTCCGCGCGCCCCTTCGAAACAGGGGCTTTCACTTTGGGCAGCGGCTTCAGGAATCGCGGCAGTTCGCGATGGATCTTGGGACGGATCGACCGCGCCGCATACGCGCGCTGTGGAATCACGCTCGCGGGCACGACGCAGCTCGCATCGACCGCGTACGCCTCGCAGTCGAACTCCGGGAGCGGGTCGAGCGCTTCCGGCCAGTCGTCCGTCACCACCGCCGCGGCGTCCGCGACCCACTTCGCGAGCTCCGCCCGCGAACCGAAGGCGTGCCCACTCCCCGCCGACCCAGCACGCACAAACTCCTGCTGCCGCTCGCTCCCGACGTCCTCGCTCTCGAACACGACCAGCGGCAGCCGCAGCCGCTTCGCCGTCCCCGTGGCAAACGTGTAGGCGTGATTCGCGTCCAGCCGCCGATTCCAGCGCATCCAGTACAGGACGTGGCGCGCCCCACCCCGCACCGGGTCGGCATTCAGCTTCCGGACGCGCTCTTCCATCCGTTGTTAGATGCCGCGTTCGTCGATCAGTCGCGAGCCAATCGTAACGGCCTGCTTCGCCGGCTCGACGCCGGCGAACTGCCACTGCAACACCGCGTACCCCGCCGACACGATCGCGACTGCCAACCAGGGATACGCCGACAGCCGCAGCGCCACCATCATGACCAAGCCGGTGCTGCCGACGTGGATCGGCCCGCCCAACCCCACGAAGTCGAGGGCCAGCACCGGACCGAACGCCAGGACCATCGCCACGGTCCCGAACGTCGTCCGCCAGGCCTTCGAGAGCCGCCCGAACGGCCGCCACTCGTATATCGTGACAGAGAAGACGCCAAGCATCGCGATCCCCAGCATCAGCGCCGTACTCAGCACGCCGGCACGCCACTGGAGCGACAACGGCCGGAGGGCGGTCCAGGGTAGCTTTCGGTATTCCGCCGTCGGAATGGCGCGCCCGTAAATCGCTTCCGTAGCCCGCTGGAACTGCCATTCGACGAACTGCGGGCTGCTCCGCGGCGCCACGACGAAGGGGTTGTATACCACCCAACCGAGCACCGGCATTCCGGCCGGGTGCACCGTTTCGCCCCAGGGCGCCTGGATCACCGGAGTCTCGCCGCCGCGCGCGACGCGCCATAACTCCACGTACCGGGCGCCATCGTCGTACATGCTGACCGGCATTCCGCTTTCGCGGTGGAAGGGCCGAAGCCATGCCCCCAGCGCAAACGACCCGCCTACGCAGAGTAGAAACGGAAGAGCGGTGATCGCCAGAAGCGTCGGACGGGAGAGCGGCATCGCCCACAGCCATCGGCCGGCGCGCCGCGGCATCGCAGGAATTCCGAAACCGGCAACCGCGCCATAGATCGCAGACCCGATCAGGGCCTGCACGGCGACCAGCGCCAGCAACGGCCACACCGGGCGCGGCAGCGCCGCCCGCATCAGCGGCAGCATCCCAACCCAGCCGCCGTGCAAGCGCGTCTGCCTTTCGATCCGCGCCCGCCGAGGCTCGAACGGCGCCGCCTGAAATCCGGCCGGAATCCGCGGCCACACCGTAGCGAGCCGTCCCGCGGCGGGCAACCCAGCGACTGCGCAGACGATCGCCGCATGCCCTGTCCAGATTTCCGGCAGTGTCATGGCGATCACGGCCCCAATCAGAAAGGGCGCGCTCGGCGTTGATGACCCGAACTCCTCGATGCGCGAGGTCATAGCGAAGACGATCGCCGCCGTCAGGACTGTCGCCGACCCGCACAAGTCGCCCGCGTTTGCCGCCTGCCCATTCGCCATCAGCATCGCGACTGCGCAGCCCGTCGGCAGCCAGATCGCCGCCAGGATGAACAGGAACCGCGCCGCAATCAGAGTGCGCCCCGGAATCGGCAGCGCAGCCTCGAACAAGGTCGCGCGACGATTGCCTCGGGAGGCGAGCATAATCACCATGAGGAATCCGATCGCCGTCGGCTGTCGCATTTCCGCCGGGATCAGACCGCCCCACAGCACCGCCGCGACGACCCCCACTCCCACGATCCACAGCGGCTCACGCCGCATCAGTTGCGCAATCATGACCGCTCGCCTCCCACCAGTTCGACGAACAGCTCTTCGAGCGGCACGCCCATGCACCGCACATTCGCGATCCCAAGCTTCTCTTCGACGCGCAGCTTGGCGATCTCCGGCGCCGCCTGGAAGACTGCGTGCCAGTCGCCGAACACCCGCCGCACCCGGAGACAACCCGGCATGCGCTCCAGCACGTCCGCCGTCGGAACCTGGTCGCCCGGCACCACCGCGACGCAGAGATCTTCGCGCAGCGTGTCCAGTTCCCGGTCGAGCTTCACCCTTCCCTCGGCCAGCAGCAGCACGCGCCCGCCGATCCGCTCCACGTCGCTCAAATGATGCGACGAGAACAGAATCGCCGTCCCCTCCCGGTTTAGCAATTGGATCGAGGTCTCCAGAAACTCGCGCCGCGCCGCCGCATCGAGTCCGCCCGCCGGCTCGTCGAGGATCAACAGCTCCGGCCGGTGGCACACCGCGCACAGCAGCGCCGCCTGCCGCGCCTGTCCTTTGCTCAGCTTTGCAATTTTGGACCCTGTCGGCAGCGAGAAACGGTCGACCAGCAGCCGCTCCAACGCCTCGTCCCACTGCGGAAAGAGGTACCGGTGGAACGCGATCAGCTCCGCGATCGTGGAGTGCGGCGGGAGCGCCTGATCCTCCGCCACGAACCCGATGCGCCGCTTCACCGCCACTGGCTCCGTCGTCGGCGAGAGGCCGAAGACGCGCACGTTCCCACCGTGCGGAAACAGCATCCCCATTGCCAGCCGGATCAGCGTCGTCTTCCCAGAGGCGTTCCGCCCCAGCAACCCGACCACCTCCCCGGGCTGCATCGCGAAAGTGACGCCGTCGAGCACCGGCTTCCCGGCCTCATACGAACGCACGACGTCGTGGAACTCCAATATGGCGCTCATACCTTCTCCTTCATTTCGCGGTCCGCCGCGTGCAGCTCGCGGACCACGTCCTCCAACTCCATCCCCGAGAGATATGCCTGCGACAGCAGATTGCGCGCGGCCTGCCGGATACGGTCGCTCTGCGCGCCCGCTTCCAGTTGCGGGATCTTGGCGCAGACGAACGTGCCGCGTCCGCGCTGCGTCTCGATGTACCCTTGGCCCTCGAGCTCGTCGTAGGCCTTCTTCACCGTCAGCGGCGCCACGATCAGTTGCTCGCTCAGCTCCCGATGGGACGCCAGCTTGTCCCCGCTGCGCAGACGGCCGGTCGCAATCGCCTCCGTGATCTGCCGCATAATCTGGCGGTAAATCGGAAGCTCGTCACCGGGTTGGATCAACAACTGCACTAGTGATATATAAACGTATATCACTGGAGGTGTCAAGCGGAAAAATCGTGTGGTACATTGGCCCAACAGTATGTTCCGGAACAGTCTCGTTTTTCTGGCGGCAGCCTTGGTTTGCAGCGCCGCATCCCTCTCGGACGATCTCTACCAGGCGATTCGCGCCAACGACCTCAAACAGCTCGCCACGCTGGTCCGCGGACCGGCGGAAGCCAACACCAAGGACGCCCACGCCGAGACGCCGCTGATGTACGCCGCCACCGTCGGGTCCGCCGACGCCATCCGTCTGCTGCTCGACCGCGGCGCCGAAGTCAACGCGCAGAGCGAGTCCGGGGCCACCGCGCTGATCTGGTCCGCGACCGATCTCGCCAAGGTCCGCCTGCTGCTCGAACACGGCGCGGACCCGAAGCTCGCGACCAAGCGGGGGCGCACAGCGCTCCTCATCGCCGCCCTCAGCGACCATTCCGCCGAGATCGTCCGCCGCCTCATCGCCGCCGGCGCCGACGTCAAAGCCACCGACCAGTTCCGCACCTCGACCCTGCGCGGCGCGACGATGGGCAACGACACCGAAACTATCCGCATCCTGATCGACGCCGGAGTCGACGTGAATGCCCCCGACATGGCCGGGCTCACTCCCCTCATGATGTCGGCCGGCTGGGCCGGGAACACCGCCGCCGTGAAACTCCTGCTCGCCAAGGGCGCCAAGGTGAATGCGCTCAGCGCGCCCGTCATGGGCCTGCCCTCGAAGAACGGCCCTTCGAAATTCGGCAAGCTGACCGCGCTGCTGATGTCCGCGCCGTTTGGTCCTCCGGAGCTCATCCAGACCCTCATCGACGCGGGCGCCGACGTCAACGCCAAGGACGTCCGCGGCATGACCCCGCTCATGCTCGCCATCGCCACCGACCGTCAGGACGCCGCCATCATCAAGATGCTGCTCGACCACGGCGCCGATGTCGACGCCAAGAGCGATCTGGGCCATACCGCCGCTGATTGGGCCGTGCGCAATGGCTCGCCGATCGGCATCGGACTGCTGAAGGCGAGCGTCGAGAAGCCCGCCAACGTGACCTCCCCGAACCGCGCGGAACTGCGCCCCGCACTCGAAAAGAGCATCGGACTGATTGAGAAATCGAGCTGGCAGTTCTTCGCGGCCAGCGGCTGCGTCTCCTGCCACGCGCAGAGCATGACCGATATGACGGTCGGCATCGCGAGCCACAAAGGGATCGCGGTCGATGAGAAGGCGACGGCGGAGCGCGCCAAGATGCTGCGCGCCAATTACCCGCCGGAACCGCTCCTCGAGCGCATGGACCCTCCCGGCGCCGAAGAACAGCTCGCCTATCCGCTTCTAGGCCTCGCCCTCACCGGCTACGCGCCCGACCGCATGACCGACGCCATGGTCGCCAATATCGCAGCTACCCAGGGACAGGACGGCTCGTTTCACGTCGGCGCCGCTGCCCGTCCTCCCGGGGAGGAAGGCGACATCTTCCGCACCGCCTTGTGCCTCCGCGCGATGAAGGCCTACGGCGCTCCCGGCCGCGCGCCGGAATGGGAAGCGCGTATCTCGAGAGCGCGGCACTGGCTGGAAGCCGCCAAGCCCGTCACCGCCGAGGACCGCAATATGCAATTGCTCGGACTGGCGTGGGCCGGCGCTGACGCGAAGTCGCTGCGCCCGCTTGTCACCGCGATCCTCGCGCAACAGCATCCCGACGGAGGTTGGGCCCAAAGAGAAGGACTCGCCAGCGACGCGTACGGCGCCGGCGAGTCCTTATATGCGTTGAGCGTAGCTGGGTATTCGACGAAAGATCGCGCGTATCAACAAGGAGTCGACTTCCTCCTGCGCACGCAGCGCCCCGACGGCTCCTGGTTTGTCGCCAGCCGCTCGCCCCGCATTCAGGCGTATTTCGAGGGAGGCTTCCCCTACGAACACGATCAGTGGATCAGCAACTGGGGCACGTCCTGGGCCGCCATGGCGCTGGTCCAGGCGCTAGACTAACCAGTTTTTGACTTATGTTCGACCTACGCGACAGCCGCTCGCCGGGGACTGACGAGACTGTCCCAAGGCCCGCTTTTGGCCGCGTGGACAGCCCCGTCTGTCCCCTGGCGCGCTACACCGATTCCAACGCCACCGCGTCCGTCTCGCCACTCTCGGCGAGGCGGAGCATGAGCTGCGAACCGTACTCGTACCCTTTATCGAACGCCTGCGAATTGAGCTTCTGCATCGCCGGTGGGACCGAGTCCTCGACCGCTTTCCGCACCGCGTCCGGATCGAGCAGATTCGTCACCGCGGCGAAGAACCCGACCATCACGATATTGAGCACGACCTTGCGGCCAAGCTCTTCCGCCAGCCGCGTGGCCGGCACACCGTAGGCGCGCACGCCGTTCGGCAGCTTATCGACCCGCACCATGTCCTGCTCGGTAATCAGAATTCCGCCGGGCTTCAACTGCGGAATGAACCGGGTCGCGGCCTCCTGGCTCATCACCACCAGGATCTCCGGCTGCGTCACGTACGGGTATAGGATCGGCTCCGTCGACAGGATCACCTGCGCGCTCGACGAACCGCCGCGCGCCTCCGGGCCGAAGCTCTGCGTCATACACGCATAGTGCCCCTGGAAGATGGCGCACGCCTTGCCGATCACCGACGCCGCCAGGATCACGCCCTGTCCGCCGAACCCGGCGATCCTGATCTCCGTTAGCAACTGCATACGACCTCCGGCTCGGCGTAGCGATCGCCGAGCGCTTGCTTCATCTGCGCCTCGAGCAGGTTGCGGTAGTCCGGACGGTCGCGGTCCACAAACTTCCCGACCACGATCTCCCCGGACTTCGTCAGCGCGCACTCGCTGGTCGGCGCGCCGTTCCGCACCTTGCTGACTTCCTTGTAGAACTTCATCGCGTCGAGACCGTCGCCCATCTTGTTGCGTCGCTGGTAAAGCGTGGGACACGGCGAGAGCACTTCGATGAAGCAGAAGCCCTTCTTGTTAAGGACCTCCTCCATCGACCGCGCGAGCTGCTTCACGTGGAACGTGGTCCAGCGCGCGACGTAGGACGCGCCAGCCGCCTCCGCCAGGGCCACCAGGTTGAACGACGGCTCGAACACGCCGTACGGCGCCGTAGCGCTGATCACCTGTCCCGGCGTCGTCGGGGCCGTCTGGCCGCCGGTCATCGCGTACGTCAGATTGTTGACGCAGATTACCTTGATGTCCATATTCCGCCGCGCGGCGTGGATGAAGTGGTTGCCGCCGATCGCGAACAGATCGCCATCGCCCGAGTAGACCACCACCTGCAGCTCGGGGTTCGACAGCTTGAGCCCGGTCGCGAATGGAATCGCGCGGCCGTGCGTCGTGTGGAACGAATCGAGCTTCGCGTAGCCCGCGACCCGTCCCGTACAGCCGATCCCCGAAACCACCGCCACCTTATCGAGATTCGCCTTCGAATTGATCAGCGCGCGGGTGAAGCAATTGACCGTGGTCCCGATTCCGCAGCCGGGGCACCAGATGTGCGGCATGCGCTCCATCCGTAGGAACGGCTCCACCGGATTCTGCGCGTCCGCCGGAATTTCCAGCTCGATTTCCATCAGGTTCTCGCTCATTTCGCCGCCTCCTGGATCGCCTTGAGAATGACGCTCGGGTCATGGACGCTGCCGCCGGCATGCGTCACCGGGATGACATTCGCCTTCCCCGCCGCCGCGCGTTGGACCTCCTGCGCCATCTGCCCCAGGTTTAGTTCCGGGACCACGAACGCCTTGACCTTCGCCGCCAGCTCCGCGATGCGCTGCTCGGGGAACGGCCACGCCGAGATGATGCGGAATTTCCCGACACGCAGCCCCTGCTTGCGCGCCATCTGGATCGCCCGCTGCGCGACGCGCGACGTGATGCCATACGACACCACCACGACGTCGGCATCGTCGAGATTCTCGGTCTCGACGAGCGCGCGGCCATTGGCCATCGGCTTCAGCTTGTCGTGCAGCCGGCGCACGAGCCGGTCCTGCGTTTCCAGGTTCATGCTGGGGTAGCCCTGGTCGTCATGCGTCAGGCCGGTGACGTGGAAGCGATAGCCTTCGCCGGCCCGGACCATATCCGGCACCATGTCACTCTGCGGCTCGAACGCCTTGAAATCGGCGGGCGGCTTGGTGGTGTAGCGCCGTGGCGTGATCTCGAGTTGGTCCGCCTCGGGGATGACGACCTTCTCCGTCATATGCCCCACGCACTCGTCCATCATCAGCAGCACGGGGACGCGGAACTCTTCCGAGAGGTTGAACGCCGTGATGCCGAGGTCAAAGCACTCCTGCGGCGAGTTCGGGCAGAGGGCGATGATGCTGTAGTCGCCGTGCGAGCCCCACTTGGCCTGCATCATGTCGGCCTGCGCCGGGAGGGTCGGGAGGCCGGTGGAGGGACCGCCGCGCTGCACGTCGACGAAGACGCACGGCGTCTCGGTCATCGCGGCGTAGCCGAGGTGCTCCATCATGAGGGAAAAGCCGGGGCCGGACGTGACGGTGAAGGCCTTCGCCCCACCCCAGACCGCGCCTTGGATCGCGATCGACGCGGCGAGCTCGTCTTCCATCTGGATGAAAATGCCACCGACTGTTGGAATTCTCCACGCGAAGCGTTCGACCACTTCCGTAGAGGGTGTAATGGGATAGCCTGCGGAGAATCGCGCACCTGCTGCGAGCAATCCCTCACAACAAGCATGGTCACCGTCGAGAAAATGGACACCCGTGAGGACGCCCTTGGGGTCAGCGTGCATAGCGAGCTCCGAAAATAGCGAAGTCTGGACAGTACATACCGCACAGGTCGCAGCCCGAGCATTTCTCCGGCGCGACTACGTGGGGCGGATGATAACCCTTTGCGTTGTAAGCAGATGAAAGCGCCAGAACTTTGGTGGGGCAGAATTCGACGCAGAAAGCGCAGCCCTTACACCGCTCCACCGTAATGGCGACAAACCCTTTGGCCATGAAAAGCCCTCCTGAGGAAGTCGGGGTGAATACTTGCACGCGGCGGGCCAAATCGGACAAACGGAGTCTAGTAACCGAATAAAAAGGGCCACGAATGAACACGAATGAACACGAATAAGATGCATTGTTCAGTTTATTTATTTGTTCACGTACCGTGAACATCATATAATAATGAACAGCCATGGCGCATGACCAGCAAATTCTCGCTACTGCCGTTCACGCAGTCCATGCGACAACCGGGCTGGCCATCCACGTGGACGCGCGGAAAGCGGGAACGTTCCTGCGCGTCGAAACCGCCAAAACCGAACACCAATTCCTCGCCGAAGTAAGAGCCGTCGATCGCTTCGTCACGCCCGCTCTGGTCAAGGCTCGCGGACCGGCGCGCATCCTCGTCGCGCCCTACATAACGCGCGAAACGGCGGCGCACTGCAGACAATTGAAGCTCCCCTTCCTCGACACGGCCGGGAATGCGTATCTCGAGGAAGAGGGACTGTTGGTCTACGTCGTGGGGCAAGAACGTCCGGCGGAGCTGGCGCAGGCCAAATTCCGCGCGTTGCGCCCGGCCGGCCTCCAACTCACCTTCGCGCTGTTGTGTCGTCCGGACTTGCTGCAAACGAACTACCGCACGATGGCCGGCGCGGCTAAGGTCGCACTGGGAACCGTCGGCCCGGTGATCCAGGATCTGCGGGCCCGGAAGTTCCTCCGGGGCGCCCGGGACGGCCATCTCCAAATCGACGATCGTCGACGGTCGCTGGAGGAGTGGGTCACGCGCTACCCGACCACGCTGCGGCCGAAACTCGAGGCGCGCCGGTTCGACGCAGATCCGAAACTTCTCGAACACCTCGATCTGAAGCGCCACCACGCAATGTGGGGAGGGGAACCCGGGGCAGACCGCCTGACCCACATGCTCCGCCCCGCGGAATACACGATCTACACGAAAGGTCCGTGGACGAAGTTGGCCGCGGCCGGCCGCCTGCGCGCGAACCCACAGGGGAATGTAGAAGTCCTCGAAGCATTCTGGGACTTCCAGGTAGACGGGCTCGATGAGGACGTCGTTCCTCCGCTGCTCGTCTATGCCGATCTACTGGCGACCCGGGACGGCCGGAACATCGAGGTCGCGAACCGGATTCAGGAGCAATACCTCGAACCCCCCGTTGGAACTCGTTAAGCCCGCCGACCCGGCGATCGTCGCGGTGTTGCGAGCGGTCGACGGCGCCGCGAAGACGCTCGGTCATGAGTACTGCCTGGTCGGCGCGACTGCGCGGGATCTTCTCCTCGTGAACGCGCTTGGCTTACGTCCCGGCCGCCGGACGCGCGATCTCGACTTCGGACTCGCGTTAGAGACTTGGGATCAGTTCACCGCCTTCAAGGAAAGCATGGTCGCCGGCGGTCGCTTCCGCGCCGATCGGCGCGCGGCACAGCGGGTCTACTACGCGGATGCGAAGGGAGCGTGGGAACTGCCGGTCGACCTCATCCCGTTTGGTCCGATCGCCTCCGCCGACGGAGAGATCGCCTGGCCTCCGTCCCGCGATGTCGTTCTGAACGTGGCCGGCTTCGACGACGCGCTCCACTCCTCGGTCCGAATCGAAATCGACCGCGACCTGATCGTCCGGGTTGCCTCTCTCCCGGGCCTCACCATTCTCAAGCTCTTCGCATGGGGGGACCGGGGACGGGAGAACAGCAAAGACGCTTCCGATCTATACACCCTCTTATCGACCTACGCCGACGCCGGGAACCTCGACCGGCTGTACGAGGAGGAAGCCGACTTGCTCGAGACCGCGGACTTCGACCTAGTTCTCGCGGGCGCCCAATTGCTCGGCCGTGACGTCGCACGTGTCTGCGACGGCCGATCGTTGAATCGTCTCGAAGGAATCCTGGACCGCGCGGAACTAGTCTCCCAGATGAACCGCGTGTGCGACATCTTCGATGAACATCCGGAACGATCGCAGATCCTGGTTGACCGTTTTCGGCGCGGCATGGCAGAAGGCCGCGCGACTTAGCTATTCCGCGCCGAACGTAAGCTCCGTCGTCCATGTGCCGTTCGCGATCTCGTGACGGACTGCGCTCACGACAACCACCCCGTCGAACCGCACTCCGATTCCCGCGAGTTCGATCGTGTTTCCCGGCGCCGCCAGGGACGTTCCGCGGCTGCGCACTCGACCCCGGCGCTTCGCTCCATCGGTCCGCGATTCGAATTCCTGGATGGTCTCGCCCCACTGGAGCGTCAGGACCGGCGCGTCTCCCGGCGTCCGTTGCGGGATGGCGCCGGCTAAGACCACGCCGAAGCGGATGGCATGACCGTCGCCTGCTGCCGTATGTTCGACAATCTCACCCTCGAAGATCGTCGCCACGACGCCGTACCCGGCGGCGATCTCCACCCGCGCGCCAAGAGGGAAATCGTCGACCGCGCCGAGACCGATCCCGGCGCGGCCGTTGTTGACGGTGACGGAAGCGACCTCGACAGCATCGTCGAGATCGACTCCATTCACCTGAATTCGGAGAACCACCTGATCGTCGCTCAAGTGCCCCAGTATATCCGCACGCCCCTACCACTCCGGCATGGCGATACCGTGCGACTCGGCCGCGTTCATCAGACCGTTCACCGCAGTGTAGAGTCGATTCCTCTGCACATCGTCGAGCGTGAGCGACCAAACCGCTTCTTGCGCCGACTCCAGCCGCTTCAGAACCGCCTCCACCTGCAGCGGCGGCGCAGGTGGTGTTTCACGCTTCTCGCGGCGAATCAGCTCGGCGATGGCAGCCGAGACTTGTTCGCTATTCTCCGGAATCAGTGCGATCACGGCGCCGCCGGTTCGGACGCCTTCCGGTCCGACGTGCGGCGCGATCGCGCGGTACTCGTCGGGGCTCACGTGCGCCAACTGCGCCACGTGAAAGTACTGCGGCCCGAACTCATCGAGCAGCCGCAGTGTGCGGTCGATATGCTGCCGGCTCGTGCCCAGCCGCGTCCGGCAAAACTCTTCCCACGTCAGCCCGAGATTGCGATACATCTTGCTATCGCGGACCCGGCGGAGACTCTCCGCCTCCGCCGCGGAACAGCGTCCGGCAATCGCCGCGAACGCGTCCCGCCTGCCTAGCCACCGCCCCAGTTCTTCGCTCACTGGATCGACGGTTTTCGTCACTTTCTTCATAGCCTCAATCCTCAAAACCGCACCGAAGTTCGGTTTTCGTCCGTATGTCTCTGAAAACAAAAAGGCCGGAAACGAAAAACCGCACATGATGTGCGGTTCGCTTCCAGCCAAGCACACGCTACACCCTCGACAGCGGGTTCCAGCTCGTCCGGTGCCGTGCCAACTCCGCAACCCACGGGGCTACCGGGAGTTAGCCGTAGAAAATATTTTTTGTGAATCTAGGACAAGCTCAGACGGCGCCCGCCGGCTCAATCCCGAGCTCAATGGTGAACTGCGTCATCAGTCGCTCGTAATCCGTTTCCACCTGCTGGGAGGACCGCATCTCAGCTTGGTCCGACACATAACAGCTCACCCATTCCGGCCGCCATCCCGCGACCGCTCGATACTGCTCCGCATCGGCGCGCAACTGAGCGTCCTTCGCGTGGCCGGTAAAGGTCCGGAAGCAGTCATCCAGAACGAATGAGAAATACCGCTGCGCGAACTCCTTGGAGAAGAGCGGCCGATTGATGTAGAGCACCTTATCCAGTTCGCGCTTCTTCTTGATCAGATCGGGCGGCGTCAGATCTTTCCAGTGGCCGACTCGCTTGAAGTAGCAGTAGAAGTCATTCATCCCTGGAGCCATTTGGTCGAAGACCGCCAACCGGCGTTCTACCACCTTCTGACTCACCAGGAGGCGCGCTTCCATGTTGCGCATGGACTTCCGGACATAGTAGGTCGCGACGGCCACGACGATCGGAGTCAACAGGCCGGCGACAAGTTTGACGGCCTCGAGACTGTTCCATACAGGCGGGATTGGCGCACTCTGCATCTGCGGCCCTCCTAACTTACCGGCGATTCTACACCAGCCGGGAGCTACCATAAAGAGAGAATGAGCTTGTATTTTGCCGCCGGCTCCGAGACCACGGAGCTCTCTGCCGACCAGCAGCGCCAAGGTCTCTATGAAGCGCTCGATCGCTTGGGCCACCGCCACAAAGTCCTCGCGCTTCCCCCGGATTTCACCCGATTCCATTCCGGCGCCGGCCCCCTCACCCGTTACGCCTGGGAGTACTTCGGCGACGCCCTCACCGACGTCATGCCCGCCCTCGGCACGCACGTTCCGATGCCGCCGGCCCAGATTGAGCGCATGTTTGGCGATGTCCCTGCCTCTCTCTTCCGCGTCCACGACTGGCGCCGCGGCCTCGTCACGCTCGGCGAGGTTCCATGCGAGTACGTCCGCGAGGTCTCCGAAGGCGCGCTCGACTTCGCTTGGCCCGCGCAGGTCGACCGTCTCCTCGTCGAGGGCGGTTTCGACCTGATCCTCTCGATCGGCCAAGTGGTGCCGCACGAGGTCATCGGGATGGCCAACTACAACAAGAACGTTTTCGTCGGGACCGGCGGCGTGGACGGCATCAACAAGAGCCACTTCCTCGGCGCGGTCTACGGCATGGAGCGCATCATGGGCCGCGCCGACACGCCGGTGCGCCGCGTCCTGAACTACGCGTCCGACCACTTCGCGAAACATCTGCCGATCGTCTATGTGCAGACGGTGATGGCGAAGAACGCGGCCGGCGAGCTGGTCATGCGCGGCCTGTACATCGGCGACGACGTGGAATGCTTCGAGCGCGCCGCGGAGCTGAGCCGCCGCGTCAACTTCGTGATGCTCGACCGCGAGATCCGCAAAGCCGTCGTGTATCTCGACCCCCACGAATTTCACAGCACGTGGCTCGGCAATAAGGCGGTGTACCGCACGCGGATGGCGCTGGCGGACGATGCCGAGCTGATCGTCCTCGCGCCCGGCGTGAAGGAATTCGGCGAGGACGCGGGCATCGACCGTCTCATCCGCAAGTACGGCTACGTCACCACGCCCGAGGTGCTCCAGGCCGTCCGCAACAACGCCGATCTCGCCGCCAACTTGAGCGCCGCGGCGCACCTGATCCACGGCTCGTCGGAGCGGCGATTCACGATCACCTACTGCCCCGGCCATCTCACGCGCGAAGAGGTCGAAGGCGTGAACTACCGGTACGCTCCGCTCGACGAGATGCTGCGGCGTTATCGTCCCGACGAATTGCGCGACGGCTACAACACGGTGGACGGCGAAGAGATCTTCTACGTCTCCAACCCGGCTCTCGGACTCTGGGCGCACGCCAATCGAATGGCGGCGCAGGCGTGAGCGACCCTGCTGTAAAGGAGCAGGTCAGCAGCGAGGAGCGCGTTGGCCCGTCCGGGCCGAAAATCCGCTGCCCGAAGTGCGGCTGGACTCCCCGCCGCGAGGACCGCTGGCTGTGCACTTGCGGCCATAGCTGGAACACCTTCGACACGGGCGGCGTCTGCCCCGGGTGCCTGCGCCAGTGGAAGGACACCCAGTGCCTCTCCTGCGGACAATGGTCGCCGCATTCCGACTGGTACGAGTACGGATCGTGAGGTGACGAATGTTCTTCGGTACAGCTCTGACGGGGTTTGCCGCGCCGTGCGGACGGCGATCGGAGTCGCGGCGGCATTCGTCGTGCCCGGCGGCGTCTGGGTCTGTTGAATCTCACTTTTGTAACGAATCGCCCCAGACCGCACTATCTTCCCGAACGGAGATTCTATGAACGCTCTGGGAAGATCGACGCTGACAGTAGTAACCGTGATCGGCTGCGCCTACGCCGCCGCGACCTGGTCCGAGAAAGGTCCCGCAATCGGCGGACGCTTGTCCGCGATCGTCGCCGTCCCGGGCAGCAGTCCGACGGTGCTACTCGCTGCCAGCCCCGGCGGCGGCGTCTGGCGCAGCGTGGACGCCGGCGCCAACTGGACCTTCCCCGCCAACTACGGCACCGGCGACTTCAGCGTCGTCCACCTGGAGTGGGACGCGATCCATCCCGGCCGCCTCTTCGCGCTCTCCTATAACGGCCTGCACGCCTCCACCGACCGTGCCGACTCGTGGACGGCGTTGATCAACTCCGGCGGCATGCCCGCGCCCCTGCTGCCCAACCAGGCGTCCGTCGCCGACCCGAAGCCCTTCGCGCAGATGAAATTCTCCAACACCCAGTCGGCAGTCCTGGCGGCGCTGCCGTGCAGCGGCCTGCAATACTCCTTCGACGGGACGCACTTCACGCAGAACTGGCCGTTCAGCGGCGGATCGGGCAATCCCGACAACTGCATCGGCAACATCGCGGCCGACCCGGTGTCCGGCCGCGTCTACTTCTCGACTCTGAAGATCGACGCGTTCGCGCCCGCCCACGTCTTCCGCAGCGATTGCGGCGCCACCCATTGGGCCCCGGGGACGCCGTGTCTCACCTGGACGCCGGTATCCACCGGGCTCCCCAGCAATGCGATCGTGGCGGCGATGGTCTACGCCGGCGCGGCCAACCGGCTCGTCCTGCAAACCAATGTGAGCTCGACGCTCAACACCTATCTGACGACCAATGGAACCTCCTGGACGCTACAATCGGCGCGGCCGAACGCGTGGTCGCCGCGCGCGCTGGTCTACACCGGTGGGCAGGAATTGATCGAAGGCAACGTGTTGGCCGCGCGCTCGAACGACCTCGGCGCCACGTGGACCGCGTTCAACCTCCCCGCCAACCATCCCGACACGCGCGCGATCTATACCGACGCCGCCGCAGGCAAGCTCTGGACCGTCACCGACGGCTCCATGTCCGGCAACTACGCCAACGTGACGCGCTGGAATTGGACGCCCGGCAACGCTCCGTCGGGCGGCGTCGACCTCGGCCATAACGGCCTGAAGACGTGGCAGACGTATTACACCGCGGTCGTCCCGGCCCCGGGTGGCGCGCGCCGCGTCTTCGCCGGTGCGCAGGACAACGCCGGCCTGTGCTCCGACTCGCTCGGCGCGTCTTGGACCACCAACGGAATCCCGCCCGGCTTCGGCTCCGGCGACTATCCGTTCTTCCAATCGGCGCCCTCCGACGCCAATCGCGCCTATGTCTTCGTCAACGACCCCACCCACTTCGCGCGCACTACGAACGCCTCCAGCGCAGCCAACTGCGCGGCCGTCACCTGGACCACGCTGACCCCGACCCACAGCCCGGCCGGCGCGCAATTGATCGCCAGCAGCTTCTGGTCGTACCACGCGCTGGCCGTGAGTCCCACCGATCCGAACCTCGTGGTGTTCGCGTTCGCGCGCGAGATCGGCGTGTCGACGAACGCCGGCGCCGCGACGCCCCTGATCACGCATCGCCAACTGCCCAGCCAGTACAACCCGAGCTCGGTTTATGTGGACGGGGGCGGCAACATCTACGTCGGGACTTTCGGGCACGGCGTTTACGTCTCGGCCGATCTCGGGCAGCACTGGTCGCCGTGGGGTCTCAACAGCGGCTCGCCCGCGATCGTGACCGCGATCGCGATCGCGGGGCAGACCAACTGGATCGCGAGCACCAGCGGTCTCTACAAAAAGCAGGGGGCCGCCGGCGCGTGGACCCTCGCGAACATCGGCCAGGGCTACACCGTGAGCGACGTGAAGGTCGACCCGGCGTGCGCGACGCGCGTCTACATCTCGTACGGCTTCGCGGCGGTCCAGGGACTACATCGCGGCGGCGTCGACGTGAGCACAAATAACGGCGGAACCTGGCAATCGCTCACCGCGGGACAGGCGCTGCACCAGGGACCCGTCCCGTATGTGCAGGTCGATTCGCTCCAGCCGCGGACCGTGTACGCCGGTTCGTACGGCCGCGGCTTCTGGGTCTACGACTGGGGCGGGGCGCCTCCGGCGTGTATGCCGTAGCTTTCCGCCGGGTCACGCGTCACAATCGACGTATGGCCTTAGCGATCCAAGCGGACGATGTCCGGCAGGCGGCGGAGCGGATACGCCCGCTCGCCCGCAAGACCCCGGTGCTCAACTCGGAAGCGTTCGACGCCGAAGCCGGCACGCAGACCTTCTTCAAATGCGAGAACCTGCAGCGCGGCGGCTCCTTCAAGATCCGCGGCGCGGCCAACCTGGTGCTCTCGCTACCGAAGGAAACGCTGGCCAAGGGGATCGTGGCGTATTCGTCGGGGAACCACGCACAGGCGACGGCCATCGCTGGGCAGCACGTCGGCGTGCAGCCGACGATCGTGATGCCGGAGGACGCGCCCCGCTCCAAGATGGAGGCGACCAAGGCGCGCGGCGCGAAGATCGTCACGTACAACCGCTTCACCGACAGCCGCGAGGCGATCGCAGCCGGCCTCCTCAAAGAGAGCGGAGCGACGCTCGTGCCGCCCTTCGACCACCCGATGATCATGGCGGGACAGGGCACGGCGGCGCTCGAGTTGCTCGGCGAGACGGGCGAGTTGGACGCGATCGTCACGCCGGTCGGCGGCGGCGGGCTGCTCTCGGGCTGCGCGACCATTGCGAAGGACCTGCACCCGAAAATCCGCGTCTTCGGGGCGGAGCCGGAAGGCGCGAACGACACTTTCCTCTCGTTGATTACCGGCGAGCGCGTCGCCGTGCCGCATCCCGAGACGATTGCCGACGGATTACGGTCGCCGAAACCCGGCGAATTGACGTTCCCGATCGTCAAACAACTGGCGGAGCGGATCCTGCTCGTGACCGACGACGAGCTCCGCGCCACCGTCAAGTTTTTGCTGCTGCATCTGAAGATCCTGGTGGAGCCGAGCGGGGCGGCGGCCGCCGCGGCGGTGCTGCATAAGAAGCTGCCGCCGGGGATCGGGAAAGTCGGGGTCGTGATCTCGGGCGGGAATGTGGATTTCGAGGAGCTGGTGAAATACTGATGAAACTCTCGCTGCTGTGGCTGCTGCCCTTCGTGGCGCTGGCGCAGCTTACTCCGAATTCGGTGACGGTGACCGTATCGCGCAATCCGGTCGTGCCCCCGGACTTGCTCGTGTATAACGTGTCGCTGGCCGCCAGTCCGGACGTGGGCTTCGAGGAAGTCCTCGCGGCGGCTTCCGGCGCGGGCCTGACGGCGGCGAACTTCAGCTTTGTCTCGCTCTCCAAAGGGGCGGCGTCATGGCTGTTCACGACGACTGCCCCGCTGAACGATACGACGAGAACGGTGGCGCTGTTGAACGCGCTGCAGCAGAGCTTTGCGCGGGAGAAGAAGTTCACGCTGTCCTTCCAGGTCGTCGGGACGGATGTGTCGGCGGCGCCGAAGTGTCCTCTCGCGGATCTGATGGCGGATGCGCGCACGAAGGCGGCGACGCTAGCGGGCGGGTCCGTGGGGCCGATCCAATCGCTGACCGGTTCGACAGCGCAGTGCTCCCTGACGGTGACCTTCGCGCCGGGCGGTCCGCGATCGATCGCGATTACGGCGCAGACTCCGGCGGCGAATGCAGCGCCGAACCGCGTCACGGTGACGCTGAATGTGTCAGCCGATGTCAGCGTGGGACTCGACCAGATCGTGCAGGCGGTGGCGGCGACGGGCGTCTCGGCGGGGGACCTCAACTATGTTAGCCAGTTCTCGTTCGCCGGGCAGCCGCAGTGGACGTTCGTGTATACGGCGCCGCTCTCGAAATGGAAGGACACGCTCGCGGCGTTAGCGAAGGCGCGCGACGCGAAGCACCCGGGAATTACGGTGGGTTACCAGATATCCACGGAGCCGGCGACCGCTCCCGAGTGCGCGCAGCCGACCCTCGTCTCACAGGCGCGGCACGCGGCGCAGGACGTCGCGTCTGCCGCGGGTGTGGGGCTAGGTCCGCTGACGGCGGTGTCGGACGCGCCGCCGGCCCAAGGCGTCACATCAGCGGCCGTGTTCGCGGTCCTGAGTCCCTTCCCCAGCGTCTTTGCCCCGGAGGGCTGCTCGGTGGTCGCGCAGTTCGGGATCGCACCCCAATGAGGAACACCATGAAATCGTCGCTCCTGTTGTTGCTGCCCTTTGTAGCGCTGGCGCAGCTCACTCCCAACTCGGTGACCGTGACCGCGTCGCGGAACGCGATCGCGCCTTCCGACCTGATCGTTTTTAACGTGACGCTCACGGCGGCGTCCGACGTGAGCTTCGAGGACGTGCTCGCCGCAGCATCCGGAGCCGGACTAACCGCCGCCAACTTCCGCGGCGTGAACTTACTGAGCGGTTCGGCGTCGTGGCTGTTCGCCCTGACGGCGCCGCTCAACGACACCAAAGCGACCGTGGCTCTTCTGAACGCCCTCCAGCAAAGCTTTGCCAAGGACAAGAAGTTCTCGCTCTCGTTCCAGGTCGGCGGCACAGATGTGTCGGCGCAGGCGTTACAGAAGCAGAGCTGCTCGCTGGCCGACTTGATGACGGACGCGCGCACCAGGGCAGCGAACCTCGCCGCGGCCTCGGGCGCGACCGCGGGCGCGATTCAAATGCTGACCGCCTCCACCTGGGATTGCTCGATAACGGTGCGCTACGCGCTCGGCGGAGTGGGCCAGACCGCGCCGGGCGCGATTTCGGTCGCCGCCCAAGGAACCCCGGTGAATACGGCGCCCACGCGCGTAGCAATCAACGTCACCGTGTCCGCGGACGTCTCGGTGGCGCTCGATAACGTCGTGCAGACTGTATCGGCATTAGGCATCTCGGCGGCGGACTTGGTAAGCGTGAGCCAGCCGTTCATCGGTCGCGTCTGCATCGCGGCGCCGTGCAACCCCATCGAGTGGATCTTCCGGTATTCGGCGCCGCTATCCTCGTGGAAGGACACGCTCGCGAAACTGGCGCAGGTGCAAGCTGCGAAGCACCCCGGGATCACGATCAGCTATTACGTGTCGGCGGATACCCCGCCCACCCCGGACTGCGCCCTTCCGACTCTAGTCTCGCAAGCCAGGAAGCGCGCCCAGGATGTCGCGGCGGCCGCAGGCGTGAGTCTCGGCGCGTTGAACGCGGTATCGGACGGGTCGCCCGCAGTAACGGTCCCGACCGAAGTCGTGCGCAGCGGTAGCATTATTGGCAACTTCGCCCCAATTTCTGACGTTGGCATCTCTGGGGTTGCCATCGGCCAGGTCGGCTCCTTCATCTCGTTCGTTGCGCCAGCCCCGTCCGCCTGCTCCGCCACCGCGCAGTTCGCTATCGCTCCATAGTGCCGGACGCTATACTCCGGCCATGCACAAGTTATGGCTGTTATTAGTCCCCGTCGTGGCGATGGCGCAGCTCACACCGAACTCGGTGACGGCCACGGTATGGCGGTCGGCCAGCGGTCGGCCAGCGCCCTGCCGGATCAGGTCCAATTCGTAATTTCGATCGGCTCCGGCGCCGACGCGGGCGTTGACGATGTACTCTCCGTCGCGCGCGGCGCGGGCCTGACGCTCGCCAACCTCACGACCGTCTCGTATGCCCCTCCGTACGAAATCGTTCCCAGCCCGCCGCCTCCCGATCCCACGACGGGCACGACGACTGGCGGCACAGGGACAGCGGAGAACCGCCTCCCCGTGATCTGGTCATTCTCCTTAAGCACGCCGATGGCGCAGATGAAATCCACGGTTGGCCTGTTTTCCGCGTTGCAGACGAACTTGCTCCGGGACGGGAAGTACTCGCTCGCATTTTTCCTCGAGGGCATCTCCGTATCGCCGAAAGCACAGCAGGCGCAGAGTTGTCCGCTGCCGGAGTTGATCGCGGACGCGCGCACCTCCGCATCGAAGATGGCGAGTGCGGCGGGTATGTCGACGGGAAGCATCCTGGCGATGTCCAGCCCGACGCTCTCGACGTCCGGGGAGGCGAGCGTCACCTCCGGTGGGACGTGCATGCTGACGGTGAAATTCGCGCTGACAGGAGGGATTTAAGCGATGCGCGCGGTGATTCTGATGCTCCTTGGAGCGGGCGCGGCGATCGGGCAACTGAATGACGACACGGTGACGGTCCTCGCCGGCTCCACAATTTTCGGATTGCCCGACAAAGCGCCCGTCACGGTCTGTGTCGCGGCCGAACTCGGAAAGGGCTTCGACGAAGTCCTGTCGGCAGTTTCCGCAGCCGGCGTGACGGAGCGGGACTTTACGTATGCGCAGCCGGCGAACGGCTCTACGTCGTGGGGTTGTCCCTGGGTCAGCCCTGGCTCGGTTTCGTACGTCTACTGGAATTTCAGCGTCTGGGCCCCGCTCTCCAAACTAAAGGAGACCCTGGCGGCGTTGGCGGGCCTGCCACGTTCGCCGAAGCCCGGCTTAGTGGTCAATTACGCGATCGGGAACCCGATGGTTTCGAGCACCGTACTCGCTGAGTGCGCGGTTCCGACACTGATGGCTCAGGCGCGCCGCCACGCGGAGAATCTCGCGGCGGCTGCCGGCAGACAGCTCGGCAGCATCCGCGCCATGAGCGACGGCACCGATATCGCCGATCCCGTGACGTTCACGGTAACGGTCCCCAGTACGGTGGTTTCGCGCATCCCGACCGACACGCTGAACGCTCCCACGTGCGTCTTGGCAGTCGAGTTCAAACTCCTGCGCTGACCCTTACCGCTGATTCGATTTCAGAATCTTTTTGCGGAGGCGGATCGACTTCGGAGTCACCTCGACCAGCTCATCCTCGCGGATGAACTCGATCGCCTGCTCCAGATTCAGAATCTTCGGCGGCAGCAGGCGGATGCCTTCGTCGGAGGTCGAAGCCCGCATATTCGTGAGCTTCTTTTCCTTGACGATGTTGACGTCGAGGTCGTTGTCGCGGGCGTTTTCGCCGACCACCTGGCCCTCGTAGAGTTCGTCGCCGGGCTCGACGAAGATCTCGCCGCGCTCCTGGAGATTGAAGATGGCGTAGCCGGTGGCCTTGCCGCTGCGGTCGGCGACCAGCGACCCCGTGGGGCGCATCGCGATGTCGCCCTGCCAGTCGATGTAGCCGTGGAAGAGCGAGTTCATGATCGCGGTGCCGCGCGTGTCGGTGAGGATTTCCGACCGCAGCCCGATCAGGCCGCGCGACGGAATCAGGAACTCGAGGCGGACGCGGCCGGACCCGTGGTTCACCATCTTCGCCATCTTGCCCTTGCGCGAGCCGAGCTTCTCGATGACCACGCCGATGAAAGCTTCGGGGCAATCGATCATCAGGTCCTCGACCGGCTCCTGAAGCTTGCCGTTGACAGTCTTGGTGAGGATCTCGGGCTTGCCGACCGCGAGCTCGTAACCTTCGCGCCGCATCATTTCGATCAGGATGGCGAGCTGCAGTTCGCCGCGTCCCATCACTTTGAACGTGTCGTGGCCGAGCTCTTCGACCTTGATGGAGACGTTGGTGAGGAGTTCCTTATCGAGGCGCTCGCGGAGATTCCGGGAGGTGACCCACTGCCCTTCGCGTCCGGCGAACGGCGAGGTGTTAATCGTGAACGCCATCGCGATGGTGGGCTCGTCGATATGGATCGGCGGCAGCGGTTCGGGCGTTTCGGCGCTGGTGATCGTCTCGCCGATGAAGATGCCTTCGACGCCCGCGATGGCGAGAATATCGCCGGGGCAGCCGACCGTTTCGTCGACGCGCTTCAGGCCTTCGAACGAGAACATCTTCGTGATCTTGGTGTTGTGCATCGAGCCGTCGCGCTTGGCGATGGCCACGGTGTCGCCGTAGCGGAGCGTGCCCTGGAAGACGCGCCCGATGCCGAGACGGCCGAGATAATCGCTGTAATCGAGATTGGCGATCAGCATCTGGCAGACCGCGTCGGGATCGCCCTTCGGCTCGGGAATGTGCTTCACGATGGCGTCGAACAACGGCCGGAGGTCGGTGGCAGTGTCCTCCATGTTGGTCTTCGCGAGGCCGGTCTTCGCGATCGTGTAGAGAACCGGAAAGTCGAGCTGATCCTCGTGCGCGTCGAGATCGATGAAGAGATCGTAGATCTCGTTGAGGACCTCCTGGACGCGCGCGTCGGGACGGTCGATCTTGTTGATGACGACGATGGGCGGGAGCTTCGCTTCGAGCGCCTTCGACAGCACGTAGCGGGTCTGGGGCAGTGGCCCTTCCGACGCGTCGACGAGGAGCATGACGCCGTCGACGATTTTGAGGGCGCGCTCGACCTCGCCGCCGAAGTCCGAGTGGCCGGGGGTGTCGACGATGTTGATCTTGACGCCGTGATACCGGATGCCGGTGATCTTGGCGAGGATGGTGATGCCGCGCTCGCGCTCGAGATCGTTGGAGTCCATGACGCGGTCGACGTGCTCCTCATGGGAGCCGAAGATGCCGCTCTGATTGAGCATGGCGTCGACGAGAGTGGTCTTGCCATGGTCGACGTGCGCGATGATGGCGATGTTGCGAATACCGGAGTTGGAAGATTTCATGGAGTCGGACAGCTTTAAATGGGGGACGGCAGGTAAATGCCTCCTCCCATGATAGCGTGCCGACGGGGTTTAGCGGGCGGCGGCCGCTAACTGCTTCTGTTCCAGCGATTCGTCGACCGCGCGCAGAGCGCCGAGCAGCGCTTCGATATCCGCAGCCAGATTGGCGGAGACCGCTCGCGAGTCGGCCAGTTTCAGCAACTCTTCGGCCTCGTCCTTCTTCCCGGCGAGGATCGCGTCAGCGGCCGCGGCGACGATCGCGTTGCGGAGAATGTACGACTGCTGTTGTTGCGCGACCGCGTTCTGCGCGGCGAGCGCGATACTGTGCGCAATACTCTGGCACGCCGCGGCATTGAGGAACGACCGGCTGGCGCCCGCGAGCAGTTTGTCGACTTCGGCGATCGCGTCGCGGATCTGGGTGGTGGCGTCGCTCATTTGGCCTCCGGAAGTGCGCCCAGGAGGCGCGCGATGGCGGCCGTCGTCGCGGCCTGCGAGGTGATCGAGACGTTCTGCTGATTGGTCACCGCATTGTGCGCGGCGTTGCCGAGCGACTGTCCGAGAGCAAGGTAGAGGGCGCCCATAGCTTGCGCCGGAGCGGTCGCCAGAGTTTGCAAGTCGCTAGTCGCGACCGCGTCGGTGATTTGAGAATTGACGGCTGTTGATTCTGCCATAGTCGGGAACTATATCGGAGAACGCGCCGGGAGCGCATCGGGTGGAAACAGGAGGGGAGCAAGGCGGGGAGTCTACGCCACGTCAATCAAATCACGCGGCGCGGAGACGAGGGTGGAGGACGATTAGCTGCTCTTCCCGCAGACTCACCATCGCGTACGTCTGGCCATCCATGTCGGAGAACTCGACGAGGACCGCCTCGTCGCCGGGCGTACCCAAGTGTTCGACGATCGTGCCCATTTCGCCCCGTATGAGCCCGTGTTCGGGCACATCAACCAGGAGAGCGACCGGCGCCAATAGAGGTAGTGCCATACGATGGATAGGATACCGAATTACGGCTTCTTCAGCACGAAACAGGTTGTGAGCCGTGGAAAGTGCTCTTGTCTGCGGACGATCCAGCCGCTGCGAACCGTCACCGTTCGAGAAGAGTTCGAAATCGATCGCGTACGTCTTTCCGTGCTCGTCTGCTCCAACCACGGGCTTGGCATCGCGGTGAAGATATCAAGCAAGAGTTCGCGGAGCCGACCGGCATCTCTGGCCGTAACACAGGGTCCCCTTCCTCAATTCTAGGCGCACGGGCCGCATTGTGCTACTTTGTGGAACTGACGTCGTATTATGTCCGATAAGACCCACGAGGTTCGGGATCCGATCCATATATTCATCAGGCTGGATTCGTCTGAGCGACGCGTTCTGAATTCGGAACCATACCAGCGCCTACGGCACATCCATCAACTCGCGATGAGCTACCTCGTTTATCCGGGCGCTACTCACCGCAGGTTCGAGCACTGCTTGGGCGTTATGGAACTGGCCGGACGAATCTACGACATCATCACGGACTCGGAGCATCTCTACGACGATGCAGTTCGGAAGCTTGTCCCCAAGAGGGACAGTCTTGATTTCGCGTACTGGAGACGCGTGATTCGAATGGCGGCCCTGTGCCATGATCTGGGCCACCTCCCGTTCTCACACGCGGCTGAACTTGAGCTGCTCCCGGAAGGCACCACGCATGAAGTGCTTAGCCTTCAGTTGATCGAAAGCGACTATTTGGGCCCGATCTGGAAGGACCTGAAGATCAATCCGGAGGACGTCGGAAAGTTGGCGTTAGGGCCAAAGGAACACCCCAAGCCGGACTCGTTCAGCGATTGGGAAACGATCCTTTCCGAGGTCATCGTCGGCGACGCCTTCGGCGCCGACAGGATGGATTACCTGCTTCGAGATTCGTACCACGCCGGTGTCAGCTACGGCCGGTTCGATCACTATCGGCTTATCGACACGCTGCGCATCCTGCCTAGGTCGGAAGACCAGTCAAAGGAGCCGGCGCTCGGAATCGAGCAGGGTGGCCTACAAACGGCTGAGGCTCTTTTGTGGGCCCGGTACTTTATGTACACCCAGTTGTACTTCCACCCTGTCCGGAGAATCTATGACATCCACCTGAAGGACTTCCTGAGGGCCTGGTTGAATGGGGGACAGTTTTCGACAGATTTGGAGCAACACCTCGCGTTGACCGACAACGAGGTTCTCAGCGGGATTCGCGAGGTCAGCAAGAAGACTGATGCGCCGGGACACGATCCTGCCCGCAGGATTGCATACCGTCAGCATTTTCGCCCCGTGTATGAGCGTAACCCAATCGACCAGGCGAAGAATCCGGTAAGCGTCGACATGATGGAGCGTGCTTTAGCAGAGAGGTTTGGAGCCGACAGCGTGCGGCGGGATCGTTATGCGCAGAAGAGCAGGGGCATCAGCTTCCCCGTATTCTCGAGGGACGGTCGCATTCAGAACTCCCTTTCGATGTCCGAAACGTTACAGAAGGTTCCTGTTTTTGCGATAGACTTGATATTCGTACAGCCGGAGCTCCGTGATGTTGCGGGGAAATGGGTCGACGAGAATCGTGATACGATCATTCCCGCCGCTGAACCGGCGTCAAAACTGACAGATGCCTAACGTTGAACAGTCTGGAGTCGTCCTCGCGTTAGCAGACGCACTCCGCAATCGCGGAAGTTGGACCGGAGAGACGCATGTTCAGAAGGCCGGCTATTTTTTGCAGCACCTTCTTCGCGTCCCGTTGCGCTTCAAGTTCATACTCTACAAACACGGCCCCTTTTCGTTCGACCTTCATGGCGCATTCTCCGAGATGGAGGCAGAGGAACTCATTCGTTGGGAGCCCAAGCCATACCCATACGGTCCCAGTCTACAGCGTGGAGCGAGAGCGAACTACATCCTCGCAATTTCCCGGATGCCAACAATGTTTCAGCAGCAGATCGACTTCACGGCGGAGAAACTCGCCGGAAAGAACGTCGCGGCTTTGGAGCGACTTGCGACAGCCCTCTACGTGTCTCGGGAGACCGGAGCGGCAGGGATATCGCGCGCACAGCGAATCCATACAGTCAAGCCTCACGTGTCGCTTCCGGAGGCGGAGGCGGCCGTGAAGGAAATCGATGCCATCAGTGAAGAGGCGGTGCGGAGTGGTTTGATCGTCGAGGCAAAGACGCTAACTTCGTCGTTCTGACCGCCGGCCGGCCTCACTTCACCTCAGAAGCACCGCAGCGCCGAAACCGAGCCGCGTCCGCGCCAGCCGTTGCCGCTGTTACCTTAACCCCCGACGGCCCAGACTGGGAACGTTGTGCAAAGGTTCTCACCCGGCATGTCTGGCGTTAAGACAGTAGTCTCGGAGCTTCGCAATGTCGATGATCGCGCGATCGGGGTTGGGGAGCTTCAACGAAAATCAGGGGCGGGCGATCTCTCGACCGCCCGCCCTGAAAAAGCTACTCGTCTTTTGCGACCACGACCGTAATCTCGGCCGTGACGTTCTTATGCAACCGGACCGGGATCTTGTACTCTCCGAGCTGTTTGATAGCCTCGTCGAGCTGGATCTTGCGGCGGTCGATGGTGTAGTTCTGGGCGGCCAGGGCGTCGGCGACGTCCTTCGACGTGACCGAGCCGAAGAGCTGGTCGTTTTCGCCGGCTTTCTGGCGGATGGTGACGGTCACGCCGTTCATCATCTTGGCCAGATCCTCGGCTTCGCCCTGCGCTTTGGCTTCGCGGCGGAGGTGCGCCTGGCGCTCCTGCTCCACGATCTTCTTGTTGCTCTCGGTGGCGGCGACGGCCAGCCGTTTCGGGATGAGGAAATTGCGGGCGTAGCCCGGAGCGACCTTAACCACTTCGCCGCGGCTGCCCAGCTTCTCGATATCTTCTCTGAGAATGACTTCCATGTTCGAGTTCCTCCTGCCTAGAACGACTGCGCGAACGGCAGAAGAGCGATGTTCCGCGCCTTCTTGATCGCGTCGGTGAGCCGCCGCTGGTGCGGCGCGCACACGCCCGAAATCCGGCGGGGAATGATCTTGCCCCGCTCCGCCACGAACCCATGCAGCAGCTTCGTGTCCTTATAGTTGATGTCGTCGATCTTCTCGACGCAGAAGCGGCATACCTTCTTGCGGCGGAAGTATTGCTTCTTCCCCGTGACGACCGCTTTGTCGCCGCCGGTGGGCCGCTGCGAGGCGCTGCCCGGTCTGGATCCTCTGGTTTCGGCCATGGCTTACTCTCCCTCCACCGGCTTGCCGGGCATCACCGGGGCCGGGCCTTCCGTCATCTGTTTCTCGAGAGAAGGCTGCGCGGGCGCCGGGCTGGCCGGAGCCTGCGAGGCCCGTTTGGCCGCGCGCTTGTCGCGCTCCTTCTTCCGCTTGTCGAGGCGCTTCAACGTCTCGTCGATGCGGACGGTGAGGAATTTGATCACCACGTCGGAGACGCGCAGACGGCGCTCCAGCTCTTTCACGGTTTCAGCGTTGGCGCTGAACTGAAGGAGCACGTACGATCCCTCGCGGTACTTATCGACCCGGTAGGCAAGCTTGCGCTTACCCCACTTTTCGACCTTGTCTACCGTCGCTCCGGTGTTGGTGAGCTGCGTTCGAAGGGTTTCGACGAATGCATCCACTTCTTCTTCCGGCGCGTCGGGCTTTACTATGAACAGCTCTTCGTAAATCCTCATGCGTCCTCTTTTAAGCCAGGGGCGCGACGATTAAAAACCGTCATGGCCTTTTCGACGCCCCCAGCGATTATGGAGCGGACCGCGTCAGCCGCTAAGCCGACGAAGCCGTCCAATTCCTCTCTTTGCGAGCGCTTGATCGGCGCCAGCACAAAGTCCGCGCCGCTCCCAATCGGGCGGCCCGGATGAATCCCCATTCGCACCCGCACGATGTCGCTGGTCTTCAGGCTGCCGATCACGGACTTCATACCGTTATGACCGGCTGCCGAACCCTTCGGCTTGATCCGCAGCGAAAGCCACGGCAGGTCCAGCTCATCGTAGATCACCACCAGGCGATCGGTCGGAATCGAGTGCTTTTCCATCAGCGGAGCGAGCGACGTTCCACTGAGGTTCATGAACGTTTGCGGCTTGGCCAACATCACCGGATGCCCGTCGATTTCGCCCACCCCGACGAGCGCCTTGGAATCTTTCCGGTTGACGCGAATGCCGTGCCGCTCAGCCAGCCGGTCCACGGTGAGGAACCCGAGATTATGCGGCGAGAGCTCGTACTCCTCGCCCGGGTTCCCCAGACCGGCGACCAGAAACATCGAAGCTTACTTCTTCTTGCCCTTCTCTTCGGCGGCGGGCGCTTCGTCCTTCTTGCCCTTCTTCACGACCTCGGGCTCGGCAGCGGCGGCGGCCGGCGTGGCAGCGGCGTCGGCGGCCGGGGCCTCCTCGGCGCGCAGCGTGACGATGTGGGCGATGACCGTATCCGGCGCGCTCACCAGCTTCATCGACCCGGTGACCGGGACGTCGCTGGCGCGCTTGCTCTGACCGACCATCATCTCCGTGACGTCGATCGTGAAACCGTCCGGAATCTCGTCCGGCAGGCACTCGATTTCGATGGCGCGGGTGATGACTTCGAGCATGCCGCCCTGCAGCTTGATGCCCTTCGCTTCGCCTTCGACATGCACCGGGACGGTGACGCGAATGCGCTTCGTGAGGTCGATGCGCTTCAGGTCGGCGTGCAGCAGGTGGCCGCGGATCGGATCGACCTGCTGATCGACCAGCATGACCGGGGTGGACTCGCCGCCTTCGATGGCGAGAGTGAAAATCGTGTTGTAGCCGGTGGCGCTGCGGATGATCTTCGTGATCTCCCGCGGGTTGACGGCGACGCTGACCGGATCCTGTCCGGATCCATAAACGACGGCGGGAATCTGTCCGGCTTTCCGCGTCCGGCGCGCTTCATTCTTACCGCGCGACGTACGAACGCCGGCGGCAACTGTAATTTCGTTTCTCAACTGATCTCTCCTAATTCAGGTTTGAAGTCCGATTCGCCTTTACGGGCTAACGTGGGTTCAAGAGCCTGCAATCTTGACGCAGAGCCACAGAGACACAGAGAAAACTCAATTGCGTTTCTCTGCGTCTCCGCGTCTCTGCGTCATAAAAAATCTCTCAGACAAACAACACACTCACCGAAGTCTCCTCATGTATCGACCGCATCGCCTCCGCCAGGAGGTCCGCTACCGACAACGATTTGATCTTCGGCGACTTCTTTGCCTCTTCGGAAAGAGGAATCGAATTCGTAAAAACCACTTCCTTAATGCACGATTCCTCGATCCTCGCTACTGCCGGACCGGACAGAACCGCGTGGGTGGCGCACGCCGAAACGCTGGCGGCCCCCTTCTCCATCAAAGCCTCGGCCCCTTTCACCAGGGTGCCGGCGGTGTCGATCAGATCGTCCACCAATAAACAATTTCGGCCTTCCACCTCGCCGACGACATTCATCACCTCGGCGACATTGGCCTCTTCCCGCCGCTTATCGATAATCGCCAGCGGGGCATTCAGCCGTTTCGCGAACGCCCGGGCGCGTTCCACGCCTCCTGCGTCCGGCGAAACCACCGTCAGGTCGGCCACGCTCTGCGGCCGGAAGTACTCGATCATGACCGGCGTGGCGAACAGGTGGTCCACCGGAATATCGAAGAACCCCTGAATCTGCGCCGCATGCAGATCGAGAGCCAGGACCCGGTTGGCCCCCGCCGTCTCTAAAAGCGCCGCCACCAGGCGGGCCGAGATCGGAACACGGGGCTTATCCTTGCGATCCTGACGGGCGTATCCATAATAGGGTAACACTGCCGTGATGCGATCCGCCGAGGCGCGACGCAGCGCGTCGATCATCAGCAGGAGCTCCATCAGGTTGCGGTCGACCGGCGTGCAGGTGGGTTGGACGATGAAAACGTCCGCGCCACGTACGTTTTCCTTGATCTGGAGGTAGATCTCGCCGTCCGCGAAGGTGCGGCACATGCGCTCCCCGAGCTCCGTGCCCAGCGCGCGCGCGATCTCGCCCGCGAGCTCCGGGTTGGCGTTTCCGGTGAAGATTTTGAAACGGTCTGGGTTCATCGCTTGTACCGGCTTCGGAGAGGCCATATGGTCCCTTCTTCTACATGAGGCGCGAGTGCGCGCCGCCAAATCGTTCGATAGCGGGCGCGGCCGACCAGGGATATCGGAAAGAGTTCCGCATCCCCGAAGCGTTCGAGCGCGCGCTTCACCCCATCGCGATCGCGAAACAAACCAAATAATGCCGAGCCGCTCCCCGACATCATCGCCGGGACCGCTCCTGCCGCCGCCAGTTTCCGCTTGAGCGACGCGAGACGCGGCTCGCGCTCGAAAACCACCGGCTCGAAATCGTTCTGGAAACCGGCGGCATTATTTACGTCCCAAGCGTGTGACTGGAAACTAAATATTTTATTTTCTTGCGATTCGGTTGTCAAACGGGGGCTCAGGGCGCGGTAGGCGTCGGCCGTCGACACATGAATCCCTGGCGCGACGATCACGCCCGGCAATGCAGGCGCATCGGGAAGCGGGAAAAGTTCGGTGCCACGTCCGATCCCTACCGCAGTGCCGCCCAGCAGGAAGAATGGGACGTCGCTGCCGAGCTGCTGTCCGAGCGCCGAAAGCGTGGCCAGCGGCAGCGGACGGCCCGCTAGCACCGGCAGCGCCAGCAGGACTGCCGCGGCGTCCGACGATCCGCCGCCTAGACCTGCGCCCATCGGGATTCGCTTGTCGAGCCGCATCGCGATACGTCCGGTAATCCGCGCCGCGTCGAGCACGAGTCGCGCGGCGCGCGCCACCAGGTTGTCCGCGATCCCCGCCGAGTCGTCGAGCTCGATCGCGGTCTTCCGGCCGGGTGTGAAAGCAATATCGAGACGGTCGGCCAGCGACACCGTCTGAAAGATCGTGCGCAACTCGTGGAAGCCATCGGCGCGCTCCCCGATCACGCGCAGGTCGAGATTGATCTTGGCGAACGCCCGCACGCGGGCCCGCCGCTCGACGCTCATTTGTCGTACTGGAGCAGCGAGAAGACGTCCGCGCCTTCGAGCTTTTGGCGCCCGTTGAGGAACGTCAGCTCGACCACGAAGCCGAGCCCGACCACTGTGCCGCCCGCCTCCCGCACCATGCGCGCGGTGGCGCTGGCCGTGCCGCCCGTGGCCAGCAGGTCGTCGACGATTAGCACCCGGCAGCCCTCGACGATCGCGTCCTTATGCATCTCGAGCGTGTCGGTGCCGTACTCGAGGTCGTAGGTGATACTGACGCGCTCGGCCGGCAGCTTCTTCGGCTTGCGCACCGGGACGAAGCCGGCGTGCAGCGCATACGCGAGCGCGGGGGCGAAAATGAAGCCGCGCGCCTCGATGCCGAGGATCAGGTCGACGTTCGCGTCCTGGTAGTGGTGCTGCAGTCCGTCGATCACACCGCGGAAGCCGAGCTTGTCCTTCAGGAGGGTCGTGATGTCGTAAAAAAGGATGCCGGGTTTGGGGAAGTCCGGCACTTCCCGGATCAACTTTTTGAGGTCTTGCATGCGCTCATCCAATGTAACGCGGAATTGACACGGACGCGGTTGACCGCGGCGCTCCGCGGACCTATGCTCACCTTATGACAAGTGAAACCGCAAAAATTCTGGCCGATTATTTACTGGGCAATCTCCGCCACGAATTCAACGTGTCCCGCAAAGTGATCGCCGCCGTCCCGACCGCTGAGAGCTCCTACAAGCCGAGCGAGAAGTGCATGAGCGGCATTGAGTTGGCCGCGCACCTCGCGACCGCCGAGTATTTCTTCCTCGACGGCATTCTGAACGGCGCCTTCCGGCCCTCACCGCCGCCGGAGCTGAAGTCTACGGAGGAGATCCTGGCCTGGTACGACGCGACCATCCCGCCGATGTACGACAAAGTGGCCGCGATGACCGGAGAGCAGTTGGCGGCGCCGATCAACTTCATGAATTTCATGAATGAGCCGGCGGTCATCTACCTCGGCCTCAACCTCAAACACTCCATCCATCACCGCGGACAGCTCTCGTCGTATCTCCGTCCGATGGGTTCGAAGGTGCCGGGAATTTACGGCCCCAGCGGCGACGAACCGATCAAAGCCGCGCAAGCGTAGGGTCAGTTTCTCCTCGATAAACGAAACTGTTCAAACAGAGCCGCGACAGTGATGGAGCGGTTGGTTCGCTGCGACAACCGCTCCATAACTGTCGCGGCTCTGCTATTGTTGCCGGCCGCCCTGTTGCGGCGGCGGCGCGACCGGCTGGCCCACTTGCGACGCCGGCGTGCCAAGCTGATTGCCGAGCTGCGAGGCCGGCGTTCCCGCCGCTCCGCCGCCCGCAATATTCAGCGGCAGTTTCTGCTTCGCAGGGTCGAAGATGAACTCCCACAGCCCGTAGTTGGTCTGCTCGTTGTAGACCATGATGCTGTCCTGATCGGCGGTGCTCGCGAAACCCGCGATCCCGCTCCCGCCCGCCGCCACGCCCTGCGTATTATTCATCGGCATCCCCTGCCGCGAGGGCTGTGTCAGGATCTGGTTGATCATATTCGCCGCCGCATTCTGCGCCTGCGGATTGATATTGATGCCCGGCTGGTTAAATCCCGGCGGAGTTCCATTTGCCCCGGGTTGCGTTCCGTACTGCGGCGCGCCGCCGAACTGCGAGTTCACCGGAGTACCCGGAGGGAAGGCGCCATTGGGCGGCATCCCGCCGACCGGCACAGGATTAGGAGTCATCGTCACGCCGACGCCGGGAGCCGGATTCGTAGTCGATCCGCCGAGGTACGAACCTCCACCCAGATAACTGCCCCCACTCCCGAGATAGCTCGACCCGCCCGAGTTCGCGCCCGGAGCCTGACCTGACGGACTGACGCCCGACGGGCTCCCGCCCGGAACGCTCGCCGCCCCGGTCGGCACATTCACGGGCACGGAACCGCGGCCCGGAATGATCTGTCCCGCGACCCCGATCGGCGGATTCGTGCCGCCCGGAAACTGCATCGTGCCGGGCTGGCCCGGGATGTTGTTCGGCTGTCCCGGCACGTAGTTGGGCACTCCGCCGATCCCGCCCATCTGCGGCTGGCCGGGAATCCCGCCGACCCCGCCCGGAGGCTGCGCGCCCGGGGCTGTCGGATCGGTCCCCGGACCGCCGCCCGGGATGGCCGCGTCACTGCCGCGACGCCGCAAAGCCGGATTGTTCGTCCCGCCGGGCTGTCCGTTCGCGCCCGGCGCGAGCGTCTGCCCCAGACCGGCGACCTCGCTCAAATACGTGCTCAGCGGACCGTTCTTCTGGTCCCCGTTCTTCTTCGTCTCGATCTTGGAATCGGTAAGGACGCCGTTGGCGATGTGGACCACGCGCCACTCGTCCTTGCCCGTCATCGGGTCCTTGTACCGCTTGCGCAGGTACCGTATGTTGTTGGTGTTCTCCAGGTCCTCGATCTTCTGCGGCCAGCGCTGGTTCTTGCGCATGAAGAGCTGGATCGCGCGCTTATACTGCTCGCCGCGCTCGATCAACATCTGCTCCTTCTGGCGCTGCGAGTCGAACGCGACGCGCGGGATCTCGCGGTACAGCGTGATCGCCAGAATCGCTCCCATCAGCAGGATCAGGAGCAGGGCATACCCGGATTCCTTACGGCGTTTCATCCCTGGCCTTCTTCCGTGAGCGGCACCGACTGCTGCCGCTTCGCATCGAGATCCTCCACCAGAATCGAGTTCGCCTGGATGCGCAGGATCTTGTACTTCCTCTTCAGCGTATCGCCTTCCGACGCGAGAAAGATGTCCTCGCCATCCAGCAGGTACGCCACCCTCTTCCCCGAGTCCTTCGACAGCGAGAAGCCGTAGAACTTCAACGTGATCGGCGGCGGCGGTGGTGGAGGAGGAGGCGGCTGGGGTGGCGGCGGCTGCCGCGGTCCGACGAACACCCACACCTTCGGCTCTTCGCCCGGTGGCTTCACGGCCGCGGTCTCGACCTTCGGGGCTGCCGCGGAAAACTGAAAGAGATTGCGCGCGCCGCCCGCCAGATCGACCGCTTGCACTTTGGCGAACCGATCGAGCTGCAGCGTAGGATCGATCTTGCTCACGTCCGGCCGCTTCGCGGGATTCGGATCGAGATACACGGGATGCCACTCGTCGCCCGTATCGTGGCTGCTGCCGGCGCGCCGCGACGACGGAACCGCGGGTCCGGACACCGACGGCACACTTGGGATCGCGACCGGCGACGGTCCAGCCAATGGCGCCGAGCTCCGCTGCGTCGACGTAGGCGTCGAAGGCCCGGAGAGCACGTTGGCGTACAGGAAGTACGCCATGATCACGACCAGCACGCCGAGGAAGATGAGCTGTTTCTTGTTTTGCGTGCCGAGCGTCATGGCGTCGCCCCCGGAGTGTTCTTCACGAACGTGTCGATCTTCAGCGAGACGGCGAGCGTCTGGCCGCCGCCCTGCTGCGGCGCCGCCGCCTGCAGGTTCTCGATGATGATGAACCGTGGCGACTTGTCCATCAGATTGACGAACTTCGTGAAGTTGGCGTAATTGCCGGCGAACCCGACGTTGGAGCTCAGCTTGTCGAACGTGTCGCTGCCTACCACCGGCTCCGGCGTGAACTGTGCCGGCCCCATCTGAATACCGGCTTCCTTAGCCGTGGACGTCAGCTCGGACACGATCATGACGCCGGTGGTGGCCGGGTCGGTGAAGTACTTGGAGAGGAACTGGTCGCCTTCGGCGCGCGCCCGCTGCACCTTATCCACGAGCTGCCGGCTGTTGCCGAGCTGCTGCTGCGCCCGCGTCAACTGCGCGTTCAGCGACTCCTGCTCGCGCCGCACATCGTCCGCCGACCCGCCGAACGGCTTGAACGCGATCACCGCCGCCACCAGGTTCGCGGCCAGCAGGACGCCGATGAGCAGCCGCATCGCGAACCGCGGATCCTTCAAGCTGAGCGTGGACGGCAGGTTAAAGTTTCTGGGCATAGTCAACACTCAGGCGGTATTTCCACAGCGGCTCGGCCTGGCTGGGCGACTGCTGCTGTTTGGGTTGGGGATTGGAGAACGGCGCCTCGGCCATACGGCGCATCATCACGATCACCGGCTCGGGTGTTTCGGCGCCGACCTGCATGTCGAGTGTGATGCGATTGCGCGCGTCCACCGTCGGATGAATCTGGATGATCCGCACATCGTGCGGCAGCACCTTTTCGAGGTCCGCGAAAATGCGGGTCCAACTGATGCTCTTGCGCACCAGCAACTCGTTCAGGAAGACGCTGCGCTCCAGGACCTCGGCGTTCTCCGGCTTCCGCAGCACGGCGTCGAGCTGCGCCTGTTCCCTCGACAGCGAGGCTAGGCGGGCATTGAGGCGATTGATCTCGCCGCGCGAGTCCGCCATCTGCGAACGGTCCGCGAGCGCCAGCGATACCAGCACGCCGAGCGTGATGGTCAGCAGCACCGTGACCGCAATAGACGCGGCCAGCATCGCCCGGTCGCGCCGGAACGGCTGGCTCGCGAGATTGATGGGAATCTTCATCTCAGTTATTCTTCGCGATGGACCGCAAATACCCCAGCAGTCCCGCGTTATTCTCTCCCGGGGTTCCGAGCGGCGACCGCGCCGGCTCGACCTCGACCGAAAGCTCTTCGTGGAAGCGTCGCTGCGCTTCTTCCGTCTGCGACCCGAAGCCGCACAGGATCAGCCGCGCCGCCTGCCCACCGAGGTTGTCCTCGATGTACACGAACGTCGGCAGCAGCACCGCCGCGATATCGTCGAGCTCGGCCGACGGCATATCGAGACAGCGGATCAGTTTCACCGCGCTCTTATCGCGGACCACCACCGTCAGTACCCGTCCCGTCAGCTTGGCCAGCACGCTCAGGCCGCCTTCCGGCGCCAGCTCCAGAGCGGCCAGCGCGGACGTCGTGACCAGTCCCGGACTCATCCCGACCGCGCGGAATGGCGACTCATACCGCGCCACGACCTCGAGCGGCGACACCACGACCACCACATCCACCCGTTTCCCGCCATCGATCGGCTGCGGCCAAAAACTGAGCGCCGCGGAATCGACGTCGAACGGCACCGACCGCTTGATCCGGAACCGCACCAGCGACGATTGCTCCTTCGGGTCCGACGGAAAGCTATCGAAATCGACCACCGCCATGCGCGTGCAATAGTCCGGCAGGATCAGCGCGACGTCCTTCTTCTTCCGCGAAGACTGCGCATTCGCCATAGCCCGCACGGCCATCGTGAATTCATCGGGGTCGAGCACATTCTCCTTGAGCGGAGAAATCGAAAGCGTCCCCGGCTTCAAAGGATGAAAATCCATCTCCGCCCGACTCCCGATCCGAGCCGCGGCAATCCCCGCCTCGCTGATCTCGAAAGCCATCGCGGGCGGCGGCTCTTGGAGGACGGCTTTGAGCTTTTCTAAAAACATGAAGATTCCAATTTGACGCAGAGACACAGAGACGCAGAGATCTCTGTGTCTCTGCGTCTCTGCGTCAAGAAATTAGCCCTCAATGAACGTCACCTTGTTGATCTCACGCAGGGTCGTGATGCCCATCCTCATCTTGTCGACCGCGCTTTCCCGGAGGAACGTCATGCCGTCCTCCTTCGCCGCTCTCTTGATTTCCGAGGTCGGGCGCTTATCCAAAATCATTTCCCGAATCCGATCGGTCAAATCCAGCAACTCGTGGATCGCCGAGCGGCCGCGGAAGCCCGTGCCTCCGCATTCGAAGCAGCCCGCGCCTTCGTACAGCGGAATATTCCGCCATTCGTCCGGAACCAGGCCGCTCTCGACCATCAGCGCGTCGGGATACGTCACGCGCCGCTTGCAGTGATCGCAGATCACGCGCACCAGTCTCTGCGCCAGAATGCAATTCAGAGCGGAGACGAAGTTGTACGCCTCGACGCCCATGTTCAAAAAGCGTCCCAGCACGTCGAGCACGTTATTCGCGTGGACCGTCGTGAACACCAGGTGGCCCGTGAGCGCGGAGTTGATCGCGATCTGCGCCGTCTCCTGGTCGCGGATTTCGCCGACCATGATCTTGTCGGGATCGTGACGCAGAATCGAGCGCAGTCCGCGCGCGAACGTCAGCCCCTTCTTCTCATTCACCGGGATCTGCGTGATGCCCTTGATCTGATATTCGACCGGGTCCTCGATCGTGATGATCTTATCTTCGTCGTTCTTGATCTCGCTCAACGCCGCATACAGCGTGGTCGTCTTACCCGAGCCGGTCGGGCCCGTGACCAGCACCATCCCGTACGGCTCGGTGATATACCGGCGGAACTTCACGAGATCGTTGTCCGCGAATCCCACGACATCCAGCGAGAGCTTGGCGAACTTCTCGCTCATCGACTCTTTATCGAGCACGCGGAGCACGGCGTCCTCGCCGTGGATCGTCGGCATGATCGAGACGCGGAAATCGATCAGCCGGTTCTTATACCGCACGCGGAAACGGCCGTCCTGCGGCACGCGCTTCTCGGCGATATCCAGCTCGCTCATGACCTTAATTCGCGAGATGATCGTGGACTGCCAGTCCTTCGCGATCGGCGGCATCGCGTAATGCAGCACTCCGTCGATGCGGTACTTGATGGCGACTTCCTGGTCCCGCGACTCGATATGAATATCGCTGGCGCGCCGCTCGAGCGCGTTGAAAATCGTGGTGTCGACCAGCTTGATGACCGGCGCGATGTCGGTATCGGTGTTGGTCAGCTTATCGATCGAAAGCGTCTCGTCCGAATCGCCTTCCTCGGCGACCACGTCGAGCGTGAAGCCTTCCGTGACCTCTTCGAGAACGCGCTGCGACTGCTCCGTCTTCTTCAGCAGCTCGGCGATCTGCGAAAGTGTCGCGACCTTGACTTTGAGCTTCTTGTTCAGCAGCAGCGAAAGCTCGTCGATCAGGTTGAGATTCCGGGGGTCCGAAAGCGCTATATCCAAAGTCCCGTTCACCGACTTCATCGGGACGAAGTTGTACCGGAACATCAAATCCACGGGAATGGACCGGAACAGATCGTGATCGATCTGAGCCTCGCGCAAATCCACGAACTCGCACCGGTACCGCGCCGCAATAGCCTTAGACTGCTCCGCCTCTTCAGCGGCGTCGGGAAGACGGACTTTATCGATTGTTGATGCCATGCCTAAAATCCTTGACGCAGAGACACAGAGACGCAGAGAAAAATAAAACTCACTCTTTCCTCTGCGTCTCTGCGTCTCTGCGTCAAGTCCTCACCCTCTCTCATCGAATCGTGTCCGCCAACGAAAAGATCGGCAGGTACAACGAAATCAAAACGAATGCCACGAAGATTCCCATCACGATCATGATCGCCGGCTCCACCAACGACAGCGTCGCCGTCATTTTCGTGTTCACGTCTTCTTCGAAAAACTCCGCGACGCTGTTCAGCATCTGCGGCAGCGCGCCCGTCGACTCGCCGACTTCGATCATGTCCGTCGCCAGCGGCGGAAACATCTTCGACGCGCGCAGCGACGACGCCAGCGGCTGGCCTTCCCGCACGCTGCGACCCGCGCCTTCGATCGCTCGCCGCAGAATCGGGGTGTTCAGCGAATCGGCGGCCGTTTCCATCGCCTGCACCAGCGGGATACCGCCCGTCAGCAGCGTCCCCAATATCCGCGCGAGTTGTGCGACCTGGTACTTCAACCAGATGTCTCCCGCTATCGGCAGCCGCATCTTGATCCGGTCGATCTGCTCCGTGCCTTTATCCGTCCGCGAATACCAGCGGAAGAGGAAGATTCCGCCGACCACCGCCACCGCGAAGAACACGATATATTGATGCGCCGCCTGCCCAATCGCGATCAGCCAGACCGTCATCGTCGGCAGCTTCGCCTGCATGGTGGCGTATAACGTCGCGAACGTCGGGACCACGTAGGTCACCAGGAACACCATCAGCAGGACGACGAGCACGATCAGCACCGCCGGGTACATCAGCGACGTGGTGACCTTCTTCCGCACCGCCAGCGCGACCCGCTGATACGTGATGTAACGGTCGAGCACTTCCACCAGACTGCCGCTCTTCTCCCCCGCCATCACCGACGTCGTGTACATCTTCGGGAAGATGCCCTGCATCCGGAAGGCTTCCGAAAGCAGCGTTCCGTTGCGGACCTCGTCGCGGACCGACTGGATGTACGGGCCGAGCTTGGGGTCGGTGAGCCGCTCGGCGAGCAGGTCGAGACCCTTCAAAATCGGCAGGCCGGCGCGGATCAGCGTCACGAACTGCTGGTTGAAGATCAGGAACTTCTCGATATTGAGCTTCGCCCGGCCGCCGAAGATCGAGCCGCCGGCGATCGCCGCCACCGCTGCGGTACGCGGCTTGATCGAATAAATCAGGAACCCCTGCTGCGAGTACTTCTCGCGCAGCTCCTTCTCGTTGGCGGCGGTGGCCACCTGTTGGTGGATCTGGCCGCGGCCGTCGGCGTACTTGAGGACGAAATCCGCCACGCTATTGGCCCGCCTTTTCGACCTGCGCGCCCTTGGGAGCCTCGAATTTGAACAATTTGGCGTCCAACGCGGGGTTCAGGCGTTCCTGGTCGAACGTGAAATGCAGAATCGACTTGTCGGCGCCCGTCACCTTCACTTCCTTGATTTGGCTGTCCTTGCCGACCACGAACTCGACCGCGGAATACGGGAGCGAGTCCGTTTTGGGCTCCGCCGTGATCCTCGTGTCGGCGCCCTCCGGCTTGCCCTGGAAATTGCGGAACTCTTTATCGAAGTTCAAGTTACCGAGCAGGAAGGCGAGCGGGGCTCGTAGATCGTCGGTCTCCTTGAATTTCATCTCCTCCACCCGGTTTTCGGCTGGCGTATACAACCAGATCGTCTTGCCGTCGGACACGAACAGTTTCCCGGCGGGCTGCGAGTAGGCCCAGCGCATCTGCCGCGGCTTGCGCAGCATGAGGATCCCCGACTCCGTCCGCCTCCCGTGCCCAGGCGGCGTATACTCTTCTTTAAAAAGGACTTGCAAGGTCTTGGTCTTGTTGTAACGGGCTTCGACGCCCTTCAGCACGGTGTCCAGCGGCGCGTCTGCGCCGAACGCGCACACCGCCGCTAAGCCGAGGATTGCCAACCGAAAGTGGCCCACATTTGGTTTGACGCAGGAGGAGGGCGAAACGTGTAAGCCTACCGAACCGATACTGTTACTCCGTTTTGGCTGGGAACGCCCCCGACCGTCACCACGACGGACAAATCGCCCGACCGGGCGGCCGCCGGGATTGCTACGTTCACCTGCATCACTCCCGATAGGATGCCCGGAGCCTCCCCCGCGAAGCGGATTTCGGCGGTCTGTCCGTCGACCGTCGCCGTGACCGACTGTCGAGGCACCGGTGGCGTGACCGTGACCTTCCCGTCGACGCCGTTCGGCGTCGTTTGTCCCTCTCCCGTCATATAGATAGCGACCACCTCACCCTTCGCAGCGGGATGGCTGGGACTGTTCACCGTCAGGTCGCCGTTCAGGATCGCGCCCGGACCCGAGCCCGACGCGTCAGCCGTGAAAATCCCCGGCGCGGCGGCCACGACCGGCACGGTCAGCGTCTTCGACTGCTGCCCGTTCACCGACACCACGACATTCCCCGTCGCCGCGCCATCGACCTCGTAAGGGACGGCCACCGCCACCTGACCCGCGCTCACGTAGACAATCGGAGCGGCGGTCCCATTGAAGAAAACCTGGGTACAACCGAGGGTTGTAGCGACGGAACCATTGATCAGCCTCAGAGTCGTAATGCTGGCCGGGCCCATATTGGAACCGCCGAGAACTACGATCTCGCCCGGAGCGACGCCTCCCTGCCGGTAGTTCGCAGCGTTGACTATCTTCGCGACGGATGGCTGCGCAGCCGCCTGCACGGACATCGAAACCGGGAGCATTTGGAGCACGCCGCCCGAAGCCAGCGTCACAGAGCCCTGATACGTTCCCGCGGCCAGTCCGGCAGGATCGGCCGAGATCGTCAGAGTCCCGTTTGCGACGGAAGTTGTAATCCAGCAGGAATCGGAGGTCGCGGTAAACGTCCCGCCCGTGACCGTCACCTGCTGCGACCCCGCGCCGCTGAAGCTCAGCGCCGACGGCGCAACCGTCAGCGGCCCGACGCTCGACAGGCTATTCCCGAGAAACACCGCCGGCACGGTCAACGGATTGTTCGCCACGGCGATCACCGACGACGTCCGCACCTGAATCGACCCGAGCGTGATCCCCGGCGGCGCCTTGCCCGAGCTTGCGGTCACCAGGATCGGGCTCGCCGCGCCCGTTACCGTCAGCCACGGCGTCGTAGTCGACGGCGTCACCAGGAAGCGCTCGGTCGGATTGCTCAGCCCGACGGCGACGTTCTGGAACGGATCCGCGGCGTCGAAGAACAACACCGCCGGATCGGTCGCCACCACCACCGCCAGCGTAATCTGGAGCGTCACCGGAACCGTGATCGTCCCCTGTGCGAAGTGGAGTTGAAGAGCGCTGGAATACGTGCCGACCGCAAGGCGGGAGGGGTCGACGGTCACCTGCAGGAGGATCGGAGCTGTCACGGACAGCGTCGCCGCGTTGGGCGATGCGAACACCAGCCACCCATCCGCGACGGGCCGGGTGACGGTGAACGAAGGAGCCTGCGGCGAAGCGACCACGATCGCCTGCGAGACCAGAATTCCGGAGTTGTACTGATAAGTGAAACTCAGCGACTGAGGCGCGACGGCGATATCGGCGGCCGCGAGAGGCAGGGCGAGCAGCATCGCCCACAGGTAGCGCATCTACTTCCGAGTGTAGGCCAGCGCTGGGGAGGTCCGTATCAGGCCACGGCTTCAAACGTGCCGCTAGCCACCGCAGCGTGACCTCCGTATCAGGGCACGGCTTCAGCCGTGCCGATTGCGTTCGGAGGCGACGGCTTTAGCCGCCGGAGGCCGAAGACCGCTGCAAACCAGGGGCTAAAGCCCTGGCTCGCGCGTCCCTTTCGGCACGACTGAAGTCGTGCCCTGATACAACGTAAACCAATCGTGGCCGCCCCAAACAAAAAGGGCCGCCCGCCCCGGAGGAGCGAACGGCCCTTCCCGTACAGCTTTGCCGCTACCGGACCGCGATCGTCGCGGCGCCGATGCCGCGCGAATCGGTCTGGCTGGAGACGCCGCCTACCGAGACCACCACCGGCATATCGGTGACGCCCGTGTTGGTGAGGCTGGTCGGGATGATCGCGTTCACCTGCATCACGCCCGAGATCAGACCGGGCGCTTCGCCGGCGAACAGCACCTGCGCCGGCTGGCCACCGATCGTCACCGTCACCTGCCCCGAAACCGGGAAGGTGGTCGCGTTGTTGGTGATTTTGCCGGTGACGCCGGCCGGGGCCGTCTGCCCTTCGCCCGTGAGGTAGAGGACGATGACCTCGCCCTTCGCCGCCGGGTTGCCCGCCGAATTGATGCTCAGGTTCTGGTTGAGCGCCGCCGATTGGCCCGTGCCGTTGCCGGCGGTAAAGACGCCGGGAGCGGTCGCCGCCTGGGTGAGGTTGACGCCGTTCGAGCTCTGGCCCAGGTACCGCACGATCACCGGCACCGTCGCCACGAAGATCGGGCGGTTGATCTCATACGGCACAGACACCGAGATCTGGTCGCCGCGGACGTAGATGATCGGAGCCAGATAGCCGCCGACCGTGACCTGCACCCCGCCGAGATCCGTCGGGAAGCTGCCCGACGGAGCCACCTGCAAGGTGCCCGGTCCCATGCCGCTGCCGAAGATCGTAATGATCTCGCCCGCGGAAATCGACCCGGCGTTGAAGCTGGCGGCGTTCGTCACTCGCGTGATGGTCGGGAGCGGAGCCGAAACGGCCAGGGTCACATTGATGGTCGTCGAGCCCGTCGCGATGCCCGTGCCGGCCACGACGATCGTGCCCGTATAGGTCTTATTCACCGCGAGGTTCTGCGGATTCACCGAAACGCTCAGGTTGGTCGCCGTGGTTCCCGCGATCCCGGAGGTCGGGTTGACCGAGAGCCAGTCGGTTCCGGAGGTCACTGCCGCCGTAAACGGCAGGTTGGCCGCCGCGCCCGTAACTGCGATCGACTGCGAAGAAGGCAGCGAGCCGCCCGCCTGATACGCGAAGCTGAGAGAGGTCGGAGTCGCGGAAACGGTTACCGCGGCAGTGACCGTGAGGTTCGCGTTGATCTGGATCGCCGCGCCGCTGCCCGGCGTCACGATGATGTAGCCAGGGCCGTAAGCGCCTGCGCCGAAACTGCCGGGCGCCGCCGTGACCGTGAGATCGGCCCCGTTCGCGCCCAGAGTTCCATTGAGCGGCGTGACCGTCAGCCACGGAGCCTGCACCGTGTTGACCGTGAAGGTCGTCCCCGAGTTTCCAGAGAGGTGAATCGTCTGGCTCGCGGAATTCACGCCCTGCGGTGTGTTGAAGTTCAGGCTGTTGGTGCTCGCCGTGATCCCGCCCGAAGTGCCGCCCGAACCGAAGTTCACCGTCACGAACTGCGTGCCGGAGTTCGTGGTCAGGCTGATCGTACACGGATTCGACTGCCCGGAACTGGGCGCCTGCAGCGCCGTCAGGGTGAGCGTGTTGTTGGTCGTCAGCGACCCGGTCGGAGAGACCTGGAGCCACGAGCAACCGTTGCCCACCGAAGCCGTGAAACTGGTGGCGGTATTTGCGCCGACCGTCACATTCGCCGAAGAGCCGATGGCCGCGAGGGTCACCGAAGAGGAGCTGAGCGTCAGCGTCCCGCCGGTGTTGACGCCGGTGAGCGCCAGCACCACCGGAATCACGAGGGAAGCGTTGGCCGCTCCGGTCGGCGTGACCGTGATGTTGCCGCTATTCAACCCGGAGAGGCCGGCGGCGTTCAGCGTCACCGTGAACGTGGCCGGAGTCGTGGTCGGCGTGCTGCTCAGCGTGATCCAGGAGTTGGAGGGCGCGACCGTGATCGCCAGATTGGTGCCGTCGCTCGCAAAGACCGTTACCGGCACGGAGCATCCCGAAGCCGACGTACAGACGATGTCGCCCAACGTGCTATTGACCGTGGCCATGACGACCGGAGTGGTGGAGTCGCTCACCACAAGATTGCCGCTGATCGTCTGCGAGGTGCCGTTCGTCGTCGAGGCGACCGTCACCGACCCGGCATTGTTGCCCACCGGGGCCTGCACCACCACGGCGCAAACCTGAAACGTATTCGGCGCGGTGATGCTGGTGGCTGTCGGCACGTAACGGCCGGTGGCCGAGATATTGTACGTGTCGGTGCCGGTGATGGCTACCGTCTGGCAGGCCGGAGCGGTCTTGCCGATCTGGTAGTAGAAATTCATCGAGGTCGGCGCAACATTGCCGCTCGTGATTCCTCCTCCGCCGCCGGTCGCGCCGTTCACGGAGAGGTTGACCGTGACTTGGGTAGAGTCGCCGCTATTGGCCGCGTTCGCGACGGTAATCACGCCCTGATACGTCCCCGTCGAAAGGCCCGCCGCCGCAGAGGCGTTGAGGGACACCGTGAATCCCGTGCCCACGCTCTGACCGGTGATCAGATAGTTGCTGTTCACGAGCAGCCAGTTCGCGTTGGAACTCGCGTTGTAAGTGGAGATCGATGTGCTGTTTACAGAGACGCTCGCAGTGGTCGTCCCAAACGGGTAGGCCAGACTGATGATGTTCGGGGTCACAGATAACGACCCGGTCGTAGAACTTCCGTTGCCGACCTTAAAGGTGACCGGGACATCGAGGCTGCTGCCGCCGCTGACACTGAACGTTACCGTACCGGTATACGTCGTGTCCGGATTCAGCGCTTGCGAGGCCGCCGAGACGAGGAACTGGCCCGGATTCGAGCTACTAATATTCTGGGTCAGGGGAAAAACCGAAAGCCACGAGTTGCTGGGGTTCGTCGTTGCCGTCACCGTCACCCCGGTGGCGCTGCTCGTGTTGATCGCAACCGCAGTCGAGGTGGAGAAGCCGTTATTAGCGGTCAGCGTTACTGTGGACGGGTTGGCCGAGAGTCCTGAGGTTCCGCCGCCACCGCTGCCGCTTGCGCCTTCGTGCACGGTGACCACAACGTTGTTGGACGCGTTGCCGTTTTCCGCGACCGTGAAGGTCTGATCCGGGCACACGCCCGTCACCAGATTGCAGCCTTGGGTGCTGTTGCGGTTGATCGTGAGCGTTGCCGACGTCGTACCGCTGGTGGGGTTCACCGAGAACCATGTTCCACTACTGGTGATCGTGAACGCCGTCGGAGTTCCGTCGGCGCTGGTCACCTGAGCGGTGACGGTCGGGAAACCCGGAACGATCGAGATGGTGGCAGTTCCCTGTTGACCACCCACCTGAAGAGTTCCGGCGAAGGCAGCGCCTGCGCACAACAGCGCGAGGGCGAGAAAAGGAGCGGTTTTCCTGAAAGTTTGTGCGGCGTCCATGTTGATCCTCAAGCCAGTCAAATGATACAACACGACTGGCGCAAAAACGACTTCGCTCTCTCATTCACGAATCTGTAAATGAGAGATATGGACGCGGACAACCTAATCTTACCTCATTTCAGGATCTGAAAGAGATTGCTGTAGTCGTCCGTCCATAGCCGGATCGGCTTGTGCGCCTCGAGTTCTGTCGAATGCGACACGATTTCAGGGGAAAACCCGGCAGGCGGCGACTGGATCAGCACCCATGTCGCACTAAACACGTCCTGCTCCGTATCGTCGTCCGTGTCCACCAGCCGCGCGATTTTCCCGAGCGCCTTCACCTCGCCGTCCAATACCGGCTGCAGGTTCAGATACCGGTTCGAAATATGCACCGCCAGGATCCCGTCGGGATTTAAGTGGCGGAAATAGATCTCCATTGCCTCTTTGGTCAGCAGGTGGACCGGGATCGAATCGCTCGAAAACGCGTCGACCGCGAGCACGTCGAAATGCTGTGGGGGCTCCTGTTCGAGCGAGAGCCGTGCGTCCCCCATCGCCACGTCGACCTTCGCCTTGCAGTCCGGCAGGAAGTGGAACTCCGACCGCGCCAGCTTCAACACCAGCGGATTGATCTCGTAATACCGGATGTAGTCGCCGAGGCGGCCGTACGCCGCGATCGTCCCCGTGCCCAGCCCGATGACGCCGATGCGGATGGCGCGCGCCTTCCCCTGCTCCCGGATCGCTAGCCCGACGCCGGTGCCCGGTCCGTAATAGGTGGTCGGCAGATTGCGGCGCGCCGGGTTCAAGAACTGCTCGCCGTGGTTGATCGTGCCGTGGGTCAGGGTGCGGGTGGCATCGAAATCGCTCGCCGGTCCGGAATCGCGGACCCGTAGCGCTCCGTAGAAATTGCGGACGCTGACCCGGTAGTCGGCGGTGAGCTGCCGCATGTGGTATCCGATATAGCCGACCAGCACCAGGACGAACATCTCCGCTAGAACGGCCGCCACCTTGCCGCGCACTTTTCCGGCGTGCGCCGCGATCAGCACCACCAGCGCGACGATCAGCATCGCGCCCAGGATCGTCTCGTTTTCCACCGCGCGAGAATCCGTCTCGCCGCCGAACTTCGCGGCGAAGCTGCCGACCTTGGCCAACAGCGGCGCGCGCATCGCATAGATCACCGACGACGCCACCGCCGCGATCGCTGCGCATAGCCCTAAAGGCAGCGGCCGCAGCAACTGCGAGAACCATTTATATTCGCTGTCGCCGGACAGCACCATGATGGTCAGGACGGCGCAGGCGGCCATGCCGAGCTGAAACTCGTAGAGGGCCTGGAAAATGTGCGGCGCGATCAAGCCGACCAGCAGGCCGCCCACCGCCCCACCCGCCGAGATCATCAGGTAAAAGTGCGTCAGGTACCGCGGGTGCGGCTTCATCCGCGCCAGCTCGCCGTGGCACACCATGCAACACGTGAACAGCCCCATGGAATAGAGCGGCACCAGAACGAATAACTTCACCGATCCGCTGGAATCGATCGTGTGCGCGTAAGCCATCGTGCCGAGCGCCACCGCCAGCAGGCCGAGATACGGATGCCGCCGGTACCAGCCGCTGCCTTCGAAACAGAGGATGAACGTTAGGAGGTAGATACTCAGCGGCAGCACCCACAGGAAGGGTATGGCTGCGACGTTCTGCGAGAGATGGTTGGTGGTCGCCAACAGCAACACGGACGCGCACGCCGGCAGCGCGATCCACAGCGCGAATTGCCGCAGGCCCGGACGATGCTCCTCGCCGGCTTCCTCCACCGCTTCCACGACTGACGCCGCGTTGCGCGTCTTCATCGCGGTCACGCCGCATAGCACCACGAATACCGCGTACCCGATCGACCACAGCGACGCCTGCTGCTTCGTCCCGAAAACAGGCTCGAACAGAATCGGATAGCTGATCAGCGCGAACATCGACCCCGCGTTCGAGAGGGCGTACAACCGGTACGGCATCACGCCCTTGAAGCGCCGCGCGTACCAGGCCTGGATCAGCGGACCGGTGGTCGAGAGCAGGAGATACGGCAGCCCGACGGTCAGCACCAGCAGTTTGAGGATGGTGATAGTCGGCTCTTCGCTGCCGGTCGGCTTCCACGACATTTGCGGATAGATACGCGCAGTCGCAATGCTGATCAGCAACAGCACCGTGTGCAGCGTGACCTGCGTCTTCGGCTTCAGATACCGGACTACCGCGTGGGCATAGAAGTAGCCCGCCAGCAGTTCCATCTGGAAGAACAGCAGACAGGTGGTCCACACCGCCGCCGACCCGCCGAACCACGGCAGGATGATCTTGGCGATGACCGGCTGCACCTGGAACAGCAGAAAAGCGCTGACCAGAATCGTAAGAGCGTAAAGGATCATTCAGGTTCCAGTCTATTTGTAGGCGGCGATTCCCGTTACCCGCTCGCCGATGACGAGGGCATGGATATGGTCCGTGCCTTCGTACGTCTTGACGGTTTCCAGGTTGCAGAGGTGACGCATGATCGAATATTCGTCGGTGATTCCGTTGGCGCCGAGCAGGTCGCGGCTCAGCCGGGCGCAGTCGAGCGCCATCGCGACGTTATTCCGCTTGAGCATCGAAACGTGCGCCGGCTCGAGCTTGCCCTGGTCCTTCAAACGCCCGGCCTGGACGGCCAGAAGCTGCGCCTTCGTGATCTCCGTGATCATCCACGCCAGCTTTTCCTGCACGAGCTGGTGCGACGCGATCGGACGGCCGTCGAATTGTTTGCGCGCGATCGAGTATTCGCGGGCGGTCTCGTAGCAATCCATCGCCGCGCCCACGACGCCCCACCCGATTCCGAACCGCGCCTGCGTAAGGCACGAGAGCGGCGCCTTCAACCCCTTGGCGCCGGGCAGGCGATTGCACTCCCGCACCCGGCAATCCGCCAGCGCCAGACTCGACGTCACCGACGCGCGCATCGACCATTTGCCGTGAATATCCGACGACGTGAAGCCCGGCGTCCGCTTTTCCACCAGGAAGCCTACGACGCCTTCCTCGGCGCGCGCCCACACGATCGCGACGTCGGCCGCGGTGCCGTTGGTGATCCACGTCTTCTCGCCGTTCAGGATCCAGGAATCGCCGTCGCGGCGCGCGTTGGTCCGCATGCCGCCGGGGTTCGACCCGAAATCGGGCTCGGTCAGCCCGAAGCACCCGACCGCTTTCCCGCTCTGTAGCAGCGGCAGCCAGTGCTCTTTCTGCTCGTCCGAGCCGTAGCGGTGGATCGGGTACATGACCAGCGCGCCCTGCACGGAAACGAAGCTGCGGACGCCGGAATCGACGCGCTCCAGTTCCTGCATGATGAGGCCGTACTCGACGTTGCTCATCCCGGCGCAGCCGTAGCCTTCCAGGTTGGCGCCGAAGAAGCCTAGCTCCGCCATCTCCGGAATCAACTCGCTCGGGAACCGCGCGTCGCGGTAGCAGTCGCGAATCAAGGGCAGAATCCGTTCCTCGGCGAACCGCCGGGCCGTCTGCCGCACCATCAATTCCTCTTCGTTGAAGAGCGAGTCGACGGAGAAATAGTCCACGCCTCGAAATGCCATTTCAGAAATGTCTCAGGATTATTGGAACACAAGGACGGAAGGGGCCGGGGGTTGGGGGTTGGGGGCCGGGGAAAAGCCGCGCCCCCGGCCCCCTCAGCTTTCTACGGATACAAACCGCGGATCTTGCAGGCATCCGCCACGCGCTGCACGCCCAGCATATTCGCCGCCAGCCGCATGTTGACCTTGCGGTCGAGATGGATCTTCAGCACGTCGGCGAACGACCGCTTCATGATCTTCTCCAGCCGCATGTTGACGTCGTTCTCGTCCCAGAACAGGTGATTTTCGTCCTGCACCCATTCGAAGTAGGAAACGGTCACGCCCCCCGCATTGCAGAGGATGTCCGGGATCAGGAACACGCCCTTCTGGTCGAAGATGCGGTCCGCTTCCGGAGTCACCGGGCCGTTGGCAGCCTCGGAGACGATGCGCGCGTGAACCGTGTGCGCGTTCGCTTCCGTGATGGCGTTTTCGAGCGCCGCCGGGACCAGCACTTCGCAGTCGATAGCGATCAGCTCTTCCGCCGTGATCGGCTGCGACTCGGGGAATTTCACCACGCTCCCGGTGCGGTTCTTGAACTGGATCACCGCCGGAATGTCGAGCCCCTTCGGGTTGAAGATGCAGCCCTTGGTGTCGCTGACCGCGATCACTTTGGCCCCGGCTTCGTGGAACAGCATCGCCGCGATCGAACCGGCGTTGCCGAAGCCCTGCACGGCGACCCGCGCGCCCTTCACCGGAATCTTCAGGTGCTCGCAGGAGCTCAGAGTGGTGTAGAACACGCCCCGGCCGGTCGCTTCATTGCGGCCCAATGAGCCGCCCAGGCAGATAGGCTTGCCGGTCACGACGCCGTGCACCGGATAGCCCTTGTTCATGCTGTACGTGTCCATGATCCACGCCATGATCTGAGGGGTGGTGTACACGTCCGGCGCCGGGATGTCCCTCTCCGGGCCGATCAGCGGGAGGATGGAAGTCGCGTAGCGGCGCGTCAGCCGCTCCAACTCGCCCATCGACATCGCTTTGGGGTTGCAGGTCACCCCGCCTTTGCCGCCGCCGTATGGAATATTCACGACGGCGCACTTCCACGTCATCCACGTGGCCAGCGCCTTCACTTCGTCGATAGTGACATTCGGATGGAAGCGGATGCCGCCCTTCGCCGGGCCGCGCATCGTGCTGTGCTGCACGCGGAACCCTTCGAAGCGGAGGACCTTGCCGTCGTCCATGCGGACCGGCACGCTCACCGTCAGTGCCCGTTCCGGGTACTTGATCATCGCCCGCACATTGTTATCGAGCTCTAGCGCATTCGCCGCCAGGTCGAAATTCTCCAGTGCGACCTCGTACGCGTTCTGTTCAACTGCAACTTTGGAGGTAGCTAACATGGCCGAACCTCTTTTCCACAGATTTCAGACAATCGCGTCTGATACGGGAAAGATCGTAGCCTGCTGCGTCCCCCACGTCAAGGAGGTGTTACGTGCCCGGGTAAAGCCAGGGAGGGACCGGAGGAGTTCGTCGAGCGGAATGGTAAGGGACAAACGGAAGTATCCGGGCCGTCCAAACCCCGTGCCCGGCACCGCCAGGATGCCTTCCCGCTGGAGATGTCCGATGAACGCGATGTCGTCGGCGATCGGGGTCTTCGGAAAGACGTAGTACGAGCCCTGTGGCGGCTCGAGCTCATAGCCCGCCGAGGTGAGAGCCGCACAAAGGAGGTCGCGTTTCTCCTGGTACGCCGCGACGTCGACCGTGGCGTCGGGCTCGGAGGATGCGACCAGTTGCCAGATCGCCGGAGCGTTGATGAAGCCCAGAATCCGCGTCGCGAACGAGCACGCGTTGCGCAGCGCCGCCGCCTCGGCGAGATGCGGAGGGATCGCGAGGTAGCCGATCCGCTCCCCGGAGATCGCCATCGCCTTCGACCAGCTCCAGCACACGACCGCGCGCTCGATGTGCCGCAGGGTCTCGGGCGGTTTCAGACCGTCGAACACGATCGGACGGTAGGGCTCGTCGCTAATCACCAGCATGGGCTCGCGGACGATCCGATTGATCTCGTCGAGGATCGCCGCACTGTAGACGACGCCCGTCGGATTGTTCGGCGAGTTGAGGATCAGGGCTTTGGTCCGCGGAGTGATCGCCGCGCGAATACGGTCGGGGACGGGCTGGAACCGCTCATCGGTCTCGACCGGGACGACGCGTCCGCCATGATTCTCGATATAGAAGCGGTACTCCGGGAAGTACGGATTGAGGACGAGGACTTCATCGCCCGGGTCGAGCAGCGCTTTCAGGACGACGTTCAGCGCGCCCGCCGCGCCGTTCGACATGATGACGTCGTCGCCGCGGAACGGCAAGCCGGTGCGCTTGGTGAGGGATTCCGCGATCCGCGCCCGCGCGTCGGGGAACCCCGCGTTCGGCATGTACCCGTGGCTGTGCGGCCGGCGCTCGTCGATTATGCGGCGGAGTGCGTCGAGGACCGCGGCAGGCGGTTCCACGTCCGGATTCCCCAAGCTGAAGTCGAAGACGTTTTCCGGTCCCCGCTCTTTGCGGAGCTGGATGCCGATCTCGAACATGCGGCGGATCCAGGAGGAGCGTTCCATCTGCTCGGCGATACTCCGCGAGATGGCCATGGCGAGCGCAATTGTAGCGCACCTCTTTGTAGTGGTGCTATATGGCTAACGAAACGATTTAGTGTTATCCTTTCGTTAGCAAATCCCTAACGAAACTTTCTTTCGTTGCCGATAGCTTAACGAAAGGTTCCCCTGTGACCAGCGAGACTCAACTCGGACGCGGCGGCCGCTACCTCGTAACGAGGTACGGCGACGAGAGCGTGCGCGCCTACGTTCCCGCTCCTCTGCCGCCCGATCCGCCGATCGTCTTCCTGCCGCTGATCCGGCTGTGGGAGGAGGCGAATCAGGCGCTCGGTCGTCTCGACGCGCTGTCGGCTCTGATGCCGAGCGTCTCGCTGATCCTCTACACGTACGTCCGGAAGGAGGCCGTGCTCTCCTCGCAGATTGAGGGGACGCAGTCCTCCCTCTCCGACCTGCTGCTGGATGAGAACGCGGACGCTGTACAAGAGGTCTCAAACTATGTCAGGGCCTTTCAGTTCGGGCTGCGGCGTCTGCGCGATGGCTCTCCGATCTCGAACCAACTGTTTCGGGAGATGCACGCGATCCTGCTGCCGAAGGGGAAGGGCGAGTTCCGCCGCACGCAGAACCGCGTCGGCGCCTTCGTGCCGCCTCCGCCCGACCAGGTGATGGAGTGCATGGGCGCGCTCGAGACGTTTCTGCACACCGACAGGCCCGACTTCCCGCTGCTGATCAAAGCGGGGCTGGCGCACGTCCAGTTCGAGACGATCCACCCGTTCCTCGACGGCAACGGTCGCATCGGACGCCTCATCATTCCGCTGCTGCTGTGCGCTTCGGGCGTGCTGCGGGAGCCGCTCCTCTACCTGAGCCTGTACTTCAAGCAGCACCGCTCGACCTACTACGAGCTGCTCGACCGCGTCCGGACCGAGGGCGATTGGGAGAGCTGGCTCGAGTTCTTCCTGACCGGCATTCGCGATACGGCGGGGCGCGCCGTCACCGACGCGCAGCGCACGATCGCGATGTTCGAGCAGGACCGCCAGAAGATCCAGGCGCTGGGACGGCCCGCCGCCTCCGTGCTCCGCGTTTTCGAGCACGCGCAGCGGTCGCCGATTCTCTCGATCCCGAATACGGCGGAAAAGATCGGCGTCTCCGCCCCGACGGTGGCGAAGTCGTTGGAGCATCTACGGAAGCTCTCCATCATGCGCGAGAGCACCGGACGGCAGCGCCGCCGCCTGTTCGTCTACGACGCCTACCTTTCGATTCTGAACGAGGGGACCGAGCCGATCCGTTAGAATGGACCTCGGTCTCCCTTGCGCATCCTCCACCTAGCGGATATTCGCCGGCTTCTCGATTACCGCGCCGCCATCGATTCGATGCGTGACGCCCTGATCGCCAACTCGCGCGGCGACTGCGCCACCCCCATGCCCATGCACCTCGACATCCCGGCGGAGAGCGCCGAGGTGCACATGAAGTCGAGCTACCGGATGGGTGGGAAATACTTCTGCCTGAAGATCGCGAGCACGTTCCCGAACAATCGCGAGCGCGGCCTCTCGACCGGCGCCGGGATGATGCTGCTCTCTTCGGCGGAGACCGGCGCACCCGTCGCCCTGTTGCAGGACGAAGGCCACCTCACCGATGTCCGCACCGCCGCCGTCGCCGCCATGATCGCGCGCGAACTGGGAAGGCGCGACGAGGTGCTCGGGATTCTCGGCACGGGAATTCAGGCGCGATTGCAGGCGCATCTCCACGCCAAGGTCCTGCCGCTGCGGCACATCATCCTCTGGGGACGCTCGCCCGAGCGCGCCGCCGAGTGCGCCCGCGATCTGGAGGGGATCGCGCAGGTCACGGTCGTGAACCATCCTGGCGACGTCCCCCGCTTTGCGCGCCTGATCGTGACGGCGACCTCGTCGCGCGCGCCGTTGATTGCCGCCGACGATATTCAGCCGGGGACGCACATCTCCGCGGTCGGGTCCGACGGACCGGGCAAGCAGGAGCTCGACCCGGAGATTCTTCGTTGCGCCGACCTCCTACTGGTCGATTCCAGCCGCCAGTGCTTCCACCTCGGCGAATTGCAGCACGCGCCGGATGAGGCGCAGCGCGCTGTCGAATTCACCGGCCAGGCGCTCGACGTGGGCCGTCTTTCCGTCGCCGATTTCACGGGCCTCGGGGCCGAAGACCTGTATATCGCGGAAGCCGTTTACGAGAGGAGCCTGCTTGAGAATCCCGCAGTTTGAGATGGAGCGGATGCAGTCCACGTGGGAGAACGTGGTCGAGATGGATATGAGCGAGAGCGGCATACGGCCGGTCACGCTGCGCGAGCTCTCCGAGCTGGGGCTCGATCTCGACGCGATTCTCGATACGCCGCTCGGCTATAGCCAGTCGAACGGCACCGTCGCACTGCGCGAGACGCTGGCGGCGACCTATCCCGCCGCGACGCCCGACCACATCGAGGTCACCAACGGGACGTCCGAGGCCAACTACCTCCTCGCGCTTTCGCTGCTCCGCGACGGCGACGAGGTGGCGTTCCAGGTCCCCAATTACATGCAGCTTTGGGGCGTGCCCAAGAGCCTCGGCGCGAAGGTCAACTGCTTCCGTCTCCAGATCGACCACGACTGGGCGCCCGACTGGGAAGAGTTCGAGCGCGCGGTGAATCCGAAGACGCGCCTGGTCTACATTTCGAACCCGAACAACCCGAGCGGATCGGTGCTCTCGCCGGACGACATGCGCCGCATGGTGAAGCGCTGCGAGGAGGTCGGAGCGTACCTGATCGCGGACGAGGTCTACCAGGGCGCCGAGATTTACGACGCGCGGACGCCCTCGTTCTGGGGAATGAGCGACCGCGTGATCGTGGCCAGCGGACTCTCGAAGGCTTACGGGATTCCCGGCGTGCGGATCGGCTGGATCGTGGGACCGAAGGACGTGATCGCCGACTGCTGGACGCAGCACGACTATCTGACCATCGGACCCAACAAGATTTCGGACATGGTGGCGCGGGTCGCCGTGGCGAATCGCGAAAGGCTCTATTACCGGACGCGCGAGATTCTGCAGCACAATCTGCCGCTCATGAAGAACTGGGTGGCCGGGTTCGGTGACTTTCTGACCTTCCGTGAGCCGCGCGCCGGCGCACTGTGCCTGATGCGCTACAACTCGCCGACCCCGAGCGTGGAACTCGTGGAGCGGATCCGCGACAACCAGAGCGTGCTGATCGTTCCCGGCGCGCATCTGGGACTGGAAGGCTTCCTGCGCATCTGGCTCGGCGGCAAACCGGAGTTCCTCAGCGAGGGTCTGCGCCGCATCGGGATCGAGTTGCAGCAGGAAGCAGCGCGTGGCTGACGCCGTCATGCAGCCGTCGCTCAAACGCGAGCTCGGGCTGCGGGATACGACGCTTTTCGCCATCTCCTGTATCGTCGGCACGCGGTGGATCGCCGCCGCGGCCCATGCCGGTCCCGGCTCCGTCACGCTGTGGGCGGTGACCGCACTGTTTTTCGTGGTCCCGCTGGCGTTCGCGGTCACGTCGCTCGCGACGCGGTACCCGGAATCGGGCGGTCTCTACATCTGGACCCGCAACGACTTCGGCCGCTGGCACGGCTTCCTCGCCTTCTGGCTGTACTGGGTCGGGCTGGCCGTGTGGTTCCCGAGCGCCGCGATCTTCTATATGACCGCCGCGCTGCACGCGGTCGGACTGCCGGTGTCGCGACCCTACGTTCTGGGCGCATCGCTGGCCGCGATCGTGATCGCGTTGGGGACGAACCTGATCGGAATGAAGATCGGGAAGTGGACCGAGAATCTGGGCGCCGTCGCCACGTGGGTCGTGACGTTCCTCTTCGTCGTACTGGCGGCGATCGTGTGGCTGAAACGCGGCTCCGCGACCCCACTCACGGTGGTCCCACGGTTCGATTGGAACACGCTCAATCTCTGGGCGGCGATCGCGTACGGCATGTCGGGCATGGAACTGGTGGGCGGGATGGTGGCCGAAGTGCGCGACCCCGAGCGGACTCTGCCGCGCGCCGGTTGGCTCGCCTCCGGACTGATCACGCTCTTCTATTCGACGGCGACCATCGCGCTGGTCGTGCTGTTGCAGCCGGCGCACATCTCGGAAATGAACGGGCTCGCGGAGGCGGGTGACGAGGCCGCGCGCGTCCTGGCACTCGGCTGGCTCGGACCGCTGATTGCGGTGCTGGTGGTCGCAAGCGGAATGGGACAACTCGGGGGCATCGGAACGTCGATGTCGCGGCTGCCGTTCGCGGCGGGCGCGGACGGACTGCTGCCGGCGTCGTTCGGCCGCGTGCATCCGCGCTGGCACACGCCGCACGTCCCGATCCTGGTGCTGGGCGCACTGTCGATCGTGCTGCTCTTCGCGGTGCAGCTCGGCGATTCTCTGCGCGCCGCCTACGACGTGCTGGTCTCGCTCATGGTCCTCTCCGGCTTCATCCCGTTCTTCTACATTTTCGGGAGCTCGTGGAAGGCGGGGAACAAGCTCAGCGCCGTAGCGGGAATCGCGGTCGTATCCATTACATTGGTGTGCTCCGTCGTGCCGACCGCCGAAGTCACCAACGTCTGGCTGTTTGAAGGTAAGGTGCTGGGCGGGCTGCTGCTGATGGCCGGAACGGCGTGGGCGATCTATCGCCGCCGGGGACTATAATCAGTCTTCCGCATGGCTACCTCCGTAATGCCCCGGCCGGCAACCTCGCACGTCCGTTGGACGATTTGCGCGCTGCTGTTCTTCGCCACCACCGTCAACTATGTGGACCGGCAGGTCCTGAGTCTCCTGGCGAAAACGCTCGAGACCGAGATCGGCTGGAACAGCCTGCAGTACAGCAACATCACGGCGGCCTTCACCTTCGCGTACATGCTTGGGCTGCTGGTTTCCGGCTGGTTCCTGGATAAGTACGGCACGCGGGTCGGTTTCGCAATCGCGATTACGGTCTGGAGCTTCGCGGCGATGGCGCATGCGGCCGCGACCACGGCATTTACGTTTGGGATCGCGCGCGCCTTACTCGGGATCGGCGAGGCGGCCAACTTCCCCGCCTGCATCAAGACCATCGCGCAGTGGTTTCCGAAACGCGAACGCGCGCAGGCTACCGGAATTTTTAACGCCGGGTCGAACATCGGGGCCGTCATCGCGCCCCTGACGGTGCCTTGGCTGGCGGTCCACTACGGCTGGCAATCCACGTTCATTATCACGGGCGCGCTGGGCTTCATCTGGCTGATCTTCTGGCTCCTGATGTACCGCGCGCCGGAGACTCATCCGGCCGTTTCGACAGAAGAGTTAAACCTGATCCAGAGCGACCCACCGGACGAGAAGTCGTCTTATCCGTGGGCGCGCCTGCTGCCGCATCGAGAGACGTGGGCGTTCGCGCTCGGCAAATTCCTCACGGACGGCGTCTGGTGGTTCTATCTGTTCTGGCTGCCGAAGTACCTGCAGGACACGTTCCACCTCACGCTGCTCCAGATCACGCTGCCGATCATGGTGGTGTATAACGCGTCGAGCGTGGGCAGCGTTTTCGGCGGGTGGCTCTCGTCGGCGCGGATCAAGGCAGGCTGGTCCGTGAACGCGGCGCGCAAGACCGCGATGCTGACGTGCGCGCTGGCGGTGCTGCCGGTGATCTACGCGCCTTACTGTAAGTCGATGTGGGTGGTGGTCGGACTGGTGAGTCTCGCGACTGCCGCGCATCAGGGGTGGTCGGCGAACCTCTTCACGACGGTGTCCGATATGTTCCCGCGGTTTGCGGTCGGCAGCGTGGTCGGGATCGGCGGCGCAGCCGGCGGGCTGGGCGGAGTGCTCGTGCAGAAGGCGGCAGGGTACGTCGTCACCTGGACGAACAGCTATTTCCTCATGTTCCTCTTCTGCGGTCTGGCGTACGTGGTGGCGCTGGCAGTCATTCAACTGCTCGCGCCCAAACTCGCGCCCGCGAAACTGGACTGATGCGGACCGCGGGAGCGTTAGCGGCGCTGCTGCTGGTCACCATCGGACTCTATTGGAAGCTGACGCTCTCCGACCGTTACACGTGGCTGGAAAATCCGGACCACGCCAACCTCATCCGCCCCTGGCTGGACTACGAGGCGCGCGAGTTGCACGCCGGCCGCATTCCGCTGTGGGACCCGTATCTGTGGGCTGGCCAACCGCTGCACGCGCAGATGGAGCCGGGGCTGGCGAATCCGTTCAACTGGGTGCTGTTCGCGACACCGGTCCGCGACGGCCATCTGACGCGGGCGGCGCTCGACTGGTATTGGGTGCTGATCCACTGGGTGGCGGCGGCGTTCTGCTTCTGGCTGTGCCGCGATCTGGGCTGCGGGTATCTAGCGTCGATGGTGGGCGGCGCGATCTACGGATTTCTGGGCTACGTCGGATGGGTGGGCACGACGTGCTTCTCGATGAGCTGCCTGTGGGTCCCGGTGGCGCTGCTGTTCTTCGCGCGCGTGAATCGCGGGGAGCGTCCGGTGTCGAACGCTGCGCTGTGCGGGGCGGCGCTCGGCGCGGGATTCCTGATGGGGCACCACAACGTCCCGATTTACCTGGTGGTGACGCTCGGCGTGGCATGGGCGTGGCTGCTGGTGCGGCGCCGGACTGAGCGGCGGTTGTGGATCGCGGCGGCGACGTGCGTCGCGGTGTGGCTGATGGTGAGCGCCGTGCAGACGCTGCCGACGATCGAATACGGGCGGCAGGCGCTGCGCTGGGTCGGGACCGCCGAGCCGCTCACGTGGACCGATAAGGTCCCATACATTGTCCACGCGGAGTACTCATTGCAGGCGCGGTCGCTGTTCGGGATCGTGTTCCCCGGGTTCGCAATTCACGCCAGCCCGTTTGTGGGGATCGCGGCGCTGCTTCTCGCGGTGGGGGCGGTGTGGCGGCTGTGGAAGTCGCTGGATGTCCGGCTGCTCTCGCTGGTGGCGGCGGTGGCGCTGGTGCTGGCGCTCGGCAAGGACACTCCGCTGCACTGGCTCGCGTATCGCTTCATTCCGATGGTCGAGAAGGCTCGCTATCCGGCGATGGCGATCGCGATCGCCGAGTGCGCGATGGCGGCGCTGGCGGCGCTCGCCTTCAGCGTGCCGGTGAAGTTGCTGCGGCAGCTTGCCGTCCCGGCGGCGATCGCCGGGGTCGCGGCGGCCGCGCTCTACTTCGCGCACTGGGGACATCCGACCCTGGTGACGGCGGCGGTGGCGCTCGCGATGGCGGCGCTGCTGCGATTCGAGCGCGCCGTGCCTGCGGCGGTCCTGGTGCTGATCGTGGCGGAGGCGGTGAGCTATCCGCCGCCGATCCTGCGCGAGCGTGAGTTCCCGGGGTCGTGCGCGTCGCTAATCGCATCGCAAGCGGACATCGCGACGTTTCTGAAGAGTCGCCCCGGCTGGTTCAGAGTCGAGTTCAACGAGGACGATGTCCCTTACAACTTCGGCGATTTCTACGGCGTCGAGCAGTTCGGCGGGTATGGGCCTGGAATGTCGGTGCGGTTGAACCGCATTCTCGGCGAGCGGACCACCGGGCCCCGATACGGAGTCCGGTACTACGCCGGGAAGGCGGCGAAGACTCCGGCGCAGGTCGAGGTGTTCCGGTCGGCGAGCGGGGTCAAGGTGTTCGAAAATCCCGGGGTCGGCGAGCCGCTCTCGGTCTGGAGGGACGCTGCCTGTTCAGGAACAGACAAGCTGCGCGTCGTCGCGCGGACGTCGGAGGAGTCGGTGTTCGAGGCCGAATTGGCGTGCCCCGGATTGGTGGTCGCGGGCGATCCGTATTACCGCGGCTGGCGCGCGACGGTCGACGGAAGACGCACGCCGATTCAAGAGTTTGTGAGCGATACCCGCGCGGTCCGGGTGGCTTCCGGGGATCACCGGATCGAGTTCCGCTACCGTCCGCTCCCGGTATATTTGGGGGCGGCGCTCACCATCTGCGGGCTGTTGTTAACCGCCGCGCTCCGCCTCAAAGCGGTGTAAATCCGCACAAACCACTGGTACGGCTGGAGTTGATCGGCGCTCTCTCCGCGATAGAATCAGGGTCAATATGTCTGTGACAGACAAAAAAACCATCCTCGTCGTCGATGACGAACCCGAGGTGCGCAAGCTGGTCGGCGCCATGGTCGGCAATTTCGGCTACACCGTCCTGACGGCCGATAGCGGCGAACACGCGCTCACTTTATACAAGAACAATGGCCCGCTGGAATTGCTCATCACCGACGTGATTGCGCCGGGAATGAGCGGTCCGATGCTGGCGGACAAGCTCACCGAGCTGCAGCCCGACCTCAAGGTCCTCTACATCTCCGGGTACGACAACACCCAGGTGGTGCAGAAGTACGTGGTCGAGCGGGGCCACAAGCTGCTGTCGAAGCCCTTCACCGTGGAGGAGCTGCAATCGACGGTGCGGGATATGCTCGGGCTGGCGGCGCGCGGGTCGGCGGGTCGGGTTTAGCGAAGTGGCGCGGCCAATCCCGGCCGCCTAAAAGGCGGCTGCGGGCAGGATTGCCCAAAGCCGCTTAGTTTTCGCGAGAACGACAACCGGCCGAATTGGTGTGACCGCCTGTATCAGGGCACGACTTGAGTCGTGCCGAAAGCGAACCAACGAGACCAGGGCTTTAGCCCCTGGCTTTGAAAGGGTTACCGCCGGCAGGGGCTAAAGCCCTTTTTCCCAGACGCAGTTCGGCACGACTGAAGTCGTACCCTGATACAAGCTGCCACACCATTTTTGCCGAGTCTCGCTTTTGCGAAAACTATGCGGCATTAGGCTAAAGCCCTTTCTCGCGTGTTCCTCTCGGCACGACTCAAGTCGTGCCCTGATACAACGCAATTTGCGCAGAATTCTCGGACTTGCGAAAACTACGCGGCATTGGGCAGGATTGCCCCGCCCCACACCACGCCAGTTTCAGTTTGACAGCTCAGCCCAGTTGCTCTAGCTCGCCCTCCAGCAGGGCGACGTGCTCTTCTTCCTCGGCGGCCAACTCCGCGCAGAGGTCCCGCTCTAAACCCGCGGGGAGCGATTTCACCAGTTTCTGGAAGTGGTCGCGCGTGCGCTTCTCCATCTCCAGTGCGGCCTGGTAGAGGTCGGCGACTCCGCCGTCCACCCGAATCCCGCGGAATAGCCAATTGCCGAGAAGCTTCTCCTCGTTCGCCGAGAGTTCCACGACCTCGCGGTCGAGGTGGGCGTGGTACTTCGCCTCCAGCTCGTGGAGGTGGTCGAGCTCGGCTTCGAACAGGCGCTCGAGGACCGCGCGCTGCTCAGGCGATCCGGCCTTATCCCGCGCGAGCTTGTAAAAGTGGAATGAGTTGAGCTCGAACTGGACCGCGTCGCGGATGGCCTGGAAGCGCATCGAATCGCCGAGGTCGCGATTCTGGATCAGTTCGAGCTCGCCGCCGCAGAGGAAGCATTTCCCATACGGCACGGCGAAGCCGCTGGTCAGTTTGAAACAGCTCTTGCAGCGCCAGGTATAGCGGACCTGCGCGCAGCAGATCTCGTCTTCTTCGATTACGGCGCGGCACTTCGGACAGGTCGACGGCATTTTAGTTTCCTCCTGCGGCGGCGAGCTCGGGTTGCGCGTCCGGCGTGTGGATGCCGAGGTATTCGAGCATGCCCTTGGCGGCGCGGCGTCCCGCTCCCATCGCGAGGATCACGGTGGCGGCTCCGGTGACGATGTCGCCGCCCGCGAAAAGGCCGGGGATCGACGTCATGCCGCGCTCGTCGACGTCGATATAGCCCCACTTGTTGGTGGTCAGACCGGGCGTCGTCTGCTTGATGATCGGATTGGCAGTGGTGCCGAGCGCGTAGATCACAGTGTCGACATCGAGCAGAGTCTCGGAGCCTTCCACCGGCACAGGACGGCGACGGCCGGAGGCGTCGGGCTCGCCGAGCTCCATCTTCTGGACGCGCATCCCGGTGACCCAGCCGGCGGAGTTCCCGACGATCTCGACGGGCGCGGTGAGCCACTGGAAGTCGATTCCCTCTTCGATGGCGTGCTCGAGCTCCTCGGCGCGCGCCGGCGATTCACGGCGGGAGCGGCGGTAGACGCACGTCACGCTGTCCGCGCCCATGCGCATGGCGACGCGGCAGGCGTCCATAGCGGTATTGCCGGCGCCGATAACGGCGACGCGCTTGCCCATGCCGACGGGAGTGTCGTAGATCGGCTGGCGGTGTCCGCGCATCAGATTGACGCGGGTCAGGAATTCGTTGGCGGAGAAGACACCGTTGAACGCCTCACCGGGGATGCCGGCGAATTTCGGCGAGCCGGCGCCGGTGCCGACAAACGCCGCGTCGTACCCCATCTCGCCGAGCAACTGCGGGATCGTGAAGAGCTTGCCGATGATGGCGTCGAGCTTGATTTCGACACCCAGCTTCTTCAGGTTGTCGATCTCGACGTCGATGATGACGTCGGGGAGGCGGAACTCGGGGATGCCGTACTTCAGCACGCCGCCGGCCACGTGGAGCGCCTCGAAGATCGTGACCTTGACGCCGTTGCGGGCGAGGTCGCCGGCGCAGGCGAGGCCGGAGGGTCCGGAGCCGATGATCGCGGCCTTCTTCTGAATGCCGGCGGGAATCTCTGGGACCTCGTCCCAGCCGCGGCCCATCGCCACGTCGGCGACGAAACGCTCGAGGCGGCCGATCGCGACGGGCTTGAACTTCGCGCCGACGACGCAGGTCGCTTCGCACTGCGACTCCTGCGGACAAACGCGTCCACAGACCGCCGGCAGGGCGTTCGACGACTTCAGGATGCGGTACGAAAGCTGGAAGTCGCGGTGCTGGATGGCGGCGATGAAGCCCGGAATGTCGATGCCGACGGGGCAGCCCGGCACGCAGCGCGGTTTCTTGCAGCGGATACAGCGCTCGGCTTCCTGAAGGGCGCCGTCGAGGTCGAGGCCGAGGGCGACCTCTTCGAAATTGTGCGCGCGCACTTGGGGAGGCTGGTGCGGCATCGGCGAGCGCTCGGGCGGGATGGTGCGGATGTTCTTCGGGACGCGCGGTCCGGGCGGCATCGGGATCGGCTGGGGCAGCTCGCACATCGGCCTCGTTCCGTTCGACGAGGGCGCGCTCTTCAGGCTGGCGAGTTTGGCCGATTCGTTCTTGAAACGGTCGAGGGCGGCCTTCTCCTCGCGCTCGAAGCGCTTCTGGCGCAGGGAGAGCTCGTCGAAGTTGACCAGGTGGCCGTCGAAATCGGCGCCGTCGACGCAGGCGAACTTCATCTGGCCGCCGACCGTGACGCGGCACGAGCCGCACATGCCGGTGCCGTCCACCATGATCGAATTGAGGCTGACGACGGTCGGGACGCCGAAGGGGCGGGTGGTTTCAGAGCAGGCCTTCATCATCGGGATGGGTCCGATGGCGACGACCTCGCGGACGTCCTTCTCGTTCGCCAGGACCTCGGCGAGCGCGTGGGTGACGAAGCCCTTGCGGCCGTACGAGCCATCGTCGGTGGTGACGATGAGTTCGTCGGAATGGTCGCGGAACTGGTCCTCCCAGAAGACGACGTCGCGATTGCGGAACCCGATGATCGAAACGGTCCGATTGCCCTGCCGCTTGTACTCGCGGAGCTGCGGGTAGATGGGCGCGACGCCCAGTCCGCCGCCGACCAGGACGACGGTGCCGTCGAGTTTCTGGATATGGCTCGGGAGGCCGAGGGGTCCGATGAAGTCGAGGATGGTGTCGCCTTCACGGAGGGCTTGCATCTCCAAGGTTGTCTTGCCGACAGCCTGGATGACGACTGTGACCGTCCCCTGCCGGACGTTGAAATCCGCAACAGTCAGCGGAATGCGTTCGCCATGCTCGTCGATGCGAGCCATGACGAAGTGGCCAGGACGCGCGGCGCGGGCAACTTCAGGCGCTTCCACGTCCCAGAGAAAGGTCGACGGACCGAATTGTTTCCTACGAGTGATGCGAAACACTACACTCCTCCCGGAAACGCTATAGTAGCAAAAATTCCGGGAGTATCGGGTCCGATTGAGCGAAAAGCGGCAGGCGAAACCGCCTGCCCCACCGAACCCCCACACCTGAGTGGCTAGAACTTTGGGGGTTTGCCGGCTCGGATGTCTTGGATCCAGGCGTCGAGGCGGGTGGTTCCCATTTTCCAGAAGGTGCGGCAGTCCTCGAAGTATTGGAGGACGGCGGCGGTCTCGCCTTTGGCCAGGAGGTCGCGGGCGAGGGTTACGTCGGGGCCGAAGGAGTTGAGTTGGGGCGACCCCTTCGTCTTGCCGGCGGCGATCAGGTGGGTGGCGGCGGCAGCGACGTCGCCGCGGCGGAGCGCGACTCGACCGAGGACAATGTGTCCTTTGTGGGTCCGGTTACCTTCGTTCCACTCGTCGTTCTCGTCGGATTTGCCGTTGAGGGCCGTCTTGGCGTAGGTTTCGGCTTTGTCGAGATCGCCGGCGTCGAACGCCGCCTGGGCGAGATCGGTGGAATACAGCGCGGCGCGCTCGGGTAGGACGTCGTGCTCCAGATCGGCGAGGACCTGCTGCGGTGTGCGGGGAAACTGCATTTCGAGCTCGGTGACGCGGCGCGAAGCGGCGACCAGCGCAGCCGGGTCGATGTTGCCTGGTCCTTTGCCGAAGTAAATGGTCGCTTCGGTCATGGCGATCACCGGACGGCCGTCGCGGAGGACGGGACGGTAGCGGTACTGGCGGATGTTCTCGAGGGCTTTGGAACGGAGCGGGTCCGTGCCGGCGGTCACCTCAGCGTTGAGAACTTTTCCGTCGGTTCCGACCGTGACGATCATGCGGACCATGCCGGTCACCTCGGATTCGAAGTTGTCGCGGTGTGGGGCGTCGACGGGATCGAGATGCGGGACGAAGGTCTGGGCGGCAGTCGGTTGGGTCGACGGCGGAGCCGACAGGATGTGCTTCAACACATCCTCGCCCGCAGCCGAGGCGAAGCCCTCCGGGATCTCGAACAACGCCGCGTCCAGCTTCGCGGGCGAAAGCTCGGTGGCTTCGACTTTCATGGTGAAGACGGGCTTCGTGGGGTCGATGGCGGCAGCGTCCATCTTCATATGGACCTCCATCTCGAAGCGAAGTCCGAGGCCCTCCAGGCCGGGGATTGGGAAATCGTCGCCGCCGAGTCCGAGGAAGTTCTCGTACCAGAGATTCAGCGCGGTGAGCTCGCGGAGGGCGGGGACTCGGAGAATCTCCGCGGCGACGGGGGTCCAATTGGACATGTGCATGGTTACCGAGACTTTGTCCATGTCCATGACAGCCGTGACGTCGGTTTCCTCGGCCTGAATTCCGAGAATCCGGGTCGTATGGCCGGTCTTCCGCGACTTCGTATCGACTTTGGGCAAGGTAGTTTGGGCGGCTTTGGCATGCGCGGCCTTTTCACGGAATTCCGCGACCGGAAAGGTCGCGAACGTCTTCCGCTCGCGATCGATGACCGTGAGCATGCGACGGTCGAAGTCGATGATGGCGTCGAGGCGGCCGAGAGAAGTCGCGCCCTTGGCGCCTTTCATGCGGAGGGCCGGCGTATCGCTGATTCCGGGCGGGAGGACGGCGGCGGGATTAGAGTCGATTTTGTAACGCAGAGTGACATCGGCGTGGAGGGATAGCGCAGCGACGGCGAGAAGCAACAGCGGGCGCATGGCTCGACGGTACGCCCTTCCCGCGCCGAATACAATGGGTCATGAGGCTTCTCAGAGCGGCCTTGAGCGTGTGGGCGATCTCGGCGGGCGCCCAGGAACACGAGTTGGGCCGGCGGCTCTCGACCGCGACCCGGGTGTCGGCAGAGAGTCCGTTCGCGGCCGGATGCGACGGCGTTCAGACAGGGCGGCACTATCGCAACGCGGCGGCGGAGCCTTGGGTCGCGGTGGACCCACGCAATCCGCGGCGCATGGTGGGAATGTGGCAGCAGGACCGCTGGTCGAACGGCGGCGCGACGGGGCTGGTGGCGGCGGTGACTCTCGACGGTGGGGAGAGCTGGCAACAGAGCACTCCCGCGTTTTCGAGCTGCGCGGGCGGCGAAGCGCGCTACGTGCGCACGTCCGACCCCTGGGTCAGCATCGCGCCGGACGGGACCGTGCATGCGATTGCGCTCTCGATCACGGCGGCCCAGGACACGCAGACGGTGCTGGTGTCGCGCTCGACCGATGGGCTGCAGTGGAGCGCGCCGGTGAAGCTGATCGAGGATTCGAATCGCGACGTCTTCGACGATAAGGAATCGCTGACGGCAGACCCGACCGACGCGCGCTACGTGTACGCAGTGTGGGACCGATTGCAAGGACTGAGCGGCGCGGCGGCCAACTTTCGCGGGCCGGCGTATTTCGCGCGCACGGCGAACGGCGGGGCGTCGTGGGAGCCGGCAAAGCCGATCTTCGATCCAGGGGCGAACGGGCAGACGATCGGCAATCAGATTGTGGTGCTGCCGGACGGGACGCTTGTCGATGCCTTCACGTGGATTCAGAATGCGACCGCGCCGACGGTGGCGCAGCAGCGGCTGTTCTTGACAGTGATCCGATCGGTGGATAAAGGCGTGACATGGTCGGCGCCGGTCGTGGTGTCCGACATGCAGCCGGTGGGGGTGTCCGACGTGAAGACGGGCGTGCCGGTGCGGAGCGGGTCGGTGATCGCAGCGGTGGCGGTCGACGCGCTGACGGGGGCGCTCTACGGCGTGTGGGAGGACGGGCGGTTCAGCCAGCGGCAGCGGGAGGGGATCGCGTTCGCACGGTCGACGGATGGAGGAGTGACGTGGTCGGCGCCGGTGCAAGTCAATCAGGTTCCGCAGGTGCAGGCGTTCACGCCGATGGTAGCGGCGCGGGGCGGCGAGGTCGCGGTGACGTACTACGACTTCCGCAAGGACACGAACGATCGGGCGGTGCTGCTGGCGAGCTACTGGCGGATCGTTTCCGAGGACGGCGGCGGGAACTGGGGTGAGGCGCCGCTGGCGGAGCCGTTCGACCTGGCGTCGGCCGCGCTGACGGACACGGGATATTTCGTCGGCGATTACGAGGGACTCGTCGCTGCGAATGGGCGCTTCCTCGCGTTCTTCGTGACCTCGGCGGCGGGGACGATGCCTGCGTCCGTGTACGCGACGTGGAGACCGACGGGAGGCACCACACTGCATAACGGACGGACCGAGGTGAATCGCTACGTTCTGCGGCGGGAGATCGAGGGCCGGGGCGAGCGTCGACGGGTAATGCGGAAGAATCCTTGACAGCGCGGCGCAGCGGAGAGATAGTGGCAGTGGAGGCGGTCGGTTTCCGCATTCCAGGCCTTTTTCTCCGGAAATGGGCTTAAACGCGATCCCCTTCACGGGGGAGCCACTTAAGGAGGAAGTGCATAGAACCAGTCCATCACTTGGGCGGCTGCCGGCTTCCTCGGCTGGCCATTCGCGAATCTTGACGCGCCAGTAGTTCTGCTGCGGCGCCGCGGTTCGATCACCGCATGTCCTTTGAGTCGCGAAGGTTTCCAGTGGGTCGGTGGCCGCTCTTTCCTTGATTCCTCTCCGGCAAATTCGCTACTCTACCTAAAACATGAAACTGGGAGTCTTTCCGACGAGCCGTATGCGCCAATTCTCGATCGCCATCGGAGCACTGCTACTAACTTCAGTTAACGCCGGGGCCGCAGTACCGTACAGCCTGAACTCGACGATGACAATTCCGTATCCGGCGACGGCTTCGGGAAATGCCGTCGACCTGACGGTGCACTACACGAACACGACCTACACCACGAGCGGGAAGATCATCACGGCCACAGGCTCTCCGTTTACGGAATCGACCACCACTTCCGCTCCGGACAACTTCTCGCAGGTATTCGACTCTCCTGGCGGCGGCGTACAGATCGCGCCCGGAGATTCGCAGACTCTCTCGTGGTCCGTGCTTTCGCTGCTCAACCCGCTGGGCACGTATGACGACACGGTGGATGCCGGTTGGAACGCGGAATGGGCCCAGTCCTACGATTGGTCGGGGATACCGGGCGGGTTCGTCCCGATGTCCTTTGCTACGGCGACGTCCGGCGGACTGACGCAACTGCGGTTCGTGGACCAGATGCCGTCGACGGACATCACGTACAGCGAGCTTTCGATCTTTAACAACGGCTCGTCGCTCATCAGCGGCGGCAGCGGATCGATCCTGGGGGGCACGAGCTCCGACATTCTCGCGCCGTTCGCCATGGGGACGGATTTCGCGCTGCACGTGAAGGACGACTTCACGGGCGTGCGGTACGACCTCACGTGGGGGCTTGGGGCGCTCGACACGCCGGAGCCTTCCGGTCTGTTCCTGCTTGGGCCGGCGGCGGCCTTGCTGTGCTGGCTCAGGAGGCGGAAGGCGGTTTGACCGTCCTCCTTCCGCTCGCGGCGGCGCTGCTGTTTGGGGCTGCCGGCGAGTGGCATTGGGCCGCCTGGCTGGCGCTCCTGGCAAGCGGGCCGCTGGCAGCGGGGCTCCGCGGCCGATCCTTCCTTCGAATCTGGCTGGGACTGATCCTCTTCTACGCCGTCTTCACGTGCGTGACACTGCGCTGGGTCGGAAAGCCTGCGGCGGCGTTCTATGCGGTGTTGCCGGCGGTCGCCCTGTACGCCATCCCGTTCCTCGCGCTACCCGCGGCAGCCCTGCGCTCGCTTGCGGGAGTTCCGCGCGCGGTGGGGTTTGCGGCGGCGTTCGCGGCGGCCGAGTTGCTGGCGCGACTGCTGTTCTTCCGGATTACCTGGGCAACGCTCGGGCTGCCACTCGCGGACTACGGACCGTTCCGCCGGCTGGCAGCGTTCGGCGGTCCCGAGGCGCTCACTCTTGCCGCGGTGCTCGCGGGCTGCTGTCTCTATGAAGCGGTGGAGAGTCGCGGGCGCTGGCAGTGGGTCGCGACCGCCGCGGCGGTGGCTGTAGCGATCGGCGCCGCGTCGGGCAGCGCACCGAGAGGTCCCGGGGAGAGCTCGCTGGAACTGGCCGTGGTCCAGCCTGTTGTTTCGCAGCGGACTCTGCCGGCGCCGGCGGCCCGAACCGCGATCCTGGCGCGGATGAAACAACTGGCGGTCGCTGCACCGGGCGGCCGTTCCACGGCGATCCTGCTGCCCGAAGGCGCTTTGCTGCCGATGGTCCGCTTCGACACGGAGTTGGCGGCCTTCGCACGGGGCATCGTCGCGGAGACCGGACGGCCGCTCCTGTTCGGCAGCCTTGATCGCGCCGACGACCGGTATTTCAACGCCGCTTTCCTGATCACACCGTTCGGCGAGGTCGAGAGCTATCGCAAGCTGCGGCCCGTGCCGGTCGTGGAGTACATGCCGGGGTGGGCTCCGGTGCGGGCGTCGGGCGGGTTCCAACTGTCGAGCGGGGACGAGGCGCGGCCACTCGATATTCCGTTCGGGAACCGGGTCGGCGCCATGATCTGCGTCGAGGATACGATGCCCGACGTGGCGCGCGCCTACCGGCGGGCGGGAGCGCAGGCATTGGCGGCGCTCGTCAATACCGAGAACTACCTCGGCACGGCGCAGTCGCGGCAGCATCTGCGGCGGGCGCAGCTCACGGCGGCGTCGGTGGGGCTGCCGATGGTGCGCGCGGCGAACAGCGGCATCTCCGGCCTGATCGACGGAACTGGTCGGGTGGTCGAGGCACTGCCTGAGGGGGTGGAGACTTCCGGGAGCTTCCACGTGCCCACTGCGCTCCCGGCGACGCTGTACGCGTCGGCCGGAGATGGCGGCGCGCTGGGCGCCTTCGGGGTCCTGCTGGCCGTTTGTGTCGCGATCAGCAGGATGCGCCGGGCAGAAGCGCTACGCTAAGCTGTTGCTTGTGAACGCGGTCGAATTCCGAGGCGTATCCAAAAGCTACGCGATCTACGATCAGCCGGGCGACCGGCTCAAGGAATTGCTGTGTCTTAACCGCATCAAGCGGCATCAAGATTTCTGGGCGCTCCACGACGTCAGCTTCGAGGTGAAGCGCGGCGAGACATTCTGCATCGTCGGCGAGAACGGGTCGGGGAAGAGCACGATGCTGCAGATCGTGGCAGGAATTTTGCATCCCACTTCGGGTGACGCGGTCGTCGGCGGACGCGTCTCCGCGCTGCTGGAACTCGGGGCGGGGTTCAATCCGGAATTCAGCGGACGCGACAACGTCTATCTGAACGGGTCGATTCTGGGGCTTTCGAAGCGCCAGATCGACGAGCGGTTCGCCGATATCGAGGCGTTCGCGGAGATCGGCCAGTTTCTCGACCAGCCAGTGAAGACGTATTCGAGCGGCATGACGGTGCGGCTGGCGTTCGCGGTCGCGATCCACGTGGACCCGGAGATTCTGCTGGTCGACGAGGCGCTGGCGGTGGGCGACATCTATTTTCGGCAGCGCTGCATGCGGAAGGTCCACGAGCTGCGGTCGCGCGGGGTCACGATTCTGTTCGTGTCGCACGCGGTGAGCGACGTGAAGGCGATCGGCGACCGGGTGCTGTGGCTCGACCGCGGCCGCGTGGTGGACTGCGGCGAGCCCGACCGGGTCGTGTCGAAATATCTGGCGGCGATGACGGCGAAGGATTCGGCGTTCCGGGTGCAGCAGTCGGAAAGCGCGGAGCCGGCGCACGGTCCGACCGTGCTCGCGCCCGAGGTGGTCGAGACGATTCCGAATATCGATCACCGGCACGGCGACGGCCGCGCGGAGGTGATCGGGATCGCGGTGTTGGACGAGAACGGGGCGCCGGTGCATTTGTTGGAGCCGGCGAGCCATATCGTGGTGCGGATCAGCGTGCGGGCGAAGGCGCGGCTGGCGATGCCGATGGTCGGGTTCATGCTGCGCAATCAACTCGGCATCGACTTTTCGGGCACGAATACGGCGCGCGAAGGCTACGAGCTGCCGGCAATGCAGGCCGGCGATGTGTATACGGTCGACTTCCACGTCGAGCTACCGGAGTTGTATCCGGCGGCATTTTCGTTCTCGCCCGCGGTCGCGGACGGGACGCTCGCGGCGTACGCGATGTGCGACTGGATCGACAATGCGATCTCGCTGCAGATGACGCGGACGGAGCGGGAGATCTACGGTTATCTGCGGCTGCCGTGCCGCATCGAAGTGAACGCGCGGCTGGGCGCGCCGGCCGCCGGCTCCCTTCCGAAGCTGGAGAAACGGGTTGGCTGAATTCACGGGCGAGCGCGTCATCCCCGGCGAGGTAGACGTCGATCTCCTCAACGAGCATCTGGCGCGGTACACGTTCGCATCGCGATTGGCGCGCGGGAAACGCGTGCTTGACGCGGGCTGCGGGGCCGGCTACGGGTCGGTCGAGCTGGCGCACGCGGCGAAGTGCGTGATCGGGATCGATCGCGCGGCGGAGGCGGTGGATTTCGCGCGCGAGCACTACCGGCTGCCGAATCTGAACTTCGTGCAGGCGTCGTGCACGGCGCTGCCGTATCGGGATTCGGGGTTCGACCTGATCGCGGCGTTCGAGGTGATCGAGCACCTGGAGAACTGGCGCGATTTTCTGCGCGAGGCGCGGCGGACGCTGGCGCCGAACGGGCAGTTCATCGTGTCGACGCCGAACAAGTCGTACTACACGGAGTCGCGCGGCGCGGAAGGGGCGAATCCGTTCCACGTCCACGAGTTCGATTTCGAGGAGTTTCGCGCGGAGCTGAAGGCGATCTTCCCGTACGTGTCGCTGTACCTGGAGAATCACGTCGGCGGGGTCACGTTCCAACCGCACGAGCCGGGGAACACGGTCGAGGTGCGGGTGGATGCGGGCGAGCCGGCGCCGAACGAGTCGCACTTCTTCGTGGCGGTGTGCGCGCATCGTCCGCAGATCGGGAATCCGACGTTCGTGTACGTGCCGCGGGCGGCGAACGTCCTGCGCGAGCGCGAGCGGCACATTGCGCTGCTGGAGCGGGAACTGGCGGAGAAGGACGAGTGGCTGCAGAAGGCGCTCGCCGAGCATGAGGCGGTAGTGGCGCAACATGGCGCGGTGGTCGCGGAGTTGGAGAAGTCGAACGCTTGGGCGGCGTCGTTGAACCAGGAGCTTGGGGAGCGGCGGGCGCGGGTCGTGGAACTGCAGGACGAGGTGGCGCGCGAGCAGGAAGCGGGTCGCGCGGCGGCGGCGGCGTACGACGCGAAGATCGTGGAGCTGGAAGCAGACATCCGGGCGAAGGCGCAGTGGGCGAAGGATGTGGAGACGGCGTTGAAGGCCGAGGTCGAGAAGCAAACGGCGGAGTTGGTGAAGGCCGTCGAGGCGTTGCACCGGACGGAGAAAGAGCTCGAGGAGCGCACCGCCTGGGCGCACAGCCTCCAGCAGGAGGCGAGCGCGCTGTCGCAGCACGTGGCCGAGATTCGCGCGTCGCGATGGGTGCGGCTGGGCCGGAAGGTCGGGCTGGGACCTGCGCTGCCGGCGAAGTGATGGGGGAACGGGTAAACGCGAGGCCGCCTGAAAGGCGGCTGCCGCCACGATTGGCCGCCCCACAGGAGATGAACAGGGGGCGCTTGCTGTGGCGTTCCTGAGGCGGTTGCTCTCGTCGCTTCCTTGGCTGATTCTGTCTCCGGTCGCGATTCTTCTATCGGCGATCGGGTTAGGGATTACCGACCTCTTCTGGATGGTCTTCGGACGGCGACGCTTAACCCCTTCGCGCCCGACGCAGCGGACCGCTTCCGTCGTGATTCCCAATTGGAACGGGAAGGACCTTTTGGCGAAGTATCTGCCTTCGGTCGTCGAGGCGATGTCGGGGCACGAGGTTATCGTCGTCGACAACGGGTCTTTGGACGGCAGCGCGGAGTTCGTTCGACAGCGATTCCCGGGCGTCAAAGTCCTGGCGCTGCCGGAGAATCTCGGGTTCGGGGGCGGGTCGAATGCGGGATTCCGAGCGGCCACCGGCGACATCGTCGTGCTTTTGAATAGCGACATGCGGGTGGCCCCGGATTTTCTCGCGCCGCTACTCGAAGGGTTCCGCGATCCGGACGTGTTTGCCGTTTCGTGCCAGATCTTCTTCAGCGATCCGAACAAGGTCCGCGAGGAGACCGGCCTGACCCAGGCATGGTGGCAGGAGGGCGGACTGCGCGTGCGGCACCGGCTCGACGACGCCGTCACGGGTCTCTTCCCGTGCTTCTACGGCGGAGGCGGGTCGTGCGCGTTCGATCGCGCGAAATTTCTGGAGCTCGGCGGGTTCGACCATATCCTCGCGCCGTTCTACCTGGAGGACACCGACCTCGGGTACATGGCGTGGAAGCGCGGGTGGAAGGTGCTCTACCAGCCCCGCAGCATCGTCTTCCACGAGCATCGCGGCACGATCGGGAAGAAGTTCAGCGCCGACTACATACAGGGCGTGCTGCGGAAGAACTTCCTGCTGTTCACTTGGAAGAACATCCACGAATGGCGGCGGCTGGGTCCGCATTTCCTCTACGCATGGGCTGGAGCGATGGCGTCCGTGCTGTTCGGCGAGCTGCACGGGCGGCCGACTTTCGCGGGGATCGCGCGCGCGTTCCTGCAACTGCCGGGAGCGATGCGATCGCGATGGCGGGCGCGTTGTCTGACGGCAGTCAGCGACACGGAGGCGTTCCGGCGTCCGCTGGGCGGGTATTTCCGCGACCGGTTCGACGCGATGGAGCCGGCTCCGGAGCATCCGCGCGTGCTGTTCGTTTCGCCGTACCCGATCTGCCCGCCGGTGCACGGCGGCGGCGTGTTCATGTACCAGACGCTGCGGCAGCTTGCGCGGTTGACCGAGACGCACGTGGTCGAACTGCTCGACTGGCCGTCGGAGGAGAAGGCGAACCAGGAACTGCGCGAGTTCTGCGCGTCGGCGGAGTGGCTGGTGCGGCCGTCGGGGGGCGCGCCGGCGGCGATCGGACTGCTGCCGCACGCGGTCGAGGAGTTCGCCAATGGCGATCTGGAGTGGCTGATCCACCGGCAGATCTATCTGAAGAAGATCGACGTGGTGCAGCTCGAATACACGCCGCTCGCGCAGTATCGCTGCGACTTCCGGAGGATCGCGCAGACGCTGTTCGAGCACGACGTGTACTTCCAGTCGGTAGGCCGCGGGCTGGAGCATGCGAGCGGCGTCATCAGCGGAGCGAAGGCGCGGATGGAGTATCTGCGGGCTTTGCGGTACGAGCTGCGGGCGCTGCGGCAGTTCGAGCAGGTGCAACTTTGCACGCCGGCGAATCGCGACTTCGTGCTGACGTTCCGTCCGGAGCTGGCGCCGCGGCTGCAGGCGGGACTGCGCGCGGGCATCGACGTGTCGGGGTACGAGTTCCGCAATACCGGACGGGAGCCGCTGACGATGCTGTTCCTGGGGAGCTTCCGGCACGAACCGAACCGGATCGCGGTGGAGTGGTTCCTGGCGCACGTGATGCCGCTGATTATCGAAAGGCAGCCGGGGGCGAAGCTGGTGCTGGCCGGGTCCGACCCGCCGCCGGCGCATGCGTACGCCGATTTCGCGGGCGCGGTCCGCATGCTCGGCTACGTGGACGACGTGCGCGAGCCGCTCGGGCGGTATTCGGTGTTCGTGTGCCCGATCCTGAGCGGGTCGGGGGTGCGGGTGAAATTGCTGGAGGCGTACGCGGCGGGAATTCCGGTGGTGTCGACGCGGGTGGGGGCGGAAGGGCTGGCGGCGAAGGACGGCGAATTTTGCGCGGTGTCGGATGACCCGGCCGGATTTGCGGAGCGGGTCCTGGCGCTGTTCGGGAATCCGGCGGCAGCGGAGCAGATGGCGGCGCGGGCGCGGGCAGAGGTCGAGAACAACTGGGACATGCCGGTCCTCACGCGCCGACTGGCGGAGGGCTACCGGGCGCTGGTGCGGGAGAAGCGGGCGGCTACTTCTTCTTCGGGTTCAGGTCCTTCTTGATGCGGCTTACAATGTCGGAGGCGGTGTGGTTGAGGTCGCGAGCGGCGGTGGTCCTGGGCGGATCGTATGTGGACCAGAGGACCTGGCGCGACTTGGTGTCGACGAGAAAGATGTTGCCCTTGGAACGTCCGAAGGTGGAGGGCTGGTTGGGGGAGGCGCCGGCGCCCGCCGAGCCGCTGCTCGCGCCGAAAGCGGCGATGGGTGAATTGTTGTCCTGGTCTTTAGCGTCTTTGGCGGCTTTGGCTTTCGCGGCCTTCTCGACCGGCTCGGCGTCCTCCTCTTCCGTTTCGGGCTTGGGAGTGGGGGAGATGATCTCGAGCTGGCTCTGGAGACTGTCCCCGACGCGGTCGGTGAGGACGGCGTCGGCGAGCTTGGGGTCGGTGACGACGGAGAAGACGCCCTGCGCGGTGAGACGGCTGGCGAGGTACTGGTCGAGCCCGCGGCTCATGGGCATGACGTATACGTTCTTCACCGCCGAGAGGTCGGCGGCGGCGGCCAGGGCGCCGGAGAAAATGAGGATGGGCACGAGCCGCTTCATGAAGTCCATGATAGCTAGACGCGAGAGGACTGGAGAAAGACGGAGTTTGGGAGCTGGGAATTTGACGCAGAGACGCAGAGACGCAGAGGAAGGCAGGTTTTTCTCTGTGTCTCTGTGTCTCTGCGTCAAGATTTGTGCCGGGGCGGTCCATGTATAAGGGTCAGGCGATTACGGTGATTATTCCCTGTTTGAATGAGGAGCAGGGGATCGAGAAGGTGCTGCGGGCGATGCCGGAGTTCGTCGACGAGACGATCGTGGTGGACAACGCTTCGACGGATCGCACCTCGGAAGTGGCGGCGTCGCTGGGAGCGAAGGTCATTCGGGAGGATGTGCGGGGGTATGGGCGGGCGTACAAGCGCGGGTTTGCGTGCGCGACCGGCGACCTCATCATCACGCTCGACGGCGACCACAGCTATCCGGTGGACGCGCTCTCCTATCTGCTCGAGGCGTTCCTGCACCTGGACATCGATTTCCTAAACGCTTCGCGGTTTCCGGTGCGGGACTCGCGCGCGATGAGCTTCAAGCACAAGATGGGCAACCTGATGCTCTCGATGGCGATGTCCGTGCTGTTCTTCCGTTGGGTGCGCGACTCGCAGTCGGGGATGTGGGTCTTTCGGCGGAGCATCCTGAAGGAGATGAAGCTCGAGTCGGACAGCATGGCGTTCTCCGAGGAGATCAAGATCGAGGTGCTGCGCAATCGCAAGCTGCGGTTCGGCGAGCTCTCGATTCTGTACTCGGCGCGGCTGGGCGAGATCAAGTTGAACCCGTGGCGGGACGGGATTCAGAACATGTGGTTCCTGGCGAAGAAGCGCTTCTTCCGATGACGATCAGCGCCGTCGTGCCGGTGTGGAACGGGCGTGCGCTGCTGGCGCGCCTGCTCGACACGCTCGATGCGCAGACGCTACGCGCGGATGAGGTGATCGCGGTCGACAACGGGTCGACGGATGGCGCGGCGGAGTTGGCCGCCGAGCGCGGCTGCCGCACCATCGCGATGGGTCGCAATGCGGGCTTCGCGGCGGCGGTGAATCGGGGGATCGGCGAGGCGCGGTCGGAGTGGGTCGCGGTGCTGAATAGCGACGTCGAGCTGGCACCGGATTACTTCGAGAGACTGACGGCGAGCACGGCGCCGTTCGCTACCGGCAAGATCCTCGACGCGCGGCGGAATGGGCTCATCGACGCGGCATTCGACCTGACGTGCCGGGGCGGGACGACGTGGCGCGCGGGAAATGGTCGCGCGGACGGCCCACTGTTCGGCAAGGAGCGCGCGATCGCCTCGGCGCCTTGGACCGCCGCGGTCTTTCGCGCCGAGCTCTTCGGGAAGGTGGGGCTGCTCGACGAGAGCTTCGAATCGTATCTGGAGGACGCGGAGTTCGGACTGCGCTGCGCGGCGCACGGGATCCGCGGGCGGTATGTCCCGGAGGCGGTCGCGTGGCATCACGGCAGCGCGTCGCTGGGCCGGTGGCATCCCGAGACGGTGCGGCGGATCGCACGCAATCAGGTGTGGATCGCGGCGCGGTATGGCGCGGAGTGGCCCTCGGTGGTGGCGCAGACGCTGTGGGGCGGTGTCGCGGTGCGGCATGGGGGCGCAGCGGCGTGGGTCCGCGGCGTAATCGAGGGATTGCGGCAGCGCGCAAAAGACAAAAAGGTCCCAGGGGTACTGGAGCATTTGGCTGAAAACGACAGGGAGATCCGCGCGCTGCAAGCGGCGTCGCACTTCGATCTCTACTGGCGGTTGTACTTCCTGTTCACCGGTGGTGGGGCAAAGTGACACACGGCGACACAGGAATTGTCATCGTCACGTATAACTCCGCGGCGGAAATCGGCGCGTGTCTGGACGCTGCGATGGGGACGGGCGCGGAAATCGTGGTGGTGGATAACGCGTCCACGGACGGGACCTGCGACGAGGTGCGGCGGCGTGGTGTGCGCCTGATCGCAAATCCGGACAATCGCGGGTTCGCGGCGGCAACGAATCAGGGATTCATTGTATTGAACCGACCATATGTTTTGCTGTTAAATCCGGATGCTGTAGTGAAAACCGATCTGCAACCGCTCATCCGGGCGTGCGATATGCCGGGAGCGGCCGGGGCCGGAGGGAAACTCATCGATTCGGAGGGCCGGCCGCAGATCGGTTTTATGGCGCGAAACCTCCCCACTGCCGCGACTTTGGTTTTGGAATCACTCTTGCTAAACCGAATCTGTCCGAATAATGTAGTGAACCGGCGGTACCGCGGCGTAGGACTGAATTACGGCAAGCGGCTCGTCGTGGAGCAGCCCGCCGGCGCGTTTCTGATGATCCGGCGTGCGGTGTGGGAGGAACTCGGCGGGTTCGACGAAGGGTTCTACCCGCTGTGGTTCGAAGATGTGGATTTCTGCCGGCGGGCTGCCGACCGCAGCTACCGGATGTATTACGAGCCCGAGGCTGTTGCGAAACACACTGGAGGGCATTCCCTGGGAGCTTTACCGCTAGGGGCGCGACGTTTTTATTGGTATCGTAGTCTACTGAAGTATTCCGCCAAGCATTTCGGTCCACGCGGTTTCCGCGCCGTTTGCCTGGCAGTGGCAGCGGGCTCGGTTTTGCGGGGAATTGCGGAATCGGTGCTCACGCGCCGCTTCAGTCCAATCGCAGTGTACGGGAAGGTTGTGCGGCTCGCCGCCCGGTCGTTTCTGTTTGGTTGGCGGGAGCAAGTGGTAACAGGGCCCCGGTAGGGACAAAGAGAATGCTCGGACACTCAGGTTCTTGTTCATGGCGCACAGCGACCTCGTCTCCGTCACGATAGTCACATACAATAGCGGCCGATTTATCAAGCGCTGTCTGGAATCAGTGCTGGCCCAAAAGTATCCTCTCAAGGAAATCATCGTGGTGGATAACGCTTCCACCGACGGGACGATCGATATTCTGGAGCAGTTCGACGAGCACTGCCGGATCTACTACAACGACGACAATATCGGGTTCGCGGCGGCGCAGAATCAGGCGATCCAGGCGTCGCAGGGCGAGTGGGTGATGACCCTGAATCCCGACGTCCTGCTGCTGCCGAATTTCATCCAGGCGCTGGTGGACGCGGGCCAGTCCGATCCGCAGATCGGGACCGTGTGCGGCAAGCTGCTGACGATGACCGCGCATTTCGAGATCCCCGAAAAGCCGGTGGTCGATTCGACCGGAATCTACTTCAACCCGATGCTGCGTCATCTCGACCGCGGCAGCCAGGAAGTCGATAACGGACACTACCTGAATTACGAGTTCGTATTCGGCGCGACAGCCGCGGCGGCGCTATATCGGCGCGCGATGATCGACGACATCTCGCTCGACGGCGAGTTCTTCGACTCGGATTTCTTCGTCTACCGCGAGGACGCGGACGTGGCGTGGCGGGCGCAGTTGATGGGTTGGAAGTGCCTGTACGCGCCGTACGCGCGCGGCTATCATGTGCGCAAAGTGCTGCCGGGCAACCGGCGCGCGCTGCCGCCCGAGATCAACATGCACTCGGTGAAGAACCGGTTCCTGATGCGCATCAAGAACATCTCGCCCGATCTGTATGGGCGGAACTGGTTCTCGATCACGACGCGGGACCTGCTGGTGGTGATGTGCTGCCTCCTGTGGGAGCACACGTCGCTGAAGGCGTTCTGGTTCCTGGCGCGCAACTGGCGGCGCGTGATGACGAAGCGGCGGCTGATCCAGGCCAACCGGCGCGTGGACCACGATTACATCGCGAGTTGGTTCCGGTATGAGCCGGTGAGCCGCAAAGCGCCGAAGAAGCTGCACCGCGTACTCTCGCGGTCCGAAGCGGCGAAGACATAGATACGTGCGCATCGCGCTCCTCGGCACGCGCGGGATTCCGGCCAACTACGGCGGGTTCGAGACGTTCGCGGAGGAGCTTTCCGTAAGGCTCGTGGAGCGCGGCCATGACGTGGTGGTCTACTGCCGCGAGCGGCATTCCGAGAGTCGCTATCGCGGCGTGCGACTAGCGCACCTTCCAACCATTCGCCACAAGTACTTCGACACACTGGCGCACACGTTCGTCTCCACGCTGCATCTGCTGGCGCACCGCGTGGACGCGGCGCTCTACTGCAACGGGGCGAACGCGGTCTTCACACCGCTGCCCCGTCTGTTCGGCATGCCGGTGGCGCTGAACGTCGATGGACTCGAGCGGAAGCGGAAGAAGTGGAACCGTCTGGCGAAAGCCTGGTATCTCGTGTCGGAGTGGCTGGCGACGTTCTGCCCGACGGTCGTGGTCACGGACGCGCAAACGATCCAGGAATATTACGCGCAGCGGTACGGCAAGAAAAGCACGTTCATTCCGTACGGAGCGGAGATCGGGCGCGTGCCCGGGACGGGGGCTTTGGAGAAGCTTGGGCTGCGGCCCGGAGAGTACTTCCTCTACGTGAGCCGGATGGAGCCCGAGAATCATCCGCTGGAGGTGCGGCAGGCCTTCGAGCGGGTCGCGACGCCGCTGCGACTGGCGCTGATCGGCGACGCCCCGTACGCAGCGGAATACATCGCGAAGGTCCGCGACACGCGCGATCCACGCATCGCGATACCGGGAGCGATTTACGGCGAGGGATATCGCGAGCTCGGTTCGCACTGCTTCGCGTATATCCACGCGACGGAGGTCGGCGGCACGCATCCGGCGCTGATCGAAGCAATGGGGCGCGGCGCCCTGGTGCTGTATCGCGATACGCCGGAGAACGCGGAGGTCGCGGGCGATGCGGGAGTCCCGTTCGATTTCCCGGGCCTGCCGCGAGCGATGGAGCGAGTGCTCGGGATGAGCGAAGCGCAGCGCGATCGATTGCGGATGACGGCGATGGAGCGGGCGAGAGAGAAGTACTCCTGGGACGCGGTCACGGACGCTTATGAGCGGCTGCTGGTTGGAATGAAAGGGCGGTAGGCCCCGCCTCACTGCGGGAACGGGAGCGTCGCTTTCTGGAATAACTCGTCGCCGGGGAGCAGGACCTGGAAGGCGCGGAGGGTCTGGATCGAGATCGTAACCTCACCGGCCGTGAAGGTCAGGACGTGGCCGCCGCCCTTGAGGTCGTCGGCGACGTAGTGGAAGTGGTGGGCGACCTGGTTGATGCCGCTGACGAAGGCTGGGGAGCGAATGTCGACCATGGTCCCGGTGGCGTTGGGATAGCTGAAGACCGCCTGCAGCGGGATCAATTGCGCGAGCGGCGGATACGGCAGGAATTGCAGCGGGATGGCGCGGGTGGTGAGCGCGGTGAACGTGCCGTGGATGCGGATCGCGTAGAAGTAGTTCTTGGACGGCAGGAGGGTATCGATCAGGGTCGAGAGGTCGGCCATCGACGTCCCGCGGACGGTGACCTGCGTTTCGGGCTGGAAGCGTGTGAGGACGGCGAAGGGCGCGACCTCGTCGTCCGGGGCCTGGGATAAGAGGCCGTTCGCGCGCATGTGGTAGAAGCGGCCGTCGACGACGATCATCTCGCCGTCGAGACCTTCGTAAGTCCCGAGGCCGAAGTCGCCGTAGCGCTTGAGCTGGCCGACGGTGTAGGAGCCGTTGTAGAGGCCCTGTAGGAGCGCGTCGAGGGTCGAGACCTGAGTGAGGACGCCCGCGCCGCCGGTGTTGACGGGCAGGCTGGGGACGCCGCCGCGTCCCTGGGCGAAGACGGGGGCCGATACCACGAGGAGGCAGAGGGCGGCGCGCCACCCGGGTCGATTCCGATTCATGCTGCGCATAGTCTAGCGCAGGCGGTTTACCGCTCGTGGCAGCAGATGTCGATGACGACGGTGCTGGCGAGGATGAGGGCGGGGTCGATGCCGTCGGCAATGTCGACGCCGTAGGTATCGGCGAAGGTGAACCACTCCTTGGAGATTTGGGCGGCGACTTCGCCGCCGGTGGTGACGACGTACTCGTGGTCGGAGAAATTGCCCTGGGCTTCGAGGTCGCCCTGGCCGTCGACGTGGATGTCGAAGGTGCAGTTGAAGAAGGTGAAGAGCTCCTTGCGGATGGTGGCGACGTGCTCTTCGCCGCGGTAGAGCTCGTAAGTGGGGCCGAAGGAGAGGAGCTTCTGGCTGATGAAGAGGAGCTCATTGCCGGCGAGGTCCTCGAAGGAGAGCTTGTGGCCGATGGCGAAGTGGCCGTTGACGAAGAAGACGTCCTCGCCGGCTTCGTTGCGGATGGCGAAGCGGTCGGTGAGGGAGAAGAGCTTCTGCTTCATGACGTAGCGCATGGGGAAATTGTCACAGGGATCGGGGGCGGGGGCAAGGAGGCTTAGCGAGCGGGCTGCGTTCGTCCGCTGATCTTAAATAGTCGCACGCCGACGCCGACGCCGTCCGACAACGCGCCGCCTTGCGGGCCGAGACTCCACGTGCCGGTGAGGCGGCGGCCTTGGATGCGGATGCACCAGCGCATGTCGGCGCCGGCGGCATCGTGCACGCCAAAGCACGCTCGGTCGCCGAAGCGGTTCGCGTGCTGCAAGGGCTGCCATGATCCACCGGCTTGCCGGAAGCGTCCGCTGATGTGTCCGCCTTCCTCGATGAGCGCGAGTTCGAAGGGAACGGCAGGTTCGCGACCGGGCGCCGTGCCGGGAGGCGGCTGCGATCGATATTCGCCTCGCCAATTGCCGATGAAGTGATTCGCTGGCCGGCCGTAGGATAGGCAGACGAGAGACACGACGCCGATCATGACGTAGCGCATGGGGAAATTGTCACAGGGATCGGGGACGGGGGCAAGGAGGGGCGGGGCGTTCCTGGGGCCCGATGCTACATTACAAATGTGTGGGTGAGTCAGGCGCGGGGAAAGCTGTCACGACTCGGATGAGGATCGGGCTAACCGTCGCGTGCTGTGGCACTCTCTTGCTTGCCGGATGCGGAAGACACGCCGATCGCGTTTACACCATCGGCACCGATAATACCTTCCCGTATCACTACCTCGACGAAACGGGCGCCGCGCACGGGATGGTCGGCGATGTGATCGTCGAGGCGGCTCGACGGCGGGGCATTCGGCTGAAGTGGGAGGTCCTGCCGAGTGGGCCCGGGCCGTCGCTTGCCGAGAAGAAGACGGAGCTGTGGCCGCTGCTGGCGCACCAGCCCGAGCTCTTTCCGGGCGTTCATTTCAGCCGGCCGTACCTGCGGAACTCTTACGTGCAAGTGAGCGTGCGGGGCGGCGCGTTCCAACCTTCGGACGGAGCGGGCGCGGTGCGCCGGGTCGCCAGCACGGGGATGCGCATGGTCACGCTGTTCGGACGGCAGTTGTATCCGACTGCGAATGCCGTCACGCGGATCAGCCGCTCCGACGCGCTCGCGGCGGTGTGCCGGGGCGACGCCGACGTCCTGCTGGTGGAAACGAGGCCGGCGCAGTACCTGATGCTGCACCGTCCGCCGGAATGCTCGGAAAAGACCCTGGACGCCTACGGAGTGGGTTTGCCCGAAATCGACCTGTCGATCGCGTCGACGGCGGACGCCGCGCCGGTGGCGGACGCGCTGCGAGCGGAGATCGATCGGATGATGGCCGACGGCGCGATGCGGCGGGTGCTCCAGCCGTGGGAATACTACTACGCCGGCGAAGCGGAAACGATGTTCAGCGAGGCGCGGGCGCGCACGGCGACGGAAGTCTCCATGTGGCTGTCGGCGGCTCTGGCAGGAGGGTCGATCCTGCTGCTGGTGCTGCTCGTCCGGGTGCGGAAGGCGCGGCGAAAAGCCGTCGCCGCCGATCAGGCGAAATCGCTGTTCGTCGCGAATATCAGCCATGAAATCCGCACCCCGATGAATGGGCTGATCGGGATGCTGGAGTTGGCGCGCCAGACCGGAACGCCCGAGCGGGACGAGCACATCGCGACCGCGCTCGAATCGGCGGACGCACTGCTCGCCGTGATCAACGACGTGCTGGATTTTTCGAAGATCGAGGCGGGACAAACGTCGATCGTCGCAGTTCCCTTCGATACGCGCGAACTGGCGCGGCAGGCGATTTCCAATGTTTCGCTGCGAGCGAAGCAGAAGGGACTGACGGTGTCGGCCCGTGTCGACGATGACGTTCCAGCGTGGGTGGAAGCCGACGACAGCCGCATTCGACAAGTGCTGCTCAACCTCCTCGGCAACGCCGTCAAGTTCACGGAGTCCGGAAGTGTCATCCTGCATCTCTCAAGCGCGGCGCAAGCAGACGGGCGTGCGCAACTGACCTACTCCATCGCCGACACGGGCATCGGCATCTCGGAAACGCAGCGCGAGCGCCTGTTTCAGACGTTCCAGCAGGGCGACGATTCGACGAGCCGGAAGTATGGCGGCACCGGGCTCGGGCTGGCGATCTCGATTCGGCTGGCGCGCCTCATGGGAGGGGATATCACGGTCGAGAGCCAGCCGGGAGAGGGCAGCACGTTCCGCTTTTGCGTCCCGGCGCGGGTGTGCGAGGCGATTGCGAAAAAGGTCGAAGTAAATCGGCCGACAGAGCCAGCGCAGCGACTGCGGGTCCTCGTAGCCGACGACAATCCGACGAACCGGAAGCTGGCGGCAGCATACCTCTCGAGGCGCGGGCACGAGGTTGCACTGGCCACGAATGGGCAGGAGGCGGTCGAGATGGCGCTGACCGGCGGGTACGACGTGATCGTCATGGACGTCCAGATGCCGGTGATGGACGGACTGGCCGCCACGCGGTCGCTCCGCGAGGCGGAGGCGCGGACCGGCGGGCACATCCGAGTGGTCGCACTCACGGCCAATGCGATTCAGGAGAGTGTCGATGAGTGCCTTTCCGCGGGCATGGACGACTATTTGTCGAAGCCGTTCAAGGCCGAGGAATTGCTGCAAAAAGTTGAGGCGGCGCGGCGTCTCTAGGGGCGGCCCTGGGGTGAAGCGGAACGAGTCGGCAGCGGACGGAGCTCGACTTTGCGGATCCAGATTTCGGCGCCTTCGCTCTGGATCTGAATCTTGCCGGCGGAGCGGTTGAGGCCGTAGGCCTCGGTCATCACTTTCCCGTTCAGTTTGTTGGTCAGACGGTCGCCCTGACAGATCACCTCGGTGCGATTCCAGGCGCCGACGGCGTTCTCTACGTTGACGGCGCCGCGGAAGCCGAGCGCGTCCTGCCAGTTGACGTCGCGGGCCCACCAATTGATGCGTCCGCGGTCGCGGCGGGTGGGGGTTCCGCCACGCTGCCAGTAGAGCTGTTTGTCGGTCCCGGTGCGGACATCGGCGGTGAGGGAGAGGCCGGCGGTCTGGCTCACGAGGATGATGTCGCCCGTGCCGCCCTCGATGATCTGGGATTCGTAGGATTCGAGCCACGAGCCGCTGTTGCCCGCGCCGTCCGGTCCGCTGCCGTGGATGAGCACGCCGCTATCGCGGGCCTTGCCGGTGCGCTCGCCGACATTGGGGCCGCCCCATTTCCACTCGACGATCAGGCGATAGTCGCGGTACTCCTCTTTGGTGGTGAGGCCGCCCCATTCGCCGCCGGAGACGCGGATCATGCCGTTGACGACGCTGAAGACGTGTTCAGGGTCGTCGTACTTGTGGGTGCGGAGCCAAGTGTAAAAGCCGGAGAGGTCGCGGCCGTTGAAGAGTTGGACGGGGCGCGTAGGCTGGATGGGTCCGGACCATGCGGTGACGGTCAGGAGGAGGCCGAGGGCGATGCGCATGACGATCAGTCTATCGGGTTGGGCGAGCTTGGTGAACTGGCGCGCACGGAAGCCGGGCGGCGCGTTCTGCCGGGCAGGTCGATCGTTAGCGAAATTACCTGTTAATGTCGGTGCGCCCCGACACGCTCCCGGCGGAATCAATGTGAGCCACGCGCGTGTTGACCTCGAAGATGCATCACATGATCACGCGCGGCGGCTGACAAGGAGTTGCGTTCGCCTCCGAAATCCGTATGCGTATCGCTTCCGCCGGGTGCCGCCCCACGATCAGAACGCCAGTATCCTTCCAGCGGCCTGAAGGCACGTAAGGATCATTCGGCAATCGCGAACCCACGTTAAGATCGAATCCCAATCGATATTCTCCCGGCGAAAGGGCGCTCCGCTTCGATTTCGCCCCTCGCGCCGCAAGCCGGAGGATGACGAGTTGCTGAAGGCCCTCTTGCGACCTTCCTGGCGACAGAAGATAGAACAGTTCGGGGCTTGGCTCGGGTGCTGTGTATATCGTCGGCGAAATGCCTTGCAGCTTGGAAAGCTTGTACGGCAGCCGGAGCGGCTTCATGGCCTCCCCATGTACCTGCACCTCAGCCAACCGGGTGACTATCGGCACTATGATTGTTCGACTCCCCTTGTTGGCATAGGTGAAACCGACGGTCAGCCTCACTTGATCAACGCCGCTCCGGTCCTGGCAGTACTCCTCCTTCTCTACGTGCGGCGTAATCTGTAGGTCTTCAACCGTCACGACGACATTGGCATCGTCTTCTAGGGTATAGGCCGATGCGACATCTGGTGTGAGAACGGCAGCAGTGACTAGGAAGATGAAGCCAGCGCCAATTGGGAATAAGGGTGGGTAGCGCACGAGCAAATTGTAAAGCCTGTCAACATCGACGTGAAGCATATCGGTCAGGCGCGAACGTCGGCGTTCGGCATAAAGGCGGCGTATCGAAAGCCGGCAAGTCCACCGGGCCGTGGAGTCGCGGACCCGCCGAGATGCCTGCGGCCGGACGCGCGACCGGTCAGCCCTCTGGGGCCTCCGCCTGGATTCCCTTCTTCAGACTTTCCTCGCCACTACTGCGTTGTAGACCACCATCGAAGCGGTCGACGCGAGGCCGATTCCGGAGAGGATGTACCACATGGTATTCGGATGGGCTCCGCGGACGTAGTTCGCTACCAGCCAGCCTGCCAGCGGTCCGGCGACGAAGGAGCCGACCGATACGGGGAGGAACGCGAAGCCCATGAAGGTGCCGACTTGGTCGGGGGGCGCTAGGGTCGAGATGTATTCGTAGAATCTCGGGGCGAAGGTGGCTTCTCCGGCGGCGAAGAGGGCCATCGCCGCGATGCAGACAGAGACGGTCGGGGAGAGCGGGATGAGGAGCCAGGCCACGCTTGCGATGAAGAAGCCGAGGGTGATCGCGCGGATCGGTTTCCAGCCTTTCACGATCGCGGTGGCGGGCACGGTGAGCAGGATGATCGCCCACGCGTCTACCGTTTCGAGGAGCTCGAAACGCTCGTAATGGAGGATCTCCTTCACGTAAAACGGGAAGGAGTAGAAGATCTGCCAGAAGAGGATGTAGAAGCCCGAGGCGATGATCAGGAACAGCATGAAGCGGAGATTCGTGAAGACGACCAGCATGTCGCGGAGGACGGCGCCCATGGTGCGGACCGGCCGCTCTTCGCGCACGGGCGGCTCGGCGAAGAAGAAGAGCGTTCCGAGGAAGAGCGCGAACGACGTCGCCGACGACATGATCAGGACGTATTCGATGCCGAGGTTCTCGCGGACTTGCAGAGCGAGGACCGGTCCCAGCGCGCCTCCAATGTTGACGAGGGTGTAATAGATCGAGAAGCCGAGCGAGCGGGTCTCGTCGACGGAGGTGCTGGCGACCGTGCCGACGATGCACGGTTTGATCAGCGAGCCTCCGACCGCGGTGAGCAGCAGGACCGCGACGACATAGGGTGTGCGGCCGACGGTTTGGACGATGCCCTGTCCGAATGCGAGACCGGCGAGTCCGATCAGGAAATAGCCGACCGTGAAGATGGCGAAGCACGCGGCGAGCGTGCGTCGAAAGCCGTAGCGGTCGACGAGGGTTCCGGCGAGGACGGGGAGGAAGTAGAGGACTCCCGAGAAGGCGCCGACCAGCGACGCGGCGCGCTGCGGTCCGAGCGCGACCTTCTCGGCGAGGTAGACGGCGAGGACGGCTTTGGCGCCGTAGAAGGCGAAGCGCTCGAAGAGCTCGAGCGTGTTGGCGATCCAAAAGGTCCGATGGAAGCCGGTGCGGAGTTGGTGGAGGCGCTGGGCCCACGACATAGGCTTCTGAAGTATAAACGGATCGCCGCGCCGCCGCGTCATACCGTGTATGATCCGCCGCTGTGCCGTGGTGTCCCTCTGGGCTGGGCTGGCGTTCGCGCAGGCGCCGGCGTTCGACGTGGCTTCCGTCAAGGTCGTGGCGAAGACCGACGGGGCCGGGTACCGCTTTCAGCTCACGCCGACGAGTCTCACGATGAGACAGGTCAGCTTAGGCTACGCGATCCGGATGGCGTACCGGCTGCGCAACGCCTGGGACCTCGTGGGGCCGCAGTGGTTGGATCCGCCGACCCTCAACATTTACGATTTCGAGGGCCGAATGGCGCAGCCCACGTCCGAGGAGCGCATGTGGGAATGCTTGCGGACGCTACTGGCGGAGCGGTTCGGGCTACAGGCGCGGCGGGAGTCGCGGATGCTGCCGGTGTTCGTGCTGCTGCGGGGCACGGGTGAGCCGAAGCTGGCGCCGTCGCAGAAGGCGGAAACGAAGGACCGCTCCGGCGAGCACTATAATGAGCAGATCTTCGAACACGTCTCGATGGCGCAGCTCGCGCTGCAGCTCGGTCCTCCGACGTGCAATCGCCCAGTGGTGGACCGGACTGGAATCGAGGGGTTCTTCGATTTCACGCTGGATCGCAGCCGCTTCGTGCTCGATCCGGACACCGGCAAGCCGATTCTCGACTGGCGCGGCGCGATCGATACAGAGGGGTCGACCCTGCGCGCCGTGCGCGAACAGCTCGGACTGGACGTGAAGGCCGATCGGGCTCCGTTCGAGGTGCTGGTCGTGGATCGGGTGCAGCGCACGCCTTCCGCGAATTAAATGCGTCTGTCCCCTTTTTGAAACGTCAGAAAACTAGTTTGAGGGCGAGTTGGATCTGGCGGGAGGCCGTCACGGTGCTGGAGATGACTCCCCAGTTCGCCGCGATCGACGAGACTCCGGTGAAGGCCGTGACCCCGGCGGGATTCGCGAAATTCGGGCGGTTGGGGAGATTGAAGCTCTCGGCGCGGAAATCGAGGTGGGCGGTGTCGCGAATGCGGAACGAGCGCGTCAGCGAGAGATCGAGGTTCACGATGCCGGGTCCGATTAGCGTGTTGCGGCCGAGATTCCCACGGCGGTTCGCGGGCTGGAGGACGAAGGCGTTGATATCCCAGTAGCGGTCGGGACCGCCGCGGATGACGGGGCCGGTGAACGCGGGGTTCACGTCGGGACGCTCGTGCATCGCGTAGTTCACGGTGTTGAGATTGCCGGAGCGATTGAAGCCTTCGCGGACTTCGAACGGGTGGCCGGTCTGCGCGGTCACGATGCCGTTGAGCTGCCAGCCCTTCAGAATTCGGGTGGGCAATTCGTACGACCAGTTGCCGCTGAAGACGTGCTGCGCCCAGAAGCTGGAGAGGCCGCGATCGGCCTTGCGGTCGTAGAAGTCGAAGACGTAGACGCCGCCGGTGGTGAAGTCCTGCGAGTTGATGCCGCTCGAATCGTCGACCGAGCGCGAGAACGTGTACGACGCCTGCACGCCGAAGCCTCGCGAGAAGCGCTTCTGAAAACTGACCAGCAGGGCGTTGTAGAACGACTGCGCGTCCGTGCTGCGCTGGGTGATGCTGGCGAAGTTCGGATTGAGGCGGCCGGACTGCGGTTGATAGATCTTGACGCCGTCGACGACGGTGAACGGCGCGAGGTTCGCGTCGCCGATGCGGAAGAGGTGCAGGCCGCGCGAGCCGGAGTAGCCCGCAGTCACGACGCTATCGCCGGGGAGCGCGCGCTGCACACTGAAGTTGAACTGCATCGTGTAGGGATTCTGCAGGTCGTAGTTGGTGGTCTGAAGCTGGTACTTGACGTTGTTGGGGTCGAAGGTCGCGAGGAGGTTGGGGAAGGGCGGACTGGTGATCGAAGCGCGTTCGGTGAACGGCGGGTTGAGGCTGCCGGAGAAGAAGTAATACTTCGGCAGGATCTCGTCGTCGAAGAGGCCGAAGCCGGCACGGACGGAGGTGCGGCCGCTGCCTGACGGGTCCCAGGCGATGCCCACACGCGGCGCGAAGTTCTTCAACGACGGGTTGGCGTACCAGGGTCCGCCGACCGTAATCGCGGGGTCGGTGACGCGGCGCAAATTCGAGATCTTGCCGTTGACCTCGGTGGGGACGGTGACGAATTCGTAGCGCAGGCCGAGGTTCACAGTGAGGTTGCGGCGGAGGCGAACGTCGTCCTGAGCGAAGGCGGCGAACAGCGTCTGGCGATAGCCGCGGATCGGGTCGACATGGCCGGGGAGCGCGAAATCGAACTGGCTCGGAATGCCTTGCAGGAAGTTGGCGAGCGAGGTGAACGTGAGCAGTCCGCCGACCTGGCTGGAGGTGTTCTGGTTGAACTGGATGCGCTGCGTGTCGACGCCGAGTTTGAGGCTGTGGGCGCCACGGTTGAGGAAGAGCGTGTCGCCGAGCTGGTAGTTGTTGAGGCGGTCGAGGCGCGGCAGGCGATAGTCACCGAAGTTCTCGGTCATGACGCCGGAGACGGTGAGGTAGCCCATCGGCTCGCCGGCGAGCCACGCGAGCGACGGCGCCACCGGCACGACAGCCTGGTTCACCGATTCGTGATTGGAGCGATTGAAACCGGCGCGGAGCGTGTCGAGGGTGCGCGGCGAGAAGAGGCGCTGGTACTCGACGGTGACGTACTGGTTGCGCGAGCGCTCGTCGGTGTTGGTGACGGGGACCTTGGTGGTGGGCGGACGGTTCACGGCGCCATCGTCGATGGTGTATCGCGCGAAGAGAGAGCCGGCGGAGGAGAAGCGGTGGTCGATGCGGCCCTGGATGAACTTCTCGTCGGTAGGCTGGGGCGCGGTGAAGAGGTATTGGCCGACTCCGCCGCCGAGATCGCGCCCATTGGGCAGCGGGAGGAGCGCGCTCATCAAGGACTGGATCTTCGCGTTGACGGGGACGGTTCCGGCGGGGAGAATGCCGAGGCGCGCGGCGGCGGTCGGCGTGGAAGTGACGCCGGTGACGCCGAGGCGATCGATCAGGGTTTCGACGGAGAGGAAGAAGAAGGTGCGGTCCCGGCGCGCAGGTCCGCCGAGGACGCCGCCGAACTGATTGCGCTTGAATGGCGGGATGGGAGCGGTGGCGGGGTCGAAGAAGTTCTTGGCGTCGAACGCGGAGTTGCGGAGGAATTCGAAAGCGGCGCCGTGGAGGTGGTTCGTGCCGGAGCGGGTGACGGCGTTGATGACGCCGCCCGCGGAGCGTCCGAACTCCGCGGAGTAGGAGTTTGTAAGCACCTGAAATTCGAGCACGGCCTCGACGCCGAGCAGGACGCCGCCGACGGAGCCGGGCGTTTTGTTGTAGACGTCGTTGATGTCGGTGCCGTCGAGGAGGAAGCTGCTGAGCTCGGGGCGGGCGCCGTTGATGGCGATCTTGGGAGTGCGGCCGCCGACCGGGTCGTTGCCGCCGGTGGTGACGGCGTTGACGCCGGGCTGTAGGAGCGCAAGCTGCTGGAAGGAACGGCCGTTGAGCGGCAGGTCGCGCATCTGCTTTTCGTCGACGAGTCCGCCGGCGGCGCCGGAGGTGGCGTTGACGAGCGGGGCCTCGGCGCTGACGCTGATGGTGGTTTCGTTCTTGCCGAGTTGGAGGTGGAAGTCGATCACGGCGTCCTGGCCGACGGCGAGGTGGACGCCCTGGCGCAGCATGGTCTGGAAGCCGGGCGCGGCGACCTTGAGCTCGTACTCGCCGGGCGGGAGGAGGGGCTCGAGCCAGTGGCCGGAATCGCCGGTGAGTTGGCGGCGAGTCTCGCCGGTCTCGACGTGGCGGATCTCGACAACGGCGCCGGAGACGGCGGCGCCGGAGGGGTCGGTGACGTCACCCTGGAGGGCGGCTCCGACGGTCTGGGCGTGGAGGGTGGCGACGAGGAGAAGGGCCGCGAACAGGAGTCTCATGCGGTTTTGGATATGGTACCGCGGGCCTGCTGGTTTATCGGGCGCGAAGCCAGGCTTCGACGGCGGCCCAGTAGATCTGCGAGGCGTGGGTCTTGGCCCAATCGGCGAAGAGGGCGGGGTATTGAGCGGGGCTGGTGGCCGACTTGGCGTGCAGGCCTTTGAGTCCACCGCCGAAGGTCTTTTCGAGGAGCGCGGCGCCCGAATTAAATGCGTCTGTCCCCTTTTCGACCTTGGCGTCGATGGCGAGGCTCACGTTGTCGGCGTTCTGCTGAGTGACGCACGAGATGGCCGGGCGGAGCTTCAGGGCGAGGCGCAGGTCGGCGCCGGAGTCGACGAACTCGACGGCATGTTTGCCGCTCATCGCGGCGTAGTCGCGCAGTGCCGCGGTGACTACGGCGTCGAGTTGGAGGGACGCGATCTCTTGCGCGAGCTGCGGCGGCGTCATCGAGCAGGAGCTGTAGACATTGTCGGACGCGGTCGAGATCTGGAGCTCGATGCGGATCGGGTCGCGATGGGGGAAGACGCGGACCACGTCGTCGCGTCCGGCGAGGAGGGCGAGGGCGTAGGCGGAGAGTCCCTGCTTGTCGCGGAGCTCGGGCTTGGCGCCGCGGTCGAGGAGGAGCTTGACGGTCTCGGCGTGCCCGTGTTGGGCGGCGAGCATCAGCGCGGTGTGGCCGTCGCGATCGGCGGCGTCGACGGGCGTGCCGCGCGCGATGAGGGACGCGACTTCTTTGGTCTGGCCTTTGCGTGCGGCGGCGCGGAGGTCGTCGCCGGGGTCGGCGGCGCGGAGGGCGAGGGCGAGGAGCAGCAGGGCGGCTGCGATTCTAGTGCATTGCCGTGGGACCGCCATGGTGTTTCGGCTTCTTCATCAAGAATAGTAGCGGAAGGACGAGCAGGAAGACTACGGCCATAGCGCGGAAGGTGTCGATGAACGCGGCCATGGCGGCCTGCCGCTGGACCATGCCCCAGATGGCGCCATACGCCTGTTTGGCGGCGGTCGCGGGGTCGGAGCCGTGCGCCATGAGATTGGCCTGGATGCCTGCCTGGTAGACGCGCGTCATCGGATTGTACGGCGTCACGTTGGCGCCGATCACCTGGGTGTGGAACTGCTGCGCGCGGAACAAGTACGTAGTCCCACAGGCGATCCCGATACTGCCGCCGAGATTGCGCATGAGGTTGAACATGCTGGTGGCGTTGCCCATCTCTTCTTTCGGGATGGGGTCCATGGTGGCGGTGGTGAGCGGGACGAAGAGGAGCGCGAGACAGGCGCCCTGGATGAATTGCGGCCAGAAAATGTCCCAATAGCCCGCCTGGAGATTGAGTTTCGAGAGCGCGTAGAGCGACCATGACGCGCCGACGAGTCCAGCGGCAAGGACCTTGCGCGGGTCGAAGCGGCCGAGGACCGTCCCGACCATCGGCATCATGAGAAAGGAGCCGAGACCGCGCGGAGCCATGGCGATGCCGGCGCGGAGGGCGGGGTAGCCGAGCAGCGTCTGCAGGAAGATCGGTAGCAGCAGCATGCTCCCGTAGAGCACGAAGCCGAGCACGGTCATGAGGAAGACGCCGGCGGCGTAGGTTCGATTTTTGAAGACGCGGAGATGGACTACGGGGTCGCGCGTACGCATTTCGTGGATGATGAACAGGATCACCGCGAGCACGGCAACGAACGCGAGGCCGACCATCCAATTGGAGGAGAACCAGTCCTCCTCCTGGCCCTTGTCGAGGACGACCTGGAGCGCGCCGACTCCGACGGCGAGCATCCCGATGCCCCAGTAGTCGATGCCGGCGGTCTTCGAGCGCTTGATGTAGGGCGGGTCGAAGATGAAGAGCCGCGTCATGATGACGGAGGCGAGTCCGACGGGGAGATTGATGTAGAAGACCCAGCGCCAACTGTAGTTGTCGGTGAGCCAGCCGCCGAGTACGGGGCCGAGCATGGGAGCGACGACGATGCCGAGTCCCCAGAACGCCATCGCTTTGCCGCGGTCCTTGGGCGGGAAGGCTTCGAGCATGACGGCTTGGGAGAGCGGTTGGAGCGCGCCGCCGGTCGCGCCCTGGATGATGCGGAACAGGATCAGTGTCGGCAGCGTGGGGGCGAGTCCGCAGAGGAAGGAGGCGGCCGTGAAGCCGAAGACGGCGGCGAGCAGGGTCCGTTTGCGACCGAAGTAGTTCGCGATCCAGCCGGTCATCGGGAGGATGATGGCGTTAGCGACGAGGTAGGAGGTCAGCGCCCAGGAGGCCTCATCGACGCTGGCCGAGAGGCTGCCCGCGATGTGGGGCAGGGAGACGTTGACGACGGTCGTGTCCAGCACCTCCATAAAGGTGGCGAACATGACGGCGACGGCAACGATCCAGGGGTTGACGGACGGGGTTTCCTGTTCTGACGGCATCCCTTGGTTTCAGGATAACGTGGCGGGCGTGGGGCGGCCGGTCGCTCAAAGGGGCTAACGTGCCGTACCGTTCAGCCGGGCGAGGACAGCGGGGAGATCGCCAATCGTCTCGATCAGCACGTCCGGCGCGGCCTGCTCGATGCGGGTGCGCGTGACGTATTCGCTGACGACCCCGATGGTGAAAACGCCGGCGCGCTTTCCCATCTCGATGTCCTCGGGAGCGTCTCCGACGTAGCAGCAGGTCGCCGGTTCGGCATTCAATAACGCGAGCGCCCTCTCGATCCCTTCCGGGTGCGGCTTGCGTTGATCGACATCCTCGTGGCAGATGACGGCGGGGAAGGAGAGTCCGAGGCGGGCGAACTCACAGAGGACCCGGTCGCGATTGGCCCCGGTGACGATCCCGACCTGTAGGCCGTCTGCGCGGCAGCGATCGATCACGGACGCCGCTTCGGGGAGGAGGTCGGGCTGCTCGCCGTCGAAGTGGTGCAGCCAGCGGCTGTCGGCGAGCGGCCAGGATTCGCGGGGGAGGCCGAAGGCCTCGTACATCCGATACCAGGCTGGCGTGAACACAGCCTGATATTCGGCGAGGGAGAAGGTGATGCCGAACTCGGCGAGGAGCTTGACGAACGCCCGGTGAAGGGCTGCGCCGGAGTCGCAGAGCGTGCCGTCCCAATCGAAGAGCACCGTGGCGATGGGGGTCATGGTTCTAAGCATCGTAGATTGAGGCTACCTTCTCAACGCGGAGTCGCGGAGAACGCGGAGGAGACGCGGAGAACTCAATCAAGAAATCTCCTCTCCGCGTAATCTCCGCGTTCTCCGCGCCTCCGCGTTGAGATCGCCCTGCCAGCACACCCCACTCAGGGCGAATGTTCCGAGCCGATAGAGGTGAGTGCCGTGCTGGTCAATTTCGACAAGCCCTAGTCCCGCCGCTGCGGCGAATCGTGCACAACGGGCAGCGGCAGGAAAGATCCCACCTCGGGGAAGAAGGGCCGCAGCTCCGGCGCCATCGCCGTTGCCGCCGATGCCGCGGTGATGTTCACGGCCGCGGCCTTGCTGGCGACTCCGCCGACCGTCACGATTACCGGCTGCACGCCTAGCGGCGCATTCGGCGGGACGGTGAAGTTGACCTGAGTCACGCCAACCAAACCGTACGGAATGCCCGTGAAGAACGGGGCGACCGGGACGCCGCCGACGGTCATGGTGAGATGTTGCAGCGGAGCCGGGAGCCCGCTGAGGGGCGTGCTGTTCGAGGGCGGGGCGCCGGTGTCGAGAATCGGTGTGGTGTCTCCTTCCCCAGTCACGTACAGCAGAATCGACTCGCCACGCCGGGCGCTCGATATGGGGACCAAGGCGCCGGCCGCTCCGGTGAAAATGCCCGGCGCCGTGGCCTTGACCGCAAAGGTGGAGGACGCCACGAGGCCATTATTGTTGACGCCCAGCACCGCAGTCCCGGCGGCGGTCTCGTAGGGCACCTGCACGTTGAGCTGGCCGGGCGAGATGTAGTAGAGCGGCGCGCGCACGCCGTTCACCGTTACCGAAACGCCGTCCAGGGCGATGGGAAGCGGGACGGAAGCCGCGGCCTTCGTCGAGTTGGACAGTTTCGTGCCGAAGATCGACAGGATCATCCCGGGCGCAAAAGACTGACCGAACGAGGCGCCGTTGGTGACGCCGGAGATCGACACGGAGCTCGAAGCGCCGACCGTGAAGGTGACGGGCACATTGACGAATTGCGGGATCGTGTTGACCGATTGGAACACGAGGTTGGCAGTGTGGACGCCGTTCGGAATGCCGCCGGACGCGGCCACGAGATTCACCGTCGTAGTGCCCGAGCCCGACTGCGGAAAGACGACCAGCCAACTGGTGTTCTGGTTGTTGGGGAAGAGGGAGAGACTCCAGTTCTGCCCCGCCGGCACGTTGACACTCAAGGTAGCAGTCGCGGATTGGCCGGCGGACGCCGTCAGGTTGATCGAACTCCTGGACGCCGAGAGTGCGCCGGCGTTTTGCCCGGCCGCCTGAAAGGGCACCGAGAGCGACGCGGTGACTTTCCGGCCGTTGCGATCGATGCCGTCGATCTCGTACTTGAGCGTCGTGGGGAGGGTTCCGATGCGCCAGCAGATATTGGCGCGCAGTGCTCCGAGGGGAGCCAGCCGCTGCGAGCCGAAGTAGCTCACGAGGCTATCGGTGAGGTCCGAGCCGGCCGCGACGAACTTAGTCAGTTGGACCCCGATCCCGTTGAGCTCCTGTAGATTGAGCTGCTGATAGAAGGGATGGTCCGCCGCGCAGGACGGGTCGCCCTTGGGATTCTGCACCTCGGTCTCCGGGGAACTGGAGAGCGCCATCGCGGCGGCGATTTGTTGCGGGAGGAACGTCACCGTGAGCTGCTGCGTCCACCGCTGGCCCGAGGCGTCGGAGCCGCTGATGACGAAGAGGCGGTCGACCGGCGCGGTAAGCCCCCTCGATCGGAGATTGGCGGTGAGGGTGCCGTGGGCGGGCAGCGTCGCGCTGCCGAAAAACGACTGGATATCGGCGGTGTGGTCCGTTCCGGCAATCGAAAAGCCGGTGATGGTGGTGGCGGTTCCGCCAATCTCGGTGAGGCGCACGGAATAGAACCAGGCATACCCTTCGTCGTCGGGGTCCTGTTGGTAGACCGGCGCGGGCGCGATCGAGGGAATCACCGCCGACGAGGTGACTGCGGCGGTAACGGTGACCGTGACCGAGGCGGACGAGGAGCCGAAGTTGGTCGTGCCTCCATAGGAAACCTGAACGCTCCCCGCTCCCACGCCGATTTGGCTCCCGTAGACGGTCAGCGTCGCCGAGGCCGAGCTGCCGGAACCCGAGAGGGCGGCCGTGCCGAGAGTGCTATTGCCCAAACGGAAGGTGACGGAACCGGTGGGCGGCGTGTTGCCGGAGGCCGCTTTGACGGTCGCCGTGAGGACCGTGCTGGCGTTGACGAGGATGCTGGCCGGAGCGGCAGTCGCGGTCAGCGTGGTCGAGACCGCGGACGGGGCACTCGGGGCGCCGTTCCATAGCGTGACCAGATTATTGACGTCCAGGGAACCGAGCCCGGTCGCCAGATCGTAGCCCGCGCCGGCACTGTAGCCGTAGCGCCCCGTACCGGTACAATTCGGCGTTCCCGAGGCGCAGGGAACGATGTTGCTGCCCTGCGTAATGTCATGAAATACGCCTTGGGTCGTTTGCGCGAGACGGTAGAGTTGGAGGTTCGCATTCCCCACCCCCGCTGTCGCCTGGATGCGGTTGGAGACGAGGTAGTGATTGAGCAGCGCGAGGACACCGGCGAAGACCGGCGAGGCAGCGGACGTGCCGCCGCTCAGGTTGATTTGTCCGCCGAATACCACGATATACGGGTCGTGTGTCCAGGAGGCGCTCAGAGCGATATCCGGAACGTAGCGTGCGGTCCCGGCGGGCACACCCACGCCGGTCTGCCACGACGGCTTCGGAAAGAAAATGCTCGCCCCTCCTCCGGTCGACGCGAGCCCGCCTTCGGCGGCCGTGTCGTTCCACGCCATCTCCGGTATGTAGGACAGCGCCGTGGGCGTCGGGCTACCGGTGTAGCGGCCCCAGTAATTTCCGGAACCTTCGTTGAACTCCGACCCTCCGACCGCCGTCACTTCGGGCACGGAGGCTGGAAGGTTCACCTGAATTCCATTGACGCCGGCGGGCGACGATCCCTGCGGTTCGCAAGCCGCTGCCCCGCTATCGCCCGAGGACGCAACCCAGGTCATACCCTGGACATTAGCCTGCTGCGCCACCGCCCGATAGGCGTCGGCCTTGCTGCCTGCCGCGGAGATCGCGGCCTCGCAACCCCCGTAGCTGTAACTGACGACCGGCGCGAGGTCCTGGTCGATGATGTAGAGGAGCGAGAGCAGCGCGTTGGGCGAGTATACGTAGACGATGGTTGCGGCGGGAGCGATCGCTCCCGAGTATTCGACGTCCAGAAGCGCCTCGCCGAGGTTGTTCGGGTCGGAAGTGCCGGGGTCGGGATAGCCCGGGACCAGCACCGTCTGCGGGTCGTTGCGAGAGAGGCCGAAAGCCGAACGAAACGATTGCACATCGGAGAGGGACAAGCCGCTCTGTCCGGGGATGGCGATCTTCTGCCCGGCTCCCGTGATGCCTTTCGCGTACAAAGGAGCGATGTTGTAGATGGCGGCAAGATCGCCCGGCGCGAGCGCGTGTGAATTGTCCCCACCGGTAACGAGAGGACGGATCTTCGAGAAGGGCTTCGGCTTATCGTCGTCCAGACCGCCGATCGCTAGGACGACCGGTTCCAAGGCTTCCGGAATCGTGACCTCGGAGGAGTTCGCGTAGTGCGCCGCCCCGTCGAATTGATAGCGGTGAATCTGGGTCCCGAAGGCTGCCTGAACGTGTTGAGCGTCGCCGCTGAAGCCGATCCAGGTGCGGGAGCGGGCCTTGTAGTCGATGGTCAAGCCCTGCGACGCCAGCCAGGAGGCCGTCTGCTCGAAGTCGGCGGCGGAGAGGCCGAACCGGTCGGCGTATTCTTCGGGCGTGAGCCAGACGTGGTTCCGCGGAGAAGCGGGGTCCTGCTGGTCGGCGAGCAACCGGTCCAGCTCCGCCTGCTGGGCGGCGGTGAGCTTCACATGCAGCGTCAGACCATTGAGGGGCTCGGACGGGCTGACGGCGCCGAGATCGCGATCCGGCGTCAGCTTCGGATGCCGGCTTCCTGACAGGACGATGCGGCGGGCGTCGTCGATTCGTCCCCGAATCCGGTCGGGCGCTCGAAGCGGCTGAGCTTCGAGCGCAGCGGTCGATAACAGGAAGGCAACGAAGAACAGTCGTCGGATGAGCATGATTGGTTTCTCCTCGCGCTGATACGCGACATCGAGAGAGAAACGGGATCATCGCTCTGCCCGCCGCTTGCCTCCCCCCGTCAGATCCCGGTCAGTATATCGAAAGCGGGAGGCGCGCCGTCGCGCCCCCGGCTATGGGTTCGGGACGAACGCCGCGTCGTTGGTGACGATGAGTTGGTCCATCTTCGTATTCGGATCGCGCCCGCCGAACGTAAGCGTGTGGGTCCCGGCAGACAGCGTGAAGGTCCGCGGGTTGAGGGCCAGGGCGTGGCCGGTTGACCCGCGGCCATTGACCACGGTCCACTGCCACGAACCGGACCACTTGTTCTCGGCCGTGTCGAAGACATCGGTTGCGCCGCCGTCCGCCGACACATAGAACGAATCGGACCCGGAATCGACGGACAGAATCCGGCACCAGACGTAATACGTGCCGGTGACGGGCGCGTTGATCGTGTAGGTGACGGAGCCACTGCTGTCGACCGCCGTCGAGATGTACTTCCCACCCGACGCGAGCGCGTCCGACGCGACCGCCATGGGCGCGGTGAGGACGCCCGACTCGGCTTCGATGGTCTGGTAGGAGGGCACGAAACCGCCGGCGCTCGCCACCGCGAAGGTGATGACGTAATCGTCGGTATTGGCGTTGCCGTTCGCATCCCGGCACCGGACGTAGTAGGTGTAGACGCCGCCATTGGTCAAGCCCGAAATGGCGGCCGTGTGCGCGAAGCCATCGGTCGTCGAGAAGACGCCGGGCATGGCGCTGAACGCCGTGTTCGCCGCGGTCGCGTACCGGCAGGTGGCCGATTCGCTGGTGCGGAGCGAGAGGGTCGTTTGGGTCGTGCCGGAGGCCAGCGTGCCTGACGGAGCGCCTGAGCCTCGGCTCGGCGGCGTGATGTCCGCCTGGACGGTGAAGAGTCCCAGCGTAACGCTGCTGTCGGTCATGCCGGCGGCGAACGCCTTAGCTTTGACGGTTGCGCCGGCGTTGAGCGTCAACGGTGCGGCGTAAAGAGTCGAACCGCTCGACGGGTCCGAACCGTCCGTGGTGTAGCGGATGGCCGCGCCGCCGGTGGTGCTGGACATGGTGACGGTGACGGCGCCGCTGAAGGTGCCGCCGGCCGGCGACATCACCGGCGCGGCGACCGTGCCGGTTGCCGTGGTTCCGCCTGCCGCGGATCCGACCGTGTCCGTGTCGCTGGTGAAGCCCGGGCCGCCCGCCGCCACGTAACCGTAGCTGGCCCCGGCCCCCGACGACGTTACCCAGAAGGAGTAGAGTGAGCCGTTTGTCAGATAGAACTTGAACTGGACGGTCTGTCCGGCCAGGCTGGCCAGGCTGGCGCCGTTCCAGGTGACTTCCTGCATCGTCTTATCGGCGGAGATGATGGCGCAATTCGCCTTGGAGAACTGCGGGATCACATTGCCGTTGGCGTCGAGGACTTCCACCTGGAGCTGTCCGGCGGGATCGACGACGTTGACGAAGAGGTGGCTGCCGTTGAACTGCACGGGGCGCGTCGTCAGGACGCCTTGAGTGGCGCCGGCGTCCATCGAATAGAAGCCGTCGCGGCGCAGCGTGGCGAGGCCGGTCTGGCGCTTGGTGGCGCTGGTCTCGACGTTGTGCTGCGAGTCGCGGCCGCTGAAGTAGAAGTAGAGCTGGTCGCCGACCACCAGGAAGCCGCCACCCGCGGATTGCGTGTTGTAGCCGTTCCAGGTGTTCGGCAGATTGGTGGCGGGAAGGAAGGCGCCAGTCGGCCCGTTGGAGCGCGTGGGACGCACCCAGTTGAAGCCGTCGCGGCTGAACCCGACGCCGACTTCGACGAGCTCCGGTCCATCGGACGGGTAATACCAGCTGAACATTCCGACGATCAGGCTCTCGTACGCTACGCCGTCGAGTGTGTATAGGTCTGGCGGCCGGGTAGAGCCGGGGTAGGCCGGGTCGCGGTCTTCGGGTCCCGTCCAATAGGTGTTCTGCGGATTGGAGTAATTCCACGTCTGCAGGTCGCTGCTCTCCGAGTAGTAGCGGGCGCGCGCGAAGTATTCGGCGCGCGACGCGGTCGCGGGCAGGTCGGCCTTCTGGCGGGCGCTTTCCACCCACACATTACGGAACGGGTTGAAGAACACGGTGGTGCGGTCCGAGAGGGAGAGCGGCGTGTTCGACTGCGGGCCGGTCCAGTGGATTCCGTCCGGGGAGAAGTAAATCCAGAGAATGGGCGTGGCCTGCGGCGTGTAATAGACGAAGGCTTTGAATTTCCGCGCCGGGTTCGGATCGCGCAGGTCCATCACGACGGTGGTGGAATCGCGGCCGCCGCCGATTTGCATGACGATGTTGGTATTCGGAACGGTGGCGTCGGCGATGCGGGGCTTGATCCAGTTCTTGCCGTCCGTGGAGTAGGCGTAGCAGATGTCGTTGCCGTAGCCGCCGAAGTACCAGAGCTTGAAGAGGTGATCGGCGGGGTCGAACCAGACGCCGTCGGAGAAGGGGAAGGCGTTGTTGTAGTTGTCGAGACCCTGCGTGCCCGGAGCGAGCACGGGGTTGCCGGGATACATGGTGGGCTGGTGCGCCACGCGCGTCAGGTTGGTGGAGCCGATCAGGAAATCGTCGACGAACAACTGGCGCCCGGTATTGATCGGGATTACGGCGGGCGGATGCAGGATATACGACGGGACAGTGGAGGCCTGCGTCGGGCTCTTGAGCGGCGGCCACTGCGCGGGAAGCTGGATGCCGTTATAGAGCGTCTGCCCGCCGGTGGGGACCTGCGGCGAGTTCGGAACCGCGGTCCACTGGTCGGTGTTGGACGAAGTTCCGGTGGGCGGTTGCGAGGCGGTGGCGACGGTGACAGTCGCGGTCCGCGTGACCGAGCCGGCGGAGTTGGTCGCCGTGAGTGTGTAGGTCGTGGTGACGGCGGGATTCACAGTGCTGGAGCCCGTCGTCGCGACCGCGCCGACGCCGTTATCGATGCTGACGGTCGTGGCGCCCGTCGTGGCCCACGAGAGCGTCGTGCCAGTCGCGGTAAAGGTCGTAATGGTCGGGGCGGGCGCTGCGACGGTGACTGTGGCGGTTCGCGTCACGGAGCCGGTCGAGTTGGTGGCCGTTAGCGTGTAGGTCGTGGTGACGGTGGGATTCACCGTTCTGGAGCCCGTCGTCGCAACCGCTCCGATGGCGTTATCGATGCTGACGGTCGTGGCGCCCGTCGTCGCCCATGAGAGGGTCGTGCCGGTCGCGGTAAAGGACGTAATGGTCGGGGCGGTCGCCGCGACAGTGACTGTGGCGGTCCGCGTAACGGAGCCGGTGGAGTTGGTCGCCGTGAGCGTGTAGGTAGTAGTGACGGTGGGATTCACCGTGCGGGAGCCGGTCGTCGCAACCGCGCCGATGGCGTTATCGATGCTGACGGTCGTGGCGCCCGTAGTGGCCCACGAGAGGGTCGTGCCAGTCGCAGTGAACGAGGTGATGGTCGGCGCGGGCGCCGCGACGGTGACTGTGGCGGTTCGCGTAACGGAGCCGGCGGAGTTGGTCGCCGTCAGCGTGTAGGTGGTGGTAACGGAGGGATTCACGGCCGTGGAACCCGTCGTCGCGACCGCGCCGACGCCGTTGTCGATAGTGACGGCGGTAGCGCCGGTCGTGGCCCACGAGAGGGTGGTGCCGGTCGCGGTGAAGGACGTGACGGTCGGGGCGGGGGTCGGAGCCGACGTGCCGGAGCTCGCCGGGAACACCTGGATGCCGTTGACGAGACCGCGGCCCACTACGCCTACGAAGTCGATCTGCAACTTGCCGTTGCTGACGGTGACGGGGAACTGCTTGTCGTCGGCCGTGAGGGTCGCGCCGGCGTCGGCGATGATGTCGAAATTGGTCAGGACGGGCACGCCGTTGACGTTCACACTGAAGACGCGTTGGCCCTTGTCGCTGAACATGATCTCCGCGAAGCGCAGCTTCAGGAGGTACGATCCGTTCGGCACGGGAATGGCGTAGCTGAAATCGCCGTACAGGCCGCGCCGCGCGGAGCGGAACAGCGACAGGTCGAGGCTGCCGCCGATCATGTAGCCCGTGTAGGCGAGGTCGCCGCCGGAGTAATACTGGTCGCCCGTCCAGGCGACGCCGTCGGCGCCGGTCATGGCGTTGCCGCCGCAGTTGATACTGACCAGGGGGGCTTGCGTGGCGGTGGTGGCGGCCGGAGCCACCGTGAACGTCACAGCAACGGTCTGGGGCGCGGGGGTGGCGCCGGCCGCGTTGACCGTGACCGTATCGGTGTACGTGCCGGCCGCGAGACCGGCGACATTCGCGGAGAGGAAGACCGTGCCGGCGCCGCTGCCGCTGGAAGCGGACACCGAAAGCCACGACTGGGTCTTCGAGAGGGTCCAGGTGAGCGTCCCGCCGCCGTTATTGGCAATCGCGATCGACTGCGCGGCGGGATTGCTGCCCGAAGCCGTCGCCGAGAACGCGAGGGTCGACGGCGAGACGGAGAGCGCCGGCGGCTGGACGGCGGCGGCGACCGTAAACGTTACTGCGATCGTGGCGGCGGAGCCGTTGATGCTGATGGTGTCGTGGTAGGTCCCGGCGGCGAGACCGGCGGCGCTGGCCTGCGCCGAGAGCGTCGCCGCACCGGTTCCGGAGGCCGCCGAGAGTGTCAGCCACGACTGCGTCTTGGATGCCGTCCAGGAGAGCGTGCCGCCACCCGTGTTGCCGATGCTAAACGTCTGTGGAGTGGAACTGCCTCCGGCCGTCGCGGTAAACCCGAGCACATTGGGGGATACCGAAGCGGCCGGAGGTTGCACTGCCGCGGCTACCGACAACGAAACGTTGACGGTCTGGGGCGCGCCCGTGGCGCCGGGCGCGGTTACCGTAACCGCGGCAGTGTAATTACCCGCCGCCAGTCCGGTGAGGACAGGGACCACAGAGAGGGTCCCTGCTCCGGAACCGGAAGCGGGTGAAACCGTAAGCCAGGTTTGGTTCGACGCAGCGGTCCACGCGAGCGTTCCCGAGCCGGCGTTGGCGATGCTCACGTTCTGCGCGGCCGGATTGCTCCCGTTCGCCGTTCCGGCGAAGGACAGGCTCGTCGTGGAGAGCGAGAGTGCCGGCGAGGCCGTGGGTTGAGTGGCAGGGTAAACCTGGATGCCGTTCAATAGACCGAATCCGACGACCCCGATCACGTCGATTTGCAGCTTGCCGTTGCCGACGGTTACGGGAAAGGTCTTGTCGTCGGCGATCAGGGAGCCGCCGGCATCGGCCACGATGTCGAAGTTCGTCAGCACCGGAACGCCGTTCACATTGACGTTGAAGACGCGCTGGCCCTTGCCTCCCAGAAGGATCTCGGCGAAGCGCAGTTTGAGATTGTAGGCGCCGTTGCTCAACGGGATGGTGTAGCCGAAATTGCCGTAGAGGCCTCGGCGGGCCGACCGGTAGAGTTGGAGATCGGGCGAGCCGGAGATCGGATAGCTGGTGTAGGCGAGGTCGCCGCCGGAATAGCTCTGATCGGCCGCCCACTGGGTCCCGTCAGCGCCTGTGAATGCGTTGCCGCCGGCGTTGATGTTCACGAGGCTGGAGCCGGCCGTGGTGGGAGGAGGCGTGGTCGTGCCACCGGCGGGAACGATCTGAATCCCGTTCAAGATGCCGCGGCGCACCACACCCTGGACCGCGATCTGGATGGAGCCGGTCGTCACGGAGATGGGGAAGGACTTCACCAGCGCGCTGCGGGATGCCGCTTGCGTGAGGATGTCGAAGTTAGTGAGGAGCGGCGCACCATTGACGGTCACGTTGAAGACACGGTCGCCAACATTCCAGTACTGCAGTTCCGCGAACAGGAGGTTCAGCGTGTAGTTGCCGTTGGCGACGGGAATGGCGTAGCTGAAGTCGCCATATAGGCCGGTGCGCGCGCTGCGATACAAACCTAAGTCAGATGTATTCGAAATGCTATCTCCGGCGTACACAAGGTCGCCGCCGCTGAAGTAGGAATCCGCCGACCAGGACGTTCCGTTGGTCGCCGTAAGAGCTGCTCCACCGCAGTTGATGTCGATCTCCCCGGCAACTTGCGCGCGTGCCAAGTCACATGCCGTGAAGGCGATAGCTCCGAGAATCAGAATCCGAAAAAGCCCGTATCTCATTGAATACACTACTCCCGCTTAGGTTTGAACTACGCTTCAATTGGTGGCGGCGCGTCAAAGAAGCTAGAGAGGAAGGAACTGGGTTAGCTTCCGATTGAAGCGGGGCGGATTTGTGCGAATCCGCACCGCTGATAGGAAAGGTAACATTAGATACACTCCGGTATCAAGGTGAACGCGCACACAAATCGTGTCGGAAGCTTCAGGCAGTACTATGCGTAAAGATAGTGTGAGACGGGAAGGAGGGAAGGAGAACGACCGAATTGACTACAGCTCCCGGGCGGGTGCTGTAGTCAATTCCGCAGTCTGGCTGTTTTAACGGGTGGAAGACCGCTTCCGGCGCACGATGCCGGACAGCAGCAGCCCTACGCCCACCAGCATCATCGATGCGGGCTCAGGCGTCGACACGGCGTCGAAGCTGGTAAAGCTCGGGCCAAACCAACCCACGGTTCCCGAGGTAGCGGACGGAAATGCGAGGACAGGCGAACCGAACGCGTATCGGTCCTGCAGAAACGTAATCTCGGGGATCGTCGACATACTGAGGGGACCAGACGTATAGTTGTCCGCTCCGGTCTCCGCGGCGATGTCGTAGGTTCCAGGAGCCAGCAGGAACGGCGTAATGGCGTGCACCAGCCACGGGCCGGTGCCCGACTGCGGATCCGACGTCAGAACCGTAGTCGAAACCAGCAGCGTGTGGGTCGAATCCAAGTAGATCCCGACGTCGTGACCCTGCGTGACGCCTCCGTTAAAGAATGCCAAACCATCCACCATAATCGGTGTGTTTACCTGGAACTGCCAGCCGAGAGAATGCGTTGTGGAAGTCCCGGTATTGCCGGGGTTGGCGGTGATGTCGAGAGCGAGTGTTCCAGCGTGCGACTGGGCCGCGGTGAGCCCAGCCAAACCAACCAGTACGATTAGGGTTCCGATTCGCATTTCAGACATTGTAATCACACCGGGCCCTGTCTCCAAGCGGTCTGAGCCACCCACGGCTGGATGAAGGTGCAAAAACGTACGTGGCCGTCACGGTTCGACCCTCCGGGCACTTACTGCCGGACGAATTTCTTCACGTTGTTCCCGTTGACCTCGCCCACATAAATGGCGCCCTTGGAATCGACCGAGACAGCGGTGGCGTTGTTCAGTCCTTCGATCTTCTCGAGGATCTTGCCGCCTTTGATGCTCGCAATGAGCAGGCAGTTGTTGGCTGTGCCATCGACGACGTAGATTCGATCGCCTTTGATGAAGACGCCCCACGGCGTGCCGAAGTTGGTCCACTGCGTGAGAAAGCGGCCCGCTGGATCGAAGATCTGGATACGGTTGTTGGAGCGATCGGCCACATAGATACGGCCCTTGGAATCCACCGCGATGCTATGCGGCACATCGAACTGGCCGGGACCTGTGCCCTTGCCGCCCCACCACTGGACGAACATGCCGTGTTTGGTAAACCGCGCGACGCGCGTGTTTGGGCCTTCCCCATCGGCGATCAGGATGTCGCCATTCTTCTCGATCGCGACATCGGCCATGCCGTTGAAGGTGTCCTTCGACTCGTTACCGCCGGTGACACCCTTCTTGCCCAACGTCAGGAGAAGCTTGCCTTGCGGGGTGAACTCGAATGCCTGCATATTGCCGCGGTCGGTGACCCAGACGTTGCCCGAACGGTCGACGCGTAGAAAGTGCGTCGTCTGGAACATATTCTGGCCCCAGCCGCGGAGGAATTTGCCATTGCGATCGAAGACCATGACCGGCATCGCCGCATTGCGCTGCAGCACGTAAACGTTGTCGTTGCGGTCGACATCCACACCGGTAGCGGAGCCCCATTTGGTAACACCCGGCGGAAACTGCGCCCAATTCTCGACCACGCGGTAGCGCGTGTCTGCAGCTTGGCCTGTCATGCCATGGAATGCGAGTCCGGCGGCGAGGACCGGCCAGGCAGAGAAGAATCGGGTTTTACGGGTCACGTCGGGACCATCCTATCAGGCGCGGGAATTTTTGACCCATGTGAGTCTTCCGCCGTATAATGCTGAATTCGTCCCGACCGAAGGTTCCACCATGTTCAACTTCACGAAAAGAGGGATTCTACGCATCGTGTCCAAGCATTTCCTCGCCGCACTCCTCGCCTCGCTCGTGCTCCTCGTTCCTGCGCGCGCGCAACTCATCGTTGGGAATCAACTCGCGCTGGAAAGTAATGGTGGCGCCGCGATTCAGACGAATGACTTCGCAACGGGGGCGCTCGTCGCCTCCTTCGTGCCGACCGGCGCCGGAACGCCCGGCAGCGGGATCAATAGCTTCGGCGTCGAGACCGTCGGAAACATCGTCTACTACACGGTAGCGTCCAACGCGGGCGTGACCGATGTGATTCACGTCGCGCCGTTTAACGGTGGGGTAGGCGGAGCGGACCTCCGCACGTTCCCGAACCCCGTGGCCGGAAGCGCGGTTACTGCCCTCTCTTATGCAGCGGGCGTCCTCTACCTGTTGGAGTTCTCGCCCACCGCCCCTGTCCGGGTATGTGGCATCGATGCCGGAACCGGAGCCGTCGTGCGCGCGTGCGTGCCGATCGGCGGAGGGGCCGGGGCCGGTGGATTGGCGGTCCTGCCGAACGGCAACTTCCTGATCGGCAGCGCAGCGGGCGTCTACGACCAATACAATCCGTCGACGGGCGCCGTGATTGCCGGCACGACGATCACGCTCTCCTCCCTATCGCTCGCTGTGGACACGGATGGAACTTCCTTGTTCTTTTCGACGCGGCAGTGTCTCGACTTTCTGTGCCAATCGTTTGCCGACAGCTATACCAAGACGGACATGCTGGGAAATGTCGTGGCGACTAGACCCATCACACCGGTCAGCGACAGCGGAGGCAACCACACCCTACTTGTGGACATCTCGCTTCTCAAGCTGCCTGGTGGCACGCCGGGCTCCGCGAACTGCAATGGCAAGACGACCTCGTCCCTCGCGAAACTCTATGGCGGGATGCCCAGCGCCGCCGCGGCGCTCGGGTACCCGAATGTTGGTGCGCTCCAGGCAGCGATCAACACCTTCTGCGGAAACTAGACGGCTACTGCTTCTCGTAGACGGACGTCGAACTGAACGGCTTGCCGTCGACGTTGGTGCCGTTAGCGGCGACCGTCATCGTTTTTCCATCAGCCGAAACCTTGACCTGGGCTGTCGCGTGATACTTGCCGCCGGTCCTCCTGGTTTCGGTCGTAAACGTGTCGGCATCCACCTGCTTGATGGAAATGGTGTCCCAGGCTGTTCCGTCGACGGGCGCCGGGGTTCCGTCATACTTGGCCGAGTAGCCGGACTCGATCGGCGTGCCGTCGGTGAATTCTCCAGTCGTCGTCACCTTGACGCCCTGGCCAGACGCCTCCCGTCGAGTCGTGAGGCTTTTGACCAGTTGCGGGGGCGAGAACGTGGACTTGGCGACGTTGAGTTTCCAAGTGCCAAGCGAGTTGTCGGCGCCAAACGAAGCGACGGCGCAAAGGGTTCCGAGCAGGAAGATTCTAAAGAGAGTAATGGTTCGCATTTGTCACCGCGGCGGGGCGCCGGCAGAAGCCCGGTACTGTCCTTCCGCTTCGACGTATGATATCACCCGGCGGTCACATGCCGAACGGTTGACGCCTCCACTAGTGAGTGACAGGCAGTCCCACAACAATCACAACCGTGTAGTCCTGCTTGCGGCAGCCGCTCACGGCAGGCATGGCCGCCCCCGGATTCACGGGAAAAACCTTGGTGGGAGCGCTAGCAGGAGAGCACACGTTGGCAGCCTTGGCCGGCGTGTAGCGCGCGGAGCGGCAGCCGAGATGGGTGACATCGTCGAGGGTCGCGCCGTCGGCGAGTTCCCACCGCTGATTGCCGTTCTTGTCCTTGGGGTGAACGGTCAGCACGGTCGTCACGTCGCGGTCACCCGAGACGAGGTATTTCCCAGGAGCCAGCGGGAAGGTCGGCTTCTCCATGATTAAGCCGTGTTCTTCCAGCCACCAATCCGAAGCGTCGAATTTCCACTGCGCCGGCGCCACGCCGGTCGCCTTCAATTGAGGGTAGTGGTCCAGCTTGCAAGCGCGCGGGCCGGGGTCCTGGTTCCAGAAGCCCCATGATTGCGCGCCGTTGCCGGACGTGGCCGCCGGGTCTCCCAGAGCGGCGATGAACTGGGGCTCGATGCGCCTGAACTGAGAGAGATCTGCTCCTAACGCGGGCCGCTCCAGACCGACCGCCAAAAGGAGGGATGCGATGGACAGGAGGCAGCGGCTCACGGGCACGAGGTGATGGATATTCATGCGATTTGCTCCAGTTGGATAGCCTGAGGACATCCTACACCGGCGCGCGCCCCGAAAATGGGGTCTTTGTGCGTTTCCCGAGGTCTTCGGGCCAGTTAGATGCCGTGGGCGATAACGGGCGAATCGTACAAAGCTCGCTTCGGACGAGACGGGCTCGAAGTTGGAACTAAAGGCTTTATTTTAAAGTGGTAGGACCGGCTGGACTCGAACCAGCGACCCTCTGCTTAGAAGACGGATGGCCGTCATCGGCCTCATGCCCGCAATGATTTCAATCAGAAGGAGTTCTGCCGCAATTGTCTACAGCTCACCGATTGTCTGTAGTCAATTTTGTAGTGCATCAATTCCACACAATTCAACATGCTCCGCGGATTCGCGATGCTCCGACGTGGCAACGCGACGCGCGGCCCCATCAATACTCGCTCCGATTGGTATGGGTACCCCGCCGCGTGCAAGTTCTGGCGTGTCGTCAAAGCGGATTGCAACATTAGGATACGCTACCGCGCCTGGCTTTCCCGTGATGAACGGCAAAACGACTATGGCGCAACCGGCGAGGAGTCATAGCTGCGGCATCGGCAGGTCCGTGATCGATCAAACGGGTCTCACCGAGCGATATCACGACTTGCTGTCGTCGCACCGCTGGCGTCCCAGCCCGCCCGCGGAAGCTCCGGACTTCCGTCCAACCGATCTTTCACGGCGATTCCGAGGCAATTAGGGCTCAAACTAGAGGCCTTAAAAGCTGAGTGGCTCTATTCGACAGACGACCTATCGCCAATTGAGACATCGAGCTCGGTGACGACCTGTAAACAGTCTAGGAGCGGAGCTCCCCTATGGTGAGAGGAAATGTGGGCGGGTGCCCCCGATCCATGCAGCTGCGCAGAGTAGGTATAGTGGGTCGCTAACGCTTTCTCTTAAACCGAGCACACTAGTGTCCGGCTAAAAGTCGAACAGAATCAACTGGTTGCCAGAATCGCCTAAATCGTTCTCGGAGTCCGACGCTTGAAGTGCCCGTAGAATGGGTGTTTTCTCGAAAAGCGTCAGGCTTAAAAT